>Ga0315280_10000007_pt1 | contig 452386 bp, 423 predicted proteins | sample YL17G06_40_MG_FD_203697 | JGI IMG/M metagenome (GOLD analysis project Ga0315280, IMG submission 203697) | Sediment microbial communities from Yellowstone Lake, YNP, Wyoming, USA - YL17G06_40 | ecosystem: Environmental > Aquatic > Freshwater > Lake > Sediment | place: USA: Wyoming | collected... | reverse complement strand
TATAATATAGATGTTATATATGACAATGGTGGTGCAATACCGATAGCGACGATGGATGAGGATATGGCGAATCTTATGAGAGGTGTAATATGGAACTTTGATGACCTTCATCCGAATATAGATAATTATGCACCTGTGTATTATTTGATAATAACACCTGATGTTTATTATGATGATGTTTCAAAGTTCGCAGATTATTTAAGAACAATATATGCATATAACATTGATATTGTAAGGTTATCTCAGATAGGTCAAAATCCTGATTGCAATGCTATAAAAACATTTATATATGGATATTATTATTCACATAATAGCACTGATTATGTTCTATTAATAGGTGATGTAGATGTTATGCCAACATATAGATACTTTCCTAACAAGAACCAACCATCTGATTATTGGTATACATTACTTACAGTGTCTTTTATACATGGTATGGATCCATATCCAGAATTTGCAATTGGTAGGTTCTCTTTTTATTCTAATGATGCAGGTCAACTATTATTTCAGTTTAATAAAGAGAAAAATTATAATAACCAGGGATGGGATGATGATGTATTATTAGTTACTCATAAAGATATTTCTTATCCTAATCCTAATTTTAATATTGCAGCAGATTGGATTGCAGACCATTTAGTATATAATGACCCAAAACCTGATTTTGATAATAATAAATGTTATGGAAATGTCCCTGGTATAGATAATGACGATGTTAAAGATAAAATAAATGAGGGTATGTCATCTGTCTGTTATCTTGGTCATGGTTTTACTCTTTACTGGAATGATTGGTGTTCTCCTCCAAATAATTATTGGACAATAAATGAAATAAATTCGTTAGTAAATTATAATAAACTGACAGTTGTGTTTAACTACTGCTGTGGGACTGCTTATTTCACTTGGAATATGGGAAATTGCCTTTGTGAAGATTGGATGCTTGGTGGTTATCCTGATAGGTATATTGGAGCCGTTGCTACAATGGGTCATTCAACAGATGTTTATTGGTTAGATAGTAGGGACAGGTTCAACTTTATGGAAGAGGTATATAAGGGTATTTACACTGCTCAGGGAGCAAAGAAGGGGCTTGGTTGGGTAATAAATATGGCAACTGTTGATGACCTTAAAGAATATCAATATGACCCAAGGGAAGATTATCGTTTATATGTTCAATATAATGCATATGGTAGGATACTATTTGGAGACCCGGCACTTAGAATGAGAACTGGAAAGAGATACTCAGAGATTGCTAAAAATATTAATAATCCATCAAATGTAAATATTTTAAAGAATATTGAAATAAAAATTAATAACCCTATATATGATGATATAAATCTATTTATAAATTCAGAGGGTGACAGTAACATAAATATTAATATCTATGATATTTCCGGTCGTCTTATAAAAAGTTCAAGCAATTATAATGTATTCAAAGGTGAGAATAGGATTACTCTTGACAGTTCTGATATGAAAACAGGTGTATATTTAATTAATATTAAATCGGATAATTTTAATAAAATATTAAAGGCAGTTGTTATAAAGTGAATATAAAGAAGGAGGTATAACATGATAAGATATTTATTAATTCTATTATTAATAATAATTATAAGTCCTACAATTGCTTTCTTTGAGAAAGATATGAAATATCACCATTCGCCACCAGAAAATTTTTACTGGAATACTGGTGAAGGCCATGCATTGGCTTGCTACTTCAAATTAAGTGATTTTGGTATAAGTGGCTATGATTACAAGATTAAGGTGATAGGTTTTATTGGAAATATATCAGATGGTTTAGCAGATATATATGTAACATCAAAGGAGGATGGTGTTCCAATATGCAGTCCAAAAAACAACTGGGAGGGTGCTGAATATGGTCCAAAAAGTTGGCATATAAACAACTCATATCCAAACTACGATGACTGCTATCTCTTTGATGACAACTGGCATTATAGTAAAGATATAGATAAATTCTGGTGTATGTATTACATAAAGAGTCCAACACCACATCCACAAAGTGATATATATGACAAAACAGTTAATTCTTTAACTTACGGTTATCCGTCTAATAAATGGGGTAAAGGAACATATGGTGCATATTGTGATTGGTGCATGCACTGCGTTATTGTCTATTGGGGAGTGGGTATTGAGAACACATCACTGGGTGTTGTAAAAGCATTGTTCAGGTAATACATTATAGAAGTTCATTCCAATTTTCTTCCATAGTAGTTAATTTTAATTACTGACATTTGGATAATTAAGAATAACATGTATCCTTGAATCTAATAACAGGGAGAATAGGTTTTTATTGACATATATCATCTTATTATGATATATATTTCATAATTGCCGGGGTGGCGGAACTGGCAGACGCGCATGGTTGAGGGCCATGTGGGAGTTTCCTGTAGGGGTTCAAGTCCCCTCCCCGGCATTCTTTCTCTTAAACATAATGTAGGGGTTTGATTTATCAAAACCCATTTCTTTAATATTCTCTATCAATCACAATATTACAGTATCTCAGTATCATTTATGATAATGCTGAACCGGATTCCAAGGCGCTCCGCCGCCTTCCTAGAAGCAATCATCCTCTCTGTGAATATCTCAAAATACTCCATCACCTTTGATATCTTCGTGTCTATCGCTATCTTCAGAGTAATAATGTCCCTACCATCAGAAACAATGAGTTCGCTTGACGTCGCCGCAAAGTTCACTCTGTCGTGAATGTCCGCCCCTATATTCTCAGGAAGACGCACACGCGAGCGGTGCACATCGCTCTTGTCCGCAATTATAAGCGCACTGCCCATCGCTGTCGTCGGTTCACCCGTGCGCTCATCGTGATTACCAACCGCAATCATCACCTCCACTCGCTCCTCCAATGGCATCCCAATGTCTCTTAATATAATATCTGAGAGAATAGCAGAGTGGGCATCGTGGAAGTTTCTGTTTATCACATTGCCAATATCGTGAAGATAGCCAGAGATGGCGGAAAGCTCGCACATCCTCTCGTCATAGAGCAAACTGTGGAGCACATACCATGTCCTGTATGCTACCACTGATGCGTGCCTGAAGCCATGCTCGGTATAGCCGATATAACCCAGTATATCGTTGGACCGCTTGAGGAGAAGTTTCACCGGGTCATAATCCATCACATCTGTAAGGGTTATAAGGTCCTTCTTCTTCGGAAAGAGCGAGCGAAGTAGGTCCTCAATCGGCTCACCGTCAGACAATCTCTCTATAATCTGACTATCGTCAACCATAAGTCATCCTTATCTATCTATTTAATTAAACTATTCTAAATATAATAAATATCTTATGTTCCTCAGATAATGGTAGTCATTAAAATAATATTTATCTAACCCTTTGTCTCTGTCTCAGGTAATTTTCCCACAACCTCTATACGAGACCTGACTACATCAACAACAACTCCCTTCGCTATCTCTATCTCAACCACCTTACCACTCTCCGAAAAGCCAACAACCTTGCCTCTTATTCCACCGGATGTTATGACAGTATCACCCTTCTGGATAGCATTGAGCATCTCCTGACGCTTCTTCGCCTGCCTCCTCTGTGGCATAATAATCAGAAAATAGAATATAGCGATAATGATTATAAACGGTAGAAGAAAGTTAAGGATGCTTCCACCGCCTCCTCCTTCGCCACCACCTGACATTGCATAAGCAACTGATGAAAACATATCAAACCTCCCAATACTTGAGATTATATATCAATCTCATAAAATTTCTCTCTGAAACTGTCAAATGTTCCAGTTCTTATACTCTCCCTTATTCTATCAAATAACCATCCATAATGGTATAGATTATGCAAACTCACCAATCTTGGCCCAAGCATCTCCTTTGCCCTGAAAAGATGCGAAAGATATGCTCTTGAAAAGCCCTTACAGGCAGGGCAGGAGCAATCGTCTTCCAGAGGTGTTGAATCAGTTCTGTATTCAGGTCTCCTGAGATTGATGAGACCCGACTTCGTGAAGACAAGACCGTTTCTCCCACACCTTGTTGGAAGAACGCAATCAAAGAGATCGTAGCCGAAGGAGACAAATCTCACTATCTCTTCTGGAAAACCAACCCCCATTATATATCTTATCTTATCCGTTGGCATCAATCCGGATAGACCATTAGCAATCTCAATACGGGTTTTTCTTGGTTCACCAACAGAAAGACCGCCAACAGCATAACCATCAAAGCCAATTGATTTTATATCAGTAGCACTTTTTTCTCTCAGGTCCATAAAGACACCACCCTGTATAATCCCAAGAAGGGCAATATCATCTCTTACCCTTGCAACCTTAGCCCTCTCCGCCCACCTGTGTGTCAGATTCACAGCCCTCTCAATTTCAGTTCTATCAAGTGTATATGTGGGGCAGACATCAAGTGCCATCGCAATATCAGTTCCTATCTCCTCCTGCACTTTAATTGATAATTCAGGTGTAAGGTCTATCTTAGCACCGTCAATATGGCTCGTGAAGTTTATGCCATCATCGGTGATACTACTTATTGGCGCCATACTATAGACCTGAAAGCCGCCCGAGTCAGTAAGTATCAGGTAGTCCCAGGACATAAACTTATGCAACCCTCCAAGGTCTCCTATAATACCTGCACCCGGTCTTAAGAGAAGGTGATATGAGTTCAGGCAGATTATTTTATGTCCTGAAGAGACAACCTCTGATGGCGTCTGCCCCTTCACTGATGCCTGGGTTCCAACAGGCATAAACGCTGGTGTCTCTACCTGCCTTTCCCCAACCCTAAGTATGCCTGTCTTTGCCTTTGTATTTTTATCTTTTTCAATTATTCTGAACTCACAACCCATAGCCATCAATGATAAGAAAAAATATAGATTATTTGTTAACTTATATAATAATTACAACTGAAAACATGTAAGAATACTTTTTATAAGGAGGTTATTATGAGAAAAAATATTATACCTTTTTTATCAATCTTTATCCTTTTACCGACTTTTGCACTATCAATGGCACAATTAAAGTATGGAGACCTGGTTGAGGTTAAAGCAGGTGAGGTTATTTCGGGAGATATTATGTGCTTCGGAGCAGTTGTTGACATCGAGGGCAAGGTAGATGGAAATGTCACATGTTTTGCCGCACAGATTACAATAAATGGTGAGGTTAATGGCGATGTAAAGGCATTTGGTTCACTTATTGAGATATTCGGAAAGGTATCAGGTAATGTGGATTTACAGGGTGCGGTAGTGAGAGTCGGTGGTGAGGTAGGTGGAAAACTAAAAAGTGGTGGTGCCACAGTTCAGTTGAGCGGTGACATCAAAGATGATGCAGAGATAAATGGCGCAGTTCTTGATGTTGGAGGGATATTTGAGAAAAATCTCCTTCTCGTGTCAAATAGGATTACAATCTACCCTGACCTGCATGTAATGGGAAATCTCGGACATTCAGTTGAGAAGTTATCACTACCTGATAGTGCTGTTGTTGATGGCAAGGTCTATCAGTATATACCTGAAAAGAAAAAAGAAAAGCCAGAAGTTGTGGTTGCAAAGACATTTGCTCAGAAACTCACTGACTGGGTCAAAGATGTTTTATGGCACACCGCAGCATTCTATGTGATTGGCTTTGCACTTCTCCTATTCGTTCCAATGAGATTGAGTATGATTGTGGAGACAGTAAAAAAGAGACCATTGAAGACAATAGGCATTGGTGCATTAATTCTTATAGTGATTCCAATTGCATCAATAATAGTAATGATAACATTCATTGGAATACCAACAGGGCTTATAACACTGACAATATATAGTATCCTTCTATATGTATCACAGGTCATAGGAGCAATATTTGGTGGAATTCTGCTTTTGAGGTTAATAAAGGGGACATGGGATTTGAAGATGGTTCATTGCATACTGACAGGAATCCCCATATATGCCATCTTAAAGACAGTGCCAATACTTGGTGGAATTATGTTCCTTTTATCCACTCTGATAGCACTGGGTGGATTAAGTGTTGTTATATGGCAGATGAGGAAGGTTAAGGCAGAAGAGACAGCATAGCACATATTCAACATCTTTATATGCATGATATATAATTAACTATCAAAATAGTCAGTTCTTATGACATTCTGATAGAAGAGGAGGATTTAAATAAAGACAAAATAAAGACATTTCTACACCTTAAAACATTATTGACAATGAATTATTTTCTGATAGAATAATATATGAGGGAGGTTTATTATGAATCCCACAAAGAAGTTGGTTAAAAACATATTTTATATATCTTTAATTTTCTTCACCTTTTTAATAATAGGTTGCTTCGGACCTCCAAAACAACCTGGTTATAAGATACAGGACCAGATAGACCCATATTACTGTATATGGAACCTATGGGTGACTTACAACCAATATAAAGTAACTGGGATGATAGACCAATATAAAAATATACTATCTTCCGATGACTATATATTCTACTTTGACCCCCTTGATATTGGTAAAGACAATGGACACGGTTATATAATTCCTGATTCGTGGGATTATAATCAGGACTGGCAGGCAACGCAGAATATGTTCAACAATGCTTACTCAATATCATTCACAATAGCAAACCTCGGTTACAATGGGGACGAGAAGGATAAAGATAGTTTTTATAATACATATCAACCGAATTGGAAGAATAACAATACAGAATGCGATATCAGTGGTGTTCAAATAAACCTTCTATTATATGTTGACATGACACATGGTTTTCAGGCAATCGGTCCATGTGATTTTTCATTCAAACTGTGTGATGATAGCAAATGGAGAATGACTGTCTGGCGTGACAATACATCACCAGAGTAATACTTATTAAAAACAGATGTGAATTAGAAAAAGATATTATTTTTTACAATATTATAACTATGAGATAGTATATGAAACCTGTTAAAAGTATTGTAATAAGTGTAATCATGATATCTATAATTTTATTTTTATTCATAATTATAAATTGTTTCTCACCACCTCCACCTTATGTATATCTAAAAGACCAGACAGACCCATATTATTGCTTATGGAACCTTCAGGTCACATATAATAAACATGATGTAATAGATATGATAAAAAATTACAAGAATATCCTTGCAGGTGACAACTATCACTTCTACTTTGACCCTAAAGATATTGGTAAGCACCCTCCAGGAAGAGAAGATTACATCATACCCGATTCATGGGGTTTTAACGAAGACTGGCAGTCGACACAGAATATGTTCAACAATGCTTACTCAATACTATTGACAATGCCAAACCTCGGGCAATACGGCGATGATAAGGATAAAGATGCCTTCTACAATCAAAAAAATCCACAATTCAACACAGAACATACTGAATGCACAGTAAATGATGTTGATATAAACCTGCTTGTTTATGTGAATAATAGTCAGGGATACCAGGCAATCGGAAAATGTGATTTTAGATTTAAATTTAACATTAACGATAATAAATGGTATATGACTGAATGGCATGACCACACTGCACAATAGCAAAAGTCAAAATGCTTGAAATATCTATTTGCGGGGAATCTATATTCCCCTTTTATTATGCTAAAGATAGAATGTAGATTTGAGGGGATTGTGAGCGCCTGCCTTGCTGGTTATAACTGCAGATATAACTGTGATAATAGATACGACCCTGTATTATCTTACCTGGCAAAGATTGGAAAACTGTTTCCCCTATGCCCCGAGATGATTATGGGACTTGGTCTCCCGAGAGAGCCAATTCATCTTTCTCAGACTGCGGACATTGCGATAATTTCAAGAAGATACCTGATTATGAATAAAGATGAAGACATTACATCCGACTTCCTCATTCATCTTGAAGTTCTCTATGATGAGAGTTTGAAATACCTGCCGAAATTTGCCATCTTAAAGGAAGAAAGCCCATCCTGTGGTGTAAACTGGTATAATTGTAAAAATGGCCTTTCACCTGGAAGAGGATTATTCGCTGAGTTTTTATATAATCATGGCTTCAGATTGATTGGAGTATAATTTGCCTGATAGATATATTCTTGGAATAGATACATCCTGCGATGACACAAGCATTGCAGTAGTCACTGAAGATGGTGATATTTTCTCAAATATTGTGTCATCACAGATAGCGCTTCATTCGGACTTTGGCGGTGTCGTTCCTGAACTCGCAGCGCGAAAGCACACAGAAGCACTGCCAGTAGTTCTTAATATGGCGACTGAACCAATAGGCGGGGTTGAGAAGATAAGTGCTATATGCGTCACCTTTGGACCAGGACTTGTCGGAAGTTTGCTCTGCGGGCTCTCGTTCGCAAAAGGGCTTGCGCTCTCACTCAAGGTCCCAATCATAGGTGTAAACCACCTTGAGGGGCATATATTCTCACTCAATAGTGGAAAAAACTCACTTGAGACACCTCTTCTTGTATCAATATTAACAGGAGGTCATACATTACTGGTTATAGTTGAGGAACTTGGAAGGTATAAGATAATCGGGAGAACGCTTGACGATGCAATAGGTGAGGCGTTTGACAAGGTAGCACGACTTCTTGGCTTTGGTTATCCCGGCGGTCCACATATTGAGGCCTCGGCAGAAAGAGCACTCAAAGCAATCATATTCCCAAGACCGATGTCCGACATAGATGGTTACGATATGAGTTTCAGCGGTCTCAAGACAGCAGTTATGCACTATGTCCGGTCAATTGGTGAGAAAGAACTGAAAGGCGAGAGGGACTTGATAGCAAGGGGCTTTCAGGAGGCGGTCTTTGATGTGGTTCTGGGAAGAATGAGAAGGGCGATAGGTGAGTTTGATATTAAGAGGTGGGGGATTGTTGGTGGTGTGATAGCGAATAAGAGGTTGAAGAAGATGGCAGAGGGTCTTGCTGATGAGACCAAGACAACTGTCTTTCTTCCAGATTATGAGTATGCGGGTGATAATGGAGTAATGATAGACCTCTGCGGACTATTTCATCTGCAGAGAGGCGAGAGGGATAATATGTCACTCTCAGCATATCCAAATCTCAAACTTGGCGAGAAGCCATCGGAAAATATGTTCAGAAGATAAAGAAACTGATTTACTAAAACATCAAAAAAAGAGGGCTTATTAAAATAAGCCCCTACAATAAATAAATCAATGTTATTCCATGTAATCAAATATTCTAATCCTTAAAATAGTCCTTTGGTGTAAGAACGCTCATCCTTCGCAGGTTCTCAATTATCTCGGGAAGAACATCTGCCACATAATTCACCTCATCTTCAGTGTTCCCCCTGCCAAGTGAGAACCTGATTGCCCCCTGTGCTATCTCATGAGGATAGCCCATCTCTATGAGGACGTGCGATGGTTCAAGTTTGCCCGAAGCACAGGCAGAGCCGGTTGAGACAGCAACCCCCCTCAAACTCAACTGAAGTTGAATTGACTCACCTTCAATATAGTGGAAGGCAATGTCCAAAGTTGTTGGAAGGCGCTTCTCGGGGTGACCTATAAGTTCAGTATCCGGTATATTCTCCATTATCTTCTTGTGAAGAAGGTCTCTCAACCTCTGGATTTCCTTCATCTCCTCTTCTCTATTCACTGTTGCGAGTTCTACTGCCTTGCCAAGTCCAACTATGCCTGGAACATTGTGCGTTGATGCGCGCTTTCCACCCTCATGACCCCCACCGTGAATTAAAGGTGTTATCTTCCTCTTGAGTGGTTTTCTTACTATCAGAGCGCCGACGCCCTTTGGTCCATTGAACTTATGTGCGGATAGCGAAAGAATGTCAATGCCTATCTTTGAGACACTAACTGGAATCTTACCCACTGCCTGAACGGCATCGGTATGAAATGGAATACCCGCCTCATTCGCCACCTTCGCTATCTCCTCAATCGGCTCAATCGTCCCAACCTCGTTATTTGCAAACATTATTGATATAAGGGACGTATCAGGTCTTATCGCCCTTTTGACATCATCGGGGCTGATAAGACCATATTTATCTACCCTGATATATGTGATATCAATACCATGTCTTGCCAGAAAATTACAGGGTTCAATTATAGCAGGATGCTCTATTGCCGATGTGATTATATGACCTTTGCCATCCGGAATAGGGTCTATACCCTTAATGACAGTATTGTTTGACTCACTTCCACCGCTAGTGAATATGACCTCATCCGTCTCGCAGTCAAGGGCGGTTGCTACCCGTTTTCTCGCAAGTTCAATCGCATCGCTTGACTCTCTGCCGAACTCGTGAATGCTCATAGCATTGCCACACTTCTCACAGAAGAAGGGGAGCATCTCCTCAAGAACCTCTCTATTTAATGGCGTTGTTGCGTTATTATCAAAATATACCCTCATCACAGAAAACCTCCGATTATATTCTTATAGAATTATACATTAAGTTTATTCCTGATAGAATAATTTCTTACCTCTAAAATATGCAGATTAAAATGCTTTTATTATCTCTATAATTTCATAGAATATTCCAATATGAAAAAGAAAGAAGAGTTAAAGATTGCTTTTAAGGAGAAACTTTCACAAGCCATAAATATTCTTGATAGACCTCTTCTACTTCTCTTTGTTCGTCAGACAAATACAAATATGAATATGTTTCTCCTTGATACACACATTACAAGACCAACCGCGGTGGTCATCTTTCCAGATAGCAAACCGGTGATTTTTGTTGGCGCGATTGAACACTCATCGCTTGAACCAACAAGCAACCTCTGCGATTTAAGAATCTATGATGGCTCATTAAAGACACTTATGGAGGAACTGAAAGTCATCTTGTCTGGAAAAGAGGTCTATGTTGAATACTGCCCTGGCGTTCCCTCTCTTGATAGAACACTTCATTCAATCTATGAGCATCTCAGTGAATTTTTAACACCACTCAGTGCTGAGAATATCTTATTTGAATTGAGAACAATAAAGACACCGGTAGAGATAGAATTTATTGAGAAGGCATGTCAGATTACGAATAAGATATTAACAGATGTCAAGGGTATAATAAAACCGGGACTCTGGCGTGATGATATTTTAATGTTCATTCTTGAAAACATTGCGAAAGTTGGAATTTTACCTTCTTTTGACCCTATCGTGACATACGGTGATGAAGCATCTGAACCGCACCCGAAGCCAGAGGCGGAAAGACCGCTCAAAGATGGTGATTTGCTGATACTTGATGTGGGCGTTCTATACAGGGGCTATGCATCAGACCTCACGGGAACATATCTTGTAGGTGGTGATGTGAGAGAGCACCATTTTTATAAGAAGTGGTTTAAACTTGAAGAAGAACTTTTATCCCAAAATCTTAATGGTAAACTGCCAAAGACATTAGCGGTTGAATTAAATAAAATCTCAGAGGAGATTGACGTATTAAAACTCCAGAAGCATGCATACGGTCATGGGCTTGGTGTAGATGTCCACGATGTCTATCCGCTTATATCAACCGCGGAGGCGCCATTTGATAATGTGCCTTTCAGGGACAATATGGTATTCACATTTGAGCCGGGTTTTTATGGCGAGTTCGGTGGTTTCAGATTTGAGTATGATTATATGATAAGCGGTGGAATGGCAGTGAAGTTGAGCGGACTATAAAATTTACAGGTTAATCTCCACTATCTTATATAAACCCTTAAGCGTCAAGTCCTTATCTATTATCACTCTTCTTCTCATAAGACCAGATATTAGGTCGGAGAATCCACCTGTTAATATCACACTTGCCAAACCGCCTATCTCTGCCTCAATCCTTTCTATTACACCCTCAATTCCATAGGCATTCATATATAGTGTCCCTGACCTTATAGCATCAATTGTATTTGTGCCTATTATACTACTCGGAGCTTTAAGGTCTGTTGGAAAAAGTCGCTCCGCCCTCTCAAAGAGGTTTGCTATTGACGTCTCTATACCTGGTGCTATAAGACCACCAAGATACACTTTATCTTTGCTCACAACATTGAAAGTGGTCGCAGTTCCAAGGTCAATGACAACTGCCGGAAGTTCATAATAGAGAGAAGCAGAAACAGCATCTGCAAGGCGGTCAGCACCAACATCTGTCGGTGGGTCATAGTTCACTTTTATACCAAGATTTAAGTTTGCTGAGACAACAAGTGGTTCTAATCGTGTCATACGCTTAAGAGCATCTGAAAATGGTTCTGTAAGAGAGGGCACAACAGATGATATAACAGACCTTGTATTTACAGCCCAGTTATCATCAGGCATTATATATTTGAGCCAAAGATAACATTCATCTGAGGTCTCCCTTCTATTGGTTGATATGCGAAATCTATTCTCTAACCTGCCATCTATAAATAATCCTATACAGACATTCGTATTTCCAATATCAACAGCAATTACCTTTGACATATAGATATTTTAATCCTCTAAATTATGAACATAACGCCAAGCCACAATACCAACCGAAACAATAAAGATGAAGTAGATAAAAACGTTTGAATCTATAAGGTTATCTATAAATTGATACATAGAATAAGCAATAAGTGCACCTACTGAACCAAATACATTTGCTTTTAAATATTCATCCCCTGCTAATCTATACGCCTTATAAAGGGCTTTAAATAGTGTGATAAATACACCTGATATTGCAATTAAGGCAAAGATTCCCATTCTACCAGCAATATCTAATACCAACGAATGATGTGCATATAATTCCTTCAAGGGACGATATGAATGAGAAAATTGTCCACGATTCTTGAGTATAGCATATCTAACTGTTACACTCCCCAGACCCGCACCAAACAATGGTTTTTCTTTTATTCCCTCAATTAAATGAGCATATTCATATATCCTAGGAAGGTCTGCCATTTGAAGATATACCACAGGATTGGTAAATAAGGTCATCTGTCTTTTAAGTATTGGTGTTGTTGTTCCCACTAATGCAATAAATCCTATCAAAGCAACCCATAACAATAATGCCTTCTTCCCCCATATCAATAATGCCATAATTAAAATTGTGAGGTTAACCGCTAAAAAAGACCCCCTTGAAAAGGTCAATATCATATTAATATAGAGAAGTATAAAAAGACCCCATAATATTGATTTCTTAAACTTCTTCTTAACATATACAGCAAAAGCAAAAACAAATGGTATCGTAGCATTAAGATAACATGAATAAAGAGTCGTATAACCAAATAATGTTTCTATCCTTGTCTTTAAAAAAATTACATCTCCCTGAAATGTTTTATGAGGAAAAAAGAAAAACTCTATGATGCCATAAATTCCAAAAAATGCGGCTAATAGAAATATAAAATTATTGAATCTCTCAAGTTTATCTCTACTGTCAATCACAGATACAATTATATACATAAGAAATATGAGACGACTGTATCTAAAGCCATCTCTTAGAACATTTATCCAGTGATTACTAACAGCAAAAAGGGAATATATAAATGATAGTGTGAATGCAATTAAGTAAAATAAAATCCACTTATCAGATGGTGTTCTATAAATCTTTAGTCTTTTATGCAGGGCACTATCTCCAATAAATAGAAATAAGAGGATTGGCCATAATGGTAAAGTATATTCTATACGTAACCCCCTCAATGTATATCCCATTATACCTAACGATTGATAACTAAAGGGAAGGAAGAGAATAATCATTAGAAATATCATTAAAAAGTAAAATATATCTAAACGATAGACAGAAAAAGCAAAAAAAGCAATCAAACTAATTATTACGATGTTCTTCTTAATTGTATTCTTCGCTGTAAGAACACCGTAAAGGAGAGAAAAAATAAGAATAATGATCAACAAGAAAATCAGGATACGAGCAGAACTAATCTTTGCTCTTTTGTCTGTTAAGACACCTGTTTCACCAAAACTCATATCTTTGAAAATAACCTAAAATATCTATCAAATCTTGGAAATGACTTGCTTAAATACCCATAGTCACTCCTATCAAAAGGTTTCATAACAAGCAGCATAGATATGAGTATTATAGCAAAAATTACACCCTTTATTAATATTGCTTTAATACCAAAAAGTGGAACAAAGTATATCGGTATAATTGATATTATAGTAGCTGATGCGATTTTTATAAAGAAGCCAAGAGGAAAGTAGCGACCCAGGATTCTACCAGTGACTATCATTTCTGTTAATGTGACTCCAATGAGAGAAGAGCCGGTTGCAATGAACGCTCCCCAGACACCTAAAATTGGTATAAGTGTTACCTCTGTTATGATGCATATAACTCCCCATATTGCCCTGATAAGAAATACCAGTCTTTCTTTACCTATCGCATATAAGGCGGTTATGTGCTGGTCATATCCAAATGTTCTTAATATAAGATGAACAAGGATGAATGCTTTAAATAAAATTATTGCTGATATATATTCCCTTCCAAAGAAAAATATGATTATATCGCTTCCAAGTAGATAGACAAATATTAGAGCGGGAACTGATATACCTATTGACATCTTAAGAAGTATCCACCATGCAATTTTTGTTTTTTCATAACCACCCTTTATAAAAGCAACCGATAATGCACTCAAACTCAAACTTAAGAGACCAGCAACGAGAAGCGTGCTTATACGGTCTGCAGAACTTATACCAATGTGATAGTAACCAATCTGCTCACCTGATAGTTTAAATATACTCAGAAAGACAACGTCAATCTGTTTTCCCAATAAAAATCCGACAACACTGTTCAGCCATATAAATATTCCAAACATAAACATTGGTCTTATGTTTTCCGGTCTCTCGGTCTCTTTATAAAGGTCTCTTGTATAAATAAAGACCACTATTATCGTTAATAGATGGACAACTGCCATCATAGATACAAGTCCGCTTATACCATAACCAAGTTTTAAGACAAAATACGAGAGCAGGGTTATCACAGCCAGGTTTGCAGTCCTCATAATTGCCAGTTCCTTCATTCTGAGAAAACCAACAAATAAAAACCTTAACGGGGAATAAATCCAACCAAAAAAGAACATTATCGCTGATATTCTTATCCAGGGTGATAGAACTTCATTTCCAAGAATAAAGGCAACCTGACGGGAAAATATGAATACAAAGAAATATATTGCAAAGGCAATCAAAATCCTATACTTAAAGACAAGGAGAAATAGCCCCGCTGCCTTCTTAGGCTTCTCAGACAAAATTGCGACATACTTATTGGCTATATCCTCAAAACCAAGACTAAGAAAAGTATTAATTAGCAAACTAAGACCAGTTATAGTTGCATAATAACCCTGGTGTTGGGGTCCTAAAAGACGGGCGATTATAATACTTTGAATAAATAATAATGTGGACTCAATTATCATCGCTGTCTGGTTCCAGACATACCCCCTGCTCGCCTTCCTCACAAGGTCTGGTCTATCACCCTCTATGATAACCGTCTCTTCAGGCATACACTTCCTTTATCATCTTCCTTACCACTAAACCCAAACCTGTCTTTTCCATAACCCTCCTTGATGTACTCTCAATTATCTTAAAATCAAGACCTTTGACGGATACCAGAGCATCTTTAAGACCTCCCGCATCATATAGAATAGACGAACCCTCATCTGTTTGCTCGGGAATACAGCCAATTCGTGGTGCTATAAGTGGAAGCCGGTATTGAGCGGATAGAAGCACGGGGCCAGATGTGAGAACATCAATGTATGGCAGAATCAGACAGTCAGCAGACGATAAATAAAATGACACTTCCTCATCAGATACCCACACATTGTGAATTATTATTCGCTTGTCGTTACCAGAAAGCAATTTCAGTTCCTCTATGTAGCCAGAACCATCATCACTCCCGACAATCAATAATCTGTCATTTTTTCCACATACACTCCTGAAATCAGTTATCAAAATCTCAAGTCCTTTATATTTTCTTACCTTCCCAAAGCAGAGATAGATATAAGCATCTGTTTCCAATCCCAAACTCTTCCTCGCGTTCTGTCTATTTACTCTATTACCATACATACCATTATAGTTTGGAAGCGGAATGACCCTTATCTTCTTATAGCAAAATTTGTATACATTTCTCGCGAGTGAAACTGCAACCTCACAATGGCAGACGACTCTATATGCTATGTAAATAATGGCAGAATAAACAAACTTATCAAGCCATCGCCTGTGCTCTCCATGGGGCATAAGATTATGTAGCGAAAAGACCGATCTCATTCCATACAGATATCTTGCGATAAGAAGAGATATCACAAGATTAAGAGCGAGCAATATTGAAGGCAATGACTTGTGAATTCCCCTGCCCATCTTATATAAATACTCCGGCCAATTTATATGCAATACACCACCATTGATTGAAATAAGAAATGCTGATATTAAATCCGGGTATAATATTTTACAAACCTTAACCCCATTTTTCATAAGACCACTTTCAAGATTCCTGATATTATGATATCTTCTCTCAAAATCTATAAAATAGACCTTCATCAAAGAAGTTTAACCTCCGTTTTTTACTAAAACAATTGTAATTCCACCACCAGATTTTTTATACTCTAATGACTTCTTTACAAGTGAATAGTTAATCTTTTCAATAATATCCGAAATTGCTCTCCAGAACGGAGTTATGTGCAATCTATAGAACAAGCGTTCTGAGTATCTGAGAAAGAGCCACCAGGAAATTAATATTGATGGCATATAATAAGAAACTGATACCAATCTAAGTCCCGCTTTATTAAACATTCTAAGGATACTGTCTTCAAAATAATGATAGTGTTTCAAACTCCTATTCACATAACGTTTAACAATGTTATAAAGTCCAGCAAAAGAGAACGGCATAAGAAAAGATATATCTGATATAAGGTTCTTTGTTGGCATAGTGATTATTAACACTCCATCTTCACAAAGAGAATTGGACACATTAACAACAGCACCTTCAATATTCTCTATGTGTTCAAATACACAATTTGATAGGACAAAATAAAATGACGCTCTCTTTAAAGGCAGGGTTGTAGCATCTCCGATAATGACTGATTCATACTGTCCACAATTCTTCGCCTCTCTCACTGATGCCAAGTCCGGGTCAAGGCCTACCGTGAAGTTCAGGCCAAGTCCTCTCGCCGTCCTTCCATCTCCACATCCAATATCTAAACTAAAATCTGATTTTGCAATCGGAGCAGATAGTTTCTCAATCTTATTCAAGGATGTAAGAACTGAGATCGCCTCACAAGACCTCCACAAAGATAAATACGGTCTATTCTTATAGAGATTCGTGAACCTATTATAAATCTCTTCTAAATTTATCCCCTTCAAGATAATAATCAAAAAGGAGCAGGTCTCCTACATTTATCAGTTTATGTCCCAATCTCCCAGGAGGTAAGATACTCTTCCTGCTCGGGTGTGAGTTTATCAATACTTATGCCCATTGTGTTCAGTTTAAGTCGTGCTATCTCCCTGTCAATCTCATCTGGCACAGGATATACCTTCTTCTCAAGCCCTTCTTCTTTTGTTAAGTATTCAATGCTCAACGCCTGATTGGCAAATGACATGTCCATAACCATTGATGGATGTCCCTCAGCGCATGAAAGATTTACGAGGCGTCCCTCACCAAGAAGATTTATCTTCCTTCCATCTTTCAATGTATATTGTGTAATGCCATCTCTAATTATTCGCATCTCCTTTGACATTTCCTCAAGTGCCTTTTTATCTATCTCAACATCAAAGTGTCCTGAATTTGCGACTATCGCACCATCTCTCATTACGTCAAATCCACCCTTATGTATCACCCTTATATCTCCAGTCACAGTAACAAAAATATCGCCCAACTTCGCTGCCTCAACAAATGGCATTACCTGATAGCCATCCATAACCGCTTCAATCGCCTTGACGGGGTCAACCTCACACACAATGACCCTCGCTCCCATTCCAGAGGCACGTCTTGCGAGTCCTTTACCGCACCAACCATAACCACACACAACGAATGTTGAGCCAGCGATGAGATAATTTGTCACCCTTAAAATGCCATCTATCGTTGACTGCCCCGTGCCATATCTATTATCAAACAGATGCTTCGTCTTAGCATCGTTCACAGCGATAATCGGATACAGCAGTTCACCCTTATTTGCAAGCGACTTCAGACGAATAACACCTGTCGTTGTCTCCTCTGTTCCGCCAATAATATTCCCTGCGTGGTCTCTCATCTCTTTATGGATGGTGGACACAAGGTCTGCACCATCATCAACAGTTATATCCGGTCCCGCACCCAGGACAGACCTTATATGACTGTAATATGTCTCAGTATCTTCACCATGAATTGCAAAGACAGGTATAGAGCTACCCTTTACAAGCGCAGATGCGACATCATCCTGTGTTGACAAGGGATTTGACGCACAGAGATAAACCTCAGCCCCGCCATCCTTCAATGTTGTCATTAAATTTGCCGTCTCTGTGGTCACATGAAGACAACATGCTATCTTTTTATCTTTTAATGGTTTTGTCTTCCTGAAACGCTCCTTTATACTTAGAAGGACTGGCATATTTGACGAAGCCCACTCTATCCTCTTATCACCCTTATCCGCAAGCGAAATATCTTTTATATGATAATCCATCTCTTTCTCCCTCTTGTATTCAACTTAAAAAATAAAATATCATCTTAAAGACCGACTGCTGTTTTCAGGTCATCAATCCTGTCTGTTTTCTCCCAGGTGAATTCACTATCCTCCCTGCCAAAATGACCATAACATGCTGTCTTCTTAAATATTGGTCTTAACAGGTTAAGATAGTAGATAATTGCCTTTGGTCTGAGGTCAAAGACATCCTTTATTGCTTTTTCTATCTTCTTTTCATCAACAGTATTTGTATTATATGTATTCACCATTATTGAGACAGGTTTTGGCTCACCTATTGCATAAGCAATCTGAAGTTCACATTGTTTTGCAAGACCCGCTGCAACTATATTCTTGGCAATATGCCGGACCATATATGATGCCGACCTGTCAACCTTTGACGGGTCTTTACCAGAGAAGCACCCACCGCCATGGCTTCCCTGACCACCATATGTATCTACTATTATCTTCCTTCCTGTCACTCCAGTGTCCGCCTGAGGTCCCCCCAGAACAAACCTTCCTGTCGGATTTATATAGCAGATTGTCTTCTTATCATCAAACATACTCTCAGGCAAGATGGGTTTTATCACAACCTCTTTTAGCTCCTCCCTGATTTTCTTCATAGGGACGCCTTCCATATGCATAGCAGAGACAACAACTGTTGTTATCCTAATAGGAGTGCCATTCTCATACTCAACAGTAACCTGCGTCTTGCCATCGGGTCTTAGATAATTCAGGGTGCCGTCCTTTCTGACCTCGGCAAGTCGCATAGCCAGTTTATGGGCATAGTATATAGGAAGAGGCATCAGTGTCTCTGTCTCATCTATTGCATAGCCGAACATAAGCCCCTGGTCGCCTGCACCCTGTTCTTTCCCCTCCTTTTCATCAACACCAAGAGCAATATCCGGTGACTGCTCATGAATTGCTGTAATAACACCAATCGTATTGTAATAGAAACTACAGGCAGGGTCATCGTAGCCGATGTCGCGGACTGTATCCCTGACTACCCTTTGAACATCAACATAACCGTTTGTCGTAATCTCACCAGCAACAAACGCAAGCCCGGTTGTAACGAGCGTCTCCACAGCAACCCTTGACCATTTATCCTGCCTTATAAGTTCATCCAATATTGCATCAGATATCTGGTCTGCAATCTTATCGGGGTGACCCTCAGTTACCGACTCACTTGTAAATAGATATCTTTTTGGTGTCATCTGTGTGTCCTCCTGATATATAAAGATTTACAGAAATATTTCAAAATTACGAGATATTTTAATACAATGATTTATTAAGTCAAGGATTTAGTAATAGGAAAAATTGAATAAATGAGAAAAAGGCAGGTATATTTCAACCTGCCCATAATAAACTAAATTCTTCATTAATTTCTACTCAAACACGCGCACCTTCCAGAGTTCAAAACCACCTTTACCATTTGGTGTATGTGTTATAGTTATTGTCATTTCAGGATGAACTCTCAATAATTTTGTTAAAGTATTATACTGAAATGGAACTACACCAAAATTAGAAACAGGAACATCCCTCATTATCTCTGTCTCACCTCTACTGAAAGTCCCAGCCCTCCCTGGGGGCTATGTCAGGTTTATGGGTTTATCAGCTTTACTCGCTGAAAGTCCCATCCCTCCTTGGGGTCTATCTTGAATATCTGGGTGCCTAAACTATTATATTTCCAGTCCCTTTCAGTATTCCAGAATAATATGCCAATCTCTCTACCCCAACTTGAGCAGTAATCTCCGAATATATCATAGGGTTGCTCACCATCTGGTAGTGAGTTGCTTATCTGATATGACTCCATACTTCCATCTGCCCTTGTTATCCAGATATCGTTGGGCTCCCATCCTGGTAAGCCATATATTAACTCCTTTGAGTAGGCAACCCATTCTCCATCAGGGGACCAGCAGGGATGTTTCACCCAGTAATTTGGTGTATCTGTCAACCTAATGGGTTCTCCACCGTAGCTGGGTATCTTGTATATATCGAGGTCAACAACCATATTATCATGATAAGAGAATACTATCCACACACCATCTGGTGACCACCTTGGACCATGTGCACCGGCATTATAACCACAATTAGTTAGGCGGGTGAAATCTGTTCCATCAATTCTTATCTTATATATGTCACTTTTATAATAATCTGCATGGTAGAATGAAATCCACTCTCCATCTGGAGACCAGTCGGGATATTGTGGAATAATATCAGGGGGGGTGGGTATCTCTATGGGCTCACCACCATCAACTGAGATGTAATACAATTTGCGTTCACCATAATAACCACCCATACAGAAGGCGATATACTGCATATCCGGTGACCAGGTCGCCACATCAATTTCTGGATATTCTATACTTTCTGGTGCCTGATAAAATAGTTTTGGCTCTGTTCCGTCGGAGTTTACTATCCATATCTCCCTCACACTGCCTTTACCTGTAGATAAAGAATATGCGATTTTGGTTTCATCAGGTGATAGTCTTATATTTTCTAAAAAATAATGAAGTTTTTCATTAAGGGGATATCCAAGACATATCATCTCAGCGTTGTCACACCATAGTTTCTCTGTCTCCTGCGGGGAGGTTGTAATATCCTCCCCGCATGTTGTTATAAGAAATAAAGTTGTGAATATAGCAAGTAGAAGCAGTGTATTTGTGCTCTTACCTCTCACTTTAATCACCTTGCCACTACAAATTTTCTCTGAATGATAGTATCACAGGCAGAGATGTTAAGTATGTAAACACCCGATGATAATGAACCTGTATTTACACTTATAATGTGTTCTCCCACCTGACAGTATTTACTTATCGTCATTACCCTTCTACCTGATATATCATAGACAGAAATATCAACTTCGCCTGGGGCTCCAAGGGTTATGTTGATGTTTGTGCTTTCAACTGCTGGGTTCGGTGAGATTGCATTTATGGTTACCTTATCTAAGTTATTCTCCAATTTATTCTTCATCTCTTTTGAAGCATAATGTTGTGATGGATGAACATAGGTTTTCTGAAACTTCAGAGCGGGGTCTCCAAGATATACAAGACGAAATACATTCTCGGTAGCATCTGGATACTGTCCATACATAGACATAGTAGCCCAGTAGTATGTCGGTGTGCCATGATATTTCATATCCTTCTCAAAGTTGGCAATTACAGAACTAAAAGTTATAGACAATAATACGATTGGTAGCAATTTTCTCATAAATTATCCCATTGAATTATATTCCACGATATATCTTTTCATTAAATATTATTAACATATTAGATATTATTTGTAAAGAGTTTTTTGCAATTTTAATAAAAAAATATAAAATAAAATTATAATATCAGCATTGCGTCGCCATAACTGAAGAACCTGTATCCCTCATCTACTGCTACTTTATATATCTCCTTCAACTTATCAAGTTCTATATAGGCACCAATAAGAGCCATCAGAGACGACCTTGGCAGGTGAAAGTTTGTGATAAGCGCTCCTGTAATCTTGAAATTAAAGCCGGGATATATAAAAAGGTTTGCTGTATTCCAGCCATATCTAATCTTGGTATATTTATAGCAGGAATCCTCAAGCGCCCTCACAACTGTCGTCCCGCACAGGACAATCCTCTTCCCAACCGCAAGCCCTCTGTTTATAATACTCGCTGTTTTTCTTGATATGTAATATTCCTCCTGTTCCATCTTATGCTCTCTTATATCCTCTGTCTTTATTGGCGAAAATGTCCCATAACCAACCTTCAATGTTATCGTCTCAATCTCAACACCCTTTGCTCTGATCTCACTAAGGAGTTCTTCTGTGAAGTGAAGCCCTGCGGTTGGTGACGCAATAGCGTATGGGTTTTCAGAAAATACTGTTTGATAGTCATTCTCATCACCAGTTAAATCCTCAGCACTTTCTCTCTTTATATATGGCGGAAGCGGAATTACCCCAATCTTATCAAGCACATCAAAGAGGTCGCCGTCATATTCAAGTTCAAGAAGTCGTTCACCGCCTTCAAGAAGCGCAACTATCCTCGCCCTTAAAAGCCCACTATTATGTATTAGTTCTGTGTCAATTTTAAGGCGCTTTGCTGGTCTCATCAGTGCTATCCATCTTTTATCATCAAGCCGTCTTAGTAAAAGAACCTCGATGTTTGCTTCTGTATTCTCTTTTTTCATATAAAGGCGTGCTTTAATCACTTTGACATCATTCAGAATAAGAATGTCGTCTTTTTTTAGATAACCGGTTATATCCTTAAAAAGGTGGTGAGAAATACTACCACTTTCTCGTTCATACACAAGAAGCCGGCACGCATCCCTCTTTTCAGAGGGCTTCTGGGCTATGAGCTCTTTGGGAATGTCATAGTCAAGGTCTGATAGAACAGGTATATTATCTTCTTCCATTTTTCGCCTCTCTAAACCTTTCTTCCTCGCTGAATATACAGCCACAATAGTTCTGCATGTAAATCCCCATTTCTTTCGCTATTCTGTGTCCTTCTCTATAATACTTTCGTAAATTTATCGCAAGGAAATTTATCCCGACCTTTTTCGCCTCATCATCTCCAATCTCTGAGATTAGAGATATGTCCTGATATGGTGAGATGAGCATAGTTGATGAGAAAAGACCGACCTTCTGCTCGGATGCAACCTTTGCGGTCTTTTCCAATCTCAATTGGTAACAGCCATCGCATCTCTTGCTTCCCCATTTGACTGCCTTGAAATATTCCATCAGATTATATGTGTTATCAATAATGGGGTTAGATTTCTCTGTTGCCTTTTTGAAAGCATTGAGGCGTCTTTCAAATTCCTGATATGGATGTATATTCGGGTTGAACCAGAAGGGGACAATATCATATTTATCCCTGAGATAGAGCATTGCTGTAATAAAGCAGGGTCCGCAGCAGGTATGAAGCAGTAATCTTTTCATCTATAATTAAATATAATAGGGTTAGTTGAAGCATGGATTCATATTATATCTTTTCCATCTCATCAAGGAGTTTTCTTGCCTTTGAATTGTCAGGGTCTATCGTAAGAATATATCTATAAAGTTTTGATGCTGAGTTATAGTTCTTCTTTGTTATCATACATTCTGCAAGTTTGAACCCTGCCTGGATATTGTTTGGTGCATAGCGAAGCGTGTCTCTGAATATCTTTAGTGCCATTCTCATATCATCGTCATATCTATTTCTCAGGAAATATGCTGTTCCTATCATATTATTTATAGTTATGTAATAGTCAGTGAAATTCTTTATCTCATCTTCAGTGAATGAGCGGAGAAGAGCGACACCCTGTTTTATAATGCTATCAAGACGCTCAGCCCTTATTACCTGGTCATCTTCTTCCCGCAGGTAATATCTGAACATAAGTGGATACACCCATAGGAATTGTTTTGTTGGGGATATTTTTTTAAATGCCTGTTCAAGGTTTCCAAGTATGTCTTCTTTTAAGCCATCGGGTAGAAATTCAAAAACCTCATGGTCCCAATATGCTGCTAGTTCAAATAAACGAATGTTTGAGATAGTGCCATCTATTTGGATATCATCTTCTTGAATAACCCTGAGTGGAATACTTGATTTTGATTTCGCAAACCTTATAGCAGTGTCAGACAGAAATATCTTGGAGAACTTACCTTTGTTTGCAAACATAGCAATAGTTCTTGACCTGTTAACTGGCTGTCCTTCCACCCTTGGAACAGTATCACTGAGTTCTGACCTCCATGGTCGCTGGCTTAAAAGCACCCATCCCGCGTCTATTCCTATAGTAATATCAATTAAAGGCCTTTCTTCTCTTATGTTTCTCATATTTGTATGTGATGTGAACCATGCGAGTTTTATCTTGATTGCAAGGAGAAGAATATTCTGGATGTCATAAATTGGGTCTCCTGAGTATAAATATACACTGAAGGAATCACCTGCTATATGCCACTCATAGTCGTAGCCAATTTCAATGTCAATTCCGCGCTGTGAAAGGTCCTCTCTACTTTTATATTTGTATTCAGCGAGGTGCTTTGAAATTAATCTGTAAACGATTTGCTGGAACTCCTCCAGAAGTTTACCATATTTGCCAAGGTCGCTTAACTCTCCGATAATGGCTGAATTCTCAATATTTCCAAATAGTGTTACAACCTCTATTCTCTTCTCTTTTTCAGAAGGGCACATTTTACTTAAAGTTCTCCACTCCTCCTTTTCTCCCTGATAAAGTCCTTGAGAAGCTCAATCTTCTTTTTAAGTTCATTATTAAAGTTTTCTTCTAAGTTTTTAACTGATTCAGCAAGTTTCTTTAATCCCGCACCATATGTTGTGAGAAAACGCTCTTCTGTCTCTTTCATATTTTTTCCTATTCTTTCTTCAAGTCGTTCTTCTATACCTTCGTGCCTGAAGGTGATACCTTCAAGATTTGTTATTCGTTCAGAGAGATTTTTCTCTATCTTCTTAGTTTCTTTTGAACTCAATTCGTCTGCTTTTCTCAGAAATTCAAGTTCTCCATTTACCCATGTTTTAAACTCATTGTCTATGAAGTCCTTAATTGCCTGAACGTTCTTGGCATTCTTCTTTGCAATTTCTGAACCACTGGAGGAGATATTGTCCACAATCTTGGCAAGTTCTGAGATATTCTTCTCTACCTCCTTTTGACCAAAGATGACATTGTCTAACTTTTGGTTAACCTCTTTTATTCTCTTTGACAAGGTCATTCTTAATATAATTGTTAGGATTAATGCGACAATAGCAATAAGCCCTGAAACAGAGCCAACGATCAATTCAATACTAATATTATCCATAAATACCAACCTTTACGAGTTTTCACTTTTATAAACAACTATAGGATTATAAGATATATGGATTATTATTTTGTAAAAGATTTATTTAATAAAAAAATATATTTCAATTTCGGTTATCCCGTTTTAATGAACTTTTCTATTTTCTGTCTGATAAGATTATGTATTACCTCGATGCTCTTTTCTGCGTCAATCATTTCAATTCTTTCTCTGTCATCATTTGCTATTGCCCTGAAGCCCTCTCTTACCTTTTTGAGAAATTCAATGCCTCTCTCTTCAATTCTGTCAAATTTGTTGAGTCGTGATAGACCAACCTCTGGTTTAATATCAAGTAGAAATGTCAGGTCTGGGGATATTCCCTGTGATGCTAATAGACATGTATCTCTAACTCTGTCAATATTAAGTCCAAGCCCCCAGCCCTGGTATGCTATCGTTGAGTCAGTGAATCTATCAAGAATAACTATAATCCCATCGTCAAGTGCTGGTTTTATCTTTTGAGTGACAAGCGCACTTCTTGCAGATAGATATAGGAATAATTCAACTATCGGTTCAATCTCTATATCTTTGCTATTGAGGAGAATGTCGCGAATTCTCTCGCCTATTATAGTTGAACCTGGTTCCCTGAAACTTTTGTAGGCAATGTTAATTTCACTTAACCATCTACCGAGAAGTTCTATCTGGGTTGTTTTGCCAGAACCCTCAATGCCCTCAAAGGTAATGAGGTGGCCTCTGGGCATCTACTTCCCTTTCTTTTTAACTATTTTCTTTTCTGTCTTACTTCCGTATTTCTTTATGTAGTTTTCAACCTCTTCTCTTGCGATACTATCGATTATCTGCTTTGGTGGCGACTTCATAAAGTAAGCAGATGGCGGTATAAGTGTGCCTTTGAGACCATTATCAAGGGCTAGTTTTGCACAGCGGACACAGTCAATCACAACACCGGCGGAGTTCGGTGAATCCCAGACCTCAAGTTTCAGTTCAAGATTGAGTGGCACATCTCCGAATGTCCTACCCTCAATGCGAATATACGCCCACTTCCTGTCTTTAAGCCATGCAACATAGTCAGATGGTCCAATATGGATGTCCTCCTCATCAAGTTTGTATGGAAGAATTGATGTCACTGCTGCTGTCTTTGATATCTTCTTTGACTCAAGGCGTTCTCTTTCAAGCATGTTGAGAAAGTCGGTATTACCGCCAACATTGAGTTGATATGTCCTCTCGATTTTAACTCCTCTGTCAACAAATAATGTAGCAAGAACCCTGTGAATGATTGTCGAGCCAACCTGTGATTTGATGTCATCACCAATAACTGGAAGCCCTCTTTCCTCAAACCTATGCTGCCAGTATTTCTCCCTTGCGATGAAGACAGGTATGCAGTTTATAAAAGCACAGCCAGCATCAAGAACCTGCTCAACATACCATTTTGTCGCCTCTTCACTTCCAACGGGGAGGTAATTTACAACAACATCTGTCTTTGTATCCTTAAGTATCTGAACAATATTGGCTGTTGGACCCGGTGCTTTCTCAATTATCTTTGAAAGATATTTACCAAGGCTGTCATGGGTCATACCCCTCTCTATCTTCACTCCAAGATTAGGCACATCCATAAATCTATATGTATTGTTTGGCCAGGTATATATTGCCTGTGACACATCTTTGCCAACCTTATTTTTGTCAATATCAAAGGCGGCAGAGAATTCAATATCGTTTATGTGATAGCCCCCAAGGTTTACATGCATAATGCCTGGAATACGCTCCGTCTCCTTTGCATTCCGATAGAAATATACACCCTGGACGAGTGAGGAGGCGCAGTTCCCAACCCCGATAATCGCAACCTTTATCTTTGGCATATATAAAACCTCCTGAATTTCAAATAAATATATCTTAATACCAATTTAGCCCATTATCTTAACAATAATTGCTATCTAATTCAATTAATAGTTTTTTGGATTTATATAAAGTAATTTTATATATATTTATTTATAATGATTTTTTATCTTATTAGATGTATAATTTTGAGAGAAGTTTATCATGATAAGTATAAACTCAGACAAATTATTAAATAGATTCTCTATTGAAAGAGATAGATTTTTATATTATGTATCTAAATGAAAAATAAAGAAATATATAAAACAATATCTCTAGTATATATAAACTATGGAATTATTCCAATAGGAAAAGTATCGGAAAAATTGACTTTTCCAACTGGGATAAAAAGTACTAAAATTGAAGCAGTATTTGACGATAACGATGAGATTGTATATCTTACTTATGACCCCGATAAATAAACGGCTCTTTGGTGTAAAAGGTTGGTATAAAGAACATAAAGCAAGACCAGGAGATAAAGTAATAATAGAGACAATCAAACCTGGTATTCTTTACCACTTTATTTTCAAATGTAAAGAATATAGAAAACCAGAAGAAGATTATATTGAGAATATCAGAATAAGTAAAAAATTTGGAGGAGGTATCTCAATAGTAGGAAACCCAATAAATTATGGTGGTCTTGTTTATGCTCCAGTAAATGAACTTGGTGTTGTTCTCCTTTTTGGTATGATATTTGAAGAACTGGGAATGAAAGTTGAAGAAATCAAGAGTAGTTTTCCTGATGCAGTAATTAGAAGATTTAATGGTAAGGGTTGGGCTAAAGAATTTGTTGAATTTGAATATAGAAGTTTAACTTACATTAAGGCACATCAACACCCTTTAGAAGGTTGTGACATAATAATTTGTTGGGTGCATGATTGGATTGAATGCCCTCTTGAGGTTATTGTCTTGTCTGATATAATAAAATATCTTCCAAGGAATAAAGTAGATTATATTAAAAAGATTGAACTTTATAAATTGAACAAAAGAAATGAATAATAAGTCAATATTAGAAAGCTCGTTTGTGTTTAATTTAGGAAGGTTGTGGCAAGAGGTTTTATCAGAGAATTGGACCAACGCTATAAATATATATGAACTGATAAAAGAAGTTACTTCTCTTGATATACTAAAAAAGTATTCAAAAGAATTAGAAGAATTGCGAATATTGGTAGAAAATAAGGATTTTGAGGGTATTGATAATACATTAAATAATATTCTCAAATGGTAGTTATATTGATAATTGAAATAATAAATTATTATATTAATAGCAAGTGTTTATTTTTAACTTAATATAGAAAATTTGACCAACAATATTAATCTTTAGACTTAATCCTTACATATATCAATCTTTGTATTGCAGTTATATGTGAACCTGCCATAATTATCCATATTGCTACCTTCAAAACTAACCCCCCGAAGAGCATTCCTATAACAATTGCTAAAAGTCGTTCTGCCCTCTCAAAAAAGCCAACCTTACATTCAATCCCCAGACCTTCTGCCCTCGCCCTTGCGTATGACACCATCATACTACCGATTATTGATAGACCACAGAGTATTATATAAATGATTTCTCCTTTTGTCGAGAAGTAATATAGTAAACCAAGCATTATTAAAGTATCAGAGTATCTGTCTATAAACGAATCAAAAAACGCACCAAATTTTGATACTACACCACGTCTTCTCGCAACCTCACCATCTATCAGGTCAAAACATCCGCCTATCAATATCAATAAAGCACCAAAAATTAACCTTCCTTTTACAATAAAGTAAATTGATGATAACGATATGACAAAACCCATTAAACTTATGACATTTGGTGGCACTCTTAGATAACAGAACAATCTCACAAAAGGAGAAAGTATGAATGAAGAAAATCTTCTACCCTTTGAACTCGTAAATTTCATATTAAATCATCTGGTTTTAAGCATTACAGATTATCACTATGATAGTTGAATGTCAATTTATAAGAATAGGGTCTTATAAATTAGATATTGCTATGATAATATTCATAAAAAGGAGGAGATTATGAGGATTATATATTTAGGGTTTTTGTTAATTTTTATAACTTCAATATACGCGACGGTTTATGTTCCACTTGATGAGATGGAATATAATAAAGGTGGAGGTCCGCATCGTTTTTCGCAGGGTTACTACGTTAACCCAATGTGGGGTGAGGACTACCTTGATTTTCTAAAGAAAGAGGTGGAGTTTTTAAAGACACTTCAAGTCACAGACCCGACTCACAAGGACTACGGTGGAATAAGAGAGGGTGAAAGCGACCTATGGGATATTGTTCAGACAGACAATACTGAGGAGGCAATATGGGTGTGGACAAGATACTATGAATTAACAAATGACAACAAGTATTTTGACAATATTAAGGCAGCATGGGAATATTGTCTGAACAATCCTGCCTGGCAGGAGGAGGGTGGTGGAGGACAAAATGGCTATTACCGTGTATATGTTGGTGGCTGGGGAATGAGAGCAGAGATGAAGTATCGCCAGATTTACAATGATGCGACATACAAAGATTATGGTAAGAACTGCGCTGACTACATAAGAGACACCTCGCTTGCCTTTGAGAATATAAGTAATGCTGTTTTACTTCTCTGTCAATCATGGGGCGATGGCAATCTCTATGACTATGGCTTGTATGTTGGAGATGAGACATATAAGGATGCAGCATTAACGAGAGGCGAACAGATTAAGTCGCTTATTGAGGGTAATACTGCTCTTCTATCAAGAAATATGTGGGCATTAAGTGGTGGTGTGTTACCCTGGGGACTTGACCATACATATTTCAAGAAGAACAGTGGCAGGAAAGAGTGGATGAAAACATATGAGCCATATATGTCTGACTATCTTGATTATACATATGGCACTTGGCACTCTGCCTGGAATATGTGGTATGCGCTGGGACACTGGACCTGTTACATTGCGACATGGGATAATAATATGTTCAAGACATATCAATGGCTTACAGACCATCTCATTACCGATGATGGCGACAATGATGGAGGTGTTCCTGCGTCTGAGGCAGACCCCGATACAAGAGACCAATCGTGGGTCTCAAACTACCTTGTCTATATGGGACTTGACCCGAAATTCCAAAATGTCGGTGTTGAACTGACATACCTCAATGCGAAGAGGACTGATAAGGGCGCTCTGATATCATGGGATGTGACTTCTGATGGTAATTATAAGTTCAATATATATAGGATAACCTGTGAAGGGACTGAAATAGTTAAGGTGAATGATGTTCCAATTTCAGGTAAAAGACCATATATGTTTCTTGATAGATGTCCAGATAATAATTTGATAGATGTCTCTTCTGACAATATAAAGTATATACTGACTGTCTTTGAGGATAATAATGAAGGCGTTCTTGGAGAATGCACTTTGAGTGGTTCTCAAAAACCATCTATATATCTTGGAGCAAATTACCCGAATCCATTTTCATCCGAGACGGTTATGCCATATAAACTTGGTGAATACAGTTATGGAGAACTGGATGTTTATGATATTCAGGGTAGGTTGGTCGGGAGCATTATGGTTGATGGTTCGGAGGGTCAGGTTGTAGTTGGTGAGAACACTCTTGGAAGGCATCTCTCACCAGGGGTCTATGAGTGCCTGCTTAAATCAGGAGATAATATTGCGGAAAGAAAGATTGTTTTCACAGAGCCCTAATAGATGTAAAAAATTTACGGATAGATAGTTCTATTTGAATAGTGCTTTTATTTGTCCTAAACTTACCGGTTCAATTCCAACACTATAACCGGTGCCATAAACAGTAATGCCGAATTCTCCATTCATTCCGAGGTCTTTCAGTAAGAACCAATCGTATGTTCCTACAAGATTACCATAAGACCTTGCTTTCCAATTGTTTTCATCCACGCATAGCAATATTGGTGGGTCAGGCTTTATATCTTTACCACCCCACCTGGGAAGCCAGAGGACGAAGAAATTGTTGTCTGTCGTTATATCAGGGACTTCATATTCAAAGTTTGACCATTTGGGGTAGCCCTCTACTCTATCAGGGGGTGGGAAGTTTTGCCTCCATAAGTAATGTTCTATAACTGGTTTTTTATTAAGTGATGGACAGATAGCAAAATCAAAGTTGGCTTCCTTTGGTGGTGTATCATAGCCATTAAACATCTGAAATGATATCTTAATCTTCCTTGTTCTAAATATTCTGAAATTCTCAGCAGTGAATCGTTCACCCCAGCCATCCCAGTAATGTGTCATATATTTAGAATACCAGTTGATGGCATTCTCGTAATTACCATCATCATACCTCAGTTCTATATCACCTGATACAGGAATGCTACTCCACTGTTCTATTATATGTCCGGGGTTGCTTTTGGTCTCAGCAATCTTATCGGATGATATCACAACAGTTGATATAGAGAGTAAAATAATCAGAGTTAGTATGGCTATCTTTCCCATCATTAATCTAATTTTAACCTAAAAGATTATATTTATCAATCCATGGTGAGATTCTATCTTTTATCCTGTTAATTCCACCGATTGCACAGGGGTCAACATTATTCAGTGACGCAAGGTAGATACTGACATAGTCACCAAGATAGATAGCCCTTATGATTGAGGCAAGTCCACCATCACCCTGTAATTTTAATCTCAAAATACTTTTGACCTTTTCTCCTGCTATTTCAAGGAACGCGTTCCTCTGGTCAACTATTGGACCCTGTTCCCAATCTCCATCAAGTGAGATTATTGCGCAGTTCTTCGCTATATCAGAAGCATCCTCAAGACCAATCGTTTGATTGTGGCATAGTTCGGGAAAACCCCTGCTAAATGCGAGCGTCTTCGCATTCTCCTGAATCTGACCTGCCCATCTTTCGGCGACAACCTCCATTGATTCGCCTGCTCCATAGATTATTGGAAGTTTGCCCATGACCTTGGTTGCGGTCTTCTTGGCTATGTTTCTTTCAGTAAGTATATCTATATCAACATCTTTTTTTAACTTCTCTATCTCTTTTATAATCTCACCAATTGTCTCTTCATATCTATTAAATACTCCCAACCTGCCAAGTGAAACACTGATTGGGATAAATAAATAGCCAAGCGATGCCCGGGGTGGCATTCCACCTGGTATTTTTATAAAGTCAAGGTTATATTTCTCACTTATTTTTTCCATTAGACCACCGCTTGATATACAGATTATGTTTCTATGACCCCTTTCAAGTAGTTTCTTGAGCGCTACGAGGGTTTCCAGAGTATTTCCTGAGTATGAGACAGCGAATATGAGATATCTTTCATTTATATATTCTGGTGCGTTATAACTTCTGAAACTCAGGATGGGTAGATTGACATTTTTCTGTGCGGATGTTGAAAGAATATGACCGCATATACCTGAACCACCCATACCAATTGTAACGATATAGTCAATATTCTCTGGATATTTTTTAAGATTGACATTTTTTGATAAGTGATATGCTTTCTTTATTTGCTCGGAAAACGACTGTATCATTCCAAGCATATTGCAGGAATCTTTTTTATTTCTGAAAATATTTTCGCTTATATTTCTCATCTAAATCGTCTTATTTTATTTCTGAGAATATTTATTAGTGATATAGTATATTATATTAATATTGACAATACTCTATAAAAATTTAATAATCATATGGAGGAAGATAGTGAAGATACTTTCAGCAACATCAGGAAGCGCTCCAGCCAAAAAAAGGGCAGATTATATCATATCACTTGCAGAAAGATTAAAAGCAGAGTTGGTTGTTCTTCATGTCATAAACAAGCAGGATGACTACTCTGATGGTGAGAAAGCCCTTGATATCTTCAGATTTAAGGATAAAGGTGGTTTTATAAAGACAATTTTTAGAATTGGCAATATCCCGGATACTATTGCGAGCACTGCTGAAGAAGAGAAGGTGGACTTTATAATTATTGGTTTTGAGGGGGGGCTTGACTCCCTTAATAATATTTGCAAAGGCATTTCTCGTTTTACATCTATACCTATTTTGCTTATCCCAGATATTTAAGTAATAAAAGTATTTGAATAATCAATTCTTCTGTTTAATAATACTTATTGAAAGGAGTTTGATATGAAGAGATGGTTAGTATTATCAGTTGCTTGTATCATTGTGATTGGTTTTATCTGTGGTTGCGGTGGAGGGAAGAAGTATTCAACTTCTTCAGAGATAGGAGAGTTCACATGTTATCAGCTTGGAGACCCAATAGCGAAGGCACAGGAGAAGGTTAAATGGGGAAGGTTATACCTTTCGCAGAAACCTCCTAGAACAGAGGATGCTTTAAAAGTTCTTGAGGAAGCGGATAAAATATTAGAGGTTGCTAATAATTGTGACCTGAGTCTGGTTAACTCAAGAATTAATCTGTTCTTTGCTCTTATGAATGCAGAACAGGATAAAACATCTCAGGCAAGAGACTATCTTGGAAAAGCGGATAGTGACGCAACTCAGGCAGCAGACCTTCTTCCTGATAACCAGAAGCAGGAACTACAGAAGATACTCTCAGATATTAAAGAACTTTCTCAGTCAATGCAGTTAAAGGGTAATAAGAAGGAGAATGTAGATAAGATTGTTAACATCTATAAAGCGATGAGCGACCTGGTTAATGAGAGAAGCACTGCTATGGAAGAAGAGAAGAAGGAAAGTAAATAATAACTGAAGAATTTTGACTTAAGAGAGAAGTTTAGTTTTTCAAATAGATTTTTAGGGATTCTATAATCCTATAGGCAAGGTTTAGGTTAAATCTGTTCTTATTTATTGAAGTTAAATTCCATTTAAATATTGTTCTTTCAGGATGAGGCATAATTCCTGCTATATTTCCTTTTTTATTTGAAAGTGCAGCCAGATTGAATATTGCACCATTAGGATTATCTGGGAAACCTGTTGCTATATTACCATTCTCATCTGTATATACGAAACCCGAAAGGTGTCTTTCTTCTATTGTTTTGATGACATTTTCGTCTGCTGTGGTGAATTTACCTTCCTCATGGGCGATTGGAAGCACAATAATCTCATCTTCGCGAATCCTGAGATTTATAACGCAGTCAGGTGAGGATGGAAGTCGTCTGATATATACAAATCTATGGTAGAAACCCCATCTCATTTCCATCTTGTTTTTCGCCATTGCCATCTCGACTTTGCCAACATCAAGACCTGGCAGGAGTCCTGACTCTATAAGAACCTGACAACCATTGCATATACCTATGATTGGTTTTCCCTTCATCGCTTCCTCTGTTAATACAGCCATCACCGGCTCCTTCGCTGCTATCACTCCTGCCCGAACTCTATCTTGATGAGCAAAACCACCTGGTATAATATAACCATCAAACGACCTTAAAAACTTTTCTTTCTCATTCCACCTTACAATCTCACCATCAAGACCCACATATCTAACAGCCCGAAGTGTCTCAACCTCACAGTTTGTGCCAGGAAATTGTAATATGCCTATTCTACCTGCCATGAGAATATCTCCTTCAGTGGGTTTCCATACAGCTCTATTAACTCATCTATATTTAGTTTTGTAATATTCTTACCATTTCTATTTATACTATATATTCCTGAGTTATCAACCCTTCCAAGGTGGACTGCTGAAATGCCAGATTTTTCTGCGCTCTTTAATATCTCTTCAATATTTTCTTTTATTGCACCAATGACAAAGCCACCCGCCTCTGAAAATAATATCTCATCATTATCAAAAGTTATTCCTTTTATATCTATGTATATCCCAAGGTTTTTATCATTATTCTCACTATTGACCATTTCAAATAGAGCGCTAACAAGACCTCCATCGCTTATATCTTTACATGCTGTGACAAAGCCGGCTCTTTGAAGAGTCAGTATTAGATTGAGCATTGACCTTGCATCCTTGCCTTCAAATTGTGGCACTTCACCACCCTCTGCCTTTATTACTGAATTATAGACAGAACCGCCAAGTTTTTTAATATTTTCAGTGTCGTATATAAATATGAGTTCTGTATTTCCCGTATTTATTCTTAACTTTATAATTGAATCATAGTTTTCAATCTTTCCCAGGCAGGCGATTATAGGTGATGGAGGAACTGGCCTGCCCACTGCATTCTCATTGTAGAAACTGACATTGCCGGAGACAATCGGGAGTGGTTCATCTTCTGTGTCAGGTCGCCCTATACTCTTGCAGGCAAAGGCAATACCTTCAACAGCCCTGCAGAAGTCATCAAAAACCTCGGGGTCTTCAGGACTTCCAAAGTTTAAGCAGTCGGTGATGCATATTGGCACAGCACCAACTGATACGACATTTCTCATTGCTTCAAAGACAGCACCTGCACCTGCCCAGTATGCGTCTATCTCACCCAATCTTGGATTGCTGTCAACTGTCATCGCAAGACAGGCATCAGAATCATCTATTGGTTTTATGACCCCTGCCTCTCCGTATCCAGCGGGCAGAATAGTATTACCCTGCACAGTTGAGTCATAATGTGAGTATAGTGGCTCTCTATCACAAACATCAATATGTCCAATTACCTTCTTTATTGCCTCTTCAATTGTGATTTTATTACCCTCAACAAAGACCTGTTTGGGTTTTTCCCTTCTCCCTCTTTCATAATAGATGCCCTCTGTTATTACCTTTGCTAGAACTGAACAGACAACCTCACCTTTGTAGTGGACTTTATATAAACTGTCCTCCCTTGGCTCACCTATTACACTTGCACCAGCACCTGGATATACCCTGTCAAGTTCATACTCAACATTATATATTTCAAGCACTCTTCGTGAGAAGCTCTCAGGGACTACGAGTGCATACCTCTCCTGCGTCTCTGCACAGGCGATTATCTCTGGCTTTAAGTTATCTATTGAGATAGGGACTTTATCAAGATAGATATCCGCACCGAAGTCACCCTTTGATGCAAGTTCGCTTGTAACACAGGCAAGCCCACCCGCACCCAGGTCCTTGAAACCAATGGTTATTTTCTTCTCCCTTGCTTCTTCAAGCACTTTGAATGTTGCAACCGTGATAACACGCTTCAGGAATGGGTCGTGAACCTGCACTGCACCCTTCTTCGTCTCTTCCTCATCCAATATTTCTGATGCGAATGAGGCACCACCAAAGCCCGTGTCATCTGTCGCTTTGCCAACGAGAATGAACTTATATGGTATCTTTCTTGCTTCCTGTGGGACAGCAGAGTGTATAATATTTTTCTTCCTGACAATGCCGATAGCGACTACATTGACAAGGCAGTTGTCATCAAAGCCACTGTGGAAATACACGTCTCCACCGAGGTTTGGAACACCTATTGGGTTTCCATAGTCGGCGATGCCCTTGACCACACCATTTGCGATATATCTTACTCGATTTGCCTTCTCACCGTATGGGTCGCCAAAGCGAAGCGGGTCCATCACAGCAACTACTTTTGCGCCCATACAATAGACATCGCGGACGATACCGCCAATACCGGTTGCTGCGCCCTCAATAGGGAGAACCTGTGATGGGTGATTGTGGCTCTCGTGCGCGATTACTGCACACCAGGCGTCTTCACCCTCACCTGTGAAGTGGACTATACCCGAATCCTCCCCTGGGCCAAGAACTACATTTGATGCATATGTTGGTAGAAGTTTTAAGACCTTTCTTGATGACTTATACGAGCAGTGCTCTGACCACATTATAGAGAATATTGTCTCCTCAACTGCAGTCGGCTCTCTACCGATGAGGTTTTTCAGGAGTTCGTATTCGTTTTCTGGTAATAGTCCGAGTCCTGACATTATAGGGAATTATATAATGAAATTTTTTTATATGGAAAATTAAAAATGAGATATTTTATTTTTCTCAGTGTTTAACATAAGAATTTTTAGAGATATAGTTAAATAAAATCCCAGTTATGATTAATATCAATTAAAAGAATGAAAAAATTTATACTACTGTAAACTATTCAATGACAATAATCTTACTTAACCGGGTTGTATTATATTCTGCTGTAAGATTATATACACCACTTGAAAATTCACTTACATTTAAAGGAATATTTATATCATTTGGTGATTCAATGTTCACTTTTTTCTCAATTAACTTCCGACCACTTATATCATATATTGAAATGTTGATGGTGCCTGCCTGAGGGACAGAGAGGATGCAATTTATAATATCAGAAGATGGATTAGGATATATAGCTACTATAGAGAAGTTATTTGGATTTGAACCTGCTGTTGCTTCTGTAGTTCCAAGTGTCTTGTATAACTGACCATAATCTTTATTATATACTGCTTCAAGTTTATATTCATAGATTGTTCCTTTATAAGTATTATTGTCTTTGAAACAGAAGGGATTCTCACCCTGGATTGGACTTGAGTTAATTTTCTCCCATGAGATGATTCTTTGATTTTGACCTGAATTAATCTCAGTATTTTCAATTTGATTTAATCTCTTTCTATACAGGTTGAAACCATAGAAATCATCATCCTCTCCACATATAGTCCATTTAAGAAGTATGCTGTCATTTGTTGGATTAGCATTAAAAGATGTGAGTTCTATGTCAAGACCGATTTGCTTGTATTTTACAGTAGCATATTCATTCTGAAGAGTTTGGCTTTTCCAGGGTGAACCAGAAATAAATACATTATTCTTACTATCAACTTTTATATAATCAGCACATTCACCCAGAGAATTTTCTACCTCATTATCTGTTGTTATCATCCATATCTTATTTCCATCAAGGTCGTATTTAATTGTGCATAATCTCTCATTATATGCTTCTTCAATACAATATGAACCTGTTACATAGATGTAGTTATCATCAATTATAAGATTTTTGCCACAACCGGGAACGTCCTTTGCTATCCACAATTCATTACCATTTTTGTCATATTTTATTGTGCAGAATTTTGGATTATCAACTAAGTCATAAACAATACCTGTTACATATACATTTCCATCACTGTCAACTTGAATTGCATAGGATTGGTCTCGTCCATAACCCAAACCACCGTATTTTGCCTGCCATAGCATATTCCCATCAGTATCATACTTAATAATTAGAAAATTACTTTTATCAAGGTCAAAGTCCAAATTACATATTCCAGTAACATAGACATTGCAATTATCATCAACAGTAATATCATTTGGCTGGTCATTCTGACCACTATCACCATTATATACCTTGACCCATCTTTCATCACCATCAGGGGAATATTTTATTGTGAAAATGTCAATTTCATTTGGACTTCCTTCATCCTGTAAATGGTGAGTGTAACCACTGACATATACATTGTTATTTTTATCAATCGCAAGATACCATGAAAGGTCATCATCTTTATCCCTACTATTGTATCTTCTGACCCAGATTTCATTACCATTACTATCATACTTTACAGTTGTTGAATCATAATTATTAATAGTAGATCCATTTGTATCTCCTGTTATAACGATATTACCTTCGTTATCTATCTCAAGGTCTAATGCACGGTCATCAAGACCATAAGGGGAGTTGTATCTTGATACCCATATAATTTCACCATTAGTGTTATACTTGATTGTGCAATAGTCACTATGAAGATATGGACCTCCAGAATTGTAGTCATCTGATGAACCTGTAACATATATATAATTATCATTTGATACCTCAATATCATATGCTTCATCATAACCATGAGCATAATCATAAATTGATGACCAGATAACATTGCCAAACGTATCATATTTAATAGTGCAATAACTTCTACGGCCCATATGTGGATAGAAATGTCCTGTTACGTAGATATTACCTTCACTGTCAAGCGCCATACCTTCTAAAGATGCGTCACTATGTTCAGGACCATCATATTCTCTTACCCATTCTTCATAGACCTGGTCAGATAGTGACAATAAAGGAATTATTATGAGAATTATTATACTGAAAACAGACATTAATCTCATAGTTCAAATCCTCATACAAATATTATACATTAGAATCTTATAGAAATAAATATTTATTATTTTTTTAAATCTTATTCTATCCACAATATGGAGTTGTTATAATTGGAAAAATTTGAATTATATATTGAATCTATTTGTTTTATTTAGATTATTTTTATGTAAGGTATCTATGAATAGTAAGAAGATATTAACTATTACAATAGTTTTGAATATTATCTTCGTTGTATGTGAAGTTTTGGGGGGATTAATTACAAAATCACTTTCTCTCATAAGCGACGCTCTTCACAATACAACAGATGTTGCTTCGCTTTTAGTAGCACTTGTAGCAGTATTCATATCAACAAAGAAGCCAGATAGCAAGCGAACCTATGGATATAGAAGGGCTGGAATTATCGCCTCCCTTTTCAACGCGTTCTTACTTATTGAACTCATTGTTTTAATGGCATATCAGATTGTTGGAAGGATTGCACATCCCCAGCCAGTTAGCGGAATTGCCATATTGATTTTAGGAATTATAGGAATTGGTGTCAACCTTGGTTCATGGCTCTTCTTGAGAAGGCACTCAGGAGACAATCTCAATTTGAGGGCAGCATCGCTCCACCTATTTACAGATGCCTTATCATCGGTTGGTGTTGTTTTGGCCGGGACAATTCTCCTCTTTGGTGGTCCTTATATCATAGATACTATTATAAGTTGTGCAATTCTTATTATTGTTGGATGGGGCATTTATGCTCTTCTCAGGGATGCCTTGAACATTCTCCTTGAGGGTGTTCCTTATGGGCTTGATGTTGGTAAGGTGAAGAGTGGAATAAAGGAGATTTCTGATGAGATTGTCTCCGTTCATCATATACATATATGGCAGATTGACGAGAATATACTATCGCTGACCTGTCATATTGCTCTGAAATGTGGGACAGCATTAAATAATGCTGATGAAATCAGGCATAGGATTGAGAAGATGCTTAACGATAGGTTTAAGATTACCCATCCTACACTTCAGATGGAGATTCTCTGTAAGTAGTTTTATAAGTAATAATTAATGTGTTAGTATTTACATAGGATAGAGAGTTATCTAGTAATATATAAAAGTTTGTATGAAAAGGAGATATATGAAGAACACAAAGATTTTTTTAGTTGTTATATTTGCTTTAATATGTGTTATTTCAGGGTTTGTACTCTCTGATGCTGGCTTTCTTGGCTCTCCTATTCAGAACCCTTCACCTGCAATTTTCACAACTGAACACCCATCAATAGAGATGGTCAGCGAGGATGTCCTGATAGAACTGCATAGTAATTTTGATAAAGCTTTAGAGAACGCTGATAATGAAAGAAGAGTTTATGCGGATATAACTGCTCGCTTTGTCTTCAAAAACACAGGTGATAAAACAGTTGTCTCAATGTATATTCCACTCGCCCTTATGACAATTTTTGTTTCAAAAATATACTTAGAGCCAAATGAAGTAAGAGATATGATTGATGTCTATGTAGATGGTAATAAAGTAATAGTAGAGCCACTTTATACTGGTATATATGATTCAAATTTTCTGAAAGAGACGGGTTTGAGTTGGAAGAAGTTTTCAAAAGAGATAAAAGCGATTAATAAAACAGAACCAAAGGATGGTGAATTTATACATTTTAGAAATTACTTTTTTGTAAGCACTGATGATATCTCCTTGGAGACTGAACCATATTATGATGCCCTTGCCCTCTCTGCGAGTTGGAGTGTAAGTTTCAATAAAGGAGAGACAAAGATTATTGAGTGTTCATATATATGTGACTTCACAAGCGATTACTCATATAACACATTCAGGTTCACCTATCCATTGTTTACCGGCGCTTCCTGGAAGGATAGCATTGGCAGTGGAAGAATTGTTGTAGTTCCTTCAAATGATTTTAACTGGAATGATATTAAGTATTACATCGGTTTATACCTGCCAGAGCCAGAAGTAACGGAGAACTACTGTTATCAGATGATGAGCAAGTTTGATGGTGATTCAGAGAATATGAAGGGCATATTGTCAAAATATGATAGCAGGACATTCAAAGATTCCATTGTCTTCACATTTGATAATTTGGAACCAGTTGTTAGCAAATTAAGTTGGCTTTCATACTATCCGGATATTGAGGTATCTCACGAATCTATACCTGAGAGTATGGATGAAATCTCTGGTGAGCACAAAGAAGGAGATGATGTGGGGTCAGGAGCGAAAGAAGGTTTCATTGGCACAATGATATACATCTATGTTAGCAGGGACTTTATGCCTGATCCATATTATATCGCTTCACCTTCCGGTATTCCTGTGTATGAGAGTCCAGAAGGCAAGGGCAAATTGACCATGGTTGATATACTTTCATATGGAACAGGTTTAGATATTATTGAGGATAGAGGTGATTGGATTAAAGTCAGTTATATTCAACCAAATGGAGAGAAAAATGAAGGTGTTTGGATTAAAAGAAGTGCTAAGGACGAGAGGGGTCTTATTCTACCAATAATAATTCCATATTTAGATTCATCAGTGGAGTAGAATATTATAGTTAAATTAATATAAAAATATTCATTGGAATGAATAGACCATGCTGTTAGTTATTTACTAACAATTAAACTGGCTCAGTCTTCTCTCCAATTATGAAATTAATGCTTTGTGGTCCACAGTTGAAGAGAAGGTCTATTACTGAAAGATTAGGTATGAAATCTCCGAATAGTTGTCGGTATGGAATTGGGGTGTAATTGAGATAATGTTGTTTTATACCTGCTTCTGTAAATTTCTCTTGTTCAATATAGTCAACCTCACCATCAGATGATAGGTAGTCGGTTGCCTGATAATTTTTACAGATTTCCACTACCAGATCTGTCTTGTTTTTTTTGAACTGGGTGTCATCAGCAATAATAACAGGTATAGATATTTTTAAGAACTTTCTTAGACCTTCAATTATATTGATATTCAAATCAGCAAGCCATTCCCATCTCTGTGCGTATGTCTCAGCAAAGAAGTCAGAAAAATATTTAAAGTATGGGGCTTTATTGTAACTCTGTCTAATTGTTTCCCAGTGCTTCTTTCTCCAGTTATTGCCAACTATTCTGCAATCTTTGATTCTCTGGGGAAATCTTCCTTTTGTATATATTGGGACTGTAAGCCATACACATCCATTGCAGGTTTTTATTCTATTTCTTACCTGCCAGCTGTTCTTGCTCAATTGAACGAAGTCAATAAATATGAATAGGTCTGATTTGACCATTTTCTGAAAAAATCCTGGGAATGGGAGATAGACGGGTTGATGACAGGCAACTACCTTTTTTGTGCCAGGATTATCCATAGTGCATCCCTTTGCTCGCTGTTTCTTCTTGTTGTCCATTGCTCGTCAAACCAGATTGTCTTGAAATATGGTTCTAAAAATTCTTCAACCTCACCCTTAGTTAGCACTGTTAATATCTGACCTTCCCACTCCCCCCTGCAACGATAGACACCTTCGGAAAGCGGTTCGCCGTTCTCAATATGGGAATCCTTTGTGGTTCTGAAGCATGTAAAGCATACTCCTTCTGGTTTTAATATTCTATTTACCTCTGATAATGCACTTTTAATGAAGTCCTTGTCACCATAAAAGATACATTCCCATGGAATGATGAGGTCAAAGGTTTCGTTCTTGAAAGGAAGTTTATTCAATGTAGCACATAGAACACTACCAGAAAGACCATCTCTGTTGAGAAATGTGCGGGTGTTTTTCATACCGGAGAAAGATTGGTCAAGCGCAAATGTATCAAATAGCATCTTGCCTAAAAGAACTGTATGCCTTCCAGACCCGGCGCCCATATCAAGAGCCCTTGTGTTCTTGCGAGAATCCGGGTCTGGATACCAATAATAGAGGAAACGCACTAACTCCTCAGCAGGATATATCATCTGCTTTTGACTGTGATGCTCTTCCCAGAATTTTCTCTTCTCATCCATAATTCTCGCTAAATCGAATAACTTGCGATTTTTTATTCAATTTTATATTTATGGTAATAATAATTTATATAATGTTGATTTTCAATGAATATTTAAGTCATCAATGTTAGAATGCCTCTAATCTTTAGGTTCTTTTGTTTATTTGTATTATATGAGAGTTCTTGTAACAGGTGCCTCCGGATTTATTGGGTCTCATCTATCTGAGACACTTCTTGGGAAAGATTATGAAGTCATTGGAATAGACAGTTTTATTCCGAATTATGATAGAAAGATAAAGGAGAGAAATATAACTGGCATTATATCAAATAAGAACTTCTCATTTTATGAGCGTTCTCTTATTGATAGAAGTTGGGATGAAGGGCTTGATTTTGATATAGTAGTTCACCTTGCTGCACTACCTGGGGTAAGGCAGAGTTGGGGAGCTATCTTCTCTAATTATGTTGAAAATAATATACTGGCAACTCAACGCCTTCTTGAGGTTTTAAAACAGAGGGGTGGCGCGCGTCTTATTCATATATCGTCTTCTTCTATTTATGGCGATAGAGATGAATCGCCTTTGACTGAGGACCTTTCCCCGGAGCCGGTCTCACCTTATGCAATAACGAAGGCAGCAGCGGAACGGCTTGTCATTCTTTATTCAAAACAGTTTGGTATTGACTATATTATATTGCGGTTGTTCACTGTCTATGGTCCACGGCAGAGACCCGACATGGCAATATATAAATTTGTAGAAAATATAAATAAGGGTGAAAAAGTTGAGATATACAGCAGAGATAGTATGTATCGTGATTTCACTTTTGTTGATGATATCATTGATGGAATAACATTCGCTCTTGAGAGCAGTATAACTGATGAGATTATAAATCTTGGTTCTGGCAGGCAGGAGAGTGTAGAGGAGGTAGTAGAAATAATATCAGATATTCTGGGTTGTGATGTAAAAGTAGAAAAGGGCGATAGAGCACCGGGTGATGTCAGAAAGACATTGGCAGGAATTGACAAGGCGAAAAACTTATTGGGTTATAATCCGAGGGTTGGGATAAAAGAGGGCATTGAAAAACAGATTGACTGGATGAAGGAGATGTCAATTATTTAATTCTCTTCCTGTAATGGTTGATATAAAAATTATAATAGTTACATATAATAGCGAAGATACGATAAGTGATTGTCTTGACAGTATTCTGAATGTTAGAAACAGCGACATTGTCTCGGATACAGTGGTGGTTGACAATGCATCTATTGACAGAACAAAATCTATTATTAAAAGTAAATATCGCAGTGTCAAACTTATTGGTCTCAACAAAAATCTTGGTTATGGCAGTGCATGCAATATAGGAGCAAAAGGTGCTGAAACCAGGTATCTTCTATTTCTAAATCCTGATATTGTCATTCCAGAGGGTGCAATAGCAAGGATGGCGTCATTTCTTCATGATAATCCAGAGGTTGCTGTAGTTGGTGGATGGCTTGAAGATGAGAAAGGAGTCCCCAATTATTCATTCAGAAAATTTCCATCACTCCGTCTGGCACTCTTCCACAGAGAATCTCCGCTGAGGACAATATTAAATAAAATTGGCATTACAGGAGGTTATATCACGCACCTCAAGCCACCGGATAGACCGATTGAGGTTGACTGGGTATTGGGAGCGGTTATGATGATAAGGCGAGATGTATTTGAGATGCTCAGGGGTTTTGATGAGGGCTTCTTTCTGTATCAGGAAGATGTTGACCTGTGCTATCGTGTAAAGTTGGAAGGATACTATGTGTATCATCTTCCAGATGTCAGAATAATGCATTATTTTGAGCACTCAACAAAGAAAAGACCGTATTTAAGGGTAATCTCAAAACACAGGTCTTTATATAGATTTCTAAAGAAGACAAAGAGATTAATGACATTAGATGATATTTTTGTTGCTCCACTGTTTGCTTTCAATCTTATTATTTCTCTTTCAGGTGAACTTCTCAGGTCTCTGCTTTCAAAGGGTGAATAGTATCTCTTTTAGAAGCAAAATTAAAATGTTTTTGATAAAATTAGATATTGAAGGTTTTATTTTATATATTAGAGGTTAAAATTATCAATTAAAGATAAGTTTTATTTCAAAAATAAGGAGTATGTTATGGTTGAGTCAATGCAAAAGAAGGCGAAAAAGAGAATTCTAATAGTCGGAGCAGGTGAGGCAGGAGGGATGATAGCAAGAGAGGTCCTTGCCCATCCAGAGGAGAGATATATTCTCGTTGGTTTTCTTGACGATGACTTAGAAAAGCAAAGAAAAGAGGTATCAGGTGTAAAGATTCTTGGAAGAATAGATGATATTCCGAGTATAGTCGCTGACGAACGAATTGATGGTATTTTTGTCGCCATACCAACTGCCTCAGGTAAATTGATAAGGAAGGTGGCTCTTCTATGTGAGACCGCAAATGTTGAATTCCGCATTCTTCCTGGAATATTCAATATCATATATGGTGATGCACATATATCGCAGTTTAGAGAGATAGACCTTGAGGATTTATTGAGGAGGGAACCCATAGACCTTGATATTGAGTCAATAAGTTCCTATATAAAAGGCAAGCGTATATTAATAACCGGTGCAGGGGGGACAATAGGAGCAGAACTTGCAAGGCAACTGACGAGTTTTGAGCCGGAGCTTCTTATTCTTCTTGGACATGGTGAGAATTCAATCTACAACATAGAACTTGAGATGAAGTTGAAATATGAGGCATCAAATACTGAGACGATAATTGGTGATATACAGGATGCTCTTAGAGTGGATGGTGTTATCGGAACATATAAGCCCAATATTGTCTTCCACACTGCTGCGCATAAGCATGTTGAACTTATGGAGAAGAACCCAATAGAGGCGGTGAAGAATAATGTCATCGGAACTATGAATTTGATTGAGGCATCAAAGAAACACAAGGTTGAGAAATTCATACTTATATCAACCGATAAAGCGGTCAATCCTATATGTGTGATGGGTTCTACGAAGAAGATAGCAGAGATGCTTGTCCAGGTTGCAAATAAGAACTCACATACTGATTTCATAATCGTCAGGTTTGGCAATGTTCTCGGGTCTCGCGGTAGTGTTGTTGAGATGTTTAAAAAGCAGATTGAGATGGAGGGTCCGGTCACAATTACGCATCCTGATATGGAGCGATATTTCATGACGATATCAGAGGCAGTCCAATTAGTTATTCAGGCGACGGCAATCGGCTCCGGTGGTGATATACTTGTCCTTGATGTTGGGGAACCGATAAAGATTATAGACCTTGCGAAAGACCTCATATTGCTCTCAGGTAAATATATAAACTCGGTTGATATTAAATATATTGGAATAAGAGAACGCGAGAAACTACGTGAGGAGTTGTTCAGTCAGGTAGAGGGAATAAAGCCAACATCAATTCCAGAGATAAGAATAGCAGTTCCACCACCGATTGATGAAAAGTTTTTAATGGAGAGGGTTGACTCTCTTATTCAAAAGACAAAAAAAATGGATAAAGATGGTGTTATAAAGGAGATTAAGGCGCTTATTCAGACATACGATAGATAATTCTCTTACCTTATTTATGAAATTTTCATTTAGATTGGTTGACTTAGATTCTACTGAAGAGTCAAATATTGTTTCTAATTTTAGGGTTTCAGATATGTTTCATACAGTAAACTGGTTCAGGGTTGTGAGAGAATCAGGTGAGGGGAATTTTGAACTTCTATCACTTTATAACGAAAATAATATTGAAGCACTCATACCTATTTTCTGGCGAAGTGCTGGTCCAATAAAGTGGATTGACAGGGCTCCTGCAACACCATATCTATTCCCGACTATAGTTAACAGAGATTATTCAAGAAGGTCCGGAAGGATATCAGATGAAAGGCAGATATTCAATAACATTGCGACCTATATTGAAAGTAGATTCAATCAAGCAAGTATTTTTACAGGCACAGAACTGACTGACCTTCGTGCTTTTTTATGGAGGGGCTGGAAGTCGCAGGTGAGGTATACGATTATCTGTGATATTGATGATATTGAAAAGATGTGGGAAGGGTTGACACCGAAGGTGAGAAGTATAATAAGGAAAGGTGAGCGTGAAGGTCTGAAATATATTCAAGATGGTGATATCTCAATTACAGAAAGATTGATTAACGAAACATTCAGGTCTCAGGGAAGAAATCCACCTTTGTCAAAATTATTCTATGAAGCATTCAAGAAGCATATTATAAATGAAGGATATGGTTTTTCACCCATAATTGTTGGTGAAGATAGCAGTCCTCAGGCAGGTGCCCTTGTCGCAACCTTTGGTGATACCTCATACTATATCTCTGCTGGTCTTGCCAGTTATGCTCACCAATCTGCTGGCACACTATTACTCTGGAATATTATGATGTCAATTTCAGGAATGGTAAAATATATTGACCTGTGTGGTGCAAATATCAGGTCAATTGCACATTTTAAGGAGTCCTTTGAAGGGCGCCTCGCCCCATTTTATAATATCACCTGGAAGAAGAACCTACTTTATCATTATTTTATAAAATTCCTTAACAGACGCTACTTTCCACTGTAAATATGATTAACATTCACTTTCTCTCAAAAAATGAACAGGTATCTGCAAAGGTAATTTTGGATACCATAGGTCTTTCATCAAATCCTGAAAAACCGACCGGTGATAGGGTAGAATTGATTCTCTTAAGAGAGCAGGTTAAGTTAAATTTAGACCTGCCACTATTGCTTATTAAAAGAACCGATTATGTCAGAGCAGAAATTCTAAATATATCTGAAGAGCTTTTATCTCACCAAATATTGGACATCAGTCACCTTAAAAAAATAAGCGAAAATGCCTGGCAAATAGATATTGATGTTCTGTCTATTGTGGAGAGCATCGTATTTAGATATGAGGAAAAGGAAAAGACCATTTTAGATGAGCATCAGAGATTCAGGGCAACCTTCTCACTACTGTTTAATTCTGGTGTTCTTGAAAAGCCAGTCGTGAACTATATAATTGAATTTATGAAGAGTGCTATAGATGAGATTCTGAGGGCATCTGGATTAATTATGCCTTATATTGAAAGGTGGCAGAATGGCTCAAAGTTCACAGTCAGTATAACGATTGACCTTGACCATATAAGAAAACATCCATTGCCTCTCTCTCTTATAAATCCGTTTTCATCTATCAAGCATTTTGATATTAAAAACACTAAAAAGAATCTTGGACTGGCATATAAGTCGGTCTCGCGCTCAAATAAAGTGTTGATTGATATGGATAAGTTGCTCAATTATTCAGGTGAGAGAATAACATTATTTGCCTGTGGAAGAAGACGGCATTCATTTGACCCTGAGGTGAGTGCTGATAATTACAGAGCATCTTATATGATCAAGTCGTTAGTGAAGGTTGGTGCTGAGATATCACTCCACGGAAGTTATGCGTCTATGTTTAATGGGGCTAATCTTGGTGAGGAGAGAAAGTTGCTTGAGAATGTAGCAGGAAGGAGTGTAGAAGGTGTCCGAATGCACTACGTCAGATTGAGAATCCCTGAGACACTACACGAGATTGAAAGAAATGGTTTTCTGTATGACTCAAGTTTGACCTACGCCAGCACACCTGGTTTCAGAGCAGGCATTGCAATGCCATTTAAGGCGCTTTCTAATTATAATCTCCATGAGCTTCCACCAGCACTAATGGACTCTACGCTTTTTTTCAGACAGAAACTCAGTTATGATGAAGCACTGAGAAGGTCTCTAATCATGCTTGATGAAATTGAGAGGGTGGGCGGTTATTCCGCATTTATATTTCACAATCAACACCTTGTATATGATGAATATAGTGTTGTGGGAAAGTTCTTATTAACATTAAGGGATGAGATAAAGAAGAGAAGAGGAGATACCCTGACCTGTATAGATACTGTAAGATGGTGGAGTGCAAGGGAATTATCTTCAGTTTATGCAATCAAAGAGAGTGGTTCATATATAGTTAAATTTGATATCTCGCCAATGGTATTGAATTACGGTAAAATTGGCTTTCTTGGTGATGTGGGTAAATATGCTGTTAGAATGGGCAATAAGGAAGTTTGTATATCTACTAGTGTAAAATGCAATCCTTTAAAAAAGCTGAGATGGGGATTTGCGATAATAAGATTAAAGAAATGAGATCATCAGATTGTAGAATTGGTGTGATTGGGACAGCAGAGATGCCTGAATATCTAGTAAAGAACTTACGATTGGCAGGTCTGAATGCTGTTCTTATACCATTCAAGCGGTTTTCACTGTATAAATATTTGCCATCTGTTGACGTGGTCATATTCGTATTTCCGATAAACAAACTTCGTTTAATTAGGAGAGCAAAGTTGTTTGGAAAGATAACTATTGCAAAGTGGATTGGCAGTGATGTTATGTTCGGTCTTAATGAGAAATTTGATGATTTGAGAAAATGCCTTAAGTATATAGATATTCATGTATCCGATGCCCCGCTTCTGAAAAATGAGTTATCAGATGTCGGCATAAGGTCATTTCTTATACCTATTGTTCCAGACGACCTAAAAGCAAAACCAAAACCACTACCAGAAGAGTTGGCTTTTCTCACATATATAATTACTGGCAAAGAGGACTTTTACAGGGCTGATATGATAGGAAGAGTGGCAGGGCGTATTGCCGATGCGAAATTCTATGTTGTTGAAAATGGCAAAGTTCCCGATGCACCATCAAACGTCTGTCATCTTGGGCTTTTTCCGAAGAATGAGATGGAAGGTGTTTATGAGAAGGTGATTGCCTTTCTTCGTCTTACAAAGCACGATGGAATCTCAATGTCAGTTCTTGAGGCGCTCTCATATGGCAGATATGTAATCAGGTCTATACCATTTCCTGCCTGCATTTATGCTGATACCGAAGATGAAATTGTCAGCGCTATAGAGAAACTAAGGGGAATAAGAGAGGTTAATAAAGAAGGCATTGATTTTATAAATAATATTGTATCACCTGAGCATCTTGCCAGTGCATGGAAGAACCTATTTCAGAAACTTCCTGAAATATTATCTTGTAGTGATATAAAATTGTCAGAAATTGAGAAGAGAATTGATGTGATGTAGTTATGATACCGAGATTTCTTCCTGGCATTGAGATTGAAGATATTTTAAGCGTTCTGGATAGTAAATCAGTTGATAACAAGATTGGTGAGCTTTCGTCAATCTCTGGTGATAAGAGATTCTATCTTCTTTCATCAGGAAGGTCCGCGATATATCTTACCCTTAAAGGTCTTAATATCGGGAAGGGCGATGAGGTGATAGTTCCTGCGCTCACCTGCCCTGCTGTCCTTGACGCAATAATAGCAGTAGGTGCAACACCTGTGATTGTTCCTGTTGAGAGCGAGAGGTTCGGGCTTGACCCATTTGCGTTAAATAAGGCAATAACAACGAAGACGAAGGCGGTAATACCTGTTGATATTTATGGTGCGAGATGCAGGATAGAAGAGATTTACGAAATAGTAAATAAAAAGTGCGCAATAATTGAGGATTCTGCTCAGGCATCACCATTCGCTATCTCAAACTGGGCTCGTGATTATCCTGATGCTCTTATTGTCAGTTTGAACTATGATAAACAGATTACGACAGGTGGCGGTGGAATACTTATTATAAAAAGACCTGAACTGTTCAATATTCAGGATATAAGAGATGATGATAATGAGAGAACCGATATCATCTCATCAGGGCTTCTTCGCCTTCTGATGGATAAATCCATTTATAATGAGTTCCTTTCTATGATGGCTGGGGCTGAGATTATAGGGAATAATCTGATAGGTGAAGATGAAATCATTAATATTTTGAGAATTTATAATAGAGATGGATATACTGAAGGTATTGAAGTTAAGCTTAGAAAATTATCGGATAAGTATATCGGAAAAAGAGGTAAATCAAAGATAGCGAAGTTATTGCGAAAAGGTCTCTGGTATCTCATAAGACCTGTCTTCCTTTCAGAACCAGGACAGTTTAAGACCAGAAAAATGGGTATTTTGAAAAGGTCAATTCTTTCACTCTCAATAAAGAGATTCAAAGATGATATTATATTGAGAAAGAAACTTGCTGGTATGCTAAGAGAGAAAATAACTGATATCAGGGGGATTTCATTTCAGAGAACAGATGATGGTCTTATGAGGTTTACAATCTCATTTAACGATAGAATTGTAAGACAGAATGCTATAAAAAAACTTGCAGAGGCGGGTATTGAGGCAGGACCTTTCAACTATCCTCTTCCAGTTCACAGGATACCAACATACAGAAAATATATTAAAATTGTTGGCGATATGACCTGGACTGAGATGTTTATTGAGGGTCTTGTCAATTTACCTGTTCACAGGCAGGTCAGTGTTGATGATATAAATAAAATGGCTGGAATAATTCAGGAGGTAGTTTCTGGCAATAAAGGAAAATGATAGGTTTGTCCTGAATGTCTCAAAGGTATTCTCAACAAGAATACTCATCCGTGTATTCTCGCTGGGAACAAGCATAATTATAGCGCGACTTTTGGGTCCAAGTGGACAGGGTGTTGTTTCTCTCGTTCTTATGGTTCCATTCTTTCTGTTCAGTGTTGGTGAACTTGGAATGGAGACGGCAAATATATATTACACATCCAAGAAGGAGATAAAAAGGCAGTTTATTGTTGGTAACTCCATTATTCTGTCATTCACCTGGACGCTTCTTCTTTTCGCAATTGTTATCGCAATCATACCTCTAATACATTCAACATTTCTTCAAAATGTCAATACAACATTAATCTTTATCGCACTTCTCATCTTCCCCCTGGATTTCTTTGTGGCATCACTGAGGGGCGTGATAATAGGCGAACACAGGGTCAATTTCTATAATCTTATATTCATATTGAATATAATATCCACATTTGTCTTAACAGCAGTCCTTGTGCTATTTCTTAAAATTGGCGTTCTCGGCGCGGTTCTTGCAAATCTATCGGGAAGTCTGGCGGGCGTAGTTCTCATCTTTTTTGGTTATCTGATAAAAGAGAAGGTTGATATCAGATTGTCAATTCGTGAGATGAAGAAGCAACTGGTCTATGGTGTTATGCCATTTCTTGCCAACTTATTCGGCTTTTTAAACTATCGTATTGATATATTCATAGTCAGTTACTTCCTTGATATAAAACAGGTTGGTTATTATGCGCTCGCAATAGCACTTACAAGCAAAATACAGGAGTTGCCTCAATCAATAATGACAATATTCTTCCCCCTGACAAGTTCACAATCAGATGAAGAGAAGACAATATACACCCCGAATATATTTAGAAAATCGGGTTTTTTGATGATATTGCTCGGTCTTGCTATAATTGCTCTCGCAAAACCAGGTATAATATTTATCTTCGGTCATGAATTCTCAGAATCTGTCATGGCATTTATACTTCTTGTTATAGGCAGGATAATGATAAGAGGAAATGTAGGGATACTATCGTCTGATATCTGCGGTCGTGGAAAGCCATATATAATCACCTGGATTTCAGGACTGCTGTTGCCTTTGAGTATAGGTCTTAACATTTTCTTAATTCCAAGATATGGAATTGTGGGCGCTGCTATTGCCTCAATAATTATTTCAACGATTCAGGAGATAGCGGTCAGTATTGCCTACATTAGAGTATCAAATGCAAAATTGGGAGACCTTATTCTAAACTTATCCGATATTAAATATATGTTCAGTATAATAAAGGACTTCACATTGAAGGTTGTCCATAATGTTATAAAGGGTTGAAATATGATATTGAATTTATTAACTGTTTTTGTCATTCTATTTGTTTATTATGCAGGTTATTAAGATACCAGTAAAGACGCACCTTATTACACCGTATGACGACCTCGTGGATGTTGCCATGCTCTTTGCAAAGCCGTATGTAAACGATGGTGATGTCCTTCTAATCACATCAAAGATTGTCTCTATTACCCAGCACAGAATAAAGCCATTCAAGAAGATAAAGGTTGGTTTCTGGGCCAATATCCTCTGGCGGTATGTATCACTTCCAAGGTTTGGCGTTGGTGCTGTTGGTATTCCTGAGAAGATGCAGGCCGCTATAAATGAGGTCGGGATTCTGAAAATTTTGCTGTCTGCATTGGTTGCTGGCTTTACACGCCTTTTTGGAAGGAAGGGCGACTTCTTCCGACTGGCGGGGCATAAGATAGCGGAGATAGATGGCAGCCGCACACATACATTTGAGCAGTATATAAGGGTGATAGAGTATGGTCCTGAGAATGCTAACAGAGAGGCACAGCGTGTGAAGGAGGCGCTTGGCTGTGAGGTCGCGATAATAGACGCAGGCGACTGGGGCAATGTTGACGTCCTCGGGGCATCAGACGGTCTTGACTGGTCAAGGCGAAGGTGGGTTGAGGAGATGTGCAGGGACAATCCCCTTGGTCAGACAACAGAGCAGACACCACTTGGGATACTGAGAATTGTGGATGAGTGAGAAATATGATTTTTTAACATAAATAATAAAAAATTTTTCAATATATGATTGCAAAAAATAATTGACAAATAACAATTTAAATGCTATATATAATTTGTTGATTTAAGGGAGGTGGTTGATATGTTTAATATTTCTAAATCCAGGAATGAATATTCATTCATATATTCATCTGTAATTCTAATACTCGTTACATTCCTATTTATATCATTATTACCTGAGATATCTTATTCAGATAGAATATGGGTGTCATTCATATCTGCAAAGGGTGGCTCAAAGGATGGCGAGCAAGGTGCTCCACCAGAGATTAGTATCATTCAAAGTAATGATGTTCATACTCTTGTTCATGTTTTAATACCTGGTATGTGGGTTGATAGTGTTATGGGTCCTGATGGTGATTTATATCAGGTATTAGAGGTTCCTGATTATGCTACAACAAATGATGTTGGTTTTCCAGAACTACCAGCGATAAGGGGTCTTCTTGGTATTCCAGATAATGCGGATGTGAGTATGATACCACAGGTATATGCAACCCAGATTCTTGACAACTACTATGTATGGCCCCATCAGAGACCAATTTATGATGGTGAAATACCAGTATTTGAGAAGAATATTATGTTCTATAACAGTAATAGTTGGTTTCCAATCAATCATAATGAGGTTGGTGACCCTGGCATATTCAAGTATTACACAGTTGATAATGTTGGCTACATACCATTTTCTTATAATCCTTATTTAAGGCAGTTAAATGTCAGTTATGATTATAATATAGATGTTATATATAATAATGGAGGGCCAATACCGATAGCAACTATGGATGAGGACATGGCAAATCTTATGAGGGGCGTAATATGGAACTTTGATGAACTTAATCCAAATATAGACAATTATGCGCCTGTATATTATCTTATAATAGTTCCTGATTATCTTTATAATGATGAAGTTGTAGGTGAATTTGCAAAACGGTTACAGGATAGATATAGTTATTATACTGTTGAGATAAAGAAATACGATGATGATACAGGTTCAGGTGATGTTAATTTGAAAAATTTTATAAAAACCTATTATAATAATCACGAAAAGAGATTAGATTATGTTTTATTTATTGGTGATGTTGATAATATCCCTATATATGACCTTACGAATAATTGGGGACTTTATTCTGATTACTACTATACACTTTTAACTGAGACACAACAAAATCCTTATATCATTGATATATATCCAGATATTGCATTGGGTAGATTTTCGTTTGATAGTAATGAAATCAATCAATTATACTTTCAATTTCTTAAAGAGGAAATATATTATAATCAATCATGGAACAATGATGTCCTTTTAGTTGCTCACAAAGCATATGATAATAATTCTCAGAGTTTCTTTAAACCAGCAGAGAAAATAGGTAACCAATCAAAATATAAAGATCCAAAGCCAACTTTTAAGAAATGCTATGGACTTCCCTATCAGGAAGGTTATGACCCAAATATCATTTGGAACGCAACAAATGGTGATGTTGAGAAATGTATAACAGATGGTGTTGCATCTGTCTGTTATCTTGGTCATGGAGACCAATGGCGTTGGGATGATTGGAATAGTTCTCAACAACAAGATAATGATTGGACAAGAGTAAATATAAATCAATGTGAAAACTATGGTAAGTTAACAGTCGTGTTTAATGAGTGTTGTAGTTGTGGACAGATATATTATCCTTATGGTAATTGTATCTGTGAGGACTGGATGATAGGTGATTATTACAGCAATCAATCTATTGGTGCTGTGGCAACTATGGGTTATACCACTAGTACACATATATTATATAATTTTAAAAATGTCATTATGGAAGAGGTCTATAAGAATATATATGGTTATCCGGATGAAGCTAGAATTTCTGGAGTAAAGAAGGGTCTTGGATGGATTATAAATATGGCAACTGTTAATGATATAATAAAATATGGTTTAGAACATTCGCCTTGGAATCCCTGGAGTTTGGTTGTTAGAAATTCTTTTTTGAGAATATTATTAGGTGACCCAGCACTAAGAATGAGAACAGGTAGAACATATTCATATAATGAAAATGTTTGTGATAATAAAAATATTCCAAATAAAATTAATAATTTAAAAAATATTGAAGTAAATATAACAAATCCTGTTTATGAAGATATAAATATTCATATAAAGGCGGATAAAGAAGAGAATATAAATATAGATATTTATGATATATCAGGTAGAAGAATAAATAGAATATATTGTGGTAAAATAAATACAGGTGATAATTGCATATCAATTAATAATAATGAATTTAAAACTGGTTTATATATATTAAATATATTTTCTGATAATTTTAGTATTGTTAAAAAGGTTGTGGTTATAAGATAAAGGGAGGTAGTGTTATGAAAAGATGTCTATTTATTTTGTTTTTGTTAATCTCTATAAGTTTCTTGTTTCCCAGTTTTGAGAAGGATATGATATATCATAATGAGCCACGTTATTATTGGGCTGGGGGTAGTCATCTTGCCTTTGCCTGCTATTTTAAACTCAGTGATTTTAGTATAAGTGGTTATGATTATAAGATTAATATTATAGGTTTTATTGGATATGATGCTGATGGTCCAGCAGATATATATGTTACATCAAAGGAAGAATGGGATGGTAATAAATATGTCCCTGTATGTAACCCTTATAATAACTGGCAAGGTAAAGATTACGGTCCAAAGAGCTGGCATATTAATAATACATATCCAAAATATGATGACTGTAATGTCTACGATGACAACTGGAATTACAGTAAGCATGTAGATAAATTCTGGTGTATATATTCCGTAAGGTCTTGTCCGCCACCATATCCGCTTTATGATGGTGGTGGTAGTAGTATGGTAAATTCTCTTACATGGGCTGGTGATTTGTGGTGGCATAAAGGTGTTCCAAGTAATTATAATTCAAATTGGTGTATGCACTGTGTTATTGTCTATTGGCCAGAAGCAATCGAGAACACATCACTGGGTATTGTGAAGGCATTATTCAGGTAATAGGAATTTTAATTTCCTTCCGAGTTTCTGCCAGAGTAAGTAAATAATATAATCATCTATTTATACCTATTTACAATTTAACCAAATATATTATCCTTAATTCACTATGATAAATGTAAATCATCAAAAAGTCCTCATACTCGCACCCCATACAGACGACGGCGAACTCGGCTGTGGCGGTAGCATCGCCAAATTCATTGATGATGGCGCAAGCGTCTTCTATGCCGCCTTCTCAACCGCATCTGAGTCACTTCCTGAGGGTCTTCCACCTGACACACTTGAGAGAGAACTGAGAGATGCCTGTAGAATCCTCGGTATCCCCGAAAAGAACATCATCGTCTTCAACTATGAAGTCAGAAAACTTAACTATGTCAGGCAGGATATTCTTGAGCATCTTGTAAAACTGAGAGATGAGATAGCGCCTGATATCGTATTTATGCCCACTCAATCTGACCTTCACCAGGACCACACAACAGTCGCAGTTGAGGGGCTCAGGGCTTTCAAGACCACAACCGCCCTCGCATACGAACTCCCATGGAACAACATCACATTCACCTCTCATGCGTTCATTCCGCTTGATGAGAAATATATAGCAAAGAAGATTGAGGCGGTAGGTGCCTATAAATCGCAGGCGCACAGGGACTACACAAAGCCCGATGCGATAAAGGCGATAGCAATGATGAGGGGTCTCCAGATTGGCGTTAAATACGCTGAGTGCTTTGAGATATTAAGGTGGATAATAAGATAGGCGTTCTCATAACCGGCGCTGGTGCCCCTGGCGCACCAGGTATAATTTATTGTCTCAGGAAGTCCGGTGATAAGCGACTTCGCCTTATGGGCATAGACATTGACCCATCTGCTGTTGGCTCATCTTTCGTTGATTCTTTCAATGTTATACCACCACCCGAGTCAGATGATTTCATACCATCAATATTTGTTATATGTGATAAAGAAAAGGTAAAGGTGATATTGCCGCTTGTTACGCGGGAACTTATTACCCTCTCAAGGGCAAAGCCAGATTTATTATCAAAGGGTATCTTCATACCAATATCTGACCATAATGTAATGGAGATATTGAATGACAAGCACAAACTTTCAGTGAAGGCAAGGGAACTTGCTGTTTCTGTGCCAGATTTTGAACTTGTCAATAACATTGATGAACTCATCTCGGCGGTCAGTAAACTTGGTTATCCTGATAGACCTGTCTGCATTAAGCCACCAGTATCAAATGGCATGCGTGGCTTTAGAGTCCTTGACACATCAAAAGACAGATTAGAACTTCTTCTTAAAGAGAAACCAACCGGCGTCTATTCTACCCTTGATGAGGTTATTGCTATTTTGAAGAAATCAAATCCATTTCCACCATATCTTGTTATGGGGTATCTTCCAGGTAAAGAATATACTGTGGATGCGATAGCGGATAAGGGCAGGATGCTTGTCTCTATACCACGGCTCAGGCAGAGAATAAAGAATGGCATAAGTTTTGATGCGAAGGTTGTAAAGAATGAGCAAATTATAGAAATGACACGGCGACTTATTGAGGGTCTTGGGGTCGATGGTGTCATCGGCTTTCAGTTCAAGGAGCGCTCTGATGGTTCACCCTGCCTTATTGAATCAAACCCCCGACTTCAGGGAACTGTTATACTCTCATCTGCCTGCGGTGTGAATATACCATATTTGATTGTGAAGATGGTGCTTGGTGAGAAAATTGAGATTGGTGATGTGAGGTGGGGGATGAGCATAAAAAGATACTGGGGCTGGCAGTTCTTTGATGAGAGCGGACTACCATACTCATTCTAAGTTCTCAGATGGCGAAGACCTGCCTGAAGTTCTTGTTGAGGCGGGAATTGAGGTTGGTCTTTCCGCTATCGCGATAACAGACCATGTGAGGGCTGACTCCGACTGGGTCTGGGACTATATTGACTATGTCGGTGAGGTCGCTGATTATTATAAAGATAAGATAAAGGTTATCTGTGGGGTTGAGGCGAAGATTACCGACCTTAATGGCAATATTGACATTCCCGAGGGCGCAGATGACCATGTAGATGTAGTCCTTGCATCTGTTCATAGGTTGCCGACTGGTTCTGGTTATCTTTCCGATGATGAGATAACAGATGACAAAGAAAGGACGATTTCGCTATGGAGAGATGCTGTTATCGGGGCTATAGCAAATCCTTCGGTCTCAGTAATTGCCCATCCCGGTCTCATTCTCAAAAACCATGGAATTGAAATACCAGAAGACATCGCTGAGAGAATAGCAAGAGTGGTTAAGGAGCAGACAGTCGCATTTGAATACAATATTGGCTGGGGAGTTCCCGAGAAGACGCTCCTGGAAGCACTCATTAGGAGTGGTGCCTCATTTATTGTTGGCTCGGACTCACATAACGCAAGTGATATAAAGAAGTTATGGGGAAGTGGTGGCGCAGGTGAGAAGATACCAGATAAGATAAATGATAGATTAGTAGTTCTGTAGCATTCTCTTACGTTGTAGCGCCTCAATCATGTGAGAGTGATTATAATAACTTAGTCATCAAAGAATAATGACGCTATAAACTATATATTACAAATGCAAATATATACCAACATTCAAAACCAACAATCTATATTGTTTATTACTTTAAGAGTCCTACAAATTCATCTATTGTTAAATTTATATCTTTAATCAACTTTCTTTACAATCCTGTTTTTATATATTTATGATTTGGTATTGATAATAATGGTAGATTTGCTTTCTCTGGATAAAGAATTATATGGCTACCAGTTTGATGGTCAACTGAATATCCTATCTTCTTTAATGCGTTTACTACCTGTTTTGGCGTCAGGTCTCTTGGTAGTTTAGGCATCTAAATTGATACTTCTATCTCCATCTCTTTTGGTATTGGACGTTTGTGTTTCCTTAATGATTCAATATAACCCTTAATTGCATCTTCTATATTGGAGAGTGCCTCTTCTATCGTCTCGCCCTGAGAATAGCATCCAGGAAGTGATGGACATGATACTATATAAACACCATCTTCTAAATCTGGTTCAAGAATCACTCTGAATTTCATATCTTACCTCACGATAATTCTATCATAATATATACTTTTTAATACTAATTGTTCTATATCAAATATGATTCAACCTTATATTGTCAGTGTGATTTTAGTTCTAATAAATAAGAAACATCTGTATATCTGGTCTCTTATCTGATATATTAAAAGAGATATGTGTGGAATAGTTGGATATATTGGCTTTCAGCAGGCGCCTGATATTCTCGTTGAACGGCTTGAAGGGCTTTCATATCGTGGCTATGACTCTGCAGGCATTGGCATCTTCAACGGTGGGACAATTGATATTGTCAAGGCAGCGGGCAAGATTTCACACCTGAGAAAACTTTTGAAGAAAGCAAAGCCAAAAGGCACAATGGGCGTAGGGCATACAAGATGGGCTACGCACGGCGAACCAAATGACATCAACGCACATCCCCATCCCGACTGCACGGGTGATATTATTGTTGTCCAGAATGGTATTGTTGAGAACTATCGCTCTCTAAAAGCGGAACTGGAAGCGAAGGGTCATAAATTCATCTCTCAGACAGATACCGAGATACTCTCACACCTCGTTGAGGAATATTATGATGGCGACCTGATGAAGGCAGTCAAGCATGCGCTGAGGAGAGTGGTGGGAAACTTCGCGGTTGTCTTTATGCACAAAAATGAAAATAGATTGATTGCAGCGAGGTTCAATGCCCCGCTCGTAATAGGTCTTGCACATAATGAGAATTTCATCGCCTCCGATGTGCCAGCCCTTCTGAAGGATACGAATAAGTTCTATATTATGCATAATGGTGATATCGTCGCGGTAGGCAGAGAAACAATAGAAGTAGATACATTCCTTGATAAGTCAAAGGTTGACTTCAAGAAACGGAATATCTCTATTATTGACTGGACACTGGAGGATGCTACGAAGGGTGAATATGAATATTATATGCTCAAGGAGATACACGAACAGCCGAAGGCGATTGAGAAGACAATTGAGGGGCATATATCAAAAGGTGGTCATGTTCATATAGATATATCAATTCCGGAAGAGCAGTTAAGGCAGGTTCGCGCGATACATCTTGTTGCCTGTGGAACAGCGTATCATGCCTGTCTATATGGTAAGTATGTTCTGGAGGAGACGCTCGGAATTCCTGTAATGGCTGATATTGCAAGTGAATTCAGGTATAGAGACCCCATTCTTAATGAGAAGGACATTGTCGTCTTTGTCAGTCAGTCAGGTGAGACAGCAGACACACTCGCGAGTTTGGACCTTGCTCATGAGAAAGGTGCCCTGACGCTTGCCATCTCAAATGTTATGGGTTCATCTATCACAAGAAGGGCAGATAGTATTGTATATACAAAGGCGGGTCCAGAGATTGCTGTTGCGTCAACAAAGGCGTTCACAAGCCAGCAGACGGTCTTTCTCCTGCTTGCAGGCTATCTCTGTGATATCAGGCGTGTAAAAAAGCCAAGAGAGAATATCTATGATGTTATGAAGGCATTGAAAACCCTTCCAGATTTGATGCAGACGGTTCTGAAGGGTGAGGGAGAATGCGAAAGAATCGCTGATGAGATAGCGGAGAGAGATGACTGCTATTATCTTGGAAGAAATATTGATGAACCGCTCGCAAGAGAAGGTGCTCTCAAAATGAAGGAGATATCGTATATACATGCTGAGGCATTTGCCGCAGGGGAACTGAAGCATGGCACAATTGCTCTTATAGATGAGGGCACACCTGTGATAGCGATAATGACGCAGGATGAGATTTTGGAGAAATCGGTCTCTAATGTCCAGGAGGTTCTTGCAAGAAGGGGTGTTATATATATCATCACAAGGAAGGGTGTGCATGGGCTTGGCGATTTCTCAAGGGGCGTTTTTTATGTGCCAAATACACACAGGTATATAACACCAATACTGTCGGCAATTCCTCTTCAACTGATTGCCTACTATGCAGCGCTAAAGAGGGGCTATGATGTAGATATGCCAAGGAACCTTGCCAAGAGCGTGACAGTTGAGTAGGGCGGATGAACTTTTCAAGCAATCAATTATATTATTTAGCTTGATATAGATTTATTATTATGCTTTTAATAATTTCACATAGATTAGGGTTACGAATACAGAATACTTAAAGCGGATGATAAGGCGGAATAACATTTAAATTAAATATTTTTAAGTATATTAAGGTTATGTAATTAAAAATTTCAAAAATTTAAAAACCTCGTATGTAAAGAATTTTTCCTTATTCTTTTCGTTGAAAATTTTATTCCAGTAATGAAATATAATATCTGCCATAACTTTTGCTAATATACTACTTAATTTTACTTTGTTAATCTTTACTATATATTTTTGTTCAAAAGCTTTTATAAAAGGTTGAGGTTGTTTTAATAAATCTTTTATAACTTTAATATCAACACTTATATGATTGGATTTATTATAGCGTTTTATATAATCTTTTAAGGCTAATTCCAAAACCCTAGGTGGAAATGAACTCTCAAAATCCTTTTCAAATCCAAAAAACTTTTCTACCCTACATTTACTCTTAATTTTATTAATGAAAGATTTAGATTTTTTATCACTATCATATGAAATATAAACCATTATTCCCTGTCTATTTTTCTCTTTTATAAAATGATTCAAATTCTGAATTTCTCCTTTTCCTTTATAATTATAAATTGAAAAATCAAAACTTGAAAATTTCGTAGTTAGGTATAATATCCTTAAAAAATTAAATTCGGTTTCTCCCTCTACACAGATAATTTTAGAGTGCAAACACTTTTTATCCACTATACTCATTTCATAGCGTAGTTCTTCTAGTGTCTTAGTTATATGAGTTAAAGAAATGAAATAAGTAGGGAAACCTTTCCAAAACCACGAAGCATCATTTCTGGATAATTGAAATTCCCATTCCTTCATTGAAAGGGATACATCTAAAAGTTTACCAATAGCTCTTAAAAAATGAAATTTCTTTTTTTCAGATAAAGCTAAATAATACTTATAAGTAATTTTTATTATGTTTCTCGCAACTTTATGCGTAAATTCTGTTTCTAAATCTGGGTGTAAAAAATAATCATAAAATATATTAAACAGGTCTTCTTCTGATGGTTGTTTGTTACTTTTTATAAAATATTTTATAACTTTATCTTTATTTAGTTCAAAATAGCTCATAAATTATATATTTATTGGATATTGAACAATTTTTTTACAAGTTCATCGTTTTCTTTTTCTCTTCTTTTTTATATTTTCTGGAGGATTCCAATTTTCACATAAGTCATTTTTTCTAACTTCATGTTCATCTATTAAACATTTTCCATCAAATTCTCTCCTTGGAGTAAAACTACTTCTATTACCATGAACTAAAATTGGTAGGGGTGGATATGGGTCATAATATCCGCATATCCTGCATATTTTATCATTAACCATATACCCTCCTTACAAATTTTTAAATTCTATAAATTCTTTGTAAACATTGTCCAATTCAGCCTCAAGTGATGGATGTTCTTCATCTAATTCAATAGATGCCATAAATATAGGTAAATCCTCCGAATACTTAACACCTTTTTCTAATAAAATAACTGCCATTTTAGCATTTACATGTGGAAATATATACCTGGGAAGAGAAATTATTGCTTTTGGCTTATTATTTGAAAATATGTTTTCTCTAAAATTATTTAATTTAATATTTGAAAAAAATGAATCAGGTATTACTAAACAGATTTTACCTTTGTCTTTTGTTAATCTTAATGCTCTTTTTATAAATGCCTTTGTATCAAAGAATTTGCCTTTAACATCAAGTTTTTTTGAAACGAAACCACTATCAAAACCTCCACTATATATATTATTACCAGGAGGATTAGAAATCACCAAATCAAACGTTTCTTCTTTAATAAAATTACAAATATTTTCCTGTTTTAAATTTCCATTTTCATTATCTTCACAATAAAGACCGTTATGCAAATAAATATTAATTTTATTATATTTCTTATCTTTTAATATTAATTCAATAAATGTTTTAGAATTTGAAATACAAAATGGGTCAATATCACAACCATAAAGGTTATTTTCTGTAAAATTCACTTTTTTATCTTCTGGAATTACACCCAAAACACCAGCAAGAAAACCTCCCGAACCACAAGAAGGGTCAATAATTTTATATGATGGCTTTATATCAGATATTTTAACCATAAATTTAATTATTTCTGTAGGTGTGATATATCTTCCAGTTCTTTGTAAATATTTTTGGTCGCTATAGCCCTTATAATAATCTGTAATAAATTCTCTATATGCATAAGCAATATCATTTCCATTCACTTTACTGAGGTTATATCTATTCAAAATCTCATTGATTATATTCTTATATTTTTTACTAACTTTATTATTACTAAATATTTTTTCAACTTCATTATAATTTCTATAAATATTTGCCTTTGCTAATTTATTTATTATTTGAACTGAAACTTCATCATTATATTTTGATAAATTCGTTTTAATCTCTTTAAATATATTTGTTAAATATCGTAAACTTTTTGCTGATTCCACAACTTCAGCTAAAGTGGAAGGTTTTAATATTTTTTCTAATTCTTTTTTAAGTTCTTCCCAACTTAATAAATTAGGTAATTCTATACAACTTTCACCAAGATTATCTTTACTTCTTATTAATTTATACATTACTACTTTATTACCAGCAGAAGCAATTAAAAATGGAATTTTAAATTCATATTTGAAATTTTTAGCATGGAACAATGCTGTATTATATGCTTCATCAAAATCCTTTGGGTTAGGTTTAAATTCGATTACAAGAGATGGTTCATTATTTATATAATATATATCATCCGCTTGTGATTTTTTATTTCCAAATAACTTATATGTATTTTCATTATCCCTCTTTACAATTTTGCCATCATCTATAGGATATCCCAAAGGTTTTAGAATTTCATTGCTTATTCGATTACAATAAGTTCTGTGACTTTCCATTAAATACAATCCATCTTACCTTCTATTAATTCCTCTAATCTCTTAGTGAGATTATTTAATTTATCTTCTGCTTTACTAACGTAATTTTTAAAATTTACATAATCTCCTTTTTGCTTAAAATCTAATGCCTTATAATGTTTATCAAGCATTTCTAAATACTCTTTTTCTATTTTTTTCTGATACTTCGTATCAATAATAGGTATAATAATTGATTTAATATCAGGAAAATCAATACTTGTTATACCAGATACACCACTAGTATATCTTTCTATCTGTTTTTTACCATATTTACAAATAAGAAATGCACATACATAATATGAATTAATATTTTTTATACATATTAAATCGATATGGTCATTTATACAAAATTTATTTCTTTCTAATGTAAAGATGCAACACCTTCCTATTGTTCCAACTTGATCTCTATTGAAAAGTATATTTCCATAATTTGGTTTATATTTCTCTACATTTCTTGGGTCATTTTCACTAACAAATCTTGGATTTAATGTCCAATCAATTCCAGTATTTCTTACATTTATTTGATTAATACAAAATATACCACTTTCAATAAATTTTCTCTTTTTATCAGTTAATATTTTTCCATAATTTATAGATTCTATAAATTCTCCTAATTCTTTAACTATCCATTTCTTCTTCATATTTTTAACTAACTTTTTATATTCAGGTAACCAAAATTCCGGATTAGCTCTGCCCCTTATAATATCCCCCCATTTGACATCTTTTATTATTCTTGTTGGATTTAGTTTAATAGATAATTCGCTATTTTTATATGCATTAACAATATTCTTCATCTCTTCCCTTTTATTAAAATTTTCTTTGGAATCATCTTCCATAGAAGCCATAAAAATATATTTATCATTGGGCACAACCTCATTCTCTTTTAATCTCCTAAGAAATAATATTGCTGTCTTTGCAGTTGTTCCTGAATCCTTAAATGTGCTTCTTGGAAGTGATACAATTGCTTCTATATCACACTTACTCATTATCCAATCTCTTACATATTGCATATTTGAATTTGCCAGTATTCCCTCTGGTATTATTATTCCTATTATTCCATTTAATTTTGCCAACTGGATAAACCTTTCAAGGAATAAAACTTCTATAGGAAATCTCTCTATTCTTATTATTTCCTCTTTAGATAATTTTTTAATATTACTTATAGATTCATCTGAAAATATACCCTCTTGCTTCTTTTCGCTTTTTCTAAAATTATTCTTCCACAGTTCATATTTCTTTAATGCATTGTATAACTTTTCATCCTTCTCAAGATTCTTTATGCCTATACCGCCATAAGGTGGATTACCAACAACAATGTCAAACTTTCTGTTTTCATATTTTGTAAACACTCTACAATCTGGTGTATCATATAGTCCATCCTGTATATATAAATTTTTACCAATAATTTTAGAAAGCCCTAACTCATCCCAAACCTTAGAAATTTCTTCATCTTTATCTATACCAAATACTAATTCTGGTCTAGTTATATTATTTTTAATTGCATATTTTAAGAATATACCCTCGCCACAAGCAGGGTCTATAATTCTTGGCTGTGTTAACTCATCTTTTGGACGCATTTTTAATATCATATCGTAGATGAACTCTACTATAAACTCAGGTGTGAAAAATTGACCCAATGCTTTCTTCTTTGACATATACTTATTCTCAAAAAAAATATTTTATTTACTCATTATAACTATATTTTATATTTTATAAATAGTCAAAACGCGTCTAATATATAAAATAATTCAATTTAATAAATAATAATATAATCTAATCATCATGTCTATCAGTTATTGTCCAGTTTGTATCTCCGCTTCATATTGAGCGAGAGGAGAAGGGCTATCAGTGAGGTGAGGGCGAACAGGAGGAATGTCCATCTGAAACCTGCTCTTTCTGCAATCATGCCGCCAAGCCCCGTTCCAAGAGAACCAACACCAAAATAGAGACCGAACACAAAACCATAGACGCGTCCGCGCATCTCAGCAGTTGAGACGGTGCCAGAAAGAGTGTTCATAAGTGGCTGGATAGCAAAATACAGAGGTGACATCAAAAGTCCAAGCGGAATAGCCCATATTCCGGGAAGAATGGCAAGAAACACGAGAATAATTATCAATATGATGAGGTTGAAGATGATGTAATTAATTATTTTCATATGGCTTTTAAGCCGTGCTGTGAATATCTGACCTACTATTCCCATCAGAAGAATTATTGATGCGGTTATATTTCCTGCGACAACCTGCCTGACATCAGAAAACCAGGATGACATCTTCTCGTATGAGAATGCAGGAAGAAGCGATGTTATGCCATTTATGAAGAAGCCAATGAATGTTGCTGTGATAAATAGTGGAATGTAATAGAGGATGCTTTTTTCTAAACCCATCCTTTCTTTAACCTTATGTTCTTTGTTTGGAATAACTGTGGTCTCAGTGATAGATGAGATTATGAGGACAAGGATGATGAGGCCGAGAAATCCTGAGCCGGCGAATACAAGATGCCAGCCACCAAGCAGGAATAGACCAGCTGCTGAGAGGGGTCCAAGACCGAGACCGATGTTTCCGAATATGCCGAATATAGACATTGCCTTTATCACATTCTCTGATGATAAAGAGAGGTATGACAGTCCTGTTGGATGATAGAGCGAGCCGAAGGCAGCAGCAATTCCGAATGTTATTGCGAGTGTGAGTGGAGAATTTGCAAGTGATGTCAGCATCAGGGTAATAGAGAAGCCGATTATGCTGATAATTAACATCTTCTTTGGACCAACTCTGTCTATAAGAAAACCAGCGGGAAGCGAACCGGCACCGAACGCGATGAGGGCAACAGTGCTAATCCAGGCGACCCTGGCAAGCCCTATGCCAAAGTCATGCATGATTGGGATGAACATAGCGGGAAGAGTGAGCATGCCGAGATGGATATAAAGATGGCATGCGCTTATGAGGACTGTCTTATCTATTTTCATTTTCATTGGTAATGTATATAATTGGCAAGTATTATATCAAAAATGCTTTTATATTTGATATGATTAGTAGATAAAATATAGATATGAGATAGAAGGCGGGGCGTAGCGCAGTTTGGTTAGCGCGCATGGTTCGGGACCATGAGGTCGGAGGTTCAAATCCTCTCGCCCCGATTGTCTTTAACCAGTCGTTTTTGATATGTTAAAATTTCAATAATTTTAGTTCGGTATGTTTAGTTTAGAGGAATATTTCAGGACAAGAGAAAGAGTATTCAAGGTGCTATCCGAAGTTCTGGGAGTTGACAGGTGTGCTCTTGGTCTTCTTGGTGATAGGTCGGAAAGAGTTCCAAGGAGAATCCTTTATGTGATAGGTGATAAGTTCTTAGAAGAAGAGAACTCGGAGATAAGAGATAGATTTTATAATGCAATTGGAGAGGGGGATAAGGTTGATTTTATTGATAATAGACCACTCAAAGGAAGTGAAGAACCTTTACAGTTAATAAGTATTGGAAAAATTAATGATATATCTTTATACATTATATATGAGTCAACAGATATAAAGAAGTTAGAAGGTAAAGATAAGCGTTTGGCGAAGAAGGAAGCGGTTATTCTCTATGAAAGTTTTATGAAGGGTTTTGAAGATGCTCATTTAAGGGTAATGACATCCATTGTAAAAAATGTTGATACAGGTTTTCTTGTCTTTGGTGAGGATGAGAGAATTCTGCTCTTTAATGAGAGAATGGTCAAAATACTTGGACTCGCAACAGAGAATTTAATGGGGAGAAATATTTATGATGTCATGGGAAAGATATATAAGAGATGGGAGAGGGAGCAGGTTGAAGAAAGTGTAAGGGTTAAGAGGACAGAGGTTATAGAAAGGTCGGAGAGGGTAAGGCAGAGTGGTAAATCAGAGTATCACAAGACAGGTTTATCACATGTAGAGACAATCTGGGGGAGGATTTATATTCTTATTGATAATGACCTGACGCAATGGGTAGAAATAGAGAAATTATCAAAGTATAAATCGGATTTTATTGCATCAATTGCCCATGATTTAAAGACACCCCTGACTACTATAATTGGATATATGGACATACTTAAGATGGGACTTGGGGATTCTATAACAAATCAACATAAAAGATGCATTGAGCAGTCAATAAGGGAGTCAAGACGGCTCGCAAGGATGATAGACCAGACACTGGAATTGTCATTAATTGACCTGTCACTCTCTGATGATAAAAAGAAGATATTAGATAAGACATGGCTTTCAATCCAAATTTTCCTATCGGTATTAATTGATGCTTTCTCTCAGAGAGCGGAGGATAAAGAGATTAAACTGATGACTGTGGTGGAAACAGGATTGAATACTATCTATACAGATGAAAAGAAATTATTGGAGATACTGAGAAACCTTTTAGATAATGCTATAAAGTTCACTCTACCGGGTGGGAAGGTAAATATTAGAGTATACAGAAAGAGGGGGAACATTGTATTTGAGATAAAAGATACGGGGATAGGAATTCCTGGGGATGATTTAAATAGAGTATTTGAGAGGTTTTACAGGGTAGAGAGAGAAGATTCAGATTCTTATGGTGGGATAGGTCTGGGGTTATATATTGTAAAAGAATTTGCGAAACTGCTTGAAGGTAGTGTTGAAGTGGATAGCAAACCTGGGATTGGTTCAACATTCAGATTATCTATACCTCAACCAGAGGTAAAGTAGATTCATTATCGTAGTTTTAATTCTTAGTATCTTTATGTTCTATGTTATGTCTTTGATAAATTCTAAAGGTTAAATCTCAATAGAAATAATGAAAGAATGTAATTAAATATTATTATTCTTTTCATTTTTAATAGTGATAAATAGATAACATTTATTAAAAATTATTTAAAATATTTACTTGACAATGTGTATTTTTTTTAATAAATTTATGGTAAGAAGTGGTAAAAAGTGGTAAATTATGAGTATGTTTTCATTCATCGGTCAGGCAAGACATACAATGGACGACAAGGGTAGAATATTAATACCAAAACCTTATCGTTCTGACATTGATGGTAATACTATTACATCTTATGTTCTTACAATAAGTTATGAACCCTGCCTTTGCTTATTTCCAAGACAGAAGTGGCTTCAGATTATGTCTGAACTTGCGAAAACACCACCTGTGGATGACTTTAGCAGATATTTCCTTCGCAAAATCCTCTCAGGAGCAGTTTATCAGAATCAAGATAAGATAGGAAGAATAATGGTTCCTCAGAATTTAAGGGACCATGCAGAACTTGATTCAGAGGTTTTCATTATTGGTGTTATAGAGAGAATAGAGTTATGGGATGTTCATCTCTGGGAAAGTTATGATGAGAGTAACAAACAGAAGAAAGAGGAGTTAAGTAGAAGGTTTATAGAACTTGGTTTTTAAGTGAATGTTATGCCTGATATGAGGCATAGACCTGTTCTTGTTGATAAGGTTGTTGAGATTTTGAAATCTTCACAGGGGAAGGTTTTCATTGATGCTACTGTAGGTGATGGTGGTCACACTCTTGCAATTATTCAAAAATGTAAAGCACAAAGAATAATAGCGATTGACAGGGACCATAAGGCAATTGAGAGGGCAAAAGAGTTTCTGAAGAATTACATCAAGAAAATACTTTTCTATAACATTAATTTCATCAATATAAACAAGGTAACACAATGTTGTGTAGATGGTATTTTGTTTGACCTTGGACTTTCTTCGTATCAATTACAGGATAGGGAGAGGGGCTTTAGTTTTAATATTGATGCACCTCTTGATATGGGTATGAATGGAGATTCTCGGTCAGTGAAGGATTTTATTAATAAGATGCCGGAGGATGAAATTGCCAGTATTCTATATAAGTATGGTGAGGAGAGGAATAGCAGGAAGATAGTGAGTTTAATAGTGAAGGAAAGAAATGTTAAACCCATAGTAACCACATACGAGCTTGCTACAATTGTAAAGAGGGCGTATCCCCTTGGTTATCACAGAATTCATCCAGCGACACGCACATTTCAGGCGCTTCGTATATGGGCTAATAATGAACTTAATAATCTTGAGGTAGCACTTCCAAAATCAATCAAGTTATTAAGGACAGGCGGCGTTTTAATTGTCATCTCGTATCATTCTCTTGAGGATAGAATTGTAAAGCATTTTTTTAAGGAAAAGGCATTAAGTGGGGAATATAAAATTATGACTAAAAAGCCAGAAAGACCAACGAGAGAAGAGGTCTTAGAAAATAGAAGTTCAAGGTCAGCGAAGTTAAGAGCCCTGAAAAAGATATTATAGTGGAACTAATGTTAAATATTAAAGGTGCAGATTATGTATGAGATAGAAGAAGGAAGATATGAGAGCAGTAGAAGGAAGAGGAGGTTCTTTCTATTTGTAATTCTCATCATTGGTTTTTCACTTCTTCTAATCATGTATATCAATCAATATAATAAGGTTGTAAAACTGAACTATGAGATTATTTCGGTCAAAAAAGATATAAACGATGAGGAACTGGAAAAACAAAAATTAAATAAGTTAATTAATGTGGAGATTTCAAAGGTTGTAGAGAATGGGTCATCTGGGTATAGAATGCCGGAGGTAAATAATATTATCTGGGTTGAGGAGCCCGTCTGGTTCAGGTTTTTGAAGTGAGATTGCGAATAACAGTAGTATGGTTTATATTTTTAACACTGTTTGGAGTTATCTGGTTCAGGACATTTCAACTCCAGGTGATAGAGTCAAGTAAGTTAAAGAAAACTGCTGATGACCTTCATTTTGTTTATGAATCACTGCCTGCTAACAGGGGTAAGATATATGATAGAGATAATGTCCTTCTTGCAGGTGAAAGACAGGTTTTCAGTGCCTATGCCCTTCCAGATAAGATACAGAATAAAAGTGCTTTTGCAAAAGTGGTCTCAAAAATTCTATCAATGGATTATAGTCAGATATTTGAGCGAGTGAGTGGTGACCATCGTTTTGTCTGGATTAAGAGAAATCTATCACCCCAAGAAGTTGACAGGTTAAAAGAAAAGAAGATTGATGGGCTTGAACTGTCAAGAGAAGATGGGAGATATTATCCTTATTCTGAGACATGTGCTCATGTTTTAGGATTTGTTGATATGGATGGTAAGGCAGGTTCTGGCATTGAGAGTTACTATGATTTGTTTCTTCGCGGATTTTCTGGATATCGCTTATCAAAGAAAGATAGTGTAGGAAGAATTCTCTGGGCTCTCTCACAGGGTAGTGTCTCACCAAAGGATGGATATGATGTGTATTTGACTATAGATCTGGGGCTTCAGAGAATCTGTGAGAATGTAATATCGTCATTTGCAGTAGAATTCAAGGCAAAGGGTGCAGTTGCAATAGTAATGGATGTTCGCTCAAATGAGATACTTGCACTTGCATCATATCCGACATACGACCCTAATGAATATAATAAATATAGTCAGGATGAGTGGATGAATAGGGCTATCTCTATGGTCTTTGAACCTGGCTCTACATTCAAACCGATAATTATGGCACTTGCACTTGAAGATATGCGTATAGATCCTTCTATGGTTATAAACTGCTCAATACCAATTAAAACACCCTGGGGTAAGATAACTGACTTTGTCAAGCATAAAGAGATTCTAACTCTACCTGAGATATTGGCTTATTCAAGTAATATTGGTATATCAAATATTGCCAGCAGAATGAATAGCGATAGAATGTATGATTATTTTAAGGGACTGAATTTCTTAAAAAGAGTTGACATTGGACTTCCAGGTGAGAGCAGTGGGATTCTTGATAGAAGTTGGCTGAATAATAAATATGGAAAGATGTATATCTCATTTGGTCAGGGAATAGGAGTTAATGCTGTTCAATTAATTACTGCATTCGCGTGTATAGCAAATGGTGGTATATGGAAAACTCCACGATTGATTAAATATATAAAGGATAAAGATGAAGTAGTATATACTCCAGAATTAGAAGAAAGGAGAATTCTGTCTGAGACGACCTGCAATTATCTCAAAGCAGCGATGGAGGGGGTTGTCAGTTATGGTATAGCAAAAGAGGCATATATTCCAGGATACAGGGTTGCTGGTAAGACGGGAACTGCAGAAAAACTATTAGAAGGGGAAAAAAATGCAAAGAAATATTATTCTCAGATGGTCGCCTTCTTTCCTGCAGATAGACCGGAGTATATTATATATATTATCTTTGACGAACCCAGTTATCCCTACTTCTGCACCAGAATTGCAGCCCCCGCAGTAAAGGAGATAATAACAAATATGATTTTATTATATAATATCCCACCATATTATAAGCCACTATATTCATATCCAACTGTATTCATAAGTGATAGCAGTAGGGTCCCAAATCTCATAGGTCTTACACCATTAGAAGTTTTCAATGCATCGCTAATTAATGGTTTTATACCAGAATTTGTTGGAAGGGGCTCAAGAGTAATAGAACAGAACCTTCTTCCCGGTGATAGTGTTACTGCATCAACAAAAGTATCATTAAAATTGGATGGAATTGGAACGGCATCAATTGTTGGGCTTCCTACTTCATATGCGCTTTCTTATATATTAAGAGAGAACTATAGTTATGTCATAACGGGAGAGGGTGATTACGTAATAGGTCAGGGTGTTGATAAAGATGGCAGAATAGTTCTGAAATTGGGAAGCAAGGAGAAATTGATGCCAAAAAAGGAAGAGGAGAAAAAGAAAGGTGCGTAAAAAGATAAAGATTGCAGACATTATAGAAGCTACTGGTGGGACTTTACTATTGGGTAGTAGAAATGTGGCTTTTTCAGGGGTATGTATTGATTCAAGGAAGATAAGAAAGGGTGAGGTCTTTTTTGCAATAAAGGGGACAAGATTTGATGGTCATGATTATATTGTTGATGCTATTGAAAGAGGAGCGGCTGGAGTTGTTCTATCAGAGAAAGTTGGTGACATTAAAAATACTATTTCTGTTGTTCTTGTTGATGACACGCTTGCATCCCTGCAGAACATTGCAAGATATTTCAGGCATAAGTTTGCTGGTTCTGTTGTAGCAATAACTGGCACTGCTGGTAAAACGACTACTAAGGAGATAACAGCGTTGGTCCTTTCAAAACGACTGAAGGTTCATAAAAATGAGGGAAACATTAATAATGAATATGGTATTCCATTGACAATACTGTCAATGCCCTATAACTGTGATGTGCTTGTAATAGAGGTTGGTATAAATCATATAGGTGAGATGAAGGTAATATCTGACATTGTGAAACCTGATATTGCTATAGCAACAAATATAGGTCCAGGTCACATCGGTTTCTTTGGCAGTTTAGAAAAGATTGCAAAAGAAAAAGAAGAGTTATTTATTAGATTACCGGATGACGGCTGTGCTATCTTGAATGCCGATGATTCATATACATCATCTTTTTCTACATTTGCCATGAAGTTGACATTTGGTATAGATAATAATGCAGATATAAAACCAGAACACTGGGAAGACAGGGGAATAGATGGTATCAGATTCTCAATTGGTGGGACAGTGTTCAATCTTCCTATCGCAGGCAAGCACAATCTCTATAATGCCCTTGCTGCTATTGCCTGTGGCAGGATATTCAACATAGAGTATTCTGATATGGTAGATGCTGTGGAAAAAGTCAGACCTGTTCCTTCACGGATGGAGATATTTTCTGTGAATGAGATTGTATTGGTAAATGATGCATATAATGCAAATCCCTTATCAATGAGGTCATCTATAGGTTGGTTTGTAAATCAACCATATAGTCGGCATATACTTGTTCTGGGGGATATGCTTGAGTTGGGCGATTTTGCGTTTGATGAGCATAAAGAACTTGGTAAGTTTATATCAGGACTTCATGAAAAAGGCGATATTGACCTTCTATTCACAACAGGAGAGCTCGGGAATACAATATCTGACTCGGCTAAAATACTGTCTGGTTCCAATAACTGGATAAGATATATAGTCAAAGAAGAACTAACTGATATGCTTGTAAAGGTTCTTAAGAGTGGTGATGGTGCACTTTTCAAGGCATCAAGGTTGATAGCCCTTGATGATGTCTTTAGAGATGTCGTTGATAGATTGAAGGTGGAGGTAGGTTAAGAATGTTCTATATACTTTTATATAAACTAAAGGGATACTGGATAATATTTAATCTATTCAGGTATATAACATTCAGGGCAGCATATGCAACAATAACCGCCTTTCTTATATGTTTCATCTTCGGACCAAAGATAATTAAACTATTAAAGAGGGTTCAGGGCAATGGGGTTATTAGAGAGGATGTTCCTGAAAGGCATAAAGAGAAACAGGGAACACCATCAATGGGTGGTGTTCTGATACTTATCACTATAGTTGTTTCAGTTCTTCTATGGGCTGACCTTACAGATAGATACATTCTTTTTGCTCTTGCTACAACAACAATTATTGGTTTCATTGGCTTTATTGATGACTACCTGAAGATTGTTGTTAGAAAACCTGTTGGTCTTGGAGTGAGATATAAATTCCCCATAGAGATGCTTGTCGGTCTCATAGTGGGCGCCATTCTTTACTTTTATCCGTTCTCTGATGGTTTTTCAACCATTGTTACAGTTCCATTCTTCAAGAATATAATCATCAACCTTGGGGCAGTGTATATTCTCTTTGTCTCACTTGTAATTATAGGTTCTGCTAATGCTGTTAACTTGACTGATGGATTGGATGGTCTTGCTATTGGAACAATAATGTTTGCCTCCCTTGCCTATGCTGGAATGGCATATGTAGTTGGAAACTTCAAGTTTGCAAATTACCTGCAGGTTTATTATGTTCAGGGAGTTGGTGAACTGTCTGTGTTTATGGGAACTATACTCGGTGCATCTATGGGTTTTCTCTGGTATAACACCTACCCTGCTGAGGTCTTTATGGGTGATACTGGCTCACTCACACTTGGCGCTGCAATTGGCATTACCGCTGTTTTGATTAAACAGGAGATACTGCTTTTAATCGTTGGTGGTGTCTTTGTGATTGAGGCACTCTCTGTAATGATACAGGTTGTTTATTTCAAACTTACAGGGGGAAAGAGGATATTTAAGATGTCACCAATTCACCACCATTTTGAGATGATTGGAATACCAGAACCAAAGGTGCTTGTCAGGTTCTGGATTGTGGCAGCAGTATTTGCACTTTTAAGTTTGAGCACGCTTAAAATTAGGTAGATGAAAAAGGTGGATTATAAGGAGAAAAAGATACTCGTAATTGGTCTGGCAAGGTCTGGAAGGTCAGCAATTAAACTTCTTGTAGAAAAAGGTGCTGAGGTTATTGTAGTTGATATGAAGAAGAAAGAACAATTGGAAGGTTTGGATGACATTGAAATGCTGGATATTAATATTATTACAGGTGGTTATTCTGATGACCTGATAAATGGTATTGATTTTGTAGTGAAGAGCCCTGGAGTGGAGATGACTGATGTTATCGTTCGTGAAGCAATTAAGAGATGCATTCCTGTGATTGATGAACTGGAACTTGCATATCAGAATTTGAAAGCAAATAAATTGATAGCAATTACGGGAACAAACGGTAAGTCAACAGTAGTATCGCTTATTGGACATATACTAAAAGCCACCGGCATAAGTTCATATACCGCTGGGAATATTGGCGACCCGCTTTCTGCACATGCAAGTGAGAAGGCAGAATATGCAGTTATTGAAATATCCACCTTTCAGTTGGAGGCAATAGATAAATTTAGACCGAACATTGGTGTTCTTTTAAATATTACGGAGGACCATCTGACAAGGCACATGACGATGGATAATTATACAGACCTTAAATTCAGATTGTTTGAAAATCAAAGAAAGGATGATATTGCAATGTTGAATAAAGATGACAGAGTCGTCTGGGGAGGAAGAAAGAGAGTTAAGTCAAAAGTTATACCGTTTACCCAAGGGGTATTGGAGGGTCCTGGGGCATGGGTAGAAGGTAATAATATTACTGTAAATATCGGTGATGGTTCTGTAGGGATTATAGAGATTGGAAAACTACCACTTCGCGGTCCACATAATCTTGATAATTATCTTGCGACAACTCTTGCTTGCTATTTTGCAGGTGCAAATGCTGAGGCAATCGCTAAGGGTATAATGACATTTAAAGGGCTTCCTCACAGAATGGAGTTTCTGGGCAATATAGGCGGGGTCGATTTCTACAATGATTCCAAGGCGACAAATCCAGCAAGTTTGGAGATGGCTCTGAGGTCTTTTAATGGGGGTGTTGTTCTTATCGCTGGGGGGAGAGATAAGGGCACTGATTTCAGTTATCTGAGAGAGATAATCTCAGAAAGAGTGAAAGCAATTGTATTGATAGGTGAGGCAAGAGAGAAGATGGCTAAGGCATTTGATGGAGTGACAAAGATAATATCCTGTGATGATTTAGACGAAGCTGTCAGATTAGCATATCATGAGGCACATGGAGAGGGTATTGTTCTGTTATCACCTGGCTGCACATCATTTGATATGTTCACTGACTTTGAAGATAGAGGTGATAAATTTCGCAGGGCAGTGGAGGGATTAAAGAGGAATTTATTATGAATAAGTATGAGACAGCCATATTTGGTTCTACTTTGCTGCTCTTAGTAATAGGTGTTTATGCTGTCTATAGTGCTTCGGGACCTATTGCATATCTTCAATATAATGGTGATGTTGGTTATTTCTTCAGAAGGCAACTGATGGCACTTGGAATTGGTCTAATCTCATTTATGTTCTTATGGAGAATAAATTATAATTTCGTTGTTAATATCTCACCCTTCCTGCTTTTTGCTAATTTCATTATGTTATTTGCGTTATTTGCTTTAGGAGTGGGAAAGCATGGTGTAAATAGATGGCTTCCTATAGGTAGCGAATTTTATGTTCAACCTTCTATCATAGCATTATTAACTATGCCTCTTTTCACAACGTTTATAAAGAAGAATAATAAAAAGCGAACTGGAGATGATGGAAGAAGCGAGTGGTTCACACTTGGTGTTCTTGCTTTCTTGTTTCTATTAATAGTGTTTCAACCTGACCTGAGTATGGCTTTTATCGTAACTGCTGTATCTTTAATTGTGATGTTTGTAGGTGGTTACAGTTTAAAACGGCTTCTTACAGTTGGTCTGATAGTTAGTGTTTTAACTATTATATTTATATTGGTCGCAAATTATAGAACTGAGAGAATAATATCATTCCTGAATCCAGGGGAAAATCAAAAGGGGACAGGGTATCAGTCAGTTCAGGCAATGATTTCAATTGGTTCAGGTGGGATATTTGGCAGGGGAATATGTCATGGTCTTCAGAAGTTCTTTTACCTGCCCGCACCACATACTGACTTTATATATCCAGTAATAGGAGAAGAGCTCGGGCTCTGGGGAACGACATTAGTTCTCCTCTGCTTCGTTGTATTAATTGGCGCCGGAATAAAGGCATCCATAAATTCTGGTTCTAAAACTGCTGGTATGCTTGGAGTTGGTCTTTGTTCGGTTATTGCTGTCCCTGCAATTATAAATCTCTGTATGGCAACAGGACTTCTACCTGTTTCTGGAATACCACTACCATTTATAAGTTATAGCGGAACTGGACTTGTCATAGCCCTATCCTGTGCGGGTATTCTTGCAAGTATAGCAAGAAGAAAGGATAAGGATGTTGAGATTGAGGATGAGTTTGTAATTTACGGAGAGTATATAGATACTGAAGTATGAGTGGAAATAAAAAAGGTTATATTGTCACCATAGCAGCAGGAGGCACAGGAGGTCATCTCTTCCCGGGGATTGCTATTGCCCAGGCATTAAGGAGATTGGGGGTTCATTCTCATTTTGTGCTTGGTGAACCAAGGGGTGAGGAAAAGTGGCTTGCGAGATATAATTTTATGTTCTCAAGAATAGCATCAGCACCTTTATTAAGAGAATTCACGTTGAGTGCATTTGAATCAGTTGTAAAGAATATCATTGCTTTGACAAAGTCCTTTACCATTATAAGAAGGTTAGCACCGTCTCTTGCAATAGGTATGGGTGGTTATACGAGCGGTCCATTCCTTATGTCCTGTTATTTCTGTCAAATTCCATTTGTAATATATGAGCAGAATATAATTCCAGGGCTTACAAATAGATTGTTGTCACGACTTGCTCTTCATTCTTTCATTGCTTTTGAGAATGCAAAACTTAAGTCGAAATCTGTCCATACTGTTGGAAACCCATTAAGAGATGAAGTGAGGCCAATACCCAAGAAAGATGCGTTAAAGAGATTGAACCTGAAAGGTAACAAACCCACTATCGTGATAATCGGTGGTAGTCAGGGTGCAATGAGTATAAATAGTTCAGTGGTGGATGCCTTCAAAAAGGGTTGGGGTAAAGATTATGAGTTTCTTATTCAAACAGGGAGAGATCGTTTTAATCTGGTCTCAAAGGTATTTAATGAGATGAAAATAGAGGGTTTATGTAGAGATTTCTTTGAAGATATGGGTGCTGTTTACAGTTCTGCTGACCTGTATGTAGGTAGAGCCGGTGGCGGTATATTTGAAGTTCTCTGTGCAGGTATTCCACTTATTTTGATTCCGTATCCTTTTGCATCAGACAACCATCAGATGATAAATGCAAGGTATCTTGAGAAAAAGGGGGCTGGAATCATCATAGAGGATAAGGAACTTAGTGCTGATATTTTAGTAGATACAATAGATGGTTTAATGGGAGATAAGAATAGGTTGAGAGAGATGAGGGCGATGTCGCTTGCTTTGGCAAAACCCGATTCTGCTGATATATCAGCGGGGATTATATTGGAGGAGTTAAAGAAGAGATGATATTTGGGCGTGTAAAAAAGATACATATGGTCGGAATAGGTGGTGCCGGGATGAGTGGCATTGCTGAGATTCTAAGCAATCTTGGTTATGAGGTTACCGGTTCAGATATTACCGAAAGCGAGGTAATTTTACGACTCAGGTCTATGGGAATACAGGTAGAGATAGGTCACAAGGAACAGAACGTTGGGAGAGCGCAGGTTGCTGTTTTCTCATCTGCTATTAAAGGGGATAATCCAGAGCTGGTGATGGCTCAGAAGCAGGGGATACCAATTATTCCGAGGGCTGAAATGCTTGCAGAACTTATGCGAATGAAGATTGGTGTTGCAGTTGCAGGAACACACGGTAAGACAACCACCACATCTATGGTTGCGAGAATACTTGAGGCGGGCGGTCTTGACCCAACGATGGTGATAGGTGGACGGTTGAAACGACTTGGTGGTGGTGCTTTTCTTGGCAAGGGGGAATATTTTGTAGTAGAGGCAGATGAGAGCGATAGAACATTTCTCCTATATACGCCTGTATATGTCATTGTGACAAACATTGACCTTGAACATGTAGATAATTACAGGAATCTGGATGATGTTAAGGGTGCATTTGTAGAATTTATAAATAAGGTGCCTTTCTATGGTTGTGCGGTTCTATGTGGAGATGATGAAAACCTGATAGACGTATTTCCCAGAATAAAGAGGAGATATATGACCTATGGTTTCTCATCTCAACATGATTTTGTGGCAAGAAATCTTGAACTTCACAAAGACCATTCGTTATTTGACCTGTATATCAAGGGTGAGCAAAAGGGCAGGATGAGAGTAAATCTTCCTGGAGAGCATATGGTTCATAATGCACTTTCTGCAATAGGAATTGGTTTTGAATTTGAGTTGCCGGTTGATGTTATTGGTTCTGCACTTTCTGAGTTTGAAGGTGTTGAGATGAGGTTTGAAATTCTGGGGGAGGTTAGAGATATAATAGTTATGCATGACTATGCACATCACCCAACAGAGATAAGAGTGACTTTAAAGACACTTTCAGATACCTATGGAAGGCGAATTCTGGCTGTCTTTCAACCCCACCTTTTTAGCAGGACAAAATACTTTCTTGATGATTTCGCAAAGTCATTCTTCAATGCATATATGGTTGTGATTACAGATATATACCCAGCAAGGGAGAAGCCCGACCCTGACATAAGGGCAGAGGAGATAGTGATAAAGGCGAGGGAGTTCGGGCATAAGAGAGCGGAATATATTCATAATAAGTCAGATATCCCCGCCTTTATTACCTCCTTCGTTGAAGAGGGTGATATGATTGTGTTTCTTGGAGCAGGAGATATATGGAAGATAGCAGAAGAAACCTTGAAATGGTTGAAGGAAGGGTAATGTTAAATTTGGATTTTCTAAAAGGTATAGAAGGACTTGATATCTCAGAAGGTGAACCGATGGCTTATCATACATCATTCCATATTGGTGGACCTGCTGATTATTTTGTAATCCCCAATAGTATTGATGCCTTAAAGGTTCTTGTTAAGAGATTATATGATGAAGGAATTAGACCTTTTGTGTTTGGTGCTGGAACAAATCTGCTTGTTGGTGATAATGGTATTCGTGGTATTGTCATAAACACACTTGGAATTAAGAGTGATGAATTAATGACCAACGATGTAATTAACCTGCTTGGTGGAACACCTATGATTGGTAAGATAAGAGAACTATCAGAGAAGGGCATCAGGTGTCTTCAGTGGGCGTATGGAATACCCGGCACAGTTGGTGGAGCAGTATATATGAATGCTGGTGCTTTTGGCTCTGATATTTCAAAGTGGCTTTTTGATGTGGAGGTTATTTCACCGCAAGGTGATTTAAGAAAAATTGACAGAAGGGACTTGCAACTTGAATATCGCAGGTCTGATGTTTCAAAGCATGGCATTGTAGTTTCTGCGTCATTCAGATATGAAAAAGATGACCCACAGGTTCTGCTCAAAGAGATAGATGAGTTCGGTAAGATAAGAGAAAGCCGTCATCCACTTAATTATCCTAATGCTGGTTCAATATTTAAGAATACATCAAAAGAGATATCTGCTGGAAAACTTATTGAGGAGGCGGGCTTGAAGGGTCTGAGTGTTGGTGATGCAATTGTTTCAAAGAAACATGCGAACTTTATTGTAAATCTTGGGCAGGCGCGAGCAATAGATGTTCTTGAACTGATAAGGAGAGTGCAGGATAAGGTTTTGCATAAGTTTAACGTGTTTCTTGAACCGGAGATAACTATTGCAGGTGAATGATGAGAGAGATTCTTATAGTAGAAGAGAGTAATAGGATAAAGATAGATGGTGTTGTATTAAGAGATAGACATAAGAACATAAAGAGGGTAAGAGTTTTATGTATACTCTTTTTGGTAATGCTGATTCTCTCTATTGCTGCTTCAAAGATAATAAGTTTTTCTGGTCTTATTCATATCAGGAAAATAAATATAAATTGTGATATCAAAGGAATTGACAACAGAATTTTAGATATTGCTGGATTAAAAGAGGAAATGCCGTTGACACCTGCTTTGTTGAAGTCATCTGAAGAAAAATTGGAACAGAGCAGATATTTCAGGAATATTTCTGTTTATGCAGATATGGAAGGTAGAGTAAGAATAGATGTTACAGTAAGAAGACCTGTGGGTATAGTTATTATTGATGGCAGGTGCTATCAGGTAGATAGTGAAGGTATTATATTACCCGAAAAACCAATTATAGATTGTTTTTATCTCCCTTCTGTGAAGTATAAGAGTGATGCATTGATTAAAAATGAGATGAGATTAAGTAATTTTACAGTTGGTGCTTTTCTTGAGAAAGTTCCAGTATCATCAATGGGTAAAATTGAGTATGTTGATATATCAGAAAACAGACTTCATACCTTTGATGGTATTGATATTATCACAGATAGGGGTGTAAATGCATTGGATGTATTGCGGCTTGGATATGTATATACATGGCTTATCACAATAGGGGTTGATAGGGTGGATATAAGATTTGATGGTAGATTTATTGCACATAAAAGAGAGGGGGGCGAAAATAATGTCGGAGGTTAGAAATCCAATATTCACTCTGGACATTGGGTCATCCAAGATATGTGCAGTAGTATGTGAGCCAGATGTGAGTGGTTTCAGGGTAATAGGTGTTGGTCTTTCAAGTGCGGCTGGATTGAAAGATGGAAATATATCAAGTTTGGAGGAGCTTGCAGGTTCAATAGCTCGTGCAGTATCATCTGCTGAGCAAATGTCGGGTGTGAAGGCAGAGAATATATATATTGGAATTAGTGGTTCCCATCTTATGGGTTTAGATAATCTCGGAATGATAACTCTTCCACGCTCAAGCAAAGAATTTACTCATGATGATATAAAAAGGGTCATGGAAGCGGCAAAGACAGTTGACCTTCCCGATATCAGGGTGGTGATTGATATTCTCTCACAGGAGTATATTCTTGATGGTCAGAGCGGGGTTAAAAATCCAATAGGAATGACTGGAAAACGCCTTGAGGTTGTTGTCTATATAGTTACATGCGATAAAAGTTTTGCTATGAATATCATAAGAGCAGTTGAAAAGGCAGGTTATAGCTTCTCTCGTCTTGTTCCTTCACCCATTGCCGTTGCTTCAATGCTTATCAAACCAAATGAGAAAGAGATGGGTGTAGTTGTAGTAGATGTTGGTGGTTATGAAACATCGGCACTTGTATATTTTGAGAACAAGATAGCAAATATTTATTCATCTCCACTTGGTTCAGAACATCTTACAAGGGACCTGTCAATTGGTCTGCGGGTATCTCCAGAAGAGGCTGAGGAAGTAAAAGTTACAAAGGGTTGTGTTTATCTACCATTATTGGAAGAAGGTGAAATTGAGGTTTCAGGTTATAGTGATAGATTTATGAGGAAAGTATCTACAAGAAAGGTTTATGAAATCTTAGAGGCAAGGTTAGAGGAGATATACAGGATGATATTGGTAAATATGAACAGAGATGGTTATGGAGGTTATCTGGCGGGTGGTATTGTTCTTACGGGTGGCGGTTCTAAGATAAAGGGGGCATTTGAATTGGCAGAGGAGGTGTTTGACCTTCCAGCAAAGATGGGCAAATTAGAAGGTATAGACGGATTAGATGAAGTTTCAAATAACCCTGTATATCATACATCTATAGCAATTGCTGATTATATTATGAGACGTAGAGTGAGGACAGGGGTGGTCTTCAGTAAAGAGAGTTATAAAAATGTAATTAAGAGTATATCAGGTTGGTTTAAGGGAATTTTTAACCTTAGAGATTAGGAAATTGTTTTTTTAGTAAGATAATAAGATATAGGAGGTATTTATATGATAGATGATCTGGATTTTATGCCGCCTTTGCGATTTGATGAGGAGTATACAAGTCCCGCAGTGATAAAGGTAATTGGCATTGGTGGTGCAGGTGGTAATGCAGTAAATCGTATGATTGAAGCGAAGATAAAGGGAGTAGAGTTTATAGTTGCTAATACAGATGCACAGGCACTTTTAAAGTCAAGGGCACTGCAGAAGTTGCAGATAGGTTCCAGCATAACGAAGGGTCTTGGTGCTGGTGGTAATCCTGAGAGAGGACGACTTGCAGCAGAGGAAGATAGAGCATCATTGAAGAAAGCGTTGGAAGGGTCAGATATGGTCTTCATTACTGCTGGAATGGGTGGAGGGACTGGCACAGGTGGTTGTCCTGTTGTTTCTGAGATAGTTCATGAGATTGGTGCGATGAGTGTAGCGGTTGTTACAAAACCATTCAGGTTTGAAAGAAAGAGAAGGCATATTCAGGCAGAGCAGGGAATTTCAGAACTTAGAGAATTGGTGGACACAATACTTATTATTCCAAATGACAAACTATTCTCTGTTGTAAATGAGGGAACGACTTTTGATGATGCCCTTCGACTTGCTGATGATGTTCTTATGCAGGCAGTCAAGGGAATATCTGAAGTTGTCACACTTCCCGGTCTTATCAATGTTGATTTTGCAGATGTAAAGACGATTATGAGTGAAAGAGGTGGAAGTGCTATTATGGGTCTTGGTTGTGCAACAGGTGATGGAAGAGCAACAAGGGCTGTCCAGCAGGCAATAAGGAGTCCACTTCTTGAGGGTGTAAATCTAAGAGGTGCACGGGGTATTCTTCTTAACATCACCGGTGGAAGGGATATTACAAAGGACGAGATTGAAGAGATAACATCGGAGATAGAGAGCATAGCAGATGAGGAGGCGAACCTTATATTCGGTGTGGTTATTAAAGACAAAGTTGATGAGATAAGTGTGACAGTAATTGCAACAGGGTTTCCTGAAGAAGAGATGATATTTGAGGAGAGCATAACAAAGATAGAAAACTATGAAAAGGTTAGTGAGGTTAATTCAGATGTAAAGATACAGAGACAACTTAAGAAAGAAGAAAAGGACATACTCATCATCCCCACATTTATGAGAAAGGAAAAAGGGTTAAGCGCAGAATAAATTATAGATGATGTAGGACATATCGTAATTTTGGTAGTTATATGTCAGCGATGATAGAGTTCATAAGTGTGTGGAAGGAATATGACAGGGGAATCATTGCCCTTCAGGATGTCTCGTTCATTGTTAATAAAGGCGAGATGGTGTTCCTGACTGGACCTTCTGGTGCAGGAAAGACAACTATAATGCGACTTATAATAGCGGAGAAAAAACCAACGAGAGGGAGGATAATGATTTCAGATGAGGATATTACAAATATCAATTTACATCAGATACCGTATTTGAGAAGACATATTGGAGTTGTATTTCAGGACTTTCGTCTGCTAAATGAAAGGACGTTAGCAGAGAATTTAGACCTTACTCTCGTCATACTTGGTTATAACACGAAGGAGAGAAAGAGGCGTCTCCTTGATATTCTGACGAGGGTTGGGCTTGCTCATAGAGCGAATGCCTACCCTCAGCAACTTTCAGGTGGTGAACAACAGCGGGTTGCCATTGCTAGAGCGCTTGCTACTGACCCGATGATTTTTCTTGCTGATGAGCCAACAGGAAATCTTGACCCTGAAACCGCGTGGAGTATTATGCAGAATCTAAGGCAGATAAACGCAAGGGGGACTACTATGATAATAGCAACTCATAACTATGATATTGTGAAGAGAATTGAAGCAAAGGTAATACATATTATAGAAGGTGCCATCGCAAGTGAGGAAGAATTTTCAGAGAGTTTGAAGACCGCTCTATTAGAGGGTGGTTAATGGGAAATTTTGGTTATCACATAAGAGAGGGATTTAAGGGCTTTGCTGTATCAAAGGGTGGTTCAATATCCGGAATGATTATATCGGCATTTGCCATGCTGATGATGGGTGTATTTCTTACTATCTCATATAACATCTTCTATACAGTAGAGGAATCTCGCTCAAAGGTTCAAATGGAGGTATTCTTAAAGGATAGTGCAGATTATATTAAGGTATCGGCGGAATTATCAAAAATAAATGGAGTTTTGAACATAGAATATATTTCAAAAAAGCAGGCAGAAGATGAGTTCAGGAGTGCGTTTAAGGATGATAGCTTGCTCCTTGACCTCCTTGATAAGAACTACTTTCCAGCGTCACTCAGATTGAAGATAATGTCTGGATATACGAATGCTTACTCTATGGAAGAGATGGCAGGTCAAATAAGAAAGATTAGTGGTGTTGAGGATGTAGAGTATGCGAAGGTGTGGCTTGAGCGCCTTGAGAAAGTAGCAAAAATAATGCAGATTACTGGTATAATGACAGGACTGATACTATCAATAATTGCAATGATAGTGACTGCGGGTGCTATCAAATTGACAATATATTCAAGAAAAAAGAGAATAGAAATTATGCGTTTTGTTGGAGCGACAAATAATTTCATAAGAGCACCATTTCTGATTGAAGGCAGTTTTATTGGACTATCTGGTGGTTTATTTGCTTGGTTAATAATATATGCAATAATCTGGGGTGTAAGAAATTATTCAATTATAGAACCAAAAAGTCCACCAATTGAGTATATTGCCGGTCTTATTTCATACTCATTCATAATTGGTTTAATATCTGCTCTAATATCAGTAAATTCATTTCTTAAAGAAACAAGTTAAATATGCCAGGAAGGTTTGCAGCATTAACTATACTTTTTATTTTAGTTCTGTCTGTTAGAAGTGAGTGGGGAGTTTTGGAATATAAGAGCAGGCTGGAAGAGATAAAGGAGAAGATTGAGGTTCAGAGAAAGAACCGCGAGGAAGTGAAAAAGAAAGAGATTGCTATAATTGACCAGATAAATGATATGGAGAGGGAGTCAGATTCAATTGAGAAAAATCTTAATAGAATTGAGAAAGCGCTGTCTGACCTGAAAGTTGAGATAAATGGTCTTGATATGAATATTAAATCGTTGGATATGTCGCTTAATGAGAGAAAAGACCTGCTTGGGTATCGCCTTAGAGTAATCTATAAACTTGGAAGGCAGAGAGAGGCAAGAGTGCTTCTATCAGCGAATGACTATGAGGATTTGCTTAGAAGGATAAGATTTCTATTGATAATTGCAGAGGAGGACAGAAAACTTGCTAAGAAGATAGAAGAGGATATGTTGGTTCTAAAATCTCAAAAGAGTGCTTTGGAGAAGAAAAGGGTAGAGGTTTCAGGTTTACTTACCATAAAGGAAGAGGAACATGAACGTCTTATAGGTGAGATAGATTCAAAAGAGGTTGTCTTGAAAAAGGTTCGTGGTGAGAGAAAGTCATACGAGAAGATGATAGCAGAGTTGGAAGAGGCATCAAAAGAGTTAGAGGAATTAATAAGAAAGGCACAGGGGGAGAATTTAGAACCAATTAACTTCAGGAGACCAATAGGCAATTATATAAGTCATGGAAAGACGACAATGCCAACCGTGGGAATAATAGTCAAGCCATTTGGTAAAATAAAACACCCGGTATATGATACTGTGACAAGAAACGATGGTATAGATATTTCTGCGGAGAAAGGTGCTCAAATAAAAGCGCTTATGGGGGGTAAGGTAATATTTTCTGATTGGTTCAGGGGTTATGGTAAACTTATAATATTAGATAATGGGTCTGGTTATGCATCATTATATGCTCACTGTGATGAGATTTATGTTAAAGTAGGAGATATGGTTAACTCAGGTGATGTCATAGGAACGGTCGGCTCAACAGGAACACTCGGTGATGTTATCCTTCACTTTGAGATAAGGAAGGACGGTGAGCCACTTGACCCTACTTTGTTCCTTAAAAAGTAAATAACTGGAGGTCTATGCGATGAAAGAGAGAGGAAGATTTTTTAAGATTTTAGTTCTTATTATTGTAATCTTTTCGGGCTTCTTTGTCTCAACCCGAATGTATGGAGAAACAGATACAACTAAAAGTTCAAGCACAATATCTCAACTTTATCTGTTCAATACAATTCTCAGTTATATAAAGAGTGGTTATGTCAAGGAGGTTGATTCAAAACTCCTCATAGATGGAGCCATAAAAGGAATGCTCTCAAAATTAGACCCTCATACAATATATCTTAACCCTGATGAATATTCAGAGTTGAAGATAGATACAGTCGGTAAGTTTGGTGGGTTGGGTATTGAAATAACAATAACGCCGGAGGATAAGACGCTTACAGTCATTTCACCGATAGAGGGAACCCCCGCATATTACGCTGGTATTAAAGCAAGAGACAAGATATTAGAGATAGATGGCAAATCAACAGAAGGGATTACCCTTGTTCAAGCAGTGAACGAGATGCGTGGGGCTCCTGGAACTGACTGCATATTAAAAATCAAGCGCCTTGGGGAAGAAGAGGTGTTGGAATTCACTATAACAAGGTCAATAATAGATGTAAAGAGTGTCCCGTATGCTTTCATTCTTGGTAATGATATTGGTTATATTCGTCTTACTGGCTTTTCTGAGGAGTCAGGAAAAGAACTGCTCTCTAATTTGAGAAATCTAAAATCAAAAGGCATGAAGGGCTGTATTCTTGACATTCGTGGAAATCCCGGTGGTCTATTGGACCTTGCCGTTGATATATCAAGCATATTCCTCCCTGAAAAGAAACTTGTTGTTTACACACAGAGCGAGAGACAGCAGAAGAAGGAGAAGGAGTTTACCTCAATTGGTGGCATCCATCTTGATAATGGTAAAATTGACAAATCGGAGTTTACAGACCTGCCATTGGTTCTACTTGTTGATGACGCATCAGCATCTGGTTCAGAGATTCTCGCTGGTGCAATACAGGACCACAAGAGGGGTAAACTTATAGGTATGAAGACATTCGGCAAGGCGTCTGTTCAGACGATTATACCGCTTGAGATAGAAGGTATAGATAAACCTTCAGCGCTGAAAATGACTGTTGCATATTATTATACTCCAAATGGCACGCTCATTAATGAAAAGGGTATTGTTCCGGATATTGAACTTAAATATCCCGACTATCCAGCGCTTATTAATAAGATGGCATATAAAGGTCTTTTTAGAATATATGCAGAGAAACTATATGCAAAGGACAAGGAGAATGCTCTGAAATCATTTGAGTCAAATGCGAATTTTCTGAGCGATATGGTCGCCTTTATGAAAGAGCAGGACTTCCACTTCTATCCTGACTATGTTGAAAAGACGCTTCCAGATAATGGTCAGGAGTATATGCTTTCTGAACTTGAGAAGGACAAAGACACAGTCAGTATGCTCATCAAGCGAGAACTTCTGAGGTTGGTTGAGGGAGAGGATAGAGCATATAAGTTTATGATAGACAAAGATGAATGGGTTAAGAGGGGAGTTGAGGAATTGAAGGCAAGCATTGGTAAATAAGTAATTATTAATTATGGGTTTGAAAATGAGTGTAAAGGCACTGCGAAATAGAACTATTGAGATAGAGGATGGGGAGAGAGAATACTTAAAGGGTAAATTATTAAAGATATCAAAATCTATTGATACTGACAAAATCAAAAACACTGTTATCAATCAGGATGTCCAGGAGATTATAGATTTTCTACCATCGAACTTTGTTGACCTCCTCTTCATTGACCCACCATATAATCTGACCAAGAGTTTCAACTCCACATCATTTAAGGAAATGAAGGTTCCCGACTATAAGGAGTGGATGGAATCCTGGCTTGGCAGGATGGTCAGGTTACTAAAGCCAACCGCATCAATTTATATATGTGGGGACTGGCGGTCATCGTCTGCTATCCATCTTATATGCGAGAAATACTTCATTGTGAGAAACAGAATTACATTTGAGCGCGAGAAGGGTCGCGGTGCACTTAGAAACTGGAAGAATAACTCTGAGGATATCTGGTTCTGCACGATGTCCAATGACTACTATTTCAATTCTGATGCGGTAAAGTTGAAGAGGCGTGTCATTGCACCATATAGGGTAGAAGGCAAGCCAAAGGACTGGGATGAGGAAGACGATGGTAACTTCCGCCTGACATATCCGTCAAATATATGGAATGACATAACAATACCGTTCTGGTCAATGCCTGAGAACACACCACACCCGACGCAGAAGCCCGAGAAACTCCTTGCGAAGATAATCCTTGCGAGCAGTCGTGAGGGCGACACTATATTTGACCCTTTTGCAGGCGTAGGGACAACAGGCGTCGTCGCAAAGAAACTGGGCAGGGACTTTGTTGTGGTTGAGATAGATGAGGAGTATTGCCTTTATGCCCAAAAGCGTCTTGAAATGGCAGAGAAGGATGGGGCAATTCAGGGCTATAGTGATGGAATATTCTGGGAGAGGAATGTAGCGAAAGAAACAAAGAAAAATAAATTGAAAAAAAAATGTTAAAAATATCGAAATTTTTTAATGAAAATAATGAAAATATATGAAAAGTGAAATTTTTCATACTGGTTTATATAAAAACATTGAGTTAAAGATAAAGGATTTTATTAATAAATATCCAGATTTTTTGAATATAGATACTATTGGAAGTACAAGAGCAGCAGGAGATGCAATAGAGCATATACTTAAAGAGAATTTCAAAACTATTATTAGTCAACATTCAAAGGAATTTATATCTGGATTTTCAAGAAGAGCAATGGGTGATTTTGCTTTTATAGATAAATGTGACTTATATAATTTAATAGATGTAAAGACTCATAGGTTAGATACAAGTTTTAATAGGCCAAATATAACATCTGTAAAAAGATTAGCTGATTATTATAAAAATGAAAATAATTATTTTGTTATTCTAATAACTAAATATAGTGTTATAAATAATTTTCATATTAAAGTTGAAAAAATACATTTTATTCCCATTGAATTTTTATCATGGGAATGTTTGACATTTGGTAATTTGGGTTGGGGTCAAATCCAAATTAAAAGCTCTAAAGGATATTATTATTAAAGAATGTGATTCACGTAATAAATGGATGTTAGAGTTTTTTGATAGAGTTCTTAAATTTTATGATAATGAAAAAAATAAAATAAATAAAAGAACAAAATATTTTGAAAGATCCAAAATTGAATATAATGAAAAATATAATAATATATAAATTAAAAATTTTTATATGAGAGAAACATTTTGTCTATACAACTTTTTTATAATTATTTTATAGGAGGATTTAATAGATGATGAAAGATGATTATTGGGATATAACAAACAGACCATCTACAAAGATGAAATTGGAAATTTTAAGGGGAATATTTCATGTTTGGTTGACTATATGGAATAAACAAAATTGGGCTTCTAATGAATGGTATGTATTGGATTTGTTTTCAGGAAGAGGATATTATAAAGATGGTGAATTATTAGTTAGTGGTTCTCCTTTCGTTTATTTGGAGAAAATAAAAGAGAGAAGAGATAAATTTATTGAAAAGATTAAAATAAAATTATTCTTTGTTGATATAGATAAAGATGAAATTGAAGAATTACAAAAAAACGTTGAAAATTATGTAAAAAATAATCAAATAGATAATATAGTTGAAGTAATTTATTTTAATGAAGATTGTAATGAAATAATAAATGATGTTTTGAAAAAAATAATCAATTCAAATAGAAATCCACTTTTTGTCTTTATAGACCCAACTGGTATAAAGATTAAGAAAAATACTATAAATGAAATATTAAATTTAGAAAATCCCAAAGATATATTTCTTAATTATAGTTTAGAAGGTGTTAGGAGAACTATGGGGGTTGCAAGAAAGGCACAAGAAGGAGAAGATCTTAATGTGAGAGAAGTTGGAACCATTGAAACATTAGGTGAATTCTTTGGAGATGATATTAATATTGTAGATAAAGATGGCTTAGAAATTAAAGATGATTTAGAAACTCTTAAATATTATGTATCAAAGTGTTTTTTATGTAAAAATTTGGAAGTAGTTGCATGTGATATAGTATATCCTGATAGAAACGATATACTTTATTATCTTTTATTCGCATCAAGAAAACCCAATATTGTTAATATAATTAAGGATATTTATAAGAGAGAGAAACATAGAGATAGACCATCATTATTTGGTCCAGAATTCTATAATATTTTATATTTTAAGAGATGATATGAAAGCAATTCATAGAAAGACATTACTATATAAATCAGAAGTAGAGTATGGGATGTGGGCAATAAACCATATTCTGGGTTGTGCTCATGGTTGTAAATTTCCATGTTATGCCTATATGATGAGTAAAAAATTTGGTAGGATAAAAAGTTATAAAGATTGGTTAAAACCACGAATAGTTATTAATGCTTTGGAACTTTTAGAAAAAGAATTAATTAGATATAGAAATAAAATTGATTTTGTTCACTTGTCGTTTATGACAGACCCTTTTATGTATGATATAGATAAAAATGAATTAATCACAGATATCAAATTATTGACCTTAGAACTTATAGAAAGAATTAATAGAGAAGGTATAAAAGTTACAGTGTTAACCAAGGGGTTTTTCCCCGAAGAAATTTTAGATAATGGATTTTTAAAGGGTAATGAATATGGTATAACTATTGTTTCTCTCAATAAAGAGTTTAGACAAATATTTGAACCTTTTTCTGCTTCATATAATAAAAGAATAGATTCATTGAAAGAGATTCATAATAGTGGTTTTAAGACATGGGTTAGTATGGAACCATATCCCACACCAAATTTAGATGAAACTGCATATGATATTGAGAATCTTTTAGAAAAGATTAGTTTTGTGGACAAAATAATATTTGGAAAGTTAAATTATAATTCATTATCCTTAAAATTTAATGGTAATGAAATTTTTTATAATCAAATAACAGAAAGGTTTATTAAATTTTGTGAAGATAAAAAAATTAAATATCACATTAAAAATGGAACTCCTAATAGCAGAGAAGAGACAAAAAACATTCTTAATTTATAACTTATAGATTAGATTTAGTATTAGGATTTACAGGTTTATAAAAATAAGCCCCCGGTGGGATTCGAACCCACTACCCCAGCATTACGAGTGCTGTGCTCTTCCAACTGAGCTACAGGGGCTTTCAAATATTCTATCATACTAAGAGCCAACTAACTTCGCCAGATACCTTAAAGACCTATTGTATGTCTTCTCCGCATCCTTAGTAAAAAAACACGCTGGCACCTGCCCCATATCCATATGATACCTGATGCACTCGCAACAGTGCCCCTTCCTCTCGCACGGCTCATAAGTGCAGTTGCACCTCGCTATATTCTCGTCATAATGTTCGCATTTACCTGCCATCTAATCACCCTCACTTTCCATCTCTTTCTGAGTGCTACCACTTTCAGAGAGAAGAACCTCAACACCGTCTTTTACATCAACAATCGCTACATTCTCAATCATTCTCCGCGCATTCTCAAGCGCCTCCTTTGATACCTCGCTCTCGCCCGAAAGCATCCTTGCTATCTCATTTACTCTCTCGTCGCCCTCTACGCTCCTGACAACTGTTGTCGCTCTCTTGCCCTTCTTTACCTTATCTACTTTCAGATGGTGGTGAGCGAATGTCGCTATCTGTGGAAGGTGCGATATTGTGATTACCTGCCTTGTCCTGCCAAGTCGCCTAAGTCGCGTCGCTACCTGCACTGCGCTCCTTCCTCCAAGCCCCACATCAACCTCGTCAAAGATAAGTGTTGGTGTCTCATCAACATCTGCAAGCATGCTCCTCAGCGCAAGCATCACCCTCGCAAGTTCGCCACCGGATGCTACCATCACAAGGGGCTTCGCGCTCTCACCTGGATTTGTGGATATAAGAAATGTAGCCCTGTCTATGCCATTTGATGTAAATCCAACATTAATATCTGAGACAAACGCATCATCTCCTTCGTTATATTCAATAGAGACAACAAAGACAGTCCCATCCATACCGAGTTCGGAGAGTTCCTGTTTTACCGCTTTCTCAAGGACAGGTAATGCCTCCCTTCTGCCTGATGAAATGTCAAGGGCTATCTTTAAGACCTCTTCCCTTAACTGGTTCAGTTGCTCTTCCAATGTCTCCTTTGATTCTCCTTCTGCCTCAAGGTTTGACAGTTCTTCTTTTGAAGATGAGAGATATGAGAGTATATCTTCAATCGTTTCACCATACTTCTTTTTCATAAGTGATATCTGAGAAAGTCGGGCTTCTACCTCCTCAAGGCGGGACGGATTAAAGTCCAGATTAGAGATGTATCTTTCAGTTGTTGTATCAATCTCATTTATTATGTAGAATGCCTCCCTTGACTGTGAGGCGGTTTCACCGAGAGATGTGTCCAGTTGTGACAGTTGCTCTAAAATTGATGTTAGTTTTGATATTCTACCTGTCAGGTCTTCTTCAAGCAGAATAGATTTTGCCTCATCAGATAGTTTTGCTATCTTCTCACCATTTCTCAGAAATGCTCGCTCTTCCTCAAGTTGTGCATCTTCGCCTTCAGTAAGACCTGCTTTCTCAATCTCATCTATTTGAAATCTTAACAGGTCTTTTCTTCTCTCTCTTTCCTTCTCGTCCTCAATTATTGTCTCCAACCGCTTTTTTATCTGTTTATATTCTTTCAGTTTATCAGCATATAAATTTACAATATCGCCAAGACCTGCAAATGTGTCGAGAAACTCAAGGTGTGATGATGGGTTGAGAAGGCGCTGGTGCTCGTGCTGACCGTGAATATCAACCAGGTTTGCTGTCAGGTCGCGCAGGGCTTTCAGAGTGGACTTATCACTATTTATAAGAATCCTGCTTCTTCCATCACGCATTATCTCCCGTCTTATAATTGTTTCGCCTTTCCCGTCACCATCGCTGAATGCTGCCTCAACCAGTGCGAAGTCATATCCCTCTCTTATCATACCTGTGTAAGCCCGACCGCCAAGTGCAAGCCCGAGAGCATCAATGATGATGGATTTACCAGCACCGGTCTCTCCTGTCAGTATTGTAAAGCCCTCATTGAATTCAACTGACAGTTCATCTATAAGAGCGTAGTTCTTTATAAATAATCTCTTTATCATTTCTGATTATATGTTTCTCTGTCAATGGCTTTGTCTTCTCTTAAATCATGCCAACCCCATCTCTCCCTGAGGACTTTGAACAGTTCCCAGCCCTTGAACCGTATGATATATATGCTGTGCTCAGATTTAGTCACAATCAACTCATCGTCCCATGTAAGTTTTTTTCTCACCTGACCATCTATGGTGAGAGATATATGTGTTCCTATAGCAATTCTACCTTTTATTCTCACACTTTCTGTTGTAGGTAAGATGAATGGTGCTATAACATGTGGATGGGGGCATATTGGGGTATATAAGACAATCTCAAGTGCCGGGTCAATTATTGGACCACCAGCGCTTAATGAGTATGCAGTTGAGCCAGTAGGGGTTGAGATTATCAGACCATCTCCTGAGAATGTAATGGGAACTTTATCCTGCCTCAGTATTTCAATGTGTGCTACCTGAGGGGCAAGTCCCCTGTGAAGTTCAATGTCATTAAGAACCTCACTGTGCCAACTACCTATCTCCACTCTGAGAAGCATTCGCCTGTCAAGTGTGAACCTGCCTTCAAGTGTTGCATCTAATGCATCATCTATACCGGTGATGTCTGTCTCTGTAAGAAAGCCAATTCCACCAACGTTGATGGGGAGTATTGGCTTCTCTGTTGGTGCTATTGCCCTTGCTGCTGTGAGCAGTGTGCCATCTCCTCCAAGTAATAAGATAATATCTGCCTTTTTCGCTGCATCTGATATGAGTTTCAGACCACTTTCCTTTAAGCCATAGGTATCAAGAAAATCAGTCAGGTCAGGCATTACTGGTTCCAGTCCTCTTTTTCTAAGGACATTTGCAAGGTTTTTTCCTGCCTCAATTGCTTCTTTCTTTCTGAAATTTGCAATAATAGCAATGTTTTTCACCAGTTTCATCTTCAGGTAATATTATCAAAAAAGAATATCTAATAAAAGAAATCTGTTATTGCTCTTTGATAAAGTGAATAAAATACTCCTGGTTTCCCTTTGGACCCTTTATTGGAGAAGGAACAATGTCCAATACTTTATAGCCAAGGTTTTCTACAAATTTCTTTATATTATCTATAACCTCACAGATAACTTTCTCATCTCTAACAACACCACCCTTTTGAACGAACTTTCTTCTTGCCTCAAATTGTGGTTTTATGAGTGCTATGACCTCTCCTGGTGGCGCCATAATGTCAAGTAAAGGTGATAGGATGAGTTTTAATGAGATGAATGATACATCAATTGTTGCAAGCGTCGGTGGAGGTGAAAAATTTATTTTATTAATATGTCTTGCATTTGTCCTGTCATATATCTTAACTCTTTCGTCTTTTTTCAATTTATCTGCTAATAAACCTTTTCCTACATCTACAGCATATATGAGAGAAGCACCATTTTGAAGTAGATAGTCAGTAAATCCACCGGTTGAAGCACCGATATCTATGCAAATCCTTCTCTCAATTTTAATTGGTTTCATAAGTTTTAGGGCATTTGAGATTTTGAGCCCACCCCTGCTGACGAACTGTGATGATTCTATTATTGTTATTACATCGTCATCGGAGACCATCTCGCCTGCCTTCTCTGCCTGTATTCCATTTACCAGAACTCTTCCAGCCATAATCAGTGCCTGGGCTATATTTTTTGAAGGTGCAAGGTTTTTCTCTAATAAGAAAGTATCAAGTCGTTTTTTCTCTTTCATTATCTCCTGTTATTACTTTGGAACTATCTATTTTTTAAGCAAATTTAGTGCTCTTTGGGCAATGTCTTCCGGGGTGAGTTTTACCAGTTTTAATAGTTCTGGAACTTTACCCTGAGTTACAAAATTGTCGGAAAGCCCCATTCTATCAAGTTTTATCATATTAAAGAGGTCACTGCCCTCAAGGAATTCTAAGATGGCTGAACCAAATCCCCCGTTGAGCGTTCCCTCTTCAACTGTAAGCCAGAATTTATTCTTCTTTGACAACAATAGGAGTAGTTTTTCATCAAGTGGCTTGATAAATCTTGCATTCACCACTGCTGCCCGAATGCCTTTTTGTGAGAGAATCTCTGATGCCTTTAATGAGAAGGATACCATTCTTCCAATTGCTAATATTGCAATGTCTTTACCCTCACTCAGTATCTCTCCTCTTCCAACCTCAATTGGCTTTGCATCAAAGTCAACTGGAGCACCAGTGCTCTCACCTCTCGGGTATCTTATTGCAAATGGTCCATTATGTTTATGAGCGGTGTTTAATAGTGTGATAAGTTCTGCCTCGTCTTTTGGTGCTGATATAACAATGTTGGGTATTGCTCTCAGATATGCGATATCAAACGCGCCGTGATGCGTTGGTCCATCCTCACCTACGAGTCCTGCTCTGTCTATGCAGAATATCACAGGAAGATTCTGAAGGCATATGTCATGAATAATCATATCGTATGCCCTCTGAAGGAATGTTGAGTATATTGCGCAGACAGGTTTAAAGCCCATAGAAGCAAGTCCCCCTGCAAATGTAACAGCATGCTCTTCAGAGATACCAACATCAAAGAACCTTTCAGGAAATCGCTTCTGGAAGAAGATTGTGCCTGTTCCATCGGGCATTGCTGCGGTTATTACAACAACCTTTTTGTCCTTCTCACCAAGATTGACTAATGCTTCACCAATTATTGATGTGTATGTCGGATTCTTTTCAACAGAGTTTACCTTGCCTGTTCTTGGGTTAAATGAAGATATGCCGTGGAAAAGGGTGGCATTCTCCTCTGCCGGTGTATAGCCCTTACCCTTTACTGTTATAACATGCAAAAGAACAGGTCCCTTCAATCTTAATGCACCTTTAATATCTTCTATCAGAGTTTCTATGTCATGTCCATTAACGGGACCAAGGTATCTAAAGCCCAGCTCCTCAAACAGCAGTCCGGGGACGAGAAGATTTTTCAAACCCTCTTCAAATCTTCTTGCATAGCTGAAAAGTGTCCAGCCAACCCTTGGTATTGACTTAACAATTTCTTGAAGTCGGCTTCTTATTCGGTCGTATGTTGGACTGGTTATAATTTTATTGAGATAGACAGATAGAGCACCCACAGTTTTAGATATAGCCATCTCATTGTCATTTAGAATGATAAGGATGTTTCTTTTTGAATCACCTGTTCTGTCAAGCCCTTCAAGGGCAAGACCACCAGTCAGAGCGCCATCACCAATAACTGCAACCACTTTGAAATCATCGCCCAATAAATCTCTCGCTGTTGCTATGCCAAGCGCAGATGAGATTGAAGTAGAAGCATGTCCTGTTGTAAAAGCATCATATATAGATTCACTTCTATTTGTAAAGCCCGATAAACCTCCGAGTGTTCTTATGGTGGGGAACTTATCTTTCCTTTCTGTAAGAATTTTATGTGCGTATGCTTGATGACCGACATCCCAGATAATCCTGTCTTTTGGACAGTCAAGAACTCTATGTAATGCAATTGTGAGTTCAACAGTGCCTAAACTTGATGCAAGATGTCCACCGTTTTTTGAAACAACCTCAATTATAAAGTCCCGAAGCTCTATAGCAAGCTTTGTGAGCTCATTTATTGAAAGGCATTTCAGGTCTTTCGGATTGTTCACCTTCGAGAGAACTTTATATTTAGAATTATCCACATTATCCTCCATAGAATATTTAGCAGATATTATAATATATGAGTGAATAGATTTACTATCAATTTACATCGTCAATAAAGAGTAGATTAATCTTGTTTAACTAGATTCTGCTTAAAGGGTGATAAGAAAAATTTATTAAAAGAGAATAAAAATAATTTTAAGTATTGACAATTGCTTTTAAAAAAGATATAATACATTAAAATCTAAATGAGGAGGTGTATTTAGATGAAAAAGGCAGCAATATTATTATTAGGCATTGCCCTTATATTATCATTTACTGGTTGCGCCAAGAAACCAGCCGAGGTAGTTTTAGGAACCTGGACTGGTAAGATGACTCCTGAGGGACAGGAGGCAAAGAATATTACTATGGTGTTTGAGAAGGATGGAAGCTTCACATTGACACCAGAGGGTGACGTAGCAGCAAAGGGAACTTACAAGGTTGATGAGAAAGGTGCTCTCACTGGAGATTTTGCTGTTGAGGGTCAGGACATCAGTGGAAAGATGACAGGAACACTTGACACCAAGAAATTAAACATCAAGGGTGACATTGAAATGAAGGTCATGGTAGAAGTAGCACCGCCACCAGTACCAGAGCCAAAGCCTGGTGAGGTGAAGAAGGAAACTCCAAAGGTAAAGCCAGAAAAAGGTAAGGAAGAGCCCGTTCCAACACCAGTTCCACAGAAAGTGGAGAAAATTATAAAGGCAACATTTGAGGTAACAAAGGGCGAAGCAAAGAAAGAGGAGAAGACAGAAGGCGGTAAGTAATCTTCTTTCTATCATTAAGATTGAGGGGTGGCAAAATGCCACCCCTTTGTTTATTTATTAATTGTGAATTTATTATCCGCACTCAGAAAAGCCACAGGACTTGCAGACAGCACAACCTTCCTCTAAAGTGAGAACACCACCGCAATCAGGACAGGCACCACCTGTATCAAATATCTTCATTGTATATGCACGACCGCTTAGCTCACCTATTTTTTCCTCAAGTGCCTTTGCTATAGCATCTGCGCAGGACAATATCCTCTCACTCCCAAATCCAAATGGTTTATGACATCTTATGCCTTTCAGATGTTTCACAATGTCTCTCGGGTCAATACCAGCACGAAGTCCCATAGATATAAGCCGGCTTATTACCTCTGTCTGCGATGCAGCACATCCACCTGCCTTACCCATATTGGCAAAAACTTCACACAGACCATATTCATCCCAATTGATTGTTACATAGAGATTGCCACAACCAGTTCGCATCTTTCTTGTCTCGCCCTGGGTTACACTTGGTCTCTCTCTTGGCTTCAATCTTACCTTACCCACATTGTCTATTGTCATCATATCTAATTCAGGTTTCTCTTCCTTTGCCTTTCCGATGTTTAATACCTGTTCTTGCCTGCTGCCATCTCTATATACTGTTATGCCTTTTACACCTTCTTTATAAGCGAGTATATAGGAATTGTATATGTCCTCAACTGTTGCGCTGCTAGGGAAGTTTATCGTCTTGGACACAGCATTATCCATGTGTCTCTGAAATGCTGACTGCATCTTTATATGCCAATCAGGTTTAATATCTAGAGCAGTTACAAATATCCTTCTGACATCATCAGGTATCTTAGGAATATCTTGAATTGAACCCTTCTCTATCACTCTCTCCATAAGTTCATCAGAATAGAAATTGCGTTTTTTTGCAATATCAAGAAATATAGGATGAACTTCAACCAGTTTATCTTTATCAAGGACCTGACGGTAGAATGCGAGTGCAAAAAGCGGTTCAATGCCAGATGAACAACCCGCTATAATACTTATTGTCCCTGTTGGAGCAATGGTAGTTGTTGTTGCGTTTCTCATTGGTGGAAGACCGTTTTTCTCATGAACTGAGCCCCGGAAGTTTGGAAATGGTCCACGTTCTTCTGCCAATCTCTGTGATGCCTTATATGAGTGCTCTTTGAGAAAGGCACTCACCTCTTCTGATATATCAAGTGCGCTCTCGCTATTGTAAGGTATTCCCAGGAGAAAAAGCATATCAGCAAAACCCATAACTCCAAGACCTATCTTTCTATTGCCCTTTGTCATCTTCTCTATCTGTGGAAGTGGATACCTGTTTGCATCAATGACATTGTCAAGAAATCGGACAGTGAGATTGATTGTTCTATCAAAGAGTTCCCAGTCAATAGTGTAACCACCATCATCTGATTTCAGCATTTTTGAGAGATTGATTGACCCCAGATTACATGACTCATATGCCAGGAGTGGTTGTTCCCCACATGGATTGGTGCTCTCAATCTCTCCAAGAATGGGTGTAGGGTTATCCCTGTTTATCCTGTCAATAAAGACAATTCCTGGTTCACCATTTTTGTATGCCTGCTTAGCAATCATCTCAAAGACCATCTTTGCAGACAGATACTCGTAAACCTCACCGGTTCTTGGATTAATCAGTGGATAGTCCTTATCATCAAAGACCGCCTGCATAAAATTTTCATCTATAGCGACTGATATATTAAAGTTTGTCATCATCTCTTCTCTGTCTTTCATGGTAATGAACTCAAGAATATCAGGGTGGTCAATACGAAGTATTCCCATATTCGCACCCCTTCTTGTGCCACCCTGCTTTATTATCTCTGTTGCTGCATCAAATACTTTCATGAAAGAAATTGGTCCTGATGATATTCCCTTTGTTGATTGAACGACATCATTTTTTGGTCTTATCTTTGAGAAAGAAAAGCCAGTTCCGCCACCACTCTTATGGATAAGTGCAGTGTTTTTCACCGCCTCAAATATAGATTCCATTGTGTCCTCTATTGGTATAACGAAGCAGGCGGACAGTTGACCGAGACGTCTTCCGGCGTTCATCAATGTCGGTGAGTTCGGTATAAACAATTTTTCTACCATTATCCTGTAGAATTCCTCTGCCAACCTACCTATCTCATCATCAGTTATGGATTTTTTATGAATCTTCTCAGTGCTTGCGATTGTAGTGGCAACACGCCAGAACATATCTTTAGGTGTTTCAAGTGCCTCACCACTTTCATCTTTTTTAAGGTAACGTTTCTTTAGAACAGTAAAGGCGTTTTCAGAAAAATTTGTATCATATTTTCCAGGTGGTGGACCAAATTCTATTATATGCTCTGGTTTTTCATTTTCAGAAATAAGGATGGGGATAAATTCTTCATCTTCTCTATCATTACTATACCTGACCATATATTTCACCTTTCTATTATCATATACCGCAATATATTGTGTCAATTTTATTTATATAATACAATATATAGTATATCAAGCATTTTTTTGTTTTTGCAAGATTTTTTAATATTTTTTTATAAATTGATGATTTGAGATTTCTTTCTATAATATAATTTTATTATAAGATATTAAAGGAGGAATATTTTATGAGTGATTTAATAAATAGCATAAGCGCGGCAAGGGGAGAGAAGATAAGTTGTAAGGGCTGGATTCAAGAGGCGGCTCTTAGGATGTTGATGAACAATCTTGACCCCGAAGTAGCAGAGAAACCAGATGAACTCATTGTGTATGGTGGGACAGGAAGAGCGGTAAGGGACTGGCAGTCATATTATGCAATAGTTGAGACACTGAAGAGATTGGAAAATGATGAGACCCTGCTTATTCAGTCGGGAAAACCAGTCGGTGTTTTCAAAACCCATAAAGATGCTCCACGCGTTCTTCTTGCTAACGCACTTCTCGTTCCAAAGTGGGCAACATGGGAGGTCTTCAATGAACTTGAGAGAAAGGGTCTTATAATGTATGGTCAGATGACCGCAGGGTCCTGGATATATATTGGCACACAGGGCATCCTTCAGGGGACTTATGAGACACTAGCTGAGGTTGCAAGACAGCACTTCAATGGAACATTAAAAGGTAAAGTTGTTCTAACCTCTGGTCTTGGTGGAATGGGTGGTGCACAACCACTTGCAATCACTATGAATGAAGGCGTTGCTCTCGTTGTAGAGGTTGACCTTGCAAGAATAAAACGTCGTCTTGAAACCTCTTACCTTGATACAATGACCGAGGACATTAATAAAGCGTTGGAGATGGCTGAGGATGCGAAGAGAGAAGGTAGGGCAATTTCAATAGGTATTCTGGGCAATGCTGCAACTGTTCTACCAGAACTTTTGAAGATGGGCTTTCAACCGGATGTAGTCACTGACCAGACATCAGCACACGACCTTCTCAGTGGTTATGTCCCTGACCAGGTCTCCTTTGAAGAAGCACTTAAGTTGCGAAAGAACGACCCCGATAAGTATCAAAAATATGCCCTCGATAGTGTAGGAAGGCATGTCGAGGCGATGCTTGGTTTTATGAAAAGGGGTGCTATAACATTTGACTATGGAAATAATATTAGAAATCAGGCGCAACTTGCGGGTGTAAAAGATGCATTTTCATTTCCTGGTTTTGTTCCTGCATATATAAGACCGCTTTTCTGTAAAGGCAGGGGACCGTTTAGATGGGTTGCTCTATCGGGAGACCCTGATGATATTTATGAGACAGACAGGGCAATCGTTGAATTATTTCCTGAGGATACTGCACTGGCAAGGTGGATAAAGATGGCTGAGGAGCGTGTGAAGTTTCAGGGTCTTCCTGCAAGAATATGCTGGCTCGGTTATGGTGAGAGGGAGAAGGCAGGGCTTTGCTTTAACGAACTTGTGAGAAAGGGTAAAGTGAAGGCACCTATTGTGATTGGTAGAGACCACCTTGATGCTGGTTCTGTTGCAAGCCCCAACAGGGAGACAGAGGCAATGCTTGATGGCTCTGATGCTATCGCGGACTGGCCTATATTGAATGCACTTCTCAATGCTGTTTGTGGTGCCAGTTGGGTATCTGTTCATCACGGTGGTGGTGTTGGGATTGGTTATTCTATACATGCGGGTATGGTGATTGTTGCGACGGGAACAGAAGAAGCCAGTGAGCATCTTTCAAGAGTGCTTACAGTTGACCCGGGTCTTGGTGTAATAAGACATGCTGATGCGGGCTATGAAGAAGCGATAAAAGTAGCGAAAGAGAAGAATATAGATATGCCAATGTTGAAATAGTATTTTTAGTAATATATGAAATAAAAAAGGGGACGGGTTTTTCACCGTCCCCATAATATTGTCAATCAAGTTCTACTTCGCTACTACGAAGTTCTTTGATGCACCGAAACCCTCAGCAGTCATTCTAACAATATATACTCCATTTGTTAGACCTGATATATCTGATGTCAGTGTGTATTCACCAGGATTATATAATCCTGATGCCACAGTTGATACCTTTCTTCCTGCGATGTCATATATTGATATGTCAATGTCCGCCTGTTCGGGTATGACTACATCAATGCGTATTCTATCATTTGCAGGACAGGGATATATGCTTGTTATATCAAAACTCTCGGGTGTGCCCTTTTCTGAAGTGCATTCCGTTGTGCCAAGCATCTCTGATGTGTCATTCGTCACTGCCTCAAGTTTGTATTCATATGATGTCTCGGGCATAACATTTCTGTCTGTATATGAATAAGGATTTGTGCCTGTGATGAGTGAAGTATTGACCTTTGTCCATACATAATTCTCTCCAGATTGTAAGGGAGATTGGGCAATCTCCCTTACGGGTGAAACACCGGTTGGAGTGGTTATTCTGCGGTAGAGGTTAAATCCCGATATCTCCTCATCGGTTGAGACAGACCAATTGAGGGTGATAGCGTCATTATTGGGCTTTGCTGTGAATGATGTGAGGTCAATGCTGGGATATGGACCCTCATAATAAGCATAATAAAGATATAAAGAACGTTCATATGAAATATGCGGATATTCATTTGAATCAAGGGCAATTGATGTGAATGAAGCCCCATTGTTATCAACATTAATAATATGCCATTTATAACCATCATAATATGCATATCTCAATTTATCTGGAACAGGCCATTCCTTATCTACACTATATGATATATTGGGTCTGTCATTAGAATCAATAACTATAGATGTCCAACCACCGGCACCCCATTCATTATCTACTACCTTTATTACCCAACTCCTCCCATTCCAGTATGCATATCTTAATTCAGGGCAATAATTAGAAATACCAGAATATGAAATATGAGGTCTATCCTTACTATCAATGGCAATAGATGTGCATCTACCACATTTATCATTACTGTCAACAACCTCTATATTCCACTTTATTCCATCAAAATATGCATATTTAAGATGGCTATTGCTCTCATCAGCGTAAGATATATGTGGGTGGTCTTTTGAATCAAGAGCAAGTGAGGAATATTGACCTACATTGCCTTTATAATCAACTGTCTCTATATTCCACTTTTCACCATCAAAATAAGCATATTTAAGGTCGTAATTTGGGTTTCCAACATAATAAGAAATATGTGGTCTATTTTTTGAATCAATTGCTATTGATAAATACCCCCCTTTAACATTTTCAACTTCCCATATATTCCATTTATCATTATTAAAATAAGCATATTTAATATAATAAGGGCTAGTCCTAGAATAAGCTATATGTGGATTATCATATTCATCTAAAGCCAAAGATGTATGAGGTCCCCCAGGTCCAGTATCTTCATCAACTATTTCCCAATTCCATTTAGAGCCATTAAAGTATGCATATCTCAATTCACCATTATAATTATATTCATTATAAGAGATATGTGGATAATCATTAGAATCAAGTTTAATTGATGGAAAATCACCAGTGCAAAATGTATCATCTACAATTTCAATATGCCATCCATATGAAAATATATTTAATGGCATTAATAATATTATTAGAATGAAAGAATTTATAAAAAAATTTTTCATAATATTCCTCTCATTATTTTAGAAGGAGGGCATTTATATTATGCCCTCCCAGTTTTATATCTATCTATCTAACTATTACAAATCTCTTTGTTGCTATCTCTGTTTCCGTTGTTGCCGTTAGTATATATACACCATTTGAAAGTTCTCCTGTGTTAATCTTAACTTCAGTAATACTTGGTTTGTCAACATTTACAAATGATTTAGATACAATCCTTCCACTGATGTCATATATACTTATGTTTACAACCTTTGCATCTGAAACAGATACCACACAGTTTATATAATCACTTGCAGGACAGGGATATATGCTTGTTATATCAAAACTCTCGGGTGTGCCCTTTTCTGAAGTGCATTCCGTTGTGCCAAGCATCTCTGATGTGTCATTCGTCACCGCCTCCAGTTTGTATTCGTATTTTGTCTCGGGGGTAATATCTCTGTCTGTGTATGAATATGGATTTGTGCCTGTGATGAGAGATGTGTTTATCTTTGTCCATTGTGAATCAGCATTTGGGCAAGGATTATCATCCTCGCCTACGGGGGTGGACAGTTCGTGAATCTCCCCTACAGGCGAATATTGTAGGGGCAATTCATGAATTACCCCGGGTGGCATAATCCTGCGGTAGAGGTTGAAGCCCGATATATCCTCGTTTGTTGTGACATACCAGTTGAGGGTGATGGCATCATTATTTGGCTTTGCTGTGAATGATGTGAGGTCAATGCCAACACCATATCCATAGCGAGCATATCTTAAATTATCAGCATCATTATATGATATATGTGGAAAATCATATTTATCAAGGTCAATTGATGTTCCTGCTATTGCAATATTAGTTCCCTCATCAACAACCTCTTTATGCCATTCTTTTCCATCATAGTATGCATACATCAATCTCTTAATATCATCAGTCCAGTATCCATAAGATATATGAGGATAATCATATGAATCAAGGGATAATGAAATATCACCACCTATATGGTCATTATCAACTGTCTCTATATTCCATTTTGAACCATCAAAGTATGCATAGTTTAGACCACTACCTAAATATGCAATATGTGGAAGGTTATTAGAATCAATATCAATTGATGTGCATCTGCCGGTAAATATTCTATCATCAACCGTCTCTATATTCCACTTTGTGCCATCAAAGTATGCATACTTTAAATGCCAATTTGTCTCATCATCATAAGAGATATGTGGATGGTCATTTGAGTCAATCGCAATGGATGTATACCAACCAACTTTTCCCTGACTATCAACTGTCTTTATATTCCACTTTGTTCCATCAAAATATGCATATTTTAGGTCCTCATATGGATTACCCTTATTATATGATATATGAGGATGTTCTTTTGAATCAAGTGCTATTGACGTATCATGACAAATATTATCAATAATTTCCTTATGCCATTCATAACCATCAAAATATGCATATCTTAAATTTCCATCACCTGTATATGATATATGGGGGTGATTTTTTGAGTCAATAGCAATTGATGTATAACTGCCAGTATTACCATTACTATCAACAACTTCTATATTCCATTTAGACCCATCAAAATATGCATATCTTAAAACTTTATAGCCATAATCCCAATAGGATATATGAGGGTAATCATTCGAATCTAATTTTAGTGATGAATAATCACCAACACAATAAGTATTGTCAACAACTTCTATATACCATTTAGGAGAAGATGCAAATGAAATACTGATAAATACCAATAAGATATATATATAAATCTTATTCATTATCTATCCTCCATAATATAATATTAATATTTATTTATGAGGGGGGTAATAAGCCCCCCTCACATTATCTACTATCTATCTTACCTTTACAAATTTACTGCTTACTCTGTTCTCTCCACCTGAAACCTCAATTATGTAAACACCTGATGACATCATTGATGTATCAATATTTATCTTATTTATTCCAGAAGTAAGATTTACCAATTTACTATTAACCAACCTTCCAGAGATGTCATATATTCTTAGATTTACATTATTCTGATTACAAATGGATATAATATCAATGTTGAGGTTATCATCATACAAAGGGTTGGGATATAAAGAATAAATAGACAAAGGTGTAATACTCATGGTTTTAATATTGGTCTTTTCCTCACTCATTGTGCCCTCTCCAACACCGTCTCTCATAGAAAGTGATGGGTCGCCATATACACAAATGACATCTGGATGATAAATCCATTCTAATTGACCGGGTTGTGAATTATATTTCAATGATGTATACTTGAACATATACTCAGTTATACCACCATATACAACTGCACCGAACTCCTTTATTGGAAGGTGTTCATTAAGTCCACCAGTATTATGTGTTCCATATATGAACTTAAACCAATTTTCATCACAGTGTCTTAACTTATATTCTTCCCAAGACAGTTTTCTTGTAGCACCACAACACGCAACAGCACCCTTCTTTATTTCATCATTCGTGTCATATATAAGCCAATCCTCGCATTGGCACTCTGTTACATCACCAGTAAAACGGTCCAATACACCAACCTCATCTGTGCAATTAAATATACACGAGAGCATATCCATATTGGTTAACTGGTCAATCTGATAATACATAAAATCTTGTTCTTCTGCATCCCAATGAAGCCAATCCTCTGTTTCTCCCCTACCATAGTAGTTTATTATAGAGTAACCATCATTTATGTAATTCACTGCATCCTGATTTAACTTACCATCAATACCATAGCAAGGTTCAAAAGCATTAGGGTTCCCATGGGGTGGGTATAAATAGAAACCATAATTAGCGATATCTCTTTTTGTATTCTTAAATTCAATGTTCTCTCTGCTTGCAACAAGAAGGCATCTATCCTCCCAGTTCTCCTTCTCTGGTGTATTATTATCGTGATAATATATTGTCTTAAATACAATATCATCAAATTCAGAAACATTACTTACTGGAAATCTTCCCACGATAATGTCTGGATATATATCAGCATCTTGAGGACCACTTATACATGTAAGTCGGGCATAGCCAATATCTGATGGTCCAGGTTGTGTATTATAAACATCTTTCGTCCAATATGGCATTGGTATTCCATGTCCAAGGGGAACTTCACCAGAATTTGGGTCATTACCTATAAGAAGGACATATTCTATATGCCAATCATTCCACTTCTGTTTAATAAAATTCCATATGTCAAATGCATTGTTGCCTACATCTGAGAGTTTAAAATCTATCGGGGTATAATCTCTACCTTGTAAGTAATCTTTAATGTCATCTAAATGACCTTCAAACATATCATCATAGATTATTAAGTAGTCAGGGTTTAGTGATATTTTGTTGTCTTTATTAAAATCCCATATCCATGGTCCATTTATATTGGCAAGCAAATATGGATACATCTTCTGAAAGTCCTTGCTTGGACTGTATTTGCTCCAGTAGTCACCACCAAGGATTCCAATATATCTTATCTCTACAACAATATGATGCCTGACCTCCAGTTCTCTCTGATAAGGGTTGAATTTCATCGGGTATAATACTGCCGTTATAACATCAAAGTCCCTGAATGTCCCGGGTGCTACACCCTCAGCACATTGCTCTTCAGGTGGATACCATACATTGTTCTGATAAAACTCCTCATCGTAGTCAAATATCTGTGGAACATTTATATCATGCAATTTTATTGGATGCTGAACAGGATATAGATAGTAGTCATCAAGGACTACATTATCATAATCAAGTATGTTCACCTCAACATTTTCATTTGCACCTTCTGGTGTTGCGAACAATTCCTGAATGTTTGGCACCTGAGGCCAGCCAATATCATAGGAGTAACCATAATCAGGCAAATGAATATCATCAAAGGTGATATTGTTTTTTACAACCTGCTCTCGCCACATACCGGGTATATCTACAGAATATACTGTATGTTCAGAGTTATTTTCAAGTATTGTTATTAATGGTGGTTCGCCTGGAGTGCCACTTCCCCCTGGAAATGTTATCCACTCTGGCTCAGATAACGCTACTGATGTTAATAGAAGAATAAATAATAGATAGATTATCTTCTTTTTAACTGTATAGGTCTTTTTCATCTTTCTCACCTCCTAAATTCTATACCCTATTTAAAATACAAAAAGCACCCCCCTATATTTTACAAGGTGCTTCTTCAGGTAAACTTTCCCATAAACATTACCTTACCTTATATTTATTTTATAAATAAAATATATAATGTCAAGAGAAATATTAATTAAAAAAGGGGACGGATTTTTCACCGTCCCCATAATATTGTCAATCAAGTTCTACTTCGCAACTACAAAGTTCTTTGATGCGCCGAAGCCCTCAGCAGCCATTCTAACAATATAAACTCCATTTGTTAGACCGGATATATCTGATGACAATGTGTATTCACCAGGATTATATAATCCTGATGCCACAGTTGATACCTTTCTTCCTGCGATGTCATATATTGATATGTCAATCATAGCGTTCTCAGGAACTGCGATGGAGAGATTGATATTATTGTTCGCAGGATTTGGGTAAACACTTGTCAGGGCAAATGATGATGGCGCCTGGTTGCCATTCGTCTTCGTCTCACCGAGAACATCTGCCTTGTCACTGGTTACCGCTTCAAGTTTATAAACATAGTTAGCGTTCTTATCAGTTGTTCTGTCTGTATATGAGTATGGGTTGTTGCCAGTGATGAGGTCTTTATTTACCTTCGTCCAGATTATAGTCGGTGACGATGTGAGTTCAGAAGCGGATATGTCTTTTTCCTGCGCAGTTGTTCTATAGAGGTTAAAGCCACGGATTTTTACATCTGATGTTACATCCCAGGTAAGTATTACACCTTTATCTGTAAGTGAAGCAGTAAAGGAATTAAGGGTAATGGCTGTTTGTTCATCAGTGATAGTCACTGTTTTTTCAACGGGCTTATGGTTATGTGCTGTGATAGTCAGATACATTGAACCAGGAGTTGTTGGGTTAATGCCTAGGGTTACCTGACCATTTGCATCTGTTTTACCTTTAGCATAAACCTCGGTTCCTTTCCATAAGCAAACGAGTGCGTCTTTCAAATTGCCATTTGAATCAGAGACCTGCACAACGTAGTTTTGACCTCCACCCTTTATAGTATCCTCGTTTGTTACTGTCATGTTTATAACATCATTGGTATATATAGGTATATCAGGGTCACCACAGAGATACAGTTCATAGTATATATATCTATAGTAATCATTTGAATTTGCTGTAGATGCATATGCATATTTATGTCTTGCAGTTGTTTCACCTGAGACCCAGACATCAATGGTGCAGAGCTGGTTAAAGTATTCTATATCAAAGTCACTAGAATACATTCTATAACTTCCTGGTGAATACCAGCCATAACGGGAATTACCAGTAAATCCAACGCCCCCACCATTTGGTGCAGCCACGAAGTAGTAAAGGCAATTGCTATCTACATCAAGGTCTCCAGCATAACAACCTAAAGAATACATTGTGGTGAACCTTGGTTTGTTTGTAAGATTGTAAAGGTCGGATGATGTCATGCCACTATCCTGAGTTCCAAGAATTGTGGAGTTTGCATGCATGATATGGTTTACGACATTCATACCTGAGTTTAGAGATGCTAAACAATCACTTCTTGTCATATTATTTGTTCTTGCATAGTTCTTTGTGATGTTCCACCATGGACCTATATAATTATCATCAATATAATCTTTGGTAAGACCACCATCTGTTTGAGCGTCAAGATACCCTGCCATCAGGCACATCTTGTTCATGTAGTCCCAGGGATTCTGCACACTTGCTAAACTGCTACCCTCATAAGTAAAGGTCTTTCCTGTAACAGTGGTCACTTCAGATGCGTTTGTGACTGGCAATCTTCCAATCCATACATCGTAATAGTAGTCCTGGCCATCTCCTGGCTCTCCATATTGACTATTATTGTTGTCATCCCATGTGCCATCAAGGTCAGCATAATACATCTCTGTTGGAACAAGATATGGGTCTACATTGACATAACATGCCCTGTATGGAACTATACTGTTCTTTCCTCCAAGAGCTACATATATACACCCTTTGTTCTTGAAATAGTCAATTATACAGTTCCTTATTTTATCTTGATTGTCTTTACCACTATAAGTGGTGAGAATATCACTAACATTTATTACTTTTGTATTGTATCCCTTCTTTGTCTTCCATGTAACGAAATTATCAAATGCTGATGTAAGTGTGCTATCAGTGATTATAAGATACTCATAGATGTCTGTAGCCATTGTCTTAGTAGTATCAATAAGTTCTGCTCCAGAATAGCCAACCTCCTCTGAGTTTATCACCATTGATTTGATAAAGTCCCTCCACTCTTCCTCACCAATGATAGACCTGACATTTGGATGGACTTTATTACCATTCGTTGGTCTGTATGTCACCTCAAAGTCAATTGTTGTGTATAGGACTAACTTATGTTGCGCTGGAATGAACTGAAGTGGTGAGAAGTTAATGGTGCCAACAGAGAAGCCAGCCATATTACCGCTTGTGAAGGAAGAGACAAGTTTACCCGGGAACTCTGAGTTGGAAGAGTATGTTACCGGGTCTGGCTGTGTGAATGTGAATTCCTCAATTGGGTCTGAGATTTTCTGTGGAATCTGCGATGGGTAGATGTTGAAGTAGCCAGGGATGGTAATCGGGTAAGAGTAAGTGACATCTACTGATTCTATCTCCATTCCATCTGGTAGAGCGAGCTGAACAGGGTATTGGGGAATGGATGGCTCTCCTGGTTGATAGGCAGAAGCCATAATGCCATTGATAGAGACGATGTCAAGGTCATTGAATTTATCAAAGGTAAGCATATCGCTTGTGATGTTTATATGATATGCGAACGCAAAAAGCGGTAGGAGGAACAATGCTAATATAATGAACTTTCTCAAAATATTCACCTCCTTAGGTATAGGTTTATTGTTTAGTATAACATATTTTTTAAGAAAAAAGAAAATATTTTTTATATATGGTAAAAATACCTGATAAAAATAGTCAATATATCAACATATTGACATAGATTATTTTATGAAATATAATTGCTTATAAGGGCGAATGGTTCAGTTGGAAGAACGCTGCTTTCACAGAGCAGAAGTCGCAGGTTCGAGACCTGCTTCGCCCATGTTATTTATTACCAGGAGGTAAAAACTTGAGAACTGCAAAGATATTGGCGTTGGTTGGGATAATATTCTTCCTCTATGCATTTATCTTTTCTTATGTAAGATTCTATCAACCTGGACTGATACCTTTTTCAGGTGAAAGCGTCTTCCTTAAGACATATCCCATAAGGAATTTTGACATCCTGATGTTCATTGAAATGTGGCTTGTTTATCCCCTTATTATTATTGGATTTATAGGTATTATCTCAGAAATGGAATGGGGACGACTACTTATAATTCAATCTGCAGTATTAATGATAACATTTGATATTATTCATATATGGAGAACATCTAAATTAATTGGTTGGTCGGCTGGGCATATGACAATCTTCTCTCTCTCTTATATACCATTTATCTTATTAATTTTACTTACGCTGATGATTATATACCTGATTGAACCATTACTTAAAGAAAAGATAACGACAGGTATTATCCCACCGGGTATATTTTTCAAGGAGAATATAAAAGAGGTTTACTTTAAGATTTAATAGAATATATCATTTCCAGATTCCTGGGATTTCAAAACCGCATTTTGGGCATTTACCATTTGTGATATTATTCTGCCTTATGAAGTAAATTTGTCTTTCAATGAGCAGATATCCACATTTTGGACAGGATGTATTTTCGCCAGGATTCCCGGGAATATTGCCTACATATACAAATATAACGCCTTCTGATAAAGCAATATCTCTTGCACGGTTGAGAGTTGATGCAGGAGTAGGTGGTAGATTTGTTAGTTTATACATAGGGTAGAACCTTGAGAAGTGAATTGGAATGTCTTTCCCGAGATTATTGACAACCCACTGACATAACTTTTTGATGTCGTCATCGTTGTCGTTAAGTGTTGGCAATATCAGATTGGTTATCTCTATCCACATTCCCTCCTCTTTCATAACTATAAGCGCTTTTAAGACCGGCTCAAGTGTTCCATCGCAGATATCTTTATAATATTCATCTGAAAATGCCTTAATATCAGTGTTTGTCGCGTCTGTCACCTTTGCAAGTTCTCTCATTGGCTTTTCATTTATATATCCAGCGGTAACAAGCACATTTCTTAGTCCTTTTTCCTTTGCAATCTTTGATGTATTAAGTGTGTATTCGTAGTAGGCAATTGGCTCTGAATAGGTATAAGCAATTGAAGGGCAATCCATTGATATTGCCTCCCTGACAACTACCTCTGGAGACATCTCTGTGTATCTTATCTCCTCTGGCGAGAACTGACTTATCTGCCAGTTCTGACAGAATTTGCAGTGTAGATTACATCCAGCAGTGGCAATTGAGAATATCTTTGTTCCGGGAAGATAATGAAAAAGGGGTTTCTTCTCAATAGGGTCAACATTCACAGAGCATGCATAACCATGGTTGAGGGTCATAAGCTCACCATCTATATTAATACGACCCTTGCAGTTCCCCCGCTCATATTCACTCAGTGAACATTCCTTCGGACACAATAGGCACTTCACCTTCTGGGGTTTCTTCACCCGCTGCCTCCTCCCAATACATTGCCTTATGTGGCACTATTTCCGATTCTACCAGACCTTTATAGAATTTTGTCTTTCTCTCCTCAATCTGCTTTTCTATACTCTGTTGAGTAATTTCCTTCTTCTGTATTGATGAATAAATATGAAAAGAAATAATTGTTAGACAGATTAATATAATAAGAGATGATATTATTACTTTCTGTCTGTCTTTCACATAAATAATTATAACCTGATTGCGTCTTCCGGACAAGTGCGAATGCAATCGCCACACCTGATACAATTTGATGCTTCTATCCTGCAAATGTTATTTTCACATTTAATACAGGTAAGGGAGCAAACATCTTGGCACAGTCCGCAGAGATTGCATTTTTTGTCTATCTTTGGTTTTATTATAGTAAAGGTCGCAATAGATGATAGTAGAGACCCAATACCACATAGATATTTACAAAAGAGGTAGGGGATGAATAGCGATGCTACAAGAACTATTATGCTGAATATGATGATAGGCATTTTTACAGTTGTAAATGTGAGAAGAGCAAATGGCTCGGCACCCGCTGGCTCCAATGTGGAAAATCGTATGCATAAAACAAGCACAGTCAGAAGAATAATGTATTTGATAGTGCCAAACATTCTTTCAATCTTCTCAGGTGGTGTAAAATTTGGAAGATGAAAATACTTGCCAATTCTATGAAGAATATCAAAGATAAATGACAGTGGGCATACATATCCACAATATACTCTGCTCTTTATTATAGTAGAGACGAAAACTACTGATATAAGAGAGAAAAGGGCAAGTTGTGTTATGGCTATGGATTTCAATGATAGTAAAGGCATTACCACCTGTGATGAAAGAAATATTCCTGTGATTAATACAAGCGATATAATTGAAATTATGTAAGAGATATATCTTAATTGAAGTTTTTTGGGTTTTAGTATTGAGAAAATTAAAGCAATTAAAAGGGTAGTTAATACAAGAATTATTGACCTGTATGGAACATTCTCTTTTTTCGTTTCTTTCTGTGTTTCACCAATCCCGGAAATTTTAGCAAGTTTTTTTGTTATCTCTCCAAGCCCTTCGGTAATAGCCGACCATGTAATTGATGCCCTGCTCACACCATCAACATCATAGCCAACAACAAATGGGTCTCTGAAGTCCTTTCCTATGAGATTTTTGGCCTGAGGGCTTTTCATAACTTTCATCAGGTATTCCTGCGTCTCGGTATGACTGAGTATTGCAAAACCAGATAATTTTCCATCAGTTCTGATGCCAACTACAATATTTATATCACCGCCATAGCCCTTTGGAAGCAGTCCGAGTTTCTCTCCACTTCCTGCATATCCAACTATTTCGCCCTTATCATCAAAGCCGGTATAAATACCTTTAGCATCATCACATTTTATTGATACTGGTTTTGGCAGAACTGCCTTTATTAACCAGTCGGGTGGAGTTTTTTCCTTCACCTCTGTCTTTATTATGAGTGATGTAATAATTAAAAGGGGTATAAAAAATCCCTTTATAAGAGAGAATTTCATTTTCACTTATTATCTATTCTTTCTTTTCTGTCTCTTCTTTTGGTGGTGTTGTTGTCTCTGTTTTAGGGACTGCTTTCTTCTCCGGTTCTTTTTTCTTATCTGATGTCAGTGAGGTATAGGTTATTGAAAGAAATAGCGAGCCAATGAAACATACTAAGAATGCACCTATTATCCATAGAGAGACAACTGTGCTCGGCAAAGTTGTTGTTATAGCAATAAAGCCGAGAAGTGGCAATCTACCTATGAGCCATATATATATACCAAAGAGCATTCCTGCCAGAAACCAGTTATGGGGTAAACCCTTTCTTATAAATGTAAAGACAATTCCCCAGAAGATGCCAAATATCATATTCAATCCAAAGAGCATAAGGTATTGTCCCACACCTATCTCCTTGAAGAATTCTAATCCTTTGATTGCTACCGGTGCGATTACCCCCTTTACAAGGAGACCATAGACAATTGTAATTATGGCAAATATAAGACCTGCAACAAGACCACCGATAAGACCTCCAGTAAATCTCTTCATTGCCATCACCTCTTTTCTAATGACAGAAGTCATTATATCAATCTTTGATAAGATTTTTTATATTATTTCTTTCTCATTTTAATACCTTGTCCTTGACTTGTTATGATATATGATTTATCCTTATTTTGATATTTATGACTAAATATATCTTTGTAACCGGTGGTGTTGTCTCTGCTCTGGGCAAAGGTATCGCTTCCGCTTCCATTGGTTGTCTTCTGGAGGCGCATGGTCTTAAGGTCACTCTGATGAAGATGGATCCGTATATAAATGTTGACCCGGGCACAATGAATCCATATCAGCACGGTGAGGTTTATGTCACCGATGATGGTGCTGAGACAGACCTTGACCTCGGTCATTATGAGAGGTTCACATCTGCAAAGATGAGTAAGTTAAATAATTTAACCGCTGGTATGGTGTATGAATCAGTCATCCAGAAGGAGAGAAAAGGTGAATACCTCGGTCAGACAATACAGGTAATACCGCATATTACAAATGAAATTAAAGATAGAATAAAGAAACTTGCAGAGAAAGAGTCACCTGATGTTCTGATATGTGAGGTTGGAGGAACGGTTGGTGATATAGAGGGGCAGCCGTTTTTAGAGGCAATCAGACAGTTCTGGCTTGAGATTGGCAGGTCAAATGCCATATTTATTCACCTTACACTTGTTCCATTTATAAAAACATCAGGCGAGTTAAAGACCAAGCCAACGCAACATTCAGTAAGGGAACTCCGGGAGATAGGCATTCAGCCCGATATTCTCATCTGTAGAACTGAGAGCCGGCTTACAGAAGATTTGAAGCAGAAGATAGCACTATTCTGCAATGTTGAACTTCGGGCTGTTATTGAGGCGAGAGACACTGACATTATATACTCAATACCAATGATGTTCAGGGATGAGGGACTTGATGAGATAATCCTTGAGAAATTGAGGATTGATGCAAAGGAACCAAAACTTTCTGATTGGATGAAAATGCTTGAGGTTCTGCGAAACCCCGGAGGAGAGGTGGAGATAGCGGTTATAGGGAAATACACCTCTCTTCATGATTCATACAAGTCAATCATTGAGGCGATAGTTCATGGTGGAATTGCAAATAAAGTGAAGGTCAATATAAAATGGGTTGAGTCAACGGACCTCAGGAATGACACAATGTTTGATGCCCTTGATAGCGCACATGGTATTCTCATACCTGGTGGGTTTGGAAGTCGGGGAATAGATGGGAAGGTGATGGCTGTAAAGTTTGCGAGGGAGAATAAGGTGCCATTTCTGGGCATCTGTCTTGGAATGCAGGTTTCTGTGATTGAGTTCGCAAGAGATGTCTGTGGTCTTGAAGGTGCTCATTCTACCGAATTTGACTCGCATACTAAATATCCTGTAATCTCTTTGCTTGAGGAGCAGAAGAAAGTAAAGAAGATGGGTGCAACTATGCGTCTTGGTCTATATAGATGTGTATTGGAGAAGGAAAGTAATGCCTATAGAGCATATGGAGACGAGAAGATTTCTGAAAGGCACAGGCATAGATATGAATTCAATAATGAATATAGACAGATTATGATAGAGCATGGGATGAGGTTCACGGGAATAAATCCGGAGCAGGACCTTGTAGAGATAATAGAACTTGAAGGTCACCCTTGGTTTGTTGCCTGTCAGTTTCACCCCGAGTTCAAGAGCAAGCCATTAAAGCCGCATCCGTTATTTCGCGATTTTATAAAAGCAGCATCCAGTAATAAAAAGAAGTAGTTAGATAACTGTTAAGTATTAGCAATTATAGAGAAAAGAATTATTTATGTTATAATTAATAATTAAAAATACTGTATGAAAGGGATAGTTATATATTTGTTGTTGGTTTCATTTCTCCTTATTGGCATTCTTGCTTGCCATTCAAAAGGTGGAGAGGAGGAAAAGGTGGATTATAAGGCATTAAGAAAAGATATGGTTGAGCACCAGATAAAGGCGCGTGGCGTCAAAGATGAGAATGTTCTGAAAGCAATGCTCACAGTTCCAAGGGAGGAGTTTGTCCCTGAGTCCATAAAATCAAGAGCGTATGATGACTGTCCGCTTCCAATAGGTGATGGACAGACAATATCTCAGCCGTATATTGTAGCGCTGATGACAGAACTACTTAAATTGAAGAAGGGTGACAGAGTGCTTGAGGTTGGCACTGGCTCGGGCTATCAGGCAGGCATTCTCGCAGAGATGGGCTGTGATGTCTACACAATAGAGATTATAGAGACACTCTCTCTTAAGGCGCAGGAAGTTATCAAGAAACTTGGTTATAATAATGTTCACTTTAAGATTGGTGATGGCTTTGTTGGGTGGGAGGAGTATGCTCCATATGATGCAGTTATAGTTACCTGCGCTCCCGGTGAGATACCAAAGCCACTGATTGACCAGCTTGCAGAAGGGGGACGCCTTGTCATTCCAGTTGGTGAACACTTGCCCCAGGACCTTGTCCTTGCTATCAAAGAGAATGGCAAGATAAAAGAGTATCCTATTACTTCTGTTGCATTCGTCCCGATGACTGGCATTGCCCAGGATAAGTGAGATTTGTTTCTTTTATTTATAGTTCAATATAATAATTTTCAGTTGAATTGTTATCTATCTAATTATAACCTTATAAGATTATTTAAGGAGATTTTATGGAATTATTGAAGTATATATTTCTCGGGGCTGTTCAGGGGCTTACAGAATTTTTGCCAATCTCATCTTCCGGGCATCTTGTTCTTATTGAGCATCTTCTTAAAGTAAATCCTCCAGGTATAATACTTGAGGTCACCTTTCACTTCGCAAGCGTTATTGCAATTATCTTCTTTTTAAGAAAAAAGATATGGGAGATATTATCCGGACTGTTCAGGGGTGGGCAGTTAGCAAGAGGTTCCTTTAACTATCTTGTCGCTGTTATCGTTTCTGTAATTCCACCAGCAATCATTGGTTTTCTTTTTAAAAGCAAAATTGAAGCGCTTTTTGAGAACCCTCAGACAGTTGGTATCTCTCTTTTATACACAGGTGGAATTGTCCTGTCAATACAATTTATAGTGAGAGCAAGAAAGAACCCTTTCAATGTTGATAGGAATTTTTTTACTGCAGTTGTTGTTGGATTTGTTGTTGGTATATTTGAGGCGATTGCGATAGTTCCGGGCATATCAAGGTCTGGCTCTACAATATTTGCTGGTGTGCTTTCAGGTCTTGCTCTGACTTACTCAGCGGATTTTGCATTTATCATTGCTATTCCCGCGATACTTGGTGCTGTGGTAATGGAAGCAGGAGATGCTATTAAATCTCTATCCCAGATAAATTGGCTCTATCTGACAATTGGTGCTATTTCTGCTCTTATATTTTCTATCATTGCATTGATATGGCTTTATTCTACATTAAAGAAGGGGTCTATAAGATATTTTGGAATCTACTGTTTGATTCTGGGACTTTTTGTTATAACCTATACATCAATTTTTTAGTAAAATAACTTATATGAGCATATTGGGACCACCGAAGAAGAAAAAATATGGCGAAGTATTTGGTGTATTTCTGTTTATCATAGCCATTCTAATCTTTATATCACTCCTGAGTTATGATGCGGGTGACCTTTCAGATTCTCGTGACCACATAACAAATAAAGTGGGTATTGTCGGTGCATATACATCTTATGCCCTTATGCTCATTTTGGGTTATGTCTCATATCTTATCCCTTTATCACTTATTATACTTGGAATTATAAAAGTGATGGGCAGGTCAAATAAGGTAATGTTTGGAAAACTGGTCAGTATCGTCCCAACTGTTATTGCTTTCTCTACACTCTCAGCGCTCTTCTGTCCTTATACTTCGCTAAAAGATTTGCCGATGAGAATTGACTGGGGTGGCACAGTCGGGCTTATGATATCAGAGGTTATAATATCAATAATTGGTCGAATTGGCGCTTTTGTTATTCTCTTTGCAGCAGTGCTTGTATCTATTGTCCTGTATACCGATGTCTCACTTGTTCTTATCTTCTCCTGGGTAGGCAGGATTTTCTCAGGTGTTAAAGTTCCATCATTCAAGGTCGGGAAGGAAGAAGTATCTGAAGGTGGTCTTATAACAGAAGTGGGTGAAGAGCAAACTACAGGGATAAGTGATATTAAAATGGTCGGAGAGGAAAAGAGATCCACCGTTGGAAAGATTGAGGTAAAAGAGGAGAAGGTGGAGGAGGGTCGGGAAGTCCGTAATATATTGCCACCCATTGACCTTCTGAACAAACCCACATATCCAAGGTCAGTTGTTACGAGGGCTGAGTTGGATGAGAAACTGAAGATATTGCAAATGGGGCTTTCACAGTATGGAGTCAGGGTTGGAAAGTGTAAAGAGGGAAGTATTGGTCCAAGGTTTACCAGATTTCTTGTCCCGCTTGAGGCAGGTGAGCGTATATCAAGGATGGAGAATCTTGAGAGGGAACTTGCGCTTCTCTTCAAGGTTGACAGGGTTCGCATAACAGCAGAAAGTGGGAGAAGTGGCTTTATAGGTGTTGAGGTTCCAAATGCAAAGGAGAGGTTAGTATTCATAAGGGAGGCGTTTGAAACAGATGATTATAAGGGCGCTAAAGGTGCTCTACCAATAACTCTCGGTCTTGACCAGCAGGGAAGGGCAAGAATAGCAGACCTTGCTGAGATGCCCCATCTTTTGATAGCGGGAGCAACAGGTAGTGGAAAGAGTGTATTTGTCAATGTGATAATACTTTCGCTACTTTATAGATTTACACAGGACTATGTTAGATTTCTCATGGTTGACCTGAAAAGGGTTGAACTTGAGGGTTATGGTCAGAAAGAAAGGTCGCTTCCACACCTGCTCTATCAGGTGATGACAACGCCTGATAATGCTGTTATCGGTTTGAGATGGGCTGTAAGCGAGATGGAAGCAAGATATCAATTACTCGCTCAGGTTGGAGCAAGGCATATCTCTGGTTACAATCAGAAGATGGAGAAGGAGAAGAGGGAGCCATCTGATGAAGAACATCCAGTATTTTCAGCACCAGATTCTTATAAAATTCCATACCTTATAATAATTATTGACGAGCTTGGAGATTTAATGAGCACGCAGGGAAGGAAGATTGAGGTATCGTTGACGCGCCTTGCACAGATGTCAAGAGCAATAGGTATTCATCTTATCGTTGCTACACAGAGACCATCTGTAGATGTCATTACGGGGCTTATAAAGGCGAACTTCCCGGTGAGGGCATCATTCAGGGTTACTTCAAAGGTTGACTCAAGGACTATACTTGATAGAAATGGGGCTGAGAACATGCTTGGCAAGGGTGATTATCTGTTTTTACCTGTTGGTCAGTCGGAACCAATACGTCTTCAATCACCGTTGGTTGTGTCTGAAGAGATAAACAGGGTTGTTGACTTTCTTATGGTTAAAAGGGAGCCACCACCACTTCCAAAGGAGGAAGAGGGGGGGGAAGAGGAGACGGAGATAACGGATGAGTTTTATAATGAGGCGGTTAATATTGTTGTGAGTGAGGGTCAGGCGTCAATATCACTTTTACAGAGAAAACTCAGTATTGGTTATGCGAGGGCTGGTCGTCTTATAGATATAATGGAGAGAAACGGCGTTGTGGGACCATCGGAGGGCAGTAAGCCAAGGCAGGTTCTGAAGGGCAGATAGATTATTTGTATTTTTTCCATTTAATCGTTCTTTTTTTATTAGATTCATTTTTTGTTTCAGGTTCAGGTTTTTTTGCCAAAATGAGATATTTAAAACCTCTAAGAAAGAAATTGAATTTCTTTGCTCTATAGTGCCATATACCAGTATTTGAACTCTGACCTCTTCTTATAACACATATTAAATCAATTGGCTCAAATCCAGCGTTTTCTGTAAGCATTTTATATATATTAAAACCAACAGGTGTAAATCTTCTTTTAACCCATTGGTCACCAATTAACCATCCTAAGACTTTTCCAGGTTTTAGTATTCTGTAAATCTCTTTTGCTACTTTTTCTAATTCAATATAAAATTTTGGGTCTTCAGCAGAAATTTTACCAATATCTGAAGGGTAATCAGAATAATTTACATTATCACCATAAGGTGAATCAATGAATACCATGTCAACTGAATTGTCATCTAATGGAATATGACGGGAGTCACTTTTTATAACCTTTGGATGTTGTGGGTTAATGTCATAGCCGATTACCTCTCTTCCCTCTTCCTCACATACGTCTATCGTGGTTCCACTTCCTGCCATAGGGTCAACAACTAAATCACCTGGCATTGTATAGCGCTGTAACATATTCCAAATAATAAATGCTGGTGTAACTCCTTGAAATTTATTATTACCTTTTGGCTTTTTACCATAACTTTGAGTAGGAAAGTCCCAGAGTGTTGTAGTTTCAATATTAGGTTTATTACCCTCTATTTCAATTAATCCTTGTTGTTTTAGCTTATTTTTCATCTTTATTTCTCTCTAATAGTTTTTTCAAATCAATAATAAACTTATCAAAGTTCTTTACTTTTTCACTTTCTTCTATTTCTTCCTCGCTCATAACATAACTACCATCAGTATCTTTTTCCACAATTGCTCGACCTTTCTTCATAGGATTTCTTATTGATAATGTTTTATCTTCATCGGGTGTAATAAAAAATACTTTAATATCTTTTGTTATTTTATCTTGATTGAGTTTTATTTTCCAATAACCTGTTTGAGCTATTCTTTCTCTTAATGTGACCTTACTTGATATAACTGCAATTATTTCTAAATTGGATTGGTTATATATAATAATATCAACATCTGGAAGATGAGAACCAAATTCACCATAATCTATAAGTAGATTTCTTTTTATTCTATTCAGTTCTAAAGAAAGATTTTTTGAATTTGTTCTTTCTAATGTGTTACCCTCTACAATTTTTAGACCAATATTTTCTACTTCTTCTTTAATTATGTATTGAATCAGTTTTTCTAAATTTTTACCTTTAAAAGCTCTCCATGATTGTTCATGGTCTTTATCAGGAGTAGGAGATTTAAGCCAATCATTTCTATGTATTTTTTTTGCTTCTCTTAGTAATTCAGATATATGCAAATATGTTTTTTTACCATATTTAATTTTCTTCTTTTCATATAGTTCTATTATATCTTCAAATCTCATATCTATATCTAATATATTAGATTAAACAAGATTTCTCAATATTTTTATTTACTTATAAGAATCTGGGGAGGGAGGATTCGAACCCCCACGCACGGATCCAGAGTCCGTTGTCCTGCCCTTAGACTACTCCCCATTACATCTTTCTCTATAAAATATCATAAATTCTCTCTCAATACATATATATTTATTTCCCCTTTTATCAATTGATTACAACTCATCTCTTATATATACTCCTCTTTAACCATCTCATCTAATACTTCTCTTATTACATCCCACGAAAATCCCTTCTGATATAGAAACACAGATAACTTTTTTCTCTTCTCATATCCATCATACTTCTCATATCTCTTAAGCCCTACTTGGGCGGTCTTCCTTGCCAACTCAATATCACTCTCTATCTCCTCAAGCGCCTCATCAATCAGTTCACTTGCTATCCCTTTAGATATCATCTTTGACCTTATTGCCCTTTTTCCTATTGGCAACTTCCTCTTTGAATATGTCTGAGCAACCACCTTTGCAAATTCACTATCATTAAGATAACCACGCATCTTAAGAAACTCTATAACCTCATAAACCACCTCTTTTGAAAGCCACGCTCTTCTCAAAACAATTTCTATCTCCCTTATACTTCGCTGGCGATATGATAGTTTGTTCATCGCGAGTTTTAGCCCTATTGAGATGTCAATCTGTTTATATAATTTTTCTGCTAATTCCTTTTCTAAAAAAGAACCTTTTTCTATTTTCAGGTCTCTTAATCTATCTATATATATTGTGCCAACATATATGTCATCTATATAAACAGAGACCCTCTCTGGGTCTCGCTTTACCTGTGATAGTTTTGTTATTTTGCCTGTTAAAGGAAGCTCTCTCTGTCTTTCTTTATTCTTCCTTCTCTTCAATCTCTGAGCCAACCTTAGTTATCTTTTCTGGTGTTAAATTTAGCATCTCCCTTATCTTTTTCTCAATTTCCTGTGCCAGTTCCTTATTTGTTTCAAAGAATAATCTTGCATTCTCTCTTCCCTGCCCCAGTCGCACATCACCATAGGAAAGCCAGGTTCCTGACTTTTCAATCAGACCTAACTCCACTCCAAGGTCAAGAAGTTCTCCCTCTTTTGATATGCCCTTATTGTAGATAATGTCAAATTCTGCATCCCTGAATGGTGGAGCAACCTTGTTCTTCACAACACGCACCCTGGTCCTGTTTCCAATAATCGCCTCTTTTTCCTTAATTGATGATATTCTCCTTATATCAAGGCGAAGAGTCGCATAGAATTTAAGTGCTCTACCACCAGGTGTTGTTTCTGGGCTTCCAAACATTACGCCAATCTTTTCCCTTAACTGGTTTATAAAGACCATGCTTGTCTTGGAGCGGGAGATGGCACTTGTGAGTTTTCTCATTGCCTGGCTCATAAGCCGTGCCTGGAGACCCATATGTGAGTCGCCCATATCGCCTTCAAGTTCAGACCTCGGCACAAGTGCTGCAACCGAGTCAATCACGACAGCATCTACGCCATTACTTCTTATCAGGTATTCTGCAATCTCAAGTGCCTGCTCGCCTGTGTCCGGCTGTGATATTAAAAGGTTGTCAAGGTCAACACCGAGATTCTGGGCATACTCTGCTGGAAGTGCATGTTCAGCATCTATAAATGCACAAATACCACCCTGTCTCTGTGCCTCAGCAATGATATGAAGACCGAGTGTTGTTTTCCCGCTTGACTCCGGTCCAAATATCTCTACTACCCTACCCCTTGGAATTCCTCCAACGCCAATTGCACTGTCCAGTCCGATTGAACCGGTTGAAATTACCTCAACATCAACCATAGCGGTCTTGTTGCCGAGCCACATTATACTGCCTTTGCCATATTGTCTTTCAATGTGTCCAATTGTGGTCTCAAGGACTTTTTTCTTCTCGTTAATGTTTTTATTATTAGAATCTGCCATATTATCTCCTTTATTTTAATGAATTGTAATATATATTGCTAATTATATAAAGTTATAATAAATGGTGCCCCTCAGGATTGAACTGAGGACACCAGGATTTTCAGTCCTGTGCTCTACCGACTGAGCTAGGGCACCTTATATTTGTATTTTAATCAAAAGATATTATAATTGTCAATAGGTTATATTGGTAAAAAATGTGGAGTGAAAAGGGTGAGATAGCAAGGGGAGAGGTTCCCTGGATTTCAAAATATATTGAATATACCCTTCTTGAGTTTGGGATGGGAGATAATGATGTAGAGCGTATCTGTCTTGAATCAAGGAAGTATGGTTTCCTGGGCGTATGTATTCCACCAAGATTCATAAAACTTGCAAAGGATGTTCTTTCCGGTTCTGATGTTATAGTGGTTTCTGTGGTTGGCTTTCCACTCGGTTCCACAACAACTAAGATCAAGGTTTTTGAAGCATCTGAGTGTATTGATATGGGTGCAGATGAGATAGATATGGTAATTGATGTTGGTGGTTTTCTTGAAGGAAAGCGTAAAGAAGTCGGGGAAGAGATAGCAGAGGTTACAGGCGCTATAAGCCCTCACTCATTAAAGGTTATAGTAGAAGTGCCACTTCTTAACTACGAGCAGAAAAAGGAGATTTGTAATATATCATCTGATTATGGTGCAAGATTTGTAAAGACATCAACTGGATTTCTTGGAATACCGACAAAATCAGATGATGTCAGGTTATTGCGAGATATGCTTCCAAAGAGTGTTGGTGTGAAAGCAAGTGGTGGTATAAGGGGCTATTTCAGTGTCCTTGAAATGCTGGCAGCAGGGGCATCAAGGATAGGCACATCAAGCGGGGTCGTAATAGCCGAAGAGGCATGGTATCAAATAGATAACCCATCTATCAATCAATAACAGATTAAAATTGATTTGAATCTTTTTTATTATATAATTTTATAGTATTTTTTGGGAGGTATATATGTTAAAGAAAAGATGGTTTTTTCTTCTCGCACTGGCGATGATATTCTCATTTTTGATAGTTCTTAATTGTGGAGAACAGCAGGGTGAAGGGAAGGTGACAGGAAAAATTACTGGTCCAGATGGGCAAACACCAGTGGCAGGTGCTAATGTAAGTATAACAAGCCAGGGAAGTGATATAGTTCTTTACGAGAAGAACACACAGTCAAGTCCAGATGGGAAATACACATTTGAGAAAGTTCCCGATGGTGATTATATACTTACAGCAGAGAAGGGACACTTTTATGGTGAAATAACTATTAAGGTTTCAAATGGTAATGTTGAGGGAGAGACAGATATAGAAGTAAGTATTGATGCAGATAAGATTGCTGTTGTTCCAGGTTCTTATGATGACATAGGTGCAATATTAGATGATATGGGTATTGGTTACACAGAGATTACAGATGCTGACTTGGAAGATTCAGATACTGTCTCTTCATTCTATATAATATTCCTGAATTGTGGAAGTGATACTTACTATGCTGAGGAGACGCAGGTTCAGGATAATCTGAGGAATTTTGTAAAAGCCGGTGGCTCAATCTACGCATCTGATTGGGACTATGAATATGTTGAATATACCTGGCCCGAAGCTATTGACTTCTATGGTGATGACTTAACAGAACCAAAAATTGGAGAAGGTGACCAGCATGTTAACGGCGATATAATTGATTCGTGTCTTGAGGATTATATGGGTAAAAGTGTGGTTGATTTATACTATGACCTTTCTGCCTGGGTTGTAATTGATGGTGTGGGAAGTGGAACTAACACTGATATTCAGGGCGATATAAACACTAGTGAAGGACCGCTACAGGATTTACCATTGTTAGTTAATTTCACAGATGATAACGGTAAGGTCATATACACGACATTCCACAATGAAGCACAGGTAACCGCTGATGCTGAGAAGATATTGAAATACTTTGTATTTGAGATGTAGATTTATGAACTAGAAATAAGAAGGGGGAGATTATCTCCCCCTTTGCTTTTTTATTTGAACTTATTATTCCTTCGGAATCTTCTTATAATCATCTTTGAATCGTTCTATTCCAATATCAGTCAGAGGGTGCTTGAACAGGTTTTCAAGGACAGAAGGTGGAACTGTGGCTATATGTGCACCAATAAGCGCTGCTTCTATAAAGTGGAGTGGATGTCTTATGCTTGCAACTATTACCTCTGTATCTATATCATAATTAAAGAATATGTCAATTATCTGACTTACCAATTCCATACCATTTTGAGATATATCATCAAGTCTTCCTACAAACGGGCTTACATAACTTGCACCTGCCTTAGAAGCAAGGAGTGCTTGTGATGGTGAGAATATAAGCGTCATATTCACTATTATCCCTTCTTTAGAGAGAAGTTTAGCACCCTCAAGACCGATCTTTCCCATGGCTACCTTCATGACAAGATTATCTGCTATTTTCATATAATCTTTTGCTTCTTTGACCATTTCCTTCGGGTCTTCTGAGATTATTTCAACATTAACAGGTCTTGGGTGCAAAATTTTTGCTATCTTCTCTACCAGTTCATTGAAGGGTCTTCCTTCCTTTGATATTATCGTTGGATTTGTTGTCACACCATCAAGAATTCCCATTGCATCAGCAACTTTTATTGCTTCAATATCAGCAGTATCAAGAAATATCTTCATTAAAATACCTCCAGTAAAAATGTTAAACTATAATAGAAAATAATCTTATCATATATATTCGTTAAATTTAACAAATTTTTGTTTCTTTTATTTATAATCGTCTCTTTGATATACTATCTTAACTGTTATGTTTAAGTTTATCTTTATATTATTAATCCTGCCAGCAGTTCTATTAGCATCAACAATCATAGTTGACCCATACTCTGGTGACTTAAAAGAATTTGTGGAAGGTGGTTTTGTTGAACCGGGGCTTGGTGAGAAGGTCTCTCTTTCACTTGAGGGTGGAGAGGTTCCGATTGTGGAGATAAAGCCAAAGGTTGAGTATAAAAGCCCATTCGCAGAGCCATTGAAGGAAGGTGAGGTGCGCTTCTGGGTTGACCCGGATATTGGCTGGATTGAATACAATGTGAAGAGCAATATTATATACTTAAAGACAAGGGCTGAGGTTGAATATAAAGATATTCATCTGTCATCAGACGAAGCAAGTTATCAAACTGAAGATAAGATAATAGAAGCGAAGGGAGAAGCAGTGCTAACTGATTCGGAAGGGACAATCAATGGTCAAAAGATGACCTACTCATTTGATACAAAGAAAGGGGTTGTTTACAAAGGTGAGTCAGAGATTGAGAAGGGCTTTTATACAGGTGAACGACTCAAGAAGACAGGTGATAATGAATATTGTGGCAGGCATGGAAGTTTCACTACATGTGATTATGCTGAGCCCCATTATCACTTCTGGTCACCGAAGGTTAAGATATACACAAAAGATAAAGTGATTGCTAAACCGGTCGTTGTCTTTATGGATAAGATTCCAGTTCTTGTGCTTCCCTATTATATACTCAGTTTAAATAGGGAACGGCATTCTGGGTATTTACAGCCATATTTTAGATTCAGTCCCGGTGAATATCTGCTGGTGAATACTGGTTATTATTGGGTTATTAATGACTATAGTGATATCACAACTATGCTTGACTATAATAGTAAGATGGGCTGGGGTGAGAGAATGAATTTAGTATATTTATATGGTTCAAAGAACGGAATTAACTCTATATATCTTGCACATTATAGGGATAGGGAGACAGATACAGAGTGGTGGAAGGTATACACTTCTCACAGACAGGATATATCTGAGAATACAACACTTCTTACAAGAGTTGACCTGAGAAATGACACATCATTTGATAAATATTTCAGCGAGGATTTTTTAATAAGGACCAGGAGGAATCTATCATCATTTGCAACCCTAACTACCAATAGAGGTAATTTTTCTGCAATAACAGAGTTCAGTCGGACTACTAGTGTGTCTCAAGAGGGTGTTGGTGCACCAAAAGATGAACTGATAAGGAGGGCACCACCAACTACAACGGATATTATTCCAAGGATTTCACTTTCCGGTCCGAGAATACGTCTCTTTGGAAGCGCATTCTATATAAACTGGAGTTTATCTGGAGTTAACTCATATCAGAATGGTGACCTTACAGCAAGGTTGGTTGAAGGTGTAGGTGGGCTCTCACTTCCTTTCAAGATAAAGTGGCTCCGATTTGAACCGTCAGCAAGTGGTAAAACACAATTTCACTATATTGATAAATATGGCAGGCATGGCAGGTTATTTGCAATGTATTATCTGACAAACTCAATAAGCACTAAAATATATGGTATTTTTCACCCTTCTGGAAGAGAACTTAGGCATATTATCACTCCGTCTCTTTCATATTTATATTCACCACCTTATGATTCATCGTGGATGATTTCTGGTGGGGGTAAGTCAAATGGTTCAAGCAACTTTACTCTTGGTCTTGACAATGCCTTTGCCTTGATGGGGAAGAAAGAGAAAAGTGAGGGACAGCGGTTTCTTGATATAGCAAATAGCATTGGTTATAACTTAAAGTCAAAAACAAATAAGTTTAGTGACCTTTCAACATCTATTGAGCTCTCACCAAACTTTTCTGATACATACATGCTTACATCCCGTCTTAGTATGAATCACAATTTATATAACTGGACTCTGGATAATATTAGCCTTAATACAGAATTTAACATTCAATCAAAGAGAAGGTTGGGGACAGAGAAGGAAAAGCAGGGGAAAGAAAAAGAGGGTGAGGGGAAGGAATATGAAGAGTATAAAGAGGAAGACCAGTATAGGGACTATCCTTATGGTGAAAGGGATCTTGGAACAGGAAGGGGAATAAAGGAGGGTTTTTCGTTTTCACTGACACATTCATACTCAAAGTCACATGGCAGTTTATATGGGGTTCAATCTCTTGGGACAAGTATTGAGGCGAGTTTGACTAAGAACTGGAGGGTAGCATACGAGACGAACTATGACATTGTAGAGAAGAGATTTCAAAGGCATGTATTCAAAATATACAGAGACCTTCACTGCTGGGAGGCGGAGGTTCGTCTATCGTATGAGCAGGGCAATGTTATATACTGGTTTGAACTGAGGATAAAGGAGATACCGGAGATAAAGATAACAGGAACTCAAGAGAGACAAATTTAATCCATTAATATTAAATATGACAACTTTATTTTGGTTTTATTGATTAGTATTAAATAAGGTGTTAAAATTAAATGATTATGAGATGGTGGAGAGAAAGAGCACCATTAGTTGTTATTTTTTTGTCTCCTGTATTTTTATATTCACTTGTATTAGGTGACACCCCAAAGTTCTATAAGCCATTTGTATTTCTATTTCCTGTATTAAGTATTGCAGGTGATTACATGACACTGACAGTTAATTTCTATGAACTCTCAACTGATGATGTTGTAGATGGCTTTCTGAGATATGTATCTGGTATTTATCAATCGGATTATAAGCAAGATAATAGAGTTGTAATTAATGATAATGCCCCCCCTGAAGAAACGGGGAATAAAGAGGGAGCAGGTAATAAGGAAGAGGTAAAGACGGGAGAAGAGACCCCGCCACAGGAGGTCTGGACTGTCATAAAGAGTCCGTCATTGATGGCGAGCCCTGGTAAATATTACCGACCAACCCAGCCCGAGTGGAAGATGATAAGAAAGCCAATGGTGTCATTAAGGATAGAACTCCCCGGTTTTATGCACTTTGTTAGTGAATATCTCAGGTCTGTAACAGAATTTAACTATCAGAGGATGTGGGCTACCGATAATCAATATGAGAAGACATTTAATGTCAGCGACCTTGACAGGGCAAAACAAAGATATAGAAATATTATGTCCAAAGGTGGAGGTGGAGGGGCTGATGAGGGTTTGATACCGAACTTTCAGTTACCAAAGGATTCCGAGATAAAGATATCAGGCAGGAAGACTGTATCAATGGGCTATAGCAGGGAGAAGTATCCCCAGAGTTATAACTATGGTCAAACGGGCACACAGGGTAATATTGAGATGGAACAACAGCTTCAGGTGCAGGTTGAGGGCGTTGTCTCAAGGAAGACGCATATATATATTGACTATGATGATTCGAGGGATAACGAGAGTAGGAATAAGATATCTGTTGTATATAAGGGTGATGAGAAGGAGTTCGTTCAGGAGGCGGCATTTGGAGACCTGGTTATGACTATGCCATCAACAGAGTTTTTGAGTTATTCATCAAGCAGGTCTGTCTTTGGCGGAAAGTTAAATGTTCAAAAGGGACTATTTAAGTTATTGACAATTGCGTCAACGGAGAAGGGCAGGACAGAGAAGGAGACATTCACAAGTGGCAAGGAGTTCACGGTAAATAGGATTAACGACACAAATTATGTAAGAAGGAAATACTATGTAATTAATGCCTATGGTCAGAAGGAGGGTGATGAGTCAAAATACTTCTTCAATAATAATAGAAAGATAATGGTAAATACAAGCAGTGGTCAGCCGTATCTTGCTGTATTTTTATGGGATGGTATAACCCATGACCAGAATGAGGGTAATTTCTATGATATAACAGCATATAGATATGATGACCTGGATTATAATTATAATGACCACGAGGTAAGGGTGGATACTGAAGACCCTGTTAAATCTATTTATTTTAAAAAACTCACATTGGGTGTTGATTACACTGTTGATATAGATAGTGGGATTATCTCATTTACATCTACAAGGACTGATGGTGAATATATTGCAGTTTCATATTGGATATCAGATGATAATAATAATATAAAATACAAGATTGGAGATTATTGGGATACTAATGGTAATATTCTTAACAACCTGAAATTAATTAAGAAACAAAATGATTGGGAGAAATACCAGTATTATGAACTACATAATATGTATTCGCTCGGCGCAATGGAGATAGACAGGAGAAACTTCGTCCTCAAGATGATGGATACAAATAACAGCGAGTTTGACCCGGATACAAAAGAGCCATATATAGTCAAGTATGGCATAGCTACAGAAAGACCGGGTGGTGGGTATGATATCAATCAAAATTATATTGATTACAATTCAGGGATTCTGCACTTTCCTGATAGTTTACCATTTGATTACGACGGCAATCGTTCTGTTGAGGGTGAGGACGCGTATGAGCCGGAGACCATTCACAAGATGTATATATATGTTGAGTTTGAGGCAGTAAGGTCTGTTTATATACTGCGACCGAATATTATTCCAGGAAGTGAGGAGGTCAGGATAAATGGACATCTGCTGATAAGAGACCAGGACTACATTATTGACTACGATTCTGGCTATCTGGAGTTCATAACTGAACTTATTAACGAGCCCGATGCGCAGATAGAGATTACATATGAGTATAGTTCAATGTTCAGTGAGACGAGTAAGACACTGGCAGGCACAAGGGCTGAGTTCGGTCTTGGTGAGGATTCAAATCTTGGTTTCACATACCTTGGTGAGTGGTCATCAAAGCCGAAGTTTGGTGAGATACCAACTATTGATAACCCCCCGACAACGCAGAACATCCTTGACTCAAACCTCAAACTCTACTACCACCCGAAGTTTATGACAAACGCTGTTAATCTCCTGCCTCTTGTAAAGACAGAATATCCTTCTACATTATCAATAGAGTCAGAGTTTGCGAAAAGTTTTCTAAATCCAAATATTGTTGGACTTGCGAATGTTGACGATATGGAGGGCACGAAGATAGCGCCGACATTTCCCATGAGGGCAGGTGCCTGGCAACCATCAAACCCGCCTGATATGATAAATGGTATTACATTTGATGAACCAAACAGAATTCTGCTTAACAGGGGTGAGGATTATATAGAGCAGTCGCAGATAAGTAGTGATTATACAAGTAGTTTTACATATATATTACGACTCAGTAATCTGCCCAATAACCCTGGTAGTTTTGATAATCCCGAGAGGTGGGGTGGTATATGCAGGAATATATCTACTTATGGCACAGATTATAAAGAGAAGGAATATAAATACCTTGAGATGATAGCGTGGTTTCCAGATGATGCGACGGGGCTTCTCCATGTTGACCTGGGTGAAATAAGCGAGGATTCTGATTTTAATAATGTGCTTGGAACCGAGGATAAAAATGGTAATGGAAGGTTAGACGCCTCTCCTGAAGATGAGGATGTGGGATGGCATTTTGACAATACCACAGCAAATCCGCCAGGGAATGATACAGAGACAGTTGGTGCCAATAATGGTTATCTTGATACTGAGGATTTCAACTTCAATGGGATTTTAGACAAAAACCATAACTACTTTGAATATACTGTTAATATAGGAGATGTGAATAAAGGTAATCCAGATAATTCACCATATGAAGAACCACCTGAATATGTAACCAAATATATGAATTATTATAATGACCCTTATGGTAATAAAAATGGCAGATGGGTCTCTATAAGATTACCTCTTGATTTTGACAAGGAAGGTCGCGAGGGTAACTTTGGAAGTCCGGATGCCACACGCATCAAGCATATAAGGGTCTGGGTAGAAGCGGAAAGCAATGATGATTTTCCCTCTGATGATTATGCTTTTGATGAGATATTACTTGCGTCGCTATCTGTTGTTGGGAACAGGTGGGAGGAAGCGAAGGTTGACCCGGACAAGGGTTCAAATGTGGCTCACATAGAGGTCATAAGCAACAAAGAGGATAGCGGATATGTGCCATTAAAGACAGAGTATGACGAGAATGGCAATCTCAAAACAGAGTCGTCATTATCTCTAAAGTATATCATCTCAAACTGGGATGACATTGGCTATCAGGGAGATAATAATCCGGGTCTCTCTTCATCAGATACAGTTCCAAAGAAATTAAATCCAAGTAGTATGGCGGGACCGGAGGGGAAGATTCCCTGTGGCTCTGGCGATGGAATACTCAATACAGAAGACAAAAACCATAATGGCATTCTTGATAATGGTGAGGATGTTGGATGGATAGAAGATGGTTATCCAGGAAATGAGACAGGGGCGGGCAATGGCAGACTTGACAGTGAGGACGAGATATACGCATACACAGAGTATGTCAATACATACAGACCATACGACTTTTCTGGCTATGGCTATCTTATTGCGAACTACTACCCGAATTATAGTGAGAATAATCATGAGCTGTTTTTCATAAGGTTTGGCTCCGATGACAATAACTACTATGAATATTTTGTAAATATTATGGAGGGCGACCGGAATCCAGATGTCTCAGGGTGGCATTTCGTGAAAATAGACCTGCCGAACCTTGTGAATATTCAGAATAAACACAGCAATGATACTGGTGGGCAAATCACTGAGGGGCATGTGATAATCAAGGGCAACCCATCGTTATACAATATTTTGCAGATTGTTGCTGGTGTAAAGACAACAGACCCTATGGTGGGAAAGGACTTTGGAAATGTATGGATAAATGATATAAGTTTAGAAGCACCGATAAATCAAAGCGGGTATGCCAAGAGAGTGAAGATAGACCTTGCCTTCTCGGACTTTATGACTGTTGGTGGTGAATACAGAGGCATTGATGGGACATTCCAGTCCATTGGCTACATTTCCCCCACTAATACAACTTCTGGCTTAAAATCTGCATATACTACTATGGAGATATCAAAGTTTATGCCAAAGAACTGGCAGGTGTCAATGCCGATTTCTGTGCGGTGGTCAAAGAATTTAACTGATGCAGAAAATAAATTTTATGCAGATAATAGTATATATAATTATGGCAGAATAACAAGTGTTTCAAGGCAGTATAATCTTGGTTTTAAGAGGGTCTGGTTTCCAACAGTTAATCTGAATTATTCTCATACGGGGTCGTCAAATGAAAAGTATGAGAGACAGGCGGGTTCTGATTCATATACCACAAGTTTTGGCTATGAGTTTCCAAATAGGATTCCATATCTCCCTACCAATATCAGCACTACATTCAGAAGGACGATAAACAAAACATTATACTTTGCACAAGAAAGAACTGACCCTGATGTTATAACTAATTCAGATTACTTCTCATCAAGTTTGAGATTTGAACCAATAAAGAGGTTTGAACTCAGACCAACTTATGGCTATGGTCTGACCTGGGATAGAGTGGCGAGTAGATTGGACTATTACACTGAGAATTATGGTTTTTCTTCATCAATGTCAAGAATTACTGGAATGAGACCGAGTTTTTCATACTCAAGTAATTACTCAGAAGATAGAGATTACACTGACAATAAGTTGAGTGTTTCTAATAGTTCATCAATTACATCGTCATTCTCTATTGAACCGGGAAGGTTGGGTAATAAGAATATAAAATCAATAAGTTCAATGTCCATCTCACCAACATACACATTGTCCAGGTCAAGCACATATTATGATGTGACCTATAGACCTGGATTTGGTTATAGATTTGGCTATAATCCTATCTTACATGGTTTTGATTCAAGGACATTACAGTTCAGGCATATTATTGGAATATCATTGAGATTTAGACCATTTGAGTTTATGTCGTATAAGGGTGAGAAGGAGAAGAGTTGGGATTGTATAAGCGCCACTTTATCTTATAAGTTGTCAAAAACAAACCAATATGTCACAGGGTCTCTTACAAGGTCAAGAACAATTGATTTTCCGGGTATTGAAATAAGAATTGATGGGACTAAAAACTTTCCAATATTTGCAGGTATGCTTAAACGTTCATCGGTAGTCCTGGGTTATAGCCATTCAATTTCTGATTATTATGGTTATTCACATTCAGTTTCTCATTCTCCATCGTTTTCATGGCATGCAACCTGGTCTGATGCTTTGAAGACAACAATAGATGTGAGATATGATATGGACAAAGATAAAGACCTTGACTTTGGCACATCCAGTGTCACTACAACTTTTAAACCATCTGTAACAATTGATTACAATCTTAAGATGCCAAAGGGATATAGTATCCCTGTTCTTGACAAGATATTCAGAATGAGAAACGAACTTGATTTTATTGGAACTATTACGTATACAAGAATAAGGAACATAAGAGCGATAGAAGATAACACAAATAGGTGGGATGTAGATGTGTCAACGGGCTACTATATTACAACTAATCTGAGAATGACTATAACAGTAAGTTATAGTAAATTTAGAAACCTTTCGGAAGCCGGTCAGGATAATTCTACAACCAATGTCTTCTTCACAGCAGACGCGTTATTCTAATTGTATTTATGGAAAACTGTCTTCATCATAAACGGTATTGGATCAGTATTAAAGATGGGAAAGCCATTGTAAATATTGAAGAGTTTAAGCATGTAAAGGTTCAGAGATTGAAGGCAGGAGATGAGTTTATTGGAATTGATGGGTCCGGATTTGAGTTTTTGTGTAAGATTAACGATATTGAAAGCAGGATAATAAATGCCACTATTGAATATAAAAGGTCTTGTAAGTTAGAACCAGAGATTGAGATGATTCTATGTCAGGCAGAGTTAAAGGGTTTAGGGCTTTCTACTGCTATTGACTTTTCTATTCAAGCAGGGATAGCTAAATTTATATATTTCCCGACAGAGAGGTCTCAGGGTAAGAGTATATCAATAGGTAGAATAAAGAGAAAGATGCTGTCAAGTGTAAAACAATCGGGCAGGGCTAAGGTAATCTTTGTGGATAGATATGATAGTATTGTTTCTATGCTTAAAATTTTGGATAGTTATAAGATATCTCTAAAGCTACTTCTGGTTCTGGATAATGATTCTGAATTTCTGTATAATATATTATTGAAAGAAAAGGGAAGTCCATCAGGTGTTGTAATAGCAGTTGGACCTGAGGGGGACTTTACTGAAAATGAGATTGACGTTTTTATCAAAAATAGATTTAGGAAAGTAAAATTTGGAGATATAAGAATCAGGTCATATCTTGCCGGGGCTTTTGCATCAAACATTGTTTTTAATTATTTTGGTAAAGATATTAAAAGGAGAGAGGAGAGATGGAGGACTGTATCTTCTGTAAAATAGCAAGGGGTGATTTGCCTACAGAAAAATTAATGGAGACAGATGATGTTATTGCATTCAATGATATACATCCTCAAGCACCTGTGCATATTCAGATAATTCCTAAAAAGCATATAGTTTCTATAAAAGAGATTGAAGCAGGCGATAGAATTCTGGAAAGTATGTTTGATATTGCAAACAAGATTGCCAGAGAGAAGGGGATATCAGATCGTGGATTCAGGTTGGTTATTAATTGTGGTCCTGAAGCAGGTCAGTCAGTTATGCATCTTCACCTTCATTTACTCGGTGGAAGACCAATGAGTTGGCCTCCTGGATAAATAATTACAGTTTGAAATTTAAGATGTTAATTTGTCTGATGGTCATCTCACACTGATTCTTCTTCAATATTTACAATATGATTAATCTCTACTGTTTTACTTAACATTGCCTGGACGGGACAATATTTTGTCTTGGATAGAAAGATAGCATGTTCCACCTTTGCTTTATCAAGGTTTATTCCTTTTATTTTGTATATAACATCAATTTTACTAAATACCTTAGGATGTTCATCTTTCTTTTCTGCTCTTACATCTATTTTTAAGTCAGATATTTTCTGGTTCATCTTTTTCAGGATTGATATAACATCCATTCCTGTGCAACCAGCAAGTGCAAATAAGACCATCTCCATTGGTGAAGGGGCGTGACCTTCACCGCCTGCAGAAGGACTCGCATCCATCATTATACTTTCATTCTGGTATTTTCCACTGAATGCTAAATTTCCCTGCCAACTTATACTTACTTCCATTATTTTTGACCCCCTGTTTTTATAACCTATTCATTACAACACCATAACCAAGAAATCTTAAATAAATTGAAAAAATTATAATAATAGTGAATATTGAAATCAACACTATGTCAGTTATTCTAATTCTGTATTCTTTTATAAATACTGCATTTTTCGTATACCCGAATGCTTTCGATTCAAGAGCCATTGATATATGACCTGCATTTTTTATGGTATAAAGAAGAGTTGGTGTTAAAAGAGGGACATACTTTTGTATACCTTTAAAAATTGTTCTTCCTTTTGGAGAAAACCCCCTCGCTCTTTGTGCGAGTTCAACAGTTGCTAATGTTCCAAAGATATTCGGAAGAAGAATCAGTGCATAGACGAAAGCGAAGGTCAATCTGCTTGTAATTAGAATTTTTTTTAGACCGTAATGGAGGTCTTCTATTGATGTCGTAGAGAGAATTATTACACCAGCAATAATAGCATCTGCAATTCTTATGACCATTCCTGTTGAATACAATAGAACATCTTTATAGATAATATAATGACCATATTGAATTAGTATTTTGTCCCCTTTTAATGTCAGATTCCAAATGATAATCGTGAATACAGTAATTATTATTATGAGAGATAATAACTTAAATATATTTTTAATGACTCCACCTGGAATAGAAATGAGGATAAGCATGATAAGTAATACCAATAAAGGTAAAGGATGATTGAAGAGCATGGTAAGAAGAAAAATAATAAGAAGGTAGATTATCTTTAGTGCGGGATTAAGCCTGGAGATAGGTGAGTTCCTTTTTAGTTGGATAATTCTTTCAGGCATCATTCAATTTCAACATTTACAAATGTCACCTTTCCAACCTGAACTGAGATATTCTGGACAGAATGCCATGATTTTAGTTTCTGTGTTCCAACATATCCCTCTGCATCTATTATCATAGCATTTCCAGGTGCTATATCCATAAACCAGAATTCGCCTACAGAGTTTGTAGTTGCTTCCTTTAATGGTTTACCTAACTTATAGCTCTCAGGACCTGAATATAATCTAATAGTGATTCCAGGAATAGACATTCCTTCCATCAATGCTCTACCACTGATTATTCCAGTATTTTCAAGCTTCGCTTCCATCTTACCCACAAGACCATACTGTCCTCCGGATAAACTATCTGGTTTTATCTCTTTGATAAGTGCAATAAAGTTAGGTATATATTTCATATAGAGTTCTTCTGGAGCACGATTTATGAAGACATAACCAATATTTCCTGTGAGTGAATATATGACAATATTTCTATAATGTATCTTCTCTTTTCCTTCTTCAGTATCATATATATAAGTTCCGATTGTCTGTTTTGGTATCTTTTCTTCAGGGACTTTTTCGTTTCTTAATTTTTCAATCGTTTTCTGGTCAGGTTCATTATTATAAAGTAGCAGTTCATAAGGATTTTTCAATTCTCCGTTAATGTCCTTCACCATATAAATATTTTCAACAGTCAAGTAGTCAGGTTCTTTTAATGCCTCCTTTAGTGATAGTTCTTTCTCCTTGCTAAATCCAGTATGTTCCATCATGATATTTTTAAAATCTGTAAATCGTTTCTGTTCGCTCATCAGAATTGCAACTATTGAAAATGATGCAAGTTCAAGTTGGTCATTTAGTATAGCCAGATACCCAGGAGTATTTTTATCCAATGTCCAACCCTCTGGTATTGTAAAAGATACCCCAAATTCCCAATTTGAAAATTGCTGAGGTTTCTTCTCCTCTAGAGAGTAGCAAATTGATAAAAGTATAACCGATAAAAAAACAATTATTCTAAGTTTCCTCATTGGACTACATTATACATTATTTTTAGAATAACTTTTTAAAAACAAAATCCCCTCTGACACTTGTGCCAGAGGGGAATAATTCTTTTATATTTAATAATTACTAAGGTGTATAGTCATGTGGGTCAAAAATGTAGAAGTCAACATCCTGGTCAGATTTCGCTTTAAGTCCTCTCGATATTTCAAGCGTCCAGGTATTAGTAGTTGAGTCAAAGATGCCTTTACCAGAAACATCTGCTCCTCCACCAAGAGAATTCCTGTTTACAAAGCCACAGATAATTGATATGCCGTCCTGCCAGGTAAACTGAGAACCGTAGTTGGGGGTGCCGCCATATTCAAAAGCATCAGATAACCAAATATACGGGGGTCTTGCCCATGGGTTGTTGGGTTGGTCTTGTGTTGGGATAAAGTAATCCTTAGATAACCATTCGGGACGGTATATCTCTCCATTATTGCCAGTATAACTGTTTTTCTGGTAGCCAGGGGTTCCTTCGTCGCTCTGGTAGTCAAAGTAGGTCTTATCAAGTGTAGGTATTAAATCAGGGTTGTGTTCAGTTATATCATTTCTGTCACCATATACACCTGCTTTAGAATCAATAAAGCCATCCTGGACATATCCTGGAGGATTTGTTTTAGAAGGATCTGAGGATTCTCCAGCATAGTTAGTGAATGTTGCATCCCATACCCAGAGGTCTGTAATTTCTGATACATCTTCATTTGTGTAAGGGTCAGGCATTGTTCCATTTAAGTGATATGGACGGTCAGTATTATGGCAGTTTGCCTCACAACCCTTATCCTGGAAGTTCTTACTCATTGGCTTAAGGTCGTCCTTTTCACCCTTGGAATTTAAATGCCATTGCCATGTGTCAAACATGAATGCAACCCAGTCAGAGTCAGAATCAACACCACATACCCAATTAAACCATGGAGGGTCCATCTGGTTTGTAAAATATGTCCAGACGTTCTTCCAGACATGTGGCTCTTTGAATTCGTTTACATCTGAGTCGTTCCATTGCAACAAGAAGCATATCTTATCTTCTATTGAATTAAAGATTGCCTTCACTTTTATCTGGGTAATTGGCGTTCCATGTGTGATTGGTGGTGTCTGGTCTACACCATCGTCTATAGATAGAAGATCAATTGTAGTCCAATCAACACCTTGCCAGGCATCATCATCACCTTTGCCATCAACAACAGGCATATTCTCGGGAACATATGTAACAGGAAGCCTTTGTATATCAGTTACTGTAGAATCATTGTTCCAGTCAAGAAGAACCTTTATTGCACCAGTATGATATGTATTATCACCATTGCCAACAGCAATGCTGATTACCTGGTCTTTCAATTGAACTTTGGGCCATGTAGGACCATTTGGATCTTTACCACAGCCAAAGATGATGAGCAGGGTGCCTAAAGCAACAACTAAAAATATTGTAATTTTGGACTTATCGCCCATCAATATTCCACCTCCTCGTAAAAAAACCATATTTAACCACAATTTCAATAAATTTCTATCATATTGTGATTGTCAAGTCAAGAACTTTTTATTTAATAATTTTAATGAAAAAACATTTTTTTATTTCTATATCTGGATGTATTTTTAGGTTATTAAAAATACCTCTTAGATAATAATTTTAATGTAATTGTTTTTGTGTTCTAGTTATTAAACTACATTATTAAACAATATTTTTCATCATATCTATTGTGATATTGCCAGTTCCTCTCAGTGATACACAGGTCGCACCAGCAATATTTGCAAGTATGAATGACTCAATCAAACTCATATCTCGTGATAGAGCAGAAACAATAGTTGCAAATGATGCATCACCAGCACCAGTTATATCAACTACTGGAACCTTTATGGCATCTCTTTTAATTATCTCATTTTCATAGCATAAAATCATACCGTTGCTCCCATCTGTAACGACAAGCCATTTCAAATCCAGGGATTTTCTTTTTTCCAGAATTTTTTCTTCAAGTTTGCCTTTATTATTTAATCTCTCAATCTCTTGAATGTTACATATTATTCCCTTTGAACCTTTGAATTTATCCAAACTATCTCTGGTATTGACAACTATATACAGACCCTTGTTTATAGCCATTTTTATATAATCTTCCCTGACAACGCCAAGAAGATAATCAGATACACAGATAATATCGTCAATATTAGCGTTCTCTATTAGTTCTTCCCAGATGTATTTATTTTCTTTGTCTGAACATTTAACTTCATTATATATATGTAATAGATGATGATATCCTGTTTGTGCGTCTTCAGAAACAACCTTAAGTCGGTGAGTTGTTTGTATGTTTCTATTTTTAATTTTTGGTTCAATCAGTGTTATCCCTTTATCTCTGATAAGTTTATGAAGCAATTCACCCTGTTTATCTGCTCCAATGAATGAATATAATGAGAGTTTACTACCAAGGGATGAGCAATTAGAAGCTACATTCCCTGCCTGACCTGGTTCATATATTGTTTCGTTTATATGTAATGCTAAAGAAGGTGCTTCCTTTGCTAATGATTTGACTTTACCAAAAATATATTCATCAAGGCATATATCACCAATTACTTTTATATTTTTAACCTGTGCTTTTTCTGAGAATTTTTCTATTATATCTAATAGCATACAGGATTATATTTTTAAAAGTGCAATTAAATCAATCAAAATTTCTTTTTTTCGTTTAATATAAATTTAAGATTTTTTCTCTTGACATTGATTTAGTTGTTTGTTATAAATGGATTAATATTGAGATATTTTAGTTTTAGGAAGATGTTTATTAGACGGAATATTCCCAGAAAGGGGGTTGATATGGAATTTAAGCGCCTGGTCTGGGGATTATCCTTACTTTTTTCTATTATGGGAGTCGTCTGGGCTGGTACTACTGGCACGGTTTCAGGTGTAGTAACAGACCAGCAGGGTAATCCACTAGCCAATGTTGCTGTTCAGGTATTAGGCACAGGACTCGGTGCCTTCACAAATTCAAGTGGTTACTTTACAGTTGTCGGAGTTCCAGCAGGAAGTTGGGACGTTCAAGCACAACTTATTGGTTATTCAATTGGGAAGAGGACAGATGTTAATGTAGTTACTGACCTCAGGACAACTGTTAACTTTACCCTTAAGATTTCTGCTCTTACCGGTTATGATATCACAATTTATGGTGAACCGCTTATAAGAAAAGACATCATGTCAACTCGTAGGACTGTTACATCTGATGAAATAGAAAAGCAGGTTGTTGATGAATTCCGTGAGGTTATGAGCCGCACTGCAGGAATCGTAACTGAGGGTAATTCAGATGCTGGTGCTATTTACCATGTAAGAGGTGGTAGAGCCAATGAAATTGTTTACATCGTTGATGGTGTTTCTGTTGTAAACCCACTTACTGGTGGTGTTGGTATGTTCATCAACACTAATGCTATTGAGCAGATGTCAATTCTTACAGGTGGTTGGGACGCCCAATATGGAGAAGCACAATCGGGTATAGTGAACATTGTTACCAAAGAAGGAGGCGATAAGCACGAGGGTTCATTCTCTATGACAAAGGATGTATGGCAGAATAGGTGGACCTGGGATTCTAAGATGCTTCTTGAGTCGACTGGAAATCCAGACCCGAATGCACCATTGATTACCTGGAAAACCTCCACACGCCAGGAGAGACGAACAAAGGCAGAGGCAAGTTTTGGGGGACCATTAACTTCCAAGATGTCATACTTTGTTTCAGGTGATTATACCTATGGTTGGTCAATTTATCCTGTTAAGGACCCATCTATAGAATGGAATGCTTCAGCAAAGATTTCATACAAGTTCAGCCCTAAATATAAGTTGACACTCAGTGGTAATTACTCAAATACTCGCTATGACAGATATGAAGTTGACTGGCAATATAGCCTTGATAATGGCTATCTTGATTATAAGAGGCAATCCTGGAAAGCGTCTATTAACTGGACTCATTACTTATCTGATACCACATTTTATGCTCTCAATATCGGTAGATTTCAACGCTATGCAAAACAAAATATTCCCGGTGCATCACCTGATGAATATAAAAGAGATTTAGAAAGACCCGCAGATGAACAGCGCTATTTTAACAGACAACAGTTGGACCCAACAGGTTGGTTCTTTACAAATGGTGCTGAAAGAATATATACGACTGAAACTACTTTTTATAATACTGGAAAGTTTGACATGACAACTATGCTCAATAAAAGCAATGAAATGAAGTCAGGTGCTGAGATAAAACTATATGACCTTGACTATTATGAACTCCAACCACTTCCAACTAACTGGTATACCAGTGTTTATATTGCAAAACCGTATTCACTCGCTGGTTATATTCAGGATAAACTTGAGTATAAGAGTATGGTCTTGAACCTTGGTGTTCGTTTAGACCTGCTCAACCCCAGGTCGCAGTATCCTGAAAATCCAGTTGACTATCAGGATGTTAATCCAGCAAGCGAAAATAAGACATGGGATGATATACCGAAAGTTCAGACAACGATTAAGTGGAAGGTGTCTCCAAGAGTAGGTGTTTCGTATCCAATTACTGAAAGAGATAAATTCCACTTCTCTTACGGTCAGTTCTTCCAGATACCAGCATTCAGGTTTCTTTATATGAGCACTCAGCAGGCACCACAGGGAGCATATCCACTTATTGGTTATCCTGACCTTCAACCAGAAAAGACAACCCAGTATGAGTTCGGTGTAGAACATATCTTTACAAATACAATGGTTGGTGATGCGACCGTGTTCTTTAAGGATATAAGAGACCTTCTTGATACAGAGAGATTGGATGTTGAGATTGGTAACTGCACAAGATTTACGAATGCTGACTTTGGACATGTAAGGGGATTTGAGGTAACACTTGATAAGCGTCTATCTAATATGTTTGCAGCAAAGGTGGGCTATACATTTGCTATTGCAAAGGGTCTATCGTCAAGTTTCCGTCAGGGTTATGACTATGCATATTATGGCTGGGTCCTTCCACAATCTGAGAATTACTTGGATTGGGACCAGACACACACTATTGACCTCTCTCTTGATATAAGGAATGTTGAGAAATGGGGTGTCAATATGACAATGGTGTATGGTTCAGGTATGCCCTTTTCAACAAGCCCTGAATTGGGTCAGCCGAAGATAAATGATAAACGTATGCCATGGACCATAAGTATGGACGTAAAGGCAAACTACGATATTCATATGTGGGGAATGAAGTATTCATTATTTGCTGAGGTAAAGAATCTTCTCAACAGGAAGAATGTCCAGAATCTTGGTGGTGATGAAGGAACTGGAAGTGGCTCTGACTGGACAACATGGCTTTATAAGTATAACGACCCCGATGGTCCGTTTGACGACATGGAAGTTTATACTTCACCAATTACTCTTCGTGCTGGTATTAGCGTATTGTTCTAAGAAAAGTATAGGGGGTAGGGTAAAAAACCTTACCCCCATTTGACAATGAGAATGGATGTTAGTTTTGAATAAAATGGAGGTGTTGAGAAATGAGAGTTAAATATAAGGGGGCGATACTAGGAATAGTAATCCCCTTATCCATTTTGTTTCTATTTATAGGTGCATCTTTGATTAAGAACAATGAGATACCGAATAATACTTTTAGTCCATTTACTTATTCATATGGACACCATAATATTGGTAATTATTGGGTTTCCGTATGGAATACTTGTGAAGAGGGATTCGTTGATAAAAGATGGCCAGATAGGTATTGCGGTGTATGGCCTGGAGGTTCTGGAGACGAATACCTGTATCATTCTTCTATATGGGTTGGCTGGCAGGATTCTAATGGTAATGTCTATGTCATATCACAGTATTATGTTGGAAGAGAGCAAGAGTGGGTTCCAATTGAAGAAGCAGCAAGCACAATGTGGATGAGTAATATGGATGGTTGGCCACCAGAACCGGGCATTAAAACTGTATCCGACCTTGATGGTTGGACAAAATGCGACGACTCCGGTGCGACAGAAAATAAGGCGATTGGTCTTGAGATTGAAAGGCATAGTTATTCGTGGGGCGTTCCCGGTCACTATGAATGGATTGTCTATCATTATATTTTGAAGAACACTGGTAAACATGGCGACCTTAGTAAAATCTATATTGCCTGGCCCTGTGATTTTGATATAGGTGGCTCTCTTGACTACATTGATGACCTTGCTGCTTACGAAGGTAATGATACTACTGATTATTATACAAACCCAAAAATGCCAGGTCAACCCTGGACAGACAAAACACCTGATGGCATTCCTGATGAGTATGATGCGGTGAACTATGACCCACCTCAGCAGCGTGGAACATCATATATGTATGATAATCCTCCAGCAAACTTCCCTGGTTTTCTTGGGCAGAGACCATTTGGATATCTTGGAACATATCCCAATGGTGAGTTTATTACCCCATCATCACAGCACTCATGGGATATCAACAATGACCCTGCTACTGATGTTTATAAATACGGCTATATGATTGATACAGGGGTATATGAAGAGATAACAAATCCATACGACTGGAGAGTATGCCCTGCAATTGGTCCTTTAGAAGACACCCTTAAGATAGATGGAACTGTTGAATTTTATGTAGTTAACTGTATAGGGAATGGTCTATTGAATTTAAGAATGAATCTTGACCAGGTTCTTGCTGACTGGCTTGGTGCTGATAAAAAGCCCGGGACAGACGATGACTGGCTTGTTGCCGCACCACCGCAATCTCCAAAACTTGCTCTTATTCCAGAAGATTCAAAGGTCACCGTCCACTGGTCAAGGGAATATGAACCAGGTAAAAATCTTGAGACAGAGCAAGACCCTCAAACAGATGTTGTTGACTTTGATGGATATATCCTCTGGAGAAGCGCTGTGGGCTTTGATACTGGCTGGGTTGCGATTGCCTGGTGGGATAAGAAGACAACTGATACCGACTATTGCTGGAAGCCATTTGGATGGAGAGTAACAGGTAATTCTGACCCCAATAAAGACGAGAGAGTTCCTGATGGATTAAATGACAATACTCAAACACCATCAGCAACAGAACCAGACCTTAGATTTGCAAAACAATTTACTTATGAGGATGACCTTTACCCACAACTTAATGATACTCCATACTACCACTTTGACGATGATGGAACATATCCTGAGAACGACCCCAACTGGACTGAACACAGAATAAAGAATGGTTTCAGATATTATTATGCGATAGTTCCATACGACTTTGGAAGTGATAGACACGATGAAGATATTTATATAGAGCCGGTTGTTGGTGGCAGGGTAAAGAACCAGGCATCAACGGTTCCATCTCCTGAAGCAAAATCTGACCTTTCAAATGTATGGGTAGTTCCAAATCCATACGTTGGAAGTGCTGATTGGGAGCTCTGGTCACCATCAATAGTCAGGGAGAATAAGATTGCCTTTATGAACCTTCCAGGTAAATGCTCAATTGATATCTACACATTAGCAGGCGAGTGGGTTGACAGGATTAACTATAATGATGAGAAGTATGGGACAGCATACTGGGACCTTTCTAACTATGCAAAGTCAGGTCGTCCAGGTCTCAGGATATCAAGCGGTGTTTACATCTTCAGGGTTTCAACACCGGATGGCAAAGAATTAGTTGACAAGTTCGCAATAATCTTAGGCAGTGATGAGGAAGTAAAGTAATGCATTACATAGGAAGGAGGATAGGAATAATGAGGAGATTTATCATATATACTATTGTCCTGGGTCTTATTATAGCAGGAGTAGGATTTGCCCAGGCTGACACTTCTGAATCTAAAGAGAGAGGTTCAACAAGAGCAGGAACAGCGGGTGCGCAATATCTTAAGATAGGCATAGGAGCAAGGGCTGTTGCATTGGGTGATTCTGTTGTGGCACTTGTTGATGATTCTACTGCGACATACTGGAATCCTGCAGGACTTGCATATATAGAAGGCACAGACTTTACTTTCTCTGATGTTGAGTGGCTTGCTAATACAAGGGTGATGAATGGAACATTTGGACATAAATTTGGCTTCGGCACAATCGGTGGTATTTTTACATTAGTTAATGTTGGAACGATGACAAGGAGAACTGTTGACAATCCAGAAAATGCAGGGACTTTTAGTTGCCAGGATATGGTTATAGGCGGCTCCTATGCAAGGTGGCTTATTCCACAGTTTGCATTTGGAGGCACTATAAAATACGTCAGAGAAAAGATAGACACTTACAGCGCAGGTGGTCTTGCTTTTGATGTTGGATTGATATATTTAACAGGGTTCAAGACGCTTAGGATGGGCATTGCCATCACGAACTTTGGTCCAGATATGAGGTATGGAGGTTCATTTTTTGAATTGCAGAAAGATAAACAGACAAAGGTGGAGAAAAAATTTGAACCATTCTCCCTACCTGTTGCGGTGAGATTAGGCGTTGCATATACATTCTTTGAGGGGACTACACATAGCCTCACAGTTTCTGCAGATACTCTTACACCCGGGGATGGTCAGGAGAAGATATCTGTAGGTGCTGAATACTGGGTCAAGAATATGCTTGCATTGAGAACTGGATGGTGTGAGGAAGCAGGTAAATTCCGCGTTTTCAATCCAAAGTCATTCTCTTTCGGTGCCGGTGTGAAGGTGTCGAAGATGAGGATTGACTATGCTTACTCAAGCTATGGTGAACTTCAGACAATGGTTCATAGATTCACATTTGGAGCAGCGTTCTAGAAAGATTATTTAAAATAAAGTGGGGGACGAGGTTAAAAATCGTCCCCTTTCAATTTTAATAAGGAATCCAATCCATATTATCATAGCATAATATTAAATGATAAATTAAGTTAGAAATAGAAATAATACTGTATATTGAGAAGTTCTAATAATTATTTTAAAATAATATGGTTTTAATAAGTAAATGAGAATAATATAAAGGTGAACTGAGATGATATACAAAAGTAAGTATGTGATAATATATATTTTAATTTCTTTATCAACCCTGATTATATTTACAGGCATATCTTTTATAAAAAACTCTGAAATAGTAAATAATACCTATTCACCATGGACATATGCGTATGGACATCATAAAGGTGGAAACTTCTGGGTAACTATATGGAACACAATGGAGGAAGGGGTCGTTTACCGAGATTGGGTATATAGATACTATGGTGAATGGCCTGCAGGTTCTGGAATAGAATACTTGTATCACTCACAGATATGGATTGGGTGGAAGGATAGTGTTGGAAATGTTTATGTAATCTCATCATACGCTGTCGGTGCTGAGAAAGAATGGGTTCCAATTGATTATGCTGAGAATACTATGTGGATGAGCAATGAAGATGGATGGCCACCAGACCCCAATATTGTAACAATTTCTGACCTTGATGGCCTTACCAAGTGTAATGACTCGGGTGCAACCGAGAAAGGTCGCATAGGTCTTGAGTTAATAAGACATAGTTACCAGTGGGGTGTTCCAGGTCATTATGATTGGATTGTATATCATTACTATTTACAAAACTTATCTGGTCATACCCTTGATAAATTATACGTTGGCTGGTTATATGATTGTGATGTTGGTGGTTCTTTAGATTATACTGATGATCTTGTGGGTTACGAAGGTAATGATACTACTGATGAGTGGACAAACCCTACTAAACCCGGAGAATCATGGACAAATAAAACCCCTGACGGAATTCCAGATGAATATGACGCTGTGAACTATAAACCGCCAGCGACTCGTGGGGCATCATATATGTATGATAATTTTAGCCAGGAAAATAATAGTTATTATAAGGGTTATATTGCAGCCCGCCCATTCGGATATTTTGGTGAATGGTCAGATGGTGAGTTTATTACACCATCATCACATCATATTTTAGAACCAAATATTGATTGTTCTTGTGATATATATAAATATGGATTTATATCAGATGTCGGTGTTTATAAAGAGACAGATAATCCATATGATTGGATAATGCTTTCTGCTATAGGTCCACTTAAACCATTGAATGACAGAGAGACAATAGATTTTTTCACTGTATGTTGTATGGGTGATGGTCTTCTGGATTTGAGAAGGAATCTCGACCAGGTTCTTGCTGACTGGCTTGGTGATGATGGAGTGCCAGGAACTGATGATGACTGGATTATTACTATTCCACCGCAATCTCCAAAGCTTGTTCTTATAGCAGGAGATGCAAAGATTACAATTCACTGGTCAAGGGAATATCAACCTGGTAAGAACCTTGAAGATGAGGTAGACCCTCAAACAAGTGTAGTGGACTTTGATGGTTATATTCTCTGGAGAAGCGCTGTGGGCTTTGATACTGGTTGGGTTGCTGTTGCCTGGTGGGACAAATATACATCAGATAATATACATTGCTGGAAGCCATTTGGCTGGAGAAATACCTCTAATTTTAATATAAATAAGAATGAAAGAGTTCCTGATGGTTTGAATGATAAGATGAATACACCATCAGCGACAGAGCCAGACCTCAGATTTGCAAAGCAATTTACCTATGAGTGTGACCTTTCACCGCAACTTAATGATACTTCATATTATCATTTTGATGATGATGGAACATATCCCGAAAATGACCCCTACTGGACCGATAGTAGATTGAAAAATGGTTTCAGATATTACTATGCTATGACTTCATATGATTTTGGAAGTGATAGGTCTGAAGGACATATATATAAGGAACCTCTGATTAGTAGCAGGGTGAAGAACCAGACATCAGCAGTTCCAGAATCGGACATTGCACAGGGTTTATCAAAGGTGTGGGTTGTTCCAAACCCATATATAGGAAGTGCAGATTGGGAGCTCTGGTCACCATCAATGGTGAGGGAGAACAAGATTGCCTTTGTTAACCTTCCAGGCAAGTGCACAATAGATATTTACACATTATCAGGCGAGTGGGTTGACAGGATTGAGTATAATGATGAGAAGTGTGGGACAGCATACTGGGACCTATCTAACTACTCAAAGACAGGTCGTCCAGGTCTCAAGATATCAAGTGGTGTATACATTTTCAGGGTATCAACACCGGATGGCAAAGAATTAGTTGACAAGTTCGCGATAATATTGGGCAGTGATGAAAGAAAGAATTAGTTTTTGGGATTGCAATGTCACATTAAAACAGAACCTTTTGTAAATCATATGTTTCTTGACAAAAATATAAATGATTAAATTACTATTGATTTTGAAATTGAAAAAATTTTGTTGTGGTGTTATAATTTATTCATGAGATTTAAATGGATTGTTTTTATTATTTTGTTTCTTAGCGCATCTGTCTTTGCTCAAGAAAACCAACTTGGTTTTATTTATGATTATTCTATATTTCCCGTTCCAGGGGATAATACAAGTTATTATTTGGAGATATATTTTGGAATTCCCTGCAATCAGTTAGAATTTGAGGAGAGAGATGGTTCGTATTGGTCAGATTTTCTTCTTGGTATTAGATTAGAAAATGAAAAGGGAGATGTTGTTTTACTGGATGATATTCAAAAAGTTAGTAAACAGGTAATGACAATAGATGAGACAAAATCAGAGCGACTTTTATTAGACCAATTGACTTATAAAATAAATGGAGGGGAATATGTATTTGAAGTTGGTGTGACAGATTTGAAAACAAAGAAGACAGGAACATCTACATCAAAGATAAGGATTATAGAAGATACTAAGAGTGAGCAAATTTATGATATTCAACTTGCTTCAAACATATTTCCATCAGATGATACATCAAATATATTTTATAAAAATGGACTTGTTGTGATTCCTAATCCGTCAAGAATTTATAGAAAACCAGTGAATATACCGGTATATCTTGAAGCAGGTAATATGAAGGAAGGTAAGAATATAATAGAATTTGTAGTAGCCAATGAATCTGGAGAACAGAAGTGGAATATGAAGAAAGAATATTCTGTGAATAACAGGTCAATCATAGTGGATAATCTTCAGATTGGAAATTTAGATATGGGTTTATATCAGATAATAGTAAAATTAGGAAATATAGAGAAGAGAAAGACATTTGTTGTTTTTGAGGAGGGTTATGAGTCCGAATTAGCCTTACTATTGTTCAACAAATCGTTGCCACCATACACTGAGGAAGAGGCAGCAAAAGTAGGAGAGGAGATTGGTATAATCGCAAGTAAAGATGAGATGAAGATATATAATGGTCTTTCATTAGATCTAAAGCCATATTTTGTTGAGAAATTCTGGAAGAAGAGGGACCCAACTCCGGGGACAGAAGTAAATGAGTTGAGAGATGAATTTTATAATAGATTAGAGTATGTGAAGGAACATTTTGCTATATCAAATAAAAAGGGTTGGGAGACAGATATGGGAAGAGTCTATTTGAAATATGGACCCCCTGATGATATAGCAAGAGAACCAACCGGACTTTCATCTATGCCTGATATAGATACATCTACATGGGAGACAGAACCAACAGAGGTGTGGGAATATCACTCTAAATCGGCTTTTAGCAAGGGTGCGATATTCATCTTCGTTGATTTTGATAGTGATGGTGAATACAATTTATATGCTTCAACTGAGCCCGGTTATGGCAAATTGATTAAAAGATAAGCCAGTCATGAGTAGATTAAAGGTTTATTGCTACATTTCAAAAAATCTATTTAGGGAGGTTTAGATGGATATAAAAGAATACAGACCAGTTGTATTTATTATAATTTTATCATTGCTAATATCACAATTTGGCTTTGCTGAAGTTAAAGATATTAGTAATTATATAACAGATGGCGAAGCATTAACTAAAGCAATGGAGAATGCCATTGTAAAGATATTTGATGTCAGTGAACTGAAGTCAATACAATGCAGTTCCTTTCAAAACCTTGAAGATATATCTCAGGTTGAAAACCAGTTTATATATAAAAGATTTGAGGATATATTGGCACAGACATTTGCTTCAAGGGGTTTTAAACTTGAAGGTATAGGTAGTAAAGGTGGTGAGGGAGTAGGAGAGGGTGGAGGCGGAACTGGAACTGGTGGTGGAGGTTCTGAGGTTAGCAAAGTAGAGGGTAAGATGAATGAAGGCGAGGAGGTATTACCATCTACTGGTGGATATTCACTTAAGTATCGTATTATTTTAGCAAAGGTTAATTATAAAAATATTGGCAGTGGAATGCTGAGCAGAATAGCAGATGTAAAAGTTCATACAAGAGTTGAAGATAAAGATACTGGTGGTATATTCTGGGCAGGAGATATTGAAGGCAAATATGAGGATGTAATACCAGGTAAATATATGAAGAAATTGATTGATACAAGGTATGTGCAGGTTGCACCTGGTGAGGAGAAGAAGGGAAAGAATCCATTGATTGAACCTTTACTGGTTACAGGTGTTACTGCCGGATTAATACTACTTTTCACTCTATCTGCAAGAACAGATTAGTAATTTATGAAATCAAGAAAATCTTTGATATATATTATTATGCTTTTTGGCATAATACCATTTTTTGTGTTGTTCTGTGGGGGTAAAAAGACAATAATCAATTATAATATGACATCGGAGGTATCTTATGAGGAAGGTCTGAAGTTATATAATCAAGGGAAATATAAAAATGCGATTGCATATTTTATGAATGTAGTCACATTTAATCCTTCTGCAAATGTAGCAGATGATGCACAGTTTTATCTGGGAATGTCAGGTTTTAAACTCAAAAAATATGAGGATGCAATTGCTGAGTTTGAGATTCTCATCTCAAATTATGGTAGGAGCGAGTATGTTGATGATGCATATTATTATATTGGACTTTCTTATCTTGAACTTTCCCCACCCTACTACCTGGACCAGGATTTAACGAATAAAGCAATTGAGAATTTTAATTTGGTCATACAGAATTATGCATATAGTAATGTAATAAATGAAGCAAAAGATGCATTGAAAATTGCAAGAGATAAGTTTGCAAGAAAACAGTTTGATGTATTGAAATTCTATATAGAAAGGAAGGAGTATAAATCTGTTATTATATATTCGGAAATTATAAAGAATGAGTATAGTGATACTCAATGGATTGATGATGCTATTTATTATGGTGCTCTTGCAAAGTTCAAACTGGGTCAACACAATGAAGCGAAGGAAGAGATAGGCAAGTTTATTGATATTTATCCCAATTCAAATTGCATAACTGATGCAAAAAATTTATTAGAACAGATAAATAAATCGGGAAAGATAGAGTAGTATATGGACACATCCAGGGAGAAGTATGCTGTCCTGGGAGGAACGTTTGACCCAATTCATATCGGTCATTTAATTATTTCACAATCAGTAATAGAAAAACTAAGTTTGGATAAGTGTATATTTATACCTTCAGGGGTTCCATCTCAAAAAGAGAACACGATGTTCAATTCAGAAGAAAGATTGGCAATGGTTAGATTGGTTACAGAGAGAGATAAAAGGTTTGAAGTTAATGATATTGAGATAAGGTCCAAGGAGACATCTTATACTTATAATACAGTTCAGAAAATGTTAGGAATGCATAGTAATATTGATATATTTTTTATAATTGGCTCTGACATTCTCTACGAATTCAAGACATGGTATAGATATAATAGATTGTTGGATTTGATAAATTTAGTTGTAGTTCCAAGAAGAGATACATTTATATTGTATCAGAAATTTTCAAGGGCAATAGATAAGGGAAGATGGCGTTATGATAGAGACGAAGGTATAATTTATCTTTTAGAAAATAGGAAGAAGGTTTTTTGTATGAGAACACCAATGATAGAAATATCGTCAACAATGATTAGAGAGAGAATAAAAAATGGTCTTTCAATAAATTATCTTGTTCCAGAAGTAGTTCTGAATTATCTTTCCTGCAAAGAGGTCAAGTCGTAAATACTATGGTAGATTTAAGTATAGACAGAAATTTTAATAATCAGTTCAATATGGTAGAGAATTCTTTATTAGATATTTTTGAAAAATTTCCAGTAGATAGTATTTTAAAGGTGCATTTAAAGAAAACGGCTGAAAAATCATCTGAGCTGGCAGAGATATATTCTGAAGACCCTTTCAATGCATATTTATCCGGTTATCTTCATGATATTGCAAGACAGATGAAAGATAGTGATAGTAGAACATATATTATTAAAAATAATATCAAGGTTCTTGACATAGAATATAAGATTGGAACCGGTTTGCTTCACTCAATTATTGCAGAACATTTTTTAAGGGACAATTATTTGTTGGATGATGATATTTTTGAAGCGATAAGATATCACACTACTGGAAGAAGATTCATGAATAGATTAACAATGATATTAATGATTGCTGATATAATAGAGGAGTCAAGGTGTGGTGTTGTTTTTGATGAGATTCGTGAGAAAGTTAAGAACCTGGACCTGATTTCCGCTGTAAAAGAAACACTGAGATTTAAGTCTGATTACCTAGATGGAAAGGGTTATGAACTCCATCCATATATGTTAGAGAGTTTAGAATTTTTAAATAAGGGGGTGATTTTATCTGAAAGACAATGAACTCGCATTAGAAATAGCGAAGATTATTGATGCGAAGAAAGGTGCTAATATAATTATAATGGACCTTACAAAAGTCTCTGATACCCTTGATTTTTTTGTCATCACAACAGGCAATACAAAGATGCATAATAAAGCAATGGCTGATGAGGTGATGGTGGCATTGAAGAAAATGGGAATACACAATATGCATACAGAGGGGTATCCTGAGGGAGAGTGGATTCTCATTGATTATGGGAGTGTTATAGTTCATATTTTTGCTGACAAGTTGAGGTCATTCTATCAATTAGAAAGGCTTTGGGGAGATGCAGAGTTCTTTAACTTTCCAAACAGTAGAGAGAGTTCTTAGCGATTTTATTGGTAATGCTATAAAATCAACATATAAAATTGAATCTGATATTTTAGATAAATTATTGGTTGAAAGTTCACTTTTAGAAATACCATCAGATAAATCTTATGGTGATATAGCTATATCAGTGGCTATGCGACTTGCTAAAATATTACATACTTCACCTGTAGAAGTTTCTGAAGTTATTGCAAAGGGTGTGTCTGCTTCTAAAATTCCAGTAGATATGATAGAGGTTGTTAAACCAGGGTTTGTAAATATAAAACTTGGCTGGGAGGTATTGAAGAACTCTTTAGAAAACACAATAACAAATCCAGAATTTGGTTCGTGGTCAATATTGAGAAAAGATGACGAAAGTCCTGTGTTTATACAACTTGAATTTGTGAGTGCAAACCCGACGGGCCCCTTAAATGTTGTAAGTGCACGTGCTGCATCTCTTGGCTGGGCGCTTTGCAATTTGTTAAAGAAGGTTGGTGCGGATGTTAGGAAAGAATATTTTGTGAATGATGAGGGAAGGCAGATAAGATTATTAGCAGAATCGATAATTACAAATCGTAAAGCATCAAAGGGTGAAGAAGTAGAATTTCCTGAAGGTGGTTATAAAGGTGAATATATTGATGAACTTGCAAGAGGGCTTGATGACATTAGTTTTCCGAAGGATGATATTAAAAATGTCGCGAAATGGGCAGTGGATAAGTTAGTTGAATTGCAGAAGAATGTTCTAAGTGATTTTGGGGTTGGCTTTGATATGTGGTTTCATCAATCTTCGTTGAAGGAAGACGATTATAATAAAGTTATTGAGAAATTGAAGAAAAGGAGTGCCTGTTATGAGAAAGATGGTGCTTTTTGGATAAAGACATCTGAGTATGGGGATGTTCAGGACTGGGTTCTTATAAAATCAGATGGTGAATATACTTATCACTTTGCTGACCTTGCGTACCATCTTAATAAGTGGGATAGGGGATTTGACAGAGTGATAAATGTTCTTGGACCTGACCATTATGCCCACATATCAATGATGAAAGCGGGTATGAGAGCGCTTGGTTTACCTGATGATTGGCTTGAGATAATTATTGCTCAGCAGGTAAATATTATTGAGGGAAAAGAGAGGGTGAAGATGGGGAAGCGAATTGGAAAATATATAATTATGGATGAATTAATAGATGAGGTAAACCCCGATGTCTGCAAGTTCTTCTTCTTGGATAGGGGTCCATCAGCACATATTGATTTTGACTTTGAACTTGCAAAGAAGACATCAATGGAGAATCCAGTATATTATATACAATACGCACATGCACGTATTGAAAGCGTGAGGAGAGAAGCAGAAAATATCGGGAAGCTGTTGCCAGATGATGCTCATATTGATGTCAAAATTTATTCTGATGAAGAAAGAGAACTGGCAAGGAAGATATTCTATTATCCATCAATAATAAAGACATCTGCTTTAGGAAGAAAGCCACAACTATTGACATGCTATCTTCAAAACCTTGCGGGATTGTTTCATAAGTATTATACAAAAAACAGAATACTGGGTATTGATGAACCCATATCTTACGCAAGACAGTTTCTTTCTTATGCTATTACCTCAGTCATTAAAGACGGATTGACAACTCTCGGGATAAGTGCACCTGATAGAATGTAATCTATAAATTGCTTCTTATCTCATTCAAAATTAATAAAATCTTATCAAAAAGAGAATCTATATTTGAAGCGACGACGAATATCATTGGTTCTTTCTCTTGATAAACTATATAATATATTACATCAGGTGGTTCATCTGTTTTAATATTTTCAATTGCATGTCCTATTGATTTAGTTTCTTTTATTAGATCATGTTGCGTTTTATTTTGATATTTTAACTCAGACATTGAGAGACCTGTTTTTTTGGTAGCATTAAGAATTTTGTCATCTAATTTTATATTAATTATTGCTTTTATATCTTTCCATCTTCTATGACAGGTTAATAATATATTTGATAGATAACATGAGTTATCAATAATACTCTGGGGCGGTCCTGTTATACAGAGCCTTCTATCAATTGTGATATTTCTATCAAATACAGCGATTGCTTCAAAACCAATATAATCAGAAGCAAGAATGCCAGCGTTTATTCCACTTTCTGGAATTAATTCATTGACGCCTTCAAATGAGCAGAAGTCAATAGCAAATTCATTTAAATTATCTCTGGTTTCATTTATCTTTGAATCAAGGTATTCATTGAGACCAACATTTAGTAACCATCTATTCTGGAAGGAATGAGATAGTAATTTATCAAAGTATGATTTTGCATAAGATATAGAATCCACTATATTGTAGCCCTTTGATAAAAAACCACAGATAGCACTTGTTAGGGCTCCACCTTTATCATGGAATTCTGCTTCAACCATTGGTGATGAGAATTCATAGAACTCATTATTATAGATTAATATGTCTTTGATATATTCTTCTGATTTTAATCCTGTTAGCAATATGGGTTTATTCAATTCTTTATAAATTTCTGAAAGTGCCTCATATGGGTCATCTAATTCTTTATTCATTATCATAGATAACTCTTCTTTATTGGGGGTGATTATGATTGAAAGGTCAATGAAAGTGTAAATAACCTCTTTTATATCAACCTTTGATAGGGAGTGTCCACTTGTTGATTTGGTAACAGGGTCTATTACAATATATTTATTATATCTGAAGGATGTGAGAGATTCTTTGATAGATTGAAGTATTTCTCTTGTTCCAGCGATACCAATCTTTAATGACAGTGGAATGAACTCTTCAAAGATTGTATGAAATTGCGTTCTTACTTCATCACCTGATAAGAATTTAATTGATTTGACAGATGATTTTGTCTGCGAAATTATACCTGTAATAATTCCACAACCATTAAGACCAATGGAAGATAATATTTTTATATCTTGACCAATACCCGCACCACAGGAAGGGTCATATGCTGTAATGGTGACTACAACATCTTCTTTTTTCATATTCGTTATAGTTTGGAACTACTTTTGAGAAGTGAAGAACACAAACGGATAGAGAACCGTAACCTCACCTTCGGGTATGGGTGGGAAACGCCAATTATATATCAAATTTACAATATCCTGGTCAAGTGAGGGTGCTCCAAGTGTTGATGAGATGATTTGAACTTTTGTTACATTTCCTGCTGCTGCGATAACAAACTGTAGAACTAACTTACCCTGAAGTATTGGATTTGATTTCAAGTATTTTTTATATGTATATTCAATACCACTTCTATGTGATTCAACAACGCTTCTTATAATTGCCGATGTTCTCTGTCCAGAGGTAGAGCCAGCACCTGTAATGCCAGATGGACCTGTAATTTTAACTACACCTTCCTTCTTGAGTTTAACTGAATCACCACCACCACCTCCACCCATTCCTGAAATTAGGTCGTCAATATTTGCTATTCCACCACCTAGTCCTAATCCCCCGCCCAGTCCAAATCCACCACCAGTTCCACTTGATGAAAGACCGGATGTCTTGAGACCTCCAAGCCCTTTTAATATACTGTCAATGTCTCCTGAACCTTCCCCGAGCAAATCAGCAACAGTTCCTCCCGGACCTACCTTTGTAATAAGTCCAAGCACACCGGTTGCCCCAGGTCCAAGCCCTACACTTGAACCTCCACCTGTGCTCGTCCCTGTTCCACCTTTGCCGGGTCCTTCTCCCTTGTCTATTCCCATTTCCTCAATCTTTGTTGTGGAAATATTTATTGAAGAATCGGGAAGAAGTTGTGCGACCCTCTCAGGAACAAGAATCTCCGTATTCATTTGTGGTTCTGGTGCTCTTATATAGAATGCTGATAAAAGCAATACTGCATATACGAATGTTGTAGCAAGCAATGATTTTGTATATGCTCCCTCTTCGTCTATCTCTTCTATGTATTTTCTATACTTAAATTCTCTTATCTCATCTTCTTTCTTAAATAATGTTTCTGATGATATATCTTCGGATTCATAGGCAGAGACCTTTTCTTTTCTTGGTTCCTGTTTGACTTCAACTTTTTCTTCGGTTTGTGTAATTTCTACTACTTCTTTGGTCTCTGGTAATACTGAAGCAATTAAATCTGGGAAAATCTCCTTTAGATTTTTTAATTTGCCATTATATTCAATAATATCTTCTGGTGCCAATTCACTACTTTTTAGTTGTGAGATTACCATGTCTTTTGTAAATGGACCAATCTTAAATCCACCCCTGTGTAGATAGTAATCTTCACTTTCAATTTGTTTGCTTTTAATGATGATAGATGCTATGGATTCAACGGATGATATTTTAATCCAGTTATTTTTTCCTGGGAGCCATATCCAGTCGTCAAGTTTTAACCGTCCCTCCCTGGCAAGATACTTCACATCATCAACAGAATAGGGTCCGTATCTTCTATCATTTCTTGAAATGTATATATTTCTCACTTTTAACTCTTCCACTATAAAACTAAACTTATAAAAATATTATTTTAATTAACCTCCTGCTCTTATGAAAACAAATGGATATATAACAGTAACCTCACCCTCTGAGATGGTTGGGAATTTCCATGTATATATTCTGCTTATAATTGTCTGCTCAAGTGCTGGACAACCCATAGTTGAGCTTGTAATGGTTGCACTCGCAACTGAGCCATCAGATGAAATAGTGAATTTAACAACAATCTTGCCTTCAAGATTTGGGTTCTGCTTTAGTTGAGCACTATACGCATGTTCAATTCCAGCAATATGAGACCTTACCACAGAGTAGATGGCTGAAGATGTTCTTCCACTTGATGTTGAACCAGCACCACTAACACTTGATGGGGATGAGATATTAACAGACCCTTCTTTCTTGAGTTTCACTGTCTCTCCACCACTGCCACCAACGAGAGAATCAATGGAAAGGTCTCCCAGAGTGCCACCACCTGAACCCAATCCGAAACCACCACCACCACCAAGACCAAGTGTGGAAGCACCTCCTGTTTTAAGACCACCAAGACCTCCCATCAGTGAATCAAGGTCACCTCCAGCACCACTGCCTGCAAGAAGGTCAATAACACTACTGCCATTCCCACCAATTTTAGTAATTAGACCAATAACGCCACGAGACATTACCTCTTCAGGGCCTACACCCCCATCTCCTTTACCGCCGCCGCCACCACCACCAGGTTTTTCTTCTTCAGTTTTACCTGTTTCTGTTGGTGCGGTTATATTCATATCAATAAGTTCAGCAACAACAGGTGGTAAACCTGTTATGTAATTGCTCTTTTTTGGTGGTGCAGCATTATATGCGAATATTACAAATGCAAGATGGAATAGAAAAGATGCAAGAAGTAGATATGCGTATTTCTTCTCTTCCTCGCTAACTATCTTCTTTCCAACTACCTCTCTTAATGCGCCTAATTCTTTTATTGAAATCGCTTGTTCTGTAATAGGAGGTGGTGCTGCATAATCAACAGTAATACCTATATCACCAAATCTTATGTTTCCTATCTGTGATGTATCAATTGATATCTGGTAATAGTCATTTATCTTGGGAATTGAACCAAGTGTTATAAGGTCTTTTACAGATAAGGAGGTTGTTCCTTTGGAAATAAAACCTTCCATTGATTCGTGAACATTGATAAGGCAAGATGAAGACGTTTTCTGCTCAAAGATTGGAAAGTGGTCTTTCAATTTCCATGATGTTATTACTATATCATTATCAAGAGATTTTCCAATCGTTATATTAGATTTAGGATAAAATTCCTTTATAGCCTTTCCATCTCTTGTGACTGAAATGTGGAAGGTCTTTGCATTCTTAGATTTTTCTGACTTATCCAAAATATAACCCTCCCTTCTATAGTTTTTCAATAAAATTTCTAATATCAACTGTCATTTTTATTGCTCCTTACTTTTTAGTGAAACCAACTTCCTTTTTAAGAACAGCAAGTGCGATATTACCAAACTCTGCTCTACCACATGTATACATAACTCGCTTCAGGAGTTCAAAGGTAATTAATTTATCTGCCTGAATGGTTGCTTCACCCTTGAAAGGTCTATCTGTATTTTGTTTTGCTATTGCCTCTTTAATCTGCTTTATTCTCAGCATTTCAGCAAGAAGTGGGTCTAAAACAAGGTCAACATCTTTAAGAGCATCCTGTGACCTCATTACTTCTCTTCCTTCAACAACTATTGAGTTATTTGTTACAGCAATCATGACGCTTGTCTTTGGTTTTTGCGAGGATAAAGATTCAGGCAGTGTTAAATCAGGAGCAACTGACATTATATCTCCCTCTGCTGAGAAATTCTGAAAGAGAAAGACAACCAGGATAACAAAAGTATCTATCAAAGGGACAAGAACAAGTCTAACCTCCTTTTTTCTCACATCTGATGCCTTTTCTTTTGACCTGTGCTCTGATTTTCCTAGTCTTCCCTTTTCTGATGCTCCTGTTGGTTTCTTTGCCATACAATCACCTGCCTTTGACTTATACTATTTGACCTGATAGTGAAATTTCAGGAAATCCTGCTTCAAGACAGCAATCCATCGTCTTTATAATATTATCGTAGATGATATTTGGCTCACATACAATTATTACTTGCGTTTGTGCAGAGAACTTCTCTTTTATTTTCCCAAGTTGTCTTGATAGCTCGTCAAAATCATAATTACCGCCCTTCTTGGCAATCATAGGTAAGATAGCACCTGAACCACCTATTGTAAGTCCCTTGTCAGTAATGATAACTGATAGAGTCAATGGTTGTTGTAAATTCTCGTTAACATCTGATGTGTTACTACCAGTTCCAGCCGCAGTAGGAAGTGAAAGCTCAATTATTGCTGTCTGAAGTATTGTTGCTGTTATTAAAAGGAAAGTAAGGAGAACAGCGAACATATCAATGAAGGGAACTAACTGTAACTCTTCATCAATAGCGTGTTTCTTTTTCTTCCTCGTTGTGATAGCAAATGCCATACTTCACTTACCTCCTGACTTCTTCAAGCGTGTTCAGTATTTTGACGACACTTGAGTCAATATCTGACATTATCTTGCTTGTCCTACCAGAGATTATACCATGGAATATAATTGCGGTTATAGCGACAAATAGACCGAATGCAGTGCAGTGCATTGCTTCTGAAATTCCCATTGATAGAATGGCTGTCTTCTCAGCAGCACTTACACCAGCAAGTGAACCGAAACAACGAATCAGACCAGATATAGTTCCAAGAAGACCAAAGAGAACTGAAACATTACCAAGCATGCTGAGATATGGTGTTCTCTTGTCCAACTTTGGAATCTCAACTAAACTGACCTCATCAGCAACACTCTGAAGGTCCTCTTCACCCTCGGCAAAGGCCTGAAGGACTGACTTTACTATCCTGGTCAAAGGTGTATTAAATCTGTTGCATACATTTATTGCACCATTTATGTCCCTCTTTTTTATATGCTTTATAACCTCAAGTGTGAATTGTTCTGCTTTTATACTGGATTTGACCATTACATACCAGACCCTCTCAATTATTATTGAGAAAACAAAGATTGATGTTCCTAGAATGAGGTGCATCCCCCATTGTCCAGCCAAATACCATTCCGCTAATCCCTTTAGTATCTCCATTTATATACCTCCATCAAAAACTTCTTTCCTATAAACTAAATTATCATAAAATATATACCTTTGTCAAGGCAAGTTTGCATAAATTTTATGCCTTTATTTAGATTTTACTATATTAATTTTTATTTAACTATACAATAATTATCTATACATAAATGCAATGCAATTAATTATTGTTGTTTTGTCTTGTCTATAAAACCTTCATTCATTATAATAGCAAATTATCTCTTTATCAGATTGTATATGAGATTTGGAGTTGAAGAAGAATTCTGTTTAGTTGACCCGCTGAATTATTCTCTTAGAAATTCAATATTTGACCTCCTTGGAGAGATTGAAGATAAATATAGAGATTTACAGGTGAAGAGTGAACTTCATATGTGTATAGTAGAGGTAACAACAAAGATATGCTCTACAATAGATGAACTTGAAGATGAGATTAGATTCTTAAGGAGGTTCATTCTTGAAAAGTCAAAGGAGATAGGTGTTACAGTAATATCAACAGGTCTTCACCCGTTATCTCCACCAGAGGATGCCATTTTAATAGAAAAGGAGCGATATCTTAGATTAATATCAATGGGTTCTGTTCTTGCCGAAAATGTCCATTTTGGGATGCATATTCATGTAGAAGAGAGGTCTGCAGAAAAGAGATTTATTATTATTAATCTGTTAAAGTATTTTATTCCAGAGATAATCTCTATATCAGTAAATTCACCTTTTTACCTTGGAAAGAGAACAGGTTATGAAACTACAAGATTGAGAAGGTATGATAGAGCACCATCAGCAGGAGTTCCTCCCGATATAATGTCAAGTTCTGGTTTTGATGAATATATAAAGAAGATGTCTGGTTATGGTGTAGAGGATGAAAGAGATATATATTGGGATATAAGACCGAGGGGGCAGTATGGAACAATTGAGATTAGGGTTATGGATACTCAGGCATCAATTTGGCAAACGATAAGTATAAGTGTTTTTATATTACAGTTGTTTGATTATATAGAGAGAAACTACAATGGAGGTTTATTGATTGAACTTCCATCAGAGTTGGAGTTATATCATAACAGGTATCAGGCGCAGATGAATGGAATTGATGCGGTCTTTCAGATAAGGGGTGAGGTCATAACAGCAAGAAAGAGAATTGAAGAGATAGCAAGCATAATCTGGCAAGACAGCTTTTCTTCAAAAAGGGCGACAGATGGTTTTAACCGGCTCATTTCAGGCGAGACAGGTGCCAATCTTCAAATGAGCAAGGGCAATGTAAAAAACGCCTTAAAGATGCTTAAAGATGTATTTTTAGTATAATGTATTAATTTTAATCAAAATTTATTTTTTCCATTCTTTTTAAAATTTTATCTAACTTTTCATCATAATTTTTTGAAGTATCATCTTGTGATATATTTTTAAGAATAAAATAATTTTTTGTTACCTCTTCTAGTTTGGGATTAAGTGTTGTAGCTATAATTAAACTATTTTTATTAACTATTCTGCGATATTTTCCTATTTCTGCTACAATGTCTGAGTATGGAACTGGTTTTTTTGTTTTAGAGTATTGTTTTTCAACTATTTCAACAATAATATCAAATAATTTATTAGAGGGTTTTTCAAAACCCCATTCTTTTAATGCATAATATCCTTTAATACCTATCCAAACGATACCTTCCTTTTCACTTCTAGTAAGTGTAGCATGTATGTTGTGTTCACTTAATATTCTATTTGGGAAAAGAATATTATGTTTTTCCATTAATTCAGAATAATGGGATGGTTTGCCAATTGAATATAAAGTTATGTATAATCTTCTAGGACTTGTTAGTTTGTAAAGAGAAAACTTTTCTAAAATAAGTTTGTAATCATCTTTTGATAATAACAAATTATGTTCTTTTTCAAGTTTAATATATAGATTTATTGTATTTTTTAAAAAAATAAAACTGTCTTTTATATTGAATAAATTTTTAAGATTTTTATAATCTTCAATTCCTATTATTATTAAGTTTAATTTATTTATATTTAAAAAAGGAACATCAATAATTTTTAATATGAATATTAAACTATCATATTCCTCAGAATTTGAATCAATAATTAAAATTCCATTTCTTTTAATTAAATAAAAGAAGAATTTAATAATTATTTCATCTTTATATACTCTAATTATTTCAAATGCTTTTTTCTCTATTTGTCTAATTCTTTCTTTGGATAATCCTAATATTTTGCCTATTTGGTCAAGAGTTAATTCAGATGAGCCAAGAATTCCATATCTATATTTTATTACAGTTATTAATTTCTCATTATTAATATTTGATAATGCATAGACTATTAAAGTAGATAAAGATTTACTCAGATATTTTTTTTGGTTTTTTAAATCTGTTATGAGTTTTAAGTTTATATAAACTTTATTTAATATATTTTTTGGTAATTTTGATAATATATTATATAAAGGAAAAATATATTCATCTTTTATAAATGAATAATGAATCAAACCAAATTTAATTCCATAACCAATAATTTTTTCAATATCTATATTTGAAATATCATTATTTGATATAAATTTTATAATTGCTGTCAATTGTTGCTTATTAATTTTTGGCAAGCCTATATGAACATGTCTAAAATTTAAATCTATAAGCCATTCAAGAAGTGCTGCTTTAGATATAAAATAAGATTTTTCAGATATATTTTCTGATATGCATAGAAATCTTTCATCTTGTTCAAGAAATTTTAGTAAATCATTTTTATTAAAAATTGATCCAGGATAATTATATTCTATGAAATCATCTAATGAAAATATTAATGGATATTCAATAAATTCAGATAATATATACTTAATATCCATATTTAATTTTTTTTTCATTATAATAATTGTTTCTCAATTTATTAGCAATATATCCTGGTCTTTTACTACATTTACCCCAATTTAATGAAACTGGAATAATATTAACAAATGGTATATGTCTTCTAAAAATTATAACTTTTTCAAGCCAACTTTTTTTAACGTTTAAATCTCTTTCTAAATGTTTATAAAGACTGTCTATTTGTAAAGATATATTTTCGAGGTCTTTCTTTAGTTTAAATATTTTATCACCAATATTCCAAATATAGTGGGCAGGTATGAGTGATCGTTTTAATCTAAAATTATTTATATCTTTTATAAGGTTGTGCATTTCATCTACGTATTTATTATAAATAGCTACAGCATTATTAAGAATTATTTCTTGGTTATTTTTTATTGAAATAAAATCGCTTATGTTTAAATAAGCTTTATATACTCCATTGTTAATTTCAAATGATACAAAGCTTAATTTTTTAATATTTAGGTTTTCCCCCATGCATTCATCATTTTATCTATAAACATTAAGTATTCATTTTCTTCTTCACTCATTTGAAATCGCATAACTGCACATGCAATAGCAAATAAGTTATGAATCATTTTTGCTATATTGTTATTATAAATTTTTTTATAAGAAGGATACCCAGAATTTATAACTATATTTCCTCCTTCAACCCATGCTAATTCTGTTCTATCGGGTATATCTGCGAATGTTATTTTTGGACCCTGTTTCGCTGTTCTACTAATCGGTTTAGATTTTTCAACACCTTTTTCATTTTCTTCTAAGTGTTTTCCGTTTTCTGACCCTTTTCCTGTCAATTCTCCTTCTGTTTCAATCTCTCCTTCTCCATTAGGTATTGTATGTTCAGAACCATTTTCCAATATAGATATAATTTTACCTTCTGTATTTTTTACAAGTGTTGATATTTTTTCCCAAGATCCAAAAAACTGGTTTAGTTCAGGTAAAGCATTTAATATTTTTTTAATTTCTTTTTCAAGTTTCTTTGCTTCTTCAGTATCTGATATTTCTATAGGTTTTATTCCTAATTCTTGCAACCAACTTTTAAACTCTTGTCTAATAGGGTTTATTAATTCTTCTAATTTTGTTCCTCCTCTTATAAATCCTGTCTTTGATGTGTTTAAAAAATTTGATAATTCTGGTATTTCAACTAAACCTATTATTTTAGTTCCATATTCTCCTGGGAATTGATTGAAAAATTCAGATTTTATTATTTTACCATAAGAACAAATTAATACACCACAGACATCATTACAAAGGGGATATTCTTTATTTGATAATCCAAATAAACCTAATCCGATGCGTTTTTTTGTTCTTGTTTTTTTAGGTAATATTGTTTTTAATTTTTCAATATCTAAAAATGATTTTATATCAATAGGTTTTATCTCTTCATTATTTATTATAAATTTTAAATTACTTGGATAGATATTTAATTCATTATAGAGATTTAAAAAATTAGTTTCAAAAAGTAGTAAATAATTATGCATTAAAATGTTAACTATATCTTCTGTGTTTTTATAAGAAAAATCAATATTTTTATTAAAGTGAATTTCAACTTTTGTTCCATAACCTTTTAAATTAACAGGTTTAATGTCCTCCCATTCAAGCTCATTATCTGGTGTCAAATACCAATTAGAACCCCCTAAAAATTCATTACTTCTTGTTTCTGTAATAACTCTATTAGCAATATTAAAACTTATTTTTGCACCTAATCCAGCAAATCCAATTCCTTGTCCTCGTGATTTTAAACCAGCAGCAAAATCATGATATTTAATAAATTGGTCTTCCGTCATACCTTCTCCATTGTCTTCAATTATCATTATCTTTGTTTTGTGATCAAATATGATTTGAATTTTTGTAGGTTTAGCATCTAAAGAATTAGCTATCAATTCAATTAGAATAGCTTCTTCAATGGTATAAGGATACATTTCTGCTAAATCCTTGATAAGATTTTTGAAATATGTACGACTTTTATGCTTACCCATGATATTTATATCATCAAAATATTTTAATAATTAATTATAATATTATTTATATATATAACAAGTAGATATCATTTATAATATTATTTTTTTACTATTTCAGCAACAAGCTCTTATAAACTCTTAGATGGTTTTTCAAACCCCCATTCTTTTAATGCATAATATCCTTTAATACCTATCCAAACGATACCTTCCTTTTCACTTCTGGTTAGTGTAGAATTAGTATTTTGTTTATTTAATATTCTATTTGGGAAAAGAATATTATGTTTTTCCATTAATTCAGAATAATGAGTTGGTTTGCCAATAGAATATAAAATTATGTATAGTCTTTGTGGACTTGTTAGTTTGAAAAAATAAAACATATCATAAATAATTTTGAAATCATCTTTTGATAATAATAAATTGAATTCTTTTTCGAGTTTGTTATATAGATTTAATTTATTTATCATTAATTCAGTTTTATATTTTATATTGAATAAATTTTCTGTATTTTCAGGTTTTTCAACTCCAATAAATAATAGATCTAATTTTTTTACAGTAAAGGAAGGAATATCAATGGTTTTTAATATAAATTTTAGCATATTGGATTCTTCAGAATTTGAATCAAATATCAAACTTCCATTTCTTTTTATTATATAAAATAAAAATCTTGTAATTATTTCTGCTTGATGTATTTTAATTATTTCAAAAGATTTTTTCTCTAATTGCCTAATTCTTTCTCTGGTCAATCCTGACATTTTTCCTATTTGGTGAAGAGTTAATTTATTTGAACCTAAAATTTCATATCTATTTTTTAATAATTTCGTTAATCTTTCATTTTTGATATTTGATAAAGCATAAATTATTAATGAAGATAAATATTTGCTTAGATATTTTTTTCGACTTTTAAAAATTGTAAGAAATTTTAAATTTAAGTAAACTTTGCTTAATATATTTTTGGGTAATCTATATATTAAGTTGTATAAAGGAAAAACATAATTGTCTTTAATAAATGAATGATTGATAAAGCCAAATATACTTCCATAATCAATTATTTTATCTATATCTATGTTTGAAATATCACAATTTGATTTTAATTTTATAAATGACATTAATTGTTCTTTATTAACTTTATTTAAACCTATTTTAACTAATCTAAAATTTAAATCTATTAACCATTCAATAAGTATTTCTTTAGATACAAAATATGATTTTTTAGATATACTTTCTGATAAACATAGAAATCTTTTATCTGTTTCAATGAGTTTTGATAACTCTTTATATAAATCTTTGGGATTAAAAATTGATTTTGAATAGTTATAGTTATATTCTATAAATTCATCTAATGAAAAAATTGATGGATATTTAGTAAATTCAGATAATATATCTTTAGTATTAATATGTTTGTAAAGCAATAAATAAAATTGATTTAGGTTTTCTAATATATATTTTAAAATATCCTCCCTACGAATTCTTAAGCATCCATCAATTTTTGTTGCCCTTAAATTTGATTTTTGAATTTGAAGATAAATCCACCCTATGTTCCTATATAAAATATCAGATAGCTCTTTTATAGAGAAATACTGCTTTTGAGGTATAACCCTTTCAATCTCGTATAATAGTTCAGTATCACTTATATATATCATAATAAATAATGTGAAATGATGTTATTTATACATTCTACCATTATCTTCAATTATGCGTTTATTTTATTTAGGTATAGTTTATAATTATTTTACTGGGATTTGAATCCAGCAAATTTGCAATTAATTCACTAAGAATAACATCTTCTATTGTATATGGATACATATCTGCTAAATTCTTTTTTAAGTTTTTGTAATTTACACTGCTTTCATGCTCAATATTAACAATGCTCATAATCTAAACCTTTGTTAAAAATTATAAATTAATATGTTAAAAAAACAAAGAATGATAATTTATATCTAAATAATTTTAATAAACTAAAATTTAATTAACTAAATATATAGATTATCTCCGCTTTCTGGTAGTGTGGATTAATGAGAAGTCCCTCTTTTCTGCTTCTTGTTATAAGAATCTCATTTGCCAACCTCTCCGCCTTTGTTTTATCATCAGTGTTTAATATCATATACCACAATTGATATTTCTTAACTTCTTTTATTTCTTTGTAACCGAAGTTTTTCCATAATATTGGTGCAAGGTCTTTTGTTCCTTCTATATCTGATATTCTGGCTATTATCCCAATACCTTCTCTAATATTGAACGCCTTTGATATATCCTCATTTTCATTTAGCATTAATATATATTCTTTATTGGGATTAAAGAATAATGTTGTCTTTTCTGTTGCCTCTTTTATCAATTCAGAAGCATTGCCTTCTCGTAGAGCGATTGTTAATTCAAATAATATAGATGATTCTAAATGGTTTAGAAGTTCTTTATAACCCATTATATCTGTAAGGGTCTGCTTTGCAGTTATGGCAACCAGGTCAGGTAATCTAGATTTAACAATGATAAGAAATTTCATATCTGCTACTGTGTGATTATAATAATAACAGAGGTATGTTTCCATACCTCTGTTTACTATATAAATTTTTTTGGTTCTTACTTCATCTTGAAGTTTATTGGTATTGCTATCCAAACACCAATGGGTTTACCATTCTGAAGTGCTGGGGAGAATTTGCACAGATAAGCAGCATCAACTGCAGCCTGGTTGAATGATTCTATCTCCATTGGTTGAGTTACAACAACATTCTTTACAAGACCATCAGGGGCGACATAGACCATCAAGCCAACAGTGCCTTCAACGCCACCTTCTCTTCCAATTGATGGATACTCTGGCTCAACTTTTCTCACAAACTGTGGTGCTTGGTCATAAGCAACAAAATCATTAGGATTTTCTGGATTTGCTCCTTCCCATTTTACATTTGTGTCAGTTACCTCAATCTCTGTTCCTCCGGGAACGCCTCCATCAACACCGGGGACATAGTCAGTAATGGTTGACTTCTCTGCAAGTTCATCAGGAACTGGCATTGGAACCTCACCAACATTTCCCTGAGCGGGGAGACTAGATGGTGCTTCAGTCATTGGCATAATAGATGGTGGGGGTGGAAGTTCATCATATTTAACTTGAACCTTTATCTTATGATGAGTTTTCTCATTTTCTGTCTCTGAACCACCACCTTTAGGCATAAGAAAAGCGCCTATGATTGCACCGTGGAGAGCAATAGATATTATTAAACCCCACTTGTAGAATCCTACAAATTGCCAGCGCTTTCTCTCTTTTATTGTGTTTTGAATCTCTTTATCCATCTCTTTCTCTCTCATCTCAGTCCTCCTATACCAATATATCATATTTTATACATTTCAATAAAGAAAAATTTTTTAAAAAATTGAATATTTTACTTTTATTGTATAAATCAATTAGGATTCTGTTTGAGTATACTTGACTTCTGTGAATCAATATCAAGGAAATCATGTTCTTCGTGCATATCACAGTATTTGGTAGGTTCTGTTCCAGAGATAAAAGTTTCTATTCTAACTTTCTTGCATTTAGGAGTTGCGATAAGCCCGGATTCTTCACAGACAGTAACTCTTACGAGACTACCCCTGTAATCAAATTTATCAGTATTATCGGTAACCACTGAACCCATAAATTTTCCCCACATTGGTGCTGCTATCATGTAACAGGATGCCCAATAAGCTATTGACTCATGGTCATCTCTACCTACCCACACACCACAAAGCAGGTCTGATGTGAAACCGACCATCCAGGCATCTCTACCTTCCTCAGTAGTTCCTGTCTTTGATGCTGCGACTCCATTGAAACCGTATTTTTTTGCAAGAACACCCGTTCCTCTTTCTATTACACCTTTCATCATATCAATCATTACAGAGCATGTCGCCTCTGGTAAGACAACCTCTTGCTCCGGTATATGTTGTTCAATGATGTTGCCATCTCTATCCTCAATATACCGTATTGCATATGGTTCAGACCTCACTCCATAGTTTGCAAGAGTAGAATATCCGGTGCACATTTCTAGAAGCGTAACCTCTGATGAACCGAGGGCGAGCGAGTAAACGGGATTTAGTTCACTCTTTATCCCCATTTTATGAGCATATTCAACAAGCGTTTCTATTCCAATTCTATCAACTGTTTTTGCAGCGACGATATTTATTGATTGTTCAATAGCATGTCTTATAGTCATAGGTCCTGAGAATTTTTTTGAGTAATTATATGGGCGCCATCTTAAACCTGGTGCATCTATAGCGAATGGTGAATCTATTACAATATCTGCTGGTGTAAATCCATTGTCAACAGCAGCAGTATATAAAAAGACCTTAAATGCGGATCCTGGTTGTCTTTTTGCCTGGTATGCCCTGTTGAATGGACTCTCTTTAAAATCTGCGCCCCCAACCATTGCAAGAATTGCATCATCATTTGGATTAAGAACAACCATTGCTCCTTGATAATATGGTTCCATCTCATACGTAACATGAAGAATATTATTGTCTAAATCGATGGAACCAACTTTCACTACTACTTCTTCTCCAACCTTCAAGACATCTTCTGGTTTAAAATTAAAACCCCAACCTTCATAACTTATATCCATCATTCCTTTTACATCACCGCCAAAGTAAAGATAGCATGTAGAAGGTGTTATCTGTTCTATTCTTGCCTTCCTTATTTGACCTAATTTAATATCTGAAAGTTTCAAGTTGTCTTTTATACCAGGAACCTTATAGGGATATAATTCCTCTGCCCTCTTAAGTCCCCATATAACGACTTCATTTGCCTTCTTTTGCATATCAATATCAAGAGTTGTGTATACATTAAGACCACCTCTATATATAGCACTTGAACCGTATTTTGCTTCTAATTGTTTCCTGATATATTCAGTGAAGTAAGGTGCCGGGTCTTCTTCCTTTGGATGAGGGTTGAGTTTTATGGGTTCATTTTTGGCTTTTTCTGCTTTTTCCTTTGATATATAGTTGTTCCTAACCATCATTTCAAGAACCATATTTCTTCTCTTTTTTGCTGTATCAGGGTCTCTGAATGGTGAGAATGTTCCTGGTGCTTTTGGAAGACCTGCGAGCAATGCACATTCAGATAAGGTTAAGTCCTTTAATTCTTTTCCAAAATAAACCTCTGCTGCTGCTGCTGCTCCATAAGCATTATGACCATAGTATATTTGATTGAAGTAAAATTCTAAGATCTCATCTTTTGTATAATTCTTTTCAATCTTAATAGAGAGAAATATTTCCTTTATCTTTCTAATCACAGATCTTTCTTTTGTTAAGAAGAGGTCTCTTGCTAATTGTTGTGTAAGAGTGGATGCTCCTTGCCTTCTTGATAGACTGATTAAATCAACCCATACAGCTTTTACTATTCTTATTGGGTCTATACCCCAGTGCTTGTAAAAACGCTTATCCTCTATTGATAGAGTTGCCTTTATCAGATCATCTGGTATTTCTGAGAGATTAGCTATTATCCTCTTCTCTAAATATAATGAAGTTATCAGTTTATTATTTCTATCATATATATTGGTAGGTAAACTCGGTTGGTAATTCTCAAGTGTAGATGGGTCTGGAAGATTATAAGAAAGAATCTGAGTAAAACCGATTACCAATCCAATCAAAGAAGCGGCAATTATAATGACTATTTTACCAACTTTTTTAAAGTTGATTTTTTTCCTCTTGCTTATATACCTATTTAATATATCTTCGGGAAGATTCATATAATTTATTATATTCTATTTAGTGTATTTTTTCAATAGTGCCTTTATTTTAGGTCATTGGTTTTAAAGGCATCATCTCTGTTACTTTGATAAAAAACTAAAGATATTATTTTTGCTTTTGCCTTGAGAACATATTTAATATACGTATTATTGGAACAATGGGGAAAACAGAATTAGTCTTCTATATAATCAGGTAAGATATATTTCTTTGGGTCATCATTAATATTATTTACCATGACCTCATAGTGTAGATGTGAGCCGGTTGCCCAACCTGTTGAACCAACAAGTCCTATAACCTGCCCTCTGGTGACAGCATCACCTGCCTTCACAGTGACTTTGGATAGGTGAGCATATCTTGTCTTAAAACCAAATTTATGGCTGATTACCACGCAGAGACCATAACCACTCTTCATTTCTGCGGAGTCAATAATTCCATCTGCTGATGCTACCACAGGGGCACCAGTAGGCATTACAATATCAAGTCCTCTGTGAAATTGTATTCCACCACCAAGTGGATTTCTTCTATATCCAAAACCAGAGACAATAGGTCCTCCAGTAGGTTTTAATGTTGGTGTGAATTTCCAGATGCGTGTTTGCAGGTCTGATTTTTTCTTCAGATTTTCCTCAGATGAATATTGAATTTTTACTTTTTGATATAACTCACTTAGATTAGAAAGGCGAATATCTTTCATAAGTTCTGCATCTGCGCCCTCTAATTGACCACCAATTGCAAGATTGTTAATTTTATCTGCGATAGGTTCTTCGTCGTATAAAAGGCAAATATTATCACTGAAATTGAGTGTTTCTTTTAATTCGCTTTTTAACTGGTCCATTTTTTGAGATAGGTGAGTTATCCTCATATCCCTTGTTTTATCAACTATTTTCAAGAGATATACCTTGTTTTTTAATGTTATTCTGTCTGAATAACTGAGACCTAAATATAGGTTCGCTCCAACAAATATAATCAGTCCAACTATTGAAAGTAATATAGTTAGTTTACTTATAGTTATGCTATACGACCGATTGATAAATCGGGGTGATACAATAATAGAAATCTTCTTACTTGCTAATCCTTTAAAACAACGGTGCAGATTCATATATAAACCTTTATGAAGACGCCAAACTTCCAACTTATCTTTAACAAAATATTATTTATGTGTCAACAATTATTTTAAATATTTTTTAAGTAAGAAGTCATTTTTTATTTCAAATTAATCTAATTTTATATCGGTATAGAGTCCTCTTAGAAGGAATTAATTCAAAATTGATTTTACTTATATATAAAGTTTTCACTGACATATTCTGTCATACATTTGAATAAATTAATGTCAGAAAGGAGGTGATATCGTGAAAAGGCTTGCAACACTTATATTTCCACTCTTATGGGTTATATTCTGTGTGATCAATTGTAGCAACAGTAATACTGGTCTCATAACAGATAACACTGGTATTCAAAATGACGACCACACTTTCTCAGATGCATCAATATCGGGATATGTAACAAGGGCCAGCAATGGAGCACCTGTAGAGAATGTTCATGTCCTTATTCAATACACTAATGGTCTTACTCATATATGTTCTGAGGACTACACAGATTCAAACGGCTACTATTATTGTTCGATGGAGGGACATGTGCATAACGATGTAATAGAGATTATTGTTAATCCCCCTATTGGCTCTGGTTGCTATCCGGTGTTACATAATATCTATTATGGGGAAGAAGACCCTCAAGTAGATTATGAATGTCCTCTACCACCACCATGGGATTCATTTCCACCACAATAAAACCATTGCTTGATTAACACTTAATTTCAACTCTTATTAGCGGGGTTTTACAGCCCCGCTGGTTTTTTATAAAACTTCTAATATTCTTAGGGTTGGGGAAAAATATTGTTCAATCAAGAGGAGGGCTTATAAATTATTATTTCTATTTCTTAATTTTTTGAAAAACTGTTCTATCAGGTCCTCTGCAGGTTTATATTCTATAAACTCAAAGGTTGGAATTTTATGATTTTTAATAAAAGTTCTTAGGTCGTATAGACCACCCAGAGCCCCCCATTTTTTATCTTCTGCTAAAAAAATAATCTTTTCTATGTGTGAATATATCAGGGCACTCAAACACATCGGACAGGGTTCTAATGTTGTTAGAATTGTGCAGTTATCTAACTTAATTGTCTTCTTTTTCTTTGTAGCTTTCTTTATTGATACAATCTCACTATGTAATGTAATATTACCTGAATTTTCTACCAGATTATGACCCTTTGAGATTATTTTATCATTCTCAATAATTACAGAACCTACTGGGACTTCACCATTATTAAAAGCAATCTTTGCCTCTCTCATTGCTATCTCTATGTATTCTTTATATTTCTCAGGAATTACTGGATGCATATATTTATCTTTACTCACCAAGATATGCGCTCTTTACCATTTTATTATTAAGTAGCTTTTTAACATTACCGTGAAGGACTATTCTTCCTGTTTCCATAACATAGCCCTTATCTGCTATTGATAATGCCATTTGAGCGTTCTGTTCAACGAGAAATATAGTTGTCTTCTGTTTTTTTATCTGAATTAGAACATCAAATATAAGTTCCACGTATTTTGGTGCAAGTCCAAGAGATGGCTCATCCAAGAGAAGAAGGCGTGGCCTGGCCATGAGTGCTCTTGAAATTGCTAGCATCTGTTGTTCACCACCTGATAGGGTCCCACCTTGTTGATTACATCTTTCTTTCAATATTGGAAATAGGTTAAATATCCATTCTATAATATCGGGGTCTGGTTTTTTGTGTGAGAATGCTCCCATCAGCAGGTTTTCATAAACAGACATTCGAGGGAAGATGCGTCTTCCTTCTGGAACCTGTGATATCCCTTTCCTGACTATCCTGTCTGGAGAAAGTCCGGTTATATCTTCTCCTGCAAAAAATATTTTTCCTGATATTAATTTGATTATCCCGCAGATGGTCATAAGTGTTGTTGTTTTACCTGCACCATTTGCTCCAATTATAGTTGCTATCTTACCTTCATCAACACTTAAATCTATACTATCAATTGCAACTATATTGCCATAACCTGACTTTAGTCCTTTTACCTCTAATAAATGCATATATAAAAAATAAGAAATTTATATGATAAAATCAAATCAAAGTTGAATTATAACTTATCTGGTTGTTATTTTTAGTTAAAAAAATGATGATAGTATGAATATAGAAGAGATAAAAGACCTTTTGATGGGAATTGAAAGAAAGGTATATGGAGTAATGCCTTTCTGGATATATATATGTTTTTCTATTATATTTGTCCTTTCTGTTCTCATCGTAATTATTGTTAAAAATATATTCTATAAATTTATCTTTGAAATGGTCTTTCTTTTAGTGACAGGTTATGGTTATATTAGATTGTCAATGCTGGCAGAGGATATTGCGTTATTAAAGCAACTGACAACTTCATGTAAATTATTAGATGCAGTTAAAAATAACATTAATAATATATTGAATGATGATATGTTCAAGAAGACCATTTTTTTGAGAAATTTAAACAAGGTTAAGTTAAAATAAGAACAGAATGAATGAGAACTATGAATTTCAATTTTTAATATTTATGGGGTAATAGTGAGTAAGAAAAATTTAATCTTTTATTTTTTAATTCCAGTTGCAGTTCAATCAATTATTTTAATTGTCATACTTTTGTTAACTCCAAATTACCCGATTGGAACTGATTTTGAAAAAGCATATTATCCACTTGCAAAGAGTATCCTGAATGGTGAAGGGTATCATATAGATGGACGATTCAATGCTCAATATCCCCCTGGTTACCCGTTAATATTAATATTTCCGCACATTCTATCAAGAATGCTAAATATTGGTATTTTGCCTGTTATAAGATTTATTAATATTATTTTGTTGTCATCTTCTGTTCTAATCCTTTTTAATTTAGCAAAATTTGAGTTTGGAGAGAAGGTAGCGTTACTGTCAGCTTATCTCTGGATGATATATCCATTCGATCTGTGGTTATTAAGGTGTGGTTATAGCGAAATTCCTTTCATTGTGTTTATATTGTTGTCTCTATTTTTCACAATAAAGATGATACGAAAACCCTCAAAAAAGTATTCATTCTTAGTAGGGCTTTTTTCAGGTATATCAACATTGATAAGACCTATTGCGATGTTGTGGTTTTTGATTCCCTGCCTGTCAATATTTTTTCTAATTAAGATAGATATTAGAAAGAGGTTGTTATTAATTTTTTTGATAGTTCTGGTCTTTATTGGGATTCTTTTACCCTGGGAAATATATGTTTATAAAAATACAGGTGATTTAGTCGTTGTTTCCAAAGAAGGTTGGACATCTATTGTATATGGAATTACATTTGGAGCAGGATTTAATGAAAATATTCCCGGGAAGCTACCGATTTCACACGATATTCATGATTTTATGGTAAAGACAAGGGAGTTTGACCTGTCATTGAGACCTTTGGGTAAGATGCTCTCTCAGCCAGAAAATCTGATTCCATATTTGAAGAGTGAATTTTTGAAAAATCCATTTCTTTTTATAAAATTATTTCTATATAAATTAACCCGAGCGTGGTATGGAACTGAAGAGATGTGGTATGAGAAATATATACTTATTATTCAAGGTCCACTGTTTGTCCTATTTATGTTTGGAAGTATTATTTCTTTAAGGTATTTATTTAAAAAGAGATACATTTTTTATATATTGCTCTCACATATAATTTATTTCTGGGTAATGACAACAATAGCACTATCAATCCTTAGAATAATGATACCCGCAATGCCGATCGTATTAATATTTGTAATTATTTCAATAATTTTCTTATTGAACAAAAAGTCATTGGTGAGCAATGAGGTCGATAAGGGATTTAAGTAATAGATATAGAATTGATGTCAAATTTAATGTGTCATTGTTTTATGATTTCTTTTTAATGATTAGCAGGGATATATTCAATTGTATGATATGAAATATAAGATTCTAAACCTTGGTTGTCCTAAGAACCTTGTTGATGGTGAAATTTTGGCTGGCACCCTAGCCAATAACTTGTCACAGATGAATGTTCCTGATGGTTCACTTATTATAAATACCTGTTCTTTTATCGCTCCCGCAAGAGTTGAAGCAATGTCCGAAATTAGAAGTGCAGTTGAGAAAAAAAGGCGTGGTGAGATTTCAAGCGTTTATATTACTGGCTGTATGGTGAAGAGCCATTTAGATGAGATAAGAGCAATAGATGGTATTGATGGAGTGATTGAGCCCGTCTTCACATGGGAAGGATTGTTTGATAGAAAAGAGCTGTTTCATAACAGAGTTCTTGCATCAAACCTGGGTTCTGCTTATGTGAGAATTGCCGATGGTTGCAATAGAAGATGCTCATATTGTCTTATTCCATCTATTCGCGGACCATATAGAAGCAGAAAGTTGAGAGATATTATATCTGAGGTTGAATTTCTTGCAAATAAGGATATAAAGGAGATAATAATAATATCAGAAGACGTAGGATTATACGGTTCTGATATAGATGGGGTGAGAACCCTATCAAAGTTACTGGTATCTCTTGATAGAATTACTGGCATAAAGTGGATTCGTCTTTTATATCTCAATCCAGAGTCAATAACCCCCGACCTTTTAGAATTTATAAGTTCATCAGAAAAAGTTCTTCATTATCTTGATATACCATTACAACACACAAATAGCAGAATTTTGACTGTAATGGGAAGGAACCCACTTTCATTACCATATGCTGAATGGCTGAGAAATATCTACAATATTATTCCTGATGCTGTGGTCAGATTGACATTTATGGTAGGATTTCCATCTGAGACAGAAGATGAGTTTGGCTCTCTTCTTGAAGATATAAGAAAGCAACCACCGGACCATTTAGCAGCATTTGTCTATTCGCAGGAGAAGAATACAATAGCGGGTGAGATGAAACCTCAGATAAGCGATGCGATAAAGTGCAAGCGGTATAGTCAATTATTGGGATTATTTTACAGATTGGGAATTGAAAAGAAAAGGCAGAGATTTACAGGTAGCAATATGGAGGTGATACTTGAGGATATTGATGTTAACCTGCCATATTCTTTGGGAAGGGGTTCTGCTGGCAGATTGTGGTTTCAAGCACCGGATATTGATGGTAAAATTTTTATACTAGGTCATAAGGTGGGTGAAGCAGGAGAAATTATCAGTGTTTTAGTTGATGGAGTGAAGGGTTACGATTTCGTAGGGAGTGTTATTACTTGAATATAGCAATTTTAATCACAATAAGTAGAATATTTCTATCTTTTATCTTCCTTGGATTTATTCTTATAGAGACAAATATAACTGATATTGTCTCATTCTATCTGTTTCTATTGGCTGCTATAACTGACATATTAGATGGTTATATTGCGCGCAGGTCAGGACAGATAACAAATCTTGGCAAATTTATGGACCCACTTGCTGATAAAATATTGGTCACAGTTGGTCTTATAAGTATTGCAGGGAGAGGGTTGATTGGCAATTGGGTGGTAATACTGATTGTCGGGAGAGAGCTTTTTATTACTGGCATTCGCTCAATTTCTGCATATAAGGGTGTGGTTATTCAACCCATACCCCTCGCAAAGGCAAAGACACTCTTTCAGATGACGGTTGTGTTTATATACCTTCTTTTTATAACATATCCAGCGTTCTATAAACACATTACAGGTAGTATCAGTAGATTTATAAAAATAAATGTTGAACAGGTTATATATTACTTTCTCATCTTTACTGTGATTATTACTATTGTCACGGGAGTTATCTATATATGGCGAAACAAGAAGATAATAATGGGAATGCTGTATTAGATAAAATTTACAATATTTTTGCATCCTGGTTTTTTCTGGGAAGAATTCCCTTTGCACCTGGAACATTTGGCTCTCTTGGTGCTATGCCATTATTTTTATTACTTCAAAATCACTGGATAATCTATATTATTGTTCTTATATTTCTTGTCTTCTTTTCAATACCATCATCTAACTATATTGAAAGAAAACTCAATAAAAAAGACCCATCGTCAATAGTCATTGACGAAGTTATAGGTCAACTGGTCGCCTTATTATTCATTTCTGATAAAAGTTTTTTTACAGTATTTCTTTCCTTCTCTCTGTTTAGATTATTTGATATAATTAAACCTCCTCCAGCGCAATTAATGCAATCTCTTTATGGAGGATACGGGGTGATTATGGATGATATAGTTTCAGGTGTTTATGCCAATCTGGTTTTAAGAATATTTCTCTTTATTGGTGGTGTGAATATATGAAGTTGGAAGAGTTAGTAAATATTCTCGATGATTATCTTGATATTGGAAGATTTCAGGACGAGATGTTGAATGGTCTCCAGTTGGGTGATATGGAAGATGATATAGTCAATATTTCACTTGCAGTCAGGTTGACTGACAATGTAATTGGTGATGCTAAAAAGAATAAAGCAGACCTTCTAATTACTCATCATGGACTGCTTCAGGTTGATGAGGTGAAACCAATAGTTGGGGATACTTATAAATTGTTAAAATTGTTGATTAAATCGGACTTAAATTTATATACATGCCATCTCCCTCTTGATGCTCACTACGAGATTGGAAATAATATTGCGCTGGCACGATTAATAGAGCTTGAGGATGTCCAGCCATTTGGTTTTTATAAAGGCGGTCCTCTCGGTTTCAGGGGAAGATTCAAAAAAGAAGTCAGTTTAGATAACCTGGTGAAAAAACTTGATAAATCTCTTAATACCAAATCACAACTGATACAGGCAGAGAAAAAGGACATGGTGAAGACAGCCGCAGTTATCAGTGGTCGGGGTGCTTTTGCACTCGCGGAGGCAATTGAATATGATGTTGACCTCCTTATAACCGGTGAACCGAGTCAGGGTGTCTATCATCCAATACAGCAGGGTGGTGTCTCAATGATATTCGCCGGGCATTATCAGACAGAATGTCTTGGTGTTCAATCTCTCTGTAATAAATTGAGAGATGATTTTGGTCTGAACTGCGTTTTTATTGATATTGAATAAGATGCCGAATGATGCAAGACCATTCTCAATTCTTATTATTGGCGATGAACTCCTAACAGGTGTAAAAGTAGAGTCAAACTCAAACTACATATCAAACCGACTGTCTGACCTAGGTATTGATACCCAGGTAATTCTTACTATTGGTGATGACGAGAATCGAATAATAGAAGCACTTAAATTCTGCTTGAATGTATCAAATGGTGTCATTGTATCAGGTGGTCTTGGTCCAACAAGTGATGATAAGACAAAAACTGCTATATGTAAATTCTTGAATATTGGGAAGATAATGCATCAGGAGATACTTGATGACATGAGGGAGAGATTTTCAAAAAGAGGGATTGATATGCCACAGTCAAATATAGAACAGGCATATCAGCCCGAGGGTGCTATCTTACTGAAAAATCCAGTTGGGACTGCCTGCTGTTTCATCCTTTATAAAGATAATAAGCCGATTATTGCCCTTCCTGGTGTTCCATCCGAAATGGTTGTGATACTGGATGAGAGTGTCCTGCAATTTCTAAAAGAGAACGGTTATGGACTCGTTAATCTTCATATTCTTGATGCAAGGGTGGTAGGGCTTTCCGAGTCCGCTGTATATGATGCAGTTCTTCCTCTAAGGGAGCGAATAGAAAAGAAAGAAGATGTCACACTTGCATATTATCCCCATTTCATTGATGTAACTGTGAGAATAAAGGTGAGGGGTGAAGATGACTATGCTGAAAGCATATTCACTGAGGCAATGGGGTTATTGGGTAGATGTCTTGGTGATAGAATCTATGGCTATGGTCCTGATGGTCTTGAGATTGTAGTTGGCAAGCATTTGAAGGAGAGAAGGTTTACTATATCAGCCGCGGAGTCCTGCACAGGTGGTCTCGTCTCCGACAGGATTGTATCTGTCCCCGGCTCAAGCGATTACTTCCTGGGTGGTGTTGTTTCATACTCAAATGAAGCGAAGATGAGTTTGCTTGGCGTCTCTCAGGAGACGCTGAATACTTATGGTGCTGTTTCACACGAGACAGCGGTTGAGATGGCTGTTGATGCTAAAGAAAAATTCAAGTCGGATATTGCAATATCTACGACTGGTATAGCGGGTCCAACGGGTGGCACACCTGAAAAGCCGGTCGGTCTTGTCTATATTGGCTGGGCTTTCAGAGATTACTCCGGTTCAAAGGAACTTATGTTAGGTGGAATGAACAGGACAAGAGTCCGCTTATACTCAAGCCAGATGGCACTTGATTTAGCGAGAAGGTTAGCACTGGGTCTTAATATTAATTTTTGATATGCCAAGGTCATTCATAGCGATACCAATTTCAAGACCACTCAGAGATAACCTGGTAGATATTATTAAGGAAATCAGTAAAATCTCACCAAATACCAAGTGGGTGGAGAGAGAGAACCTCCATATAACTATGAGGTTTCTTGGTGATATTGATGATGAGATGGTAAAGAAGATTAGCGATGTTTTAGATGAGGTGGCAGTAAAGATAGCACTATTTCCGTTTGAGATTGAGGGTATAGGTGCATTCCCGCATCCGAAGAGGGCAAGAGTGATATGGGCTGGTATATCTCAGGGCTCTGATGAGATTGTGAAAATTGAGAAAAATATTGGCGATAAACTGGAAGAACTTGGGATACCGAAGGAGGGTAAGGCGTTCCACCCTCATATAACGCTTGGCAGGGTCAGGTTTCCGAAGGGCAATCTTGAACTTGCGAGGTTCATTGATGATAGCAAGGGTAGGGTGTATGGCGGTGAGGCGGTAAGTGAGATTATATTAATGCAAAGCACTCTCACGCCACAGGGCTCGATATATGAGCCCCTTCATATAGCAAAATTGAAGAAGTAATAGAGTTCATCAAAGTAATGTTTACTAATTTATATCTATTTTTTGCCAAGATTATCTCAAATAATCTTCCTTTTGTCAGAAAGATGAGATATGAGATTAGAAGGCAGATTGGAAGTTCTAAAAGAATATTGGAGGTTGGCTGTGCACTTGGTGGGACGCTTGCAATCCTTTATTCACCAGGGAGATTTCTGGTTGGCATTGATAACGATAAAAAGAAGATAAAGATTGCCGGGTCAATACACAGACATATACAATTCTCAATTATGGATGCTGTAAGTTTAGGTTTTACAGATGATGCCTTTGATGCAGTGGTTTTATCGTTCGCCCTGCACGAGATTGATGATTATACCACAACAATAAAGGAGGCGTGCAGGGTATCAAGAAAAGTTGTTGTTGCCGATATGGGAAGCCCGAAGGGAATAGGTGGTGTGTTTTTCAAGTTTGTTGAGGGAGAGAAATTAGAAAGACATCTTTCAAGGGATTATGATAGTGAATTTAGGAGATATGGTTTTTTTAATATAATGTCAGAGAATATAAGCGCGAATGTTGTAATGTGCATTTATGCCAAAATTGAATAAATTTGTTTATCCCGGTTGATTAATACAATAAGGGATTTTACTTAGTCTCTCTTTTTTATTTTAGTATTTCAGATTATTTATAGGTGCTGTTATACCAATCTTTAATCTCCTTATCGTTATATTTCTCATAGATCTTCCATTCTTTATATGCTTCCTCACTCTTTTTATCCTTTAAGATATGAAACTCTACAGGAAATATCTTTTCCTTAGGAATAACTTCTAATTTATCCTCGTATGGTGTCATAACAAATACTTCTTGTCCATCTACCTTATAACAATAGAACATTGCCATATGTTTACTATCATCGTCTCTTTCAACCTCACCAACAATAAATCTAGAAAATATAGCATAAGGTGATACATACATTTTTACCCAGTTATCTACATACCAGTATTTTATTAAAAAACTAGGAATACCAATATTAACAGCAACTCCTGGATAATACTCATAGTATGGGTCAAAATGACCCCAAAGATTCTTATTATCAATTACACGAATAAGTTCATCAGTTGATTCCTTCCTTAGTTTATTAAGTTGTTTCTCTTCCTCTTCTGTCTGTGGTTTTCTTTTCGTAATAAGGTCTTCTTCATAGAATAACTTCATATCTCTTTCAAAAAATTCTCTATTTGCATTAAGAATATCCTCTACTGTCTTTGGTGGTTCATCTTTACCAATATATGCAATGAACTCATAACCATATATTCTACCTTTAATATCATATATTGGGTATAGGATTACTTCTCTAATCTCTTTTGTCTCAGGATTCCACCATGTATTTACTCCATATTTCTGTTCTTCAATAGATTCATTTAACCCAAATAAGAAAATATAGTAAGCGACTTTTTTAAGGGTCTCTATCTGAACAGGTGTTAAGGGTATTCCTTCTTCTGTAATCAGTGTCTTCTCTTTTTCTTCCACTGTATTCTCAGCATTTAAAAAACTTTGCAATATAGAGAATATAATAATTAAAATAATTACCCGTTTTATCATCTTTTACATCCTAATTTATTTCTAAAAACTTCTGCCTTGTGAACCATGTTCCTTCTACCTTAAAAATAACATCACCATTATCTGCATTTAATTTATATACATCACCACCCCACTCTTCTGATACCCAGACACTATTGTCTAATTTACAGTAACCAACAGATGATAACTCCTCCTCTAAATATATGTGCCATACAAGATTTCCACTCTCTGAATATTTCCAAGCCCCATAATATCCTGCACTGTATTGACTCCCCTTTGAATCAGTTACCATATTAGATGTGCCCTCGTAATCATTAATTTCACATTTTATTTTCCCATTATCATTTAACTTTATAAGTCGTCTTGGTTCAAGAGACATAACCCATACCCCGCAATCATCCTGGTCAACTGCCAATCCTTCACAAATGTTATTATCCACATATTGAGTTAATGTATTCCCATTTCTATCAATGCGAGTTGCCTTTTCCTTTTCAAATATTAGCCAAATTGAACCATCTTTCTCACATACTTCCATTACATCAGGATAACCTATTTCACAGACCTTTTGCTTTAATGTTAAATTCTCTCCGTCCAATATATACAATACCCCATCTTTATCAATCCAAACCTCACCTCTTTCACCATCACAGGAAATTGGACCTTTATTCCAGTTATCAGGACTTTTTAGAACCAAATTACCATTATCATCATATTTATAAACATATCCATCATAAGCCCTGAGATAAATTGAACGAGTGGAACTGCAAATATCAAATTCTCCTTGGGGGACATCTATATTAAAAATTAATTTCCCATCAGTATAGGAATAAGCATAAATTATAGAAAATTTATCACCCATGACCATTAAAGAAATCTTTTTATTATTATCACCAGTATTATTATCACCACATCCAATTATCATTCCTATTAAAAGGAATGAAATTAATAAATAACTAATTATCCTCATACCAATCCACCTCCATTTTCTAGTTTGAGATTCCATTAATGACATTTCAAATCTTTTTCAAATTCAACATTATTCAATCTTTATTATAAGGTATTTTATGTTATTCAGAGATGTCTCTGTTTTCTCTGTCATTTTTCAATCAGTGTTGTAAGAGTCCAGCCAGTTCGTCCGTCTTCCGTGCGTATATGTGTCCAATCACCTGATTTCTTCAATATCTGATACTTCGCCTCTGGCATTATTATATAAGATGGTTGAAGATTAAGGTCAGGTTTTAAATATATAACAAGGGCGTTTTTGCTCACTATCCAGTTTCCTTTCGTCTGGTTGGGTGGGCTTTGTTGATAATTTTGCTGGTTAGATGGCATCGGGTTTTCCTGATATGTGTTTCTATTGCTATTTTGCTCAAAAATTTTATCTAATTTATCAGAAAACATCGGGCTGATTGAAGCAATGATGGCAATAATTGCTGCTATCACTCCAATCATTAAACCAATGAGCGGTATAATCCATGTCCATTTTGGAATCTTACCCAGACCCAAACTGCCTATGTTGATAGTCGGGGGACGAAATTCAGAATTAACTATCTTCCACTCACCACTCTGTTTATTAAAAGTATTCCTGAAGGTGACTTCCAGTTGTGTGGTTGTGTCTTTTGAACGGAATATAATCATCTCAATAGTGTTGTCCACAAGAGCAGAATCACCGCTCAAACTCAGGAAGTCAATAGAAACTGCATATCTCTTCATATCACTTGTGATAAACTGGTCAATCGCTCCCTTTTTTACTTTTTGATAAAACTCCTGATTATCCTGAGAAACGACTGACATATATAAATCTATGTCTTCTCTATTGCATCCCCTCTGCATCTTTTCTACTGCCGAACAAATGGCATCCGCATCGTTTTTAAGAGTTGGGTCTAAAACACCTCCGGGAAGTTTGTTGAAGAGTATCTCTGGTTGAAAGGGAACATCCCTGGTCTTTGTTGTAATTGCTACACCGGGAAGACGGTTGAAATAATAGACCTCTCCTTCGTGGAGTTTTTCTGCTTCATCCCCATAGAGTTTCTGACCTCTTTCGTGATGCACCCAGACAGCACCGCAATATTCGCATTTACCGGCGTTTTTATCTTTGATGACCGCCCCACAACAGGGACAGCGAAGTATATCAACATCACTCATCTCTCACCTCATAGGTGAATTTTGGAATAAATAGCGTGCAATTGCCATAGAAAATTTTTTTATAGTAAATTTGAATAAAATTATTAACAACAATCAATAGAAGAAATATTGTAATCATATATTTATTCACGATATTCCACCTCCATCATACTATTCTTATAAGTAAACATAGTCCAATTATAACTCCAAACTATACTACTCAAATCACTACTTATTTTCCATATAACTGGAATGTAACCATGAGAACCATAGAAAAATAATGACTGGTCATATTTATTCCCAGCCATATAAATTATCCCCACTGTTTCATCATTACCTAAATTTATCTTCATACTTCCAATTAATTTACCATTGATATCAATCTTATACACATATGATTCATATTCTGAATTCTGACTGTTCTTAAATGAACATCCCATATAAACACCACCATCGCTCTCATCAGAGAAAAGAAAAACCTCCTCCATTTTCTGGTCTCCAGTGGGATTTCCTGCTACTAAGTCCACCTTCTGGGCATTGGAATCAATTCTTATTAGTATCTCTTTATCTGAATTATCTTCAATCCAAGCCCATATATAACCTCTCTTCTCATCCACATCCATAGCCCTAAAATAGCCAACATCTTTCAATGCACCAATTTCATTCATATCACTATCCCATTTGTGTATATCCCTGCTATTATAGGGTGAAAACCAGAGTGAACCGTCAACCTTATTTACTACCCATGAACCTGTAAAACCAGGTGTAACTGGAACCTGCTTTCCTCCAATGAATTTTATATCAGATGATACCCTTCCCCAATAGTAAATATCACCCCCTATCTCCCTATAGTTTATCCAGCAACCACCATCATTCTCACAAGCACCTATATTTTCAATACGCCATTCCTTTCCCTCCATATTCAAGATAAGAGTTCCAAGGTTTTCCCCATTACGACTGAATTTATAAATCTTATTAGAAAAATTTTCGTCTTCATCAACTACCCAAACTGCGCCTCTGTTTCTGTCAACTGAAAAAGATACGATATCATGTGGTTTTTCTACCTCAATACCATAACCTTGTAATCCGTTACCATCAAAGACATTCAATGCTGATATACGATAGTTCAATTGACCTTTAACCCACAAAATCCCTCCCTCCGGTAACGGAACCTCATTATCACCACATCCAATCATCATCCCAACTAAAAGGAATGACAGTAATAGAAAATTAATCCATTTCATATAAAGGAACCTCCATATTAGTTAATTAGAAATTATTATAAGCCAATCACTCAACAACTATATTCACTAACCTGTCAGGAACAATTACTACTTTCTTTATTCTCTTATCTCCTACTCTCTTTATTATATCGTCATTTGAAAGGACGCTCTTTTCCACTTCATCATTAGATAGACCCCTTGATAAAGTGATGTGTGAACGAACCCTGCCATTTATCTGAACTACATACTCAACCGTCTCGGTAGTCAGTCCCTTTGGGTCATATTCTGACCAGCCAAATCTGAATATTGTTCCATCACCGCCCACCTGGTGGTAAAGTTCCTCGGCAAGGTGGGGAATAAATGGCGCTATGAGCCATATAAAACCAAAGGATGCCTTTGAGAAAACCTCGTCATCCCTGTTCTTATATTCATATAGTTCATTTAAGAGTTCCATAAATCTCGCAATCGCAGTATTGTAATGTATATTCTCAATGTCAAAAGTAACCTGCTTTATCGTCTGATGGAGTTTTCTATATAACTTCTTTGCATCACTATCAAGACCATCAATATCGCTAACAGTTAAGTCCTTATATATCCTAATCTTATCTTTATTTGAAGTTATGAATCTCCATATCCTATTGAGGAACCTGTTAGCGCCTACTACGCCCTCATCGCTCCACTCCTTATCAACCTCGGGTGGTCCGGCAAAAAGTAATAATACTCTTGCACAGTCGGCGCCATATTCCTGCACAAATGGTCCGGCAGGGACCACATTTCCCTTTGATTTACTCATAATCTCCAATCTGGAGATGCCATCTTCATAGAGTGTTCTCTTCATTATCATTCCGTGGCTGAAGTAGTTTGTAAACGGTTCATCATATTTAACCAGCCCAAGGTCAAATAAGAACTTCATAATAAAACGTGAGTAGAGCAAATGTCCTGTTGCATGCTCTTTTCCACCTATATACTGGTCAACAGGGAGCCAGAGGTTCACCTTCTCCGGGTCAAATATTTTCTCATTATTTCTGGCATCAGCATATCTCAGAAAATACCATGACGAGCACACAAATGTATCCATAGTGTCAGGGTCTCTTTTTGCAGAACCCCCACACTTTGGACAGGTTGTATTTATATACTCAGGTGATGTCTCAAGCACGCTCCTTCCCTTCGGAATGAAGTCCACCTTATCCTCAGGTGGAAGAAGCACTGGCAGTTCACTATATGGGACGGGGACAACTCCACACTTCTCACAGTGTATGATGGGTATTGGACAGCCCCAGTATCTCTGCCTTGATATCAGCCAGTCCCGAAGTTTATATGTCACCTTTGCACCACCGAGCCCCATCTTCTTTAATTTCTTATTGAGTGCGTTTATTCCATCCTTTGATGAAAGACCGCTGAATTCGCTTGATTCAACCATTATGCCGTAGTCCTCATAAACCCTCTCCATCTCATCCGGGGAGAGTGCCTCCTCATTTTCAGGCTTGATGACAACGCGAATTGGGAGGTTGTATTTTTGAGCGAACTCGAAATCTCTCTGGTCGTGGGCAGGAACTCCCATAACTATACCCGTGCCGTAGGAAGCAAGCACATAGTCACCAACCCATAATGGTATTCTCTCACCTGTTAATAGATGAACTGCATGTAGTCCCGTGAATATGCCATCTTTCTCCCTGACGGTTGATGTCCTCTCAATGTCTGACTTTCTTATAGCGTTCTCTATATATATCTTTACCTCATCTCTTTCTGGCATCTTTTCAATTATCTCTCTCAATAATGGATGTTCTGGTGCTATGGTCATAAATGTGACACCGAAGAGTGTATCCGCTCTTGTCGTGAATACTGGAATGTCCTCACCCGACTCAAGTTTGAATACTATCTCAGTTCCCTCGCTTCTGCCAATCCAATTTCTCTGCATTGTAATAACTTCTGGTATCCAACCACTCAGTTTATCAAGGTCATCAAGGAGCCGCTGGGCGTATGAGGTTATCTTAAAAAACCACTGGACTAAACTTTTTTTGATTACTGACGCTGAACATCTGTAGCATTTCCCATCGCCTGTCACCTGTTCATTTGCGAGAACTGTCTGGCAGGATGTGCACCAGTTGACTAAGGATTCTTTTCTGTATGCAAGACCGTTCTCATATAATTTGAGGAAGAGCCATTGTGTCCATTTGTAGTAGTCAGGAAGGCAGGTTGTTACTTCCCTTTCCCAATCATAAGATATGCCTATCAGTTCTATTGATTTCTTTGATATTGCAATATTGTTTAATGTCCATACCGATGGCTTTTCATTATGTTGAATTGCAGCGTTCTCAGCAGGAAGTCCGAAGGCATCCCAGCCAAAAGGATGCAGGACATTATAGCCCTTCATCAGGCAATATCTCGCAATAACATCACCATAGATATAGTTCTCCATATGTCCAACATGGAGGTCTCCCGATGGATATAGATACATTTCCAGTATGTAGAACTTTGGTTTTTCTGGGGATTCTGTGGCTTTAAATAAACCTATCTCATTCCAGAACCTCTGCCAGCGCTTTTCTACAGGGCGTCCTGGATATTTAATCTCTGCCATATATGTTTGTTAATTCGTTACAAATCAGTATCACTCATCAATCTTTTTTGGGATTGCTGTTTCAATCTTCGTTGGATATGTTGGAATGAGCAATCCCTTTAATGACCCTTTCTGTGTGTCATTCATCAGTGGGAGTAGTTCTATCATTGCCTTTATTTTTACCTTTTCAAGTGCATATCTGATTTTTGCTATATCACCTGCTATTGCCATTGCCTTTTTTTCGTTGCCTTCAAGGATTGCCTTTGAAAGCGCGTCTGCTTTGGCATTAATATCTTTCTCCCTGTCAATATATTCTTTATAATATTCATTTAGTATTTTCAATATTGCCTCATTGGATGTTGCCTCTGGTGTAATGAGCAAGTCATATAAGTTTTTCCACCATCCGGTAAATTCCTCCGCTTTTGATATAACAGGTAATATCAATGATAGAACAGTGATTAGTAATATTAATCTTTTCATCAAAATCACCTCCGGAGATATGTAGATTTATCTTAATATAACATAAATATCTCTATATTAAAACAGATAGATAAAGTGTAAATATTATATTTATTATTGAAAGAAATAGTGTATAATAATTTAATATTCAGTATATTTTGATATCAATGAAATATTTTATTATAATGTTGTAATATTTTTACTTGATTTAATTTTACTGAATGATATAATCTCATTTACTCTTTTCAAATAAGGAAAGGGTAAGAGAATTTTAGGTTTATTTTGGGAAGGTATACTTATGCCTGCTGATAAGATAAGGATACGTTTAAGGTCGTTTGACCACAGATTGCTTGACCTGTCTGTGAGGGAGATAATATTGACTACAGAAAGGACAGGTGCGAGGGTATCAGGACCTGTGCCTCTTCCTACAAGAATAAACAGATACACTGTCTTACGCTCGCCCTTTATAGATAAGAAGTCAAGAGAGCAATTTGAGATAAGAATCCATAAGAGATTACTTGAGATACACAATCCTACACCGGAGACAATAGATGCAATAACGAAACTTCAGTTACCAGCAGGTGTAGATGTTGAGATAAAGATGTAATTTTCTGGTCTCTTATTACCAGAAATTTTTGGAAAGTTTTGCTAGAGTGATTATTATGCCGTTTGGAATAATAGGAAGAAAGTTAGGTATGACTCAGATAATAACTGAAGATGGTAGAGTTTTACCAGTAACTCTCATGCAGGCAGGACCCTGTGTTGTAGTTCAGGTTAAAAATGAGGATAAAAATGGTTATAGTGCACTGCAATTGGGGTTTGAGGAAGTGAAAGAGAGCAGGGTAAAGAAACCGTTAAAGGGTCATTTTGCGAAAGTCGGTGTAAAGCCCATGCGAATATTAAGGGAGTTTAAGGCAATGCCAGGTGATTATGAAGTTGGTGATGTAATATATTGCAATGTATTTTCTGAGGGTGAGAATGTTGATGTATGTGGAATAACAAAAGGTAGGGGCTTTACAGGTGGAATGAAAAGATGGGGCTGGAAGGGGGGTGGAGGAAGTCATGGCTCAATGTTCCACAGGGCACCCGGCTCAATAGGTGCATCTGCATCACCCTCTAAGGTTATGAAGGGTCATACTATGCCCGGACATTATGGTGTGGAGAGAAAAACAGTTCAGAACCTCCTTATAATAAAGGTTCTAAAAGATAAAAATATATTACTTGTTAGGGGGGCAGTTCCTGGACCAAATAAAGGTATTGTAATGGTTTTAAAGAATAGAAATAAAAAGAATGAGGTTCCAAAGAAGATATTAGAGTTAAAAGAAGAGGAGAAGGTTTCAGAGGTAGCAGTTGAAGAAGCAAAAACTGGTGAAGGTCAATAAACTGATGGAGCAGTTATGAAGTTTGATGTATATAACATAGAAGGCGAGAAGGTTGGCAAGATTGAGATTGGTGATACGCTATTTGCTGAGCCCATCAGGAAGGACCTTATTCATCAGGTAACAACTATTCAACTTGCGAATATGAGACGGGGAACTGCCTCAACTAAGAAAAGGGGCGAGGTAAGAGGGGGAGGAAGAAAACCATGGAGGCAGAAGGGAACAGGAAGAGCCCGCGCTGGTTCCACCAGGTCACCTATATGGGTTGGTGGTGGTGTTGTATTTGGACCAAAACCGCGCTCTTTTAGGAAAGACATACCAAGAAAGATGAGAAGAAAGGCGTTAAGGTCTATTATATCTTCAAGGGCTTCAGATAACGCTATTACAATTGTGGAAGACCTCCCCATAGAAGAGTTCAAAACTAAGTGGGTAGTAGAGGTGTTAAAAAAACTCAATCTCTCTGAAAAGAAACTCCTTATGGTAACAAATGGGTATAGCGAGTATCTTTTTAAGAGCGCTGATAATGTTAGAGGGGTTAAAATACTTCCTGCAGACCGCCTTAATGTATATGATGTAGTTATTAAAGAACACATTCTTTTTACAAAAGGTGGTATAGAGAGGGCAGTGGAAGTATTTGGTTAATAATAGGGTTTTGATATGAAAGAGCCATCTGACATCTTGATAGTTCCAATAATGACAGAGAAATTGACTTTTCTCCGTGAAAAGTCCAATAAATATTCATTTAAGGTTAACCTGAATGCAAACAAAATTGAGATAAAAAAGGCTGTTGAGGCAATGTTTGGTGTTAATGTGATAAAAGTGAGTGTATTAAATAAGATGGGGAAGGCAAGGAGAATGGGCTGGAATATCGGAAGAACTTCAAAGTGGAAGAAGGCGATAGTGACCTTAAAAGAAGGGGATAAGATAGATATCTTTGAAGGGACATAGTATTGAATTTATAGAAGTATGAGAAGGTAGTTATGCCGATTAAGAAGTATAGACCAATAACACCATCACAAAGGTATATGACTGTTACGACCTTTGAGGAGATAACCAAGAAGAGACCTGAGAAAAAGCTCGTTATTTCAAAAAAACAAAAGGCAGGTCGTGACAGTTCCGGGAGGATTTCGGTCAGACATAGAGGTGGTGGAAATAAGAGAAAGTTAAGGATAATTGATTTTCAGAGAGAGAGAGAGGGTATAACTGCTAAAGTGTTGGCTATAGAATATGACCCTAACCGCTCAGCAAGGATTGCCCTTGTTGTCTATTCTGACGGAGAGAAGAGATATATCATTGCTAATGATGGAATGAAGATTAGTGATATCGTATCGTCAGGTAGTGGTTCCAAACTGAATCCCGGCAATGTTTTAATGCTCAGAGATATACCGGTTGGTATGAATGTATGCTGTATTGAATTAAAGCCAGGTAAGGGAGCACAGCTTGCGAGGGCTGCAGGTGCAAGTGTTCAACTTCTGGCGAAAGAGGGTAAGTATGCTCATCTTAGATTGCCGTCAGGTGAAGTCAGATTGGTGAATTTGATGTGCAAGGCAACAATAGGCGAGATAGGAAATAAGGACCATTCTCTAGTGGTTCTTGGCAAAGCAGGACGAACGAGGTGGCTTGGTAGAAGACCAAAAGTCAGGGGCTCTTGTATGAATCCAGTTGACCACCCACATGGTGGAGGAGAGGGTAAATCAAAAGGTGGAAGAAATCCTGTTAGCCCTACTGGAGTTCCAACGAAAGGATATAAAACAAGAAAGAAGAGGAAGTTATCAAATAAGTTTATAATAAAACGGAGAAAGTAAGAGGTAAGTATATGGCTGGTTCTATGATAAAGGGTCCTTATATAGATGAAAAATTGCTGAAAAAGATTTTGCAGTTGAACGAGACACAGGAGAAACGGGTTATAAGAACATGGTCAAGGAGAAGCACAATCTCACCAGAATTTATTGGTCATACTATTGCTGTGCATAATGGTAAGAAGTTTATCCCTGTGTTTATTACTGAAGAGGTGGTCGGACATAAACTTGGAGAATTCTCACCTACAAGATCATTCAAGGGACATGGTGGAAAGACAGCAAAACGATTGAAGTTAAAGAAATAGGTGTTGATGAAAGATAATAATTTAATATGGAACTGAAAGCAAAGACGAAATATATTCTGATGTCACCAAGAAAGATAAGGCAGGTGGCTGACCTTGTGAGAGGGAAAGAGGTAAAAGAAGCACTTGACATACTTCGTTTTGTTCCCAAGAGAGCGAGTTTGTATGTTGAAAAGACAATCAGGTCATGTGTATCAAATGCCGATAATATACGAAAAAAGGAAGATAAACCTGATATTGATAGATTATACGTTAAAGGAATATGGATAAGTGAGGGACCCAGATTTAAAAGAATGTTTTATAGGGCTTATGGTAGGGGTTCAAAAAAGCTTAGAAGAATGAGCCATATTTGCGTGGTTCTGGAAGAACTCCCTGAACATGTCAAGGTAAAGAGAGAAAAACCATTTAAGAAAGAGATTAAAAAAAGAAAGAAGAAAAAGAGTGGAGGTTAGAGAGTGGGACAGAAAACTCATCCATATGGTTTTAGAATAGGTTTCAATAAGACGTGGAAATCTCGTTGGTTTTCAATAGAGAGATATACACAATTTTTACATCAAGACCTTTTAATGAAGAAGACTATTAAAGGTAATTTTAATAATGCTGGAATATCAAAGATAGAGATTGAAAGACAGGGTGAGGTGATAACTGTTTTTATACATACAGCAAGACCCGGATTGATAATAGGGAGAAGGGGTGAAGAGGTCAATAAGATGAGGGATATATTAGAAAAAATGGTTGGGGGTCAGGTAAATATTGAGATAAAAGAAGTCCAGAGCCCGGAGACAGATGCTCAACTTATTGCAGAATCAATAGCACAGCAATTAGAGAGAAGGGTGAGTTTTAGAAGGGCGATGAAAAGGGCAGTCGAGACTGCATTAAGATTTGGTGCTAAAGGTGTGAAGGTCGCGTGTTCGGGTCGTCTTGGTGGTGGAGAGATGGCAAGGACTGAATGGTATAAGAGCGGTAGAATACCATTATCAACATTGAGGGCTGATATAGATTATGGTTTTGCAAAGTCATTGACACAGTATGGCATAATTGGGATTAAAGCATGGGTGTATAAAGGTGAAAAACTGCCAGATGATTTAGCAAAGGAAATGTTACCTCAGCAAGAGCCTGTATTTGTTCAACCGAGAAGGTCTTCTAAGAAAAAGAGGAAGAGGTAATAGAGATATAGAAGTAGAGGTATTTCAGATATGTTAATGCCGAAGAAGACAAAATATAGAAAGCAGATGAGGGGAAGAAGGCGGGGTAAAGCATATGCAGGAAATCGCCTTTCGTTTGGAGCATTTGGATTACAGGCACTTGAGGCTGCCTGGATAACAGCTCGACAGATAGAGAGTGCCAGGATAGCTATATCAAGGAAGGTGAAAAGGGTGGGCAAGATGTGGGTGAGAGTATTTCCTGACAAGCCAACGACGAAGAAACCATTGGAAACGAGGATGGGGAAAGGTAAGGGAGCGCCTGAGTTCTGGGTTGCTGTTGTAAAACCAGGTAGGATGCTTTTTGAACTTGATGGTGTATCTTATGAGGTTGCAAAAGAGGCAATGAGGATTGCATCGCATAAATTACCAATAAGGACGAGATTTGTTATGAGGGAGGAGACCAGAGAATAACAATTCCGGTATTTTAATATGAAGGCAGAAGAGTTAAGAGATATGTCGCTTGATGAGTTAAAAATGAAAGTCAGGGATGCAAAAGCAGACCTGTTCAAAATAACACATCAATTAGAGAGCAGACAGTCGGAGGATACAAGCAGACGAACATTAATGAAGCGAGAGATTGCAAGAATTCTGACAGTAATAAATGAGAAGATGAAAAAAGGTGAGGTCTCAGAACGAGGTGAAAAGGGAAAAGTAGAGAAAGAGGCTAAACTGGAGAAAGATAAAAAATCAGGTGAGAGGAAAGAGCATAGAATAGAGAAAGAGTCCAAGGGCGAGGTTAAGGAGGAGAAGAAGATAAAGACCAGAAAAGAGGTCAAACCAAAGAGAGAGAAGAAAGTAGAAAAAAAGACCAAACCTGAAAAAGTGGCTAAGTCAAAGAAGGAGAAGTGATTTGGTATATTAGGAGAATAAGAATATGACAGATGAAAGGGGAAAGAGAAAAGTCAGAAAAGGAACAGTTACCAGCATAAGAATGAATAAGACAGCAGTGGTTACTGTAACAAGGGTTTTCATGCATCCTTTATATAAGAAGAGTGTTAAGAGAGTAAAGAAATATTATGTTCATGATGAGGATAACATCTGTAAAGAGGGTGATGTTGTAAGAATAATGGAGACAAGGCCTTTAAGTAAACTGAAGAGATGGCGTCTTGTTGAGGTTATTGAGAAAGCGAAGTAACTTATTTTTTCATAAGGTTTTGATAAAGATATTGGATAGGGTATATGATACAACAACAGTCAAGATTGAATGTAGCAGACAATACAGGGGCAAAGATTGCTCTTTGTATCAGGGTCCTTGGTGGTTCTGGCAGAAAGTATGCGAGGGTAGGTGACAAAATTGTGGTGGCGATAAAAGATGCTATACCTAATACAAGTGTGAAGAAGGGAGATGTTTTGCTTGCTGTTGTTGTCAGAACTAAATCAAAATCACGCAGGAACGATGGAACCTACATAAGGTTTGATGATAATGCTTGTATAATTATAAATAAGCAAGGTGAACCGATGGGAACAAGGATATTTGGACCTGTAGCGAGGGAACTCAGAGAGAAGATGTATACAAAAATAATCTCACTTGCACCTGAGGTGGTATAATTTATCAAAATGGAGTGGTAGATATGGCAAAGAGTAATTTGAAAGAAAAATTCAGGATTGTCAATATAAAGAAGGGAGATGTGGTTGTGCCTATCTCGGGTAGAGATAGAGTGACGGGAAAGAAAGGTAAAGTAATAAGAGTGTTTCCTGAGACAAATAAGGTCTTGGTTGAAGGTATAAACTTTGTGAAAAAGCATAGAAAGCAAACAAGAATGGATAGGCAGGGTGGAATCTTATCAATGGAAGAACCACTTGATATTTCCAATGTTATGATTGTCTGTCCAAGGTGTGGGCAACCAACAAGGGTTGGTAGAAGAAGGTTGGAAGGTTATAAATATAGTTTTAGATATTGTAAGAGTTGCAATGAGATAATAGACAAGATTTAGATAGTGGTGGTTTAAGTATGGAACTTCAGGAGAAATATAGAGAAGATGTTATACCAAAGATGATGTCAACCTTTGGTTATAAGAACAAGATGCAGGTCCCAAAAATTGTGAAGGTTGTGGTGAATAAAGGGATTGGTAGAGCAAGCCATGATGTAAAGGTGCTTGAATCTGCTCAGAATGAACTTGCTATGATAACAGGACAAAAACCGATTATAAGACGAGCGAAGAAATCAATCGCAGGTTTCAAACTCAGGAAGGACATGCCAATTGGTTGTATGGTAACACTGAGAGGTAAAATGATGTATGATTTTCTTACAAAATTAATAAATGCATCTATTCCCAGGATAAGAGATTTCAGAGGACTTTCAATAAAAGCATTTGATGGTAAAGGTAACTATACGCTTGGAGTGAGAGAGCAGATAATATTTCCTGAGATTGATTATGATATGGTGGAAAGTATAAGTGGTCTTTCAGTTACCGTTAGCACAACTGCTAAAACTGATGAAGAAGCACGTGAGTTATTATCGCTACTGGGATTTCCTTTTGAAAGAAAGAAATAGAAGAGGAGAGGAATGGCTCGTAAAGCACTTATAAATAAAGCAAAGAGAGAACCTAAATATAAGGTTAGGAAGTATAACAGATGCCCATTATGTGGCAGGTCAAGAGCATACCTGAGGAAGTTCAATATGTGCAGGATATGTTTTAGAAAACTTGCACTTGAGGGTGAGTTACCGGGTGTAAGAAAAGCAAGTTGGTAGGGTTTTAATGGGAGGAAACTTAAAATGGTAATGACTGACCCGATTGCTGATATGTTAACACGTATTAGAAATGCTATATCTTCAAAGAAGACTGGAGTAGAGATGCCTTCATCCAATCTGAAGATTGCTATTACAAAGATTCTAAAAGAAGAGGGATATATTGACGATTTTGAGACAATCAAAGATGATAAACAGGGTATTCTGAAAATAAAGTTCAAATATATTAATGGAGAATCTATGATACATGGTATAAGAAAGGTCAGTAAACCAGGGAGAAGGATATTTAAAGATAAAAGAAAGATTCCGTTAATAATGGGAGGTCTTGGTATTTCGATTGTTTCAACCACCAAGGGTGTAATAACTGGCGATGAATGTAAGAAAAGTGGTATTGGTGGAGAGGTAATCTGTGAAGTTTGGTAAGTATATTTTGATAGTGATTTAAGAGTATGTCAAGGATAGGAAAAAAAGAGATAGAAATTCCTGATAATGTCAAGGTTGACATTGATGGGAATAATATTGTCGTAGAAGGTCCATTAGGAAAACTTACTAAAAAGACTCACTTTCTTATAAACGTCAGGATTGAAGGTGGTAAAATCTGTGTTAATCGTAACAATGACAGTAAACTGGCAAGGGCTTTACATGGACTTACAAGAACACTGATAGCAAACATGGTTGAGGGTGTTTCAAATGGTTTTAGTAAGACATTAATAGTTTATGGTATTGGTTATAAGACAATAATGGAGGGTAATAGATTGAATTTGCAGGTTGGACGCTCTCATCCAGTATATATTGACCCTCCTGATGGTATAAAGATTACAGTTCCTGAGATGAATAAGATTGTTGTGAGTGGACTGGATAAAGAATTGGTAGGTGAGGTTGCTGCAAAAATAAGGAAGTGGCATCCTCCAGAACCTTATATTAGAAAGCCAGAACCACGTAAGGGAATATTCTATGAAGGAGAGAGGGTAAGGTTGAAGGTAGGTAAGAGCGGTGCTTAAAGCAGTTGGTGTAAAAGAAAAGAATCTATCTAAGGAAAGAAGACACAATCGTGTCAGGAAGAAGGTTTTTGGCACTTCTGAAGTCCCACGGCTCTGCGTTTATAGAAGTTTAAGACATATTTATGCACAACTTATAAATGACGACAGGGATTATATTCTATTATCTGTCTCTACACTTTCTCCTGGACTAAGAGAAATACTTAAAAAAACTGGTAATAAAGATGCTTCAAAAGAGGTGGGTCTTCTTTTGGCAAAGAAAGCACTAAAGGCTGGCTTTAAGGGGGTTGTATTTGATAGAGCAGGATATAAATATCATGGAAGGGTGAAAGCCCTTGCTGATGGTGCAAGAGAGGGTGGACTTCAATTTTAGAGATGAGTTAAGTATTCAGGAGAGTAAGTGATGGTAGAAAGGTCAAAGAAGAGCGAATTTATTGAGGTTGAACCAAAGCAGGAGATTATAGAGAAGGTTGTTCATATAAATAGATATGCCAAGGTTCATAAAGGGGGTAAACACTTCTCATTTGGTGTTCTGGTGGTTGTAGGTAATAGAAATGGAAAGGTGGGTTTTGCACAGGGTAAGGCGAGGGAAGTATCAATTGCTGCTACCAAGGGTGTTTTGAGAGCAAAGAAGAGCATGTTTACATTTCCACTATATCAAACCACTATACCTCATCCTGTAATTGCGACATATAGTTCAACTACTGTTTTTCTGAAACCAGCAAGACCAGGGACTGGTGTTATTGCAGGTGGAGGTGTGAGAGCGTTGCTTGAGGTTGGAGGAGTAAAAGATATTTATACAAAAGTTGTTGGGTCAACAAATCCACATAATGTTCTTAAGGCAACTGCGAAAGCATTGCTTTCTTTAATGAATCCTGTTGATGTGATGGAAAAGAGAGGTAAGGTTATATACAGGTTCAGGCATCTCATTGAGGAGGGAAGTTTACTTATAAAGAAAGATGAAATTAAAGAGATAAAAATTGTTGAGGAAAAAGAAGAGGAACCAAAGGCAGTTATTGAAGATTTAGGAAATGGGGAGACCATTTCAACTGAGATAGAGAAGATAAAAGAAGTCATAGCGGGTGAAACGGAAGAGGAAGAGAAGAAAGTAAAGAAAGATTTAACTGAGGAATAGATAGCTGAGGATTGTTTATTATAGATAACTGGAATTGAATGGATAGAAGAACTATGGAAGATAAAGACAGAAAGATAAGTATAACCCTTTATAAGAGTTTGATTGGCAGAAATTATAGGCAGAGGGCAACTGCAAAAGCACTTGGTTTGACAAAGCGTGGGAAGATTGTGATACATAAGCGGTCGCCACAGATTTTAGGTATGGTAAGGGCTATCTCTCATCTTGTCAAAGTTGAAGATATTGATGATTAGGAGGAAGAGGTTTGATACTTAGGATTGAAGATTTAAAACCTGCTGTTGGCTCAAAGAAGAAGAGAAAGAGGTTTGGTTGCGGTCCCTCTTCTGGACATGGGGGAACATCTGGAAAAGGGAATAAAGGTCAGAAGTCAAGGGCTGGAGCAAAGATAAGACCTGGTTTTGAGGGTGGTCAGATGCCTCTTTATAGACGACTTCCAGGTAAAGGTTTTAAGTCAAGAAATAAGAAGATTTTTAGTATAATAGATGTAAAGGACTTTGTAAGATTTGAGGCAGGGACAATTTTAGATATAGAGGCATTGAAAAAGATAGGTCTAGTAAAAGGTAAAAATGTCAAGTTAAAGGTTCTTGGAGATGGAGAAATAGATAGAGCCCTGACAGTGAGGGCACATGCTTTCTCAAAAAAGGCAAAAGAGAAGATTGAGAGTGTTGGTGGGAAGGCAGAGTTAATTGAATAATCTTTATAAAATTATGGGGGTATAGGAAGTGTTTGAGAGTTTTAGAAATATATTTAAGATACCTGACTTAAGGAAGAAGATATTCTTTACGATAGCACTTCTACTTGCATATAGAGTGGGTGGACATGTTCCACTTCCTGGAGTTGATGCCAAGGCACTTTCGGTATTTTTTGAACAGCAGAAGGGCACGTTATTTGGTCTTTTTGACCTCTTTGCTGGTGGAAACCTGAAGAAGGCGACCATATTCGCCTTGGGTATAATGCCATATATATCATCATCAATCATTTTTCAGTTATTGGGAGCAGTAGTTCCTTATCTTGAGAGATTATCCAAGGAAGGCGAAGCAGGTAGAAAGAAGATTACACAATATACAAGATACGGAACACTTATCTTGTCAGCGGTTCAGGGAATGGGTATAAGTGTATGGCTTGAGTCACTACCAAGCCCTTCAGGAATGCCTATAGTTCCGCATCCTGGTTGGGCTTTCAAATTATTGACTGTCATTACTTTGACAGCAGGGACAACATTTATTATGTGGCTTGGTGAAAAGATAACTGAGCGAGGTATAGGAAATGGTATTTCGCTTATTATTTTCATTGGAATTATAGCAGCATTTCCAAATGCAACATTTATGACAGTTAATAATCTGTTTAAGGGCGAACTCAACATCACATCATTTATTCTTGTTCTAATCATAATGGTAAGTGTGATAATGGCTGTTGTAATTATGCAGCAAGCACAGCGACGAGTCAGAGTCCAGTATGCAAAAAGGGTTGTTGGAAGAAGGGTGTATGGTGGTCAGGAAACGCATATACCGCTTAGAGTAAATACTGCTGGCGTTATACCTGTTATATTTGCCGCATCTGTTATAATGTTTCCAAGCACTATTATCAGTTTTATGGGTGGTAAAGGTAGTCAGGAAGGTTTTCTGGCAACACTTGCAAATCTTTTTTCTCCTCAAAGTGTCGTTTATTACATACTTTATGGTCTTCTCATTATATTTTTCACTTATTTTTATACTGCTATTGTATTAAATCCAAATGACCTTGCTGATAATATGAGAAAATATGGAGGATTTGTTCCGGGGATAAGACCTGGTAAAAATACAGCTCAACATATAGATAGAATTTTATCAAGGATAACCCTTGTTGGAGCAATATATTTAGCACTTGTTGCTGTTCTTCCGAGCATACTTGTCAGAGCATTCCAGGTTCCATTCTGGTTTGGTGGAACTGGACTTCTAATTGTCGTTGGTGTTGCTCTTGATACGATGAGACAGGTTGAATCACATCTTCTTATGAGACATTATGAGGGCTTTGTAAAGAAGGGTCGACTCCGCGGGAGGGTTTAATCTTGCTCGGGAGGTTTGTTCTTCTTGGACCCCCGGGTTCGGGGAAAGGAACTCAAGCAAAATTTTTATCTGATAAATTGAGAGTTCCTCATATATCAACCGGTTCAATCCTACGCAATGCTGTTTCCTCAGGGACTGGATTAGGAATGTTGGTAAAACCGTATATGGATGAAGGTAAATTGGTTCCGGATGAGATTATGCTTAACCTTGTAAAAGAGAGATTGAGTGAGAATGATATCAATAATGGATTTATACTTGATGGCTTTCCAAGGACTCTAGCTCAGGCAGAAAAATTACAGAAGATAGGAATTAATATGGAAAGGATTATATATATAAATGTTTCAGATGATGAGATTTTCAGACGCCTTCTCTCAAGGTATGAATGCCCTGATTGTGGATATATAGGAAATCCAGATGAGATAGAAAATGATAACTGTCCGAAATGCAAGGCAACACTTTCTAAAAGGAGCGATGATAATATAAATATAGTAGGGGAACGGATCAAAGAATATAATAAAATGACTCAACCATTGATAGATTATTATAAAAGTAAGGGATTGCTTATAGAAATAGATGGTATGGGAAGTCCTGAGGAAGTATTTAAGAGAATAGAGAAAGCAGTGTCAGATGAGGATAAATATTAGGAGCAGATGGGAGATTGAAGCTATAAAAAGGAGCTGTAAGGTAGTTAGCGATTGCTTGAATATGCTGGGAGATTATATAGAGTCAGGTGTGAATACCAAGATGTTAGATAATCTGGCAAATGAATATATTTTGAAATCAGGTGCCAGACCTGCTTTTAATGGTTATAGGGGTTATCCTGCGTCAACCTGTATAAGTGTAAATAATGAACTTGTGCATGGAATTCCAAGCAGTGAGAAGGTGTTGAATGAAGGAGATTGTATCACAATAGATGTGGGTGTTGAGATGGCAGGTTATTATGGTGATGGGGCTTTAACATATGCAGTTGGAGAAGTAAGTAGCGAATTAAGAATGCTGATGGAGGCAGGTAAGAGAGCACTTCTGGAATCAATAAATGAAGCAAAGATTGGCGGGCATTTATACGATATTTCAGCGAAGATTGAAGAGATTGCAAAGTCAAGCAACTATTCTGTTGCAATAGAATATACAGGTCATGGTATAGGCACAAATCTGCATGAACAGCCATCAGTTCCAAACTATGGAAGAAGTGGGACTGGACCTGTATTAAGAAGGGGCATGGTTATGGCTATTGAGCCAATGATAATTAGTGGTTCAAATAAATTGTTGGTGGCAGATAATGGTTGGACGGTCTATACCGCCGATGGAAGTTTATGTGTTCATTACGAGCACACTATTGCCTTTACTGAAAATGGTGTTGATATATTGACCAAAGATATAATTTTTGATTGATAAAAAAATGCTTTGTGGTATAATAATAGGATGTCTAAAGAGAAGACAATACAGGTAGAGGGAACAGTTATTGAGCCTCTCTCAAACGCAATGTTTAAAGTGAGGTTGGATAACGGTATTGCTATTATTGCCCATATTTGTGGTAAGATAAGGATGAATTACGTGAGGATATTGCCGGGAGACAGAGTTAAAGTCGAGATATCGCCGTATGACCCGACGAAGGGAAGAATAACGTGGAGATTTAAATGAGGGATTGAGAGATTACGGAGGTTATCAAATGAAGGTTCGGTCATCAGTGAAGAAGATTTGTGATAAGTGTAAGATAATAAGACGAAAGGGCGTTGTTTATGTAATCTGTGAAAAGAAGAAGCATAAACAAAGGCAGGGCTAACTTTATCAGGAGGTTATAAAACTTGGCAAGAATTGCAGGAGTTGAATTACCAGATAGCAAGGGAATCAGAATTGCATTGACATATATCTATGGCATTGGTCCCACAAGGGCTAAGGAGATTCTCACAAAATCTGAGGTTGATTTGAATAAAAAGGTGAAAGACCTCAGTGATGACGAAATGAAGAAGATAAGGCAATATATAGATGAGAATTTTAAGGTGGAAGGGTCTCTGAGGGCTGAAGTATCTGCAAATATTAAACGTCTTATATCTATTGGTTGTTATCGTGGTATAAGACATAAAAGAGGACTTCCTGTAAGAGGACAGAGGACAAGGGATAATGCAAGAACAAGAAAGGGTCCAAGAAAGACAGTCGGAAGAAAGAAGAAGGAGTAAAGTATCTGGAGGTATTAGATGCCTAAACAAAAAGGTAAGAGAAGGGTAGCTAAAAAGACAAAGAAATATTTTGATGAGGGTATTATTATAATAAATTCCTCTTTTAACAATACTATTATCACACTGACAGATAAGAATGGTAATGTCATTATCTGGGGTAGCGGGGGGACAGTAGGATTTAAAGGAAGCAGGAAGTCAACGCCGTTTGCAGCATCTCAGGTAGCGGAAATGATTATTAGAAAGATGGCTGAGATTGGACTGAAGACAATTGAGATTAGAGCGAAGGGTCCAGGACCCGGAAGAGAATCAGTCATCAGGGCTTTTCAAGCAAGTGGTGTTGAGGTTAAGGCAATTAAGGATATTTCAAACCATCCACATAACGGTTGCAGACCGAAGAAAAAGAAGAAGTATTAGAACAGGGGAATTAATATGGCAAGATATTCAGAAGCAAGATGCAGGTTATGTAGAAGAGAGGGAAGGAAGTTATTTCTGAAGGGTGAGAGATGCCTTTCTGGTAGCAAATGCCCATTTGACAGGCAGGAGAAACCTCGTGCTTATCCTCCCGGGGACCATGGTTTTAGAAGACCGAAATATTCTGATTATGGCATACAATTGAGGGAGAAGCAGAAGGTTCGCAGAATATATGGTGTTTTGGAAAGGCAATTCAGACGCTACTTTGCAATAGCTGAGAGAAAGAAAGGAATGACAGGTGAGAATCTGTTGAGATTACTTGAGTTACGACTTGACAATATTGTATATCGGTTTGGTTTTGCAATTTCAAGGGCACAGGCGAGACAGCTGGTAAGTCACGAACACATATTTGTAAATGGCAAAAAAGTAAATATCCCATCTTACTCGGTGAAGGAGGGAGACTTAGTTTCTGTAAAGGAGTCAAGCAGAAACAATCCGTTTATAGTTAGAGCAATGGAGGTATTTCCGACACCGTCGGTTGGGTGGCTTGTAAGAAACGAGGGTGAATTTGAAGGTAGGGTTGAACATCTGCCTTCAAGAGAAGAGATTCCAGTTCCAGTAGAAGAACATCTTGTCGTTGAGTTTTACTCCAAGGTTTAGTTTTAATGCTGTTGGCATTTCAATATGATAGATATTTAAGGAGGGATGAAGAGTGAAGTGGACAAGTTTGAAGAGACCAAAGAGGGTTGAATTTGATGCGGAGGTCACCAATCAATCCTATGGTTGTATGATAATTGAGCCCCTTGAGAGAGGGATGGGGCATACTCTTGGCAATGCTTTTAGGAGGGTTCTTTTATCTTCACTTGAAGGTAGTGCGATATCGTCAGTTAAATTTGAAAATGTTCTTCATGAGTTTTCTACACTACCAGGTGTATTAGAAGATGTTACTGACATAATATTAAATATAAAAAATATTGTTGTTGACCTTCAATCAAATCATCCCAAGGTTATAATAATTGATGCAGCAGGAGAGGGGGAAGTTACAGCGGCAGATATAGTTACTGACGCAGACGTAAAGATAATAAATCCACAACATCATATAGCAACGCTTACTGGAAATGGTAAATTAAAAATAAATATGGAAATTACAAGGGGAAGGGGCTATGTGAGGGCTCGACTTGATTCACTTTCAGAGGATACTGTTGGCACCATATACCTTGACTGTAATTATTCACCAGTGAGAAAGGTGAGATACGAGGTGGACCCCACGAGGGTGGGTATGAGAACTGACTATGACCGGCTTATACTTGAGGTTCAAACCAATGGTAGTATAACTCCTCAGGAAGCAGTAGTTTCTGCTGCTGAGATATTAAAAGAGCATGTTCAGATATTCCTTGATTACGAGCATATAGCAGACCTTGAGACAGAAGTGATTGATGAGGAAAAAGACAAGATGAAGGAATTACTGAAAATGGATGTAAATGAACTTGAACTGTCTGTGAGAGCGTCAAACTGTCTGAAAGCGGCCGGAATAGAAAAAATATCAGACCTTGTTCAGAAGACAGAACAGGAGATGTTAAAGTATAGGAACTTCGGTAGAAAGTCCCTTGCTGATATAAGAAATGTCCTTGAGAAGATGGGTTTAAGATTGGGTATGAAGATTGACCCTGTTACATATGAAATAATTGAGACATTTGATAAGAGAGGGAAAAATGAGGCATAGAAATTTAAGATATACACTGGGATTAAAAGAGGGTCATAGGAATGCTCTTCTTTCAAATCTGTCTGTCAGTTTAATTATAAATAAGAGAATAAGAACAACTGAGGCAAAAGCTAAGGCACTCTCAAGGTTTATTGAGAAAGTGATTACAAAGGCGAAAGACAGTAACCTGAGTTCTTGGAGAAATGTTGCAAGATATATACGAGACAAAGAAGCGCTGAAGAGATTATTTAATGAGGTTGCACCTAAATATGATGGCAGAGGCGGTGGATACACAAGGACTATTCTTTTGGGAAATCGGCTGGGTGATGGTGCAAGAATGGCAATAGTGGAACTCGTTGGTTTTGAGGAAGAGATATTAGAGAGAGAAAAAAAGGAAAAGAAGGAGAAGGTTGCGCGTCGTAAGAAAAGGAGAGAAGAACGTGAGAGGGAGATGAAGAAGGAGAGAGAGGAGGAAGAAGCGGCTGAAGAAGGCGAGGTAGAGGAAGAGGAGGAAAAACCCGAAAGGAAAGTAAAGGAGAAAAAGCCAGAGAAGAAAGCAAAGGAGAAAAAACAAAAAGAAAAGCCCGAACTAAAAGAGAAAGAGGAAAAAAAACGAAGGTTCTTTTTATTCAGAAGAAAAAAGGATCGCGACCCAATGGAGCGTTAGTCATGATTTTCTTCTTTATCTGACTAACATGATTCACCATTCTATTCCTTATTTTTTTAAGATTTTTTGCGTCTTATATTTAAATATAGAAAAATTCTATTGATTTTTAATATTTGCTATATTATAAGTCATAAAAAGGAGATTATATCTGGGGCTTAAAGATTTAAGTATCATTGATTTCTTAAATAAACTTTCTTCCGGGGAGCCAACCCCTGGCGGAGGCAGTGCTTCTGCCCTTGTTGGATGTCTGGGTGCGTCGCTTCTGAAAATGGTCGCAAATATCACTTTGAGAAAAATAGAAGATGATAAAGATAAAAAGGCGTTGGAATCGCTCGTTAAAGAACTTGATGGTGTCATAGATAGATTTTTGCAGTTAGTAGATGAGGATGCGTCTGCCTTTAGTGACGTTATGAACGCATTCAAGATGCCAAAAGATACAGAAGAGGAGAAGAATAGGAGAAGGGAAGCAATTCAGAAGGCATTCAAGATGGCTTCTCAGGTCCCTTTAGAGACAGCTCGTCTCGCTGTCAGGTCAGGTGAGTTAGCACTCATAGTTTCAGAAAAGGGTGAGAAGAATGCTATAAGCGATGTCGGCTGTGCGATATCTTTTATTAACTCTGCCTTTGAAGGTGCCAGATATAATATAAAAATTAACCTTCCGTCAATAAAAGACGGCGATTTCAATAGTAAGGTGAATAAAGAGATAGAGGAACTTACAAAAAATTTGATTGGTAATCTATGTTCTGCAAAGGAGATGGTAGTAAATAATCTTACTTAAATAATGCTTTTATATAAGAAAATATATATTATAATTACTTGATATTGATATTGAGTTATTGTATAGTTTTTGTTATAGAATAAGAAGAAATGTTTATTTCTAAAGAAAGGAGTGTAAGATGAGGAGGTTAATTGGCTTATCTCTCATAATGCTCTTATTTGCTATGCCTGCGTTTGCAGTTCATGGCAAATATACTATTGAGCGTATCGATAATGCCTATAACGAAGGTGAGATTAACTATGACCAGTATATCACATACAAGTTCTTCGCTGGACTTCATGGAGACCTTCTTCCAGAGGAGTATGAGGGCGAGGCATTAGCAGAAACTCCAATGTGCGGAACCTTCTTCATTGAGTTGGTATATAACGCATGGTATGAACTGAAACCTGAGACAAAGATGCTTCTCTCGCAGTATCTCCCTTCTAACCCTGACGATGCAAATGCTAAAGGTCTTGAAGGCACATATGGATGGTATGATCAAAGGTTCAACAAATACGCTTATGGTTACTTTATTGACCCATTCAAGGGAACGCCATATTCCTATGAGTCACCCAACAAGCATTTTATGCTCTGGTGGTGTGACTGGGGATCACATTCAACTAACGAGGCGTGGGTCAAGAATACAGCTGACTGGCTTGAATATGCCTACGATGTAACCGTAAATCAATATAAGTGGTTCTCTGATGCATCAGATACATGGGATCCATACTTTGATTACTATGCTCCGGATGACCCGAATAACCCTATCTATGACCCTGACCCTGCCAAACAGAAACCATTTGGGCCTGACCAGTATAACCTTTACCCGTCATACCATTGGGATATTATGATAGGAAATCTTCAAATATGGACCGGCCAGGCTGGTATTCTTGGTGTTACATTCCCAATGTATTATGATAATCCGCAGACACCAAGGTATGAAGGACCATCATATATGGCTCTATGGAACCACAGTTATCCTGGTGGTTCTGGTTACCCTGCGGATGAGACGGCAGCACACGAATGGATGCATATAGTTGAGTTCGGTGGCTATGAATGCAATTATGCACATGGGGGTTTCGTAGAGATGACATCTGTCTGGGCTCAGGACCTTGTATATCCAGATTATAATAAATATGTTTCTTCAAGAGCGAATGCATATCTTCATGTGCCTCAGAAATGGCTCTGGAGCACAGAGGGAACAGATGCCTATGAACACTGTTTGTGGGCTTTCTTCCTTGATGATTTCTTTAACAAACAGTTCGGTCGTGGTTATTCTGATTCTTTCAGGAGAGTGTATCAGGCAGATTCAAAGGGTGATGCATGGTTTAAGAATAATTCAAAGATAGACAGAGACGAAGAGACAGCCCCTGGTTTTCTTTATGCTCTTGACCAGGGTATTCAAAAGTTAACAGACCCTGAGGACACAACACTATTTAAACAACAGTTCCAGGAACTTTTTACAACCTTCTGTGGTTGGAACTGGTTTACTGGTTCAAGAGATGATAGTCAGCACTATCATGATGGTTCATTATACACGACTGTCCATTATATTCAGGAATATAACTCTACAGACCTACCAGTTATAGACAAAGAATTGGCTGAGACAGAGTGGCCTGATAGTTTAGCTGCAAATTACATTCATATCAGTAATTTTCCAGCTGGCTGGAATGATGCCACCATTAAGTTTATCTCTTTTGAGAAAGAGGGCTACAAGAATTGGGAAGGTTCAAGAGAGTGGGATGGTTGGGTCTTTGTAAAGAAGGGTGGTGTCTGGACACCTTATAGAATGAACTGCCCATGGGACAATGGCATACTTGCTATCAATTTAAGTGGTGTAGAAGATGTTGGTGTTTGCATCCTCAATAAGTGTCTTACTTACTATCATCAAGTTCCCTATAAAATCAGCATTATTAATAAGGATGAGAGCAATCCACCTTCAGTAACTCTAAACCCGGTTATCTGGTCATGGCAACCGGAGATATTGAGTTTGATGATAACCGCTAATGAAAAGACCCATGGTGTTCCCGATTTAAGAATAAAATTTACTCCGGAGGGTGGAAAAGAGGAGACAACAAGGATTCTCTGCGAGCAACCTGACCTGAGCCAGCCACTGTTCTATTCATCTTATACCAAAGGTTATGGTATAAGTGGTAGTGGCACCGTAGACATCGATGCTTTTGATGTTTATGGAAATAAGGGGTCAGTAAGCTATCAATTTGCTCTCAGTAATACACCTCCAGGTGGAATGCTATCTCTTGAGACAGAAAATGTATCTCTATATGCACCACCTGGTGTTAAGGACTTTAAGGGAATGGTTGCCTTTGTTGAAGACACTGTCTCAAAGAATAATGTTAATGTCAATCAGTTAGATAATTCTTCTACGAATCTGGATATCCCGACAATTGCTAAAAAGGTTGGTGGCTCTGTTGAGGAATTGAGCATGGGTGTTATTAAAACAGGTTCAGATGCGCTACTTGGACCAGCAGTGAGGATATTCCCGACATGGGGCACTCTTAAAGGTGAAGCACGTCTCACAATGAGCTATAATGGCATTGATGTTGCCGATGAGACAAAGGTATCAATATACAAGCAGAACGGCGATGGTAGCTGGACTGAAGTTGGCGGAATTGTAAATCCTAAGAATAACACTGTGACGGCAAATATCACATCCTTTGGTGTGTATGCTATCGGACTCGGTAATGGTAGTAAGGTTGGAGAGGGTAGTCAAACACCGCCATCGTTTACTCTTGCTCAGAACTATCCTAACCCATTCAGCGACAATACAGTCATCAAGTTTGAGATAGGAAAGACAACAGATGTATCGCTTAAGGTTTACAACATTGCAGGTCAGTTGGTAAGCACAATTTTTGAAGGAACAAAGGAGCCAGGTGTTTATACCATTAATTGGAATGGGACTAACAATGCTGGCGAGCGATTGACTAACGGTGTATACCTGTATACTTTGCAAGCGGGAAGCGATTTCAAGGCAACTAAGAAGATGCTACTGGTGAGGTAGAGAGGATAAAGGTGAAAACATTATGACCCGGGAGGAAATTATGAAGAAGATTACGATAATATTGGCGATTTTGACATTAAGCTTCCTCTTTATCGTTGCCTGCTCAAAAATAGTAATTCCTGAACAATGGAGTCAGGTAGAGTGGACAAATGATGGATGGGACCACTGGAAACTTGGTGAGTATGAAGATGCTGAAGTGTCGTTCAACAATGCCCTTGATATTGATAGCACTTACTCAGATGCATATAATGGTCTGGGTTGGACATATATCAGAATGCAGAAGTTCACATCTTCAATTGATAACTTCAACACGGTGAAGATGCTTGAGTCAGGAACGCAGGTAGCGTATGAGGCGTTTACTGGTGCTGCTATCTCATTCTTTATGACAGATGATTTTGCAAACTCTATTGCATCAGCGAAGATGGTTACAAATATGGATCCGGATAATGAGTTATATCCATTCGTGTTTTACAGAGATGGTTCTATATCATTGTTTGATGTTCATCTTCTCCTTGCACTGGACTACTTTAATACTGTGGATATGGCGAACTGTGTAAAAGAGATAAATGAGATGAGAAAACTAGTAGTTCCACCTGAAGACCCGAACTTTGATAGCAGCAACTGGGATGACATAAATAAAGAGATAGTCAGGTTGGAAGCTAAGGATCCTACACCGTAGGGTTCTTTTGAGAAAAAATTGTGGGGGACAATTAACTTGTCCCCCTTTTATTTATGATATGGTGGCCCCAAGGGGAGTTGAACCCCTGCTTCCGCCTTGAAAGAGCGATGTCCTAACCGCTAGACGATGGGGCCTTTTGATATATAACATTAATATATTTTATTAACAACACAAGCGGTATTCGGGTTTATTAAACCACCTTTGAATTGAATTATATCACCCTTTGTTGATATTTGCAAAACCCTATTTAATCCAACATCAGAAACCCATAGCAATCTAAATTCTCTGTCAATTGCCATTCCACCAACCTGACTTAAGGTAACATCAAAATTCTCAGGTGATATAAAGCCATCTGCATCAAATCTGATTATTTTACCATCAAAGTATCCAACCCAGAGCGTGTAATCAGTTGGACAATATATAGAAATAATTGGATTTTCTCCCTCATTTACGAAATCTTTATCTTTTCTCAGTTTTATATTTTTTCCTTTGTTATCAACGAGATATATATCTCCGTTTTTGCATAAAACCCAGCAGTAGCCAGTGGTTGACTCGGTTGAAACAATAACTGGTTCATTGACTATAAATCTGCAATTTTCAAAACCATCAGGGTTTATATTAACAACATAGCCATCGTTTGAGGCGAGCCATATTCTACCACCATAGTTATAAGAACAATCAATATCTTTTATTGTGCCAAAACCTGTGATATTCGCATCAATATTACCATCGGATGATAGGTGAATTAGGCGGTCGTTGTCTATAACCCACAGAGATTTATCAGAAGGATTCATCACAAGTTTACCTGGGTTGCTAAAACCATATACATATTTTTCTATATTTCCATCTTTATCGAGGATTATCACTGCTTTTAACTCACTATCACATATAAATACATCTGAATTTTCAGGGTCAACTTCAATAGAGACGATGTTTTTAAAGCCTCCTATTCTTTTAAGTATAAGCATATTCGCATTGTCCAATTTTACGAGTTCACCGGTAGATTTAAGAAAGACCCAACAGTCATATGCATCATTGTATTCATTTGTTGCGTTCTGCGAACATGAGAGAATGAAAATTATCAAAATTGAGAGGGGAATTGACTTATTGATAAATTCTAAGGTTTTACGCATTTTATCAAACTCCTTATAGATGAATCAACGACCCATAGATATGCATCTGAGAGATATATCCCTGACGGATGTTTCCATGGTGCGCGATATTTATTTATTGTATCTCCATTATCGTTTAAACGATATATATAACCTATATATTCCTCACATACCCATATATTATTATCGTAATATGCTATACCATAGTAATGGGACTCATATTTTGGACCATATAATACATCTATCACATTGAAATCTGAGTCAAGTTTGTAAATGCATCCTTCAAGCCAGTCGCATATAAGAGCATTACCCTCGGAGTTGAAACATATACCAGATGGATTTTCAGATGGTGCTTTGTATGAATCAACTACTTCCATACTGTCTTTATTGTGTTTGTATATCATCATGCTCGCCTCATCTGTAGTCCATATAAAACCATTATAATATACAATTCCACTTGGCTGATTTGATGGAGTGCTGTAGTCACTTATCTTATTTGCGTCTTCAATTGATATCTTGAGAATCTTACCAGGATATGCTTTATCAACGACGTAGAAGTATTCTCCATCACTTGCCAGACCACAGGGCGACTGGGCATCTATAGGGTGGTGTGATAGGAGGGTAAGGTCAGTATCCCATTTTTTTTCCTCACCACAATTAATGATATAGGTTGTTGATATTATGAGTATTATCACAAATATGATTCTCTTAACGACATTAAAATGAAATAACATATCTGAATAATTTTTCATATATTATAGTTTTTATACAATGATAAGATAGTAATAATATATCCTTCTATTTGTCTGAGTTGTTATTATTTTCATCAGTATTTTCTGGTTTCTTTTCTTTATCTTTGTCAGTAGCTTCCGAATTTGGCTGGTCTGTATTTAATGGAATCAGGATGTATTCCGGTTTCTTCTCCTCAGGTTTTTCTTCTTTTTTCTTATATGCATCTCTTATGCTTTGAAATAGTGCTAATCCTGTGAATCCTGCTGCTGCAACCCATACCCAGATCGATATACGGGGTTCTTCACCACCTACCATTGGACCTGTTCCTGGTTCTATAGCATACAATGGTATGCATGGGAATATATTTAGTATAAACAGTGATACAATGAACATACTAATATATCTAAGATATGACCTTTTCAAATCTTCACCTCTTCAATAAATAATTATAATTTCTTTTATATACATTTGTCAAGGATGAGTAATGATTTTCAAATATATAAATTATTTTCTATTATGTTTTAAGTTCTTTGAACCTTGCTGCAGGGAATAATATGTTATTCAGAATTAACCTATATCCAGGTGAGTTTGGATGAAGAGATAGGTCAGTAGGTATCTCTCCAACAAGGTGCTGAAAATCTTCAGGGTCATGACCTGCAAAGAATGTAAATGAACCCTCACCCAATACACCATAAATATACTTTGCTTCTTTATAGCCATCAACTCTAGCCAGTATAATCACATTCTTCTTTATCTTATCAAGTTGGAAAGCAGTGCACTGTCCCATGAATTCTGGCAAATTATCTCTGTGGCACTGCGTGAGAAGGGTTGGTATTGGGTCGGACTTTGCTGAGAACTCAAATAATGTGAAGGAACTGGGGATTGGCATTGAATTAAAGTTAAGAGAGCGAGGTGTATCAATATCTGAATGTTCATAAACCATCGGGTCTGTTATCAAATGAAAATCGGTAAAGGCAAGTGTATTTACGTAGTTTAATTTATTATTACAATCCGGGTCAGGTGGGCTACCATCATATACTGTATCAACAATATCAACATTTATGGACGCAAGGGCTATATCAAGAGTGTCAGTTGCTGAACACATAGCAAAGAGAAAGCCGCCATTTTCCACAAATTCCTTTATTTTAAGAGCAACTGCCTTTTTCAATGATGGCACATCTTTGTATCCCAGTTTTTTTGCTTCAAGTTCTGCATATTGGACCTGTTCAATATACCAATCATTACCACCGTAAGAGCCATAGAACTTACCATATTGACCTGTAAAATCTTCATGATGAAGGTGAAGCCAGTCATATTTATATAATTTACCTGTGAGTATCTCATCATCATATATAACATCATATGGTATCTGAGCATAATCAAGTGCAAGACGAACTGAATCATCCCATGGTTCTTCATAAGGTGGTGCATATACAGCAACCTTTGGTGCCTTCTCCAGATTTATGACTTCCATATTATTATTTTCAACAGTTCTATATATATCAAGAGCATCAGAAACTTCCTCAATCTTGACATTCATTTCTTGGGCTTTTTCATTAAATCCATTAAGGTTATCCAGAAGGAATGAACCACTTCTGTAATTTAGAACCCATTCTACATTGTAACCCTTTGATAAAGACCAATATACGAGACCATATGCTTTAAGGTGATTTGTCTGACTATCATCCATAGGAATTAAGATTTTTGCTCCGAGCGAACAGGAGTAGAGAAATAGAATAAAGAGTATTAAATATTTTTTAATGTGCATATTTGTATGATAAAATTATAACACATATTCTTGACTGTATAACGAGTATGACTGTTGATTCTAAAGACAGCGTTAAGATTCTTGTTGTAGATGATGAACCATCTATACTTGAGATAATTACGTTTATGCTTGAAAATGAGGGTTATATTGTGACTAATGCTGCGACCGGTATGACAGCACTTGAAAAGGTCTTGACCTTCAAGCCAAATCTTATATTGCTTGATGTTATGCTACCAAAGATGGATGGTATTGAGGTTGCCAAAAGATTGAGAAGTAATTTCAGGACAAGGCATATACCGATTATTATGGTCTCAGCGAAAAGAGATATTGAAGATAAAATAATAGGTATGGAAATAGGTGCTGATGATTATGTAACAAAACCATTCAGCAGAGAAGAACTTCTTGCAAGGGTTAAAATGGTTTTAAGAAGGACAAAGGAACAACTTGAGAGAAATGCATTGACAGGTCTTCCAGGTAATATTTTTATTGAAATGGAGATAAGAAAATTGATGGAGCAGAAGAAGAAATTCAATATGTTCTATCTTGATATGGATAATTTTAAACCGTTCAATGATTATTATGGTTATGACCAGGGGGATAAGGCGATAATTCTGCTCAGCAATATTCTCCTTGATGTGGTAGAGGAGTTTGGGAGTTCTGATGATATAGTAGGTCATATAGGGGGTGATGATTTTGTAATTCTCACATTTACAGCAAATGTAGATAATCTGGCAGATGAGATGGTAGATAGATTTTTTGAAAAATCGCAGGGACTTTTCCCGAAAGAAGATAAGGTAAGAGGGTATTTTGTGACGGAAGATAGACAGCATAAGAAGTCATCGTTTAAGACCAGGCTTACAATCTCACTTGTAATTATAGAAGACATAAATGGAAGATTTACTAGTTATGCCCAACTGGTTGATTCAGCAATGGAGCTTAAAAAATATTCAAAGTCGCTTGGTGGAAACAGGTTTGTAAAAGAAAGGCGGAGTGAATCAAGAGAGTAAGAATAGATGTAAGATGAAAAATGAAAAATGATTTAAAATCAACCCCTTCTCTTTGCAATATTATAAAGAAAACCCGATAGTTCTATAGCATTTTCAGGACATACTTCCTGACAGCAGTAACATTTAATGCATTTGTTGTTATCCACAACCGGGAATGTGCTCATAGCGGATGTTGGACATATCTTCTTACAGCTTCCACAATTTGTGCATTTTTCCATTACTATCCTTGGTTTTGGATAAATATGAGGAAATATAATTGAATTTGCAATGTATGAAGCAATAGGTGATGAAAGTGGTGGAAGTTTAAAATCATCAATATAGACGATATCACCTGAAATTCTCGCATTTTTGGTATCTATTAGTCCTGCTTTTTCAGCGTAATTAACCTGAAATATTTTTGATGGATTTACTCTGATTATCTTTGATATTGCCCAGTCGCATAGTGCACCATTGTATGATGCTATCAAAGTTCCAAGTGGTCTGAGATTACCATTTGATGGACCATCACCCTCCATTGCTGTTAAACCATCAATGATTGTAAGGTCGGGAATTCGTGTTGCATAGATGTCAACGAGTAGTTCAGAAAACTTCTTTGTTCCCACACCCCTTGTGTGTAACCATGATTTCTGTCCTCCAACCACATACCCCAGTGTATTTTTAATTCCACCGGTTATTTGAGTCAATGTATGGGTTTTAAACCTTGGTATATTTATGATTATGTCTGACGCCATTACTTTTTTTGCTACTAAAATCTTCCTGACATATTTTGATTTTATAGGAACTTTAACCCATTCTTCACCCAGATTTATGAAGCATTTTCCGGTAGCAGGGGCTATTCCTGATACTATTCCAGCATGCATGTTTGCACCATATCCTCCTATTCCAGGGTTATCGCCCACCGATACTTCTTTTGCGCCCATGTCCATAACTAAATTTAATACTGCCTTTACTACCTCTGGGGATGTTGTGACACCTTTTGCGGGTGGGAATGGTCCAAGAATATTTGGCTTTATCAGTATTCGTTTATTTTTAATGGCTAATGGGAATCTGGACAGAATTATTTTGATTGCATCTTTTATGGAATTGTCTTTAGTGTTTACTAATAAAACCTCATCTTTCATATTCTTCATTTTTTAGAAACTATTTACTTCTTTTATCAATTTTAATAAAGGCAAAGGCATTATGATTGTGTATTGACTCATAACTTTCACAGGAGACAGAGAAAAATATTATTCTATCGTCTTTGTCAAAGTTTGATGCAACCTCCCTTACAATATCCTCAACAAACTTTGGATTATCGTATGCATGTTCAGTTATATACTTCTCATCACTCCTCTTAAGAAGTGAGAAAACAGGGGATGAGGCACATTTCTCCACGGTCTCAATTATATCTTCAATCCATATTAACTTTCTCATCCTTATCTGAACTTTAACTATCGCTCTCTGATTGTGAGCACCCCTGTCTGATATTTCCTTTGAACATGGACAGAGAATTAAAACAGGGACTTTTATCTCAAGGATGAAGTCAAGGTTTTCATTCAGAGTAGCAATGAATGATGCATCATACTTCATTATGCTCTCATCGCCAGATATTGGAGCCCTCTTTGTCATAAAATATGGAAAGGATAGAGTTATATGAGTGGACTTTGCCTGAAAAATTGTCTTCATATTTTCTAGAATATCTTGCACTGTTGTCATTGTAATCTTACCTCTATGCCTGTTTAATATCTCAATAAAGCGGGACATATGGGTTCCACGGTATTGATATGGTAAAAATACTGTCATTGTGACTTCTGCTATTGTGTCCTGCCATTTATTTTCTTTGTCCATGACTGTAATAGGATATGAGACATTAGAAACACCAACCATATCCAGGTCAAAGTCGTGTTTAGCAGGGTTATTCTGTATTTCATCTTTATCTAACATACATATTCGTCTTAATAGTTGAGAATTCTGACATTATATCATAATTTGAAATTATCTATTAATCCTGGTTAACAAAATAGACCCTCTCAATCTCAAGACCTGCTTTGTGAGTAATTTCAACTGCTTCGTTCCACTCACTCTGGGTTATTCTTCTTGAAATTTCTTTGTATTTTAAGGCCTTGTAGCACGGATGATACTGCGCCATCAAATTGAAGAATGCTTTCTTTGAGATTTTATTTGCAACAAACTCCGCTATTTCTTTTGTTCCTGCAAGATTTTCAGGCAACACAAGATGACGTATTATAAGACCACGAACAGCGATTCCATATGAATTGACTTTTAAGTCACCTGCAATGTTATGCATTGTTTCCACCGCTTTCATATTTATCTCTGGATAATCTGGAGCGTTGCAGAACCTTCTGGCAATATCTTTTGATGAGAACTTCATATCTGGCATGAATATATCTATAGTTGGTTCAAGTAGTTCTATTATCTCGGCAAGGTCATAACCGCTTGAGTTGTAAACAACAGGAATATAAAGACCATTTTCGCTTGCTCTGATTATTGCACTCACAATCTGTGGAACATAGTGTGTAGGGGTGACAAGGTTGATGTTATGACAGCCCTTATCCTGCAAACTGAGCATTATCTTAGCAATCTCATCGTCTGTGTAACCTCTTCCAGAAGGTTCACTACTAATATCATAGTTCTGGCAGAATATACAGCCGAGAGAGCAACCGGAGAAGAATATGGTTCCTGAACCATGTCTGCCAACAAGAGGTGCTTCTTCACCGAAGTGAGGTCCATAAGAGGCAATGGACGCAAGAGCGCTACCTTTGCAATAACCAACCTCACCCTTCAATCTATTTATTCCACATTTTCTTGGGCAGATATTACACTTGCTTAGATAACTATAAAGTTTTTTCTTAACATCCAGAAGGAACTCTCTTTTGTTTTTCTTATAAACAGTTAAATAAGCCATGATAAATAAATTATCTATTATTCTCTCTCAAATTAGAAGTATCCATATACTTATATGAAGATTAAAATGATGTAACTTTTTCTGCCTATCTGAATTATCTGTTAAGTTCAAGAAGAAAATGAAGAATCAGTGCCACTTTGAGACATCCTTTAAGGTGTCTCTTCTTCTACGGGGTGGGTCTTCTGCAGGATAGCCAATAGGAATGATTGCGACAGGTCTTTGCCCATCTGGAAGTTTCAGGAACTTTGTCAGTTCATCTTCATTGAAGGCACCAACCCAGCATGTTCCAAGTCCTTTATCAACAGCCAGTAAGAGAATATTTTGAATTAGTGCAGATGTATCCTGAATGGCATAGAGGTCTCTTCCTCTTGGACCATATATTGATGAACTTTTCTTTGTGGCAGCGATAATCACAATTACAAAGGGTGCTTCAGAAATGAATTTTTGATTATATGCTATTCTTGATAATGCCTCTTTATCATCTTTTTTTGAAAAGACAATTATCAACCATGGTTGGAGATTTCCCGCAGAGGGTGCTTCAAGAGCAGTAGAAAGAATATTTTCAATAATGTCTCTGCTTACCGCTTTATCTTGAAACTTACGAATGCTTCTTCTTGTTTTTATGGCATCTTCAAGTTTCATATCTTTTAAAATCAATCATACTTACATTTTAATTATGTCTAGATTTAGGGTTTATTGATTGTCCTCTGGATTGATGAAATCCTCTGGTTTAAGTTTTTCAATAACCTTTTTTATATCTTCCTTATTTTCTTCATCATCTTTTATAGGTTGACCGAGTGCAATAACATGGTCTGCAACAAATATAGGTGAATCCATTCTCAGGGCTAATGCTATTGCATCACTTGGTCTTGAATCAACACTTGTCTTAAAACCATCTGTTATCAAATTTATCTGTGCATAGAATGTGTTATCTTTTATGTCATTTATTATAATGCTCTCTACTTTTGCACCAAGACCCATTATTATCTTTTTTGCAAGGTCGTGTGTCATAGGTCTTGGTGTCTTAATACCCTCAAGTTCCATAAGTATTGCATTCGCTTCAAATGGTCCAATCCATATCGGGAGTATTCTTTTTCCATCAAGGTCTTTTAAAATTACTATTGGACTATTATTGGCTGAATCATATGTAATCCCTATTACCTTTACTCGCTGCATGAAAACCACCTTTTCTCTATATTTATTATAACAAAAATAAACACCTTTGTATATACTTCAGGGTATCCACTTCGATATTAATGAAAATTAGAATATATTATCACTATTTAATAGGGCATTTCACACAAGAAACCAAATGATAAAACCAGGATTTTGTTTGAACTGGTTGAGTTTTTTTCTAAACCATAGTTAATAAGACCGGTAATCTTTACCAGTTTTGTCAAAATATAGTTTGCACCACCCTCAAACCAAATATATCTATTTGCCTCATATATATTGAAACCGTCATGGTATTTGCTCAGTGGAAATGTGATGCCAAAACCCCCGAATGGTTCTATCCTCTGCTTGACAGGTATTATCTCTTTTACAGTCAGATAGATAAAAGATGGTGCTTTTACACTTTTATATGCTCCTTCATATCTGTATCCAATCTGACCCTGTGTATTTAGTGGAATTTCATATCCAAACTGCGTAAGACAACATATATCAAATGATATCGGTTTAATTGCGTATCGTTCTGTCCCTATCGGTAGTCGGACTCCTCCTCTTAACCCTGTTTTTAAGTAATTACCAAGACCAAATAGATATTTTCCACCTACCCAGGGACTTGTAATTCCAATTTTTGAGAATTGTAAATCAGGAAATATATATTTCATTGAACTATCATATAAAACCGGGATTATAAATGAGAGGGATATTGATTATGAGAGGACAATACCGAGGTTAAGTTGTGTTGTTATTATATTATATTTTATAGCATTTGATGGAACCTGGGTTGGATGTATAAATGTGAGATGAGTGTCAATCTGGAATTCTTTCGGGAATGAATTTATATAAGTATGTTCGCATGAATAAATGTAATCAAAGTTATGGATGAGGTATATATTTGGGTCCCAGGTTACTGAATAAACCGGACCTATCAAAAGAATAGATAAAATAATAAGCAACTTGATGTTAATTTTTGTTTTCATAGTGTTTTCAGTTGCTAGATAATATCAAAAATATTATTAAAATGCATATAAAATTGGTAATATCTATAAAAGAGGTTTGATAATGGAAGATAGTAATTTCAATTTGAATTTAGACGGCAAGAAAATGTTAATGAATGGAAATATAACTATTCAGGTTCTTCTTGATAGATTAGGTATCCATTATGAGGATGTTCTTGTAATAGATGTAAAGAATACCAGATTATTAACCTCTGATAATAGAATATATCGTGGTGATAGTATTGAGATAAGGACTGTATATAGTAAAGGTTAGTTATGTTATGCAGGGTTTGTAAAGATAATGCTGAGGTTGCTCTTAGGAGCCATAATGTTGCATTTTGTAGAGGTCACTTTCTTGATTTTTTTTACAGGCGGGTTGAAAAGACAATAAAGCAGTTTAATATGATTAATAAGGATGAGAAGGTGCTTGTGGCTATTTCTGGTGGGAAGGATAGTCTGTCACTTGCTCTTTGCCTTAAGGAACTTGGTTATAATGTCTCAGGTTATCATATTGACCTTGGTTTTGAGGGTTTTTCTGATGGGGTGATTGGATTTGTTGAGAATTTTTGCAAACAATACAATATTAACATCAAAATTGAAAGAGTCAGTGATTTTCTTGGACTGCCTATGAATGAGGTTGCAAAGGTGATGAAGAGAAATTCCTGTTCTGTCTGTGGTAAGGTGAAGAGGTATATGATGAATAAAATAGGTCTTTCTTATGATGCTACCGCAACAGGACACAATCTTGATGATGAGGTTTCTACTCTTTTTGGAAATATCGCACATTGGAATATAGAATATCTTGCAAGACAGTATCCTCGTCTTGAAAGCACAGGTAGTTTTGCAAGGAAGATAAAACCCTTTGTGTTTTGTTCAGAGAGAGAGATAGCAATATACGCCTTTTTTAAGGGAATAGAATATATTAATCTCCCCTGTCCATTTTCAAAAGGAGCAACTTCAAGATATTACAAATATTCAATAAATATGCTTGAGAGGGATATGCCAGCAACTAAAGTCTATTTTCTTAAAAACTTTTTTAAGAACAGGTCTTGTTTTCAAGTTAGTGATTATAAACTTCTACCCTGTAGAATCTGTGGTTATCCAACTACAGCCGAAATTTGCAGTATATGTAGAATAAAGTCAAAGTTAGAGAAATAATTATGCCTGTTCAAATTAACTTAGATGGAACTTCCTTATAAAGCAAAATTAATATTTCTTCAACTTGGCAGAATAGGTGATTTTATGCTTTCAACTGCCATGCTTCCTGTAATTAGACGAGAGAGACCTGATGTAAATATAGGTATCATTGTAAAAAAGAAATTAATTCCGATTGTAGATTCTTGCAAACATATTGACACAATCTACACATATCATATCAGCCCTGAAAATATAATCTCTTATCTTAGATTTTTATCTTTTAAAGCAGATGTCTTTGTTGACCTGAATCATTTTGTTTCCAGGACATCAAGAGTGGTGTCGTTCCTCTCATTCTCTCAGAGAAGATTGACTATTTCTACTGGTCATAGGTTATGGTCGTTCACAGATAGTATATATAAAGGTAATGTTGATAAACTGCATATTATTGACAGGGCTCTTACTGTAGCAAGATTTTTTCGTCTGAATGTTCCTGCCAGCGATAGAAAGCCACATTTATGTATTCCTGATTATGCTTTTAATTGTGCGAATATGTTTTTAGACGAAATTGGTTTTGATAAGTTTATTACAATCAATATTTCATCTGGCTCAGAAGATAGGTTGCTCTCAGCAGAAAAATGGCTTGATATTATTGACTATATTTCAGATATATCAGACATGAAGATTTTGATACTTGCATTACCAGAACACAGGGAGATAGTAAATAAGATTTTGACTGGTGCTAATAAAATTGGAATAAAAGCACATACCGATGGTGATTTCTTTATATTCTCCGCTTTAATTACAAGAGCATCGCTTCTGATAAGTCCGGATACCTCGGCAGTTCATATTGCATCTGCTTATGATGTTCCTGTTATTGGTCTTTACCCCGATGTAAAATGGAATATGTTATTATTTTCTCCTATCAGCAAGAAAAGTGTAATGTTATATGAGAGAGATTGTCTGGTAAGAGATATGCATACTCTTAAAATCAAAGAAGCAGTGAGAAAATTTATAACTTAGATAACGAGATTAAGAAATATCTGGTATATTTATTCGTTGAATAGTGATTTTATTATGCCAATGGTTGATGTTTCAACTTTATATTCAGATGGATAAGCCCTCCAGCCATCTCTTCCATGCTCTATATTATCATCAATATATTTTCTATCCATATCTCCATAGACCTGCATTGAATCAAGCATCCAGTAATATACATCATTTGGCTCAGGGCATTCAATCATCCATTCAAACCTTAATTGACTTTTTCCTGCTGCCCAACTGCTTATATCAATAGTTTCTGCCTTTGTAACATCTGTATCCTTATATTCTTTTATCATGTAATTCCAGTGAGCACCACCATCAATACTGCCAAGGACATAACCATAAGTATGGTTCGGCACTGGACTATACACACTATAGGAGGTCCAGTAGTTCAAGTATAGACTTGTGAAGTAGGTGGCATCTTTTATGGGTGTTATTAATGAATCTACAGAATCCATCTCGTAAGGTTGGTAATATCTTCTTGCAATTTTATCCATACCCAGAAACCACTGATGCCAGTCATTTGTGTCAGAATATACTGGTTCTTGAGACCATCCATAAGGAAGATATTTGTCAAATTCTTCATTTGGAATTAAATCCACCATTGATAGTTGAGAATCAATGAGAATATCGTCGATAAACCATCCATCGTCTATATATTTGTCTTCGTCGACATCAAAGAAGAATCTTATTGCGAAATTTGTTTGACCTCTATATTGTGTCAGGTCTAATGTTATCTTCTCCCAACCATTACTCTTATATGGTGAGTTTTTTCGCCATATCACAACTGGCTGTGTCTGGTCACTTTGAGCATATACCGAGCATATATCACCACCATCTGTGTCAGAGTCAGTATCAATATATGTATAGAATGTCAGTGTTATCTTTTTTGCACCATTGTCAAGTTGGATTCTTGGTGAGATAAGCCAGGTATCATAACCAAATGTGTAATCATCGCCAAATTTTGTGCAATCGGTTGGACCGCACCACCAGCAGTGAGTTGGACTGTTGGAGTAGTAACCTATGATATGCCATTTGTTTACTCTCTGTGGAATATAATTGTTCTCTACTGTTGATATTGACGCAGGGCAGTAACAGTATCCACAGGTTATTATAACAATATACAATAATGTTCCTGTAATCAACCTAATCATAAAAGTCAAAGATAAGTGTTGCACTTATTATAAGTAATTAGTGATAATTTAATATATATTATTTTAAAAAAGAAAGGAATTTTTTATTAATACGTATTTAATTTTTGTCTCATTTACTGCTCAAATATCGCTTTTATAATACCAATAGATGATGTTTCAATGTTCCATTCACCTGTTCTCCACCCATCTTTACCATTTTCAATATCATCCTCAAAGTCGGTCCTTTTCTTGTCACCATAGACCCTTACTTTGTCAATTTCCCATGTATATACATCTGTATAAGATTGGCATCTTATTCTCCACATGAACCTCAATTGGCTTTTGCCAGTAGCCCAACTTGATATGTCAAACTTCTCATTTCCAATGAAGTCATCAAAACCATACCATTTTATCTCGTATGTCCATGTTATTCCACCATCTATACTTCCAAGGACCTGTGCATGGTGATAACCAGGTATCGGGTCATATTTATTATATAGTGTCCAGTATTCAATATTTAATGTTGTGAAGTTTGTAGAATCCACTATTGGTGTTATTAAATCATCAGTAGAATTATTTTCGGGTGGTAGATAGTCTCTTTTCGCTACATGAGCATTCTGGGAACCGGATTGATGCCAGTCGTTTGTGTCATTAGATGGTGGGTTCTGTGACCAATCGGGTGGTAGATACTCATCAAACTCAACATTGGCAATAAGGTCAGCATCGGTAAGTTCTGTCTCAAGAAGGACATCGTCAATGAGCCAGCCCTCATCAACAAGTGTGTCCTCATCAGGTTTGAATATAAATCTTATCTGGAAGTTCGTTTGCCCTCTATATGTTGTAAGGTCAAGTGTTTCTTGGTTCCATCCATTTGTATCGTATGGTGAGTTCTTCTCATATATTACAGTTGGTTGCATCTGGTCGCTCACCACAATGACTCTACAGTAATCACCACCGTTATAATCATTTGATGTATCAATGTCTTGGTAGAAATATAGAGTTATCCTTTTGGCGTTCTCATCAAGATTGAACTTTGGTGATTTTAAATATGTCTCATATCCAAGTGAATATTTATCACTATCAATGGGTCCACACCACCAGCAATGTGTCGGGCTGTGAGAATAACAGTCAATTATATGCCACCGGTTAATAGGAATATCAAGTGGTGTTTTGGAATGAAAGTAATAATGTGGTAACAATACTTCCATAGAAATGACTACAGATGTTGGTATTAACAATAGAATAGTCAACATTAATAATAAATATATTCTCATATATTTCACCTCCATAATATTTACTAATAATTACTAGTTTTAATTATTTTTTATATTATCAAATATTAGTATTTAAATATAAGTATATTTCATTTATTGCTCAAATATCGCTTTTATTAGACCAAAAGATGATGTTTCAATAGCATATTCAACTGGAACTGTCCTCCAGCCCTCCCTTCCCCTTTCAACATTATCGTCAATATATTTTTTATCAAGGTCACCATAAACCCGGAATGAGTCAATCACCCATTGAATAACATTGTCAGGGACTTCGCATTGCAATCGGAACTTGAACCTTAATGAATTTTTGCCTGAAGCCCAACTTGTGATATCTATATCTTCTGTTCCGGTGAATGTGTCAAAGCCATAATATTTTATTTCATAAGGCCAGGTTGCTCCACCGTCTATACTTCCAAGGACTTGCGCATGGTGGTAGTCGTTTTCGGGTGACCTGACTTCATATAGAGTCCAGTATTCCAGAATAAGTGATGTGAAGTATGTTGCATCTGAAGTTGGAGATGTAAGTTCATCTACAGAATTGTATTCATAAGGTTGGTAGTATCTTGTTGCCACATTGTCCAGGTCAATGTTCCACTGATGCCAGTCATTTGTATCTTCATATGGTGGGTCTTGAGACCAACCCGGTGGGGGGTATTCATCAAATTCTATAACAGGGACAAGGTCAACCTGAGAGAGTTGGGCATCAATGCGGATATCATCAATATACCATCCATGGTCAACGAGTGGGTCCTCATCGGGGTGGAATATAAATCTTAGCTGGAAGTTCGTCTGTCCTCTGTATGATGTAAGGTCAAGGGTTTCTTGTTTCCACCCGTTTGTGTTGTATGGTGAGTTTTTCTCATAGATTACAGTTGGTTGAATCTGGTCGCTCTTGACTATAATTCTGCAAAAATCACCACCGTTATAATCATTTGAAGTATCAATGTCTTGCCAGAAAGTAAGTGTAATTTTTGTAGCGATACGGTCAAGGTCAATTTTTGGTGATAATAATGTCGTTTCATAACCCAGAGCGTAGTAATCGTTTGGTTCTGTATTCTCCTTGGGTCCGCAATACCAACTATGTGATGGACTGTGAGAATAATAGTTAATTATATGAAACCAGTTTACATAGGTATCAAAAATGCTATGTGGTTTATCTAAAGTAAGTGGGATATTGATAAAACTTCCTTCTGCTATTAATGCTATTGAAATCAAGAATAAAAGTATTGTTCTATACATATAAACCTATTCTTATGCTAAAAACAGCATTAAAAACAATTTTAATTATATTTATTGAATAAGATTTTGGTTTAAATCATTATTAAATTAAAACTAATTTCCAAATACCGCTTTTATGGCTCCAATAGATGTAGATTCAATGGCATACGCAGGTGGGTCAGTTCTCCAGCCGTCTCTACCTTTCTCTATATCATCGTTTATATCTTTTCTTGTCATGTCTCCATAGAGCCTGATTGAGTCAATCGCCCATGTGTAGACATTGTCTGCAGCCTTGCACTCTAAACGGAATTTAAGCCTCAATGAACTTTTGCCTGCAGCCCAGCTGGTCATATTGAAGTTTTCAGTTCCAGTAAAGTCATCAAAGCCATAATATTTTATTTCGTATGGCCATGTCACTCCACCATCTATACTTCCAAGAACCCGTGCATGTTTAAAATTTGGTTCGGGTGCTTGTTTATCATAGAGTGTCCAGTAATCTAAATACAATGTTGTGAAGTAGGTTGCATCTTTTGTGGGTGTTATAAGTTCATCTACAGAATTGGTCTCATAGGGTTGGTAATATCTTCTTGCTACATTGTCAAAATTAAGATTAAACTGATGCCAGTCATTAGTATCTTCATACGGTGGGTCTTGAGACCAACCTGGTGGTAGATACTGGTCAAATTCTACGACAGATATAAGGTCAACCTGTGAAAGCTGTGTTTCAATAAGAACATCATCAACATACCAACCACGGTCAACGAGTGGGTCCTCATCGGGGTGGAATATAAATCTGACTTGGAAGTTTGACTCTCCTCTATATTGTGTAATATCAAGAACTTGCTGCTGCCATCCACTTGAATCATATGGTGAGTTCTTCTCATAGATTACAGTTGGTTGTCTCTGGTCGCTTACTACAATAATTCTACAGTAATCACCACCATTATAGTCATTTGACGTGTCAATCATCTGCCAGAAAGTAAGCGTTATCTTTTTAGCCCCCTGGTCAAGGTTCATTCTGGGTGAAAATAATGTTGTTTCATAACCAAGGGAATACGGGTCTTCCGGTTTTGTATTCCCCAGAGGTCCACAATACCAACTGTGACTTGTGCTATGCGAGTAGTAATTAACAATGTGGAACTGATTTAAAGGAATATCCGAAATGACATTTGGCTTTTCTGATGTCAGAGGAATATTTAAAAAACTTGTTCCTCCTATTGCTAATGATAACATTAGCAATAACAACGAAATTGCACTAAGATATAACAATCTCATCTTCTTTCCCTCCTTCAATCTACTATATAAGATTAGCAGATTATATATTTTTTGTCAAGCATTTTTAGATTATTTTGTTTATCATTGTTTGAAGGTTCTTTGTGTTATGTTTTATGGAATCCCCTAGGTTTTTATTTACATAATCATAAAGAACCCCCCTCGCTGATACTACAAGAAAACCAAGTCCCTTCTCACTGCTTAAATGCTTTACGATATTTACATTTCCACCCTGTGGTCCAAAACCAGGTAGAAGAAGATATATGTTTTTCAATAACCTCCTTATCTTTATTGCTTCTTCACCTGCTGTAAGTCCAACGACTGCACCTATGTTTGAGTAGCCAGTATCACCTATATAGTTACTTCCCCAGGTATTTATCTGTTCAGCCATATACTCATAGAACATCTCACCATTCTCTAACCTGACATTCTGGATTTCAGATGCACTTGGATTTGATGTTCTTATCAGAACAAATAATCCCTTTCCCCATGATTTTAACGCTTCATCAAAAACCTCAATAACATCGTGCCCCATATAAGGATTGATTGTGATTGCGTCGCATTCAAAAGGAGCATAGCCCTTCTTACTGAAATATGCAGAACGATACCCCTTCATGCTTGAACTAATGTCGCCTCTTTTGCCATCAATTATCGTGATTAAATCATAGTCAGATGCCAATCTTAATGTATTGCCCATAACCTCCATCCCACAAACTCCAAGTGCTTCATATAGTGAAGATTGGAGTTTGACACCACATACATGTTCATATATTGAATCTATTGCTATTCTGTTAAAGTGCATAACTGCATCTGATGTCCTTTCAAGTGCTTCGCCATCTTCGTATATATCTTTATTAAGTATTTCGTGTTCTTCAAGAATTTCCTGTGGAAATTTATCTAGATGTGGGTCAAGTCCGACAATAACACGTGAGTTTATCTTTAATATCTTCTCTGATAGTTTATCTGCAAAGTTCATATGTCTAACCTCTCCTGAACTTTCATTGGTTTTGAGCAATAATAACACATTCCGTTTCCATCCTGCAACTGGGGCAAGTATGTTTCTACTTTTGTAATGCATCTTGAATTTTCACAGGGGATTTCTGATGTAATGCCGGTCTTCATTTCAGGTAGAGGCGCTTCTATTAAACCAAGCATGACTGATATTAATGCCATCCTCATAGGAACGCCATAGAATGCCTGGTTGAAATAGACAGCCCTATTATCAGTATCAACATTGTAGTCAATTTCAAAAACCCTTGGCAGGGGATGCATTACAATAAGGTCTTTTTTCGCTTTTGATAAGAGGTGACTTGTGATTACATATTTCCCTTTTATCTTCTCATATAATTCCGGGTCATCAAATCTCTCTCTTTGCAATCTGGTAATATACAAAACATCAACTTTGCTTATAATATCTTCAAGAGATTCCTTTCTTATGGTAAATCCATCAGGAATTTTTTTCTGGACATATTCTGGTAGATATAATTTTTCTGGTGAGATACAAATCATCTTTGCATCAAATTTTGATAGGGCATAGGCAAGAGAGTGAACTGTTCTTCCATAATAAAGGTCTCCGACAGCACAAACTGTCAAACCATCAATTCCTCCCTTTTCAATCATTATTGTTAGAAGGTCAAGCATTGTCTGAGTGGGATGCTCGTGACCACCATCACCACCGTTTATTATAGGAACCTGTGCGAACATACTCATTGCCATCTGTGCACCCTCGTTTGGATGTCTCATAACAATAATATCTGAATATGATGAGAGCATTTTAATTGTATCCATCAAAACCTCACCCTTTGTAGCGGATGTTGCTGCAAGGTCTCCAAGGTTTATTACCTGACCTCCAAGACGGAACATGGCTGAGGCAAATGACAATCTTGTTCTTGTGGATGGCTCGTAGAAGGCGGTTGCGAGTATCTTCCCCTTGGCAATGTCAGTCCCAACATCAATGATTTCAATCATTCTTTTTCCAATATTAAGGAGTCCCTCAATGACATCCCTTGATAATCCTTCTATCTCAATAAAATTTCTATCCATAAGTTAATTCACCTTCCTTTAATAACATTTCACCACCCACAAACACATACTCTGCCCTCCCTTTTAACACCTTCCCTCTGAATGGAGAGTTCTGCCCCATTGATACAAAGCTTTCAAACATCACTTCTCTGTCTATATTTATAATAGTTATATCAGCGTCATAACCTTCTTTTAACTGACCTTTGTTATCAAACCCCAATCTTTCTGCCGGTTTATTAGTTATATATGAGAATGCCTGAGTGTGACTTAGAATCCCTGGTTTAATCAGATATGTGATTATAAGTGAGAGAGTTGTTTCCAAACCGATAATACCAAATGATGCATTCTCAAAAACGGTGTCCTTGTCTGTTATTGTATGCGGTGCATGGTCGGATGAGATTATATCTATCTCGCCTTTTTTCAGGGCTTTTATTATTGCTTCTCTGTCTTTTTCATCTCTTAAAGGCGGTTTAATCTTTGCATTAGTATTATAGTTCAGTATCTCTTCTTCAGTCAGAGAAAAGTAATGAGGGGCTGTCTCAACAGTGACATTTACACCATCTTTCTTCGCTTTTTTTACCTCTTCTAAACCCATTTCTGTTGAACAATGAGCAATATGCAGAATTCCACCTGTTTCTTTTGATAGCAGGCAATCCCTTGCAATATGAATTCTCTCTGCCTCTTTTGGTATTCCCCCGAGTCCCATTTTGAATGCTAAAAGCCCCTCATTTACTAAGCCACCCTCTGTTAATGTAATATCTTCTGTGTGGGAAATTACAGGGAGGTTAAACCATTTCGCATAAATTAGTGCCTCCCTCATCATCTCTGTGTCATAGACAGATGAACCATCATCAGATATAGCAATAATACCTGCCTTTGCCATCTCACCTATAGCAGACATAACCTTTCCCTTTAATGAATGCGTTATGGCTCCAACTGTGAATACATTAGCACCGGGTGTCTCCTGAGACCTTAACCTTACAAACTCAACCATCTCTGGTCGGTCAATAATAAGACCTGTATTCGCCTTACATACAATGCTTGTAAAACCACCCTTTATTGCTGATAACCGTCCTGTTCTTATTGTCTCTTTATCCTCAAATCCTGGTTCTCTCAAATGAACGTGCATGTCAATAAGACCTGGAAGAACATATAATCCACTGGCATCAACCTTTTTTGCTCCCTTAATTGATAAATTCTTGCCAATTCTTGTTATTTTATCTTCTCTAATGAATAAATCAGTTTTATCTTCAAAACTACTCTCAGGGTCTATTATTATCCCCCCTTTTAAGAGATAACTGTCCATACTATCTAATCCTTTTTGCTTGTCCCCTCTGGTTTTATTATTCCATCACTATAGACAAGCTTGCCATCTACAAATAGAATCTCAACTTTACCCTTCACTTGCCAGTTATTAAAGGGTGTGTTTCTTCCCCGTGAGTAGAAATTTGCAGATTGAATTGTGTGTTCTTTTTTAATGTCTATTATTGCAATATCTGCAGGTGCACCCTGTTTTAATGAACCACCGTTATGTTTGAGAATAGTTGATGGGTTATGCGAAAGGCGTTTCATAAGGTCTAAAATTTTTAGTGAACCATCTTCTACAAGATATGTATATGAAAGTGAAAATAATGTCTCTATACCTGATATACCAAATTCTGCTACTAAAAACTCTACGTCTTTATCAGAAAATATGAGAGGTGAGTGGTCTGATGATAGGACATCTATTGTTCCATCAATTACCGCCTTTTTTATCGCTGCCTTGTCTCTCTCACTTCTAAGAGGTGGTCTTACTTTGTATATTGGATTAAAGTCCTTGCAGAAATTATCGTTTAGAAGAAAGTAATGAGGGTTTGTCTCACAGGTGACTTTTATACCCTTCTCCTTTGCCTCTCTTATCAGTTTTACAGAACCTTCAGTGGTGATTGGAGCAATGTGGATTGGGATGTCTGTCATCTCTGCTAAAATAAGGTCTCTGTTTACCATTATCTCTTCAGCAATTGATGGTATTGCGGGAAGTCCTGTCAGCATAGATATATAACCCTCATTAATCACACCACCATAGGAAAGATATCTGTCCTCAGGATATAGAATTGATGTTAGTCCAAATGAATGTGCATATTCAAGTATTCGTCTTTGCAGGTTGGAGTCCATAATGGAGTGTGTATTATCTGAGCATGCCCTGGCTCCCATAAGAGCCATCTGACCTATCTCTGCCATCTCTTCACCATTGAGCCCCTTTGTCATTGCACATATTGGAATAAGTTTTGCAAGTCCCCTCTCCTTCGCTGACCTTAATAGATAAGCAACCATCGCATGGTTATCTATCTTTACATCCTCATTTGATTTACAGGCAAAAGCGGTTATACCACTTGTTACCGCAGCCCTTAATATGCTTCCTATTGTCTCTCTGTCATATCTTGATGGCTCGCTTATATGCACATTCAGGTCAACAATTCCAGGAACGACTACCATTCCCTTTGCGTTTATTACATTATAATCTTTATCTGGAGTTATTTTCTTCCTTATCGCTTCTATTCTCTCGTCATTTATTACAATATCATAGGTATCATCAATGTCAGATGAAGGGTCAACAACCCTTCCACCTTTTATAAGGAACTTTGTTATCTTTTCTTCTTTTTTCATAATTTGCTAAGTGCTTTTACGCTTAAAAGATAGAAGATATAAGACAGCCATTGTAACTGCTATGCTATTTTCAATCTGATGTAATATATCACTGTATACCTCTTCTGCAATTAATGGGTCAATCTCAATACCACGTTTGAGTTTTCCAGAATGCAGGACTGTGCAATCGTTTTTTGCAGAGTTCAAGCGGTCTCTTGTAAGGCAGAAGAACCTTGCATACTCTCTGAGACCCGGTAGGAGGTATCTATGTTTCTCGGTCATTTCAACAGGCGTCAAGATAATCACATCTATATCTTTCAGTCCTTCTAACATATCATTTGATACTTTAACGCCGAGCCGTTCAATTCCTTGTGGTATGAGCGTTGGCGGACCTATCAGTGTTACCTTTGCCCCTAATTTTGTTAGAGCCCAGATGTCTGACTTTGCTTCTCTGCTATGCGAGATGTCCCCAATAATAGCCACATTTATCCCCTCAATATATCCTTTGAGTTGTCTTATTGTGAAAAGGTCAATTAATGCCTGAGTTGGATGCTCATGGCTTCCATCACCAGCATTTATGACAGAGGATGTTATCTTTTGAGCAAGCAGGTGAGGCACACCTGACATTGAGTGTCGGACTACAACGAAGTCCACATTCATTGCCTCAATTGTCTTGGCGATATCAGTAAGAGTTTCACCGTATGTTTCACCTGCTGATGAAACACTTATATTGAGAATGTCTGCTGATAACCGTTTTGATGCCAGTTCAAATGAGGCACGGGTCCTTGTTGATGGCTCAAAGAACAGGTTTGCGACTGTCTTTCCTCTGAGTGCTGGGACTTTCTTGATGGGTCTTTTTGCTATTTCTGTAAATGATTCTGCTGTTGTGAGTATTTCCTCAATCTCATCTACTGTTAAGTATTGTATTCCTATAAGGTCTTTGCTCTTCAACACCATATTATTAAAAAAACGCCTCCCCTTCCTCATTGGGGAGGCAACGTCTAAAAGTGTCTTTTATTTTCTTAATGGTCACCTACTATATACCTAACTGTGATATTGTATTTATTATTATTTAAATAATCAAGTAATAAATTGAATTAAAAATAATTATTTTTTTTCAAAGTTTGGATTTTATTTAGAGCCATTGTTTTGTAAAATCAGTAAAGTATAATATATGAAAGCGATATACATAATTTTTGCAGTTTTTCTTCCTCTTTATGTCATTTCCAGTGATATTGTGAATTATAAATATGCAGGTCTTGAAAAGGAGGAGACGCCGGTTTTTTCAGGTTCTGAGCAGATATATTTACATAGTTTGAATATCAAAATTTCAGAGAGGGAATACCCTGGATTTGTTTATGTAAAAGATAGAGAGTATATATTTAAAAAAGCATATCTGGATGTTGACGATGCAGTTTGTGATATACCTCTGGTCTTTCTTACGGATAGAACTCGCAATCCTAAAAGTTTATCTATTGATGGCAGAGACGTTCAGTATACATATAATTGGATGAGTTTAGAACTGTCGCCAGTTAAATATGACCCGTTCTTCTTTCCATTATCAGGATTTAGCTCTATCATTCTTTATAGTGGTGGCCCTGAGGTTGAGTCCAGCGATAATTCTCAGATAAAATTTGAGAATCTTCCTGTAAAGGTTGAAGAACCATCAAGCAGTGTATTTCTATCTGATGGCAATTTCAATACAGAAAGATATCGCTTCTTTGCTGGTTTTTCGATGCCCCATGTGAATACAAGTGTGTGCGGTGAAAGGAACCTTACATCTGGTTTTGGCAGGTTACCCGATACTTCCTATGGTAGTGTCACAGTTTCTTCCATTATATATTCTGACTGGTTGAAACTTCCGTTAGATTTTATATATTCAGGAGGGGATGTTGACAGATTTCAATTAAACAAGACAAGTATAGGGTATCGCCTGTTTTCATTGGAACCACAGTTTAATCCAAATGGCTCTGTATCTCCTTTCATAAAATTCGGGGCAATATATAGCAGGAATACTGCAATTAATAAGTCATATAATATTGGTTCAGGGCTTAGATTCGGGAATGGTGAATTTTTCACACTTACTCCATCATTTGATATTAAGTCAGTTGATGGTGAGAAAACATACAACATTTTATCTGAGGTTCTTTTAAGAAATGAAGGTAGGTATCTCATTTCATCAGGTTCCCAGCTGACTTTTGGTGACGAGAAAAGATTTAATATTAGATTGTCCGGTTCTCTTTCTATCGCGAAGTATCTTGTGCCCTTTGCATCATATACTATTGACTTATGGTCACAAAATAATTGGAAAACGAACGGTCTTATCAGTGGGATTCGTTTTTACTTACAAGATAGAGTTCAGTTTCAGTCATTCTTGAAGTCATCAAATATTTCAGGAAGTAGGTTGACATCTACGGGTGGAATTGTTGATTGTAAACTAATCTGGGGATTCAATATTAATGGCTCTTGCTTTTATAACCTGAAATCACAATTAGATATCCCAAGGTATTTAATATCAACTGACTTTGGTTACGAGAGAGAATTTTCAGGTGGAATAATCCCTTCTGTTTATTTTGGTGTTCAGAATGTAGGGGGAGTAACTCATTCACAGGATTTAGTTAGAAATGGTAATTATAATACAAAGTCATATATTGATACCTCGCTGAAGGGTGCAATTACAATCAGGACAATAGAGATATTTTCATGCTTTAACAATCTTTTCAATAGAAGAATTTCAATCGGTGGTAGTATCTACCCACCAGAACCGAGGAACTACCAGTTCGGGATATACTGGATAATGAATAATTAAAGGTGTGGTGTCAATGAAGGATATATTAGACATTATTGTTAAAAAGAGAGATAAAAGAAATCTGAGCAAAGAGGAGATAAATTTGTTTATCAAATATGTAGTCAATAGTGAGGTTTCGGACTATCAATTGAGTGCCTTTTTAATGGCGGTATATCTCAATGGTCTTGATGATGATGAGACATATTACCTGACCAATGCGATATCGTGTTCAGGAAGGAAAATTGACCTGACTGGACTTTCTATTCTGGTTGTTGATAAACATTCTACAGGGGGTGTTGGAGATAAGGTCTCTCTTATAGTAGCACCGCTTGTTGCAGGGTGTGGTGTTGGTGTTGGGCTGACAGCAGGTAGGGGACTTGGACATACTGGTGGAACTATTGACAAACTTGAATCAATCCCTGGATTTGTTGCTGAACTTGGTGAGGATAAGATGAGAGGAGCCATTGAGAATGTTGGGTGTTTCATTGCTTCTCAGAGTGGTGATGTTGCACCTGCTGATAGAGTCATTTATGCCATGAGGAATGTCACAGGGACAATTGAGTCGATACCGTTGATAATTTCAAGCATACTTGGGAAGAAATTGGCTATTAAGACAGAAGGAATTGTCTTTGATATAAAGTATGGTAGGGGTGCTTTTATGCAAGAGAGGGAGAAGGCAGAAGAATTAGGTGATGGATTAACAAAGGTGAGTGAAATTTTTGGAAGGAAGACAGTTGTTACATACTCAGAACATAACTCACCGTGTGGCAGGGCTATTGGTAACTCAATTGAGGTAGTTGAGGCAGTAAAGTTTCTAAGGAATGAAGAAATAAATGATGATTTGAGAGAGGTTTGTTTCAGGGTTGGGGCTTTGATGCTTGTTATATCAGGAATTTTTTCTAATATAGAAGATGCAAATAAGGCACTTGAGAGGTGTCTTTCATCTGGAGAAGGTCTTGAGAGATTTAGAAAAATGGTTGAGTATCAGGGTGGAAATGGAAGGATAATTGACGATACGAAAGTTCTCAAACTTGCGAAGTCAAATGATGTAAGGACGTCTATTTCTGGTGTGATAAAGGAGATTGATGCGAGAAAGATTGGTGAACTGGTGAGGGATATTGGTGGTGGGAGACGGCTTAAGAGTGATGAACCGGACAGGTCTGTTGGTGTAGAATTAATTTCAGTTGTTGGTGATAAGATATCACAGGGCAACCTCATCGCAATAATATATAAAGATGACTTTGAAGATGAAATAAGCAGAAGATTTTTAGATGCAATAATTATTGAAAATTTATAGTTGATTATTTTACTTATTATGTTATCATCAATCTAAATTTATGATAACTTAAAGAATGGGAGGTTGATAGATTTGGATATACAGAAAACTTTAAGGGATTTTTCTACATATCTCAGTGTAGATAGAGGTCTGTCCATGCTTTCAATTGAGGCGTATCTCAACGATATAAATGTGTTTACAGGTTCGTTGAAAGGAAAGAGTTTATCAGAGATAACAGAATCAGACATTGTCAGTTTTATCAAAGAAAGGAGAGATGTTCATAAAGACAAAGATACAACCTTGGTTCGCCGTCTCTCTTCTATTCAAGCGTTTGTTAATTTCTTGAACCAGAGTGGAGAACTATCAGGGGACCCGATGGAGATGCTTGATAGACCAAAGGTCACGGTAAAACTACCGAAGGCAGAGTTAAGGCAGAATATTGAGCTTTTACTCCAATCACCGTATAAACTTATTGAGGAGAAAAAGAAGAAGGGTAATCTTACACCAAATAAGTATGTAAAGTTATTGAGAGATGCAGCAATGCTTGAACTTGCATATTCATCAGGTCTCAGAGCAAGCGAGATTGTGAATCTAAGAGTTGGTGATATTGACCTGAACGGTTTATATGTGAGAGCAAGGGGTAAGGGAGGAAGAGAGCGAACTATACCTATTGGTGAGGTTGCAAAGAAGAAATTGGAGGAGTATCTTGATTTAAGGAAGGGTTATTCAAAAGAGAGTCCACTTTTTGAGGGCAAGATGGGAAAACCTATATCAAGAAATTGGTTCTGGTATATGGTTAAATATTATGCGAAGAGAGTTGGAATACCAGGTGATATAAGTCCTCATGTGATAAGACATTCATTTGCAACGCATCTGTTAGAAGGCGGTGCTGATATAAAGGCAGTTCAAACACTTTTAGGACACAAGATGCTATCCACTACTCAGATTTATACAAAAATAACAGGTCAGCATATGAAAGAGGTCATAGAGAAACATCCAGGAAGTTAAAAATAGTTTTATTATTAGTTTCAGTTGTTAAATTATTATAATAGTTTTCTACAGTAATGGTGAGTTATGAACTTTGCTCATTTTATTAAGGGACTTTTGATAAGCCTGCCTGGAATACTGTATGGTCTTACAATACATGAGTTCGCTCATGGATGGGTAGCCGATAGATTTGGGGACCCAACCCCAAGAATGGCAGGCAGGTTGACTCTCAATCCTCTCGTCCATCTCGACCTTATAGGCACTCTTCTCCTTATTTTCGCCAGATTTGGTTGGGCAAAACCGGTTCCAATAAATCCAATATATTTTAAAAACCAGAAAAAAGGGATAATTTGGACATCACTTGCTGGATGTATCGCAAATGTCATCTCGGCCCTTATCTTTGGCATTATCATTCGCTTTATGACTGCATTCATTGGACATTCAGCAGGCACAACCGTAAATCTCATATTCGCTATTATTTTCTACGCTATGTTTATAAATCTCATTCTTGCATTCTTCAATCTGATTCCTATTCCTCCACTTGATGGCTCAAGGGTTCTTATGGTTCTCTTGCCAAGAAGTTTTGCTATTAAGATGATTGGCTTTGAAAGGTGGGGTCCTATGGTTCTAATATTGGTCATCCTTTTCGGCAGTATTACTGGGATTAATATTTTAGGATTAATTATGTTTCCTCCTGTTGGTCTTCTAACCTACTTGTTTTCCGGTCATCCTCTTGGACTTCTATGGGGGTTGTATGATGTTCTCATTTCATAAAATATTTTATTCGTTTATTTTATCATTTATAACCTCTCTAATTTTGATGACAGGTCTCTCTTTCTCTGTTGAAACTGTTGATATTGAAAAATTTAATATATCAATAACATTTCCAGATAAGTGGAATGTGAACAAAGATATGCCTTATCCAATGGTGCTTGGTGCAGATAATTACAAGAATAAATCTCATATAGCGGTAACCTATATGCAGAATGTATCTGGGAAAAAACCAACAAAAGGGTTTATGAAGCAGTTATTGAAAGAGACAGAGGATAAGAATTACAAGAAGACAAAGCCAAACTACAAACGTCTTAATGTGGTAGATTACAAGGTCGCTGGAAAAGATGCGGTCTGGATGGAATTCACATCTTCTGATTCATCGGGTGACTACCATGAGGTTGTAGTTGTCTTTCCCGTTAGTAATGAGTATTTCCTTTTCTTCGGGTTAAGATGCTATGAGGGAATCTATAGTGAAGTATTAACTGAATATAAAAGTATACTGGAAAGTATCGTCATTCATTGATTTGATTAAGAGCGAGATATAAGTTATGGAAACGCGTAAGAAGAAGGGCAAGATATTATCAGGCATAAGACCTACTGGACCGTGTCATATCGGTCACTATGAAGCGATAATGAAGAACTGGGCTCAGTTGCAATATGAATATGAATGCTCATATGAGGTTGCTGACCTTCATGCCCTTACAGATAGAACAGATACAAGAGACCTCCAGGACAATATATTTGAGGTTCTGATTGACCTTCTCTCCGTTGGAATAGACCCCAACATCTCAACACTTTTTATTCAATCTCATCTTCCCGAGCATTCTGAACTTCATCTTCTACTGTCAATGGTTACACCCGTTTCATGGCTGGAACTTTGCCCAACATATAAGGAGAAGAGAGAGGAAGTTCAACAGGGTGTAGGCATCAGTTATGGACTTCTTGGCTATCCAGTGCTTATGGCAACAGATATTATTGTTCACAAAGGTGAGTTCGTTCCTGTTGGAGAAGACCAGTTGCCACATCTTGAACTGACAAGAGAGATTGCAAGAAGGTTTAATAACCTTTATGGCAATGTGTTGATTGAACCACAGGCGATTCTTACAAAAACACCTAGAATTCTCGGTATTGATAACAGAAAGATGTCAAAGTCCTATGGGAATTCTATTTACCTTAAGGACACTGATGATGTGATGAGAGATAAGGTTATGATTATGATTACAGACCCTCAGAGAGCATATAGAAAAGACCCGGGTCATCCAGAGGTCTGCAATGTCTTCTCTTTTCATCTCCTTTATAATGTTGATAGAGCAAGGGAGATAGAGAGTGACTGCAGAGCAGCAAAAATTGGTTGTAAGGAATGTAAGAAAGAATTGGCGGAGAAAATAATAGAGAAATTTAAGGAATACAAAGAGAAAAGAGCAGAATTTGAGAAGAAGAAAGATTACATTGATGATGTGATAAGAGAAGGTGATAAGAAAGCTAAGGAGGTTGCCTCCGATACAATTGCCAGAGTGAAAGAGGCAATGAGAATATAGTATGAGATATATAGTTCACCTTGACATCTTTGAGGGTCCTCTTGACCTTCTTCTATATCTGATAGAGAAAAATGAACTGGAGATATTAAATATACCGATTGCTGAGATTACGAAGCAATATCTTAAATATATAAAATTATGGGAAGAGTTAGACCTGTATATTGCTGCTGAATATTTTTTGATGGCAGCCAATTTATTATATATCAAGTCGCTAATGCTTATTCCAAGAAGATTATCAGATGGTGAAATTGAGATTGAAGAAGACCCGAGACAGGTGCTCATTCAACAGTTACTTGAATATAAAAAATACAAAGAGGTTGCAGATAGATTAAATGAAAGGTTGCTTGAGGAGGCGAATTTCAAACCAAGACCGATAGAAGAGAAAAGAAATAAAGAGGTGATTGAGACAGATAAAATAGAACTCTATGAGTTTATAAAATTATTCAGACAGTTAATAGAGAAAACACAAGAGCCCCCGCCATCAATGGATGTCTATATAGATGAGAGCAGAATTATGGAAGAGATGGAACTTATAATGATGCTTATATCAAGAGAGAGCCCGATATCGCTTGAGAGATTATCAAGATATTACATTCGTAAAGATGAATTCACAACCTGGAAGTTGATAATAGTTCTTATTGCTTTATTATATTTATTGAAGGAAAACAGGATTATTATTCTTCAGGATAAACCATATAGCAGGATAATTGTGAGGGCAAAGAGTGCTGAGTAAGAAAGCGATAGTGGAAGCGCTATTATTCTCATCTTCAAAACCCTTGAAGGTATCTGAGATAAAATCTGTTTTGGGTTCGGATGTTGATGTAGAAAAGATAATTGATGAACTTGAGGAGGAATACAGGAGCTCCGGGAGGGCGGTTACGATAAGGAGAATTGCCAGAGGTTATCAGATGTTCACAAGACCGGAACTGGCACCGTATATTGAAATGCTGACAAGGCAAAAAAGGAGGACATCGCTTACTCGTGCAGGGATTGAGACACTTGCTATAATTGCTTATAAACAACCGGTAACGAAGGCAGAGGTAGAATGGATAAGGGGCGTTGATTCAAGTGGTGTAATCAAGGGTCTATTTGAGAGAGGTCTTATAACGATTGTTGGCAGAAGTAAGACAGTAGGTAAACCACTTTTGTATGGAACAACCGATAAATTTCTTGAATTATTTGGTTTTACTGATATTTCGGACCTTCCCGATATAAACGAACTGAAGATATTAGGAGAAGAGGTAGTCAGTGAGGATGAGGTTAAACAGGTTTCTATCGAGGGCTGGGGTGGCATCCAGGAGGAGGGCTGATACCTTGCTTTTATCGGGCAGGGTATCAGTCAATGGTGAGCCAAGAGTTAAGCCGGGTTCAGTCATAGATACAGAGAAGGATATAGTTGAGGTAGATGGAAGGGTTATTCATCTTCCAGAAGAATTTGTCTATGTTGCCTTTAACAAACCAAAAGGAGTTCTTACAACATTAGAATACAGGAGTAAAAGACCCACTATTAGACCATATATTATGGCAATCTCTGAGGAGTTGGGTATTGAAGGTGGGCTTGTCTATGTGGGTCGTCTTGATGGTGATACCCATGGACTGTTATTACTCACAAATGATGGTAGTTTTGCTAATAAGGTGGCTCATCCAAGATATGAGGTTGAGAGAGAATACATTGTTATTATTGATAAGAAATTGAAGATTGAACATATAAATCATATAGAGAAAGGCATCTATCTTAATGATGGTATGACACTGCCTGCCAAAATAAAATATTTAGATGAAGAAGATGGACTGTTCAGATATAGCATTATAGTGAGGGAAGGAAGAAAAAGATTGATAAGAAGAATATTTAGAAAATTTAACTATAATATAATTGATTTAATGAGAGTGAGAATTGGCGGTATTTTACTTGGAGGACTTGGTGAGGGAGAGTGGAGAGAGTTAAAAAGGGATGAAGCATCACTTGTCTTTAAGAAGAGAGTGAGCCAGTAGGTTATAAAATATAAGATATGAAAAAAGGCAAGAAACATCTGGTAATTACTGTAGATGGTCCTGCTGGTTCTGGTAAAACAACTGTTGCAATGGAGGTTACCAGAAAGCTTGGCATATATCATATAGATACTGGCGCTATGTATAGAGCACTCGCTCTTGTCGCCATAAAAAAGGGTATAGATATATCTGATGAAAATAGTGTGAAGAAAATGCTTGATGATGTAAAGTTGGAATACATCCCAGAGAAAGATGGCTATGAGTTGTATCTTGATGGAGATGAGGTCTCAGATAAGATAAGAACCAGGAAGGTAACAAAAGCATCGTCAGACATCTCGGTTCACGCGTCTGTTCGTGAGTATATGGTCCCTCTTCAGAGAAAACTTGGTGATAAATATGACATTGTGATGGAAGGCAGAGACATCGGCACAGTCGTCTTTCCCGATGCTCAGGTTAAAGTGTATCTAACTGCCTCACTTCTTGAGAGAACAAGAAGGCGAATGAAGCAGGATGGAATTTCCTATTCACCAACTGGATTCAAGAAAACTATGGATGATATTGAGGAAAGAGATGAGAATGACTCAAACAGGGCTTTTGCTCCTTTAAGACCCGCAAGAGATGCAAAGATAATAGATACGACCTGTCTTTCCTTTGATGATGTTGTCAATATTGTGATTGAGGAGGCGAGAAGAGTTTGGGACATTTCTTGAGGTTCCTTCTCTTTCACCTCAGCCATATATATGCGTTTCCAGCAAGTGTTATTTTATTCAGATTCAGAAGTTATGGAGTGGGTAATATTCCCCTCACTGGATCTGTCATCATTGCATCAAACCACACAAGCGTCTTTGACCCACCGCTCATTGCAAACGGGCAACTGCGTGTGCTCTATTATATGGCAAAGTCAGAACTATTCAGGAACCTCCTTTTCCGTGCCCTGATTGTCTCCTATGGCGCCTTTCCTGTGAGAAGGGGTGAAGGTGATGTAAAAGCAATTAGAACAGCGCTGAACCTGCTATCAAAGAACAGGGTGGTGCTTATATTTCCTGAGGGAACTCGCAGTAAGACAGGTGAATTGGGTGAGGGAAGAGAGGGTGCAGGTATGATTGTCCACAAGGCAGATGCAGTTGTCGTGCCGGCATATATAAAAAACTCAAATAAGATATTAATACCTGGGAGGGGATTTCAATTTCCGAGAGTGGAGATTAGATATGGAAAACCGATGGACTTCTCAAATCTAAGGACCGGGAAGGGGTCAAAAGAACTGTATAAAAATATCTCACAGATGATAATGGATAAGATAGCGAGGTTGAAGCGTGAAGCGGATAGAGATAGGTAGGTATGCTGGCTTCTGCTCGGGTGTTGAGCGGACGGTAAGAGTGACGAGAAGCGCACTTAAAAAGAGCGGAGGCAGTGTCTACTCCCTCGGTCAGATAATCCATAATCCTCAGATGGTCCATCGGCTTGAGAAAATGGGCTTGAAGGTGGTTAGTAATATTGGTGAGGCAATATCGGGGACATTTATTGTAAGGTCTCATGGTCTGCCTGATAGATTGGTGGAGGAGGTAGGCAAGAAGGGTCTTAATGTGGTAGATGCCACCTGTCCATTTGTAAAAAAGGTCAGAGAGCAGGCAAAACTGCTAATAAATGAGGGATATAAACTTGTCATAGTCGGCGACCCGGACCACCCTGAGATTGAGGGCGTGGTAGATGCTGTATCCGGCAGGGCGGTTGTTATCTCATCGGTTGATGATTTAGATGATATGAAGGTTGTCAGGAAAGTAGGCGTTGTCTTTCAGACCACATTTCCCTTATCCTGGGCTCAGGAGATAATCTGTGCTCTTTTTGAAAGGTGCCAGGAATTGAAGGTTCACAATACGCTCTGCTTTGAGACGCTGAAAAGGCAGGAAGAGGCGCTTGAGATGGCAAGGTCTGTTGATGTGATGATAGTGGTTGGTGGACGAAACAGTGCGAATACGACACACCTTTCTGAGATAGTGAGGGCTACTGGATGTTCTACATATCATATTGAGGAGCCGGATGAGATTTTAGCAGAGTGGTTTGAGGGTGTGGAGATAGTTGGTCTTACAGCGGGCGCATCAACGCCGGCATGGCTTATAAATAATGTCGTGAAAAAAATCAAAAATATTCTCGGTGATGTTGAAGTCCATATATTTGAAGGTAATGTTGTCCAGTGATGTTATTTGTTCATATTTAATTTAATAGTGGTTAGATAAATTTATTTTAAAAAATCTAAAAATTTCTCTTGACAAAACCATTTTTTTTATATAATATTTTTATAAATTAAGGATGTAAAATGCTAATCAATACTAAATACATATCATCGCTTATTAAGCATCTTGTTTTTCTTGTATTAATATCCATATCCATCTTTTTAGTTTTCTGCGACAGCAACAACAACCAATACACGGGACCATGGAAGGAGGTGCCGACACCAGGTGGTCAGGGTCACTTGAATGCATGCTATTTTACATCGCCCGACAATGGCTGGGCATGTGGCGAAGAGGGTGATGGTCCTTATCCTATTCTAATACACTGGAATGGAACAGATTGGGAGGAATACCCTTATGGTGGCTGGTTTGATAATGTTAATTTTACAAATGTAGATTTGGAAAATATATCATTCTCAGGTCCAAATGATGGATGGTGCGTTGGAAGAATAAGTATAAAAGATGAAAGTAGAACACATGGTGTTATATTGAGATATGATGGGAATCAATGGTATCTGTTTAAAGATCAATTTGAAGAATCAATACATAAAGTATTTTGTATAAATTCAAATGATGTATGGTTTGATATTTATGAAATAAATGATGGTGATGTTCTATATCACTGGGATGGTGTTGATATAAAGAAATCTGATACAAGTCCAGTTAATGCGGGTATAGAAGCCCTTGCATTCAGTTCATCAAATGAGGGACTTGCTGTTGGTTGGTATTACTGTGTATATCACTGGGATGGCACATCTTGGACAGAGATAGGCATAGACCCATCAAGACCTTATGTCAATAATGCTGTTTCTTATTATGAGTCGAATTCAGCATTGATAGCTGGTGATGAGAGGAGAGCAAGATGGAGAAATGGTATATATCAATATGAATACTGTTGGAATTATGGGTATGAAGATATACATTTTTCTCATCCAGACGAGGGTTGGATGATTGGTTGTGGACCAGACCCATCAGACCCGCTTGGATATGGCGGTTATATCTGGCAATGGGATGGAACAAATTGGATAAAGATGAAAGTTCCACCAAATATGGTTGATAACGCTGTTTTTTCAATAGATTATGATATTGCTTGGATAGTAGGACAAAATGAAGGTAATTGTGCAAGTTGGATGTATGTTCCTAAATGATATTAAAAAATTATATTTTATAAAGGAGGTTATAAGATGGAAAGGTTAATTGTTAAAAAGATAAGCATTATAATAATGATATTAGGGTTATGGTGCTTATCTCATGCAGGTTTATATTTCGTAGAGGTTCCGGGAACTATAACTGATGAAATGTTCTTCAAAGGAGGTCCAGATATTGAGAAACAACTAATGACAAATGTGTATAATGTGCTTGAAGGAAAAAAAGAGGAAGTGGCAGTAGTTATTTTCACAAGGAATGGTGAGCCGATAAGACCAACAATTATGAATGAACAGATTAACAACAATAAAGAGACAAAATTGACAAAAGAATTATCAGATGAAAACAATATTACATTTTACTGGAAGAATGATTATGATGATTGGACAGAAGATCAAATTAATGATATGCTATGGTTCTTATATAATGTTCCCTCTGATGATGGTTATGCACAGGGGATATACAATGCTTCAAAGAAACTATATGGACCACCATTCTTTGACAGTGATGTGAATAATTATACTGTTGAATTATATTTTAAAAAATAACATAATATTATGATAAAAGAGGATTTTATAATGTTACCCAACTACAAATTTATATTCTCGCTTTTTAAGTATCTTTTATTCCTTACATCTATATCCATATTCTTAATCTTCTGCGACAACAATAATAATGAATACACGGGACCGTGGAAGGAGGTGCCAACACCCGGTGGTGAGGGCGAACTATCTGCCTGTTATTTCACATCATCAGACAATGGTTGGGCTTGTGGTTGGACATGGAATGATGAGGAGCAAAGAGGTTATCCACTGTTAATTCACTGGAATGGAACAGAATGGGAGGAATATCCTTATGGTGGATGGTTTAATAATGAGCAGTTCTGGAGTATTGACCTAGATGATATATTATTTTCATCACCAGATGATGGTTGGTGTGTTGGAACTGTAATTGTTTCTGTTGGTGGGGAAACATTTGGTTTCATATTAAGATACAATGGTAATAATTGGTATTTATTCAAGAGCCATTTTGAAGGAGGTATATATGATTTGAGCTGTATATCAAAAGATGATATTTGGATGGTTGTTACAGAAACAAACAATGGAAGTGCACTTTACCACTGGGATGGAAATGAGATTAAAAGATGTGATACAAGCCCGAGAAATCCAGGAATTTATGACATAGCATTTAGTTCATCAACAGAGGGTCTGGCAGTTGGCAATTATTACAGTGTATATCACTGGGATGGGACATCATGGACAGAGATAGACAGCGACCCATCAAGACCATTTGTCAATAATGCTGTTTCATACTATGAACCAAACTCAGCATTGATAGCAGGTGATGAGAGAAGAGCAAGGTGGAGAAATGGTATATATCAATATGAATACTGTTGGAATTATGGGTATGAGGATATACATTTCTCTCATCCAGATGAAGGGTGGATGATTGGCTGTGGACCGAATCCATCTAAACCAATTGGATATGGTGGTTATATATGGCACTGGGATGGAAAGAATTGGATAAAGATGGAAGAGCCACCAGAGATGGTATCATGGGCTGTATTTTCAGTTGATTACAATAATGCATGGATTGTAGGTGAATCATGTGGAATGTGTGATTCATGGAAATATGAACCATAATTTTAATATATAGAAAGGAGTATATTATGGAAAAGAAAAAAGTAATATTTATCATTATCTTAGTAAACCTTTTAGTAAGTTTATATTCTATTTCATACGCTGGTTTATATTACATTGAAGTGCCAAATAGTATTACAGATGATATGTTCTTTTCCAATAGTAATGAAGTAAATGGACAATTGAAGGAATTAATAGACAATAATCTTAAAGATACCAATGAAGAGATTGCCGTAGTAATATTTACAAGAAATGGAGAACCTATAAAACCATCTGTTAATAACAGTAATTTTAATAACTATTTATTGAAATATATATTAAAAAATGCCATAATATTATGATAAAAGAGAATTTTATAATGTTCATCAATCTTAAATTTATATTCTCGCTTTTTAAGTATCTTATCTTCCTTACATCCATATCCACATTCATTATCTTCTGTGATAGCAATAATGACCAATACACAGGACCTTGGAAGGAGGTTCCAACACCTGGTGGTGAGGGCGAACTTACTGCCTGTTACTTCACATCACCCGATAATGGTTGGGCTTGTGGTGATGAAGGCGATGGCCCATATCCTATATTAATTCACTGGAATGGAACAGAGTGGGTTGAATATCCTTATGGTGGCTGGTTTGGGGATAATTTTGGTGATATTCATCTTGCGGATATAGCATTCACAAGTCCAGATGATGGTTGGTGTGTTGGAAATTATGCTTATGAATATATGAAAGACCGTGGATTTATTCTTAGATATGATGGAACAAAGTGGTATCTCTTTAGAGATTATTGTGGAGAATATGGAGTAAATGTATTTGCTTTATCATCAAATGATGTATGGTTCAGTATATTTGAGGATGGCCAAGGGGTTTTATACCACTGGGATGGTGTTGATTTTATTAAATATTACACACCACGTTCTAATCATGGAATAAGTGATATAGATTTTTATTCAAAAGATAATGGAATTGCTGTTGGAACTTTCGCAGGTGTATGGAGGTGGAATGGTTCAGAATTGATAGAAGTAAACTATGACCCATTGGATATTGATTTTAGGGAGGTGGCGTGTGATACAGAAAATACAGCATGGATTATTGGTGAAGACCATACTGAAGTAGTAATAAGGTTAGAGGGTGATAGTTTAACAAAATTATGGGATTGGAAAGGAACTTTCAAAGATGTTTATTTTACATCACCTGATGATGGTTGGATTGCAGGGGGGAAATTGGTAGATGAATATCATACTGACACATGGACATGGCATTGGGATGGAAGTGGTTGGAGGGGTATTGACTGTCCTGATGATATGCATGCATGGAATATATTTTCTTTGGGTGGAGATGATGTTTGGATTGTTGGAAATAATACAAAAGAGAATTTAAATCCTTTATGTAGCAGCTGGAGATATGAACAAGCTATAAATATAAGATAAGAAGGAGGTATATTATGTTTAAGGCAAAAGGAAATTTGATAGTGATGTTAGGGTTATTTTTGCTTATTCCTTATATCCATGCTGGTGTTCATTATATTGAAGTACCTAAATTTATAACAGATGAGATGATGATTGAATATAGTGATTCAACAAGGGATATGATATTACAAATTGTTGAGAATGAACTGAGATATTGTGATGAGGGTGAGCATGCAACAGTGATACTGACAAGGGATGGTGAGCAAATATTCAGTAAAATATATGCAGATGAAAATAACAGAGAATTACTAAACAAAAAGATTGAAAATAGAGTAAAAAAGACAGACGAAGATATTGATTTCTTCTTTGAAGGAGAATGGAATGGAGACCAATTAAAAGACATATATCATTTTTTATATGAGGTTGTAAGCGACCCACCTGACCAAGGAATAATAGGTATATATCAGGCATCAAAGAAATTATTTGGAGACCCATATAATCTTGATGATGATTATAATGTAGTATTGACACTTGACTCCGGAAGCCCAGTTGAATCAATATGGATACCGAGACATCTTATTTGGACGCGGTATCCATCTGGTGGTTATTACTGGACTATTGGAATAGGTGATGGTGAACTTATTCTTCAAAATTGGCGATTAAATACTCCCAACGAAGATACTGATAGAGCAGTTCTTGCTGAGAATATGTATAAGATATTCCTTGACTGCTTCTATATGGATTATGACCATTTCTATGAGGGTATGTCAAGAAGCAGCGGTGTAATAATGATGAACCACTTCTCACAAACTTATCCTAACTATAATGACATATTTCATGGACAGAAGACAGAAGAAAATCCTGCGTTTATCTTCTATGATAACTTCAATCATCCATCGATATCAACATCAAATCCAGACTTTTATGGGCAAAATTGTATGTCATCCCTTAAAAAACATAGAGAAGATTGTGCAAATATGGCATGGTTTAAGGCATTTGAATCAAGCTCTAATGGTTTATTATTCTCTGATTTCAGGAATATAATAAAGGATTATGGATTAGAACATCCTGGTAGTTTTTATACTGGATTTTATATTCCACCTAGTTTTGACAAACTATGTAAAATGGCAGATGGAGCTTGGTATGAACATGAGGTTGATGGACCTGAGGGTTATCCAACATTTGACTTATGGAGAAGCGAACAATATATACTTACATGTCCACCATCAGTTCCACAGTTAGGAGTTTTTCCATCAAATGATAAACTTCGTGTATGTGTTTATTTCCCAATATATGACCAAAATGGAAATTATTATGAGGAGCCACCACATGGATATTTACCTATTCGTATAACTATATATAATGGAACAAATATATATGATGATAGAACAATAAATATTGCAGAATATAATGGATATTATGAAATGCCAATGCCAATAGTTGATTCACTTCAAATACTTTATTGTCATGTAAGAATAGATGACCCACAATGGGTTTCGCATTTCGCAGACCCAGACCAGATAAAAACTGTTGCCGCATTTCTACAGAGTCCGGGTGAACTTCCACAAATAATGGGAGTAGTCCCTCCTGATAATACATTTAATAAGAACGGTGATTATAGAGAAAAAGATGGTGGTGTAAAATCAACAGTATGGTCTCTTAAAGACCCAATAGGTGGAATTCATCTGCTTGATATTCAGAATGAAGCATATATATTAAATATTCCAAATCATCCCGAAGGAGTAGATGGTAAATACCAATTATATGCTGATGGTGAATTGTATAAAACATTTGATAAAGATAAGAAATCATTTTTGTGTAATGCTGATTGGAGTCCAGAGGAATGGGATAAGAATAAGAATTTTATAATGGATATTTATGAGCATGATTTAGCAGAAATGTTTAAACCAGAGTTCTGGATGCATGATGACAATCCAATTTTAGGAACTGACCCAGTAGAAGTATTTTTAGAACCTGACCCTGACTGGATTATTGGAAATAGTGGATTATTAATAGAAGAAAATGGATATTGGCATAGACCTTTTTGGGCTCCTGACCAAGAATGTGAAAATATGGCTGACCTTTTTGAAAAATATAATAATGTATGGAATGATAATTGGCGTCTTACATTTGGACCAGAACCAGAACTAGATATTGGATATCATTGGAATCCAACTTGGTATGCATATTATGGTCTTGAATATCCTGCGTATATAGGTAGATATTGGTGGTGTTATTACAATGATGTTTATTGGGGATTAGATTCTATGTTAAAATATGAAAATCCTGTTTATTATAACTTTTGGATTGATGACATCGGTAGACCTTTTATTCAATACTGGCTTTTTTATCCATTTAATGAACCCGATCCTTTTGGTTTTTTACTTTGGGATTTTAGACATGAAGGTGATTGGGAACTTATAAATGTTGTATTTTCATGTCAGGACCCACAATTGGCAGAACCAATTGAAGTTGTTTATTTTTTCCATGACCATTATCTTAAAGTTCCAAAAGATTGGATTGAAGGTTGGAAGACATACTGGAATATCGTTTATAATACTCATCCTGTTATACATGTTGGTGGTGATGTTATACCTAATGATATTAATTTAAAAAATAAACTTGAAGAAGATAATAAAATTTATGACTGGGATATTCCTTTTTATGAATGCACTGGCGCAAGTTATCCTTTTTCAGCACATTGGATTAATGTTGCTCCTGCTTGTGTTGATGAAACGGTTATAAGTGGAATGCGTATAATGTTCTCTGATGTTGAAACGGTTCCATTAGAAGGATTAGATTATCCAAATCAATTTCCTTGGTGGTGTGAATTTCCAGGGGAATGGGGTAGAAGAACAGAAGATTATTTTGAAGCTCCCTATCTATATGATTCTGCAAAAATTAACAATTTATCAGAAAATATATATAATAATTTTAATAATTATATAGGAATAGATTGGACTAATGCCCCTAAAAGTCCAACACACCATTATAGGTGGAGAAAACTTTATGGTGATATAAATAAAGACTATGCACATGATGGAAATTGTGATTGGCCAGTGTTGTCTTTGAGTAAAGACTCTAAAAATTATTCTATTAATACAAAAATAAATACCTTAATGAATTCATTAACAACATCATATAATGACATCTCTATATATCCTAATCCTTGCTCAACATCTGCGATAATTTCTATACCTGAAAGGTTAAATGATAATAATAATAAGCCAATAACAATAAGCATTTATGACATTTCTGGACGTCTTGTCAGAAAGGAAAAGACAACATCATCATATACCTGGGACCTCACATCATATGATGGACAACCTGTCTCTAATGGTATATATCTTGTGAATATCTCAACAACAAAAGAGAACAAGGTGCTTCGCCTTCTCGTTGCCCGCTAAATATCGCAGATTAACAACATTATGGGGGAAGAGCAACCTTCCCCCTTTTTATTAATTTAATTCAACATTAACTCAAAATATGTTAATATTTCGTTTATGCTCAAACGCCTCTTTGGAACATTAAAAGAGATTGCATTAATTGAACTCCTCAAGGATACATCCCTTGATGACCTGTATAATATCTCGCAGATGCTCGGTAAGGGTGTGCTGCTCAAGAGCAGAGCGCGACTTATTGCTGAGATACCCGGGAAACTATCCAATGCCCAGCAGATAAAGAAATATATTCTGTCTATACCCGATGATGAGAGGGCGACACTGATAGCCACACATTTTACTCAGGAATATTCACCTGACCTTCTTTATATCATCAAAAGGAGGGCATCAAGAACTTTGAACTCACTTAAGAACAGGGGTCTTATATTCTACATTCCGAGAAGAGGGCAATACATAATACCAAAGGAGATATCAGAGATAATAAGAGCCAACCTTGATATAAAAATATCTAAATACAGGGGAGAGGCAGGTCAGAAACAGAAGATAGAGACGGGCTTTGCCATTCTGCGTGAGGCATTTACATTAATCTCACTCGCACGGTCAAAGGTGCTAAGAACAACAAAGGCAGGCAATATCTTCTCAAACTCTGTGGATAAAATAACAAACCTCCTTGAGATTAATTCTCTTTCGGTTCCAGCAGAACTGACCAGCCCGGAAGCAAGGGTCGCTTTCCTTTTAGAATATCTTAAAGTGCAAGGTTTAATATCTGTAATGGGCAAGAACGCCACTGCGACTACTGATGAGGACTCAAAATGGATAAAAGAAAGGTATATTGAACTCCTGTCATCAATGGTGAGGTTCTACTTTGAGGAATATTGCCCGCCCAAGTCAATATCAGAGGCAATAACAATCTCTCTTATAATCGCTCTTTTGACAAAAGAGAGCGAACTTGAAGTAGATAACAAACAATTCATAGAGCAGATTAAGAAAATATCTTCTGCGGTTGAGAAGGACGAAGACCAGAGAGGAATTGAGAGGGTGGAATCCACTTTTGTGATATTTGGATTATTGAGAATATCAAACGGTAACGGGACTATAGATTCAATCAAGCCGACAGATATTGGAAGGGGTGTCCTGCTCGGCAAGCCAGTAGAGACTGAGGTTGAGAATAACATATACATTTTACCTGATTTCAATGTTATAGCATCAAGGGAGATTGAGTTATCATTAAGGGTAGTTCTTGAGACCTTCCTTGAGATTACCTCACTGAAAGAGACGATTACATACAAATTGACACGAAACTCCGCTTACACTGGCTTTAAGGCGGGTTATTCTGCGGAGGGCATTATAAACATACTGAGAGAATTTTCGTCAAAGCCCCTGCCCCAGAATATTGAGTTTTCGCTTATAAACTGGTATAACCAGTATAAGAAGGTTTCATTCAAAAAGGGCATATTTCTGATTACTGAGAGTAAAGAGGTTGCTGACGAACTTCTGGCTAACAAACAGTTGAGCAAATACATAAAGGATATGTATCAGGGTCCCTCTCTTCTCTTAAGCGATGGTTCATACGATGAGGTAATTGATATACTTGAAAAGATGGGCTATATGCCAAAGCCAATAGATGAGGAACCCATCTTTGAAGGTCTTACTGCTGAGGGGGACTCATCCAGAAACAACATACGGATGGCGCTTGAGAAGTGCGTTCATCTCGGCAGGGAGGTTTATCTGATATACAGGCACGATGAGACAATATGGCGGGGCTATGCTGTGCCAAAGGGCACTATAGAGAAGAATGGCATTTCATATATAAAGATAAGGCGTAAGGGCACCGAGCACGATAGCGTTGTCCCCCTTGACAAGATACTATATATAAGTTTTCAGGACTAAAGAGATGCCGCCCAAGAAGAAGAAAGAGATGGGTTCACTTTCGTGGACGAGCCATCCTGCGAGATTGCGACCAAAGACGACACTAATTCTCATCTTATTTATTACTGGACTTGCAGTGGGCATATACTTCAGTTTTGAGAGCATATTTCTGTCACTATTCTCAATTATAGTTTTGGTTGCGAGTTTATCATCTTTCTTTTTTCCTATAAGATATACGCTTGATGATGAGGGTGTGACGATAAAGGGCATCTTCACGAAGAGAACCAGGTCATGGAGTTATTTTCACTCATACTATTACGATAGAAAAGGTGTGCAATTGTCAACATTCTCATATCCCTCGCGCCTTGACCCATTCAGGGGCTTCTCATTACAGTTCGGGAAGGGCAATAAAGATGCGGTGATAGAGTTTGTAGTTAGATTTCTAAAAAAGGCAGAGGCGAGGAGGTGAAAGTTTATTTAATAAAAACATAAAGTTAATCAAAATACTTGAACTCATCTATTAAGATTTTATATATTTCATCCAAAACTGACTTTGTTTTTGTTCTAATCTCCTCTAATGTTTCTATTAAGTCATTAGAATTGTGAATTTCAGCATATTTTCTTATCTGTATTAAACCCGAATATGGTGTAACAAAATCAGGATAGTTAAAATACTTAAAATATGGCTCATTATGTAGTTCGCGATTTTCTAACCTATTACCATGACAATAGTTATTGCTCCAGATTGTGTATAATTCTTTTATCAAATTTACAAGTTCAATAGCGGTTGGTGGTTCATTAACAATCTGTGAATTCAATGCAACTGACCAGAAAGATTCTGGATTTGTTGGACATAAGGGATTATCAACATAGACCTCAGGAGCGCCTTCAACAGGGTTATCACTCTCAAACTTTGTTACTACACATCGGTTATCAGATAGACCATAAGCAAAGCATAATGAATAGAAATACCTTTCAATTTCTTTTTCTATCTTTGGAAACCACATATCATATTGATTTGCCCATATTGGATACCTTCCATTTAATGCTTTAGAGAGCGCAAACCATAGGAATAGAAACTTAGCGGACTCAATATCATAAGCACAATAACCTTTTATATTAGGTGGAATATTCAAACATTTAGTTTTATTTACATCAGCAATTGCAATATCCAATCTAAACCAGACCCTATCATTTATAATTGACATTCGTTCGTAGTTGTCTTGTTTAATACGAACAGGTGTGTTATCATCCATCAATCCAACATATTCACCATCAGCAAAACCATGGGGGTATTTTAGAGTTCGATGTCGTGGGTCTTTTAAAGGAAAACCACTTATTATTTCTTTACCAATTTCTTCCTTTCTTATATTTCTATATATATTGTATCTTGGTTGCTTTTCATATTTTTTAGTTTTTACATTTTTAATTTCTGGTAGATAATCTCTAATATCACCCCTCCCTAAACTTAGATTTACAATCTTTTTGCCTTTAAATACTGAATTTATCTTTATATCAATCTTATTCAATTCACTGTCCCAATCTATATCAAGATTATCTTTTTTAATATCTGTATAATCTTTTACCCTAATAATATTTCTATTGCCTTTATCATTATAGTTATAACTCCATATTGTGAGTGAATCAGGCCAATTACCACCAGGAATCTCGAAAAACTCCCTCGCTTTTATAATAAACCCCTTTTCATATTTGAAATGTTTATCAAATATCTCTCTAAAACTTCTATATGTTGGACGAGGAATTAACCAGGAAGTTGGTGTAAAAATCATTAATAATGGCTTAAAATCTGAATTCTCCTCCACCTGTAATCTACATATATTGAGAATCTGACCGAGAAAGGCAAGGTATCTTTCTCTTCCGGCATCCGCCCCTGTTAATTCCAGTATCGATTTATGTATATCATAATCAGCATGTGTTTCTTTCAGGAATATCTCATTCTCGTCAGTGTTTTTATAAGGAGGATTCAGTAGAAATGCCAATGGTTTGTCTAACTTTAATCCTTTCTCCTTTAATTCGTTCTTTACTATTTCTAAATATTCACTAGCAGATTTATCAAGAAAATTTAGACCTATGTTTAATGTAGTTTTAGGAACAATTGTAAAGCCAATCTTTATTTGACTTCTGTCTGCCTTCATTCTTCTTTCTATTATCTTTAATAGGTCAGGTTCTAATTCTGATACAATCTTGTGTTTGATGTGATTTCGGTAACTCGTAACGAGATTACCAGAACCAGCGGCAGGGTCAAATACAATATATTTATCACCTAATTTCTTTTCAAAATAGTGATGAACAAACCATAGGGCAAACTTACTCAAATTTATATCTGTGAAAAAAACACCATGATGTTTCATATATTCCGGGTCTAATCTAGATATAACTTCATCAAATCTACTGAAATAATAGTCAACTGTTAATCCAGAACCTTCATTTGTGAAAATATATTGGGTTTCAATAAATTTTCTGAATTTATCTTGAAAAATCGGATTTACTTTAAAACTCTCACTTTGTCTCCTACCATTACTACCAATTACACATAAGACAGAAGGTTCACTATTTCTTGGCTCAGGAACTCTTGCAGTTATATCCCAATAGTTAACAATAGAATAAAAACAATGAATCGCTTCCTCTGGAGTAGTGAAAAAACTCTTTAATTGTTCTATCTTATTAATAAAGTTTTTTGGATTAATTTGTTGTCTTACAGATTCTAAATTTTTTAATCTATCAACAAATTCTGATAGGCAAATATCAAGATTAAAGATACCTTCAAAATCCTCTGGTTTTAATAAGAAATCTGCCTTTTTCAAAATTTCATTTTGTTGTCCCTTATTTGTCTTTCTTGAGTTTTCCCTGCCTGCATCAGTCGCACTCTTATGAGCATTAGTTTTTTCTGCTATTTCTAATGCAAATTGTGGTATATTCTTTAACTTCCATAATCCAATAAACTTATGAGCAATTACACAGATTGCTGAAAATTCTTTGCCTTTCTTTTTATATTGAAGAACCTGATAAAATCCTGATAACCAGTCCTCATAATTAGTTTTTAATTCAATGCCAATCTGCCTTTCAATGTAAATATCAACACCTTCAGCATCTGACTCTTTATGAAACAGTTTTTTTTCAAAAATGGCTTTGAAGAATGGGAAGACAAGGTGGTCAGTGGCACTCTCAGATTTCTCACTTAATAGATATTCTTTTAATTGCTGTATCTCTCTTTTCATTCTATTTTCATTTTAATATTTAGAATATTAATATCAAATATTTATTTAAAATATTCTTTGTTTATATTAACAATAATTGATTAAAGAATTCATTTTCCTTCGCCACTCCCCGCCTCCAACTTCTCCTCAACCTCCATCACCCTTATTGTGAAACTGCCACCTTCTTCCACCTCTGTATATACTATCTTCGTCCCATCTGAAGAAAATGATGGCGCTATCTCATCTCCTGACCCACTCGTGAGTTTCACCCTCTTTAGCCCATCGGTCGTCATAAGCCATATATCATAATTGCCATCAATATTAAAAGAATAGACAATGCGCGTGCCATCGGTTGAAAACGACGGGAAGAGTTCCACAGCGCTGTCATTCGTCACCTGATACAGCCCCCTCCCATCCCTTCCAACTATCCATATATCGCTCTCACCGCCCCTCTCACTCACGAATACAACCCTCCCGGAGCCATCACCAGCAAACGATGGCTGAATATCAACAGAGGGATGAGGACTGAGTTCTCTCAGGTTCTTCCCATAGGAGTCGCATATCCAAACATCAAAGTTGCCACCGTAATTGCTATGAAAGACAATGTTTCCACTTGCGCTGTCAATGCTTGGATACTCGTTAAAGCCCTTTATGTCTGTAATCTGAACGAAACCTTCTTTATCGCTCTTCATCCATATCTCCTCACCTTCTGACCTTGTGCTGAAAAAGTAGATGTCACCTCCTGATATAACCGGACAGAGGTCATTGCTCTCACTCTCGGTTATTCTCTTCCTCCTGCTATCTTTAAGATTCACCTGCCATATATTGTCGCTTTTGCCATCATCTAATATAGCGTTGAATATTATAACCCCACCATCTGGGGTAAATACCGCCTTCGGTATCCATCTGCTCTTTACGCTCTCAATGACCGCTTTATCGGATACGACAGATACAGGTATTGTTGAAGATATAGTGCCTGTCTCACCGAGGATTATTCCAATGTCAGATAGATTTGGTGGCTGAGTATAGACATACCTGCTTGCTACCCTGCCCTCTCCATTTACGCCTATGAGAACAGGCAGTGGGTCATTCATCACGAACGACTCTTTCGCCCGCCCGTTAATGAGGGCAACCTGTATGTCAATTTTCACAGCAGAGTTCAGTTTTTTCAGAACAGCGGTATCGTCTGAGTCAATGAGGACAAGGACATTCGCCCTGCCGGTAATATCTTCAGAAAGGAACTGCATTCTCTTGACATCGTCAATCAGGTTCTTATCATTTGGCGATATTATATATATAACGAGTGGTCCCCTCTTCAGCATATCGCCTGTATCAACAAAGCCAGCGTCTTTTCTGAATCTGTATAGTGGAAGGTTGGCGCCCTTGCTTGCTGGCTTCGCCTTTGGAAATGGCAGGTTAGCAGACACAAATAGTTCCTCTATTGTCTGCGGCACGGCCCCTTCACTCCAGTAGAGAGTCCTGCCACTTTCATCTATAAGGGAGATTAAATAGCCATCAGGTATGCTCTGAGGCAGAGCGTTTTTAACTGTCATCACATTAAATGCACTGGAATACGCCTCTGTTATCTTCTTAGCTATCAAATCCGAATCATCGCCGCAGATAACAAGAACAGGTGATATATCTCCACCACAATACATAGAAAGGGCGTTAAACCTGTCAACAACCTCCCCGACCCTGTCAGTATTGGAATATAGAGCAACTGTATATGTAGACCCCAGATATCTTGCATCCACATCGGGAATCTCTAAATTTACTCCATCCTTCTCTATTGTTAATGAAAATAAAAGACCATTAAGTAATATTATCAGCAAGATAGGGTATATTTTCTGAGGCATAAATGAAGAAGACCTCAATCTTTATATATATAGAAATCCTTTGGCATAAGAACTGTGAGTATTGACCCATCGCTGAAGCACCACAATTTTGGATAACCCGCGAGAATATAATAAGTGGTCATTAAATCCCTCTCCCTCTGAAAGCCGCGATTGTCAAGCACAAACAAATTTGGCTCAACGAACCTCGTCTCTTTTGACATATTCTCACCAAGGTCTCTTACTACACCGCAATATATAGCATTATCATTGTTTGTAATTACTATGTCGGTGACAACGACTGTTGGGTCAGTTAACTCAAATGTCCACTTCTCTATATAATTCACCGCGTCAATATTCACTACCTTCTCTCTATTCCATATTGTGAGATATGCCCCATCTGTTGAATACTTCATTCCTATAGGATTTGTGACGTCAATTTGATACTTATAGTCAAGATATTCGCGTTTGTAGAAGTAAATAAACCTGCCGTCAGTGCAGGCGAAGTAATCACCACTATCTCTGAGTGCAATAATGTCATAATTGGGAATATCTGCTATCTCATTTCCACCTGTATCTATGATAGTGAGACCATCCCTTCCATAGTCAAAGAGAATGAAACCGGATAGGTTTGATATGACCCCCTTGAAATTATTATACTCAAGCGTCTTTGTTATCATACCGTCTGAGTTATAAAAGTGAACCTTTGTTGAACCAGTGTTGGAAGGCGTCCAGCCAATCAGGTATGAGCCGTCGTCGGGGACAACATAGACGGCATCTGATGAGACAGTTGAATATACAGGTATGGTATTATCCACACTGTAGAGTTCAAGTTTGCCTGACACCTTATTGAATAACACAAAGAACTTGCCCTGTGGTGATGCAAAGCAGGTGTCGCCCTCAAAGAGTTCTCTCAGTTTCTTGGCTGTGCCATTGACATCAACCCTGTAAAGCATATCGGGCATGACGACGAGATACCAGTCGCCATTCGCTCTGCTCACAGAGACAATCTCCCTGTCGTAGTTATATTCCTGCGAGAGGAAGACAGCGTTTGATGAACCTGCAATTATTATTATAGACAAGATTATAATTGGATAATAAACCAATATAAGACGCATAAACACCTCCATAATTGATGGTAATTATAACAAAACAATTAAAATCTATATGAAAACAAAATCTTAAATAATCATTTAATTAATATTTAAAATAAAAGGGGCAGATATTTTTCAATCTACCCCTGTAATCTTATTCTCTATCTATTATACTTTATAATCTATCTGGCCCTTATTAAGGGCTGAATTATAGATTTATCATCACAAACAAATCTAATGAAGTAGACACCGGGTGAGAGATCTGATGTGTTAAATGAAATAATGTTATTAGAGATTACAAAGTTTTCAGCAATAGTATTTATCAATCTGCCAGATATATCATACAGTTCAATCTTATTGTTGTAGCTATTATTTATATTTCCACTAGTTGTAATCTCAATATTTGCATTATCATAAACAGGATTAGGATATACTTTTAGTGATAACTTTTCTGGTTTTTCTATTGTGCTATTAAACTGGACTGGTTTTCCATTTGTAAGGTCTGAGATGATATTTTTAAGTTCAGGAGGACAACTTTCTGTTGGTTGATTTCCAACAACTGGATATGTATATGCTTTATCTTTATCTAAGGCCCGTTCATAAATTAAATTGTTGTAAAAATCATAATAACTCAATATATAATGTCCTTTACCAGCATCTTGACCCTGTATCATATCATAATCAAAATAACCATCCATAACAGATATATCTGTTTGCAAGCCCAAGCCACCACTCGCAGGAGTAAACGAAAGATGTATATGACCAGAAGCCCCTGGATATACTATTCCTACTAATTCATTTTCATATATTCCTCTTTTAGATGGTGTATATAAAGCAGTTGAATATCCATTTGTATCATAAATAAATATAAATAATCTCTGACCAACTGGTGCATCGATATTGTCAAAATCAACCCTTCCATCAGAATCTGTGTATCCTTGACCTGAAAATACAGTATTTTGGAAGATGTCTTGAACAAGTAAATGAACAAGATCACCAGATGATGGCTCCTCTTCATTATAGTTGCGATAGTAAGAAATAACTCCAACATGACTATAGTATCCACCATCAAAGAACGGCAAAACTACCAATGGAAATCCATCCGGTGCATCATTTCTCAATATCCACTGTGAATTGAACCAATTACTAAATGAACTACTCTCAATTGTTGATGGTGTATAGGAGTCATATAATATCTTTTTAGAATCATCATAGCCAGGAGGGTTTTGGTTATGATTATCATAATAGGTTCTTAGATTAGAATTGAAGTCGCTGTAAAAGTTCCATAGATTGTCACACATACCATCCTCAAGCCATAGTTTATACCAGCAGAAACCACATGTATCATACCTTAATTCTGAAAGCCCTGAAAGATATTTCCAAGTTTCACCAAGGTAATAGAATTGCTGCTTTTTACACGATATTGGTTTAAGACCAACCTCATCATATTTTATACAGCAGATATCGTAATGGTCTATTCCTGGATATTGAGGTTCTTCTTCGGATCCGGAAAAGTTGCTTTGAATTATTACCTCACATGATTTCGCAAAGCCCTCTGTAAAATGGCTCCACTCTATAAGGCAATTGTCCTGAAATGCATGCATCATCTCATGTGTTAACATACCTTTTCTTTCATCTGTATTAATTCCAGGTATATATATCGTGTTTGAATTAGGGTAATATACACCACCTTGTAAAGATGCGTCTTTATAAATAGTTACATTGATATTGAACAATGGAGGTCCAACAAGTTTTTTTGCCACTGCATAGACACCATACCATCCCTGTCCATCATTTCTTATGTGGTATAGATGCCATAATATACCACGATCTCCAGACCATTCGTTATCAGACCAACCAGTTCCTCTTATAAATGTGATTTCATTGCTGTCAGTAAATTTCTTACTTTCCTTATTATCCTTTATTAACACTCCATCCTTAGTCCAGATAACAATAGCATCAATACCAGGTGATAACATATCCTTATATGTTTCCTTAAAGTATTCATGTAATCTTATCACTACATCCTGGTCACCACAGAATACCATATCAGAAGTTATGTCTTTTGGTAGTTCAACCTCAAATACACAGGCATAAGAGATAGAGAATAAGATTAGTGAGATTAGTGTGAATAAATGTTTCTTCAACATTTTAATCACCTCCCAATTTTATATATTGATTCTATTATATATATATATATAATGTCAATAGGTATTTTAATGGAGGAGAAAATATTATGAGGGTATTAAAAATATTTTTACTTATAATAATATTACTAATATTATATTCCTGTGAAGGTGAAATATATTCACCATGGGAAGTTTTAACAACACATCAATATGAGGGTCATTTATACTGTTGTTATTTTATAGATTCTAATAATGGGTGGGCTGCTGGTGATTTTTCAGCTAGTATATTTAGATATAATAATGGTCAATGGCATAATTTCCCATTACCTGATTTACCAGAAGGTTATAAAGATTATGGTTTTTATGATATGTGTTTCAATTCTGAAAATGATGGTTGGATAGTAGGAAATGGTTTATTAGAAAATGAAGGTATAAGAGGAGTAATATATAATTGGAATGGAACTGAATGGGTAGATGCTACACCACAGCCATATAGTGATGTATATTCACTTACATGCGTTTTCTTCCCTACACCTGATGAGGGGTGGGCTGGTAGTGAGGGTGGTAGAATATATCACTATATAAATGGTCAGTGGTCAAAATATGGTTATTTGGAAATGAGCATACATTCTCTTTGGTTTAATTCACCTACTGATGGCTGGGCTGTTGGCTACCCTTCAACTCTTTATAGATGGAATGGAACGGAATGGTATCTATTCACTCATGTTCCTTACTTTGGTAGTTTTGAGGGTATTGTATTTACATCAAATAATGATGGATGGCTTCTTGAAGTGCCTTCTGGTGAAGGTGGTGATGGCGTCAGCTGTATAATTAGGTGGGACCCAAATTTGGGTAATTTTGACTATGATAAATACACTACTTTTTATACAATAATTCATTCGATTTCATTTTCAAGTCCTGATGATGGGTGGGCAGTTGGCTGTAATCATAGTTATCATTGGGATGGTAATACCTGGAAAGAAGTTTCTGTCCCTTATATTGAAAATATGAATCTAAATGATGTATATGCAATTTCGCCAGATGATGTCTGGGCTGTAGGCGACTGGGGAACGATATTACATTTTACAGGATTTAAGTAATTTGCAGTAAAAATATATATTAATATAATCACCTGAATTGCAATAAAAACATTCTTTAATTTCCATACCATCCCATTTGTATATAATTGACCTATTATATTCACTATCAGATATATTAAACCATACATCACCTGGTGATAAAGCAAATACATTTATTCCATATTCACCTATAGGATATTTAAATATATTTCATGTTTCACCATCATATCTAAGTATAAATCCATAATCATCATTTATATATTAAAGTGTTCAAACACACCAACCATCTGAAATTGAAGAAAAATGTATATCAGTCAAAATTATACTATCAAATTTTTCATTGTCAAACCAACCACCATAGGGATATTCCTCCCACTCTGTTCCATTCCAGTGTATCAGCAGTGGATATGACCTATGCTCCTCATTATTCCATGAATTACCACAAGCCCAGCCATTATCGGGTGATGTGAAATAACAAGATTTTAATTCGCCCTCACCACCGGGTGTTGGCACCTCCTTCCATGGTCCTGTATATTGGTCTTGGTTTGTTTCATTATCGCAGAAAATTAATAGTATAGATATAGATGTAAGGAAGATAAGATACATGGTAATTGAGAATATAAATTTACGGTTGACTGACATTTTACATTCCTTTCATTTATTTTAAGATAAAGATATTAAACTGTTAATAGTAATTTTTATAACAGTTTTTTATTTCTAAATAGGTTGACAATGGTTTGTTAATTTATTAATATCACAATTAATTGGTAGATATGCAAGTCACTCCACAGGATATATACAAACACGAGTTCAAGCCGTCAATGCGTGGCTATGATAAGGACGAGGTTGACGCATTTCTTGAAATGATAGCAAGTGAGATGGAGGAACTCATTAAAGAGAATGCAGCGCTCAAGGATTATATGAAGGAATTAAAGGTGAAGGCAGAGGAGTTTGAGAAAAGGGAGAGGGCGATTGAGGAGACACTTCTCACTGCAAAGAGGGTTACAGAGCAAATGAAGGAGAACTCACAGAAGGAAGCGGAGTTAATAGTGAGAGAGGCGAAGAAGCGGGCAGAAGATATAATCGCGGATGCGACCGAGCAGGTGAAGTCAGTAAATTCAGCTCTCACAACACTGAAACTCCAGCGGGACCAGTATATATCACAATTCAAAGCAATAATTGAACATCACTGGAAGACACTTCACCAGTTGTTAGAAAGTGATACAAAAGAAGGAAAAGATGAGAAAGTTTAGTTCTGTTTTTTGTCTCCTATATTCACGATTTAATATATATGAGGTATAGTTGTATTTGTTAATATTATATCTTATAGAAAAGATATTAAAAAACTATAAGGAGGAAAGATGAAGAAGCTATTATTGCTTTCGCTGTCGTCATTGTTTATTCTTTTGCTTTTTGTAAGTTGCATTAACTATGAACAAGAGACGACGTTTAATGCTAATGGTAGTGGTTCTGCGAAGATACACTACTGGATGCAGACAGGTGCTGATACAGGTGATATAAAGGCGCCTGTTGACCAGAAGGAGATTGAGAAATACAACGAGAAGAAAGGCATCAAGGTAAGTGATGTAAAGATAGAGCAAAAAGAGGGCAACACACATGTCTATTACACTATAAACTTTGATAATTTCACATCATATGCTGATACTGATATAGGTGGCTTTGATAAGACAGCAACCTATTTCAAAGAGGAGGGTGGCAAGCTCCAGTTTTTAGGCACTGTAAAGGGTTCTGGAACAGAAGGTCAAACGATGGATGATTCCACCAAGCAGATGCTCAGTGGATACACATTCACCTATCTATTCCACTTCCCTGGAAAAGTGACTGCAACCAATGGAAAGACCGATGAGAAAGACCCGAAGACAGTCAAGTGGGTTTATACACTTGCGGAGTTGTCATCTGTACCGAAGTTAGAGATGACAGCATCTGTTGAGAAACCAGCGGTAGCGTTCAACATGACATTGATAATAATCATTATTGTTGTAGTAGTCATTATTATCGTGATTATTATTATAATGCTTGTTGCAAAGGGTAAGAAGAAACCACCAACACAACAACCTAAGTAGAACTTAAAAAAGTCGTGAAGATTATGGGCAGGTTAGATAATGACCTGCCCTTCTAATTTTATTATAATCTGAAACATGGGTAGATTGAACATAAGGGTATATTCCGGTTCGTCCAGTAATTTTATAAAAGGAATGAACGAGGGCATAATAAAAGTCGGAGTGAAAGAAAGGGCGATTGAGGGAAGAGCAAATGAAGCACTTATATCATTTTTATCAAAGGTTCTAAGGGTATCGAAATGCGATATATCTATAAGGGCTGGATTGAAATCAAGGAATAAGATTATTGAGGTAGAGGGAGTTCTGGATGATGAATTAAAGGAGAAGATTAAACTCTGGATGGAGAAGAACGAAAGATGATGAGGTATTGTTTTATATGAACTGGGCATTGGTTCAGGCGAGGATGACATCAAAACGTCTTCCTAATAAAGTGTTAATGAAGGCAGGAGGTGTGCCTTTGCTTGAGCATCTGATAAAGAGATTGAGGAGGTCTAAATTATTAAATGATGTTGCTGTTATTACATCCACGCATATAAGCGATAATGATATAGAAAAACTGTGCAGTTCTATTGGCTGTCCGGTTTACAGGGGCGAACTTGACGATGTTCTTACGAGGGCATACAACGCATCTGTTCAGTTCGGAGCAGATACAATTGTTAGAGTAACTGCTGACTGTCCGTTGATGGATGCTGGTGTGGTAGATATGGTTCTGGGACACCACAGTAGTGAATTCTCCCTGACCCGTAATTTCATTGATGATGAGGGTGGTTTTCCGAGGGGCTTTGATGTTGAGGTTCTCTCATTTGATGTTCTTTCTGATATTCACGGGAAGGCGAAGAGCAGGTTTGACAGGGAGCACTTCACGCATTATATATATGACCATCCTGAGATATATAATGTAAACTGTGTTTCTGCGACAAAGGATGCGAGGTGGGACCCATTCTGGCGTCTCTGTGTGGATGAGTGGGAGGACTATCTGTTGATAAAGGCAATAATTGAGCACTTTGGTGATAGATTTACAGAGACGACAATTTCAGATATAACCGATTTTTTATGGGAGAATACTCGTCTTGCATATATGAATAGTCATATAAAGCAGAAGACATAGGCACTTAAAAACATATTTGTGATAAATTTATTAGAGTTGTATAATAAGCAAGTATTCATAGAGGTTATTTTTGAGAGAAGAGAAGGGTTCTGTTGGAATAAGGGTTGACGGGGGTAAGGGCATCGGTTTTGGTCATATTGTAAGGTGCGTAGCCCTTGCGGACTATATTTCTACTTTCACAAGTGTATTATTTATTACAAAGACAAAGAATTACCTGGATTCTATAATAAACGGCAGATACTCAACAGTTGAAATCAAAGATGATAAAACTGATGAAATAATATCAATAGGGAATTTATCTGCTATCATAATTGACCTTTTAGAGGGTGGAGAGGAGCTATCTGAGATGCTTCTTGGTAAGATGAAAATAATAGTTCTGATAAGCGACTTTCCAAAATATATACCACCCGTCAGTATATATTTATATCCAACATTCATTCCACTCAATATAGAAAAGCCAAAGGGTGTTAAGGTGCTCTCGGGTGGCAAATATATATTATTAAGGCGTGAGATATTATCTTTTTTAGATAGGAATTATTCTATAGGTGATAATGTTAAAAATATTCTAATTATTCTTGGCGGCGGATATAGAAAAGATGAGGAGAAGATGGTTTTGGACACTCTTCAAAATGTTGATTATAGGGGAAGAGTAGTTCTATATTCTGGAATATTTTCGTTTGATAGAGATTATAGGTATAATTTCAGATTGGATGTAAATGAGGGATTTAAATTACCGTATGAAGATATGTCAGAATCTGACATTGTTGTATGTGGTTCAGGTGTGAGTTTGTTTGAGACAATGGCATTAGGAAAGCCATCTATAACAATACCCGGGAGTGACAGGGAGGAGGTGGAGGTTGATGTTCTTTCAAAAGATGGTCTCTGTATTGACGGCAGGGGGGATATTCAGATGACATTGAGAAAGGTTCTTGGAAATCCGTGGATGAGGAGGTCTCTTGTGAGAAAACTTGATGGTATTGTTGATGGCAGGGGTGCAGAGAGGGTAACAGGTATTATAAGAGAGATGTTAATTTGAAATATCTCATTAGTAAATTGAACCTATGGCAGTTTCAGACAGGGCTAAATTAGTAATTGATACAGGCAAGATGTGGTTTGGTGTGATTGTCAGCCAGATAATTGGAGTCATTCGCGGTCTGATAATTCCACGACTTCTAACACCTGCTCAGTATGGTGTGATTGGTGCCCTTTCACTTACAACACAATATGCCCAGTATCTTGACATCGGCTTTCATCCCACTATGAGAAGGGAGATACCCCGGTATTCTGGCAGGGGAGATACAGAAGGTATAGAGAGAGTGAAGGAGACAACACTTGCAGTTAACACTATAACACTGTGTATATACATTTTTGTTCTGATTGTCTATGCCATCTTTTTTGTAAAAAATACTATAGTATTCTGGGGGATTTTATCTTTCTCTGTCTTTATAATTCTCTCAAGGTTTCAACTCTATATAAATACGCTGTATGAGGCGAGACGGAAATTTGGAGTAATCAGCATTTCTAATATATTATTTGCTGTTCTGACCCTGGTTGTCCTTGTGCCATTGGTGCACTGGAAGAATCTATATGGATATTTTATAGGGATAGTCATCTGTGAGATACTTGTCTTTCTCTATCTTTATAGCAGGAAGGGTGAGCACCTGCCAATTCGTTATAATTGGTCAAGGTTCAAGACATTGTTTGTTATTGGTTTCCCAATGTTTCTTATGGGAATAGGTGGAAACATTCTTGTTACAGTAGATAGAATTATGGTTATAAAGTATCTGACCCGAACAGAACTGGGTTATTATACTATTGCAGGAACCATCGCAACCTATATTCTTATTCTCCATGCCAATATATCAAAGGTAATAGGCCCAACTATATATGAGGAATGGGGAAGGGAGGAAGACGTTGAAAAATTGAAGATATATGCGTTAAGACCCACATCAAGTATAACTTCAATAACCGGATTTCTTATTGCTCTCACAATGATTCTTATGCCGATTCTCTTTCAGGTAATAATACCGAGATATATGCCTGCGGTATATCCCTGTGCAATACTTCTCTTTGCTGTGTATGTTCGTTCAACATCTGTAAGTATCGGTGAGATTTTGCTTGCTATGAATAAGCAGCTCAAAATGTTCATCTTTCAGATGATTTCATTAGCCGTTGCAATTATTGCTATATATTTCTTTCTCAGCAAGGGTTTTGGTCTCATAGGTGTTGCAACAGGTGAAATCATCGCAATGTTTATCTATAATACTGTGCTCTGCATATATACTGGTAGATTGGTCAGGTTTAAGATGAAAGATACTATATGGTTTATTCTTGATTCACTAATTCCGTTGATAATAATCACGCTTACTGTTTATTATATTCTTCAGAAAGTTCCATCACCACCATATCTTAACTTCAGGGGTTTTCGTCCACATATAATTGTTGGAGCAAAGAGAGTGGGGATTCTTTTGCTTGGTATAGTTCCTATGTTTCTATACGCGCAATGGCGTTCCGGTATCTTTTCGGTTCTTGTATCAAGCATTAAAGGGGTAATAAAAAGGAGAAAATAATGTCTGATGTTGCTTTTCTCTTTGATAGCAATGACATTATTAAGACTAGGTCTGATAGACAAGATTTCATTAAAATATTTTTTAGCCCTGATGAGAATATTAGTTCATATAGGAATTTTATTGATATTAAGGATATATATGATTCATATACATATTGTAATAGGTTTCTTAAGGATATCTTAGATATAAGAATTAATAAATCATGTAGAGATTGGGTGAGTATAATTAATTCACTTATGTTTATTGAAATATTCTATCACTTTTTAAGAGGAACCTATCTGATGAAGACCATTAAAAGAATAATAGAAGAGAATAATCCAGATTGTATTTATATATCTAAAGAGTTGCTGTCATATTTTACTAACTACATAGATGACAAGTTTTCCTACATAACTAAAATAAATGGCAAAGGTTATAACAGAGTAAGGTGGTTATTCGCAGGAACTATAAGAATGATTTCTAAGGTCTTTTTACTGATTGTGAAGAGAGCAGGTTTAATACATAAAATAAGTTCTGATTGTGTCAATAAAATTTTATACATTATTCAGTTCTGGAGGGTAGATTCAGAGGCGCTAATACCAGTTATAAAAAAATGTAATGAAAAGGGGCTTGGATTTAATTTAGTGGCATCTTCAATGGGAGCATATAATAAGTTAAGAGGGGAGGGATTCTTACCTGTTGAGATAGAAAGCGGACTCTCTATTTTAGATATAATAAGTGCAGTAATGTATTCTTTTTTTCTGTGGTTTAAGGTATTCCGCGAATTTGACAGGAAGGCAAGGCAAAAGGGAATGAGTAGAACATTAAGGAGATTAATTCTTTATTCCGATACATTTAAGCCCAATACAATATTCCAATTTATTACAACTCTGTATGCGATTAGAGGTATTTATTATAAACTCAAGCCATCGATAATTGTAATTGCTGATGACCTTCATTCTACTGGAAGAGCGTCCTGTATTATAGCAAAAAAGATGAGAATACCATCAATATGCCTGCAGAATGGTCCAATAAGTGTTGAAGATTATGGATTTATACCTGTGTTTGCTGATAGATTTATTGCCTGGGGTGAAGATGTGAAATCACGGTTTTTATTATATGGAGAAAATGAGAATAGATTAGTAGTATGTGGTTCACCAAAGTATGATGATTTAGTTCAAAATATTGATGATATGGAAAGATATGATGGAGAATATATACTGTATGCAAGTAGCATGTATGAGGATAAAGAGGTAAGTGAAAATATTGATTCAGTAAAAACGGTATGCAAGAGTCTTGGAAGAAAGTTATTGATATCACTTCATCCTTCGATGAAAGAAGATTATTTTGTTAATAAACTTGAAGATAGAGATCTGGAGTATGAGATACAAAGAGAAGGCCTTGTATCTGCTATAAAGAAGGCAAGGTTGGTCATCGTTGGCAACAGTGGAGCGGGGATTGAAGCAATATTAATGGGAAGGGACCTGATTATATTCAATCCCGGACATATTGATGGCTTTATACCTTATGCAAAATATGGTGCTGGCTTTGAGGTTTATAATAGAGATGAATTATTAGAAAAAGTCAGGGCAATATTAAGTGATAGTGTCAATCTTGAAGAGGGCAGAAAAAGGTTCATTTCAGCCTACCTTTCAGGAATTGATGGAATGTCATCTGACAGAATATTGGATTTTATAGAGAGGATAAAGTTAAAATAATGGATTTAGGTGTGGTGATTGTTACTTATCTGTCTGAAGATACAATCGAAAGGTGTATTGAATCAGTATATAGTGAATTTCCTGAAGCGAAGATATGTGTATATGATAATGCTTCTAATGATAGGTCAGTTGAGTTAATCAAGAGGAGATTCAATAAAGTTAGAGTTATTGAAGGTGATGAGAATATAGGGTTTGCAAGAGGTATAAACAGGGCTTCATCAGAATTAAATTCTGATTTTCTAATTGTTCTAAATCCAGATTGTTTTCTCAATAAGGGATTTGGTTCTGCACTGGCGAGAGCGATAGTTGACTATCCTTATGCAGGTGTCTATGTCCCGCTTGTATTTGATGATGATAATCAGATATCACCTTATTGCAGGAGGAATTTCCCCGCACCGGTTATAATTATTTTTGAGACACTTGGGATTACATATAGATTAATAAAAACAGGTGAAGTGAGGAGATATTTAATGTTGAATAAACCAATGGAGAAGCAATATGTTGATGTATGTTCGGGTGCCTGTTTTGTGATAAAGAAAGGGGTATTTGATGAAGTTGGTGGCTTTGATGAGGATTTTTTCTTATTAGGGGAGGATGTAGAGTTGTGTTTTCGTCTCTGGAGAAAAGGGTATAAGATGATTTTGATTCCTGGGATGAATGTTGTTCATTTAAAAGGTGTTAGCAGAGAGAAGGTTCCATTTCTTGTTGCGAAGACAGGTGGAAGGTCAATGATAATTCTTGCGAAGAAGATGGGAATGAGTTTATTTTCTATTTTCGTTAGAACTATCTATTATATGAAGATAGTGATTTTATATTCTCAAAGGTTATTGAGAGGATGTTTTAATAGATAGATGATAGACACCAGTTTTATAACAGATACTTTATCTACCTACTTTAATTTTTTGAGGGAAAGAAGGGTATTATATTTCTTGATTATCACTCTGGTTACAATTGGATTAATGTATGCAATTCTCTATAAGAGAATTGACCCAAAGACAATAAGCATTGGAATAATTATTATGACAATATTCATAATATCATTCAGAAACCCATTTATTCTGATTCTTCTTTTTATTTTGACCGACCTCAGCCCATCATTATTTGATAGATTTGGTGTAAGCATTCCATTTTTCGGAAGTATTGCACCAAGAAGGATACTTGGTTTTCTTGCAGTAATCATTCTCTTGATTAATTATGCTATAACAAGACAGAAATTCCGATTTGCCACTCCATGGGTATGGATAGTGTTCTTATCAATAACTTCTTCAATTATAATTTCAAACATTACCGCACCTTATCCGGAATTTGCGAAGACACAGATTATGATTTGGTTTCAAAATATTGTTTTCGTTTTCTTACTTATTAATCTACTGGATAATGTCAAAAAAATTAATACCTTATTTTGTGTTTATATTTTAACTGCTACTATTAATATTTTTTATATATTATATACAAGAAAGTTTGAAGTAAGAAGTGGGGGTTTTGCTTTTGACCCTAACTATCTCGCACAGATTATTATAGTAACATTTTCTTACATACTTTCAAGAATGCCAATAATAAAGAACCTATATATTCGTATTTTTTTCTATCTGTTAATAATCTTAATACCAGTTGAGATAATATTAACTCAGTCAAGGTCAGGATTTCTATGCTTAGTTTTAATATCTGGTTTTTATCTGTTTAGAATTCGCTCTAACTGGAAGTATGTAATCATTGCAATTATTGTTCTGTCAATTTTGATAGTTTATTTACCAAAAGAATATACAGAGAGGGTTATAGGAACGTTTCAAAAAGTGAAAGAAAAACTTCCCAATGAGCCAAGGTTTAAACTTGCAAAGGTTGCTTTTGAGATGTTTAAGAGAAAGCCAATCTTTGGTAATGGAAGTGGTTCATTCTGGTATGAGTTTGGAACCAAGTATAGTTATGGTATATATAAACGACAGAGGTTTCTGGCAACACATAATGTTTACCTTACATTTCTTGCAGAGTATGGTTTATTTGGTCTTATATCACTCTTGAGTTTTATCATCTATTCTTTTGTGAAATTCGTGAAATTATTGAAATTACCTCATATCAAAGATGACCCTGAGTTCTTTTTGGCTTTATTTAATAGCTTTGTTCTTTTCATCATTTTTGATATTATCATAATTGCGTTTTTTGCGGGTATCCCGCCTGTAATATTTACTGCAATTGTTCTAAGTCTTGAACGCATTTATGAGGAAAAGTATTTAAAGACGAATAGAAGTTAATATAATAAAATTAAGGTGTGATATCAGATAATCTATTACTTTTCATAGAACTTAATTTATATATACCATAAAATGCGATAAGAATTATTAATGGCATTAATGGAATCCTGTATCTTAATTCTCCCTTTAAAAAGAAACACACAATAAGAGTATATATTATATAAATTAGAAATATCAAATAGGTCTTCTCTTTATTTTTAATTAGATAAAAGATACCACAAATAAAAAAAAGAATTATCACAACATAGGTGATTATTTCTGAAATAGAGATAATGTTATTTAAGTAAGTTGGAATATTAAAACTTAGGGTTGAAGTTTTTATTGTTACCCATAGATTTATAAATCCAACTTTATATAAACTTGAGGGATTTTCATATATATATCTTAATGCCTTCTCTGTTAAATATTTATCTAATTCTGCTTCATTCAAATATTGAGGCCACTCCTCTCCTTCTTTTGTAAATGGTGCAAGGTATCTTGAATATCCATATGGATTATGGGTCCCCCATAATGTTCTTCCAAATTTGGCAGATATTATTACAGTTGTGTGATATTTACTGTATAGAAAAATAGACCACGGTAAGATTACGATTGTCGCTATTATAAAAAATATAAGACCATATATTATTTTATTTTTCCACTCTGATTTAATAATAAAAAATAATGCTACCGGGATTAATAGGAATAGTCCTATTATATGAGCCCTTGTTAGTGAACTTAAACCAAAGAAAATACCGGATAGGCAAAAGCGAAACCATACTCTTTTCTTTATTGCTGATATTAAGAAAAATGTCGCTGTAATTAGAAGGAATGTGAACAATGTCTCACTCAATAAGTGATTTGACATGTAAATAAAAGATGGATATAAACAAAAGGTAAGACCTATTAATATTCCATATATTCTATTCACATAGAATAATGCCAATCTATACAATAGGAATGCAGTTATACCGTCAATCAAAAACTGAACTATAAGTATTGCAATTATTCTTTCTCCAAATATCTTAATTAAGAAAGCCAGAAAAAATGAATAAAGCGGGGGATGAATAATTGTTATATTGTTGAAGTTCCATTTTGAGAAAGCCCTCGCATTATCTAAGTATATTACCTGGTCACCTGTAATATAATCAGTAAATAATGCATACTTTCTAATGAACACTAAAAAGATGGTTCTAATTATTATAGAAATAAGAATAAATAAAATTAGTAAAAATGTTTCATTATTGAAGGCAACCTTAATTAAATTTACAATTTTATTTATACTTTTATTCACATTTATAATTTTACCACATATAATCTACTTTATAACTTCCCTCAGTGCTTCGGCCAGTAATTCCTCCTCACCGTCAAGCAAGCTTCTCATATCCATAACAAGCCACTCATCCTCAACCCTCGCCACAACTGGCGTGCTCGTAAATCGTAGTCTCTTCGCAAGCTCCCTTGAATTAATACCATTAACCTGTAATCTTATAACTATACTTTCAAGCTGAACTCCTGGCAGACTTCCACCCCCCACTTCCGCCACTCCACTCAGCACTTCATATATAACCTTATTCTTAAAATCAGTCCTGAGAACTGAGGTTATTCTTTCTGCTCTTTTCTTAAGAACACCCTTGCTCAAAAATATATTCTTAATAATTGGAAGCTCCCTCTCGTTTGACTTGAAATACTGTTCAAGCACTTCACTCAGGATGACATATCTTGTCTTGTCCACGCGAAGAGCCCTTAACAAATGATTCTTGTGCAACCTTTCTATGAACTCTTTCTCACCAAGAATGAGCCCTGCCTGTGGTCCACCGAGTAGTTTATCACCACTTGAAAGAACCAGGTCTGCTCCCATCTTTATTGCTTCCCTTATACTTGGTGAACTATCAGTAATCTCTTCAATTAACCTACCAGAACCCTCATCATATACAAAAGGCAGTTCGTGTGAATGAGCAACCTTAATAATCTCTTTAAGACCAGGTGATGAACTATTACCTTGTATAATAAAATTACTTCTGTGGCATACCATTATCAATGCTGTTCTCTCGTTGATGGCATTTATATAATCATCAATAGTTGTCTTATTAATAGACCCTACTCGTTTTAATATTGCCCCTGATGCCTTTATCACCTCTGGTAATCTGAATGACGCTCCAAGTTCTATAAGTTCACCCCTGCTTATTATAACCTCCCTGCCATTTGCTAATGTGTTCAGCGTAAGCAAGATTCCAGCAGCATTATTATTGACAATTATTGATGCCTCAGCACCTGTTAATTTCTCAAATATGCCTTCAATAAGTCGGTCTCGTTCACCCCTCTTTCCTTCTTCAAGGTTATATTCAAGTGGCATATAGCCAATCATCAGTTCCATTAATCTTTCTAGCGCAACTTTTGGAAGAGGTGCTCTACCAAGATTGGTATGTATTAGAATGCCTGTAGCGTTTATCAGTCGTTTCATAATACATTGGGGGGAGTGCGTGGGAATTGAACCCACCTGGGACTCTTCAAAAGCCCCACCGTGGATTTGAAGTCCAGGGGACGCACCAGCGCCCACCCACTCCCCTAAATTTTTATTTTAACAGATTAACCAATGCCTTAGCGAAACCCTCAGAAGCAGGAGGTCCACTGGCTGTAACAATTTTGCCTTCTACTATAACATCTTCACCGGTGTATTTAACACCATTTTCATCAAAGAGTTTTCTTGCCTCAGGAGCATCAAAAACAGTGGCGTTCTTACCTTTTAATATACCTGCTTCTGCCAGAACACCCGGTGAAAGGCATATCGCACCTATAACCTTATCCTGATCTGATGCATCTTTTATCAGAGTTATCAATTCCTTATTGTGGTAGAAATGTTTTATTGTGCTAGGACCACCTATCAATACAACCGCTGAATAACCGCTGAGGTCAATCTTGTTTGTCATAAAACCTAAATCAGCATTTATCTCTAAACCATCAGCACCCTTGCATGAACCGGCTTTATTTGATGCAACAGTTATCTTTGCGCCTGCACCCTCAAGAATTCCCCTCGTTGTCTTATACTCTATATCCTTGAAACCATCTTGGGCTATGATGATTAAGATGCTCTTTCCTTCAAGTGATTTTGTATCTTCAGTTGTAGATGAACTTTCCTCAACTGCTTCAAGTTCTCCTGTTTTTTGTTTGCTTTTAGAACACATTAGAAAAATTAGAAAAACTGTCAAAATCGGTATTATATACTTCATATATACCTCCAATAAGTCAGTGACTCTATGTTTTAATATTTGTAAGTTACTTGAACCCTCCACTCTTTTCTGATTTTTTCTTCAGTAATTCAGCAAACTTGTCTGCAAAATCCTGAGAGTATTCAGGGTGCATGCAGGTAATTATATTACCATCAATAACTACTGGTTCACCTTCTAAAAGCTGAGCACCACCCGCCTTCAATATACCCTTCTCTTCAGGATTCTTCTTATCTATATACACTGTCGCCTTTTTGCCTTCCAGAACACCCGCTTTAGCAAGTATCGCAGGAGCAATGGTCATAGCACCCAATACCTTGTCCTTCTCAACTGCTTCTCTCGCTATTCTCATAGCGTCCGAATTTTTGTAGTAATCATCTTCTGCACCAAGACCACCCACGAATACAATGCCATCATAATCGTCAACATTCACCTTTGATACTGTAATCTGTGAATTTACCTCACCTTTGAGCGAGCCCGTGCACTTACCCACAATTGTAGATGCAACAGTCGTCTTCCCTCCAAGCGATTCAACCATGGCTTTTACTGTCGCAAACTCATTGTCCATAAACTCTTTATGAGCGATAATTAATAACACATTCATACCTGTCAGTGGCTTCATCTTCTTCATATATTCATTTACATTCGGTTCCTGCCCTGTTATCTCTATTTTTCCCTTCTCCTCTTTCTTACCACAAACAGGTAGTATTAAAAGAAATAATAGAAAGGGAATTATTACCTTTCTCATAACCATCTACCTCCTGTGAAATCTGGCGAGCAAAACTTACCTGCCAAGTCCAATGCAATCCAGTCAGATGTTAGACCCCTGGTTCTTTGACTCAGAAAAGTCACCAAGACGCGCACCCTTGGTCAAAACCACCAGTGATATAGCAATTACCACTAAAAAGATAAATATCCTCAACCATTTCATATTATATATTATATATATCATTAATTTGAATTTCAATTAATTAAAAATTGTATGGACAGATTATATTCTGCCTTTACTTGAAAAATATTGTTTGAAATTCATTTATTAACTTTCTTTATCTAATTGAAAAAACTTTTGTAATTTATTATAAATGTTATTTAAATCTTTGCATTCCTTAATTTTATTAAATGTCATTTCTTACATAAAATTTGTTGAGATACTAAATCTATATTCCCTTCCTGGCATAGGATAATCATAGATTTCCTGATATTCTCTGTTGAGAAGGTTCTTCACCTTCATATCAATTCTTAGTGGGCTTATCTCTATTCCGAAACCAACATCAATGAGTGTGTATGATGGCATTGTTATTGTCACATAGTTATTTTTCTCCATATCAAAGTAAGTTGCACTTCTCTTATCTGTGAAATGAACCTTAAATTCAGCATCCGGTTTTATTATTCCCTGAGGTCTCTGCCAGTTAAGACCAATTTGAAACTTATTCTTCGGATGGTAATCAAGAAGAACACCATTCTCATCTGTCGTCTTATTATAAGAGTAATCGCCCCTAAGTGTTAGTCCATAGCCAATGTCACCCTTGATAGTAAAATCGGTTCCATAACCATTGCTCTTGCCAATATTGTGTGGGGTCCAGCCAACAATCTTATTATCAACCTGTGTGTAGTAGAAGTCAGCATCTATACTTCCCTTTGATATGTCAATCGTAGTTCCAATCTCGCTCTCCCACGAACTCTCTGGCACAAGATTTGGGTTTCCCCCACCAAAGTATGGGTCCTGTGGCCAGTATAGTTCAATCATTGTTGGTGCCCTGAAACCCAGAGCAAAGGATGACCTCAGATTAATATTCTCTGATAGTTTCAATAAAAATGCCTGCCTCGGCGTTACAACACTTCCCCACTGTGAATGATTGTCTACCCTGAAGCCGTTGATATAAGTAAACCGTCCGAGATTGACCATATTCTGAAGAAATATACCTGTGTTCTGGGTAATCTTGTAGCCAACATCGGTTGATGATAGTTCATCATCAGAGAGGTCAACTCCGAATGTGAACGTGTGAACATCTGTCGTCTTCACATTGAATTCAAGTGAGCCGGAAAGAGTGGTAAGATTGTGAAGCGAGTCGGTCATCCACATCTCACTCTTATAGTGCCTTTCTCTCTTGACTACATTTATATTCCCTCTTATGAACCCCCTATCACCTATGTCAATCGTCACATTGTTGCCTAATGATGTGATATTATCTTCCTCTCTTGCTGTCTCATCCTCAAATGAGAGCGGTCCAATAACACCGAGTTCGCTTCCCTTTGTAAAACCTGTTATATCTAACCTGATAATGCTGGTTGGTTTTATTGATAAATTCATAACTGCTTCATCAGAGTAAAAGTCAGAGTTCTTCCGAAAACCATTTCCTCTGTCGTGGTTAATTCCCACCTTTAAGCCGATATTATTATTTGAATAGCACAGATTTCCCAAAAGCCCTTTATATCCATAACTGCCGTTTGTCCAGCCACCGCCAACGCTTGACCTGTCCACGCCAAGCACAAATGGGCTTGTTATGATATTTATTGTTCCACCAATACCGTTAGAACCATACAGAGCACTCAATGGTCCCTTTATCACCTCTATCCTGTCAATTGAGCTGCTTGGAAGTAAACTTAAGTCCATAGTCCCATCGTATGCGGAGTTGAGTGGAATGCCATTGTATAGAATCAGCGACTGAGTTGACTCTGAGCCCCTTATAGCGAGCGTCCTTAGCCCCCCACCGCTCCCGTATGACAGAACTTCAACCCCTGACCTGCCTTCAAGTAAATCATAGACCTTACTAACTTCTGTCTTCTTTACATCAATAATATCAACTGAAAAAGGCAGGTCAGAAATGTTCATGGGAAGCCGCGTCGCGGTGACAACAATCGGCTCTATCCTGTATAATCTCTCGCCTTTGTAATACTCCTTTGTCTCTGAATCATCACTGCTATATGAGATATTCAATATGGTTATTAGAAGTAATATTGTAAATATCTTATCAATGTTTCTCATCACATGACCTCCTTTGTGATAAGTGGATTTATAAAAGGTGCGCCTTTATACCAGGTTATTTCAGTGTCAATATGGTATGCCTTGAGAATATTTGCCTCAGTTATTACATCTCTTGGCAAGCCATCAGAGATTATTTTCTCTTCTGCGATAAGTATTAACCGATTAAGATATCTTGCAGAAAGTGTGATGTCGTGCATTACTATAAGCAGCGACCTATTCTCTTTCCTGCACTTCTCAGTGATGAACTCCATTATTCTTTCCCTGTGGGCAAGGTCAAGGTCTGCTGTTGGCTCATCAAAGATTAATATCGGGGTGTTCTGAGCGATAGTCCTTGCAATCAGTGTCATCTTTATCTCTCCACCGGATAACTGGCTTATGAACCTATCTTTAATGGGTAGTATATCTATCTCCTTCAGAGCCATTTCTGCTATCTCATAGTCATCTCTGGTATAAGATATGCCTCCTGACCGGGCATACCTACCCATGACCACAATATCCTCAACTGTATAGTCCTCTAACACAGATGGATTCTGGGGAAGAACTGAAATATATCTTGCCAGGAATCTTCTGGAGACATCTTTCGGGTCAAATGTGCTGGAGTCAGATTTTATAATTATCCTTCCTGAGCCAGGTCTTAATAGACCGGTTATCAATCTTATCAGTGTTGTCTTTCCCGCACCGTTTGGACCGATAATTCCAACCACCTCACCATCATTAATATTTATTGAGATATCCCTTAGAACAGTTCTGCTGTTGTATGCAAATCCTAAATTCTTAACTTCTATCATATTGATTACCTTCGCCTTCTTGTGTAAATATATAGAAAGTAGGGTGCCCCAAAGAATGCCGTTATCGCACCAACGGGTATTGTCGGAATTGGAAAGTATGTAACGATAGCCCTGCTCACTGTATCTGCTATTAGCAGTGTTATTCCGCCTATTATTGCAGACAGGGGAAGTAGCCACACTGACCTTGGCCCCACAATTACTCTTGTGCCATGCGGGACGACAATCCCTATGAAGCCGATAAGCCCTGTTATTGATACAACAGCCCCTGTTGCAAGCGAGACAAGAATAAACAGATACCTTCTCTGTCTTTCTACATCTACACCTAGATACAGCGCCTGCTCCTCACCACCCGACATTATGTCTAACTCCTTATGCCTTAAAATGAGCCCTATGAACGATAGGAGACCGAGAGAGCCAATTACTATGATGTGATAAAACGATACCTGCGGGCTTGACAGGTCTCCAAGGAGCCAGAGCAATAATTGGTGCTGGTCCCTGAATGGCGCTATCGCAAGTAGGAAAATTATCGCAGAAGATAGAAATGAACTGACAATTATGCCTATAATGATGATTGTTCTCGTTCCTTTCAATTCTTCTTTTCTTGAAAGGCGATAGACAAGCCAGACAGCACCCAGCCCGAATATAAATGCGAATACTGTCCTTGAAGTAAGTCCCGTGATATTAAGACCGAATGATATGGCATTTGCAAGTGCGGCACCGAAGCCGGCACCCGCGGAAAGACCGAGAAGGTATGGGTCGGCGAGCGGGTTATTCAATGATATCTGAAGTGTCGCACCGGAGTATGAGAGGATAATGCCAGTTATCAATGCGAGGAGAACCCTTATTACTCTGTATGTGAGAATGGCGGACCCGACTTCTTCACCGGCGCCACCTGAGAAAACCAATCTTAATATCTCAGGCAACTTTCCGATGCCAAGCCCCGGTCCTATTGCCATTGAGCCAGCCGCAGTTATAACAAGAATACCGAGTGCTATGATTATATAAAGTAAATTCCTTCTTCTATCAATCAAAATTCTCCTCCACAGTCATTTATTTATTCTCAAGAGTATAGCCGGGGTGGGTTCTCTCAAAAAGTATCCGGGCACCATCTGCCAGTCGTGGTGATGCGCGGAGAAGAAGGTCCGGGTCAATATCTGTGATGATATGCCCATCCTTCACTGCCTTTATCACATTCCAGCCGGTTCTTCCTGCGACATCGTCCTCTGTTGAAGCATTGTGTAGTAAGATGATGTAGTCGGGGTTGCTTGATATTACGACCTCGGGGTCAATACGGCAGTATTCCCTCGGCAGGTCCTCACCGATGTTAATGCACCCTGTGAGATTTATGATGTCGTTCACAAATGAGCCCTTAGCAACTGTCATAAGAGGGTCGGGTGAAATCTCAATATAAACATTTGGATATCTTATGTTTTCGGGAATATCAGTAAGTGCTTTCTTAATGGAATCAAACTTCTCATTCATTATTTTTATAATCTCTTCTGCTCTTTTCTCACTTTCAGTTACTCTTCCAAGGACTCTGATATTTTTCATTACATCATCTAAGGTTCGTGAATACAGGGCTACCACCGGAATACCCGTGTCTATAAGTTTCTTTGTGAAACTCTCCTGTTCAAGCCCTGTCGCTATGATGAGGTCTGGTGAGAGCGAGAGTATCTTCTCGTATGATGGTGAGGAGAAACTGCCAACCTTTGGAAGACGCGCTATTTCAGGGGGGTATTCGCACTCGCTTACGACTGCTATAACGCGATCTGTTCTATCAAGTTGCGCTAACGTCTCACCTGCCTCGGGTGACAGGCATATAATTCTGTGCGGGGGCTTGGTGAGGACAACTTTATGACCGAGGTCATCTGTAAGTGTGATGAATACACTCTCGCCTTCTGATGTCTTCTCTCTCTTTGCGCAGGATAGCGAGAGCGCAATTATCAGCACGAGAAATACTAATCTTTTAAATATGCCCTTTAACAAAAAATGGAGCATCCTTTACCTCGAAGGACCCTTCCGTCAGACGCTCGTGGCAGGTCTCCTGGCTTCTGGGGCTATCTAATCTCTTCGCCTTCCCAGCAAAAACGCCAGTGGCATATTAGAAGATTTCGTTCCCCATTACAGTGGCGGGACCGCAGCGGACTTTCACCGCTTTCCCTTTCACCACAGAGCACATGGCGGATAAATCTGTATATATTTTAAGATAAGTTAAATATATTTCAAGAAGTATTTTTCTTCATTTTTTTGTAGCGGTTTGATTTAGGGGGTGAGATAAAAGTATCTAACCCCCCTTATCAAACAAATGGCAAAAAAGCAATTTTTATGTCATTTTGAGTGAAACGAAGAACCTCTATCGCATTATCTTATTATGAAGCGTCCCATCTTATGATGGGACGGAAATTATTTATATATACGACCCAATATAAATTGGGTCGCTACAATAATAAGACAAGGCATGCCTTGCCCCATAGTGTTATCTTGCAATAACAAAATTCTTACTCGCTGAAAAACCAACAGATGACATTCTCACAATATACACACCATTAGCAAGATATGATATATCTGATGTCAGTGTGTATTCACCTTGATTATATAACCCGCTCGCAACTGTGTTTACCTTCCTTCCTGTGATGTCATATATACTTATGTTTACAACCTTTGCATCTGGAACAGATACCACACAGTTTATATAATTACTTGCGGGACAGGGATATATGCTTGTTATCTCAAATGACGATGGTGTGCCCTTTCCTGATGTGCATTCCGTTGTGCCGAGCGTCTCTGCCTTGTCAGAAATAACCGCTTCAAGTTTGTATTCGTATTTAGTCTCGGGGACAATGTCCTTATCGGTGAATGAATACGGGTTCGTGCCTGTGATGAGGGCTGTGTTTATCTTTGTCCAGGCATAGTCCTCCCCAGGTTGTAAGGGAGAATGCGCATTCTCCCTTACGGGGGTGGACAGATTGTAATCTGTCCCTACGAATGGATATTGTAGGGGCAATTCATGAATTGCCCCGGGTGGCACAATCCTGCGGTAGAGGTTGAAGCCAGATATAGCGACATCTGTTGAGACGGACCAGTAGAGTGTGATGGCATCATTATTGGGTTTTGCTGTGAACGAAGTGAGAGAAATACCGACACCATATCCAAACCATGCATATTTTAAACCATAATAAGGATAATCAGCATAAGATATATGTGGTTTATCATTTTTATCAAGAAAAATAGAAGAAAACTTACCTGAATTACCTTCACTATCTATTATCTCTTTATTCCATTTATCCCCATCAAAATATGCATATACAAGACCATTATTATAATAAGATACATGTGGTCTGTCATTAGAGTCAACTGCAATCCATCTGCTTGAACCAGCACCCAGTGCATTTGTATCAATAATATCAATATTCCATTTACTACCATCAAAATGTGCACATCTTAAGTAATAGTCATACCTTGTAAAATATGCAATGTATGGGTGATTTTTTGAATCTATAGCAATAGAACCACCATTTCCATTAGAATCAATTATTTCTTTATGCCAGCTCCTACCATCCCAATATGCATATCTAAGACTTGTATGGGAAGCGTCACAATAAGATATATGTGGATAACCTCTTGAATCTAAAGCAATATCTGAATAACAGGCAGAAGTATATAATTTATCAATATATTGAATATTCCATTTACTACCATCCCAGTATGCATATTTTATTTCATGTCCACCATAAGTAGTATATGATATATGAGGATTGTTGTTCTTATCTAAATCAATGGATGGTGGACCATAAACATTTGTTGAAGTATCAACTACCTCAATATGCCAATAATTACCATTATAATAGGCATATTTAAGTTCTATATTACTATCATAATATGCTATATGTATATGGTCATTGGAATCAATTACTGTAGAGGTTCCTATCGTCTCATTATCAATTATATTTATCTTCCATGAATTTCCAACCCATTTTGCTAATTTAAGACAATCATGATATTCATCATAATATGCTATATATGGATAGCCATTACTATCTAACGCTATTGAAGTTCCAAGACCCACCCTTTCAGATTTATCAACTGTCATTATATGCCATTCATAGGAAAAAGCAATTAATGGGGTTAAAAATGATAAAACCATCAAAACATTTTTCATATAATCACATCATAATTTTTTATTTGGGGATATTAATACACTCCTTATAAAATCAGTCATTTATTTAAAATACAAAAAGCACCTCCCTATATTTTACAAGGTGCTTCCTCAGGTAAATTTTCTCATAAACATCACCTGACCTTGATTTTTATTTTAATATAAATAATTCCTTATGTCAAGAGAAGTTTCAAGAAATTTTTATTAATCAATAGATAAGTATAAAAATCACTAAAAATATTGAAATATTGTGAAAAAAATCTTAAAGTCATATACTTTATTTAATTTTGTTATTTATGGGTCTATAGCATGGTATGAAATAAGATTAACGGAGAAGATGAAAGATAGTTAATGGGAATAGACCTCACAAATGTAAGAGAACTGATTAATAGATACAAGAAAGAAGAAGGTATCTTAATCCCTCTATTACAGAATATTCAAGATATCTATGGATATGTTCCAGAGAAGGCAGTAGAACTTTTATCAGAGGAATTGGGCATCTTTCCTGTTGAGATATACGGAATACTTACATTTTATGCACAATTCTATCTTTCTCCAAGGGGGAGACACACAATTAAGGTCTGTCAGGGGACTGCCTGTCATGTTATGGGAGGTAAAGATATTCTTAATTATCTATCTGATGAACTGAAGGTTGGTGAAGGAGAAACTACAGAGGATGGTATGTTCACCTTAGAAAGAGTGGCATGTCTTGGATGTTGCGGTATGGCTCCTGTGGTTGTTATAGATGATAAGTTCTATGGAGTTTGCACAATTAAGAAGGTTGATGAACTCATTAGCAAGTATCGTAATCTGGTGAAGTAGAGAGATGGAAACTAAGATATTGATATGTATGGGAACAAGCGGAGTTTCAGCGGGTGCTGAGGATGTAGTGCGTGCTTTTGAGCAAGAGTTAGAAAAGAACAATTTAATGAATAGATGTAAGATGAAGAAGGTAGGGGACAGGGGCTTATTTCGCGATGTTCTGGTCGATATTATAATCCCAGATAATGTCAGAACTACCTATGAATATATTAAACCTGAGAATGTAGAAAAGATTGTAAGTGAACATATTATAGGTGGCGTGCCAGTAAAACGACTTCAGACAGGTAAGGATTACGAGCAGTTTTTTGCGAGTCAGATGCGTATAGTTCTTTCAAACTGTGGAGAAATTGACCCTGAGGATATTGATGAATACATATCTCTTGGTGGTTATTCTACCTTGGATAGGGTATTTGATATGACACCGGAGAAGGTTATAGAGAAGGTCAAGAAATCCGGTCTCAGGGGTAGAGGTGGGGCAGGTTTTCCAACAGGACTGAAGTGGGAACTCGCAAGAAAAGAGAAGGCAGATATAAAATATATTATCTGTAATGCTGATGAGGGTGACCCGGGCGCATTTATGGATAGAAGCATATTGGAGGGTGACCCTCACTCTGTAATGGAAGGTATGATTATCGCTGGCTATGCTGTTGGAGCAGTTGAAGGTTTTATTTATTGCAGAGCAGAATATCCACTGGCAATAAAGAGGTTGGAGAAAGCATTATCACAGGCGCGAGAGAAAGGCATTTTAGGAGAGAGAATTAAGGGTAGTGAATTTTCATTCAATATAACAATAAAACAGGGGGCAGGAGCGTTTGTATGTGGAGAGGAAACAGCCCTTATGTTGTCAATTGAGGGGCACAGGGGAGAACCGAGACCCAGACCACCATATCCTACACAGAGTGGTTTATGGGGCAAGCCAACAGTTATAAATAATGTGGAAACCCTTGCTAATGTTCCTCGCATTATTATGAAAGGTTCTGAATGGTTTTCTTCAATAGGAACTGAAAATAGTAAGGGGACGAAGGTCTTTGCACTGGCAGGTAAGGTGAAGAATACTGGTCTTGTAGAAGTGCCGATGGGAACGACAATTCGCCAGTTAATATTTGGTCCCGGTGGTGGAATGTTGAGGAAGAAGGTGGGGTTCAAGGGTGTGCAGATAGGTGGACCATCAGGAGGGTGCCTTCCAGAAGAACTCATAGATACACCCATTGACTATGAATCTATTACTCACACGGGTGCAATAATGGGTTCTGGTGGTATGGTTGTGATGGATGAGAGCACATGTATGGTGGATATTGCTAAATATTTCCTGAGTTTCACGGTTGAGGAATCGTGCGGTAAATGTGTGCCATGTAGAGTTGGCTTAAAAAGAATGCTGGAGGTGCTTGAGCGAATAACAGAAGGCAAGGGGAGGAAGGAAGACATTGATTTTCTAAAAGAGATGGGTAATACAATATTAGACACCGCCTTGTGTGGACTTGGTAATACTGCTCCCAACCCTGTGTTAACAACTATCAGGTATTTTCCAGAAGAATATAAAGCACATATAGATAGTAAGGATTGTCCATCACATATATGTCTTGACCTCCTGAAATTTGAGATAATTGAGGAGAATTGCATTAAGTGTGGATTGTGCTTTGAAGCATGCCCTGTTTCTGCTATCTCCTGGAAGAAGAAAGAGTATCCAAAGATTGATAAGAATATATGCACAAAATGCAAATCCTGTATTAATGTATGTGATTACATGGCGATAAAATGATTGGTTTAACAATAGATGGTAAAACAATTGAGGTAGAGGCAGGTAAGACAATACTTGAAGCAGGTCTTCAAACAGGTATATATATACCCAATCTTTGCTATCACCCTGACCTGTCTCCAACGGGAGCATGCCGTCTCTGTATTGTAGAGATAGAGGGTAGAAAGGGACTCCCTACTGCTTGCTCTACTCTGGTAGAAGATGGGATGGTAGTCCATTCTAATACTAAAAAAGTTCAGGAACTGAGGAAGGATATTATCTGGTTAATCTTAAGTGAGTATCCGTTTGTTTTAGAAGTGAATACGCAATTAAAGAAAGTTTCTGAATGGATAGGTGTAAAAGATGTTCTATCTGGGTTTACATCACATCATAAAGGTCTACCTCTGGTTACTGATGAACCATTGTTCATCAGAGATATGAATAAATGCATTTTATGCAGGCGGTGCGTCAGTATATGTCAGGAGGTTAGGAAGGTTGGAGTTATAGGGTTTGTAAATAGAGGTATAGATACAGTTGTAGGGACTCAATATGATGTGCCGCTTAAGGATGCTGACTGCAAGTTCTGCAGGGCGTGTGTGGAGGTATGCCCATCTGGCGCATTGATTGATAAGAAGGAATATAGTGATGAAGACCGCGAGAAGGTTCTTGTTCCATGTAAATATGCCTGCCCGGCAAATATTGATGTTCCAAAATATGTGAGATTGATAGGGGAGGAAAGATTTCAGGATGCCCTTGAAGTTATTAGAGAGAGGGTTCCATTTCCACATACTCTTGGCTGTGTATGCCCCCATCCCTGTGAAGAGGCATGCAGTAGAGGCGAGGTAAATGAGCCAATCGCAATAAGGTCGTTAAAAAGATTTGTAGCAGAGATAGATTCTGGAAGATGGAAGTCAAAGATAAAAATAGCACCAGATACTGGAAAGAGCGTTGCGATAATAGGTTCTGGACCCGCTGGTTTGACTTGTGCTTGGTATCTGCGATTGCTCGGTCACTCGGTAACTGTCTTTGAAGCATTGCCTGAACCTGGTGGAACTATGAGAACTGGTATTCCTTCCTATCGCTTACCAAGAGATATTCTTGATAAAGAGGTAAAGAACATAGAGGACATTGGTGTAAAAATAAAAATAAATACAATGGTGAAATCAACTGATGAATTGCTTACGCAGGGATTTGATGCGGTCTTCCTTGCACTTGGTGCAACTGAGGGTATGAAGATGGGAATACCAGGAGAAGATGACCCGAGGGTTTTAGATGCTCTTTCTGTTTTAAGTGCAATAAATCTTGGTAGCAATGTTGATATAAAAGGAGATATTGCAGTTGTTGGAGGAGGTAATTCTGCTATAGATGTAGCAAGAAGTGTATTAAGGTTGGGTGAAGAGAAGGTGACAATCATTTATAGAAGAACCAGAGAGGAAATGCCCGCTCTTCCCGAAGAAATAGAAGAAGCATTGGAGGAAGGTATAACAATCAATTTCCTTACTAATCCACATAAAGTGAATTCCTGTAAAGATAGATTAGAAGTTGAGTGTATTCGTATGGAATTAGGTGAGCCCGATGAGAGCGGTAGGAGGCGTCCAGTCCCAATAGAAGGCAGTGAATTTACTATCACAGCAGATAGATTGATAATGGCTATTGGTCAAAGACCTGTTATTCCAAAAGAGCTTAACTTGGTAACCACAAAATGGGGAACAATTAAAGTTAATGAAGAAACCCTTTCTACTTCAAAAGATGGTGTATTTGCTGGGGGTGATGTGGTGAGTGGTCCTGCCACAGTTATTGATGCGATAAAGGCAGGAAGAATAGCCGCAAGTTCAATTGATAAGTATTTAGGAGGAAGTGGACAGATAGAACAGCAATTTGTCCCTGATGAAGGGGAGATTATATGCTTGGGTAGAGAGGATGGTTTTGCATATAAGCAAAGGGTTAAAATGCCTGCCATAGGTGTAAGTGAGAGGTTGACTGATTTTTCACAGGTAGAACTCGGTTATAATGAAGATATGGCAGTTAAAGAAGCCATCCGGTGCTTAACCTGTCAAGTTAGATTAAAGATATCAAGGGCTCCTTTCCCTCCTGAAAAAGATGTTAAAAATACCTGATTTGAATAATAGGAGATATGTTTATGAAAATTCCGTTCAAGGATATACTGCCGACAATATCACCAAAGGCGTTTGTTGCGCCTTCTGCAGAGGTAATTGGTGATGTGGAGATATGCGACTATGCTAATATATGGTTCGGCGCTGTCATAAGGGGAGATATTGCAAAGATAAAGATAGGGAGTTGGACGAATATTCAGGATAATGCAACCGTTCATATTGACTATAATATGCCGACAATACTTGGTGAGTATATAACTGTTGGTCATGGTGCAATCCTTCATGGTTGCATCATTGAAGATAGGTGCCTTATAGGTATGGGTGCGGTTGTGCTGAGTGGCACAAAGATTGGAACCGGCTCAATTGTGGGTGCGGGCGCTGTTGTTCCTGAGAGAGCACAGATACCAGAGAGGAGTTTGGTTCTTGGCATTCCGGGAAAAGCAGTCAAGAAACTTCCTGAGGATGTATTCAAGAAGAATGAGGACTGGGCAATTGACTATTGGAAGTTAGCCGAGATATACCTGAAGTAGATAATCTAATTTTTATATTACATCTACATTTATTATGATGTAGCGTCCCATCTTATGATGGGACGGAAATTATTTATATATACGACCCAATATAAATTGGGTCGCTACCTCGCTATCACAAAATTCTTGCTCGCAGAAAATCCATCTGTTGCCATTCTCACAACATACACTCCGTTCGCAAGACCCGAGACATTGCCTGTAATTGTGTATTCACCAGGATTATATAACCCGCTCGCAACTGTGCTTACCTTTCTTCCTGTAATGTCGTATATGCCTATGTCAATGTCTGACTGCTCGGGTATGATGACATCTATGCTTATCTGTGAAGATGCTGGTGTTGGATATACCTTTGTTATCTCAAATGACGCTGGTGTGCCATTGCCGGATGTCACAGATGTTTTCCCGAGTGTCTCATTCGTATCGGATACAACCGCTTCAAGTTTGTATTCATATTGTGTCTCTTTCTCAACGGTTCTGTCTTTATATGAATACGGGTTTGTGCCTGTGATGAGGGATGTGTTGACATTTGTCCATTGGGTGCTGTCATTTGTGCGAGGATTATCATCCTCGCTTACGGTGGTGGACAGTTCGTGAACTGCCCCTACAGGTGGATATTGTAGGGGTAATTCATGAATTACCCCAGGTGGGGTAGTTCGGCGGTAGAGATTGAAGCCAGATATTTGCTCATCGGTTGAGACAGACCAGTTGAGGACAATAGAATTATTATTTGGTTTTGCTGTGAATGATGTGAGGTTGACATCGCCCTGAGTCCCATACCATGCATATTTAAGGTCGGAATTCGTTGCATCGTAATATGATATATGCGGATTGCCTGATGAATCAAGTTTGATAGATGTAAAATAACCAACATCACCCTGTATATCAACAGGGTCTATATGCCAGCTACCACCATCATAATATGCATATTTGAGATTCTGTCCAAAATTATCATAGTAAGATATATGTGGATAATCAGATGAGTCAAGGGCAATTGAAGTGAACCATCCCTGGTCACCCGCAGAATCAACAGTAATCTTATTCCATGATGAGCCATTAAATAAAGCATACTTGAGGTCACCATTCGTCATATCATAATATGAAATATGAGGATGGTCATTTGAATCAATAGCAATAGATGTGAACCAACCGACATCACCAGTGCTGTCAACAATAGATATATTCCATTTTGTTCCATCGTAATAAGCATATTTAAGGTCTTGATAATAGGAATCATAGTATGAAATATGTGGATTATCGTTTGAATCTAAAGCGATGGAGGTATACATACCTACAATACGAGGGCTACTATCAATAACAGATATATTCCAATTTGTTCCATCGTAATAAGCATACTTAAGGTTACCACTATATTGGTTAGGACAATACAAGTATGATATATGTTGGTGATTTTCAGAATCAAGTGCTATAGATGTATAAATACCTGAATTCTTCTCATTATCTACAATCTTAACGAACCAAGATAAACCCTGTTTATAAGCATATTTAAGATAACCATTAGTATCATCATAGTAAGAAATATGGGGAAGGCCACTATTATCAAAAGTAATTGATGTGTAATCACCTACAAATCCATCAGTATCGATGGCTTCAATTGTCCATTTCGTCCCATCATAATATGAATATTTCAGGTCTCCGCCTCCCTGGTATGATATATGTGGATGATTCATTGAATCAAGAGCCAATGATGTATATAAACCTACACTACCATTTGTGTCTATTGTTGATATCTGCCAGTTTGTTGTAAATCCAAAGTTTACAAATAGTGATAATAAGATGAATAAACTCATTATATTTATATTTCTTGACATTATCAAACCCCCTTGGAAATTTTTTATCTGTCATAAAAATATATACAAGAATTATCTTTGATATACCACCTCCTTATAGAAAGTATCTTTGTTAAAATTATATCATAATAAATATTTTGATAGATAAACTTTATACCGATTATGTTTTCCTTTATACTATTATTCTATACAAATATGTTCATATATTTTAGCGAGGAATCTCTAGTGATAGACAGGAGGTTTAAACCCCTTGTCCCGTGAATTTATCTTGCTATCACAAAATTTATCATCACATTGTAGCGTCCTCACTCTTATGAGGACGGATGATTTATATATGATATTTATTCGTCGCCATAGGAATGGCGACGCTACCTCGCAACTAGAAAGTTCTTTGATGCGCTAAAGCCGTCTGTTGTCATCCTCACAACATAGACACCATTCGTAAGCCACGATACATCCGATGTTAGTGTATATTCACCAGAATTATATAATCCACTTGCAACTGTGCTTACTTTCCTCCCTGTGATGTCATAGATTGATATGTCAATATTCGCATTCACTGGTACTGCAATAGTCATGTTGACATTCGTATTCGCTGGATTTGGATATACACTTGTCAGCGCAAATGATGATGGTGCCTGACTTCCTTCTGTCTTCGTCTCGCCAAGAACCTCTGCCTTGTTCTCTAAGACCGCCTCAAGCTTATAGATATAGTTAGCATTCTTATCAGTCAATCTGTCTGTATATGAGTATGGGCTATTACCGGTGATGAGGTCTTTATTCACCTTAGTCCAGATGGCATTCGGTGATGATGTGAGTTCGGAAACAGAAACACCTTTATCTGATGCAAGTGTTCTATACAGGTTAAAGCCCTTGATCGGTTCATTTGCATCTACCGACCAGTTGAGTTTTACATAAGCATCTGTCTTATTTGATGTAAATGATATCAGTTTGACATCGCCCTGAGTCCCATACCATGCATATTTAAGGTCCCAATTCGTTGCATCATAATATGATATATGCGGATTGCCTGATGAATCAAGTTTGATAGATGTAAAATAACCAACATCACCCTGTATATCAACAGGGTCTATATGCCAGCTACCACCGTCATAATATGCATATTTGAGATTCTGTCCAAACTTGTCATAGTAGGATATATGTGGATAACCCGATGAGTCAAGGGCAATTGAAGTGTACCAACCCTGGTCACCCGCAGAATCAACAGTCGTCTTATTCCATGATGAACCATTAAAGAAAGCATATTTCAAGTCAAAATTAGTATAGTCACAATATGAAATATGAGGATGGTTATTTGAATCAAGAGCAATAGATGTATACATTCCAACATTACCTGCGTTGTCAACTGTTGATAAATTCCAGTTTGTCCCATCATAGTAAGCATATTTAAGGGTGCTATTCCCATAGTATGATATATGTGGATAGCCCTTAGAATCCAGTGCAATTGATGAATACAACCCAACTCTACCGGTGTTATCAATAACAGATATATTCCATTTTGTTCCATCATAATATGCATATTTAAGGTAACCGTGACCGGTATCAATATCAGTAAAGTATGATATATGCGGATGGTTTGCAGAATCAAGGGCTATAGAGGTATATAAACCTGTATTATTAGCACTATCAACTACTTTTACAAACCAGGATGGACCCTGCTTATAGGCATATTTCAAGTAACCATTAAAATCATCATAGTAAGAAATATATGGAGAACCACTCGAATCAAGAGCAATAGATGTGTAATCACCCACCATTCCGTAGGTATCAATTTTCTCAATTATCCATTTTACTCCGTCGTAGTAAATATATCTCAGTTCACCACTTCCCTGATATGAAATATGTGGAAAGTCATTTGAATCTAAAGCGATGGAAGTATGTAATCCAACTATACCGGTTGTGTCTATTGCAGATGTCTGCCAGCTTGCTGTAAATCCAAAGTTTACAGATATCAATAATAGTATAAACCAACTAATGAAATTTATGTTTCTTGACATTATCAACCCCCTTGGAAATTTTCTGTCTGTTATAAAATATATACAAGAATTATCTTTGATATACCACCTCCTTATTAGAAAGAACTCTTTTATTTATTATATCATAATGAATATATTAATAAACGAAATCATAGAATTTTATTGGACTATTATAATTACTCTATTATTCATAGTATTATCAACAAGATAATATTATAATCTCATAAATGGTAGAGAAACTACCCTATCGCAAAATAGCACTGATATTAAACATCACTACATATCTTGTCGGCTCTACCTTTGGTGGCTTACTAATTGGCGTCCTTATTGACAGACTGACTCACAGAGAGCCATTATTCACACTCATATTTTTGATTATCGGTATAATCTATGGTGTTTATAAAACCATTATGATTGGTCTTGAGGTTAAATCATAATATGCTCAAAAAATGGGACATAATTCTCGCTCTTCTACCCTTACCAATACTCTTAATCTCCCTGATATTTAATATTAATTTTGTAATTGGTATTACAATAGGTTATCTAATCTTTATATTGGCTGTCTTTATGCTTATCTATTCTGTTTTGACGACAATGAATAAGAGGTCGAAAAACTACTGGTTTTTTATTATTTTTCTTATGAGGTTCTTGATAATTGGCGTAATTATTTATATCATATTTAGATTTATTAGAGTTGACCTCTTGGCTTTGATGTTTGGTATAATGGGTGCGAGTTTTATTGTGTTAACATTGCTCTCAAGAAGGGCAATCATTATTGCAAGAGAGACAAGGATTTATAAGTAGATGGAAGGGCTTCCCAGTGGTCTGGAGTTTGGTATTCCAATACCCGGTCTTGACAGAAGTGACCAGGTGATATTCACGAATGCTCTGATAGTGATGGCATTAATATTTATTGCCTCTTTAATCATTATCAGGGGTATGTCTGTAAAGAGACCAACAAGGTGGCAGGTCATATTGGAATACACTATAAACTGGCTTTATAAGACAATGGAGGATATCATTGGCAGGGGTGGTAGCAGGTATCTACCGTTGATTGCCAGTCTATTTCTGTATGTATTGATAGGAAATCTCATCGGTCTGGTTCCCGGCTTTGTCAGTCCGACGAGCAATATATCTCATAATCTGGCACTGGCACTAATTGTCTTCTTTGCAACTCCTGTCGTTGGTATAAAGCATGTCGGCTTTAAGGCATTTATAAAGCATAGAATGGGACCTGTAGTAGCACTCGCACCGGTCTTCTTTATACTTGAGACAATCGGTGAGTTTGCAAGACCTGTATCTCTCACCCTTCGTCTTTTCGGTAATATCAAGGGTGAGGACATATTAATAGCAGTTATAAATAAGATTGCAGGAATGATTTATTATGTTCCCATCACTGTCGTAATAATTCCCCTCGCTCTTATTACAAGCTTCGTTCAGGCATTGATATTCGCCCTGCTTCCGACAATATACTTTGCTGGAGCGGCAGGATGGGGGGAGGAAGAGCATTAATAAAAAGATAAAAAGATTTTATTATTCTGGAAGGAGTGTAGTTATGAGAAGGAACGCAGTTATATTATCTATTGTGGTGTTGATGTTTATTCTGACATCTCTAATATTCTCTCAGGTGCAAACATCTCCACCTACTCCTACTTCGACTGTGGCACCTCAGGAGATTCCGAAGGAGAACCCGAAGGAGGGCAAAGAGAGTGCATCACCCACTTCATATTTTATCTTCATTGTTGTGTCCTGTGCCTTTGCTATGGCGTTGGCAGCAGTAGGTGCTGCTTTCAGTCAGGCAAGGGCAGCTGTCGCTGCTCTTGATGGTGTTGCAAGACAGCCAGAGGCATCCGGTAAAATACAGGTTCAGATGATACTCGCACTCGTATTCATAGAAACCCTCGCTATATATACCCTCGTCGTTGTGCTGATACTTTTGTTTGCAAATCCCTTTACAAAATATGTTGTGGGTTAATTTTGGTATAGATGCTCAGTGAGTTTATTATTACCTTATGATTGAGATTCACCCAGCGCTTCTTGCATATCAAATAGCCGTCTTCCTTATATTTGTCTATTTGATGTTCAGATTTGTCTATAAGCCAGTTCTGAAGATGATAGATACACGAAGAAGCAAGATAGAGAGCGAAGTGAATGAAGCAGAGACGAAACTTAAGGAAGCAGAGGTGTTGAAATTACAATATGAAGATAAGATAGCACAGATAAAGAGAGAAATGGATAAGATGCAGAAGGAGATTGAGCAGGAGGCAAGTAAGGTTAGGGACCAGATTATAGCGGATGCTCAGAGCGATGCAAACAGAATTATTGAATATGCGAAAAAAAGGGAAGACGAGGAAAGAAAGCAACTTATGGGGGAGATGAGGGGTTATACAATTGACCTTTCACTTGCCATTGCGAGAAAGATACTTGAGGAGAAGATAGACAGGAAGACGGATAGGAGGTTAGCAGAGAAGTTTCTTGAGGAACTTACAAGATTAGAGATTAGAGAGTAGAAGAGTAGTATGGAAGAATTGATGATAGCAAGGAGGTATGCCAAGGGTCTTTTAGGGATTGTTAAAGATAACAAAAAGGTAGAAAAATATGTAAAGACGTTTAGAGAACTCTGGGAGAAATTTATAAAAGGTGAAGACAAAAGAGTGGTCAGGGATTTTGATGTGATAGAATTGAAGAGAAGAATAGCCATACTTCAGTTATTATTGAAGGGGCTTGATAATACACAGAAAAGGTTTATTCATTATCTTAATCTTAAGGCAAGATTTTCACTTCTTCCGATTATATGCGATGAGATAGAAAGGATGATGTATGAGAGAATGGATATTGTTCTTGTGGAGAGCATTTCGGCGAGGAAAGTAGATACAGACATTTTAATGGACCTGACGGGTGCTATATCAGCGAAGTTGGGCAAGCGCGTGAAACTGAAGGAGAGTATTGAGCCGGATAGAATAGGTGGGTTATTATTAAGGATTGGTGATATTGAGCTTGATGGCACTGTTGATGGGAGGTTGAAGAGATTGAGGGAGGCAGTATATGGAGATTAGGGCTGATGAGATAAGCAAAATAATAAGCATGGAAGTGGAGGGAGCGACGGAGCACCTTGAATTTGAGAGAAAGGGCATCGTTGTGAGTGTTGGTGATGGAATAGCCAGCATCTATGGTCTGTGGGGTGCTATGGCGTCAGAGATGGTTCAGTTTGAAAATGGTATCTTTGGGCTGGTCTTCAATCTTGAGGAGACAGTGGTCGGTGTGATTATTCTTGGTGAAGATGTTGGTATAAAAGAGGGTAATGAGGTTAAGGCAACGGGGAATATTTTACAGGTTCCTGTGGGAGATGTGCTCAAGGGCAGGGTTGTTAACCCTGTTGGGAAACCGCTTGATGGCAAGGGCGAGATAATCACGGAGTCGTTTAGACCGATGGAGGGAAGGGCACCGAATGTTGTTCAGAGACAGCCCGTGAAGGAGCCAATTCAGACGGGAATTAAGGCAATTGATACGATGATACCGATAGGCAGGGGGCAGAGAGAACTTATTCTTGGTGACAGGGGAATAGGTAAGACCGCAATCTGTATAGATACGATAATCAATCAGAGGAATGAGGATGTTAGATGCATATATGTGGCAATCGGGCAGAAGACATCAACTGTCGCGCGTGTTGTAAAGACCCTTGAAGATAGCGGTGCGATAGAATGGACAACTGTGGTTCACGCAGGTTCTTCAGACCCGTCCTCACTTCAATATATAGCACCCTATGCAGGTGCTGCAATTGGAGAGGACATAAGGGATAGAGGTGGACATGCACTTGTGATATATGATGACCTTTCCCGGCATGCCTGGGCATACAGGCAGTTATCACTTCTACTGAGAAGACCACCGGGAAGGGAAGCATATCCAGGTGATGTGTTCTACCTCCATTCGCGCCTTCTCGAGAGGGCTGCGAAGTTATCGGATGAGCATGGTGGCGGTTCTCTAACCGCAATACCACTTATAGAGACACAGGCAGGAGATATAACTGCCTATATTCCGACCAATGTTATATCAATCACTGATGGGCAGATATACCTTGAGAGTGACCTGTTCTATGCTGGCGACCGACCTGCGATAAACGTGGGTCTTTCTGTCTCAAGGGTTGGTGGCAGTGCGCAGATAAAAGCGATGAAGAGTGTAGCGAGTGGTCTTAGGTTGGAACTTGCTCAGTTCAGGGAACTTGAGAAATTTGTAGAGTTTGGAACTGAGATGGATAAGGCAACAAAGGCACAGATTGAGAGGGGAAGGCGTCTTGTTGAACTTTTGAAGCAGGACCAGTATGAACCAATGCCTGTTGAGGACCAGATATTTGTTGTGAATGCTGGTGTTTCTGGTCTTCTTGATAAGGTTCCAGTTGAAAGAATAAAGGAGTTTGAGAAGACATTTGTCAAATATATGAAAGATGACTATCCAGAATTTGGTGATAAGATAAGAAGATTTGGGGACCTTGCCCCGGAAGAGTTAGAAAATCTGAATGATATTACAAAAAGGTTTATATATTCTAATCTCATAGCGAAGGAGGAATAATTTTATTTTCAAAAGGAGTTATTTTTGGATGTGCCATTAAAAGATTTTATGAAGGAGGAGTTTTAGATGAGATTGATTATTTTAATTGCCATTGCTCTCCTTTTATCTTTTTTATGTTGCGTGAATATAGAGAAGATTGACCAGCCCGAGAGCGTAAAGGCAGGAGATGTTTTTAAAGTAACAATAACTGGCGCTATTGGAGATACCAGCAATAGCGAGGGACAACAGTATTATGGCATCCTGGGGGTTTTAGTTCCCAAGGATTGGAAGGTTTCGGATGTGAAATATAGTAATTCGGTTAATGGAGAGATGGTTCAGAAGGACCGACTTTCAATGGCTATTGACCTTGAGTATCCAGCACCTGATGGCTATGTCTGGTATGGTTTCATTACCAGAGATGTATGTAGTATTACGAAGGAGATGACAAATACAAAAGTAGTGTTGGATTTTAAGATTATGACAGGTAAAAAGAAGGGAACCTACAACCTTGATTATCGTCTTGGTGCATGCACAAAACCAGAAATAATTGCTTCAGACCTTATCTGGGGAGAGTTTTTAGAACCCATAACTATTGATGTAAAATAGATTTGTTTCATAGTTGTTACAATCTGGAGTTATATAGATAACTGGATAGAGTTTTATATTGTTTATAGCGTTTGATTTTATTGTGAGTTTATTATGGCAACTTTGAGGGAATTGAGAAGAAGAATAACAGGTGTAGATAAGATACATCACATTACTTCTGCGATGAAGACGGTCGCATCAGTAAGGGTAAAAAAGGCGCAGAACGCACTCTTTGCTATGAGACCGTATTCAGACCGTCTTGTGGCTATGATAAGTCGTCTCATAAGTTTTGAAGAAAAACCGCATCCGCTTCTTGAAGAAAAGAGTGTGGGTAAGATTTTGATTGCTGTCTTCACATCTGATAAAGGTCTATGCGGATCATTTAATACAAATATTATAAGGCAGACAGAGAGGATACTCGGTGCATTTACAGAAAGCGGAGAAGTAGTTGACCTGATTGCAGTTGGTAAGAAGGGAAGAGATTACTTTAAGAAGCATGGTTATTCTCTTATTGCTGAATACACCGGTATTCAACCAAAGATAGAGTATGAAGACGCTATGGCAATAGGAGATATTCTGGTAGAGAGTTTTACAACAGGTGTATATAAAGAGGTGATGGTTGTTTATCATCACTATTATAGTGCGGGAAGGCAGGTAACGCTTGAAAAAGGAATTCTCCCGATAAGAACAGAAGAAATATCTGGTGAACTCTCCCAGGTGGACTATATTTATGAGCCCGATAAGAAGAGCATACTTGATGTTCTCTTGCCGATGTATGTTAAGGTGAGCATATGGAGAATCCTACAGGAGTCAACGGCGAGCGAGCATGGTGCCCGCATGACAGCAATGGACCAGGCGAGAAGAAACTGTGAGGATATGATTGAACGACTCACATTGCAATATCATAAGGCAAGACAGGCATCTATTACAATGGAACTCCTTGATATTATCGGAACATCTGAGGCAGTTAAGTAATCAGGAGAAATAAGAGCACAAGTAAGGGGAATTAATATGGTAAAAGAGAAGGTCGGTAAGATTGTTCAGGTAATGGGTCCGGTAGTTGACGCTGAGTTCTCACTGGAGGATATTCCAGCGCTCTACACATCGCTTGAGGTCATAAAGCAAGATGGAAAGTTAATAGTTGAGGTAGCACAACAATTGGGTGAAGACAGGGTGAGGGCGATAGCGATGGCATCAACTGATGGAGTGAGAAGAGGCGATAAGGTGATAAATACCGACTCACCAATAACAGTTCCTGTAGGTGAGGAGACACTTGGCAGGATTCTCAATGTCCTCGGTGAGCCGATAGATGAACTCTCTCCCCTTGAGACAAAAGAGAGATGGCAGATTCACCGACCAGCACCATCACTCAAAGAGCAGGATACGAAGCAGGAACCTCTGGAAACAGGTATTAAGGTCATAGACCTTCTCGCTCCATATTTGAAGGGAGGGAAGGTCGGGCTTTTCGGCGGTGCGGGTGTTGGAAAGACAGTTCTGCTGATGGAGATGATAAGAAATATTGCGACAGAGCATGGTGGCTACTCTGTATTCTGTGGTGCTGGCGAGAGGACAAGGGAAGGTAATGACCTCTGGCTCTCAATGAAGCGCTCGGGCGTTATATCAAAGACAGCGATGGTATTCGGTCAGATGAATGAGCCACCTGGCGCAAGGTTCAGGGTTGCGCTCACTGCCCTTACATTGGCGGAGTATTTCAGGGATGAATTGGGGCAGAATGTCCTTCTTTTCATAGATAACATATTCAGGTTTGTGCAGGCGGGCTCAGAGGTATCAGCGCTTCTTGGCCGGATGCCATCTGCGGTTGGCTACCAGCCGACTCTTGCAACAGACCTTGGAGAACTTGAGGAGCGAATAACATCCACACATCGTGGTTCAATAACAAGTGTTCAGGCGATATATGTGCCCGCTGATGACTTCACTGACCCTGCCCCGGCAACAACCTTCGCACACCTTGACGCGACCACTGTTCTTTCAAGACCCCTATCTGAACTTGGCATTTATCCAGCGGTTGACCCCCTTGCCTCGACCTCGCGCATTCTTGACCCAAGGGTGGTAGGTGGAGAACATTATGCTGTCGCAAGAAGGGTGCAGGAGATTCTACAGAGATATAAAGAACTGCAGGATATAATAGCAATTCTTGGTATTGATGAGTTATCAGATGAAGACAAGTTAATAGTTGCAAGGGCAAGGAAATTGCAGAGATTTCTCTCACAACCGATGTTTGTTGCTGAGGAGTTCACGGGAAGAAAGGGAAAATATGTAAAACTTAAGGATACGATTGAAGGTTTTAAGGGGCTTGTTGAGGGGAAGTATGACCATCTGACTGAACAGGCGTTCTATATGGTCGGAACGATTGACGAGGCAGTGGAACAGGGTGAGAGGTGGGCGAGGGAGCACAAAGAGTAATGGTTGAGCGGACAAAGGCAAAGGAATTTCATTTAGAACTGATAACACCCGGTGACATCAAGATACACAGGGATGTTGAGAGCATAATAGCGCCGGGAAGCGATGGCTATCTTGGTGTTCTCGCCGGGCATGCTCCTTTGATAACTTCGCTTAGAGAGGGTAAACTTTCGGTAAGGTTTGATGGGCAGTTGAGGTCTCTTTTGATAGGTCCTGGCTATCTTGAGGTGACAATGGAGCAGGTAATACTGCTAACTGAGTATGTTAGATTGAGTGATGAGGAGAGGGAGGACCTGAAGACCTGGGCGATAAAATATAAGGTGAGTGAGTGAAATTTTTTAAGAGTTTTTTATTCTTTAATCTCTACTGTTTGAACCAGTATTTCTTGTCTTCGGGTAAAGTTATTTCATCAAAGATCTTTTTATACTTCGGGTCTGGCTTTATCAAACCCTGCTCACCATAGGGAAGCAGACCTTCCTCACCAGAGGCAAGCAAGTATAGTGCAAAATATCGCACTGGAAATGGCGTGCTTTCATCTGTATATTGCTTTATGAAGGCAACTTTCTCATTAACAGTTGGCAATAACCTGACGGAGTTAAGCAGAGAGAACTGAGCGAAATTCTGATACCACATGAAGTTCTTATACTCTTCCTCTGGATATTCATCTATTACATTCCTGTATATAGTAATCGCTTCGTCCTTCCTTTTAGGGTCTTCTGCTATTATATTGCCTTTGTTATATAGAACCGCAGATTTAAGTAATCTTCCGGGCGATATCTCAAACATCCTATCCAGTATTTCAATTACAAAGTCAACTCCAAATGTCTCTCTTACCTCTAATAACTTGTATATCAACTCAAGTCCATAGTAAGAATTATATTCGGGACTGTTGTATTCCACTGAACCAAAAGAGGAAAATGTATTTATCATAGTATTGGCATAGTTTTCTCTGTCTTTAAGATTTTTGAATATATCCATCTTTAGAATGGCAACCTCGGGAGTAAGAGGATGAATGCCAAAGTTGGATGTATGAATTTTGTATTTGCTGTATTTTTCCTCAAGTTTTTGAGCCCACTCAAGCGCTATCTTCAATACATCGGGATTATCTGAGTCATCAGAATTATGTAGTAGCATATAACAACCGTCATAGAGCGTCTGAGAATGGAATGTTGCATCTGTAGTTTCGTGAAGATTACCATCAGCATCAAAGAATATCAGAGGTCTATCTTTCAATTTAAGAATATCTTTCACCAGCCGAATAACGACCCACGCTGAGACCTTCTCATTTTTTTCTAAAAAGTCCCTGGGAAGTTTCTCATTTATCTTATCTCCTGTCTCAGCATATATTTGAATTGGCAGAAGAATTGAAAAGGAAGTCAAAAAGGTGATAATTAAAATAGATGATATAAAATTTTTGACACCTGTAAGTTTATATATAGAACATTTCATATAGTTTTTCTTGACAAGTTTTCTTCCTACTGATTAAACCAGTATTGTTTATCCTCTGGTAAAATTATTTCATCAAAAATCTTCTGATATTTTGGGTCTGGTTCTATCAAGCCATTATCGCCATAAGGAAGGAGACCTTCTTCACCATAGGCAAGAAGATATAGGGCAAAGTATCGCACTGGAAATGGTGTTGTCTCTTCAGTGTAAGGTTTTATAAAGGTGCCCCTTTCTTCTTCTGTTTGAAATAATTTAATTGCATCAAGCATAGCGAACTGGGCGAAGTTTGAATACCACATGAAGTTCTGCCACTCCTCTTCTGGATACTCATCTATAACCTGATTTAAGACAGATATTGCCTCTTCTTTCTTACCTGGTATTTCTGAAAGTAATTCGCCCTTGTGATATAAAACCGCAGATTTAAGCAATCTTCCTGGCGCCTGCTTATACATCTTATCCAACATTTCTAAGGCAAAATCACTTCCAAATGTCTCTTTGGCTTCCATCAATTTGTATATTATCTCCAATCCATAGTAAGAGTTATACTCAAATCCAATATATTCAACTATACCATATAATTTGAAGGTATTGATTAGGGTCTCCTCATATTTTTCTTTGTTTTTCATCTTTTCATAGGCGGTCATCTTTAACAGAGCAGATTCCAGTGTTATTGGGGGCTTGATATATGGTGAGAACTCTGTCCAGATTGTTTTGTCAGGATATTCATTTTCTAATATAGTTATCCAGTCAAGAGCAGTTTTTAGCACCTGTGGATTGTCAGAGTCGGTGGCATTGTGTATTAGCATATAACAACCATTATAGAGCATCTGTGAATGGAATGTGGTGTTATCTTCTTCACAGAGATTACCATCAGTGTTCCAAGATATTAGTGGTCTGTCGGGTAAGGCAATAATTTCACTTACTACCTGAATTATGACCGATGATGAAATACTTTCGTTATCTGAGAAATTCCTTGTCATCTGTAAGTATGAATAGGAGATGAGTAATGTGATATATGGCTCAAATACCCACCCCTTTTCACCAATTTCATAACCTTGAGTATAGATAGATACCCAATAACCGGTAATTTCATTAATTGTCTCGGGCTTTGAACTACGGTTTATAATATCTACTATATCTCCCTTCTTAAGTGTCTTAATAACAGACGAATTTATAGCTGGTTTTTCACGAACATTGAGTTTATCAACATTTACTTCACCGTTGAATGAGCCATTAGCAATATAATCATCTGGCACCCAGCCTTTGAAATTCTCACTTTCTACAAGATAGTAGTATGTATAATGTCTTTGTGCTTCATCTAACCTTTCAGTGTATGAAGTGATTATACACTTTGTGCCAGGTTTTGGGAGGGGCTTTGGAATATAATAATCACCCTCAAGTGTATAATATACACCCTCTTTCATTATCATTCCCATCCAATAGACATCAGAAATATCTTTTTCAAAGAAATTTGATGGAAGATTCCCGTTGGTTGTTTCTTCCGTCTCAGCGTAGATTTTAGATATTGATGGATTTGAAAGAAAGACGAAACAAACTATGATTACAAAAACAGATAAAGAATTTTCAATGTTTGTAAATCCATCTATAGAATCTTTCATATTTACCTCTTAATGATTAATTATAAGTTAAGAAAGTGAATTTAGATATTTATTTTAGAAAAGTTTTATTTAATCCTTCTTTCCAAGATAACTGTCATCTGATAGTATATAGTCCCTTATATATTCATTTACTGCGTCCTCAAATAACATTATATTCTTGTGATAGCCAATATGGTTCAATTTTGATATGTCTGCCTGTGTGAAATACTGATACCTGCTTCTTAAATCGTCGGGCATTTCAATATACTCAATGTTTAACTCCTTTCCAATGGCAGTAAATACATTTACGGCAAGGTCATAGAATGTTCTCGCCTTGCCAGTTCCAATATTGAATATACCATTTACATCTCTTCTGTCATATAAAAACAGGGTCATATCCACTGCGTCTTTTATATATATGAAGTCGCGCATCTGCCTGCCGTCCTTAAACTTCTTCCTGTGTGACCTGAATAATTTAATACTGCCACTCTCTTTTACCTGCTCATACGCCTTCAGAACTATGCTCTTCATCTCGCCCTTGTGATACTCATTTGGACCGAAGACATTGAAGTATTTCAGCCCGCATATATCATTAAGAAGGCCATTTCTTAATGCCCAGAGGTCAAAGATGTGCTTTGAGAATGCATACATATTGAGTGGTCTTAACAAGTGCAGTCGCTCGTGCTCGTCAGAAAAGCCAGCAGACCCATCACCATAGGTTGAGGCACTTGACGCATATACAAACCTGATACCCTTTTTGACACACCACCTCGCAAGGCATTTGGTATATTCAAAGTTGTTCTTCATGAGAAAATCCGCATCGGTCTCAAGTGTATCAGAGCAGGCACCCATATGGATTATGCCTTCAACGGGCAGGTTCAAATTATCATTCTCAATATTTTCAATGAAAACATCTTTGTCAATATAGTCGGCAAAACTGAGATTCGTCAGGTTCTTCCATCTTTCGTCCTTCTGGAGACGGTCAACAATTAAGATGTCGTCAAGAGAGCGACTGTTGAGCCCCCAGATAAGAGCGCTTCCAATAAAGCCAGCACCGCCAGTTATTATAATCATCTCGCCAGCACCTTTATAGTTTTAGTATATATTAAAACTGTCGCAATTAAAATCATAAGTTCACCGATACTGAAAGAAAGCCAGTTAAAATGAGATGGAATATATTGTGAGATGACGGTCATAAATTCAGGATTTTCAGAAAGGTTTGCAAGTTTTGGGAGGAATCCACCTCTAATAATAATCATTGAGTAGTCCCATATAAATGTCACAAAGATTATGAAAGCGCCTGATAGTATAAGTCCCCAGGAGAGCGGTTTTATTTTCACATTATAACCGCGTTCATCAAAAAGAAGTATCATAAGACCGAGGGCTATCATTGTGATTGAGCAGATTATCGGTGCGAGAACTGGACCTATCCATGTTATGGGAATTAAAAACAATATGTCCCATGTGAGAAATGACACGGGCCAGTTTATCAGCGCCTTGAGCCATACATAGAAGAAGATATCCCAGATAGCGAAGTTATAGATAAATATTGCAAATCTCTGCTTGAAATTTCTGCCTGCCAGAAAGGAGATTGCGATGAGCATTACGATTGTCGCCACCTCTCTTAATATCTCGGTTGTGAATATCTCCGGTGATATTATCTTGATAGGGTATTTAAAGCCATCAATATAGTATATACCACGAAGGTAGATGACAACGGTGGACTCAAGAAAGCCCATCGCAATTCCATAAATGGTAAGTAGTGTTAACCTGTTTCTTACATTCATCTCTAAATCTGCTGTATTTATTATAGATATGGAGTTAAATATTCATAACTCTTATCAAAGTAACTATGGTTTTATAGTATCGGGCATGTATAATTAGATAATTCATACTATTATTTGTTTTTATTCTTCTCTTTCTCATCTGATTTCTGTTCTTTTTCTTTTACCTCTTCCTTCGTCTCTACCTTTTCTTTATTTTCTTTTTCCTCTTTTACTTCTTCTTTTTTCTCTAACTCACCTATGAAGTTCAAGCGAAGTTCTGTGAGAAGGTTATTTACGAATTTATCTTCATCATCGTCAAGATTACCCTCTGTTCTTATCTTTATCGCCTCAATTGTGTCTATCGTTTCCCTCACAATATCAAGGTTTCTCTCAATCTTTCCAGTAATTGGACTTTTCAACTTGCCCATATATTGCATTGCTGATGCATGTAAAGCAATAAGTAATGATAAAAACTGCTCTTTGCCTTTCTTCTCCATCTGCTTCCTCCTGTGATTTTTTATTGTAAAGTAGTTGCTTCTTCTGCTGGTGCTGGCACTTCTTCCATATATACCCACTGCCCTGCTTCGTCTAATATAAACTGTGATTTGCTTCCCTCATAATTTATATAAAATCTGTCTTTATAAGAAGATATGTTCAATGCCTTGCCATCCAGATAGATTGACCTATCGGGTAGATATCCCGATACAATCGGTATGATGCTAAAGCCCTGCATTGTATCTGGAATCTCAACCTCCAGAAAGTCCATTATCGTTGGAGCAATGTCAAGGTAAGATATCACGCTCAGCAGGTTTTCTTTCTTAACTATCTTTGGTGATATAATTACGAAAGGATACATTACATCATCTGGCTTGATGACATTTTTCTCAACAATATCTTCGTCCGGAATGAAGCATATCAATGTAATTGTATTATCTTCAATACCCTTCTCTGTCATTATATTTTGAAACCCTTTTATCTCGTCTGCAATCCTCTGTGGGTCTCCTATCTCGTCTGATATGCTGATATGCACCATAGAAAAGAAGGAGGATTTTGCCTGATACCTCATCCAGTTATTAAAATCCTTAAAGGTCCGTTCTAAATCTCTACTCTTATCATCATATAAGCTGAAAAATCCCAGTTTCTCCAGGTTCTGAAAAAGGGTCAATCTCTTTAACGAGCCAATGAAGGTGAATATGTCATCATATATAGAAAATCCATCATAGATATAGTGGTTCCCGATAAGATTTTCTGTGGAGATAAATGCAGTCGTCAGGAAGCCCTTTTCTTCCAGATATTTACTCAAAGGTGGGGGTTCGTTAGCGCTATTTGGAAAATCTTCATCTATTATCTTCTCAGATAGTTGAAATGACCTCAGGGTTGAAAGCATGACATCCTGTTTTTCTGTTGTTTCCAGTAAGGCGTTGTTCAGAACAATTATATTATCAAGACCGATATTTTCTTCTAATGAAGTGATAACACTCTTGCTCTCAGTCCTATCAGGTGTTTCAATTACAATGAGAATTGCATTATTTCTCATCTTTTCTTCGCCCTTGAATATATTTATATTGAGATACTTGGTTCCAACCGTGAGAATAACGATAAAAAGACCAAGCACACTTATTACGCCAACAAGGCGGTAAAAGAACATCCGCGGTGTCCTTATTGCTGATGTGTAGTATAGCACTATGCGATATATGATGAACCATAATATAAACCCGAAGACAAGAATGCCTACATTACCCCATATACTTGTTTGGCTAAACTTTTCTGGAAGAATCTTGATATTTACGATATTGCCAACTGTCAGCAGATAGACAATGAATATGAGAGCGCCCAGAAGCGCTCCAGGTGAGATTGCAAATGATGGCTTCTTAAGATACCTGAGGGCGTTTATCAGTGATGCGAAAATGGTGAATGACAGTCCAATTATCAGAAATAATAGCGAATATATCAGGGCAGAGGATATAACGAGAAAAACAAACCGGAGGGGCGTTAGTATTATCTCCTTGTCAACGGAGATTAAAAATATAGTATCGCAGATGCCAAATAGTGACCCTATAATGAGAATTACATAGATTATGTCTCTTAATCTAATCATTGGACTATCTAACCGAATTCAAGAAACATCTCATGAGAAATTTCCAATAGGGCTTTCAGTTTGTCTTCCCTGTCCTGTGCTGTTGAGAACTTGAAGTCATTTAATGCATCATACAGGTCGTTCTTCATCTTGTCAAAATCTGCCTCTCTGCCTTTTGCGGTATCTGGATACGGCGATGTGTATAGTTTGTCCTGCGACTGCTCCATCTTCACAAGCGCTCTCTTCATCTCGTCGCCGCTTCCTGCTGCCATTGCTGTTGACATCTCTCCAACAAGCATCTCAAATTTCATTATCTCGTCTTTGGTTGTGAGATTTCCTGTTGTCTCATTAAGATGGATAACATTCTTCATAAACTCATAGCAGAGGTTCTTTGAATTGTCTAAATCTCCATTCTTTATCCCCTCATTGAGTTTCTTGATTATTCCCTGCATGTCAAAGAGCCATATCTTCCATGCCTCCTTGTCTGCATACTTTGCCGGTGGGTTTGATGAGAAGTCCTTTATGATGGTGTCCCACTGCCTGGCGAGTGTATCTGCCTCATCCTCTGCGAGTTTTACATCCTCTTTTATTACTACTGTCTCGTAGATGTTCTTGAAGTGTCCCATCGCAGTGCCAAACGATTCATTGAACTTAGCACCGCTTACCTCTGTCTTTTCCTCACCTTTCTTCTTGCACGCGATTGGCAAGATTATCATGAGAATTATCATTATTAGGGCTATATATCTATACATATCTGTAAACCTCCATTCATATCATTAATGAAATTATATCTATTAATGGCTTATTATTCCACAGATTTTGACACTTAGATTAAATATTTTGTTTATATTATATTTTTTCTATTGACTTTTTTATATTTATTTGTTATATTTAAAAATAAGAAACAGTCAAGGAGGTGGTTTATGAGAAAGTTTATTTGGGCACCAAATATAGTGGTGCTTTTTTTGTTTTTCAATATATCATATGGGAATTTTGGTGATGTAATTAGCTTAATTCAACTTGGAACAGATAATTATGGTAATTTTAAATATCCTGTTTCTATATGTTATGGTAATAGTTCTTTATACATTCTTGAGTCAAAGGTAATTGATACAGAATATCCTTGGTATATGAATGTAAGAAGATTTGAATTTACAACCGGAGGTAATGATATAGTTTATAAGGATAGTTATAAATTAACAAATCATAGGAATGATTCAGATGGGTTTTGTTATGTAACTGAAAATAATGTTGGTTATATATGGTCAACAAAACCAAACCAGGAAGCCAATGAACCTCAACTCTGGCAATTAAGAATTGGAGCAATAGATGATTATTTAGAACAGTATAGAACTTTATATTTACCAAGTTCTTATTATCCTACAGGCATAACACTTGATACTAACTTAAATATATATTTCATAGATGGAATTTCTAGAAAAGTATATAAAATAAATTATAATGTATATAGTGGTTCAACTGGTGTTATTTATATTAGTTCACTTGCAATTAATTATCTTTTTACAATTCCAAGAGCACCATCAATACCTATGGGCATTGTAATTGATGGACTTAACTTTTATATAACATTGGCTGGTGAAAATGATTATATTATTAAGACAGATATGTTTGGAAATGAAGTAGCATACAAAGACCTACATGATTACATAAATTCAGAACATATATCAAGAATGCCCACAGATTTGACTATAGATGGAGGTGGATACATTTGGTATACAGATTGTGATTATGATAAACTTTATAAAATACAAAAATAACATAAGGAGGTATTTATAATGAGAATAGTGAAGATAATACCGTTCATATTTATATTTATATATTCATATTTATTTGCAGATACAATAGATATACAATTAACTTTTGACACTGATAATGTTGCCTTAGGAAAAGAGATGGGTTATGATACTATAGAATATCCAGGAACAATACCTATGACTGACTTAGGAAAACCACAATTGACTATGACAAATATATCTGTATCACTTCCATTTGGTTCAACCGTAAATTCTGTTTCCATTGTAGATTCAGATACAGAAGATATAAGTGGAAATTTTTTAATATATCCTGTCCAACCACCTAAAGAGACAGGGGATTACACAACTGAAGCAGTTTTTACACTACCAGACCCATCCATTTATAATGTTGACCAATTCTATCCTCAAAATCCTTACTCCTCCCCGTTCATATCAAAATTAAATGGAGCAACTATGGGTGGTATTATTGTTTATCCTTTTAAATATAATCCAGTTGATAGAAATTTAAAATTATTTACATCATTAACTTTGAGATTGAATTATACTCCACCATCTCCAGCACCATCTGCTGTCAGGTATATGGAAGATAGAAATAAGGATTTGATTATTGAAAATGTAAAATCAATAGTTGCAAATCCCGATGATGTTGAGGATAATTTTGAACCAATAATAGAATTCTCATTTTCTAATAGTCCACCTCATGAAGATTACACACTTTCAGCACCAGACCCGACTGATATAGCATCAAAACCAACTGATATGTTATTTCCATATACTTATGTGATTATTACAAATGATAGATATTGTAATGAAGAACCAACTAATGATACTGAAGGTATTCCAGATGCATGTAATCCGTTATCAGATTGGAGAACAGAACTTGGTGTTCCAGCCACACTAAGAACAGTAGAATGGATAAAGGCTAATTATTGGCAGGGTGGGACAGAAGATTTACAGAAGGCAATAAGAGATTTTCTTACGGAAGCATATCAATACTGGGGGACAATGTGGGTAATACTAATCGGTGATGTTGATAATTCAAAGCCATTTGCTGGTGTAATAGGGTGGAAATATAGCAATGGTTATCCTGGAATTGTTCCTGCAAGATTCTTATGTTCAAGAAATTATGGTTGGGTTTTTGATAGTAATATTGTAAAAAAGATATTAGATATAAATAATAATACATATTATTGCCCCTGCGACCTTTATTATATGAATGTAACTGATAATTTTGATAAAGATGGAGATGAGTTATATGGTGAGCCACATGATATTGATGAGAATTTTACTTATGCTATTGACATATTTGGAGCAAGGGTTCCAGTAGATAAAGAAACAGAAGTAACTAATTTCATTAATAAACTTCAACATTATGAAAAACTTGATTTTGTGTTACCACAAACAGAAACTTATTTATCAAGATGTCTTCAAGTTGGAGCAGATTTTGGTAATGAAGAAATAAAAGAACTAACAGATAATAACTATCTACCAAATTTTAATGTTCAAAATATACTTGAAGGTCGTATAGATGATCCTGATAATCCAAGCCATCGTTTCCCAGATTATCCTGAACCATGGCAGGTAGTTGATGCTTTAGATAATCCTGCAGGAATAATAAATTTTGCTTGCCATGGTCGCTATAACGGCTATCTTATTTTATCTCATCTTGATGTATATCCACCTTATACTATACAATGGCTTTCAACATACCACAAATATACTAATTTTTATGTTCATGGATGGAACTACGATAAGGCACTTGAGGATGTTAATATTGCACCAAAATATTCATTTATATATTCTAATGCTTGTCATATAAATTGGTATGATTGGAAATATGAGGGTATTTGTGGAGAGGAGATATTATTCAACCCAACCTGGGGAGGACCATTATCAGTAGGAAATATAAGACTAGGCATGCTGCCTGTATCATTTTATATAATGAAGGATTTTTATATATTCTTAATGAATCAGAGTTCAGATTATGGTGATGATATATGTTATAGTGGTATTGTTCAATGTGATACACTCAAAAAATATTGGCCATCAGGAAATACAGAATATTTAGAGGAAATGGTATATGTTAACCAATTATTTGGGTGTTCAAGAACTTCTATATGGCGAGGAGACCCAGAGATCTTTGATGTATCTACACAGGTTATACAAAATCTGAATAATACATATACTTTAAGAGTTACGGTCTTAAATTCATCTACATCAAATCCGGTTGAGAGTGCCTCGGTATGCTTATGGATGAGTAATGAAACGCCTCCTAAATATTATGTTGAACTTACCAATTCATCTGGTATAGTTGAATTTAATGTTGGTTTAGGTTGCGCTAATGCCAATTTAACTACAAGTTTTGAGAAATATAATTATAAACCAGATATAAAAACCATAACAATTCCCTAAGGAGGTAAAAGATTATGAATAGGATGTTTATTTATATGTCTATATTATTTACAATGACTATAATGGCTGATGATTGGATTATTTATGACCATAATTTAACGAAAGAAAATTTAAACTACTTTGGGGGGAAATATTTTATAGTAGGCGATAAAGGTGTATTACTTAAGACTAAATACCCAACATATACCAATCATTATTCAGAAGAATGGTGGTTAAAAATGGACACTCCTACAACTGAAAACCTTTATGGTGTTGCTCACGATATATATACATATATAGTTGGTTCAAATGGAACAATATTATATTATGAATCGCTTAATAATTGGAATTTTGTTAACTCTCCAACCAATGAAGATCTTTATTCAATAACTTTAAGCATTTCTGCCTATGAAGGTTTTATTGTAGGAGAAGCAGGAACTATACTTTATGGTGGTGGAAAAAATCCTATATGGTATAAATATGAATCGTCACCTACAACAAAAGACCTTTATTCAGTTTCTGGAGATGAATATAAGCATATATCTAATACAACATGGGCAGTTGGTGCTAATGGAACAATACTTGATTATGAAAATGGTTTATGGTCATTATACCCCAATAGTCCTACAACAAATGACCTCTATTGTGTATCTGTTTATTCTGCTAATCAGGCGTATGCCTGTGGTGCTAATGGGACAGTATTGTTATGGAATGGAAGTAGTTGGATAAAGGTTGATACAACTACGACTGAAAACTTATATTCAATAACTTGGATTAGTGGTTCTTATGATATTTTTTGTGTTGGTGCTAATGGAACCATACTATATAGCAGTGATAGTGGTTATCATTGGAAGAAGGAAAATTCACCTGTAAATGTTGACCTTCATGGTGTTGGTGGTTATTTGGATGTATTTGTGTGGGGTTGTGGAGATAATGGAACAATAATACATCGAGGAAAGATACCTGTGGATATAAACCCATCAAGCATTGGAATAATAAAATCCATATTTAGTTCACAAACTATACAATCACAAACAAATAAAATATATTAAGTTTTATATTCTAATATTTATAAACATTATTTAAAGGAGGAAAAGATGATAAAGTTTATATTTGTTGGATTGTCTTTAATATCAATATACGTCTTTTCTGTTCCCGGTGATACTATATCTACGTTCACTCTTGAAGGGCAACCAACTTGGGGTGCTCATGGACTTGCTTATGACCCGGCAGATGGAAATATATGGGCTGCTGGGCCAAATGACAACAATAACTGTATTTTTTGTAAATTTAAAAATGACACAAGTCATAGTATAGTTCAGAATTGGCAGAAACTCCAAGGGCAATACTGGGTATATGATATTGGCTATCCCTATCTCTATTCAAGTATTGATACCATTGTTGCTGTTGATATGAACTCACCACGAATCAAAATATATAATAAAGACAATGGTCAGTATCTTGGAAGTTTCTCAAGTGACCCATTTGGTTCTGATACTGCTGGTATTGACATTAATAAATATGATAAATTAACATCTTATGCTTCTGGATATCAAATTTCTCTTATTAGGAAGTGGAATGGTTATTCGTGGTCTGATTGGGCAACACCTGGTTCTCATCCATTGGGCGTTGCTTTTGGATGGGACCATATTTTTGTTATTCACACATCACCTACTTATTCTATCTGGGTTTTTAATCTTGATGGTACAAAGGATGCAGAGATAAAACTTAATAATTGGACATCAGGTTTAATGTATGGTCTAAGCAGGGGTCGTGATAACTGTGTAGGTGAAAATGACTCACTATATGCAACATGCGAATCTCCATCAAGGGTTATAAAAGAGATAGAGATTGGTGATTACAACACTGAAATAGAGACAACATCAATTGGTGATATAAAAGCGTTGTTTAAATGATTTTGAGATTTTAATATTAAAATAGATTATAGAATTAACTGGTAATATAAATATCTCAATTCCCATCTATTAAAAGAACATTCATTTATATATAATTGGCATATTATTTGCGTATATAATATTGTATTCAGAATTAAATGAGAAAGGTGGTGAACTATATGGTTATTATGAGAAGAGGTCCTTTTAGAGACCTTACCTCTATACAGGAGGAGATGAATAAACTCTTTGATGACATCTTCAGGAGAACTACTATGCCAGCAGAAGGAAGGATATTGTCTCCAGCGATTGACCTCTCCGAGACAGACGACGAATACAGAGTGAAGGTTGACCTCCCAGGCATCTCAAAAGACGATATGTCAATCTCTATTGTGGGTAATTCCATAGTCATCAAAGGCGAGAAGAAGCAGGAGAAGAAGGAAGAGAAGGAGAACTATCACTATATTGAAAGGTCTTATGGTTCTTTCAAGCGTGTAATCGACCTCCCTGTAGATATTGATGCTGATAAGATACTGGCAGAGTTTGAAAATGGTGTGCTTGATATAAAGGTTCCAAAGTCGGAGAAGGTGAAACCCAGGGAGATAGAGGTTAAAGTAAGCGAAAGTAAGAAAGAGAAGAAGTAGTTTATTCGGGGGGAGTGGTAATTCCTCCCCCCTCAACATATCGTTTTTATTTTATATAAGGAGGAAATATTATGGCTAAAGTAATTGGAATAGATCTTGGAACGACAAACTCCTGCGTTGCTGTGATGGAAGGTGGCGAGCCAAAGGTCATACCTAACTCTGAGGGCAATCGCACAACACCAAGCGTAGTCGCATTCCTGAAAGATGGCAAGCGCGTGGTCGGTGAGGTCGCAAAAAGACAGGCGGTATTAAATCCAGAAAATACTGTATATTCCATTAAGCGTTTTATGGGAAGGCGCTACGATGAGGTAACAGAGGAGATAAAGACAGTGCCGTTCATGGTTGTTTCTGCGCCAAATGGAGATGTTCGCGTTCAGGCAGGGGGGAAGGAATACTCACCACCGGAAATTTCAGCGATGATACTTCAGAAGATGAGGGAGACCGCGGAGGACTACCTCGGTGAGAAGGTGACCCAGGCAGTCGTTACTGTTCCAGCATATTTCAATGACAGTCAGAGACAGGCAACGAAAGACGCTGGAAAGATAGCGGGTCTTGAGGTTTTAAGAATCATAAACGAGCCAACCGCCGCATCGCTTGCTTACGGTCTTGACAAGAAGAAGGACCAGAAGATAGCGGTCTTTGACCTTGGTGGTGGCACGTTTGACATATCAATACTTGAGATTGGAGAGGGTGTCTTTGAGGTGAAATCAACAAACGGAGATACACACCTTGGTGGTGATGACTTTGATAAGCGAATTATTGACTGGCTGGCAGAAGAGTTCAAGAAACTTCATGGTATTGACCTGAGAGATGATAAGATTGCCCTCCAGCGTCTTAAGGATGAGTCAGAGAGGGCAAAGAAGGACCTTTCAACTGTTACAGAGACAAGGATTAGTTTGCCATATATAACTGCTGATGCCAGCGGTCAGAAGCACTTAGATATGGTTCTTACAAGGGCAGACCTTGAGAAACTCACGCATGACCTTGTAGAGCGCACTATCGGTCCCTGCAAACAGGCGGTAGAAGACGCTGGTCTTAAATTTGATGAGATTGATGTGACCATACTTGTAGGCGGTATGACAAGAATGCCGCTCGTCCAGGAGACAGTGAAACGGCTATTTGGTAAAGAGCCACACAAGGGTGTTAATCCCGATGAGGTCGTTGCTGTTGGTGCCGCTATACAGGCAGGGGTTCTCGCAGGTGAGGTCAAGGATATTCTTCTTCTTGATGTAACACCGCTTTCTCTTGGAATTGAAACGCTTGGAGGTGTCTTCACAAGGTTGATAACAAGAAACACAACTATCCCGACAAGGAAGAGCGAGATATTCACAACTGCGGAGGACAATCAGACATCGGTTGAGATACACGTTCTTCAGGGTGAAAGAGAGATGGCTGTCTATAATAGGACTATAGGAAGATTTCATCTTGAGGGAATACCACCGGCACCGAGGGGAATACCAAAGATTGAGGTTACATTTGATATTGATGCAAACGGCATTCTTAATGTCAGTGCGAAAGACCTTGCTACAGGCAAAGAGCAGAAGATAACAATAACTGCGTCATCTGGTCTCTCTGATAATGAGATTGATAGTATGGTGAAGGAAGCGGGAGACCACGCAGAAGAGGACAAAAAACGCAGGGAAGAAGTGGAACTCAGGAACTCATTAGATTCGCTTATATACTCTACGGAGAAATTGCTAAAGGATATGGGAGATAAGGCAACGGGTGATGAGAAAGCCAAGTTGGAGAATGCGATAGCGAGGGCAAGGGATGCATTGAAGAAAGAGGACATACATGAGATAAGGTCAGCAAAGGAGCAATTGGAGAGAACGCTTAATGAGGTGTCAACTGTGTGGTATCAGAGAGCAGGAGGGACATATCAGAAAGAGGCAGCAGGTGAAGAGAAAGGCGCAACTGGTGGAACTGGTGAAAAGAAGGGTGGAGAGGAAGAGGTTGTTGACGCAGAATATGAGATTGTGGATGAAGAGGGAGAAGACAAGAAGAAGTAGTATAAAGATATAATATATTTTGACATTTATATATTGATGTGGTAGAATATACTTGCGAGTCAGTATGAAAAGATTGACTGTTATATGTGTGGTATTTATACCTGTTTTTGCTTTTTCCCTGTTAATCTACCAGCAGGAAGATATAACGAAGGATACGACATGGTCTAAATCAGATAGTCCTGTAGAAATATATGGCAATGTTACAGTCAAAAATAATGCCACGCTAACGATAAATGCGGGGGTAGAGGTTCATTTTATGTATATAACTGGCGATGGTGGCTTTAGAGATGGTTCTGAACTTTATATTGCAGATGGCAAACTCGTTGTTTACGGAACTCAGGCATCGCCCGTAAGGTTTACATCTGGCAATGGTGCCAAGTCAAGGGGCGATTGGGGCTGTATTGTTGTTGAGGGCGATAATGTATTAAACCTGAACCATTGTGTAATTGAATATGCAAAGGCGGGTCTTATTTTCTGGAATCTCTCACAATCTGCCAATATAATAACAAATGTCAATTACTGTATAGTGCAGAACTGCTCAGAGGTCGGGATGCTCTTTTATGACTCATCTCCAAGTATAAATTATAACTCAATAAAATATAACTACTATGGCATTCAGACGCAGAATTGGTCATCCCCCATGATAAACTATAACGATATATACAATAATGACCTCTACAACTTCAGGAACATATCAAGGACAAATGAGGACGCAACATCCAACTGGTGGGGGACTACAGACAAAGACAGGATAGCATCAAAGATATATGACTACAATGACGACCACACCTATGGGTTGGTTGATTTCCAGCCATTTCGCGACTCGTCATATTTCAATGAGGGTGGCGTGGGTGAGAATAGCGTTGGCTGGCTCAGGTCAATGTTTATACCGTAAGTTTTATATTTCATATAGATATATATTAAAAAGGGGGAAGGAGCGCACTTCCCCCAAACTTTGTAAGTATGCGATATTTAGCGGGCGACGAGAAGGCGAAGGACTTTGTTTTCTTTTGATGTGGATATATTGAAATATATGAAAAATAGAAATAGATATTGATTAATATATAGAAAGATAAATATTAATAGGCATTATTATCTTTTTATGTAATAGATGTTCAAAAAAGGTATTTGTAGGTTTTACTGGTTCACCGTCTCTTGTGAAAACAACAACCGCAATGTCCTCATTCTTCCCTTCAAGTTCTCTGTCTATTAATTGTTTTAACTGAACTCTAACCTCTTCACTTTGATGAAAATACATATCATCTGTTATATTATTTGGTAGTTCTATAAAGTAAAGACCTGCCAATGCTATGTTGGAAGCAAAGATAAGTAAAATTAAAGTTAAATTAATCCTTCTCATCTCTAACCTCCTTATATATTATTTTTCCGGTTCATAGTGCCATGTGGCACAATTTCCATAATCATTATTACCTACCATCCATACATCATTATAATCAACAGAAAAAACTGCTTCTGGCCACATCTCTTTTTCTATTTCATACGCAATCCAATCGTTTCCATCCCAGTGCCATGTATGTAATTTATAATGCTCATAACCTATCATCCAACCCTCATCTGGGTGTGAGAAATGTATGTCTCTATAATCTGCATGGAATTTATATTCATATTGATAAATACCATCTCTCCACCTCGCCCTCCTATCTTCTCCAACAATAATTGCCGAGTTTGGCTCATAATATGAAACAGCTTGATTTACAAAAGGCCTTGAGTGGTCAATATCTATCTCTGCCCAACTAACCCCATCCCAGTGATAGACACTGTAATAATAACCAACAGCCAATCCCTCTGTTGGTGAACTAAAGGCAATGCCAAAAATCTCACTACCTATGTAGTATTCTTCTAATTCACTGCCATTCCAGTGGTATAATTTAAATTGCATATCTTCATACCCGCTGAACCATACATCATCAGTAGCTATACAATATACACGTTCTAATGCATCACCTATATCTTTCTTAAATAGATACCACTCATTACCATCATATTTAAGTATGAAACCAGATGTCCCATCTCCGCTTATACTATAAAGACCTACACACCAACCATCATCTGGTGTTGAGAATGATATATCCTCTAAATGTATAATATAGAACTGCTCATTGTCAAACCAACCACCATAGGGATATTCCTCCCACTCTGTTCCATTCCAGTGTATTAACAACGGATATGACCTCTGCTCAGCATTGTTCCATGAATTACCGCAAGCCCAGCCATTATCGGGTGATGTGAAATAACAAGATTTTAATTCGCCCTCACCACCGGGTGTTGGCACCTCCTTCCACGGTCCTGTATATTCGTTATTGTTGCTATCGCAAAAGAGGATGAATGTGGATATAGATGTAAGGAGAATAAGATACTTAAAAAGCGATGATATAAATTTGAGATTGACGAACATTATATATTCCTTTTAAGGAATATATAGGATAAATTAATTACTATGTCAAGAGAAATCTTTATATTTTTTATTATGAATTGTGAAAAAAATAACTTGATTTTTTTTAATTTTTAATTGTAAAATGTCTGATAAATATATTATAAACATTGAAAGGTGAGAAGTATGGATAAGAAGAATGTTAAGGTCTCCGAACCCGATGCAGAACTTAGTGGTGATTACATAGACCAGGATTTCTATATAAACCCCAGGTTTGAGAAGGACCTCCTGCCTGAATTTGAACTTGAGAAGGAGTTCTTCGCAGAGATTTACTCACTTCCCGGCGGAGAGAAGATAAAAGAGTGCATCCAATGCGGAACCTGCTCTGGCTCCTGCCCGTCATCATATCTTATGGACTATGCACCGAGAAAATTATTTGCAATGATAAGAGCGGGTATGAGGAAGGAAGTCCTTGAGAGCAATACAATGTGGTATTGCACATCCTGTTATTTCTGCTATGTCCGCTGTCTCGCAGATATAAAAATAACCGACATTATGTATGCTCTTAAGCGACTTGCACTTAAAGAGAAGAATATAAAACTGCCAGATATAAGACCCAAGAGGTTTATGGAGAGTTTCTCGGCATTAATCAAGCGATATGGAAGAAACCATGAGCCAATCTTTATGGCACTATACTATCTCTCCACAAATCCTTTTTCTATGATACGTCAAGCGTTTGTTGGTTTGAATCTTTTCCTCAAGGGGAGATTGCCACTCATTCCAAAGAAAATAAAGGGTGCAGATGATGTCAAGAAATTGATGGAATATGCAGAGGAGGAAGAGGTAGGATGAAATATGCATATTACCCGGGTTGCTCTCTTGAGTCAACAAATAAGGCATATGATATATCTTTCAGGGAGATAATGTATCACCTTGGAATAGCGATGATAGACCTGGAGGATTGGAACTGCTGTGGTGCTACAGCATATATATCTATATCAGAGAATGTTGCTTTTGTCGTATCTGGAAGGAACCTTGCTCTTGCTGAAAAGGCAGGTGCTACTGATATTATTGCTCCCTGCGCTGCATGCTATCTCACTCTCCGTAAGACACATGAGTATATGATGAACTACCCTGAGATATATGCCCATGTAAATTCCGCACTCCAAAAGGTGGGTTTATCTTATGAGGGAACTTTACGCATTAAGAGCCCACTTGAGGTCATTATTAACGATGTAGGTCTTGATAAGATGAGAATAGCCATAACGAATCCCCTGAAAGGTCTTAAAGTCGCCTGCTATTATGGCTGTCAGATTTTAAGACCAAGGACTGACTTTGACGACCCGGAGGAGCCGACAAAATTTGAAGAACTTATGAAGGCAATAGGTGCAGACCCGGTATATTTCTCATTCAGGGCAAGATGTTGTGGTGGTAGCACTATTCTCACATACGAGAAGCAGGCACTACGAATGTCCAAGAATATACTTCTCTCTGCGAAGAGGGAGGGTGCTGAAATCATTGCAACTACATGCCCTCTTTGTCAAATCAATCTTGATGCGTATCAGAGGAGGATTGAGAGGGAGTTCAAACTAAAACTTCGTATGCCAATTGTTTTCTTCTCTCAACTTGTAGGTCTTGCATTAAATCATAGTTATAAGGATATGGCTTTAGATAAATCTATTATCAGTCCGAAAGAGGTCCTCAGACCTTATACTCAAAGAACTGTTGAGGCAAAGAAAAAATAATTCATTTCAATATTAATTGTATTATGTTGGATATTTTCTATTTTTATTATAAGGTTTTTCAATACAACGGAGGTTTTTATGACTGAACCGAGGATAGGGGTATATATATGCCACTGTGGTCATAATATAGCAGGAACTGTAGATGTAAATATAGTGAGGGAGTTTGCTGAAAAACTGCCTTATGTTGCTATCGCTCGCGACTATCAATTTATGTGCTCTGACTCTGGTCAGGACCGCATCAAAAAGGATATAAAAGAACTCAATCTGAACAGGGTCGTTGTTGCCTCCTGTTCGCCCCTTATGCACGAGATAACATTTAGAACAGCGTGCAGGCAGGCAGGTATGAATCAATATGAATTCACAATGGCTAACATAAGAGAGCAGGTTTCCTGGGTAGCAATAGATATGACTTCCGCGACGGAGAAGGCAAAGGCGCAGGTCTCTGCAGCAGTCAGAAGGGCTGCCTTATTAGAACCGCTTGAGACCCGAATGGTTAAGATAACCCCCTCTGCCCTAGTTGTAGGTGCAGGTGTCGCAGGCATTGAAGCAGCACTGAGAATAGCAGAAGGTGGTAAGAAAGTATATCTCGTAGAGAAAAAGTCATCTATTGGTGGACATATGGCATACCTTGATAAAACATTTCCAACACTTGACTGCGCCGCTTGTATTCTCACCCCCAAGATGGTCTCTGTCAAAAATAATCCAAATATTGAGATGCTTACCTATAGTGAGGTTGAAGAGGTAAAGGGCTTTATAGGTAATTTTAAGGTGAAGGTGAGAAAGAAAGCAAGATATGTTGATTTAGTAAAATGCAATGCCTGTCAGGACTGCATTGCTGCCTGTCCCGTTAATCTTCCTAATGATTTTGAATTTGGTCATACTAATAGAACCGCAATTTACCGCCTCTTCCCGCAGGCAGTTCCGAATACATTTTTAATTACAAAAGAGGGTGTATCACCATGTAAGATTGCCTGCCCTGCAGGAACAAATGCTTATGGCTATATCGCCCTCACCTCCGTCAGTAAATACGAAGAGGCACTAGCCCTTGTAAGAGAGGTGCTTCCGTTCCCAGGCGTATTAGGTCGCGTCTGCCACCATCCCTGCGAGCAGGACTGCAATCGTAATGAGATTGATGAGCCACTTTCTATCGCAGCAATAAAGAGATTTTTAGCCGATTATGAGGTCGCATCAGGTAAAGAATATAAACCAGTAATGCCTGAAGAGAAGAGGGAAGAGAGGGTAGCAATAATTGGGGCTGGACCTGCTGGACTTACCACTGCACAGGACCTTGCGATGAAGGGCTTTCAAGTGACTATCTTTGAGGCATCAAGTGAACTTGGGGGTGTGATGAGAAGCCACATACCTGACTATCGCCTCCCAAAGGATGTGCTTGACAGAGAGATTGGATATATATTAGACCTTGGAATTGAGGTGAAAACAAACACACCCCTTGGTCCAAATTTATCTGTTGGTGACCTACTTAAAGAGGGCTATAAAGCAGTAGTTTTAGCAACGGGTGCTTCAAAGAGCAAGAGATTGCCAATTCCTGGAATAGATGCTGAGGACGTCCTCTTTGGAATGGATATATTGAAGGAGGTTAACAAGGGTAAGCGCCCGAAGATTGGTAAGAAGGTCGTTGTGGTTGGTGGTGGCAATGTAGCAATGGATGTAGCCCGCACTGCTCTCAGATTAGGTGCACAGGATGTTTCCTGTGTCTGCCTTGAAGCCCGTCATCAGATGCCAGCACACCCCTGGGAGATAAAAGATGCTGAGGATGAGGGTGTGAAGCTCTACCCATCTTATGCTGCAAGCAAGGTTCTCACAAGAGATGATAAGGTGATAGGGCTTGAGTGTAAAGAGATAGAATCCGTGGAGTTCAATGAGCAGGGGGTAGTCAAGAGCTTCACTACAAAAGAGGGCTCAGTGATGACGCTTACTACAGATACCATCCTTCTCGCGATTGGTCAGACTACCGACTTGGAACTTCTCAAGGAATGGGGATATAAGACAACTGAGTGGGGAAATATGGAGGCAGACACTATCACTCTTGCTACAAATAAGAAGGGTGTTTTTGCTGCGGGCGACCTTGTGCGTGGACCTTCCTCTATTGTAGAAGCAATAGCAGATGGACATCGGGTAGCAGAGACGGTAGATAGATATATTAGAAAGATGAATTTGAAGAAGGGACGAGAGAAGATAGAGCCAGAGAAAGCCCCGGTAAGAGAGCCAGAGGAGTTGAGACCAAGGGTTAAGATGCCACGAATACCAGTTGCTGATAGGCTTAGGGGATTTCAGGAGATAGATTATGGGCTTTCAGAGGAGATGGCTGTCGGTGAGGCTCTCAGATGTTTGAACTGCTCAATCTGTTCTGAATGCAACGAGTGCGTGAAGGTATGTCAGCCAGTGGCTATAAATCACAACGATAAGGATGAGATAATTGAACTTGATATTGGCACTATAATTGTAGCGACGGGATATAAGCAGATGGATGCAGGCATCATAAAACAGTTTGGATATGGTAAACATCCTGATGTGTTATCAGCACTTGAGTTTGAACGGCTTGTGAATGCTGCTGGTTATACGGAGGGCAAGGTTATTACATCAAAGGGTGAGGAGCCAAAGGCGATAGCGCTCCTTCACTGCATTGGTTCAAGGGACCATAATTATCATCCATACTGTTCTCAGGTCTGCTGTATGTATGCGCTAAAACTTGCTCATCTCGTCAAGGAGAGGACAAGCGCTGAGGTATATCAGTTTTATATAGACATGAGGGCATCTGGTAAGGGGTATGAGGAGTTTTATAATCGCCTTCTAAAAGAAGGAGTGAAATTTGTAAGGGGCAGGGCAGCAAGCATCACAAGTTTCTATATCTATCCTGAGGAGAAGGGAAGGCTGATAGTTCGATGTGAAGACACAATGATTAACCGTATAAGAAGAATACCTGTTGATATGGTTGTTCTATGTATGGCAATAGAGCCAACTGAGGATGTGCATAAATTAGCGAATATCTTCAATATATCAAGAAGCCCTGATGGTTTCTTTCTTGAAAAGCACCCAAAACTTGCACCCATTGAGACAGCGAATGATGGTATTCTTATCGCTGGCACCTGTGTAGGTCCAAAAGACATACCTGTATCGGTGGCACAGGGAGGAGCAGCAGGGGCGGCAGCACTCGCGCTCATAGACAAAGGCGAGGTTGAGATTGAGGGTGCTATCGCTGTAATTGATGAGGATAAATGCTCTGGATGCAGGATATGTAATAACCTGTGCCCATTTAGTGCAATTGAGTTTGATGAAGAAAAGAAGGTTTCAAGGGTAATAGAGGTGCTATGCAAGGGCTGTGGAGTTTGCGTATCAGCATGCCCTTCAAGTGCTATAAAAGCACTTCACTTCACAGATGAACAGATTATGTCTGAGATTGAGGGGGTCTTGATATGACATTTGAACCAAAGATAGTGGGTTTTCTTTGCAGCTGGTGCTCATATACTGGTGCTGACCTCGCAGGCACATCAAGAATGAAGTATCCTCCAAATGTCAGAATAATAAGGGTTATGTGTTCGGGAAGGGTTGACCCGACATTTGTTCTGAAGTCGTTTGAACAGGGTGCAGATGGCGTTCTGATTGCTGGCTGTCACCCACCTGGTGACTGTCATTATATCAATGGTAATTATAAGACATTCAGAAGATTTCCCATTATGAAGAAACTGCTGTCTCAACTTGGTATTGAAGATGGTCGTCTGCGACTTGAATGGGTATCGGCAGCAGAGGGTGAGAAATTTCAGAGAGTGGTTACCAAGTTGACAGAAGAGGTGAGGAAGTTAGGACCTCTTCGCGGAAAGAAAGAAGAAACAACGGGAGCGAAGGGGGGTGAGAAGGTTGCCTAAGAAGAAGATAGCATTTTACTGGGCTTCTGCCTGTGGTGGCTGTGAGGTTGCAGTTCTTGATATTGATGAGAACATTCTTAAAGTCGCAGAAAATGCGGATATATATATGTGGCCTGTTGCTATGGACTTTAAGGAACACGACGTGGAGGCGCTTTCCGACGGTTTTTTAGATGCGGTCTTCTTTAATGGTGCTGTTCGTAATGACCACGAGGAGCATATGGCACATCTACTGCGAAAGAAAGCAAAACTGATGGTTGCCTTCGGTGCCTGTGCCTGCTTTGGTGGAATACCCGGTCTTGCAAACTTTTATAATATAAATGACTTATTGAAATATGCCTATAATGAAACTATTACAAATGCAAATCCAGATGGCGTGTTGCCACAACCGACAACTAATGTGGAAGAGGGTGAGGTAAAGATTCCTACAATGTATAATAGAGTGAGAGCACTACATCAGGTTGTAGATGTTGATTATTATATACCTGGTTGTTCACCTGCACCAGCGCAGATTGCAGACGCGGTTCTTACATTGCTTACTGGTGAAGCACCAGAGAAGGGTTATGTTTTCGCTGGCACAAAGACACTCTGTGATACCTGCGAGCGTATAAAAGAGGAGAAGAAGATTCCGAGGTTTAAGCGACTTCATCTCACTTCACCAAATGAGGTTGACCAGAAGAAATGTTTTCTTGAACAGGGTATAATATGTGTGGGACCAATAACAAGAAGCGGTTGTGGTAACAGATGTATAAATGCACAGATGCCGTGCAGGGGTTGTTTTGGTCCATCACCGTATGTGACAGATATGGGAGCGAAGTTTGTCTCTGCCCTTGGCGCAATTGAAGATGTTGAGACAGAGGCAAGAGCGATTGAAATGGCTGATGAGTTTTTAGACCCGGCAGGGACGCTATATCGTTTCTGCCTGCCTATTTCACTTCTAAGGGGGAATATTAGAACAGAGGAGGGTGAGCAATGAAGAGATACACGATTGAACCCGTTACACGTCTTGAGGGTCATGGAAAGATTGAGATATTTGTGGATGATGACTATAATGTAAAGAGAGCATACCTTCAGATTCCAGAATTCAGGGGCTTTGAGAAGTTCTGCATCGGGCGACCGGTTGAGGAGATGCCAAGAATTACCTGTCGCATCTGCGGCGTATGTCCTGTTGCTCACCATATGGCATCTGCGAAGGCAGGCGATGCTGTCTATAAAGTAGATATACCCCCTCTTGCTAAAAAATTGAGAGAACTTACATATTCAGCATACTATTTCTCAGACCATACACTGAATATCTATGCCCTTGCGGGACCTGACTTCGTCGTTGGTCCAAAGGCGCCAAAGGAGCAGAGAAATATCCTCGGTGTTATCGCGAAGGTAGGGCTTGATGTGGGAAAGGAAGTCATAAAAAATAGAAGTTATGGTCAGAGAGTGCTCACAATCTTTGGTGGTAAGGCGGTTCACCCGATATATGCATTCCCTGGTGGCATATCAAAGGGTTTGACTAATGAAGAGAGAGATGAAATAAAAGAGATGGCGAAGTCAATGCTTGAGTTCGCAAAGTTCACGCAGAAAGTAATTGAAGATATAGTTCTGAAGAATAAGGAATATATGGATATAATACTCGCAGAAGAGAACACTATGCCGACATACTATATGGGTCTTGTGGACGAGAACAATAAGGTGAACTTCTACGACGGTAAGGTTCGTGTTGTTGACCCCGATGGCAGGGAGTTTGTGAAGTTCGCACCTTCAGAATATACAGAGCATATTGCTGAGAGGACAGAGCCATGGAGCTACCTCAAGTTCCCATATTTGAAGAATGTGGGCTGGAAGGGCTTTGTTGCAGGAAAGGACAGTGGTATATACAGGGTCGCACCTCTTGCCCGCCTAAACGTAGCTGATGGCATGACAACACCGCTTGCCCAGGCGGAGTATGAGAAGATGTATTCAACGCTTGGCAAGAAGCCCGCACACCAGACATTTGCTATGCACTGGGCGAGGGCTATTGAGCAGTTATATGCGGCAGAACTATTAAACCAGTTAATAAATGAGGATGACATTACAGGGACTGATATAAGAGTTGTCCCATCGCAGACCCCAACAGAAGGTGTTGGGATAGTTGAGGCGTGCAGGGGAACACTGATACACCACTACAAGACAGATGAAAATGGTCTTATAACAGATGTGAACCTTATTGTTGCGACAGTTCAGAATAACGCAGCGATATGCATATCGCTTACAAATATGGCTCATCTTGTGATGGATAAGAAGAAGGATATTGACGAGGGCGACCTGAATATGGTAGAGATGGCGTTCAGGGCATATGACCCCTGCTTTGCCTGCGGGACGCACTCACTTCCGGGCGAGATGCCACTTGAGGTGACGATAAAACATTTTGAGACAGGCGATGTTCTGAGGAGAATAACGAGGGGACTGGAATAATAGTAAATTAATTATATCTTACTTAAATATTGCTTTTATAATACCTATGCTGGAAGGTATAATATTATTATATGATTTACCACGTGATAGAATTGTTCCAAAGTCACCAACAGCCCAGACATGTGCAGCACCCCCACAAATGCCTTTTAGATTAATATTAACAGGACAATTTTCTTTAACCCAGTTATAACCACCATTTGAACTGTATAATATTGTTCCATTTGCTCCTACACAGAATATGTCATAGTCAGTTTTGAAATTTATAGCATATAGATTTTCAGTTGTATTTGAATTAACTTTTAACCAACTACTACCATTATAAAGTAATATAGTTCCATTACTACCACATGCATAAGCTTTATTAGCATCATCTACAGATACAGAATAGAGGTCATTAGTTGTTGGACTATTATTATATAAATACCATACACCATTCTCATAATCAAGAATAGTTCCATTAGCACCAACAGCCCATGATGGATTTTCTGGGTCAGGCCAACCTCTACCGCTTACTGAATAAAGATTATAAGATGTTGGTGATGATTCATATAAATTCCACACTTCATATTCAAAATCATTACTATATAATATAGTTCCATTTTCACCAACAATGAAACCTTTATTATTGAGCAATAAAGTAACAGAATATAATGTTTTTGTTGTTGGGGAATTTATTTCATGATATTTGGCACTGTTTCTAACAAATATTTTACCATTAGAACCAACAACATATTCTATATTACCAGATTCAGCACTACCATATAAGTTAATTTTTGTATCTAAAGAACGATTAGTCCATTTAAAATATGGACCTGCATACTCACATTCTAAAATAACACCATTATCACCAGTAGCAATACTAATACCATCATCAAATTCTTTTCCCAAAAAATTTAGGTTCTCTTTTGTCATATTATGATAGTAAATATACCAATCAACAGAAAACGAAAATAAAGGTATTAGAACAATAATTAAAATAATTATTTTTAATTTATTTAGTTTCATTTTAATCTTTTTAAGGTATGTTTATTATTTTTATATCTGGTTTATAATTAAACTTCTCATAAGTTGTAGTTAAAGAAGAATTATTACAAACAAGTCCAACATTAAATTCAGCGATACCATATGAGTTTGTTTGTTTTACAAAATATTTAAATTCATTTATCATCCATAGACATAATGATGCATTTTCAACTGGTTGTTGTGTATTATTATTTATAACTGTAACTCTTAAAGTATATGTATTATCAGGATTTTGTATTATTTCAGTTGTTACATTAAATATATTAGGGTCACCTCGCCATATAGAAATTCTTGGACATCCAAGTAATCGATTAGCATATACTACATCACAATAACCAAATTCTGGTTTCCAGAATTTTTGAATAGTTTCACTCTGTATAATTCCTATATAAGGATTATCATCATTATAAGTGTTTGTATGTTTCATTAGTAAAAAATAGTTGTTTTTCATAAATTCAAAAGGAGCGGTCCATATAGTTCTAAGGTTACCAATAGTTATAGGACCACCACATGTTATATTAAAAAGATATTCTTCTCCAAAAACACCTGTAAGACCATCATCATATCTATGTGTTGAACACGCATTTGAGTATAGGAATGAATATTTTGGGGCATTATTTAAATCCTCAAATGCCTTTTCATAGTTCCATCCATGAATATAAATATTTGTATATTTATGTCTGCTTGAAATAAATTCAACCCCGCCTACTGCTGTATAATCTTCATGAGTTAATATATGAAACCCAAGCCATCCACCATGTGTATCAAAATTTATTATTCCATGAGGTTCATTTAGTTTATATATAACTTGCCATGTTTCTGGATAATCAGTATTCCTTACAAGAGAATTATTTGGATTATCTGGGTCACTCGCAAAGCCTTCATATACATTTTCTATTTCTTCAAAATTAGGAAAATAATTTTCATTTTTTAATCTATATATATTTTCATTTCCATAATCTGCCCCGATTTGAATACATTTTGATAAGTATGTATTTGAAGGAGGAAGCATAAAATCTAATTTTTCAAAATGTTGTAATTTATTTATAAATATTTCAACTTCATTTTCTGTATCTGCAGGAACTCTTGCTCCAAATATATCAATAGAATATTTAAATTGTTCATTTTGTTGTATATCATCCCATGGTTCACCATAAACTTCATCACCATCATAATCAAAATCATCATATAAATTCATATAATATACATCAGAAGCACAATAAACATAGTCACTATAATAAACAGGTTTTTCTGGAGGGGTAAAATCTAGTGCACAAAGAAATCTTGCTGGGACGATTCCAACATAACCATCATTCCATTTATATTCAAGTGGGGCAATAGATTGCATTTTGATATTAACATCACCAATTAATATAACCCACTGTGTTCCCCAGTTCTCATGTGCATCTTTCAAGAAGTCTCTTATTGCTGATTGTATATCCTCATTATCCGGGTCCCAGTAGTTTTCTTGTATCCAATCAACAGTTCTTAATGCCGCTGGAACCCCAATCTCTGTTCTCCAATTCAATAATGGTTGGCATCTATCAGGTATTTCATCTGTTTCCGATGTAGGTAGTTTACCCCAGTATTTATTATTAGTTATTATTATATAAGTATAAGGATATAGCATATCACTTGGTAGAGATGTTCTATCGTTTGGGTCTGGTGCAGAGAGTTCATAACCACTCGGAGGACTGTCTGAAAGAGAGAATAGATTAACTGGCTCATAATTATCTTCAACATCATCTAGGTTATTAACTAGCGATTTTACACTTTCAATAACCATATCTTTATATCTATTTTCCATATATCTTACTGCATTAGGTGTTGGATGTTGTGGAGTATAATTTAATCTCAATGTAAGTGATGTATATAATTCCAATTTTCTATCAACTGGGTTATATCTAAAAGGATAAATAATGATACCACCCATTGTTGAACCTACAAAATTAGAAATAAATGGTTCTGAATATGGATTTTGTGGGTAGAACTGGTCTGTATTAAAAATTGAAGGGTCTGGTAGTGTGAAATTTGCCTCTGTTGTATATTCACTCATAGGTTTTGGTTTTTGAGCAGGTAATATAAGAAAATCACCAGATATAGTTTGTTTTTCTAAATCAATTACTGAAACAGAATTAACAGTTGAATTGAATGGAAGTGATATATAAACACCTGTCATGCATAATTGTGGTTTTCCAATATCAGTTGTATGATTAATATCAGGATAATCAACAGTGTCATATCCAATTTCTTTTCCAAGAATTACTTCTTCTGGGTCAAATGTTACTTGAATATCAATTGTATCTGAATAAACAAATAAAGAGAAAAATAGTGATATAAATAATAATATTATATGTATATTTACAGTCTTCATTTTATTTCCAAAATTATTTTTCACATCTATAGAGTTTATCATACATACAATCAGTAAACCATATAAAACTAGTATCTTCTAATGTTAAATCTGTTGGAAATCTTGATATATAACCTGGATTTGATTGAATATGTAAATCTTTATAAGCTAATTCAATACCTAAAATATTTGTCTTTATTAGATAATCATTTTCACCTGATAATGTAAAATATAAATTACCTGGTGATTCATATTCAATTCCCATAGGTATTGATGGTGCTCTCGGAACTTCAAAGAGTTTTGTAATTTGTTCAGAACTTATATCTATATCACCAGTTGAACCACTATAAACAGAGTAATCTATTTTGTATACAGATCTATTTAATCCATTGATAAAATATAAGTTTTTATTATTATCAATTGTTATTCCAGTGGGATAATATTCATTTTCTGGTTCTTGTGGTAGTTTTAATGTTCTATATCTTTCAAAATCCTCAGCTTCTCCAGTTGTTAAGAATTTTAATTGCCATAATTGCTTATTTAAAGATTCTGCAGTCCATAAAAAGTCACTATCATTTTCTTTAACAAAACAAAAACCGTTAAGATCATTTCTATAATGGAAAATTTGGCATATTTTTACAATTTCAATTGGGTCGGCAGCTCCTAAAGCTAAAGAATGTATTTTAACTAGTGGATATATATCATAATTAAGATTTATATAAGATTCTAATATAAAGAAACAACCATATTGATAACATATAGATACTGGTGAACAATAGTGATAATTTGAAAGATTAAATACCATATCTACATCACCAAATGCAGAGAATGAATTAATAGAAATAGATAATATCAGAATGAAAATTGCCCAATTTATTTTACCCATATTCAACCCCTTTAAACTTTCTATATAAAATATAATAAACAAAAATCTAAATGTCAAGTATTTTTTTCTAAATTATTTTTTAATAAAATTTATTATCTTATTCTGATAACTCAGTTGTCTCAGGTGGCTTTGTTTCTTTTTCTTCCCCCTCCTCAACAGGTGGTATTTTTGTTGCCGACTTCTTCGGCAAAGGCGTTATCAGCTCTGCCCTGCATATCGGACTCTCTAAAAGTATAATCCTACCCGCACTGTCAATATATATATCCGTATCAATCTGTGGAATACTGTATATGCTTACATCCACCTTCACACTTTGAATGTAAATTGTATCAGTTCCCTTAATGACTATGCTTATGTCAAATATATTTTCACTGACAGCATTCTTAACTTTTAATGGTGTCTCATCACCGGATATCGCAGATGTCAGTTGATAGATAAGTAAAGGATTTACCGGGGAGATTATAAAGACATCTTCATCTGAACTAATATTTACCGTTTTCTCAGTTACTGGTCTTTCTGCGTTTGAAGAATTGAATGTATATTCGCCTGTGCCATAGCCCCTCTTGAACTTCACCTCCCCCTCGCCTCTGCTCCATAGCGTGTCAGTTTTGAATGAGATGGCAAGCACCTCACCTACGGTAGTTATCAGCCCGCTGACAGTGCCAAGTTCTGCTTTCTCAAATTTAAGTTTGTATTCAAGCGTCTTATTAATCGGTATGTCAACTACTGGCTTGAATATTGAATTTACCCTGGCTATATATGTAATCTCAGAATATATTGCATCATCACTCACTATGAGACGGATTCTTGGTGCCTCGTTACTAAATAGAGGGTGTGGGTCCACTGGTAGAAAACCAACATCGGTGATGTATACCTCAAGCCATCTGTGTGGCAAAAGGTAGGATTTACTATTGTCAAAGACAAGTCCAAAGACGAGACGGGCGTCGTAACCTTTCTTTCTAAGTATCTCAATATCTCTCTCAAGTAAATCTCTATATGAGATTAAACCTGTGCTTTTGACTATCTGCCAGGGAAGTTGATTTGGGGACATAATGAACTGATTATTGTATGATGATATTAACCCTACTGCCCTTTTGTATTCATAGTTGTCATATACCTCTGAAGATTGGTTAGTATTGAAACTTCCTGTTATTGAGTAATCGGTAGATGTACCCTTGAATGTCTGTGGTGCTTCGTTGAGTATATTGATGTCAATAGTTGCGCCTGATATTCTAATCTCATAATCTGTATTATAGACATCAGATGATACTGTGTGTATTGATTGAAATTTTAATGGGGTAATTTTATCGGGCTTTACTGGCTTTCTGGTAAGTATCAATCTGCCATCATTTCCTTCTTCTGGAATATTGTTATTGCCACTGTAGATAAATCTTTCTGTGATTCCTCTGTAATCTATTATTATCTCTCTAACATTACTTCCCTTAGTTGAAACTGCTCCATTGTTTAAAACTGGTTTACTATCATGAAAATTTAGTATCTGATATTGATATAGAGTTCCATCTGTATTAATGGGGATATATTTTGGGATAATAAAGGCGGGGTCGATTATAGCAGTTGGCTTTGTAGTGAATATTGTGTTCTCATAACCGTTTGTGTCTGTTGATTTTATATAATAACCACTCTCTGTTCTCTCTATTTCTGTCTTCATATCTGATGATAGGTCAGAAATTATTATATTTACTGGAAAATTATCTTGAAGTTCAACCTCTTCTAGAATATTTACACTGCTTACTCCATCGAAATCCTCCTTTAGTATATATACACTGGCTGTTATTTTATCATTCTCAGTGATGTATTCAATATAGCCGGATGGTTTTTCGTTATATATGAGCCATATATATGTTTTTGTCTTTATCCTCTCATGTTCACAACTCAGAACAGTTAAGATTGATGTTATGATGATAAAAATGATAATATCTTTTATCTTTATAGTTATCATCTGATGGTAATAATTTATCTATTTTTCTATGCCAAGGTATTTTGTTATATCTTTGTAATTATCACTTACATATTTTGCACTTGCATTGATGTCATCAATTAATTCCTTTTTGTCTAAAAATTTCGTGGGAATTTCATAAAGGAGATACAGGTCACCGTTCTTATCAAGACCGATCTTTGACTGGTCCATCTCATAGTTTAGTTCAAGGATGTGCTTAAAGCCATCTTTACCTTTCTTTTCAGTAACACTCGCAATATATGTAGAGATAACAACCAAATTTTTATCTAATATTACAGAGACATCTATCTCATCTTTGCCTTCTCCGACAAATGGCACTACCCATAAATTTGTTGAAACCTCTTTGCATTTAAACTCCTCTTTAAGGTATTTATCAATAGTGTCGTGAAGATTTTGGGACACATCAATTCTGGTTGATGGCTCCTTCACTTCTACAGCGTTTGGCATACTCTCACCTTCTGGCACGGGTGGTTTTTTTACCTCTTCTGCTAATGATGAAAGAGCTAAGAATAAAGATAAAAAAACTATAATGAGAATTGTTGTTATTTTCATAACTCTCCTGCTTTCTAAACTTATTTTAAGATAACAGTTATAAAAGTGATATAAAAATTTTGACGTTCTTTTATTCTCACTTGACTTGGAATAATATAAACATTATCATCAAAAGATATTTACAATTTTTATATTTTAAGAAGATGGAGGATTTATGTTAGGTGAAGATAGATTGATGAAGATTATAGATAGGGCATTATCGTATTCAATGAGCGACCAGTTAGAAGTGATAATATATAGTGACACTTTAGCCCTGACCAGGTATTCCAACTCTTATATACATCAAAATGTCTCCTTCTCAAGCACATCAATATCTGTAAGGGCAGTTGAGGGCAAAAGGTGGGGTATTGCCTCAACTGACGACCTTTCAGATAATGGTGTTAAAATTGCTGTAAACAAAGCAAAGGAGATAGCCCTCTCAATGGAGGAAAATCCTGACTTTGAATCGCTTCCCAAACCACAGGAATACAAGAAAGTCAATGTTTATAAAGAGGAAACAGGAAATCAATCGCCAAGACAGAGAGCAGAGAAGGTGAAAGAAATTATCTCTGAAGTGGAGAAAGGTGGATTTAAGGCGGCTGGTTCATATAAAATTGAGACAGGTGAAATAGCAATAGGCAATTCACTTGGTGTTAGATGTTACCACCCGTTTTCAAAGACGAATGTTATTGTTGTTTCAATATCAGACACTTCAGAGGGTTATTCTGAGGCGTCTTCACTTACTCCATCTAGAATTGACCATGTAAAAGTTGCATCGCAGTCAGCAGATACCTGTGGGAATTCCCAGAAACCGGCAGACATTGAGCCATGTGAATATGATGTCTTTCTCGCACCTGATGCTCTTTCTGGACTTATGAACTGGATGTCGTTTGTCGTCTTTTCAGGAAGGATGGTCTTTGAGGGAAGGTCATGTTTATCAGGTAAGATGGGTGAGAAAGTGATGGGGGATAATGTAACCATTGTAGATGATGGTCTTTCTGGTGATAACTTTGCATTTCCATTTGATTTTGAGGGCGTTCCAAGACAGCGTCTTGTTCTCATAGATAAGGGAGTTGCCAAATCCGCCTGTTATGACACGATTTACGCGAAGAAGATGGGGATTAAGTCAACAGGGCATGCGCTCCCGAGGGGTGATGAGATAGATGCTATACCGTTTCATCTTCAAATGCCACCTGGAGATTCTGACAGGGATAAGATGATTTCAATGATTGATAAAGGACTTTATGTATCTAACTTCCATTATATAAATGGCTTGATTGACCCGAGGAATGCTGTCTTTACAGGAATGACACGATACGGTCTCTTCTATATTGAAGACGGAAAAATGAAAAATCCTGTTAAGAACCTGAGATTTACTGAGTCAATGCTCAAGGCGTTCTCAAGTGTAGTCGCTATATCAAAAGAGAGAAAACTTGTGTCGCATCCCTATATTTCTGTCGCTGGTTTTATACTGCCGTCAATAGTAATCAAGGACTTCAAGTTTACGAGCAAGACAGAGCATTAGGTTGGATTTTAATAAGAATTTAATAAAATAATAGAATATATGAAGGTTAATACTAATAAAAAGTTATCAATTGAGAATTTAGAGGCAAAGCCATTAAAAGATGGCTCTGTAATATTAAATAAAGAAAAGATTAATAAGATTTTAAGCGAATTAGAAATATTAAATGATATGAACTCTATTAAAATGAAAATAGTTTTTTTAAGGGATATTATCAATTATCGTAATAAGGACAAAGAAGGAATATTAAATATTGATGTTAATGGGGATACAATATCTTTGCGTAAAGATGTATTTATTTCAGAATTAGAACAAATGTTGAAATCACTCACTATTGATAGAATAAAATATTTTATAAAAAGATTGAAAAAGGGTATAGGTGGGATTAAAACAAATAAAATTAATGATATAAATCTTCTTCTTTGGAAAGAATATGATGAAATTATTACTGATAGTTTATGGGTTTTAGATAAAAGAGATACTTCGGGTGCTCATCTGGGTTGGTATTGGGGAAATTTTATTCCACAAATTCCACATCAATTGATGATACGATTTACAAAGAAACGTGATTGGGTTTTGGATACTTTTGTAGGTAGTGGAACAACTTTAATAGAGTGTAGAAGATTAGGAAGGAATGGAATAGGAATAGAATTAAACCCTGAAGTAGCAAAAAAGGCCAAAGAATTAATTGAAAAGGAAATAAATAAAAATAATGTTATAACAGAAGTAATTATTAGTGATAGTAGAACTACCGATTTAAAAGAGATATTAAATAAATATAGTATAGAAAAAGTACAGTTTATTATTATGCATCCTCCTTATTATGATATTATTAAATTTTCAGACGATAAGCGAGATCTTTCAAATTCAGTTAATATTGATGAATTCTTAAAAATGTTCGGTGAAGTTATAGATAATGTAATTCCTTTTCTTGAAGATGGACGATATTTTGCTTTAGTTATTGGTGATAAATATTCAAAAGGTGAGTGGATACCTTTAGGATTTTACTGTATGCAAGAGGTCTTAAAAAGAGGATACTTGTTGAAAGGTATAATAGTTAAAAACTTTGAAGAAACAAGAGCAAAAAGAAATCAAAGAGAACTTTGGCGTTATCGTGCTTTAGTAGGTGGATTTTATGTTTTTAAGCACGAATACATCTTATTATTTAAAAAATAAATTATTTCCATTAAGGAGGTCAAAATGGCAACAACGCATGTATTTATAGTTGATATTAATACTTTTAAGTATCACCTTGAATATTTATTCGCAGGCACAGGTGCTAAAGAAGAATATATTGATTTTAACAATTCTTCTACAAGTAAATTACATCATAATAAAGAAAATAATCTTGTAGGAATGATAGCTGATGCTTGTAGAGTAAGAAAAGGTGATTATATTATTTTTTATTTACAACAAAATTATTCTCAAAAAGTATATGAAGGAAAATTCTATGGTATTTTCAGAGTTAAAGATGACCTTTCATTTCTTGATAACAATTACAAAGGACAATTTCTTAAGAAAGAGTTAAAAAAATCTTTGACTTTTAGGACTTTAATTGAGCCATACGAAGTATATCCTAAAGGTGTAACTGAATGGGAGGCTTTGGATGAAATAAAACATATTCATTCTCCCTACCAAATGCTTTGGAGTTTAATTTATAGGAAACTTAAAGCAAATAGAGGAAACACAATGATTACAATATATGAAACTGAAAGACTTTTCAAATTAATAAGGGATAAAAATAAGAAGAAAACATTAAATTGTAATGGCTTTACTTTTAATATTGATTCACAAGAAATAAAAAGCTCTCAGCCATCTTCATATATAGGAAGAAAGGAACAAATAAATTTACTACCGCGCCTTTTAGGAAAATATAAAGCAAACAAATCTTTCGAAATTCATTTACAAACATATTTAACACAAAATCTTGGTAGGGATACAAATAAAAGTTTAGATAAGACTTTACTTAAAGAAAATAATTTTGAATGGTTGGGTAATGAAGTATATTGTGGTGTTGGAATGCAAAAAATAGATATTGTATTATCAATTCCAATTAGTGAGAATAAAAGGATAGTTATACCTATTGAATTAAAATCTATATATGCATCTCCAGATAATATTATACAAATACAGCGTTATGTTGATTGGCTTGAACAATATTATATTCCAAATAGAATTAGTGATATACAACCAGTATTGATATCATTAGAAATAAAAAATAAAAATGACAATTATTTTAAAGCAGTTATAAATAGTTTTAACAAATTTAATAAAAAGAACCCTAATTGTTTGCCCATAAAATTTATTGAATTTAAGTTAGAGAAAGATAATTCTATAATTTTTGAACAAATAAATTATTAATAATTTAATATTGCTTGCTTATAATATAATTTTATATATCTTATTTTATAAATAAACATTACAGGAGGTTTATATATGTTAGCGATAAAGGGTGGAACTATCTACACTATCACAAATGGTATTATTAAAGATGGTGTCATCTTGATTGAGGACAAGATGATTAAAGCGGTTGGCAAGGATATAGAGATTCCCAAGGGGTGTGATGTCTATAATGCGAAGGGCAAAGTCATAATGCCCGGTTTCATTGACGCTCACACTCACCTTGGCAACTTCAATGAGGCGACAGGTCCCGTTGGCTATGATGGCAATGAGATGACAAACCCTGTTACACCGCAGGTAAGGGCAAAGGATAGCATCTGGCCGCAGGACATGGCATTTGATGATGCTAGGTCAGGAGGTGTCTCCTGTGCCTGCGTCCTTCCTGGAAGTGGCAATGTCATTGGCGGAACGGGCGTTGTAGTGAAGACATACGGGGATAGTATTGATGATATGGTTGTGATGGATGACTGCGGTATGAAGGTTGCGTTCGGTGAGAACCCGAAGGGCGTCTATTCAGAGCAGAAGAAGATGCCGACGACGAGGATGGGCAATGCTGCTGTCCTGAGGGAAGCACTGATAAAGGTGAAGACCTATATTGCTAAAAAGAAAAAAGGCGAAGAGGAACCCGACAAGGCACCAGACACCGACCTTGCGATGGAGGCATTAATACCTTTAATTCAGAAGAGAATACCACTGAGGGCACACGCACATAGAACCGATGATATTCTGACTGCGATAAGAATTGCTAAAGAGTTTGATGTAAAGATATACATAGAACACTGCACAGAAGGTCATCTTATAGTTGAACATCTTAAGAAGAACAAAGTCCCGGCAATCGTAGGACCATCCTTTGGACATAGAAGCAAGGTTGAACTGAGGGAATTATCATTCAAGACAGCGGGCATTCTTGATAAGGCGGGCGTGCCTGTCTGCCTTATGACGGACCATCCTGTAATACCTTTAAGGTTTCTTGTGCTTATGTGCGGAATCGCTGTGAGCGAGGGTATGGACGAGGCAAGCGCGCTTGAGGCGATAACGATAAGGCCAGCAAAACTTCTTGGCATTGACAAAATGGTCGGCTCAATTGAGGTTGGAAAGGATGCGGATATAAGCGTCTGGGACAGACATCCATTTGACGCTCGGGCAAAACTTGAGTGCTTCTGGATTGATGGAAAGAAGGTTCATCCGAAGGCGAGTTAGAATTTTATTTTTAGTTATAAGGGAGGGATTATGAGAATTTTTAGATGTTTAATTTTAATATCAATGGTTTTTCTTATCTTATCTTTCTGTTCTTCGGATAATGGGGGTGGTCTAAAGAGCATGCGTGGGGTCTTCGTAGGTGCTTCAATTACCGAGGCGTGGGACTTCAATCACTACTTCTCTGGCTACGACTTCAAAAAGGTAATTCACTATGACTGGAAGAAGAGCGATGTGTGGGATGAGATTGAGAACCACGACCCCGATATTGTTGTGGTGAAGGAATGTGCTGCTTACTTCTATACCGATGGAAACACACCATTGAATGAATACTACACCGAGATGGAGAATATGGTTGCATTAATTAAAGGAGCGGGTTCTGTTCCGGTTCTTGCTACCACCATACCGGTTGATGTTGGTCAGGGTGACTGCACAAAGGCGCAATTGGACGATATTATTGAGTTCAACAACTGGGTGAGGAACTATTGCTCAAATCATAGTATCACATGCATGGACTATTATGAGCAGATTGCGGATAATGACGGCGAACTGCCTACCGACTGCCACGATGGAGATGGGCTTCACCCCAACTCACACGGCTATGATATCCTTAGCCAGATTGTTATACCCACCCTTGAGGCATGTATTAAGTGATAAAGTAGATTACACAGGTTGGAAATTATAGGGGGGGCAGATAAATATACCGCTCCCTTTTATGTTCTATTTAAATATCAATAACGAATGTAATTTATTTTTTCCTTCATTAATACTTTATAAATACATTGTCAAATCATATTATTTTATTGTATGCCAGATAAGACAACAAACACCATCACTGACATTATCTCCCTCGTCAGAAAGCACCATCCCGGGGTAAACACTGGTATAATTAAAAAAGCATATGACATCGCTTTGAGGTGGCATGGCGATGCATTGCGTAAGAGCGGGAGACCATATATTGACCATCCGCTCTCTGTTGCATATATTCTCTCCCAGCACAGAATGGATGCGACGACAATATCTGCGGGGCTTCTCCACGATATTCTGGAAGATACAGATATAGCGCCTGATGAGATATCTCAGGTGGTCGGATGCGAGGTCTGCGAACTTGTTGAAGGTGTCACCAAACTCAAAAATGTGCCTGCAAGCCAGGAATTGAGCGAGGTTATGAACCTCAGGCGACTTCTCTTCGCGATGGCAAAAGACCTCCGCGTGGTCATTATCAAACTCTCAGACCGTCTTGACAACCTGAGGGACCTTGATGCCCTTGATGATGAGGCGAAAACGCGTATTGCCCGCGAGACCGCAGATATCTATATTCCAATTGCGAGCCGTCTCGGGATGGGCATTATGCGATTTGAGATGGAAGACCTCGTTCTCCGATATATTAACCCCGATGTCTATTTTGACATAGCGAAGAAAATTGCAATGAAGAGAGAGATGCGTGAGAGGGAGACGAGAAAGATAGCAAATGAGATATTATCAATTCTCACAAAAAATGAATTAGAATTCAAAGTTTCTGGAAGACCAAAACACATAGCGAGCATCTATAATAAGATGAGAGAGGGTAAGACCTTTGATGAGATACATGACCTCATTGGAATAAGGATTGTAGTAAAGACAGTTGCTGACTGCTATCAGGGGCTTGGTATAATACACTCAAGATATAAACCCATTCCCGGGAGGTTCAGGGACTATATCGCACTTCCAAAACAGAATGGTTATCAGTCGCTTCACACAACTGTTATAGACGAGAAGGGCAGGAAGATAGAACTCCAGATAAGGACGGAGGCAATGCACAGGGCTTCTGAGGTTGGAATTGCCGCACACTGGAGGTATAAAACAGGTGAAAAGCCGATATTCAAGGACAAAGAGCATCTCTCATTCATAGACAGGATTCTTGAGTGGCAGGCAGACCTTACCCAGCCGGAAGAGATAATGGAGCAGTTGAGACATAGTTTATTTGAAGATGAGGTCTTTGTCTTCACACCAAAGGGTGAGGTGAAACCTCTTCCTATCGGTGCGTCGCCGCTTGACTTTGCATTTTCTGTTCATTCGGATATAGGTATGAAGGCGGTAGGTGCAAAGGTAAATGGAAAGATGGTGCCATTTGACTACAAACTGAAGACGGGTGATGTTGTGGAGGTGCTGACATCGTTGCATCAGAAGCCGTCAAGGGACTGGCTTGGATTTATAGTATCCTCAAAAGCAAAGGCGAAACTCAGGCAGTATTTCAGGGAACTTGACAGGGACTTTTATATTGAAAAGGGAAGGAAGGCATTTGTGGGGGAGACAAAGAGGTTTGGACTATCAGATGAGAAGGTCTCTGAAGTTGTCAGGGATGTTATGAGAGAGTATGGTTTTGATGATGAGGAAGAACTTTATATTTCTATTGGCGAGGGTCAGATAAAGTCGCGGAGGGTGTTAAAGCAGGTAATTGGTGAATACCATGAAGAGGCGAGGAGGAGAAAGCATCTGTCGTCAGTCCTGATGGTGAAACTTGATGGTGTGCGTGATGTTGACTTTCACATTGCGGGATGCTGTCTGCCATCGCCACCTGATGATATAGTAGGTTACATCACATTGGGAAAGGGCATAAGCATTCACAGGGCAAACTGCCCGTCATTGAGGAGCAGAAATAAGGAGAGGGTGATGAGAGCGCAGTGGGCAGGCGGAGTAAAAGTAGAGGTGAGCAAGATTAATATAACAGCGGAGAACAGGGCTGGCATTCTCGCTCAGATAAGCGATTTACTTGATAGAAACGGTATTAATATTTTAAAGCACCTGGGGAGGTCAAGCCCTGATGGTAAAAAAACGAACCTTTATCTTATTGTCTCCTATGATAAGGGTATTTCAAAAAATGAATTGATTGATGATATAGGTAAGTTAAATGGTGTTCTATCTGTTAGAATCTCATAGATTTATGGCAAAATTTTATATAATCTATAATGATAGGTGGATTTTGAAGGAGTTATGATATGAGAATATTTATAATCTTATTATCATTTTTGATATTCGCACAGTTTCTATTGGCGGAAGACATCATTTTCAGTGAGGGGACGTTCTGGCAATACAGGGTAAGTGATGAGGAATCTAATGGTCCCGACTTTGAGGTTACAGATAGTTATGATTATACTGTAATTGTCACAAAGGTTGGCACGCTGAGTGATTTTAAGAATATTTCTATAGATTTCCCGAAGACAGTGGTGAAGATTTCACAGGTTAAAATATATGATGAGGATGGTAACTTATTTGACAGTGGTTTCTTCACACTTGATAGTGATGGTTCAATATGGATGTTCAATACTTATGGTTATGGCTGGATGGTATATAAGAGTGGTTTATCTGTCGGTTACACATGGAAGGCAGAGATGCAGGAGGGTGTTATAAGCACATTCATCTGTAAGGGCTATGAGGATGTTAAGACACAGGCAGGTTCTTTTGAGAATGTAATGAAGATAGTTTCAAAATTTGAAGGTGATGAAGAGGGGAAGATAACATACTGGGTAGCAAAAGGCATAGGTATGGTGAGGAGCGTGAGTAGTGATGGTTATGAGACACAAATAACAGAACTTGTGAAATATGGGAAAAGATGATTTTTATTTATATAGATATTATTTTTAAGATTATATTAAATACTAAATGTATTAATTTAAATATAAAGAATTAAGGGACTATCTCAATAATTCCCCTCGGCGCTTCAAGAACCTCGCCTATTATCTCCGCCTCGGGAAAGCCGTTCTCCCTTATTTTATTTAAGAGTTTTTCTGCCCTCTCTTTAGAGATGCTTATCAAAAGCCCACCGCTTGTCTCCGGAGAGTGCAGTAAATCTATCGTTTCCTTCGGTATGCCATCTGATGTATGCTCAAACGGTTCGCAAAACTCAGCATTCTTGTAAAGCCCTTCCGGCAGAAAGCCCATCTTTGCAAACTCTACTGCCTCGGGAAAGTATGGCACCCTGCCTGCATACAACCTGATTCCGACCATACTTGCCCTCGCCATCTCCTGAGCATGCGCTATAAGACCAAAGCCGGTTATGTCGGTCGCAGAAGAGGCGCCCTCTTCAACCATATACTTCGCCGGTTCCTTATTCAGTTTGAGCATAATCTCTGTCATTCTTTCAACCGTCTCTTTTTCTACCTCCCCTGCTTTCAATGCTGTGCTTATTATTCCTATGCCAACGGGCTTAGTCAGAATCAAACGGTCGCCCGGCTTTGCTGTGGAGTTGCGGACAATTTTATCCGGTGCTACATCGCCAAAGACAGCAAGCCCGAACTTGACCTCCTCATCCTCAATTGTATGCCCGCCAACTATAGGACAGTGGGCTTCACTGCACTTGTTGATCGCCCCCTGGATGATAGTCGTCAGTATGCTCGGGTCAAGGCGCTTTGACGGAAAGCCAGCAATTGACAGGGCAAAGAGCGGAACAGCCCCCATTGCGTATATGTCAGAAAGTGAGTTTGTTGCGGTAACCTGCCCAAAAAGGTATGGGTCATCCACAATAGGTGTGAAGAAGTCAACGCTTGCGGCGATAGCCCTTCTATCGTCAAGCAGGAAGACCCCCGCATCGTCAGATGTCTTCGGACCTACTAAAACCCGCCTGTCATCCGGCAGTTTGAGTGTCCTGAGCACCATATCAAGGGTGCCCGCAGACATCTTTGATGCTCAGCCAGCCGCCTTCACGCCCTCTGTAAGTTTTACATCTGTCTCGCCACTCATTGTATATTGATATTAGGAATAAAAAATATCACTGTCAATAGATTTGATATATTATAAATATTTCTCTGCAATGCAAAATAATCGCTTGACAGGTTGTGAAAATGTGGTATATTTTGCAATACAGAATGTGCAATGCACAATAAATCGTGTAAGATAAATGAGGTGATTAAATATGGTAGAGGAAGAGTTAGTTGTAGTAAAGAAGTATTCAAATAGACGCCTTTACGATACAAAGAGGGGAAGGTGGATAAATCTTTTTGACCTCGGGAAGATGATAAAAGATGGTGTCAACATACAGGTAGTGGAACACGAGACAGGTGACGATATAACGATTACGACATTAATTCAGGTTATACTTGATGAATTAAAGGATAGACGGGTTGCTCTTTCGGCCGCATATCTTCTCCATCAGATATTCAGGCGTGGAGGTGATACAATAGAAATTGCAGTTGAGAAGTCACTTATGGGAGGGGCTGAGGTTCTCGGGATAATGCCTGATGATGCTGAGAAGATAATGAAGATATTTGTGGAGAAGGGTAAGATTGAGGCGGATATGGCTGAAAGCATTATCTCTGAATATAAAAAGAGATACAGGAAATATTGTGATGAACTGAAAGATGAGGTTGAGATGATGGTAAAGGAGACAATTTTGTCTTTAGGGCTTCCAACAAAAGATGACATAGAAGAGATTAGCCGGGAGGTAAGAGAGATAAAGGATATGCTGTCAAAGGACAAAACTGGAGAGTAAATTTTATAAGGAGTGAGAGTATGAAGAAGGGGTTGATAGTTTTATCTGTTATAGTTGTCTTGATTGTTGTTCTTGTGTTTGTGCGACTTAATGCGAGAAATTCTGAGAAGAGCGTTAAGGAAGAGTTGCCACCTTCGGTTGAGGTCGCATCAGTTAAATTAATGGACTATATTGAACATTATACTGGCTTTGGGACAGTTCTTGCAGAAGACCAGGTTCCGGTGCTACCAAAGGCATCGGGCAAGTTGATAAGATTTACTGCATCTGAAGGTCAATATGTATATGAAGGGCAGATAATCGCTCTTGTTGACAGAGATATACCAGGTCTTGAGTTCAAATCGCTCAAGGTTGATGCGCCAGCATCTGGGATTATCTCCCAGACAATGGTTGACCCGGGTGGCGCTGTCTCTCCGTCGCAGCCAATGGCGATGCTGATTTCATCTCGTCGTGTGAAAATGCTACTCACTGTCTCAGAAAAGGATTTTGGCAAACTCAAGGTTGGCCAGAATGCTATCGTATCTCTTGATGCCTTTCCAGGTGAAGATATAAGCGGTAGGATAAAGAAGATAAGCCCGACTGCCAATCCATTGTCTCATACATTTGAGGTTGAGGTCTCTATTGATAATAAGGATGGTAGTGTAAAAAATGGTATGTTCGGTAAGACAGTAATTAGGACATCAGAACCTAAGAAGATGCTCTTCATTCCAGTAGATGCTCTTGTGAAGAGGTCAGTAGAGGGGGTAGAAAAATATAGTGTCTTTGTTGTTGAGAACGGCACAGCGAAGGAGAAGAACATTGAGATTGGGATTACTGATTTTAACAGGGCTCAGGTTCTATCAGGACTTTCAGAGGGTGAGAGTGTTGTGGTTAAAGGTTTAACGACAATAAAGAGTGGTATAAATGTTAAGGTTGTTGGCGAGATGAAGTGGGGTGAATAGATATGAAGATTGCGGACTTCTCAGTAAATAGACCTGTTGCGACACTTATGCTCACATTGATTATTATAGTTGTTGGTATATATGGCTTTATACAATTGAGGATAGACCTTCTCCCCAAGATTGAGTATCCAACCCTCACAATCATCACTAACTATGAAGGCGTTGCCCCCGAAGAGATAGAAAAACTTATTACAAATCCAATTGAGGAGGCGGTTAGCACAGTCCCCGATGTGAAGGAAGTAAAGTCAGATTCCACTATGGGGACTTCAACTGTGACAGTTGAGTTCTCATGGGGAAAAGACATCGGTGAAGCGGCAAACGACATAAGGGATAGATTGAATAGAATAGTTCAATATCTACCAGAGGATGCAGACCAGCCACTTATTCTAAAGTTCAATATCAATGAGATGCCTACTATGATATTCACAATTTACAGTGAAGAAAACAGGGACATCTATGAGGTAGAAAAGTATGCAAAAGATGTCATCAAGCCATTCTTTGAACATATAGATGGTGTTGCGCGGGTAATGGTTATAGGTGCCTGGCCTAAGGAGTTTAAGGTTCTTATTGACAGGGATAAGTTATATGGCTATGGCATTCCATATGAGCAACTTATGCAAAAGATTGCCTATGAGAATGTCAATGTCTCGGGTGGCTTTATAGAGAGGGGTTATAAAGAGCTTTCGGTAAGGTCTCTGGGTGAGTTCACAACCGCAGAGGAGTTAAAAAGTTTGATTGTAGGAAGTTCCCCTGATGGAAGGATAATATATTTATCAGATGTTGCGGATGTGAGAGAGGGACCGATGGAGGAGAGGGGTTTTGGTAGATTAGAGGGGAAGAGGGGAATTGCGATTATAATATCCAAACAGGGTGATGCAAATACTGTTGAAGTAGCAAGTAAGATTAAAGAATCAATTCCAGTATTAAAGACAAAATTGCCTGATGATATAAAAATGGTTCTTTCTATTGATATGTCATCGGCAATAGTGAAGTCAATAAGGAATACTGCATGGGCAGCGTTAGAAGGTGCAATCCTTGCTTTTATAATCGTCTTCTTGTTTCTAAGAAATATTCGGCCGACATTTATAGTGAGTATTGCTATTCCAACATCTCTTATGGCTGCCTTTTCATTGCTTTACTTCAGAAACATGACATTGAATGTAATAACCCTTGGTGGACTCACTATTGCTTTAGGGAGGCTGGTTGATGACGCCATTGTCGTTACAGAGAACACATTCAGGCATCTCAGTATAGGTGAGGACAGACACACTTCTGCAAAGAAGGGCGCAAATGAGGTTGGTATGGCGATAACATCTTCAACAATTGTTACCATCGCCGTCTTCTTTCCGCTCATATTTGTATCGGGTGTAACCGGTGAACTGTTTAGACCTTTCAGTTATGCCGTTATAGCAGCGATGCTCGCATCACTATTTGTAGCACTCACAATCGTTCCTATGCTCTCATCAAAGGTTCTTTCAAAGTTTGCTGGTGCAGAGAAAGAGAAGGGCTTATACTATCGCTTCAGGGAGTGGTATGGGAGGGTCCTCAGTTGGGCGTTAAACCATAAGTGGAAGGTTCTTATCGTTTCAATGGCAATATTCTTTGCAAGTTTACTTTTACTCATACCAATGGGCAAAGAGTTTATGCCTGAAATGGCAGAAGATTACTCATATGTTATGTTAGAACTTCCACCAGGCACAGGGCTTAAGACAACAGGAACTGCAATAGAAGAGATAGAAAAAAAGGTGATGAAAGACCCCGATGTCAATACACTCTTTGATTTTTACGGTGAATCTACAAGTGGAGGTGGAGGGTCGCGAATGGGTGAATCGGGTGCAAATGGGGGCTTTCTTGTCATATCTATGAAGCCAAGAAGTGAACGAACATCATCTTTTGGAGATTTTCATAAAAGGTTAAGAGAATTTGCGAATGATATACCAGACCTTAGGTTGGAGATTATGACTATGAGTTCTGTTGTTGCTATGGGCGGTCTTAGACCGATTGATATAAATATTACAGGATTAGATTTGAAAGAGTTAGAAGATATAAGTAAAGAGGTAGAAGGTATCTTAAAGGAGACGGATGGTATTGTTGATATTGATAACTCAATGAAGAAGGGTGTGCCTGAACTACACATAAGATATAACAGGGAGAAGTTATCAAGGTATGGTCTGACGGTTGGTCAGGTAGCAAATCTTGTTAGGATGGCTCTTGAGGGAAAGGTTGTAAGTAGAATTCATAAAGAAGGTGAAGAGTTTGATGTGAGGTTGAGATTTCTTGAGGAGAATAGAAAGACGATAGAAGATGTTGAGAATATTCCAATACATTCACCGCTTGGCTTTAATTTCTTACTGAAGGATGTTGCGACAATAGAAGAGGCAAGTGGACCACAGAAGATAAGTCACATTAATCAGCGAAGGATGGGAGAGATTAGCGCATCACTGCAAAATAAAAGCCTTGGTGAAGCTGCTAAAGAGTTGAAGCAGAAGATAAAGTCAGTTGAGTCAAATTTGCCCGCTGGCTATCTTGTTGAGTTTGGTGGGCAGTATGAGAAGATGACTGAGACATTCAAGAATCTATTCTTTGTCGTTATATTCGCTATGCTTATTATCTATATGATTATGGCAGCACAGTTTGAATCGCTTGTTCATCCACTTGTGATAATGTTTTCAATTCCATTTGCTTTCACAGGCGCTTTTATCTCGCTTTACATCACAGGTATGACACTGAATATAGAATCATTCATAGGACTGATATTCCTTGTTGGTATAGTAGTAACAAATGCGATAGTTCTGGTTGCCTTTGTGAATCAATTAAGAAGAGAAAAGGATTACAATATTGATAAGGCGCTTGTGGAGGCGGGGAAGGTTCGTCTTCGCCCAATACTTATGACAGCGTTTGCCACTATCTTTGCTATGATACCTATGGCGCTTGCTTTAAGGGAAGGTCAGGAAATGGAGCAGGGGATGGCAATTGCTGTAATCGGAGGGCTTTTCACATCTACGATACTTACGCTTATCATAGTTCCAATTGTATATAAGATATTAGAAGGTTGGTCAGTGAGGTTTAAGAAGAGAGCAGTAAAGGCGCTTCATGGTGAAGAGTAAGTTTACAATAATAGTTATAAATTGATTGTTTTACAGGAGGATTAGATGAATACAGGGAGAGTTATATCATATTCATTTATTTTGCTTTTAGTCGCATATACATTGACATTTGCGGTTGAACTTACAATTGGTGAGTGTATAGATATGGCATTATCTACCGATGAGACGCTGTCTTCTTACTATAGCGACCTTGAGTCAACACATGGTCAGGTAATATCTGCAAGGGGTGGTTTCTTTCCACAACTTAATGTCTCCTCATCATATACACGCTTAAAAGATATTCCAATGGTAACAATGCCTGGAGACCTTATAGGACAGCCAGGAACAGAGATAAGAATACCAATGGGAACGAGCGAGAACTTTGATTTCAAGACGCAATTAATTCAGCCATTATATGCAGGCGGAAGAATATGGAGCGGGTATAAGATGTCAAAGGCGGGCGAGAGTGCTATGGATTACAATGTTCGCGAGTATAAGAATACGCTTGTCTTCAATGTAAGGAAGCAATATCTTTCGCTCTTATTGACAGATTCATTAATAAATGTAACCAAGGAGTCAATAGGACTTGCTGAGGAGCATTATAAGGTAGCGGAGGAGCGTTATAATGTTGGTTATACGTCAAAGTTTGAGAAGCTACGGGCGGAGGTCAGCGTGACAAATTTGAAGAGCAGTTCGACAAACCTTGAGAATACAAGGAAGGTGCAGGAGGAAGCACTAAGACAGGCACTGAACCTTGACCCAGCAGAACCAATAATTCTCAAAGATGAGATGGAGTATATGCCTTTTGATATGACAATTGATGATTGTAAAGATAAAGCGCTAAACCAGAGACCTGCAATACTTGCCGTCAATGAGACAGAGGAGTTAATGAGGCGAAAGATTTCTCTTGCAAGGGCTAACTACTTTCCTATGATTTCCGTGATAGGTGGCTATGACCTGGCATCTACAGATTTCAATGATAGGAGCGATTGGCAGGATAACTGGTCTGTTACACTTTCGCTGTCATGGACACCATTTGATGGTTTTATTACTCATGGTGAGTCAATAACAGCCCATGCTGACTACAAGTCAATTAAGTTCAAGAAGAGTGCTATGAAAGAGGGTGTAGAAGTCGAGGTTGAGGGGCTTTACCAGAAACTTGAGAGTGCAAAGGATAATTTATCTGCACAGGAGAGCAACATTGGTCTTGCGAGTGAGGGTGTTAAGATAGCGGAAGCACAGTATGAGGTCGGACTTTCTACCAACCTTGATGTTCTTGATGCACAACTTGCACTCCACCAGGCGAAACTCGGTTACTATCAGGCGCTTTATGACTACCTGACATCGCTTTATGACATGAAGCGGGCTATGGGTGAGATGTAGGATATTTGTTATTAATGAAAATATTTTTATTTTGGTATAATAGTATATATGAAATATCGTGTTTTAATTGAACAAGACGAGGATGGAATTTTTGTAGTAGAATGTCCAGCACTACCGGGTTGTATATCACAGGGAAGGACATATGATGAAGCACTCATCAATATAAAAGATGCTATTGAGGGTTATCTATTTAGTTTAGAAAAACACAGTGAACCAATACCACCATCAATAAATGAGGCAATTATAGAGGTTTGATTAATATTTGGTTAAACTTCCGATAGTTTCTGGAGATAAATTAGTTAAAGCATTAAGAAATTTTGGTTATGAATTTGACCATCAAACAGGCAGTCATATAATTTTAAGAAATAAAAGACCACCATATCGTCGTCTGTCAGTTCCAAAACATGATGAAATTGCAAAAGGGACATTAAGATCTATACTCCGTCAATCAGGTATAACCAGAGAGGAATTGATAAAAAATCTTTAATTACTAATTTAAGAATAATAAATGATTTTTAATTGTATATAAGTATAAAATGGATTTTGATTGTAGGAACTTTTTGTGTTTTAGGAATTATTGTTATATATTAGAGGTTGTCAAAGTTTTATATATAGATTTATAAAGTATTATGTCTGATAAAATTATTTACGAAGAATTTGGTATAGATAGATACAATGACCTTATAAACCTGTTTGAAAGGTCTGATATACCTTATAAACCAAAAGGTAGAGATTCAAGAGTAGAAATAAAAAAGCAGATTAAAAGTGAATATGCAAGTTTCATTGGTGCTTTTGACGGAGACAGGATGGTTGGTTTTATCCTCGCTACATTTGACTCACGCAAGGGCTGGATAAATCGACTCTGTGTTCTTCCTGAATACAGAGACGGTAGAGGAATAGCATTGAATCTTATAAAAAGAGCAGAATCATTCCTCGGGGATTTGGGAACAGGGATAGTGGCTGTTTTCATAGAAGAACATAACAGACCGTCAATCAATCTTTTCAGAAGAATGGGGTATGAATTACATAGAGATATGATATATCTCACAAAGAGGGATGAGGGTTGGTAGAGAGAATTTATCTGTTTACAAGGTAATTGATTATAGATGCACATTCTTTAAGTAAATCTATTATTTTTAATATTACAATATCTACTTGACGGTTTTCCTTATGGTTAGTATTATTTCAATATAGTAGGAGGATTATTATGAAATGTAGCGCATGTGGTGCTGATATAGAAGAAGGTGCAAAATTCTGCACAAAATGTGGTGCACCTGTCATCAAGCATGAGGAAATTGCTGGAGGTGAGAGTTCTTCTTCAACAGAGGGTGAAACTAAAGAACCACCAGAAGAAACAGTAAAGAAGGCAGAGTCCAAAGTTGGAGAGATGAAGGAAGAGGGACCAAAGGAAGTGACAACTGAGAAAAGTGAGGAGGGTAAAGAAGCTGAACCGGTTGACAGGACCGCTGAGAAGATAGAAAAGGCGACAGTTGAACCAAAGAAAGAGGAGACGGTTCAGAAGACAACTACTTCACAGATTTCTTCACCCGAGAAGGAGAAGAAAAGCCATACGGGTGCGATTGCTGCTGTGCTGGTTATCCTGCTTTTTATAATTATCAGTGCTATCGGGTATTACTTTCTATATTACCTGCCATCTCAATCGATTTACAGCGACAAGTTTCAAGAATTCGACACATCTACTTGGAGTATCATGGAGAAGGGGCAGAATTTTATGGTGAAGGTGCAGGACGGTTCACTTGTTATCAGGAATGGTGCTATATATCTAAATAGGAATCTGGGTTCTGATTATACCATTGAGTGTGGCATTAATATTGTTGGTGTGGGAGATAAAAATGGTTCAGGTGGGGTCATATTCAGGGGAGGACCAGCAGGTATGTATGTATTGAAAGTATCACCAGACACTGACCTGATAACGCTTACCAAACAACCGGGAAATGATATCACTAATAAGAATTTAAGTATTGAGAAGGGTAAATGGTATCTGGTTGCCATAAAGGTGGAGGGTGAGAATATCGGTTGTTTTTTAAATAAAAAGCAGATAATCGGTGTTCGCGATGTTGGGTTTGCCAAGGGTGGATGCGGTCTTAGAGCAGATAATGCGACTGTTTTATTTCAGGATTTTGTAGTGAAGTAGCAAAATTATAATAGGAGGTTTTTATGTATCCAGTTCTATTCCGGATAACAGAACAGATAACGATAAGGTCTTATGGAATAATGCTCGCCATTGCCTTCTTCGTAGGGATATTTATAGCAAGAAGGTTTGCAAGGAAAGATGGTGTAAAACCATCGCTGATTACAGACCTTTCGTTCTGGATAATACTTGCAACGATTGTCGGTGGTCGACTTCTCTATGTCTTTATGAACCTAAAAGAATACTTAAAACACCCGATTGATATTGTCCGAATATGGCAGGGTGGTCTTATATTCTACGGGGGATTCTTTCTTTCTATACTTGTCGCTATATGGTATTTCAAGAGAAACAAAATTAATGCATGGAAGGGTCTTGATATTCTCGCGCCATCTGCTGCGATAGGTTATTCAATAGCGAGAATTGGTTGCTTTCTCAACGGTTGTTGCTATGGAAAGCCGACTGAATGCTTTCTTGGAATAAAATTTCCCCTTTCGTCATCAGCAGGAATATTTAATGTAGGTATGAAAATTCACCCGACGCAGTTATATGCAATGTTAGCCAATATCGTTATATTCTTAATACTCTGGTTCTGTTACCCGAGGAAAAAATTTAATGGTCAGATATTCTGGTCATATATATTCATGTATTCAATTTATAGATTCCTAATAGAATTAATCAGAGGTGATAAATCGCCGCTTGCCTTCGGTCTTACTGCTATACAATTCATAACTATCTTTCTATTTATATCTTCAATACTCGGTTATCTTGAACTGAGGAGGAGGGCTTCTGCTTGAAATATACTACTATCTCAGAGCTTTCTGAGAATGCTGGTAAGGAAGTAATAATAAGAGGGTGGATGTTTAATAAGCGTTCGTCAGGGTCTATATGTTTCATTCAATTAAGAGATGGCACAGGCAGGGTTCAGGGTGTGGCTGTCAAAGGTGAGGTTGATGACGGTGTGTTTGAACTGGCAGAACGTCTTACAATTGAGTCATCTGTTGAGGTAACAGGGTTTGTCAGAGAAGATAAGCGTGCACCGGGTGGTTATGAACTCACAGTCAAAGGCATCAAGGCGATTCAAATTGCAGATGAGGACTACCCTATACAGAAGAAGGAGCATGGGGTTGACTTTCTCCTGACAAACAGACATCTGTGGTTAAGGAGCGAGAGACAGATAAATATACTCAGGATAAGAGCATATGTAATGAGAAAGTCCTGTGATTTCTTTGATGAGAGGGGCTTTATCAAAGTTGATACACCAATACTCACACCTTCGTCCTGTGAGGGAACTACCGAATTGTTTGAGACCGACTACTTTGGTGAGAAAGTGTATCTTGCTCAGAGTGGACAGTTATATAACGAGGCGATAATTATGGCTTTTGGAAAGACATACTGCTTTGGACCAACCTTTAGAGCGGAGAAATCCAAGACAAGAAGGCACTGTATGGAATTCTGGATGCTGGAACCAGAAATGGCATTCTATGGTCTTGATGAGAATATGGCTCTTCAGGAGGAGTATATATCATACCTGATAGGACAGGTATTAAAGCAGCAAAAAAAAGAACTTGAACTTCTTGAGAGGGATGTATCTCCACTTGAGAGGGTGAAACCGCCGTTTCCAAGAATAACATACAGAGAGGCGATAGAGAGGTTAAAGTCATCTGGAGTTGCGATAGAGTTTGGTGATGTGCTGGGTGCGGATGAGGAGACAGAGCTATCAGGTCAGTTTGACAGACCATTCTTTGTTCATCACTTCCCGGCAAAACAGAAGGCGTTTTATATGAAGAGGGATCCCGATGATGAGATGCTCTCTCTTTCAGTTGACCTTCTGGCGCCCGAGGGCTATGGCGAGATAATCGGTGGAGGTGTGAGAGAGGACAATATTGAGCTCCTGCGTCAGAGGATGAAAGAGGAGGGACTATCTGAAGAGCCATTCAGATGGTATCTGGACTTAAGGCGGTATGGTTCTGTTCCACACTCTGGCTTTGGTCTTGGCATTGAGAGGACGTTGATGTGGATATGCTCGCTTCATCATATAAGGGAGGCATTGCCATTTCCGCGTCTTCTTGGCAGGGTTTATCCCTGAATTTATCGGTATGATATTAAATATAGTATAAATATAAAAAAAGGAGGTTAATAATGTTAAGGAAGATAACTTTTTAATTTTTGTTATCACGATTTCATTTTTCTTGATGTGTGGAATAATTTAATATACTTTTTAATGAATGATAATTTCTAATTTTATTTATTTCTTTGATAGGAGGTTGAAGGATGTTAAAAAGATTGTCTTTTATATTTTATATTTTCATTTTTTCTTTCATATTAACATGTGGTGAAGAGAGTAATAATTATCCACCGAATCAACCAGGCAATCCAAATCCTTCTGATGGTGAGACAGGGGTTCATTTAGGTGTAGTGCTTAACTGGGACTGTTCAGATAAAGACAATAATAAACTGAAGTATGATATATATTTTGGGACATCATATAATCCACCTCTTGTTGCAAGCGGTATCACTGAGAATTATTATGACCCTGGAGGCGACCTTTCAAAGAACACTAAGTATTACTGGAAGGTAGTGGCAAGTGATGGTAAATATGAGACAGAGGGATCACTATGGAGTTTTACAACAGGTGGTGGAGAGTTGATATGGAGATATAAGACAGATAATTATGTGGTTTCTTCTCCATATGTTATAGATGGCAGAGTATATATTGGTAGTGATGATTTTTATATCTATTGTCTTTCTGCAGATGATGGTTCACTTATATGGGAGTATCAGACAGGCAGTTATGTAGAATCTTCTCCGTGTGTAGTAGATGGAAGGGTATTTATAGGAAGCGATGATAATTATATATACTGCCTGTCGGCAAGTGATGGCTCATTGATATGGAGATGTGCACTAAGTGGTCAGGTTTACTCATCACCATTTGTAGAGGAAGGAAAAGTATATATTGGATGTGATGATGGCTTTGTTTACTGTTTATCAGCAAGCGATGGTTCAGGAATATGGGTAAAAAGGGTAGGTGGAGCTGTAAGGTCATCACCGTATGTATTTGACAGTAAGGTATATATTGGAGATTATGGTGGTTACGTCTTTTGCCTTTCAGCAAATGATGGTTCAATTATATGGAGATTTAATTCATATTCATCTGTGCATTCATCGCCCTATGTGATAGACGAAAGAGTATATATAGGTAGTTCGAATTTTTATACATACTGTTTATTGGCTGGGGATGGCTCTATTATATGGAACTATATGACAGGTGGTCAGGTTTACTCATCACCATTTGTAGATGGAGAGAAGGTATATATTGGAAGTGATGATGGTTATATCTACTGTTTCTCATCGGATAATGGTTCACTGATATGGAAGTTTATGACAGGCGGTTATGTGGAATCTTCTCCTTATGTAATTAATAATCTGGTGTATGTTGGAACTAATGATGGATGCATATACTGTCTGTCGGCAGATAGTGGTGATATAATATGGAAGTATAAAACAGATGGTAAAGTTCGCTCATCACCATATGTAATAAATAACAGGGTATATGTTGGAAGTGATGATGGTTATATATACTGTCTTTCAGCAGAGACAGATGAATTATTAAATAGTTGGGATTTTACAGTGAATAATAAAATAGATGAGATTAATATGAAATCTACAAATAATAATTCTAAGATTGATAATGAATCATCTAAAAAGATATTGGAGTAATTTATGATTATTTAATTGTTAAATGGAGAATTATTTACTTTTTTCTGAAATGGTGATGTTTAGTTTTATATGTTCTGTTAGTTAGGAGGTTGAGGATGTTAAAGAGATTATCTATCATAGTTTATATTTTCGTTTTCTTATTCATATTTAGATGTGGTGAAGAAAATATAAATCATCCACCTAATCAACCGGGCAATCCAAATCCTTCTGATGGTGAGACGGGGGTTAACCTGGAAGTGGTGCTTGCCTGGGATTGTTCAGATATAGACAGTAATACACTGAAGTATGATGTATATTTTGGGACAACATATAATCCACCACTTTTTGCAAGTGGCATCAGTGAGAGTTATTTTGACCCTGAGGTTGAACTTTTTAAGAACACAAAGTATTACTGGAAGATAGTGGCAAGTGATGGTGAATATGAGACAGAGGGATTACTATGGAGTTTCACGACAGGTGAAGAAATCGGTGGTGGTGGAAATCTAATCTGGAAATATCCGACAGGTGCTTATGTGGACTCTTCTCCATATGTTGTTGATGGCAGAGTATATGTGGGGAGCACAGATAAATATATCTACTGCCTTTCTGCAGATAGTGGGTTCTTGATATGGAGATATTTAACTGGGGATTGGGTATGGTCAAACCCCACTGTGATAAATGGTAGGGTGTTCATTGGGGGTCTGGACCATTGTATATATTGTCTATCAGCAGATAATGGTTCTTTAATATGGAAATATTCTGCTAATGCTGCTGTGGTTTCTTCACCTCGAGTAGTTAATGGCAGAGTGTATATTGCAAGTGATGATTATTATATATATTGTCTTTCTGCAGATAACGGTTCTCTTATATGGAGATATATGACTAATGATTGTGTAGATTCCTCTCCATTTGTAATAGATGGCAGAGTATATGTGGGTAGCGATGATTGTTATATTTACTGTTTATCTGCTGATAATGGTTCATTGATATGGAACTATCCAACAAGTGGTGGAGTACTTTCCTCTCCGTTTGTGGTGAATGGCAAAGTGTATGTGGGGAGTAGGGATAGTTATATCTACTGTCTTTCTGCAGATGATGGTTCGTTAATGTGGAGGTATAAGACAGATGGTTATGTTTACTCTTCTCCTTATGTTGTTAATGGCAGGGTTTATGTTGGTAGTTATGATAACTATGTATATTGTCTGTCAGCAGATGATGGTTCAGTGATATGGAAATATAAAACAGAATTAAATATATGGTCTTCACCATATGTGGCAGATGATATGGTATATATAGGAGGTATAGATGGTTTTATCTACTGCATATCAGCAAATGATGGCTCCTTAATATGGAGATATAAAACAGCTCATGATATAGATTCCTCTCCATATGTTTCAAATGGTAGAGTATATATTGGAAGTGCTGATTGCTTTATATACTGTATTTCTGCTGGAAGAAAGGAATCGTTAAATAGTTGGAATTTTACAATTAATAGTAATAAGAAAGAAGAAATTAATATGAATTCTACAAATCATGATTCTAAGGTTAATAAAGAATCATCTAAATGGATATTAAAATAATATATATTTATTTAAATGTTAAAAAGGGGGTATTACCTTTTTGTTTTTATTGAGAAGATAAGATAAAATATTTTGTGCTATAATATATTTAAGGGTTAAGAGATGTTAAAAGGAATTTTACTTTTAACGGTGCTTATAATTCTTTCACTCATTATAACTTGTAGTGAAGAATTAGTTAGTAATGGAATAGGACCTGATGGTGGAACAGTTTCAGGGGAGGGGGTTACTTTAACGATTCCACCGGGTGCATTAATAGAGACCCATGAATTTTCATTTGAAAAATGGTTTGATTATCATAATTTGCCATCCTGTTATAAAGATATTTCAAGCAGAGCAGTTCTGATAAATCCAACACGACTTATTTTTAGAAAACCAGTATCAATAGAGATGACATACAATAATGAAGACATCTGGCAATCAGACCCCAAAAGGTTGCTTCTCCTTGGTTATGACCAGATAAATAATGATTATATTCTATTGGGCAATTATATAGAGGGTGTAAATGATTTTAAGATTGAAGGTAATTATCCATTTGTCTGCTCTGTTGTTCTGGCTGAATTTGCAGGTGATTGGTATCAGAGTCCTTCATTATTAGATACATCTTTTTGTAATTATCAAAATGTCAACTTATGTAACAATAACTTTAAAGTTTATATTATCAAGTGTTCAGTTTATAACGATAAAGGTCCAGTATCTGGTGTAGAATTGAGATGGGGTTTGAGACCTTATGAGTATACGCCCTTTGGCTATGGACCTGATGTAGAAATATTCTCTGACGGTTGGACATATAAAGGTTCAAATAACTGGGATGATTGGAAGTTCAATTTATTTATAACAGATGAAAATGGAAATGCTGATTGTGTTATTGTAGTTCCATCAAATGGTAATTCAGTTCCTTCAAATAATGAAGATATATTTTATGCTTTACAAATATGGCAAGATGGTAAAAAATATATGTCAGTAAATTACCATATTCTGTGGAATGACAATCACTGGGAACCATCAAGCCAAAAACTTTATTTACCTGCATTAGATGACAGAGATTATTTGTGGGGCAATGAAAATAACTCACCAGATCAACCGAGCAACCCTAATCCTCCCAATGGCGCTTTGGATATCAATTTATTTGCTATTTTATCCTGGGATTGTTCAGACAAGGATAATGACACACTTAAATATGATGTATATTTTGGAACATCAAAAAATCCCCCTCTTGTTAAAAGTGGTATAACTAAAAGGTCTTATTACCCGTCTGTTAACCTAACAAAAAATACAAAATATTACTGGAAAATAGTAGCAAGTGATGGTAAATCAAAAACAAATGGTCCTCTTTGGAGTTTCATAACAGGTGAAGGAATTGGAAATGGTGGAAATCTAATATGGAAATATAGCACAGGTTATTATATATACTCATCACCATTTGTAATAGATAATAGGGTTTTTATTGGAAGTGATGATAGTTATGTATATTGTCTTTCAGAAAATAGTGGCTCGCTTATCTGGAAGTATAAAACAGGGGATTGGGTGGTCTCTTCACCATATGTAGTTAATAATAGAGTTTATGTTGGAAGCTCAGATTATTATATATACTGCCTTTCAGAAAGTAATGGTTCACTAATTTGGAAATATGAGACAGGTGGTGAGGTATGGTCCTCTCCATATGTAGTGGATGGTAGGGTATATATTGGAAGTTTTGATAATTATATATATTGTGTTTCAGAGATTAATGGCTCTTTAATATGGAGATATAAGACAGATGCTTATGTATTCTCTACACCCTATGTATTAGATGGAAGGGTCTATATCGGAGGCGATGATAATAATGTTTATTGCCTTTCAGAAAATGATGGCACACTGATATGGAAATATAGAGCAGATAGTTGTGTTTTATCTTCTCCGTTTGTAATAAATGATAGGGTATATATAGGAAGTGATGATTACTATATTAATTGTCTTTCTGCGAGTGATGGTTCATTAGTATGGAAATATAAAACAGGTGACCTTGTTTATTCTTCCCCTTATGTGATAAATGGCAGGGTATATGTTGGAAGTGGTGATAACTACATATATTGTGTTTCAGAAAGTGATGGTTCATTGATATGGAGATATAAGACAGATGGGTATGTATTCTCCTCTCCTTATGTAATAGGTGGCAGGGTATATGTCGGCAGTGCTGATGGGTACTTATATTGCCTTTCAGAGATTGACGGAGCTTTGATATGGAGGTATTATACAGGTATTATCATATTCTCTTCTCCTTATGTAATAGACAGCAAAGTATTTATTGGAAGTCAGGATGACAGCATATACTGCCTTTCATCTGGAACCAAGGGGATATTTAATTAATAGGTTTTTAAAACTTCTTATAAAGGGACAAAACCTGTCAGAAATCTGATAAGTTAAATTCTAAAATATTTGATGGACATCTAAATAAGTAGTGGATTGAAATATATTTGTTTCAAATTATGAGGAGTTAATCCCCATTAATTTTTTATAATAAGTTTTTTACAATTTTTCTAATCTGATATTAGAATTAAAATATTATATATGATCTGGAATATCATAGCCATTGTTGTTATTTCATTATCTGTGCTTTTCAGTGGGATGTTTGCCTCTGCTGAGACAGCACTATTCTCTCTTCCCTGGTTCAGAGTGATATCTCTCAGGGAAAAGTCAGGAAGGGGCAGATTAGTTGAGAAACTTCGTTCAAATCCACAGCGTCTCATACTTGATATTATAATCGGTGATTTCTTATTACTTGTTTTTGTCTCGGTCACTCTTTCATCTGTCATACGAAACACAATCGGAGAAAAATATTCTCTTCTGTATATGTTTGGTTTTTCAATTCTTCTTGTCATTATTGGTGAGTTAATCCCAAAGGGTCTTGCAATGAGAATGCCAGAGGAGGTGTCTCTTTTTCTCTCACCAACAATAAATGCCTTCTCACGATTTGCTATGCCATTAAGAGCGGTTTTGATGAGGATTTCAGAGGTTGTTATTCCAAAGGGTCTCTTCACAGAAATGGAAGGTGCCGAGATTGACCTGGGTAGAATAAACGATATGGTCGATGTGAGCGTGAAGCAGGGTTTTTTTGATAAAGCGGAGGGCTATCTTATTGGTGGTTTATTACGGTTGAAACAGACGAGTGTTGAGCAAATTATGAAGAGAAGAGGCGAGGTGACGTTAGTTTCTGCTAATGATTCTCTACAAAAGGTGAGGAAGGTTCTTGCAAAAGAAGGTTATTCAAGAATACCTGTATATAAAAATGACACTGTCAACATCGTTGGTTATATTCACTATATTGATATAGTAAGTCACATTGGTGATGAAAATAAAAAGATTAAAGAATTTATACACATACCTCTTTACATTCCAGAAAATACATGTGTATATGACCTGATGGAGAAGATGAGAAGTCAAAGATGTCATATTGCAGTGATTGTAAATGAATACGGTGAGGCAGTTGGTATTGTAACACTTGAAGATATTATGAATGAGTTTTTAAGAGATGTCGTAGTAGTTCAGGAGAGGGAGCAAATTAATTTTATTATGCTTGGACTGGGACAATTTTTTGTTGATGGTTCATTTCCATTGAGCGAGTTGGAAAATGTTATTGGTGTAAAGATAGAGAGTGATTATTCAAAGACGCTTGGGGGTTATATAATGGAATTGACGGGAAGGATTCCAGAGATTGGGGAGATAATAATGATAGATGGTTATGAGGCAGTTATTATAGATGCGGACAGAATGAAGATAGGAAGGGTGGTTTTAAGAAAGAGATGATTCAATTAATAATAGGTATTTTCTGTTTTCTATTTATAAGCGCCTTCCTTGAGATGGTGGAGATGGCTTGTGTTTTTTCAGATAAGGTTGAGTTAGAAAAAGAGAGAGAAAGGGGCTCAAGAAGGGCAGGGTTTGTTCTCTCATTTGTAAAAAGACCGGAGCGGCTTTTTACAATCACCCTTATCGGCTCTGATATAGCAATAGTTATTAGTTCGTTCTACTTGGAAAGAATAATGTCATCTCTTCTTCCCATCAGTATTGCCATTCCTGTTGCTACTGTTATTATGACTGTTCTGGTAGTCATGTTAGGGCAGATTCTTCCAAAGGGATTTGGAATGAGATATTCAATACCGGTTGCGATAAATACTTCATATTTTGTAAAAGTGCTATCATATATATTATTTCCGGTTATATTTATATCTGAGACAATATCTAAACAGATTGTCAGGTTGGCAATTAGAAGAGAGCCGAAGAATATATATATAAAAAGGGAGGAGATGAAAGTTCTAATCAATGCGAGAACTTTCAGTGGTCTTGATGAAAAGACAAGATTGATAATTAATAATATCTTTGACCTTTCCGAGTTTGACCTGAAAGTAAATTTAAAGTATATTGTTGAACAAAATACAATGGAGATAAGTAAAACTGTAGGGGATATGTTTGATAAATTAATGACCAAACCATCTGATAAGTTAATTATAACTGATGAGAAAGGAAGACCTATCGGCATAATCTATACAAAGGACTTATTAAAAGTTGAAAGCATTGACGAACCTATTAGCCACCTTGTCAGAGTTCCTCCTGTGATAAAGGAAAGCACGACAATGGAGGATGCACTCAAATTAATAAAGGGTTCGGGACTTGATTGTGCATTTGTTTTAAATAAAAGTGGTGATATTATTGGTTTTATTGATATTACTGATATTTACAGGATTGTTTTTGGTGAAATACCTGATGAGGTTGAGAGTAGAATTTTTGCATGAAATTGTATTTAGAAGGTAATATATTCTGTTATATTATATTGTATTCAGGAGGTTGATATGATTTCACTCAGTGGTGATTTAGAAACAATAGACCTTCCCGATGTCCTTATGATGATAAGCCAGTCATCAAAGACAGGCATCTTTACGATAAGAAGAGGGATGGAGGAAAAGAAACTCTGTTTTAGAAAAGGTATGCTGGTCTCTGCCTCATCAACCAATGATAATGAGAAATTGGGTGAGGTTATGCTTGAGACAGGGTTGATAACCAATGAAAAACTCCTTGAGGCAAGGAGAAAACAGACAGAGACAGAAGACCGCATAGGGAATATTCTTCTGACATCTGGTGATATTACTCAGGACAACCTTATTCAGGGGCTGAAGGCACAGGCATCCAAGATAATTATGAATCTTCTCAGCTGGTGGGGTGGTTATTTTACATTTGAGGAAGGTGAATTTCCTATTCCAAACAAACTTGTGGTCGGATTTGATTTAAAAAATATAATTATAGATGCAGCGGCGAGTGCAGATGAGTGGCTCAAGGTGAAAAGGAAGATAGTATCAACTGATGTTATACCACGGTTCAATGACGACCTGCCTGTTAGTTCGGACTCAGCAATTATCAGCAGGGTAGAGTGGGGTGTGTTTTCGCTTATTGATGGCAAGAAAACAGTAAAGGAGTTATGCTCGCTTTCTCCTTATGCTGATATGGAAACATGTAAGTTGTTGACAGACCTTGTGGAGAAAGGTCTTGTTATAATGCCTATGAGGAAGGGCGCAGAGGTGGGATGGGAGAATCAGTTAGAGAGAGCACAGATTGAGCCAATAGTAGAATTTTATAATGAGGTGTTTCGCCTGATTCATAGAAGGGCATTTGATATTGACAGGAAGAATGCACGGTTGGTCGTTGAAAAGGTGTTCGGGGAAGTGAAAATTGAGAATCCCTATGTATTTGAAGACCTTATTATGAAGGAAGATGGCTCTTTTGATTGTGGTATTGCCGTGCAGAACATTCTCAGAATTACCAGAACAAGGCGTGTTGAAGTTATTCAGAAGGCATTTAACAGTTTGATAAACAGTGCACTCACCCAATTTAAGGAATACTACGGTCAGAAGAAGGTTGATATCATAAAAAAGGAACTTCTAAACCTGATTGATTTTCTAATGCATAAAGAGAGTAGCATTCTATCCAGACTTGGTCTAAAGGAGGGGTTGAACTTTCTTATTGAGTCAATATAATCTGACAAACCAGGTTTTATTTATTATATTTATTGGATGATAATGGCTAAAAGAAAACTAAATCTTCGTGAGATGATAAAAAGGCAGGAGGTTCTTCTTGACCTTGGAAAGCAACTTGCACATATAAAAAATATTATCTTGCTCTTGAAAGAGATAGCAAATAGAACATCAGAATTGATGGAGGCAGAGAGAAGTTCTGTATTTCTCTATGATGAGGGCAGAGATGAGTTATGGTCAATTGTTGCGGAGGGGGAAGACCAGATTCGCTTCCCTGCAAGTTCAGGTATTGGTGGTTATGTATTTCGGACCGGTGAAATAGTGATAGAAGATGATGTTTATAATAATCCATTATTCAATAAGGAAATAGATAGAGAAACTGGTTATAGGACAAAATCAATGCTCTGTGTTCCACTTTACAATCAAAAGGGTAAAATGATGGGTGTATATCAGGTTATAAACAGGCATAATGGTTCATTTCAGAAAGACGATGTGGAGTTTTTATTGGCAATAGCAGGTCAGGTGTCTGTTGTCCTGCAGAACACAATATTGGTAGACAATATGAAGAGGATGTTTGAGAGTTTAGTTGATACATTGGCAGAGTCAATTGATATGCGTGATTCTCTTACCGCAGGGCATTCAAGAAGGGTGATGGAAATTACGATGAAGATAGTGGAGAAAATGGGGATTCCAAATGAGGAGAAAAGAAAGATAAAGTATGCCGCATATCTTCATGATTATGGCAAGATTATATTGAAAGATGCTATTCTTTTGAAAAAGGGACCTCTTACAAGTGAGGAACTTACAGATATAAGAAAGCACGTAGAATATACAAGACATATACTTGATAAGATAGAATTTGAGGATGACCTGAAAGATGTGCCAGAGATTGCCTCTCTCCATCATGAACGACTTGATGGAAGCGGTTATCCATTTGGACTTAAAGGTGATGAAATACCGATTGGCTCAAGGATTATTGCAGTTTCAGATATCTTTGATGCTCTGACAAGTAAAAGGCATTACAGAAACCCGCTTCCAATCAGGAAGGCATTTGAACATCTGATGAAGGAAAGTGGTGTAAAATTTGATTCAAAGGTAGTTGAAGCATTACGACAGGTTTTAGAAGAAGAGGGTTTATTATCATAATTGCTTTCATTTATCTCTGCTTGAAAAATAACTATTTTTGTAATATCTTTTGAGAAGATACTAATTCAGGAGGTAGATTGTGGGAGAAGTTAGTTCAATAAGGAATATTGCATTTGCTGGACATAGTTCGTCGGGAAAAACGACCCTTGTTGAAGGTATTTTATATCTTGCTGGTGCAAAGAAACGTCTTGGTAGAATAACAGACGGAAATACTACTACAGATTATCAATCAGATGAAGTATCAAGGGGAATATCTATATCTACTGCCCTCGCTTCGTTAAACTATAAAGATATAACTTTGAATATAATTGATAACCCTGGTTATCTTGACTTCCTCGGTGAACTCATTGCATCGGTAAGAGCGTCCGATGTTCTTATTGTTTTGATAGATGCTACAAGTGGTGTAGAGGTCGGGACAGAAAGAGCATTCCACTTTGCTAAAGAAGCAGGTGTTCCAGTTATTGTTTTTATAAATGGTCTTGATAAGGAGAGGGCTTCATTTGATGATGCTATAAAGTCGTTGAAAACATCATTTGAAGACAGGTTTGTTCTGGTGAATATACCAATTGGTGAAGCGGCAAATTTCAAGGGTGTTTGTGATGTGTTATCTATGAAGGCATCAATATCAGGGGGTGAGAAACCTCAGGTAGGCAAAATTCCTGATGATTTTGAAGGAAGTGTCAGAAAGGCAAGGGAAACATTGATGGAAGCAGTTTGTGAGATAACAGATGAACTGACAGAGAAGTTCCTTGAGGAGGGCGAGATTTCACAGGATGAATTGAAAAATGCCTTAAAAAAATCCATCACCAGTTCATTTATCATCCCTGTCTTCTGTGGTTCTGCATATAATCTCACAGGTGTGGATTTATTCCTGAACGCTATTATTGAATATTTACCTTCTCCCGAGGATAGAGGTGTGATAAAAGCGTCAGGCAAAGATGGTAGTGTGGTAGAAATAAAACCGAAAGATTCAGAAACATTACTTGTATATGTATTTAAGACATTAATTGACCCATATGCTGGTAAATTGTCTTTTATAAGGTTATTCAGTGGTAGAGTTGCAACAGATATGAGTATACTTGATTTCCAGAAAGATAGAAGTGGTAAAGTGGGAAGCATATTAAAGATATTCGGCAAGGAACAGACACCTTTGAGTGAATTAAAGGCAGGAGATATGGGTGCTCTTGCCAAGTTTGATATTGCCCAGTCAGGTGATTCTCTCACTAACACATCAAAGCCGATAAAGATAGAAGAACCAAAATTTCCTCCACCTGTTATGTTCTATGCTGTCAGTCCAAAGTCAAAAGCCGATGAAGATAAACTATCATCTGCTGTCGCAAGAATTCAGGAGGAAGACCTTTCATTCAAGGTTGAGAGAAATGCTGAGACAGGAGAGAACGTGTATAGTGGTATGGGTGAACTGCACCTTAATATTATGATAGAGAGGATGAAGGCAAGATATGGTGTGGAGGTTGATACAAAACTACCGAGGGTAACATTTAGAGAGACGATAAAGCGGTCGGCAAAAGCACAGGGTAGATACAAGAAGCAGACAGGTGGGAAAGGGCAGTATGGTGATGTGTGGCTTGAAATCCAGCCATTATCAAAAGGTGAGGGCTTTGTATTTGAAAATAAGATTGTCGGTGGTTCTGTGCCGTCAAGATACATTCCTGCTGTTGAAAAAGGCATTCGTGGTGTGATAGAGAAGGGTGTAATAGCCGGTTATCCAGTATGTGACATCAAAGCGATATTCTATGATGGTTCGTATCATTCAGTTGATTCATCTGACCTTGCTTTTCAAATTGCAGCGTCTATGGGATTCAAGAAAGCATTTGAGGAAGCAATGCCTACCATACTTGAGCCAATAATGGAGGTTGAGGTTGTAGTTCCTGATGAATTTATGGGAGATATAATGGGTGATATATCAGGAAAGCGAGGTAAGGTTCTGGGTATGGAACCATACGGGAAACTTCAGAAGATAAAAGCGCTTGCACCATTATCAGAGATGTTCAGATACTCAATTGAACTCCGTTCAATGACTCAGGGAAGAGGAACATTTACAATGAACTTCTCCCATTATGAGGAGGCACCACCTGATATCCAGAAAAAATTAATAGATGCATATGTGAAGGAGAAGGAAGAGGGAAGATAATATTTTCAATTATAAGAAAAAAAATTTCAACTATGAATTGGAATGATATTATAAAATTTGATTGTGTTTCGTATTTTTGTTAGTATTCGTAAAATGTGTTTAGGAGGTTATTTTATGAATAGAAGATTCATGTATGGTCTGATTTTAGCACCGATATTGCTGATGCTAACCATTCCTGCGATTTCTGGTGCGACAGGTCAGACATTGTATGGTCTCTCGGGATTACCACTAAGTTATTATGCCTTCGTTTTAGGACCAAGCTCTTCTTCTACATTCTTTGGAATGCATTTCTGGGAAGCCCCCTACAGAGGTCCCCAGAGCAATTACGCTCATATGTATTTTTCTGCACCAGGTGGTATCTCTGTTTCTGTCATCAATAGAATTGAAGTTGCTTTCTGTGCATCAATGGCATTTAAGAGAGTGAATAAATTTTATGTCAATGCTCCTATGCTTGACAACCATGCTCTATCTGAGATGGGACTTGGTGATTGGCGCTTCTCGGCAAAAGGACTAATCATAAAACAGGATAAGGCGAAGGTTGACCTCGGTGTTGTCTTCTTTATGGACCTGCCAATGGGTAGAGGTGACAGAACTCGTCTTAATACCAATATAGGCGATGACCAACTTAATAGAAGGGCACTAACTCAACTGACTGATAGTGAGTCGAGGTTCGGAGGAACTGGTGTTAAGAATTATAACTGGGCTATTATTGAAGCGATAACAAGGGGCTGGTATCCAGAAGGTGATTATAAAGGTTATTACAATAAGTTTGTGTTGACAGGCAACATCGGTTATGTCATCAGAACCGGGACTATTAATTATGCTGATGATATATCTCTTTATAAAATAGACCAAAATTTCCCGCTTGACTTTGACTATCTTAACGGACATATACTTACATCAAAGAGGGCTGACTACTTCCTATTTGGCGGTGGTGTTGAGGTAACACCAATAAGATCTTTAAGTTGCATATTTGATAATCAGATTAGGATGTATCAGGGTGTGCCTTCAGATTCTGTTCTAAATCCTAACAGGAATTCAGCAAGGACGTTTGAAATGCTTGCTGCAGTCAGAATAAACCATTTTGGTTTATATCATCTTACGTTGGGTTTTGGTAAGACATTTGGAAAATGGTCCGTAAATTATTCGACAGGGACGCTCACAAATCAGAACTACAATATTTATGTAACTGTTGGAACAGACCTTCCAACAAAAGAACTTGATACCGACCGTGATGGAGTTCCTGATGCAAAAGACCTCGCACCAAGAGACCCTGAAGACAAAGATGGCTTCCAGGACTGGGATGGTGTTCCTGACCCGGATAACGACAACGATGGCATTCCTGATATAAACGATGGTGCACCAAATGACCCTGAGGATATTGATGGCTGGGAAGACACTGATGGCGTGCCAGACCCGGATAACGATGGCGATGGCATTCCTGATATCAGAGATGCAGCACCTAATGACCCGGAGGACTTTGAGGGTTATGAGGATGAAGATGGTAAACCAGAAGGTGGATCTCCTGTAAAGAAACCAGAAGTAAAGAGAATGACCCTGAGGGGCTTAAACTTTAAGCCCAATACCGCAGAACTTCTTCCAGGTTCTTATCCATCACTTGATGAAGCAGCGAAGATTCTAAAGGACTTCCCGGATGTAACAGTTACAATTGAAGGTCATGCAGCGAATGTTGGAAGACCGGATGATGAACTTATGGTATCCCAGTTAAGGGCGGAGACAATAAAGAACATTCTTGCCAGTCGCTATGGAATTGACTCGTCAAGAATAAAGACGATTGGTTATGGTTCAACAGTGCCAATTGCGGACAACTCAACTGAGTCGGGAAGGTCAATGAACAGACGTATTGAGTTCGTCGTGAATGAGTAATTTGACTCTTTGATATACGAAGGGGAGGCATCACCGCCTCCTCATTTTATTATGAATTTTTTTGTTTTATAATCATTCACTAAATATTATCCTTTCTGATATGCAATCTATACTTCTTATAGTTGATAATACTTCCATGTTAAGTAATGGATTTAGGTGGGCTCTATCAAAATTGGGGCATAAAATTATCTATCTCAGTATTTTTGATAATACTGTAAATATAGATGGTAAAAGTGATAAGTTAGAAGATACAGGTTTTATTTCTATGCTCAAGAAATATAATGTCACCATTGCCATATTTATTCCTTCCATTCTTTCAGCAGAAGTTGAATTAAGAAATGATATAAACGATAGATTAAATCAGCTTATTAGGTTGATATTCAAAAATGGTGTGAACAGATTGATATTGCTCAGTTCTGTCTGGGCAAAGCCAGATGAACCAAAGGGAAGGCACCATTATTTATGGCGGATAGAAGAAACGGTAAGGTATCTGGATGTTGATATTAAAGTATTTCGGATACCGCTTGTATATGGCATTGAAGAAGATATTATTCATTCGCTTGTCAACGACAGTATAACGAGATTTCTAATGGTAGTTCCTGACTCACCTGAAACAGCGCTATTATTTATAGATGACCTTGCAGGTATAATATCAGGTGACATTCAATCAATTAGTGCAGTTCAAAGAGCTATGTATATTATTCCACCCGGGAGGACAAAAATGCAGGATATTGTAAGAAATTCAATGGCTTCTTCTACAAGAAAGGGCATTTTGTTGATTGTAAATGATATTTTCTATAGATTGCTTTCAAAGTTGTTTGATTTTAAGAAGAGGGGTATTTATATTAGAGTGAAAAAAGATTTTTTCAGAAATATAGAGATATCCTGGGATGGCTTTGATGATGGTTTTTCTTATAATTTTAAAGATGTTATTGATTATATAGATAAGGTTTCTGAAGTGAAAGTAAAGTGAGTGTTACGTATCTATGACTGATAAGGATTTGATAAGAGTAAGGTTCGCGCCATCGCCGACGGGCTTTCTTCATGTTGGTGGAGCGAGGACTGCCCTCTTTAATTACCTGTTTGCAAGACATAACAACGGCGAGTTCATCCTTCGTATAGAGGATACCGATAAAGAACGTTCAGATATTGAACTTGTGAGGGCAATTCTTGATGGTCTATCCTGGCTCGGTCTTACCTATGATGAGGGACCTGTTGTTGGTGGAAACTACTCACCATACTTTCAGTCGGAGCGAAAGGAAATATATAAGAAGCATATTGAGATATTGCGCGAGAAGGGTCACCTTTATCCCTGCTTCTGCTCACCTGAGGAACTGGAAGAGAGGAGGACTATTGCTCAGAGGGAGAGAAGGGCATATAAATATGAGAGAAGGTGCCTGAATCTTACGAGGGATGAGATTGATAGAAACATGGCAAGTGGGGTTCCTTATGCACTTCGCCTTTTTACGCAGGATGAGGGTGAGACAGAGTTTGATGATATTATCAGAGGGCATGTTTCATTCAAGAACATAGAGATTGATGACTTTATAGTTACGAGGTCAGATGGCTCACCGACATACAATTTCTGCGTGGTAGTTGATGACCACCTTATGGAGATAACGCATGTAATAAGAGGCGAGGACCACATTTCAAACACCCCTAAGCAGATATTGTTATATAAAGCATTCGGGTGGAAGATGCCACGATTTGCCCATGTCCCACTTATACATGGTCAGGACAGGAAGCGTCTATCCAAAAGGCATGGTGCGGTAAGCGTCTCAGCGTATAAAGATGATGGTATTCTTCCTGAGGCAATGTTCAATTTTCTTGCTTTGCTCGGCTGGTCAAGCGGTGATGATACAGAGATAATGTCAAGAGAGAATATAATAGGAAGGTTTACTATAGAGGCGGTATCAAGATCTCCAGCCATATTTGATACTGACAAACTTATATGGATGAATGGGCACTATATAAGGACAATTATTGATGAAGAGAGATTTATCTCACTCGCTGAGGAGGAACTTACAAAAGCAGTCATTGACCTTGAGTATTGGAGAGATAGAGAGGGTGATGACTGGGTCAGGCGTGTGATTCTTATTGAGCGGGAGAAGATGAAGAAGATGACAGACATTGTCAATCTTACAGAGGTTTTTTTCACTGATGAGATTAAATATGATGAGGACGCCATAAGCAAGTATCTATCAAAAGAGGAGACAGGTGAAATACTGAGAAAAGTATTAAGTGCGATAGAGGGGCTTGATGATAGTTCGTTCTATCCGTCGGACAGTAGCACTGCTCTGGGGTTTATTGAAGAGGCGATAAGGGCTATATCAGAGGTGATTGGCATTTCGCAAGGAAAGATAATACATCTTACAAGGTCGGCAGTTAGCGGGAGAACAAGTGGACCGGGTCTCTTTGAGATGATGTGGCTTCTTGGCAAGGAGGGGTGTGTAAAGAGATTAAAAACTGCTATTGATAGATTTTGTTAAATATCGTTGATAAAAAAATCAAGATTTCACCAAATTATTGACTATGTTTCTCTTTCTGATATTCAATATATGAATATATGACTAAATAGATTGTAAAGAGTATTACTGGAATAAGGATGAAGAAGAGAGCATAATCAGGTAATATTATTCCAAGCAGGCAGATAGCGCCTGAAATCTTGAATAATTTACCACCGATTTTATGGGTCTTATCCCAGACACTGTCGCTTGAGAGCGTCCATGGTGTTCTTATGCCAATAAACCAGTTTCGTTTAGCATTTTCTATAAGAATGCCGCATACAAAGAAAAGTATTCCAAAAGCGGGTGATATAAGCATGCTCATATTGAATCTTATTCCCAGATTCCAGAGGATAGTCAGAAGATAGATATATAGTAAGAAGAGAATTGTTATAACGATAAATATATCATAGAACTTTCTGAACTTCTCAATGTTTGCCTTCAGCGGGTCTATTTTTGGAATAAGAATAAAGAGCAGGAATAAGCCAGATGATATAAATGGCATTAAGAAGAGCCCCCAGAACTTGGGCATATAGTCATTGACTTCGCCTTTTATATTCCAGTGTGAAGCGAACATCTCTGGCATTTTCGTATAGAAATACCAACCAATGAGAAATGAGAAGAGAATTATTGCCAGTATTAGTATTTCGCTCTTTCTCATATTATAAAGAATTATATCAAATGTATTATTTTTCTATATCATACAGATATTCCACTTCATATAACTCATTCTTATTGTCTCTCATCACTGCATATACAAACCCCTTCTTTAATGAGAAAGCGCCTATCTCACCCTCTTTACTTAGGGCAATGAAGGTGCAGTGATAGTCGGGCAACTCTCTATGTCTTCTTGCTATCCGGACTATCGCCTCTATACAGGCATCCTGTGGACCTATCCCCCTCCTCATCAGTTCCACAATAAGATGGCTTCCGCATATCCTCATACACTCCTCGCCCCTGCCAGTAAAACCTGCACCCCCGAATTCATTGTCAATATAGAGACCAGCACCAATGATGGGTGAATCACCAACACGACCATGAATCTTATGGGCTGTTCCACTCGTTGAGCAGCCACCCGCAAAATCTCCATTCTTGTCTCTAACAATCATTGTGATAGTATCGTGAGATTTTTGACCAATTACCTTAATATCCTGCTTCACCTTAAGTTCAAGCCACTTCTCTTTTGCTTTCTTAGTGAGGAGGTCTTCCTTTATAAAGCCCTGTGAGATTGCAAATTTCTCCGCACCCTTACCCGCAAGCATTATATGACCTGTCTTATCCATCACCCTCCTCGCAACTGATATAGCGTGTCTGATATTCTGCATATAAGCAACCGCGCCACAGTTGCCATCTCCATCCATAATGCTGGCATCAAGTGTGATGAGTCCATTGTTATCTGGCAGGGCACCATAGCCAACGCTCATAACATCGGGGTCATCCTCAACAGCATTAATGCCCTTCTCAACCGCATCAAGGGCTGAACCGCCCTCCATTAGCACCTTCCATGCAACATCGTTTGCAGTAAGACCATGCTTCCAGGTGGATATTATGATGGGGAAATATTTCATTATTTATTTTAAGTTGTTATATTTATTAGACATTATATTAGGAATTAGAAATATATTTTAACAATTCAGTTCTTTCAAAATTTCTAATAATGTAATTCTTTTTCCGTTTTCATAAATAAATGTATAACCACTTTTGTTTTTTTTCTCTGCTTCAACAAGTTTGTAAAACATATCTTTATCTAAATTATACAATTTTAAAAAATCAGATTTTGTCTTATACGCACCACACCAACACTCAGTTGATGTTCCAAGTGAATGCAAAAAGGTCTTTGGTATTCCATTATTTTTTATAAAGGAATCAACATCTTCATTACTCCAATAAAAGATAGGACTTACAGATAGGCACTTGAAACTTGGGTGATACCAAATTGGAATGTATTGTTTTCTTATATATGATTCTGCAGCTCTTATACCATCGAAAACGACTTTTGGTTCTTTTATTCTTTCTAAATATTTAGCAATAGGTTTAATTTTTAATTCCCTACAGCACCACCTGTATTTGAAACTAGGAATTCCCCATTCTTTTACTAAAGTAAAATAATCTTTTTCAGGTCTAACTATCTTTAGTTTAACCTTTAGATATCTGCAAACCTTTTTTACATATTTAGTATTCTCAGGAAGCCCAGCTGTTGTATCAACATAAAGTGCAATTAAATTTCCATTGGATTCAAATACAAAATTCTTGAGATAGTAAAGTGTAGCCAGGCTATCTTTACCACCACTAAAAAGAACAAATGATTTTTTGTTTTCTAATAAATGCTTAATGTCACTTTCCTTGATAGTAACTTGGGTACGAACTATATTAGCTTTCTCTTGTTCAAGCTCACATACTTTCCTTACTTTACCCCACTTAATATGCAGAATGTAAAGAGGCTTCAAAGTTGGTCCTTTTATCCAATGCGTAACAACTGTTCCCCAATCTCCACACTTAGGACATCTAACCTTTAGTCCTTGCAACTTAGATCCTATAAAAGCCTCTTCTATTGGTAACCACCAATTTTTTTTGTTTGAGGTATTGTGATATTCTTTCATCATATTCTTGAGACAGTTTTTATAAATCTTTCGTTCCTTTTTATTAAATCAATCAAAGGCACAGGGGAAAAGAGCTTTTCACCATCAGGTATAGCACCTACACAACACGCTAAACCCTGATAAATTAAACTTTCCTCTATTAAAGAATAATCAAGTGTATACCCCATCTTATTGAAATAACACTGCACTATTGGATGCTTTTTGAGTCTAATTAATATCTCTGACACACCTACATAGTTTCTCCCTATCTTTCGCATAGCTTCATAGGATTTTACCGCGGTAAATACTATTTTTTCCATATTAAGGACATTCTTTTGCCAATTATTTATTTCTATAGTAATTTCTTTGTGGAAATCATCAATGGTAGGTAAACTTTTTAGTGAAATGTCACGAATTTTATTTAACAATTCACGAATTTCTAAATGGCGAAGAGTGAATGCTAATATAGATGTTTCAAGCATAGTTATAATCGTTGGTAATTCTATTGGTATAATCCTACATTCTCTATCAGGGTTAATTCTTATTGATCGCCAAGTGTCATGGTGCAATTTAGTGCAAACCAATATTACATAAATATCTGTTGGGCTTTTATTATTTCTGAAATTGGAATAATGTCTAGTGGCTTGTGAAAGCTCCCTCCTCCATTGATCACTGCTTATATCTCTAGTCGTTTCTATTAATAGATAATAATTATAACAGTAGGCGATTGTATCAGCCCCTCCACCTGGGGCATTACTCATTCTAATTTTACTTCCACGCCAAAATACATGATGAGGAATTTTAATTTCATTATTATCTGATGAAAAGAAAGGCAAATAAAGAATATGACTAAATGCTTCCGTAATAATCATTTCAAAATAGGCTGACTTCTTATTTCTAGGGCAAGTATTTAAATACTCTTGTAAACTCTTTAATCTGCTTAGAATTGTTCTTGCTGAAAACATAGGTAATTACATCATACATCGTGTTTTTTTAACCACTCTTCTACAATTCCCTTAACTAATTCCGCAGGTGTAATTCCCTTTGACCGTGAATGTTTTTTTAGTGCTCTATACGTATCATCATCAAAATCCATTATAAATAAGTTGAAACCCTTTTCATTTATAATTACTTTCCTTGCACCTTTGGCGTCAATATTAGTTCTTTTTATCAACCTTTTAATATCTCGTACATCTTTTGACAATGAACTTACCACTGCCTCAGCCGCGGCAATTTGTTTTGAGGTATCCCCTAAAGCAGCGATCTCCTTTGCGATATCGACGCTATCGATTTTTCTTTCAATGATTAATTTCTGTACTTCTTCAGGAAGCCTTAATACAGAAATGAATTGCCCAACCATTGAAGACGAAAGCCCTATCTTTTCAGCTACAGCTTTCTGGGATCCATACATTTTAATGAGATATTCAAAAGCTTTGGCAATAGTAACTAAATCTTCTTTCCTTTTTTTTCTTTGTGTGTTCCCAAACACAATAGCTAAAGCTGTAGTCTCACTATCAATAACTCTCATTCAATAAAATCTCTTTTCAAAAGCCACTCTTCAAGTGCCATTATTGCTATTTCTGCTTTTCCACTCTTGAATTGGTCACTTGCTATATCAAGTCCTTTAGCAATTCTTGGAGTTAAATTAAGCGTTATTGGTATTAATTCTTTTGCTTTTCTTACAAGCTTTGTAATCTCTTCTGCAGTTTTATCAAGGTTTTGTTCAGCTATTTCAATAATAATTAATCTTTTTTCGCTTCGGTTTTCTTCTTCTATCTTCTTTGCGATTTCAACAGCTTTTTTTTCATCAGTAATTTTTCTCACTATCCGCATTGCAGTAATTGCACCGAGCTTCCCTTCATCAACCATCTTTTTTATAGTATCCGGAACTGCTTCATATCCAACATAATTTCTTACTGTCTGTTCAGTCACACCTAAATGTCTTGCAACTTCATTATAAGAACCTCTGAATCTCTTTAACAATTCAATCGCAACTTGCATCTTATCTCTATAATTAAGTTCGAGACGATGTATATTCTCAGCAAAAGATTTTATAGTAGCTTCTGTTTCATCTTTAACAGTTGTTATTAAAGCGGGGATTTCCTCTAACTCCAACTTCTTGCATGCCAAATAACGCCTTTGACCTATAATCAATTCATATTTATTGTTCTTTTGAAAAACAACGACTGGTTGTTGAACTCCTATTTCCTTTATGCTTGCTGCAAGTTCGTCTATATTCTCTTCTGGATTGGAGTGCCTAACATTTGAAGAGCTTATTTCAATCTTATTCAATGGTATATATTCTAATCTCATTTTTTCCATGCCAATTACACTACCTAAAAATATGTTATATTAATATAATAATATATAAATCAAAAAATTATTAAAAAATTTAAATAATTATTCTTATTAATTACTACTTATATTCCTTCAGGGCATTGAAGAAGGCGGACCAGAATGGGTCAACTATAGGGTGCTTCAGTTCTCTTTCAACCTCTTCTTCAATCAGAACCATACCTTTCTTCCTGTCTGTGAGTTCACCAACAACGGATGATGATACACCTTTATTTTTCAGCACCTTTACTACCTCATCTGCTTTATGTGGTCTTGCAGATATGATAAGCGTTCCCTCACTTATTGAAGCATAGGGGTCAATCTTGAAGAATTCACAAATCTGGGGTATGCACTCCTCAACCACTATCTTCTCTTTCTCAATGCGAACGCCAAGGTTTGCTGCCTGTGCGAGTTCATATAGTCCACCCCATATACCGCACTCTGTTGCATCGTGCATAGCGCTCACGCCACTATCTCTGACCCCAACGCTGACTGCGGTCAGAGCATCCTCTACAACGCTCATCTTCCAGAATATATCTTCCGCCTTTTTACTGAATTCCTCACCAAACTCTCTTTTTATTATATCTGGAAACATCGTTGAGAATATGCCAACTGCCTCAATTGCCGGTCCCTTTGTTATGATAATCTTATCACCTGCTCTTGCGAATTTAGGAGTAACATATTCATCTTTCTCTCCTACGCTTAACACTGTTGCTCCACCTACCATTGGGTAATTGCAGTTCTCATATCTTGCTGTATGCCCGCATATAATTGATACACCGAAGTGCTCGCATTCTTTGTGGATTATCTCCCAGATGGTTTCTAAATGTTCTTTTGTTAAATCCATTGGAAGGTTCAGGTCTATCGCGAGGTATCTTGGTGGAAGCCCGCTCGTCACTGCATCGGACATAAGAATGTGTATTGCGAACCATGCGGACCTCTCCCACCCATATTCAGGCACGATAAATACAGGGTCAGTCGTCATCGCTACAGCTTTGTCACCAATTTCAACAATGCCGACATCAACGCCGTGTTGTGGTCCAACAATAATTTTATCGCTCTTCGCACCAAGACGGGGGTATATGAGTTCATTAAATATCTCGGGAGAAATCTTTCCAATATCTGGAAGTTCTGCCATAAAACCTCCTATAAACTAAGTTTCAAACTCTTTTCTATATATTCTTGCTATATTACAAATATTATTCACTACCTCTATAGGGTCCGTGCCGACAAGATAGAAAAGGTCCTCTTTTCCAACAGCACCGAACTCATATAAAAGTTCTGGTATCTTTCCACCAGTAATTTTGAGCATCTTTGCTACTTTCCATGGTGCAGATGCATTTTCAGTATCTTTTATTTCATCTGGCTCATCACTTCTATCTATCGGGCAGACAGTCCAGTTCTTCTCTATTGCATGTTTTTCAATGAATTGAATTATTGCAGGTGAGCAGGCGAAGTTTATACCCGACCTTACTTTCGGGTCTATCTTTATTATCTCAATGATGAGCCGTGCCATATGACTGGTGGCACCAAACTTTGGTTTTCCAGAAGCAAAAGGTCTTCCATTTATGATTGTAATGCGACCCTCTATTCCAAGGACATCATCGGGGCTTATCGCATTCTCTTTTGCATATACAAGATTTGACCTGACCTCTGGAATAAGATATGCGAACTCGGGACATTCCTCGAGGTGTTCTACTGCTATTATTATCTTTCCATATAGTAATGCTAATTCTACTTCTTTCATAAAACCATAAATCATTAAAAAGATTTAATGAATAAGTATCATGTATTATCTAGGACTTTCTATATTGTAAATATATTAGCAATTACTGAGATTTTCATCAACTGGTAATGTTAAGAAAATAAATACGAGGTTATAGTAATATAATTTATTGAATCCTTATTATATATAAGATTATTCTTCCAAAGTGTGGGACAAGGAAAATTTCACCATTTTGGTTGCAGAAAATATTTGTTGGTCTTATTGTTGCCTGCTCCTGTGAGAATGGTGAGAGGTCTATTGATTTAATGAAATCACCATCTGATGTGAAAAACTGAATTCTATTGACATCACCCATCTCTGATGAGACTATCACAGGTTTTCCATCGTCACCGGTTATTCTTTCCCACTTTGGGTAATATGCAATCGCTGATATTCCACTGAACATGCCTTCTTGAATACCAAATGTTCCAAAGAAGGAAATAACCTCATCGTTTTCAGAAAAGTGGATAATATTGCTATTTATCGCATCAAGTATGAGATAACCACCCTCGCCATCAGGACATATATCTATAGGGTCCGGTCTGTGAAGCAGGTCAGAACCTACCTCCTGTGGGATGTTCATTTCCCTTATGAATTTGCCCATCCTGTCAAACCTCTGGATCCTTCTATTTATTCTCTCTACAACCACAACCTCATCCTTCTCTGTTATTAAAAGTGCATAGGGCAGGTTGAAACAGCCCTTACCCATACCTGGAAGGGGTTTTCCTTCCTCATCTATAGTTGCTGATATTGTGATAATTGAACCACCAAGATTGTCAAATGCCTTAATAGCGTGGTTTCCAGAGTCGGTTATCCATATCCAGCCCTCTCTATCAACATTTATTGATGTTGGTTCCATCATTGCATCAGACACGCCTTCACCCTTCTTTCCAAAGACATTCAGTAGTTCACCGGTTTTATTGAATATAGCAACCTTGCTCTGAAGTGAATCAAGGAGATATATATTTCCATCGGGTGTTATGTAAACATCCCTGATATGCGACTGACCGCTTAATTTATCTGAGAGCAGAAGCGGTTTTACATCTGTTCTGATAGTCCTGTATTTTGGTTGTGTCTGCACAGCTTTCTCTTCGATTCTGACTTTTTCTTCCTTGTGTTCTTTATATTCCTCCTTTGTCTCTCTTATTTCAGAGAAGGAAATGACCCTGTCTCTACCACTTTCTTTCGCTGAATAGAGTGCTCTGTCTGATGCCTTAAGTAGTTTAAATGCATCAGAACCATCTTTTGGAAAGACAGCAATTCCCATGCTCACTGTAACTTTCAGGTTCTCACCTTTTTCAAGTGTAATCTTCAAACTTGATATGTATGAGCGAATCTCTTCTGCCATCTTGAAAGCATCGTCCTCCGTATATCCTGGAAGTATCACGGTGAGTTCCTCACCACCATAGCGTGATACTGTGCCCTTCTTGTCTGTCAGTGCTTTTAACACCATTGAAATTTTTTCAAGGACAAGGTCTCCCACGGGGTGACCGTAGGTATCATTTATCTTCTTGAAGTGGTCTATATCTATCATAAGAAGCGAGAACTTTTTATTACTGCTCTTTGAATTTATTACCTCCATCTCAAGTTGAGAATCAAAATATCCCCTTGAGTAGAGACCTGTCAGAGCATCTCTCTTCGTCGCTTCTTTATTTACCGCTTCCTGGAGGAGGTCTCTGAACATAAGCAGTGTATCTGAATCCTTGCGCGGGAGTGCATTTGCCTCAAGATTATAGATGTCAAGCGTGTGAGAGACCCTGTTATTAATTAATGTAACTGGCAGAGAGAATATTGGTGTAGCATTTTCGTATTCATCCTTAAACTGTGGCGACCTCGCAATTATCTTTTTAGAAAGTGTGAAGTCAACCTCTGATACAGCGATTCCCCGGCAGTTTGTGTATTTCTCAATATTAGATAAAATTGCATCAACGACCTTCGTGAAGTCAAAGTCAAAGTTTATCATATTGAGTAACTCATTTATAACCGCAGATGTCCTTGTCCAGGATGCAAGGTCTGTATGTGATTCATATAGCATATTAAATATTATATCAGAAGGTTTTCTCTAGTTGGCAAGCATTTTATAAAGTCAGCTTACCAAATCTTATTTATGAACCTTTGTTTTTATTGGTAGAACTATTGTAAATTCTGTGCCCTGCTTTTTCTTTGATACTACCCTTATCTTACCATTATGAAGGTCTTCCACTATTCTCTTAACAAGCGAAAGACCAAGACCCCAGCTGTATTTCTTTGTTGTAAAACCAGGTGAGAATATGTATGGTATTATTGACTTTTCTATGCCAGAGCCGCTGTCCTTTATTGATATTTCTGCAAAGTTATCCACCCTTTCTACTTTGATATCAATAAGTTTATGCTTGGCTCTTTCAAGTGCAACAATTGAATTCTTAAGCAGGTTTTCAATGCACCAGGAAATCTGTTCTTCATTTATTAGCAGGATTATGTCTTCGGTATAATTTTCACTTAACTCAATTCCTTCTTTTTCTATATTAAATCTATTTTTTGCATATTCAATTGCACGTTTAACAACCAGTGAAAGGTTGTCTTCCTCAAGTTTCTGTGTGCTACCAATAGAGCCGAACCTGTCTGATATGCGCTTTAATCGTTTTATATCGTTTTCTATCTCATTTATCACTGTCTTAAACATTGCTCTGTCCTTCTCTTGAAGTTCTTTAAGATTAATCTCACGAAGTAGTTCAACCCAGCCAATAAGGGAAGAGACGGGTGTTCCTATTTGATGCGCTGTTTCCTTTGCCATTCCTACCCACAGGGCGTCGCTTTCTGCTCTTTTTGTATTTGTATAACTCATTATACCCAGTAAAAGGAAGGCGATGATAATCACAATCTGTAATAATGGTAACCATAGAAGTAATGTCATGATTGTTGGTTCTTTATAGTAGAAATAAAACATTAGATTTTTCTCTAACTCTTTTGTATTCGGATTCATATAGTAAGTATATATGGGGATTGGCTCATTTGCTTTTCCTATCTCTTTTGCTATCTCTTTCAATTTAGCAAGTGACTGGGGGTCGTTAGAATCAAACTTGACTTTTGTGTTTTTGGCTGCGATGACATTGCCATCTACATCAGTGACAATAGTTGGAAAGTTCATTGTCTCGCCAATGTCATGAGACAGTTTCTCCGTAACCTGTGGAACCTTTGAAGATATTAAAAGTGATGAGACGATTGCATAGGCAGTTGATGTCCTCTTTACCTCTGTTCGGATTCTGGTTATGAGCATTTGACTGTATATTAATGCAAGAATACCAACGATAACAATTCCTATGAGAAAGTATAGACCTGCCATACTTCCCATTATTTTAAAAGGTGTTCTTTTCGGTCTTCTGAGTTTCATATATTCATTATTTACTCATAATAACATCTATCGCTGATTTAATTATATCAAGGCGAGTGTATGGACTATCAATATTTGCAATCTCAACTGTAAAAAGTGCGACACCTGCTTTCTTCGATGCTATACCATAAAACTTATCATCTGTCCCTTTAAGTATTATCTCATTCCCTAAATCTTCACTTCCTGATAGAACCATTCCATCCCCCCAGTTACCGGTGGGTGCAGTAAATGATATAAGAGATAGTTTTTTTGGCTCTTTACTATATGGCAGATAAATAACACTATCTATCTTTGTGTCATTATAGACCTTCTCTATTCCAAGAAGGTTCTTAAAAAATATGATGACCTCAGGTGGAGAATCAGAGAATAGGTTCTGAGAGACGATTATTATTTTTCCTCCTTTATCAATATAATCTCTAATCTTTCTCATCTTCTCTATGTTAATTGCCTCGGGAATAGCATTCAAACCTGTGAGCCAAATTACGAGGTTATAATCTTGAATGGTTACATTTGAGATACTCTTTGCATTGTGCATTATCATCTTCTTCTCCCACCCAAGTTTTTCTTCATCAAATATTCTGGTGTAATAATCATCAACATCTATGCCCCCCTGAGTGTTACCATTTTTATAGCCATCGTCATCATCAACGATAAGGCACTTTATGTTCCTCAGGGGTTCGTATTGCTTTTCCATATCTTCTATTATGCTTTCCTCAATGCCCGCTTTTATCACAACATATAACACTATTTCATTTTCACTTTTATAGGAGATAAATCTCTTTGCCCTCTTAGTTGTTGTAATATTTATTTTTAAGAGTTTCTTTTCCTTTTCTATATCTATCTTTGATACAAGGTCATCATTGAACAAGGGATTTTCACACTTGACCTTGCTAACACCGGCAACTGTTATCTCAAGCCCACCTGGAACACTCTTAATGTCATAACTTAAGGGCTTATCAAATGTTATCATTACTCTCGTGCTATCTTTATCTGTTATAGCATCTATGCTGTTCAGTTTAAGCGAGAATGACGTTTGATTGATAAGTAAAGAAGATAGTATGACTGATAAAGGAAGATATGCATATATAGTTCTTGGTCTCATTTGACCACTGCAAACCTTCCTATATATTCTCCTCCTTTATATTCAATATGGAAGATATAAGCGCCAGCACTGACGAGTTCGCCATTTAAGTTTCTGCCATCCCATAAGTTGTTATTCTCTGTCTTATATACAAGTGAACCACTGAAGTCATATATTCTCAGTGTTGAGTTCGGAGGCATACCATCAAATACCATTGTGCCACTGCCGGATGAGAGGTCAAAAGGATTTGGAGAGGGTTTTATCTCAAGCGATGCACTGGATGTCTCTATTACAAGCAGTGTGTCAGCAATGGTGGTATTATTGTCATCATGAATATAGAGAGAATATGGACCAGGTTTGAGTGTGCTTGTATCAAAGTCCATACTTCCTGAACCCTCTATATAGTTTAAGCACATTATTGTCTCACCATTCTTCTTAATGCACAGTTCACCTGGTTTTTCTATGTTCCATATTATTTTTACCACATCCCCCTGTTTATGTTCAATACCGCCATCTACTGCAAGCTTTGGAAATATAACCAGGTCCTTCCATTCAGCGAAAGACAATGCTGAAATGATGAGCAGGGTTATTATTATAAACCTCAACATATCTACCTCCCTATTTAAGAAATCTTATCGGGCTGTTCAATATCAATCTAAGGGCGTCTGTAAACCTTCCCTTAAAGTCAAATATCTTATTTAGTCCTATTATACGATATATAAGTCCAGATATTAATGAGAATCGGGCGATATATCTATCTTTTATTCTCTTTTCACTTTTACTTACACCAATCTTATTTTTTTTTGTAATCTTGCCAATAATATTATTCATTTCTATAGGACCCTCAATTCCCAATCTGTTATCACCTTTTGTATAATATCTTCCTCTACAATCAATTTTAACTACCCTGTGGGCTATTATACTGCCATTGGCTCTATATGCGATTATATCGCCTAACTGTGGTCTCCCTATAATTTTTTCAATAGTTATTACTTCGCTGTCATTTATTGTTGGAATCATTGAAGTGCCACCCATTGATAGATTTACATATTTTCTCTTTCTCAGAGCTTCTATCATAAGTTCTAATGCAACCCTCTCCAGATTGAGAGAATCTAAATTAATACTTTCATCTGTGTTATGCATATATCTCAATATCAAGTATATCAAGAATATTACCGACAAGATACAAAGAGCCAGTAATAAGGATGGGCTCTCCTTTTGATAAATTGAGTGCAATATCAAGTGCCCTTCTTGCATCTCTTGCTATCCTGATATTGCCGTTGTCTCCATAATTTTTGAAAATCTCCGATAGATGTTCCGGCGCTGTTGCATGAGGATGGCTTGAAGATGTAAATATGACCCTTTTTGTAATATTACTTATATTATGAAGTATTGCATGAATGTCCTTATTTTCGTTTATTCCAACAATTGCTATTGGTTCACGCCCATCATATACATCTTTCATAGTTTGAACCAGTTTCTCAGCGCCATCGGGGTTGTGAGCACCGTCAAGTATTATCGGTGGATTTTGGTTTATAAGCATCATCCTTCCTGGCCATTTAGCATTCTTAATGCCATCTCTTATAGCATCCTTGGAGATATTAATATCAACCAGCGATAGCAATCTTATCACAAGGAAAGCGAGCGCTGAATTAATCCCCTGATGATAACCAATGAGTGGTGTTCTGTATTGCTCACCATCAATTTTGAATTCCGTTCCATTGAGAGATATGCTGGTAATTTTGAGAGATAAATCCTTTTCAACTGTCTTCAGAATGGCATGCCTTTTTTTTGCTATGTCTTCAATGACTTTTAGTGCTTTTCTATGCTGAGGGGCTACCGCGACGGGCTGGTTCTCTTTTATTGTTGATGCCTTCTCACGCGATATATCTTCGATACTTTCACCAAGAATATAGCAGTGGTCGTATGATATGGGTGTTATGCACAGAAACTGTGGTCTTCCAACATTCGTTGCGTCAAGGCGTCCACCAAGCCCCGCCTCCATAATAGCAATATCAACATTTTCCCTTCTAAAGTGGTGGAGGGCAAGTGCGGTGAGTATTTCAAAAACCGTCCTGAAACCATGCTTTTCATTTCTATTACCATATTTTTCATTGATTATCTCTGCGAACTTCTCAATATCCATAATGCAACCCGTGAAATCTTCCTTTGATATGGGTCTCCCATTTATCTGGATTCTCTCTCTGATAAAGCGAAGATGTGGAGATGAGAAGAAGCCGACCTTATAACCTGCGGACCTTAGTATTGATGAAAGAATCGCCCCTGTTGACCCCTTGCCATTTGTCCCGACAATGTTTATTCTTAATAAGTAATCCTGCGGGTTTCCCAGATATTGAAGAAGTGTCTTTAATGATGAAAGGTCACGCCATTTTTCCCCGATAAAACCATCCTTCTCAAAGTCAACATGAGAATACAGAAATTCTAATGCCTCACAGTAATCCATAATCTTTTATTATATCATTTAATATAAGTTCAATCATTTTAGTTGATGTCTCTCTATCTGAAGATGATATGAGTTTTCTGGATAGTTGCTTAAATTCAACTCTGTCAATTAATTTCTTTATTATTCCTGGTATGTCCTGTATATTCGTAGATATGTAAAATCCTTCTCTTCCAATAAACCGCCTTATATTACCCTCCTCCTGACCACCATACGCAAGATATGCAATAAACGGTTTTCCCCTTGCAATTACCTCTGCTGTTGTCAATCCTCCTGGCTTTCCCACAATACAATCGGAGGCATCGTAAAAATCAACGATATTTTCTATATAACCATGTATATAAACCTGGTTTTTGAAATCAGTATCTGTAAGTTTTTTTCTGAGTTTTTCACTTCTACCACATAAAATTATAATATTTATATTGTTAAGTGAATTGTCAACTGTTTTTGCAATCTCCTTGATTGGACCTATGCCTTCGCCTCCTCCTGTTATCATCACTGTGAATCTATTTGATATACCAAGCAAGTTCCTTATGTTCTCCTTTTGTTTTCTACTGAAAGATAGGTCAATTGGCATACCAATAGGAAATACCCTTGCCTTCAGGCCTTTTTCTGTGAAATTACCAATTGCCATCTCATCAGCCACAAAATAGGCATCAACACCTTTATATGTCCATAGTGGATGAAGGTCACCGTCAGTTACAACTACGTAGAGTTTGAATGGAGAGTATCTGTTTTTTAGATGTGCGAGCGGTGGTATGGGGAAAAAATGTGTGCAGACAATGGCATGAGGTCTGTTCAGTCTGATTATTCGCGAAAGATGCTTGTATAGTGCCCATCGCATCAATATGCGTACGATGTTATGTTCTATTTGCATTAGGATTGTCTTGCTTTTATAGAGTGTAATCCACAGTGCTGGCAGATATTTTATCGTTCCGATATACAGCATTTTCGTTATCTTTGAAGACATCTGATTTGCTATGTCCAGTGTGTCAATCACAAGGGCGGATGATACCCGGTCTTGCTTAAGTGCGGTCTCTGCGAGTGAAAGTGTTGCCTTCGTGTGCCCCTGCCCCACCTTTGCATGAATGAATATAAGGCAGATGCCATTTTCTTTTGTTCTATCTGTCATCTTTAATTACATCACCAAGTGGCTTGAATACAAAACCTTTGTCTTTTAATCCATTGATGATAAGGGGCATGGCTTTTATGGTTTCTCTTCTATCTGGCATCTGATTTACCAAGTCGCTATCGTGTAAAAGTATTATATCGCCATCTTTTGTATTTGAGAGGATATACCCTGCTATCTCATCGCAGCTCACTCCAAGCCAATCACCTGGCATCACGCTCCAGGAGACAATCTTATATCCAAGACCTCTCACAATACGGATGCTTCTGAAATCGCGAAAACCGTGGGGAAATCTGAATAGATATGGCTTTGTTCCACCTGCCCTGATGATTTCTCCCTCGCACATCTCTATCTGTCTTTTGATAAAGGACCCGCTTCTGAATATAAATGCTGAATGGTCAAATGAGTGATTGCCTATACTGTGACCATTCTCAATAATTTCTTTTATAATCGCAGGAGTTCTCAATATATTCTCGCCAATAAGAAAGAATGTCGCTCTGACACCATTATCAGATAGTATCTTCAACAACTGTGGTGTAAATATTATATTTGGACCATCATCAAATGTTATATATACAGTTTTACTATCTGTGTTCTCCGGATTTATTGATAGTGGCACTCTGTAAATAAGTCGACCCTGAAGACGCGACTGCGGGTGTATTGATGTGAAAAAATAGACCCAACCAGATATTGAGATTATGAGCACAGGAATTGTCCATTCACTTGAATTTCTTATAAGTATGTAGTTAATGAATATGGTGAATAATAATATTAATCCGCCTATTAGAGAATATAATGGATAATACATGAGCAATCTGAATGCCTTTAGCATAGTAGTATATTTTAAGTTATTTTCTTTTATAAGATTAAATAATAATTACAAATTAATATCTTATTTTTTTGCATTCTCTCGCTTAAACGCTGACCTGACTTTATATGTTATGAACAGGACAATAAGAGCAATTATAAAGATAGCAATAAGAATATCAAATTTATGGATGTAATTTTTAATTATGAGCCAGTTCTCACCAAGAATCTTGCCTGCGTATGCAAGGGCATAACACCAGGGTAGTGAGCCAACGAATGAATACACAATGAACCTGCCAAATGGCATCTTTGATATGCCAGCGGGAAGTGAGATGAATGTGCGGACGATGGGCAGAAGGCGTGCTATGAAGACAGCGGATGAGCCAAATCTTTTGAAGAACCTGTCAGCTCTGTCAAGTTCGTGCTTTGAGATGAGAATATATTTACCATATCGCTCAATCAGGGGTCTTCCGCCATAGTAACCAGCGATGTAAGATATAGCAGAGCCGACAGCACAGCCGATGGCACCGGCAATTGATGCAAAATGTATGTTGAACCTGCCCGTGAAGGCGAGGTAGCCTGAGAACGGCATTATTATCTCACTCGGCAGTGGAATGCAGGCGCTCTCAATAGTCATTAGGACTGCAATACCAGAATAGCCCCATGATGATATTACATTAAGTATCCACTTAATGATGGGTGTGATAATACCTTCAAAGAAATCATACATATTAGAGTAAGATGTTAATAAAATAGGGAGTGAATTTCTATTAGATTTCTTTTATAGATTTTTTAATATTTCTTGTTAATATATTGTTAATAAAAGTATATGGAGAATAAAAATATTATTATTGGTCTTACTGGGTCTTGGTCAAGTGGTTGCACTACTGCTGCTGATATTCTTGAAAAGAAAGGATTTATTAAATTTTCTCTTTCGAGCGAAATAAAAGAAATTTCTAAGAGTTTAATAAATAGTAGATTAGAAGATAAATTAGGAGAATTTATATTTAAAAAGTACGGAAATGAAGATAAAGTTCTTGATATTATAAAATGTGTTATAAAAAATTCTGGGGAATTAAGAACTGCAAAAAAGAGAGAAATTTATCAAGATATTGGTAATGCCTTGAGAGATAAAAATGAAAATGATTATTTGGTAAGATCAATATATAGTGAAAATGAAAAAGTTTTTAAAGAAAAAAATATTGTTATTGATGGTATAAAGAATCTTGGAGAACACGAATTTTTTTCTAAGAATTTTAATAATTATTATTTAGTTAATATTAATTCACCTTATGAATTAAGATATAATAGAGTCAGACGTTCTGTAGATGAGAATGAATTCGATGAATGTGATTATAGAGATTCTAAAGAGGATTTTGATTTTGGTCAGCAAGTTCAAAAATGTGTAGATTTAGCTGATTTAGTATTATTAAATAAAAATGGCGAAAGGGAATTTAAAGAAAAATTACTCAAAAATATAGAGATTTTAATTGGTAAAGAAACAAGAAATCCATATCCAGATGAGATATTTATGACTTCAGCCTATGTTATAAGTTTGAATTCAAGATGCTTAAAAAGAAAAGTAGGGGCAATTATAGTGAAGGGTGAGAATATAATTGCTAGTGGTTATAATGATGTTCCTAATACTACTCGACCTGAACAACCTATACCAAGAAGCTGTAAAGAAGAATATAATAAATGTTATAGTAGTTATGTTAAAGAAAAATTCTTAAAACCAGAATATATAGGAAAAAAGGAAGATATAAAGCAATTTCATGAAATTAAAGATATTTACAATAGTCATTTAGATTTATGTAGAGCAATACACGCTGAAGAAAGAGCAATAATACAATTGGCTAGATTGGGAGGTATTTCTATTGAAGGTTCTGTAATATATACAACTACCTTTCCTTGTCAATTATGCTCAAAAAAAATTATTGAAACAGGGATAGTTGAAGTTGTATATTGTGAACCTTATCCTAATATAGAAGGTAAAAAATTGTTATATCAATCTGTAATAAATTTACGCGAATTTGAGGGTATAAAAGCTAAAGCTTATTTTAAATTATTGAAAAAATAAATTAATTAGTATATTATTATAGTTATGGAGGTTGTTATGAAGAGGTGCCCTAAATGCGGTTTTTATTCTATGTATATTGATAAAATTAGAAATATAGAAAGATGTACTAATCCTAATTGTAATTATACTAATGGGAAGACGTTTAGCTTTGGCATAGATGCTAAATTCCTTAAGGAATCAAAAAAAGAGGATAAGAAAAAGGAAACTTTGGAAATGTGATTAGATAATATAATCTAATATTAATCAATTTTTATTTTTGAAACAAGGTTTTTAATTTTAACCTTTCTATTAATGTTTTTAACTCATATAATAAATCCATGCTCACATTTCAGGATATAATACTAAAATTATCCAACTTCTGGACGAAGAAGGGCTGTATCCTAATACAGCCATACGACATTGAGAAGGGCGCCGGCACATTCAACCCCGCCACATTCTTCAGAACACTCGGTCCCCACCCCTGGAGGGCATGCTTCGTTGAGCCGGCAAGAAGACCCAAGGATGGCAGATATGGCGAGAACCCCCATCGCCTTGAGAAGCACTTCCAGTTCCAGGTTATCTTGAAGCCATCTCCCGATAATGTGCTTGATACATATTTCAAGTCCCTGAAGGCGCTTGGCATTGAACCGAAGGAACACGACCTCCGCCTTGATGAGGATGACTGGGAGTCCCCGACGCTTGGCGCCTGGGGGCTTGGTTGGCAGGTTCTCCTTGATGGCACGGAGATAACCCAGTTCACATACTTCCAGCAGATGGGCGGCTTCTACCTTGACCCCATAACCTGCGAGATAACATACGGGCTTGAACGCATTGCGACATTCCTGCAGGGCACTGACTCAATCTTTGATATTGAATGGGGTGGTGGCTTAAGATATGGCGACCTGCGTCTTGAGGAGGAGAGACAGCAGAGTATATACAACTTTGAGAAGGCAGACCCTGAGGTAAACCGCAAACTCTTCAATAAATTTGAGGAGGAGGCGATAAGGTTATTCAAGGAAGGTCTGTATATTCCCGGTTATGACTTCGTTCTGAAGTGTTCCCATATATTCAATATACTTGATGCACGCGGCGTTATAGGCGTCACTGAAAGGCAGGCATATATAGGAAGGGTGAGGCGTCTTGCCCGCCAGGCAGGTAAACTGTATCTTGAGAGCATAGGTGTTGAGGTGAAATGAGTTTATTAGATATAATATTTATTGATGAAAAAGGAGATTGGAATTATTTAAGAACAATATCATAAAGGAGGAAATATGAGGGAATATAATTACACAATAATATTTGAGAGAGAAGATGATGGTGGTTATCATGCCTTTTGTCCTGCCCTCTCTGGTTGCCATGTTTACGGTGATACTTATGATGAAGCAATTGAGAATATAAAAGATGCCATTAAACTTTATATTGAAAGTTTAAAAGCACATGACGAGGAAATACCAGAAGAAGATATTATTATTAAACCATTGAAGGTAGTGATGTGAATCCTAAGCTTCCCCTGATTAAAGCAAAAGAATTAGTAAATGTTGCTCGGAGATTGGGTTTTGAACTAGATAGACAATCAGGAAGTCATGCTATTTATTATAGAAAATCTGATAAAAGACGTATAGTGGTGCCAGTTCATTCAGGGAAGGGTATTAAACCAAAAACGTTATTTAGTATAATAAAAGATATGGGTTTAGAGATAGAAAATTTTATTGATTTATTATGATTATCATATGCGACTTTTAATTCTTTATGATGTTTCTATCATATATAGGCAGGGTCAGGCGCCTTGCCCGTCAGGCAGGCAGATTATACATTGAGAACATTGGTGTTGAGGTGAAATAGAATTCATATCAATGTCAGTTGTGTTTAAATACATCATCCTATTCATCTCATCCTACATCCTCGGTTCTATTCCTACTGCATATATTCTCGCACACTATATAAGGGGTATCAAACTAAGTGATTATGGAAGTAAGAGCATCGGGGCTATGAACCTTGGAAATGCCATGGGCAGGAGCTGGACAGTGCTTACTATCTTCCTTGACGCATGGAAGGGGGCGCTTCCCGTCCTTGCTGGCATGCATTTTGGGGGTGCTGCGCCATATATCGCTGGCTCATCCGTTGTTATTGGGCACAACTTCAGTATCTTCCTTTGCTTTCGTGGGGGTCGCGGAGTTGCGACAACTGGTGGCGTTCTCTTCTTTCTCTCTCAGCCGGTATTCTGGATTATCATGGCAATAAATACATTCGTAAGATTTACAACCGGCTTCTCATTTTTATCAAACCTCGCAATGGCTATCTGCCTTCCACTCATCCTATTTCTCTTCAAAGGCTGGCAGGCATCTCTTTTTCTTGGCGTTCCAATTTGTATTTCTATAATCCTTGCCTATGTCAAAAACCCGGATGTTGATTGGAATAGGGAAAGAATGCAAGAATGAATATTTTTATAACAAAATTAGAATATTAATTATAGATAAACACACATATCTTTTGTTATCTTATTGATTAATTATGGTATCAGGTAAGATGGTCAGAGCGGCAGGGCTTCTCTCCGTCAACACATTCATCAGCAGGATTCTCGGTCTCGTCAGAGAGATGATATTCGCATCGCTTTTCGGTGCCAATTATGTTACGGATGCCTTCCGTGTCGCATACGCTATCCCCTATGTCCTGAGACGCCTTCTCGGTGAGGGAGCGATGAGCGCCTTCCTCGTCCCTATTTTTATAGATATAAGAACCAAAGAGGGCGATGAGGAAGGCAAGAGATTCGTATATGCTGCATATACAACATTCTCAATTGTTGTAGCGATAATTATTGCTATAGGCATTCTCGTTGCACCGGTTATTGTGTTTATAATCGCACCTGGTTTTAAGTCATCACCTCAGACATTTAACCTCACAGTGAACCTTACGAGAATAATGTTTCCTTATATGTTCCTTATGATGACGAGCGCAATGTCAATGGGGATTCTCAATTCATACGAGCATTTCTTTACGCCATCACTTGGACCTATCGTTTTAAACATTGTCTTCATTGGTGCTATGTTATATCTTGCACCACTATTTGGTCCCGACAGGTCAATGCAGGTCTATGGGCTTGCTTTTGGTGTTCTGATAGGTGGGCTTCTTCAGGTTCTGGTTCAGATTCCTGCACAGCTCAGATTCAAGATAAAGTTCAGACCGATATTCAACTTTGCACACAAGGGCATAAAGAGAATGCTTATTTTGATGGGTCCTGCGATGATAGTTATTGGAGTTGTCAGAATCAGTTTGTTTCTTGATAATATCGCAGCATCGCTTCTTGGTGAAGGGACAATATCTATACTGAACTACAGCGAACGACTTCTTCAGTTTCCGCTTGGAATGATTGGCTTTGCTGTCTCAACATCATCGCTTCCGCTTCTTGCCAAGTATTACTCAGAACGCAAGATTGATGACATGAAGAGGACAGTTATGGATGCGTTTTCACTTGCTATGGTTGTCTGTCTTCCTGCAATGATGGGTCTATTCGCACTCGGGGGACCAATCGTGAGTATCGTTTACAGGCACGGTGCATTTACATCTGCTGATGCTTCTGCGACTGCAAATGTTCTATATGCACTATCTGCTGGGCTTGTTGGTTTCATCGGTGTGCAGATAATCGTTCCTGGCTTCTATGCCATGCAGGATATGAAGACACCACTGTGGGGGGCTATAATTGCACTCGTGATAAACGGTATTCTTGACTTTACTTTGATGATTCCCTGGGGATTGGTTGGAATTGCACTCGCCACGACATTTTCCACATTTGCCAATCTTATATTGATAGCATATCTATTACAGAAGCGGGTAGGGGGTCTTGGTTTTGGAAAATTTATCGTTAAAAACATTAAGGTTCTTTTAATATCTACTGTGATGGCAGTTATAGTTTATTATTCTTATAAATATCTGATTGGCTATCTGGGCATAAATACTGTAAATCAGGTTATAGGATTAACGGTTGGGATATTTGTCGGAATATGTGTATATATAGGTCTCGCCTATGCATTCAGAATTAGCGAGATAAGCCAAATCCTCTCCCGTCTGGTCAAAGGAAGCAGGGCTTAATAGAATTCAGATATTGCTCATTAAAAATATTCCAGATTGCTGCTATATATTCTTCATTTTCATTGACCTGCCTTGTAAAAAATATTTCAAATATTTCTATATTTATTTTATAATAGTTATAGAGTGGAGGTGATTGATATGAGAATAATTACAATATCTCTGGTATTTGTGATAGTTGCTTCTATCATACCAAATAATATTTATGCAAATGGTTATATTGAACCAGCTGAATTTCCAACAAAGGAGATAGCAATTACATCAATTATAGGTGGTGCCTCTGTCTTTTCTTACTTTATTATTGACCATTTGATTAAAGTATCAAGGTTGAAGAAGATAGAGTTTACAGGTGAGGATGTATCTATATATATTAACTCAGATTATGTAAAGGTTGAGGGAAAGTATTATTTCAGGAATACTGATACCTCAGATAGAGAGATAGAATTGAAGTTTCCTTTCTTTGTTGACGAGGGTGTGGGTAGCCCCTCAAATATATCAGTATATGTTGATGGTAACCTTGCCTACTATTTTAAGAATGCAGGTGATGAGGTCAACTTCAAGGTTCTCCTGCCTGCAAGGAGCGAGGAGGAGGTAACTGTCACATTCAATCAACCGTGTTTAAATGGCAACTATACATATATTCTCACAACTGTGAAGAAGTGGGGAAGACCACTTGAGAGCGCCAAATTCAGTATATATACTGATGGTGTTATTACAGATATTGTTTCAAATTATCCGTTGTCACAGCAGTTTGATGATGGCACGAAGTATTATGTTTTAACTGAGAAGAATTTTATGCCCGATAAGGATTTGATGATAAAGTGGAGTTCAAATAGTAAATAAATTTTAAGTTGTTTTTTTAATTAATAAATTGACTGTTTAGCATTTTTGGGTGATGATGAGATATGAGAACTTTGAAAGTTATTATAGTATCTATTCTTATATTGTTCTTTCTTCCTTGTGAATTACTTGCAAATCCACATTATTACCCTGAACCTCATCATGATAATACTGGTTTAACAATAGGTATTATATTTGGAGTTGTAAGTTTTTCTGTTCTTTTTTATCGCTTGGTAGAACATATCCTCTATCCAAATAAAATAGAGTTTGAAAGCGAAGATATCTCAATAAACATATTTTCTGATTCTGTGAATGTTGATGGAAGTTATATATTCATAAATCCAGAGAGTAAGGATAGAATTGTCAAAATTATCTATCCTTTTTATATAGATGATAGTATTGGGCAACCAAATAATATCTCAGTTATATATGAAGGCAACATAATTGATTATGAATGGGAGGAAATGAAAGGTATAATATTCAAAATCAAGATTCCTGCTTACGGTAGAAGAGAATTGAATGTATCTTTCACACAACAATGTAAGGAGAACAGGTTTGTTTATATACTTACTACAACTAAGAAGTGGGGGAAATCACTAATTAGTGCAAAATATAGTATTCATACAGATAATAGTATTAGTGATATAACAGTTCCTTATGAATTTAGCAGAATTCCAACAGATAATGCTGGCAGTTTATATACAATGAGTGTCAATAACTTTATGCCCGATAAGGACCTTATTATAATGTGGCATTAAAGAGAAAGGGGGATTGATATGAAAAAGATTATATTTTTGTTAATTAGTATATTTTTATTAATAACGACAGCGGTGTCTGGTTTTGAGGTAAAGAAAGAAAAGGATATGATAAGAGATATAGATATTTTACCTCTAACGGGTATTAAAATTGACAAATTCGAGGAAATTACTAAAATATTTATGGATGCTAGTAAATCTCTTGACGATACATCTGGTTATTATCTAAAAATTATTGGCTCAAAACAGATTGACAATCAAGGTCACGAACAATACTTTTTAGAGGTTCAATGTTGTTCTATCATAAAAGATAACTGGCTCTATTTCAGGGCTGGAGGCCTAATAGCAAAGAATTTTGGAACAGTAGTAGATGTTCCTCTTGATAAAGGTAGGTGGACCGGTTATGTTAAGGTTCGATTCGATGATTATCCTGATACTATAGTTGATGCGATAGCTCCTATTCTTAGTGGACAAGACGATTTCGGAAGCCCACCTAAAAAGGATTCCAAGGTATTGGTAGATTATATTGGTGGACAATATACGATCGTTGGTTATTATTCTTATACTTCAAAAGAGAACTCATTATTGTTCTCAATTGATAATAATGTTTTTTGCGAACTAGTGCCTTTTACTAATCCTATTGCTGATGTTAGGAAGTTATCGCTTGCAGAAAGTTTTCTTAAATCATTTTTAGAAGAAACTAAGAAGTTCTTGGTAGAAGAAACTATGAAGTTCTTGTTTGGGAAAACTAAAAAGTACTCATCAACTGAGAATCAGAATTATTATGAAGATGATAAATATGGATATGAATCCTGTTTGTATCGAGTAACTCCTGATTTATTGATTGCTATATCTAAATTAAGTTCAATAAAAGTAGTGATAAAAGGGAAAAATAAGGATTTAGTAGAAACATTTCCTTCTGAATTAATTAAGCAATTTGAAGAATTCTGTATTTGTTGTGGTTTAATAGGAATAGAGACAGGTGGAATAATTTATATAGGTAAAGGAGGTGAAACTGGTTTTGGATATGAGGTTGATGTAGGTAAGGGAACTTGCGACTGCCCTTATTTTAAGAAGACTGGTAAGATGTGTACACATCTGAAAGAAGCTATAAAAATGTGTGCAACAATTAGATGTGCCCAATGCGGAGGAAGTTTTAGAATACCTAAAGATTCTCTTAAATCGTATAAAAGTTTTGAAGTTAAGACTGTATGCCCTTTATGTCAAACATCTCTTATCCTTTATTATGATGAAACAAGAAAATGTTGGATGTCTAAGTTGTTCAAAGAAGAATAGCAAATAGAATTTTGAAAAATGATTAAAGGAAATGAGGAAAGGATGAATATTTTTTAAGAATATGTTTTTAGGAAGGCGTTGGATTATATATACTGCAGTAGAAATCAATTATATAAAGAAGGCTATAAATGGAAGAGAATGGAAAAAAAGTTGAATTTAGAGGAACAGGGCAGATATTTTTTGAAAGTTATAGTGTTAATGATAGTATTAAGGTTGATATTCTTGTAACGATTCCAGAAGAATTAGTTGAATCTGTTAGAGATGATAAAAAAGGTAAACGTATTTTTCCTGTTGATAAAAGTTGGATTGTAAAAATTGTTCGGAAGAATCTTAATCAAGATGATGTTAATATGAGACTTTTTCCTAGAGGCTATTTTGAGCTACACGCTACTGGTCTAAGCAGAGGAGTAAGCGAGTGGATTGTTTCTCGTCAACCTCCTGGTGAATTTTGGGAACTTAAGGGAACTAAGTGTATAGTCAAGAGTAATGGAGAATATTGGGCAGAAGTGGATGTTGGTGAAGATTGTTTGTTCTGTATAGGAGGTTTTTTGTCTGAAGAAAGTGAATCGGTAGATTTATAGCTTTTTAATGTTGAAATATACACCAGAATAGGAATACACTGAGGACTATACGAATTTGTATTTCTTGTTGCAAATCGTTTACCCCGTCCCCAATTAAGGCGGCCAGTTTCAACCGACACTATTCTATAAGTAAAATAATAATTTGTTTTAGTCCTTTATAATATCTCGGGTGGTGTCTCTTCAAGTATTGCGAGAAATGGCAGGTGCCTGAACATCCCCTTATAGTCAAGACCATAGCCAACATAGAACCTGTTCTCTACATTAAAGCCGGTATATTTTGGCTTGACATCAACCTTCCTTCTCTCTTTCTTATTAAGAAGTGTTGCAACAGCAATGCTTTCTGCTCCCCGCTCATTTAACTGTCCGATAAGGTAGTCAAGTGTTATGCCGGTGTCAGTGATATCTTCAACAATTAATAGACCTTTACCCTTGAAGTCCGAGTGCAGGTCGTATGTTATCTCAACGCTCCCTGATGATGTGGTTCCCTCTTTATATGTTGACACGCCAATGAAATCAAGTGTATATGGCACCTCTATTGACCGCATAATATCTGCTAAGAGACATACGCTTCCCTTGAGAATTCCTATAAGGATAAATTCCTTCCCCTTGAAGTCAGACGATATCTTACGCCCCATCTCTGCTACACGTTTGTGTATTGCTTCTGTTTCAATAACCTTTTTAATACCTATCTTATCTATCACCAACACTTCACCTCTCTTATAACAATACCCTCACCTTTTGCTCTTAACCATGCCCTATCGGATAACCTGTAAGGATATACACCGAGAATCCCCTTCTCGTCTTCTATTATAAAAGTCATTATCCTTTCCCATACTGGCACCTTCATATCAATAAGTATATCTGACACTTTCTTCGTTCCCTTCATCCCCGATGGATTCATTCTGTCTCCGGGCATGATGTTTCTAAATCTTATCGGTAGTATAATATTTTTACTGTTCATTATAAAATCAAAATTTTTATTATTGCCTGTTTTTACTGAAATTTTTTTTAAACAAACCTTTCTACATACCTCTTTTATAAATAATGTCTTTGGAATAGAGTAAATTTCATACGAGAATTCAACATTATCAATTATCATACCAATTCTTACCATTCCCTCCGAGACCTCGCAGACAATATCATCTATAAGGGGTGTCACCTTGCCTGACTTTTTTGACATTATCATTGATAACGCTCTCAGTGTGTTTTCCATTGAAGGCGGATACATCGCTCCCAGATATTTGCAGCAGGTTCTGAGGACTCGTGTGAGGATGGGTGGTTTCAGTTTCTTTAATTCAATTTGATTTAAGATATAGCCATAGGATGTGTGGTGACAATAGTTTTCTATAAATTTCATCGCTTCGTCTATGAGATAGTCATCGTCTTCACGAATGAGAGATATTGAGCGAACTATATTTTCAAGACCGGGTCTTGAAAACCTCTTTTCAATCAGATGCATTATATTTTCTCTTATATAATTTCTGTCAAAACTCTGGTCGTAGTTTGTCTCGTCCACCCTATATTTAATTCCCACCTCATCATTATATTTTTGGGTGTCTTCTCTATAAAGGCACAGAATTGGTCTTATAATCTTGATGTCATCTAACAATGTCGTCTCTTTCATGGAAGACAGCCCACCTCCACCGCTACCTCTTATTATTGCGAGAAAGAACCACTCTATCTGGTCAGATGCAGTGTGCCCCATAGATATTTTGTTATAACCTTCTTTTTTGGCAATTTTCTCCAGTGTTTTATATCTCAGAAGTCGTCCTGCCTCCTCAATATTTAATTTACTATCTCTTGCAAAGCCCCTGACATCTATCTTTTCAATGAAAGTCGGAATCCCATATCTTTTCCCAAGGTCGTAAACGAACTTTTCGTCTTCGTCCGAAGCATCTCCCCTGAGAAGATGATTTATATGACCGATTGCTATCTCAATACCAAGAAAATCTTTTAGATGGTGGAGAATGTCAATCATACAGACAGAATCGCTACCACCGGAAACACCGATGAGAACCCTGTCTTTTGTCTTAATGAGGTTATTTGCTTCAATAAATTCTTTTACCTTTTCTCTTATCGGTTCTATATAGGACATTGCAATGGTTTATATATTTGATTCAAGTATTGTAAGAGGTAGAATAATCTCGGGCATTGATATGCCACCATGCTGGAATGCGCCCTCATACTTTCTCTTCTGCTGATGGTAGTCAAATGAGAAGATGAAGTTGTAATTTTCCTTTGCGATTATGTAGTTTTTACCAAGGAAGTCCGATGGTAAACCATAATCTTCGGGTTTCCTTATCAGAAAGCCCTTGTCACCATCAAAGCGGAGGTTTCTGCCATACCAGAACCTTAAACTCTTTACCGAATCTTTATCGCAATACGCTGTTATGGACTTTTCAGTTACAATTGAGCCATGGTCTGAGGTTATTACAATGCATGTGTTTTCCATCTTGGAGATGGTCATCATTAGTTCCATCAGTGATGACCTCATAAACCAGGATTTAACAATTTCTCTAAAGCCCGCTGTATCCCTTGCCATCTCCTCTATTATCTCCTGCTTTCCCCTCTCATGTGTCAGAGTATCGACGAAGTTGAACACTAAAGCCGAGAGACCGTCTGAGCCAAGCGATGGTATTCTTCTTCTGAAGTTGTCATCGTCAACTTTGTTTGAAACCTTGATATAGAGTGGATTTTCTATATCGCTTTTCAACCGAACCATCTGTTCTCTCAAAAGTTCACCTTCATACTTATTCAAACTCTCCTCATCACTTGATGATTCAATCCAGTATTTTGGGAGTTTTTTTGATATGTCAATCGGCATCAGACCGCTGAATATTGCGTTTCTTGAGTAGGTGGTAGAAGATGGTATTATGGAGTAATAATACTCCCTTCGCATTCTGAATAACTTTTCTAACTCGCGCTCTATTATGAGCCATTGGTCAAGACGCATGCAATCAATAATTACGAAGAAGACAGATTTATAGTTATTTAAGAGGGGGAGAACTAATGAAGATATTACATCCGGTGAGATTATCGGTCTGTCTTTTTGATTTTTCAACCATTGCTGGTAATTTTTTGAGTAATAGTCACAGAATATACTGTCTGCCTCTTCAGTGATATTCTTCTGCAAACTTCTCAGGTCCGATACATTGATAAGAGACGGTTCTGACAGTGATATATCCCATTTGCAAATATCAAGATATATGTCAACCCAGTCCCTCCAGGATGTTGCGTCATTAACTCTGAGATTTATGCCATTGTAATATCTTCCAAATGAGCGGGAGATTCTGTCGTGTTTAAGCCGTTCTCCTTCAAGGTGTCTCTTTAGACAGGCGACTACCTGCTTTGGATTGACGGGCTTAATCAGATAGTCGTCAAGGTTAAGTGCGAAGCCCTCTTCCATTATATGCTCCTCCTCGCTCTTCGTTATCATAATGACCGGAAGGGTCGGGCTTAACCTTCTTATTCGCTCCAGAACCTCCATACCATCTATATCCATCATAAACTCATCAAGGAGAATAGCGTCGTATTTACCATCTGTTATTAATTTTAACGCCTCCCTGCCACTGTTTGCTGTTTTGACATTAAAGCCCTTATTTTGAAGGAATATGATGTGCGATGTTAGATGGTCTATCTCATCATCTACCCATAGAATACTATATGTCCTCTCAACCATATCACTTAATATAGCATTTTAACTGTTAATATACAATTGTTTGTATTGGGATTCAGGTATTGACTGGTTTATGGGTTGACTTGGTTGGTATAATAATTTAGAATTTTGACTGAGGGCCCGTAGCTCAGGTGGTAGAGCAGCCGGCTCATAACCGGCTGGTCCGGGGTTCGAAGCCTCGCGGGCCCATTTCTAATTTTAAGACACTTGAATAGCATTTCTTAATATCTTAAAATTACTCTGCTCACTTTTGGAGGATAGAGTTATGACGAAAGATGTTATAAATATCGAAGTTAAGGGTAATGCTAATTTTGAACGACTTATTGAGCGACTTTCAAAAATAAAGCCCCGTTTCTATTTTCTCTCTGAAAATGTCTGGTCCCCGAATATTGATGTTTATAGAATTGGAACAGATGTCATCATCAAGGTTGAACTTCCCGGAGTGAATAAAGATGCTGTTTCAATTAAACTGAAGGATAGGATATTATCAATAGAAGGAGCACGATGGGACCCCGACTCTAAGTCAAGGCAGAACTTCTTTCTTATGGAGATTGAATATGGCAGGTTCTTCAGAGAGGTTGAACTCCCCTTTGATGTAGATGGTGAAAAGTCAGATGCTGTCTATGAAAATGGCTTTCTAGTTATCAGATTCCCGCTTAAAAAAAAGGAAGTGAAAAAGATAGAATTGTAGAATAATTTTTTTAATAATTTTAATCTGCTAATAAATTTATGGATAAAAAAGAAGACGAGTTTATAATACCAGGTATATTACCTGTTCTTCCACTGAGGGAGATAGTCGTTTTTCCTTTTATGATTGTCCCACTGCCCGTTGGACGCGAGTCAAGCATAAAACTTGTCGATGAGGCAGTTGTCAAAGATAAGATGATAGCCCTTTTTGTCCAGGTTAACCCGGATATAGAGACACCGACAGCAGGCGACCTGTATAAGATAGGAACCTGCGGTTTGATTAGCAAGATGATGAAAATGCCCGATGGAGAACTCAGAATCTTGGTGCAGGGCTTAAAGCGAGTGAGATACAAGAATACGATTACAACTGAACCATATACTGTCGCTGAGATAGAGATACTGGAGGATATTGAGGAGACGGGTGTGAAAATAGAGGCAGTAAAGCGCTCCCTTCTCAATATCTTCAAGCAGATAGTGGAACTGACGCCACACCTTCCTGAGGAGGCATATCTTACAGCAATAAATATTGATAAGGCAGGTAAATTGGCGGACTTCGTAGCCACAAATATAAACATCTCAAATCAGGAAAGGCAGGCAGTTCTTGAAATATTAAATGTTGAGGAGAGGATGAGGAAGGTCTCCGCGCTTGCCTCAGGCGAACTTGAGATACTCAAACTGAGTTCCAAGATTACCTCTGAGGTTAAGGGTGAGATGGACAAGGCGCAGAGGGAATACTATCTCCGCCAGCAGTTAAAGGCAATTCAGAAGGAACTTGGAATGAGGGGGGAGGCGGAGGCAGAGCTTGAGGAACTGAGAAAGCAGCTTGAGGCGAAACAGTTACCCGAGGAGGTAAGGTCAAAAGCCCTTGATGAGTTAGAGCGTCTTCTAAATATACCCCCTGCTTCTGCAGAATACATAGTTGCGAGGACTTACCTTGATTGGATACTCATTCTCCCATGGCTTGAGAGTTCAGGAGACAAAATAGATATTGACGAGGCGAGGAAGATACTTGACCACGACCACTATGACCTTGATGAGGTGAAAGAGCGCATACTTGAATTCCTTGCAGTAAAGAAATTAAAAGCAGAGATGCATGGTCCGATACTTTGCTTTATAGGTCCACCGGGCACTGGCAAGACATCAATGGGCAAGTCAATAGCAAGGGCTATGGGCAGAAAGTTTGTGAGGATGTCTCTTGGTGGCATTCACGACGAGGCGGAGATAAGGGGGCACAGGAGAACCTATGTCGGGGCGCTTCCGGGAAGAATTATCCAGGGTATTAGGGAGGCGGGCACAAATAATCCTGTCTTTATGCTTGATGAGATAGACAAGGTTGGCAAGGACTTTCGCGGTGACCCATCATCAGCGCTCCTTGAGGTGCTTGACCCCGAGCAGAACTTCTCATTCAGAGATAACTACCTTGATATACCTTTCAGTTTATCAAAGGTTATGTTTATCACCACAGGAAACATTATTGACACGATAATACCAGCTCTCAGAGATAGAATGGAGGTGCTCACACTTCCGGGCTACACCCTGAATGAGAAGGTGCATATTGCGAGGAGGCATTTGATACCGAAGCAACTTATAGAGCATGGACTTACGAAGAAGAACCTGATAATTGCGGCGCCAGCCCTGAATACAATCATTCGTGAATATACAAGGGAGGCGGGTCTCAGAAATCTTGAAAGAATGATAGCGAGGATATGCAGAAAGACCGCAGTCAGGGTCGTAAAGGAACCGGAACTTGCTGTTCAGGTAGATAAGAGCGACCTCTCGGAGTTTCTTGGTCCCGAGAAGTTCCACGATGAGTTTCGTGAGAGAAGACCACAGGTGGGCGTTGCTACCGGTCTTGCCTACACAATGTATGGTGGCACAATAATATTTGTTGAGGCGACGATGATGAAGGGCAGGGGTAATCTAACGCTCACAGGTCAACTTGGCGATGTGATGAGGGAGTCAGCACTTGCGGCAATGTCATATATAAGGGCGAACGCGGAGATGTTTAAGATAAATCCTGATGTCTTTTCTAATAATGACTTTCACATACATATACCTGAGGGCGCGGTTCCAAAGGATGGACCATCTGCGGGAATAACCCTTGCGACTGCACTAATAAGTCTGCTGACAGATAGACCGGTGAGGTGCGATGTCGCTATGACGGGTGAGATAACGTTGAGGGGGAAGATTCTGCCTGTTGGCGGCCTGAAGGAGAAGTGCCTTTCTGCGGTTCTTTCCGGCGTGAAGGAGGTAATTCTTCCGAAGGGGAATGTTGACAATGTGGAGACGATAAGCGACGAGATAAAGTCCAAACTTAAGATAACATTTGAGGATAAGATGAGCGATGTCTTCAAGATGGTGCTTTTAAAGAAAGTCAAGGTCAAAGAGAAGTAGATTAAAGTTATTTATTGTTATATTGGACTTGATTTGACCACCTATTTTAAGTAATAATAATATATAAATATTGTTTTGAATTGCAGGGGTTGAATTACAATGGTATTCAATAGGTATAATAAGTCGGAGGGTTTTCATTTTCTCAGACGACTTTGCGAGCAGTTTGAGAAGAATATAAGCAGGTATAGGCAGCCATCTTACGATGAGGCGGACACGCGCCAGGACCTCATAGAGCATCTTTTTCTCTCGCTCGGCTGGGATGTCCACAATGAACAGGGCGCGTCTCCACTATATAAAGAGATGAAGTTTGAGGGCAAGGTGCTCGTCAAGGAGGAAGGGCGCGAGACAATAAAAAACCCCGACCTTGATTTCAAAATGGGACCTAAAACTATGTTCTATGTGGAGATTAAACCGCCACATATAAGAGTCCCAGATACCCAGAGCGCATTCCAGTTGAGACGCTATGCCTGGTCCAAAAAAGGTCTTCCCGTATCAATACTCACAAACTTTGAGAACTTCTGCGTCTACGATACACGATACAAGCCCGACATTAACGACAACCCGAGAGTTGCGCTTGTAAAGGAGATAAACCATAAGGACTATATAAAAGAGTTTGAATACCTCTGGAACACATTCGGTTATGAGGCGGTCAGGGGCGGCTCGATTGAAAAGTTCGCGGAGGAGACGAAGGACAAGCGAGGGCATACGGATGTTGACGACGCATTCCTTAAAGATATTGAAAATTTCCGCTACCTGCTCGCAAAGAATATTGCGCTTAGAAACCCCCCGGGCAAGCCCCATAAACATTTACCAGTTGAATGATGTCGTCCAGAAGACAATAGATAGAATAATATTTCTCCGCGTATGCGAGGACAGGGATATTGAACAGTATGGCAACCTGAAAGATATAGTTGAGGAAGGCAGTGATATTTACGAGCGACTTATGGTATACTTTGGGAGGGCAGAAAACAGATATAACGCAGGTTTATTTAATCTCCGGGAGGATCCCCATAAAACATCACCACACATCGTCATTGACGATGTGGTCCTCTCGGAGATCATTAATTCTTTATACTACCCTGACTCTCCTTACGCTTTTAATGCCATACCCGTTGAGATACTCGGGCAGGTCTATGAGCGATTCCTTGGCAAGACAATACGGCTGACGCCGTCGGGGCAGGCGAAGATAGAATATAAGCCCGAGGTTAGAAAGGCGGGGGGCATATACTACACGCCTAAGTATATCGTTGACTACATCGTTGAGAACACTGTGGGGAGAATACTTGGGGGGTTAGATATGAAATTATCTCACCCCCCGGGGGGCAAGAAGCCAACGCAAGTGAGGAAGATTAGAATACTTGACCCCGCCTGTGGAAGTGGCTCATTCCTTCTCGGCGCCTATGACTATCTTCTGCGGTGGTATCTTGAGAGGTATATAGAAGATAAAGATAAATATCTTGATAAGACAATTTATAAGGTGGGTGATGATGATTACCGTCTGATGATTGACGAGAGGAAGCGAATACTTATGGAGCACATATTTGGTGTTGACATAGACCCGCAGGCGGTGGAGGTTACGAAGTTATCTTTGCACCTGAAGGTGCTTGAGGGCGAGACGGGGGAGACGCTTGATGGACAGTTGGCGCTGATAAGGGAGCCGGCTCTTCCTGACCTTGAGAGGAACATAAGGTGCGGGAACTCTCTTATAGGTCCCGACTTCTACAAGCAGTTTGACATTGGACTGTTTGATGAAGACGAACTCCGGCGTATAAATGTCTTTGACTGGAACGATGACGAGAAGGGTTTCGGTAAGATTATGAGGGGTGGTGGAGGTCTTTCTTTATGGTTTGTGACATTTGTAACACACAACTCAAGGATTTCTGAGCGTATGACGAGATATAATATTAATACAGGTGAGCCACTTATTTTCTCACCGGAAGAACAGATAATAATTGCTGAAAAGATTGCGGAGGCATGCAGAAAATATAATATCAAAGTAGTTTCATGGAATATTCTACCTGACCATGTTCATATGATAATTTCAGCAAAGTCAGAGAAGGAGTTGAATGAACATATTCGCAGAATAAAGGGTTATAGCAGTCGTGCTTTCAATAAGGTAAAGGGGTTTGATGAGAGACGAATTGTCTGGGCACAGAAGTTTAATCGCAGACCAATTGATGGTGAGGAGGCACTGACCGGTATTATTGATTATGTAGAGAACAACCATAATAAACACATAGAGAGGTGGGGAGAGGAGGAAGACAAGGGTCTAGACAAGGCAACAGAAACTGGACTAGACAAGGGGCTTAAGCCCCTTGTCCAAATGGAGTCCCTTGTCCACGATGAGCTCCTTGCCAAGAATTCTGCTCTTGCACCCCGTGAACAACTGGAGCCAATTCTTAAATCGTTATGTGTTTCTGTTGAGGATGCATGCGAGAAGATGGGAGGCTTTGATGTAGTCATAGGCAATCCGCCGTATAGAAAAGAAAGAGAATTTAAAGAAGAAATGAAAATATATAGAAATTATGAAAATACTAAAATATTTTGTGAAGGAAAAATGGATTATTGGTATTTATTCCTACATAAAAGCTTGGATATTAGTAATTATAAATCATTTATTTCTTATATTGTTCCATCTTATTGGTTAAAAAGTAAAGGATCATCAAAAGTAGTAAAAAGATTAAAAAATGAAACAAATTTTATAGTAGTAGTTGATTTTAATAAAAACAAAATTTTTGAAAAATCTTCTGGAAGACATATGATATTTGTAATTTCTAAAAAAACAAATAATATTGAAAGTAAAGGTTATTATAAATTTAAGGATATTAATTTAAATTCAATTTCGTTAAGTAATATTTTGAATAAGTTATCTGATAAAAAAATAGATATGATTAATATTGATAATAAATTAATTTATATTGATGATAATTCTATAGACTTTAATATTAATGAAAACATTAGTGTAATTGAAAAATTAAAACAGAATACTTTTAATTTTCAATCAGAGAAAAATTATTTTGAAGTTAGTCAAGGAATAGTGGAAGCTCCTGCTTTTATAGATAATAAAGTAGCAAAAAAATTTAATATGATGGATTCATTAGGTAAAGGTGTATTTGTTATTTCAATAAAAGAATTAGAAAATTTGAATCTAAATGAATGTGAAAAGTTATTTGTTAAACCCTATCTAAGAATAAAAGATGTTTCAAGATACTATCATTCATATAAAAATTATTTTATTTTTTATATAAGTAATAGTGATAATAAATTAATAATGAAAGAACCCATAAAATATAAAAATATAATAAATCATTTATCAAAATATAAAAGAGTTATTACATCATCTAATAAACCTTTTGGTATTCACAGAACAAGAAATAAAAAATATTTTATTAATCCAAAAATAATTGGTGGAAATATGTTTAATGTTCCAGAATTTACTTATTGTGAAAATGAAATATATGTTAACTTTTCATTTAATATAATAATAAAAATAAATTATAAATATTCTCTTAAATATATTTTAGGAATATTAAATTCAAAATTAGGTAATTTTTGGTTTAATAAATTTGGTAAAAAAAGAGGAATAAATGTAGATATTGGTGTTCATGTGTTAAGAAATTTTCCAATACATGCAATTGACTTCAATAATCCTGAGGATGTTGCGATGCACGATGAGGTGGTTCGCCTTGTTGAGCGCATGATGGATTTGAAACTGCGGTATTATGAGACGGAGGATGTGCGTCTCCGCACACAACTTGACCACGCCATAAAAGCGACAGACGAACAGATAGACAATTTGGTATATAAATTGTATAATTTGACAGAGGAGGAGATAAGGATAATAAATAATAGTATGAAGTAGGAGGAAGCTTTTAAATGAAGAAGAATATTGATTTAATAGAACATGAAATAAGATTTGTTGAAAATAACAGAGAAAATGCAATTAATAGATTACAATGGAGCTTGAATTTCTCAATAGCTTTTTTAGCTTTAATTTTCATTGTTATATCAAAATTTTTACCCAAAATAAATTTAATAGAGAAATTATTTATGTTAAATTCTTTATCATTAATTTTTATATCAATAATTATCGGTTTAATAACTCTTCCTAGATATTTTTTTCAAATAAATCTAACACAATTTAAAAATGAAAGCGAAATATACAATAAGTTAGATCATACAATAGAGAGAGAAATCACAGAAAGAAGGTATAAAAATTTTTTAAATATGAAAAAGATAATGATTGAAAATGAAGGTAAAGTTATATATGCCATAATCTATCAGATTTTAGGTGTAATATATGTATCAATAGTTTTATTTTTTATATATCTTTTTTGAAGGAGGAAGAAATGAAAGAAGTTGATAATGAAAATAAGGGTATTGAAAAGGAAGAGGAAGATAAGGATATTTATAAAGAAAACGATAAGAAAGAAGGAAATGAGAAATCTAACGATTCAAAAGATAATTCAAAAAATAAGACAATAGATCAACCAGTAACAGCATTAAATAGAGTTAATAAAGATAAGAACAAATTAAAGAAAGAAAAAAAATTAATTGAAAGCGAAAATTGCGAAGAAAAAAAATAAGAAAGAAAAATAAATTTAATATGTTTTAATCTTATTAAAATGGTAGCTGAGATTTTTTATTCTGTAAATAATATTTTGGATTTGAATAATAGGTATCACACCTGCTATGACGAGCGACTCCGCCAGCAGTTAGACCTCGCCATAAAAGCAACAGACGAGCAGATAGACCAACTTGTATATCGCCTGTTTGGACTGACAGATGAAGAAATTAGAATTGTGGAGACCTGACCCGTGAGATAAAATGTTATATTAAATGATATTTTCTAATATGAATTATGCAGTTTTTTATATATTTAATTATAAAATTTATCTTATCTCACGGGTAGAGATGAGGAGATAAGGGTTGTGGAGGGGGAAATAAAATAGTTATATTTTACTTATATTTGATTTACAAAAGATTTTATAGTAAATATTGTTTTATAAAGGAGAGACATATTAATGCTAATTTATATTGATGAGAGTGGTTCGTTAAATTCAAATGCTGTTGAACCATATTTTGTTCTTTCAGCAGTTGCAATAAATGAAAAACTTCACAAGGACTTGTCAAGTGCAATTTACAATCTAAAACAGAGATATTTTTCAATTTTTTCAAAATTTAAGAACATTAATATAAATATACAAGATATTGAATTAAAAGGGAAAAAACTTTTAACAAAAACTATCTTAAAAATAGCAGATAAAATACATTTTGATATGTTAAATGAATTATTTAATATTTTTCAAGCATATAGAATAACTGTATTTGGCATAGTTGCAGATAGACCAAAAGAAGAAATCCCTGATGGTTTTCTCTCTGACCCATACATTGAATTATTACAACGTATAAATGAATTCATGGAAGAATTTCATAAAAATGAATTTGCTTTTTGTATATTTGATGAAATTGATAGAGAGACTGATTTCATTAGGGCAAAAAATTTTGAGAAGTTTATTTTCAAATCAAGTTTAGGTAAAAAATTAAATCATATAATAGACACAATCACATTTTCTAATTCATTAACGACTGTTGGAACCCAATTAGCAGATATTGTTTCTACAACTATATATCAGCAATTTACTAAAAATCAATATATTATGCCATTTTACAATGTTATTTCTGCGTTACAGTATAGAAGTATTGACCCTGATAAAGTTCATTTATCTAAGGGAATAAGATATGTTGGAGATATAACTAAGATATTAAGACCAGAGATTGAATAAAAAAGAAAGGAGCGGGCAAAAGCCCGACTCGCCTACTAATGTAAACGAACCCCTTTCTATATAAATTTTATCAAATTTAATTTAATTGTCAAGTAATTTTTTTTCATTTTTTTCGTATTTTTAAATATCATATTGGTAAGTATTTTCCCTTGTGGATCATAAAATGAACTTGAAGAGGCGGTATTATGAGACAACAGACGAGCGTCCCCGGGACAGGCCCATGGGGCAAGTCCTCCGCCAGCAGTTAGGTAGCGCCATAAAGGCAACAGACGAGCAGATAGACCAGTTGGTATATAAGTTGTATAATCTGACAGATGAAGAAATTAGAATTGTGGAGACCTGACCCGTGAGATAAAATGTTATATTAAATGATATTTTCTAATATGAATTATGCAGTTTTTTATATATTTAATTATAAAATTTGTCTTATCTCACGGGTAGAGATGAGGAGATAGCGGTGGTGGAGGGGGGAGTATAAAATATAATTTCTAACCAGGCAAGTTTATGCTATAAATGAATTGTTATATTATTTAAAGAGGTGAGATTATGAGTAATGAAATACCAATTCCACCGGAATTAGAATGCAAATTTCATAATGAAACTGAGAGTGTTCTTTACTGTGAATTGGGAGATAAAATAGCGAATACAACTATTAATTTTTGTAAAACATGTGAATTAGGAAATCTTTGGAGAAATATAAAATGCAAATATATAAGTGGAAGAATAAAGGGAAGTAGTATTGGACCATATGGAAATTATTGGATTATACACGAAAAGATTTGCTCACTTAAGGGTAAAGAAATATCAAAAAATAAATGTTCTTCTTGTGATGAAAAGATTTTAGAAAAGTAAGACAACCATATTTACAAGTGATAATACAATTTACATAACCTGGCGGATTATGAGATAATATTGGTGGAGGAAAATGCAAAATAAGTTATAATATTAAAAATGAAAGAAAAAAAGAAAGCTTTTATCTTAATACCATTTGAGGCGGATTGCCAAGAAGGAGTTTGATAATTTATATTTTATGTATTTTATTGTAGTGATTGTTTAAGGGAATATTATGTAAAGGAGGTTGTTATGGGCGGTAAAAGAAAAGGAAAGAATAGGGATAGTAAGAAAGGTAAGGGTAGTGGCAGTAAAAAAGGAAGTAAGAAGGGTGATAAAAGTATGAATAAGAAAAAAGAGAAGTAATATGAAATATCACGGAACACAAAACTTTTCTTTGAACTATGAGCCAAATAATTGTATAGTTTGTTGGTTCAGACTAGGTGACTTTAGCATAAATGAATCATTTAGATTTATAACGGTTGGTATAATTGCCCCAGAACCGTAAGGGCATGTCCTTACAAACGAATTATGTGTATGGTTAGATAGTGGTGGTGGAGGGGGTGTGTAGTGAAAATTATATTCTATAAACTATTAATATGCTTAGATACTTATCATGGTCAATTCCTAATATCCTTAGATTATTTTTAATGACAGAAACGGGAAGTTCTTTTACCCTGGGGAATATTATTGGTCGCTTGATGTTTTTGCATCTATAAATAAGATGGTCTCCCTTCGTTCTTCTATATTTACACCCTATATGCTTCAGAAACTTCTCAAACTTCTCAAACTTCTTACAATGGACAGGGCTTATTTTAGACATTAATCTTTTAGATTGGCAATGGAATTTTGACTTCCTCCACTGCGTGGTCAATCGCAGGTGGAATCCATCTCTTCTTTGGCTTAGTTACTTTTTTCCATCCACATTCTTTAAGGACATCATCAATGGTTCCCATCTCAATTATCTCCTCAAAGAATGCTTCCACAATCTCCTCAAATCTTCTCTTAACCTGCTTTGAACTTTCACCACATGTTGAAATATCAAGGGCAGGTGTCCATGCAATATACTCATCTCTTTCCTTGAAGATAAAAACCGGTAATTTTACATTCTGAAGTTTAATCACCTTTGACATCTTTTTTTATTATAACATGTTCTTATAGAATATAATATACCTAAAGTAAACCTGCTGTGTAACAGTTCCTATGGCGACGAATATATAATATTCTGTTTACAGCACAAAAGTGAACCCAATATATATTGGCTTCTTTTCTTTCAGTCCCGCAGGTCTCTTCACAAGATTGTATGTCATGCACGATATTATCGGCGAGAACAGAGTCCCCCAGGTGATGACATACCTGTTCTTTATAAAGTTGCCTATGATAAGCGGTGAAATACTTGCGGCAAGTGGCACAAAGAACGAGAGCGCGTCGCTCCTGCTATCGTCCCCCCATATCTCACCCGCTGTATAGACGCCTATTGACCCGCAAATGCAGAAACCGACAAGCGCCCCCACGAGACCCCCGCCCGCATGTTCGGGCTTTGCAGGGTAAATTATCTGACCGAGACCTATGCCGCCAATAAGACCCCCGCTCGCAAAGAGGTAGCCCATTCCAATCTCCTTTGAAACAAGTTTCGGGGAGTAACCACCGCTCTCCTTCGCAATAGCAGATGATGTTATCAAGAGAGAGATAATGAGAACGCTAGTAAGCTTCCTACCCATATTTAGTAAATAACCTCCCCCAATCGGTCTCATTCAGAACCTTTTTCACGCGCCTCTTGCCAATGAGGGGATACCAGAACTTATCGTGATAGAGAACCGATGCGATGTAAGACCATGGCACAAGCGATGTGCGAAGGAGTATCTTCTCAAGGGGTTTCAGTGGACCGTGATATATCATCTTCTGTCCAACGCTCGCAAATGTGTTTCTATAGCCCTTGAAGTGAAGGTTAATGTCTTTTATATCCTCACCGACCACATCAATCTCTGATATCTCGCCTCTTCCTAGTTCCTTCTCATGCGCCAATCTTATAAAGTCAAGCGACATCGGGTCAAAGCCCATAATCTTCGCGCATACAGCATCTATTGCCACCTGGTCTCCCGATGCGAGTATTAGATTGACCATACGGGGGTTCATAAGGCGAGGACCGGGACCTTCGCCACCAATTGTTGCATCCATCACTGCAAAGACGCCCTGATGTATCTCATACTGCACTGTCAGTAAATCAACAAGTGTCTGGTGAATAACAGAGTGCGTCCAGTGCCTTTTTGTATTAAGAAGACCACCGAATGCGTTCTTCATCGCCCCTGTCATCACGGTGAATACATGCGTCTTCATCGTCGGAAGGTGTATGATATTGCTTCCAGGGAAGTTATAAGGAATATGTATGCACTTTCTATATATACTATCAAGGGCTGGCGTTTCACCTTCAGCCCTGTATGGTATCCAATTTACTGTTGGCTTGTGAATATATATCGTCTTTATACCGTATTTTTTCTCAACGCTTTCAAGGTGGTTGTTTCTGTGTCCAAGTTCAGGGTCAACTACAACTGTGTTATTGTGCGTATATAAGAGTTTATCTTTAGGGAAACCATCATCTAATAGTTTCTTGGTGACGCCCTCAAGTTGCCAGGGTGTTGTGGAGCAGGCAGGATAGTAGAAGTGCCAGGAGATGTTTATCTTGAGGTGGGTGAGGTATTCAGGTGATATAAATCTGCTGTATTCTGCGAGGTCCATTGCCTTTGCGATGTCTTCAAGGACTGTCCCGGGATAGGTCCTGACAACGGCAACCTTGGAACGCTTTTTTGTAAGTATTTCGCGATTTCTATTTCTCACTTCTTGTAAATTATTCATCATATAATCAAAAAGACACATTAATATAGTTTATTCTATCATCTCTTTATATTTTAACATATAGAATAACGATTTAATTTATTGTAGTCGGTAGATTTATTTTATTCCAATGAAATTCAGTAATGTTAAGCGTTTCAAAAACTTATTGACTTCACTATGAAAGAATGTTAAAGATTTTTGTAATTTATATGATAAGGAGGTTAATAATATGTGGGAGAAGATTAAAGGTCCTGTATGGCTTATGATATTTGCAGTTATTGTCCTTGTCGCTGACCTGATTCTTGAGCGGTTTGCACATATTTATCTTGTCTATTTTGGTATCTCTGTTATATACGCTTCACCAGTTCTTTTTGTAATTGGTTTGATCTGGCTTATTGTTAAATTAACAAAGAAATAATATTTTTAACATCTTAGAAATTTTTTTTGGATATATAAGGTTTATGTTTATTTTCAACCGATAGAGAGTGTGTTTTCTGTGATTATTTTCATCTTAGTTTAATCGCATTGTTTACATTAAGTATAGGAAACTTTTTTGATATTGTAATCGTCTTAATAATAAAGGGTTTTAATAATGTTAAGGTTATTATTATTTCTTGTCATCTTTACTTCAATAGTTGGTGCTGTTGAAGTGCCAGTATCTGATAGTGTGCCCCAAATAGATGGTGTTTTTGAAGACCCTGCCTGGCAGAATGCGTCTGTTATTTCCGATTTCTACCAGCAGTTCCCGAAGTCGGGTGAACAACCAATAGATAAGACAGAGGTCAGGTTGCTTCAGGATTGTGAGCATTTATATCTCGGTATTATATGTTATGGCGATACAACAGGTATAGTCCAGAGGCAGAATAAGCGGGATACTAGTGTTTATGAAGACGATTCCATTGAGATATTCATCTCCACTATTGGTAATGAACAGTGCTATTTTCTGGTGGTAAACAGTTTGAATATTCAGGCGGATGGCATATATATTGTGAGAAGTGGTAATTTTGATTACACATGGGATGGAATCTGGGAATCGGCGGTGAAAATTGAGAAAGACAGGTGGGTATTGGAGATAGCAATACCATATCGCTCACTTCGTTATGGCAGGAGCGATGTCTGGAAATTCAATATTGTAAGGTATAACCAGATTACAAAAGAAGCAACCTGCCCCTTTGCATATAAGTCCTATGTGACTGATATAAAGAACTATGGAGAACTCTCATCTCTGAAACTTCCGCATAACGCCACCTTTGATGTAATCCCATACGGGATGCTGAACGATGTCGGTGCAGATGAAGGTGGGTCGCTGAAATATGAGTTTGAGAGGAAGGGTGGAATTGACCTGAAAACAAATGTCAGAGGTAATACTACTGTCAATTTCACACTCAACCCTGATTATGCTCAGATTGAATCAGACCCTGAAGAAATCAACTTATCCAAGGAGGAGATATTGCTTCCTGAGAAGAGACCATTCTTTCTTGAAGGTGCAGATGAGTTCAATCTTCCGCATCGCTTCTTCTACTCAAGAAGAATAAGTGATATATGGACGGGAACAAAGGCAATGGGCGAGTGGGGGAGAACAACATTCGGGCTTCTCCACTGCTATATGAAAGATGATGATGTAAGGTTTCCCGGTGCTAATGTAGTTGTGGGAAGAATGAGGGTATGTGCGGCTGATGGCTTATTGCTGGCGGGCTCTTATGCTGGTGCTATCTCTGATGTAAAATATAACCACCTTGTTATTGCTGATGGAGAGTATGATATAACGAATAAAGTCAGCATTCTCGGGAGTTATGGTCACACGTTCACACAGGATACTTATGTTGACAGTTCGGGTGCATTATTAAAAGAGCGTTTTGATGGATGGGAGGTGTCTTCTGTCTTTGTATATAGAGGAACACATTGTTATCATAGTGCTATCTTTTTTGCGACAAGCCCTGATATAGACCCCGAACTCGGTTATCTGCAATACCCGGGAATTGGCGTGGCGGGAGTAACCTGGTCAGGGGGGCAGGACTGGGGTTTTTCTTCTAGTCCGCTTGATAGTATAAGTTTGGAGTATTTCAGCGCCCTTGATAGAAATATTGATGGTGGGGTAGTGTCATTTTCAGCAGATGTCTTTAATGAGTTTAAGTTCAAGAGGAACTGGGGTTTCTGGCTTGAAGGTTTTGGACAGAGAGATGCCTATCTAGTAGATGAGGGTGAACCGATATACGAAAATGGACATTTCAATGGCGGTGGTTATGTCTTTCCAGTGAATTGGGCGGGGACATCGGTTGGTTTTGAATATGGCAAGTCATATGAATACGAGAGATACTATGCTCTCAACAGCAGATTTGCTATGACCCCATATCCAGGGCTTGATGTATCATTTGGACCTCAGGTTGTTTATTATAAGGATACAGATGGGAAGTTCAATAAGATGTGGGTCTTCCGTCTGAAGACGAGCCAGACGATAGGGCAGTGGTTCACCTGGCGTTTCATCGTTGATGGGGACTATGAGGGCTACTATACATTTGCCGGTCTTGTTGGCGTCACATACCAGCCGGGAAGCACAATATATATAGCGTATCAGGAGGACAGGCAGGACACAGATACCGGCTTTATGTCTAAAGGAAGAACTATATTTCTCAAGGGGTCATACGATTTGAGGTTTTAGTTTGTATTGGATTTATATTAATATTTTTTAAAAATAAAAATATAAGATTGATTTAAATCTTATTATTGTATTTAATTCTAAAGAATAATATAATTTAACATTAGGAGGTGATTAATATGTTTAAGAAAATAACATTTTTGGTTTTGATGTCTGTAATTTCAATATCCTTTGTTTTCTCTTCTGGACTATGGTTAGAGAAGAAAGAGACGAACTATAATACAGGTGAGATAGTTCCAACCCCTGTTCCTATTGAAATTGTTAAAAGGGCAGTAATGAATGATAATGGGTTGAAATTAGATAGTGAAGACCCTATATGTAATAGTATGTGGGGACCCTATGTTGACTGCGAAATATATCCTATGTATGATGAGAATAATATTCCCATTGAGTATCTTGTTCTAGCATACAGGGAGAGGTCAGAACGAATTGGAATGTGGGAAATGTTAGAAAAAATAAAGCCATACATATATGAATTAATGAAACTTGATGGAGAGAGAGCGAGAATTGAAAGAGAAGAGACAGATTTCAATTATGATAATAGATATTATGAGATTGTAAAAAATATTGAGGAAATATCTAAAAAAATTAATGGGAATTTCCAATATGGTAATGGTTTTGCTTCTGGTGTTTACGAACTACCCCCTAGAATAAGTATGTTTCTTAATGGTTGTATCCCTTTTTTATTTACTTATTACTATAAAGCGCTTGATGAGGTTAAAGAGAAATATAATACAGATGATGTAGAGTTTGTATGCTTCAGGTCTCTCGGTATTTCTGGAAGCAGGGGATGGGAGTTCAGGGCAGGTAATAAGCAACTGTATGTTACAGTATATTTAGAAGGAATAGGAGGAGAGGAAAGAGGGAAGATATCAATAAAAGAGATAACACCTGAGTTAAAATCATTTTGGATAGATAGATATAAAAAAGAATATAGAGAATTATGGAAGAATTATGAGACCGATGATATGCAAGGAATGTTAAATAGAATAAATGATGAAATGTGGCTTTATATGCTTCCAAATGTAGCAGATTTTGGTAAATATCCTAAACTTCCTTGGGGTTCGTGTGCTCATGTCGCCGCATCAAATATATTAGCATATCAAAATTACATGGGTTATAATGTGGAACTTGAAAAGTGGGCTTGGATTTGGATTAGAGGTCAAATTAATTGGGAATATAGGTCACAATGGATAACTTATGCAAAAGATAATCCTAATTATAAAAATGATAATGTTTATGGATGGCAATTTCAGGCGAGTACATATATTATAAGTGGAAGAATGGCAAATCCTAATGATACATCTTATGTAGAACAAATGATTGTTATTTTCACCCAAGATTGTGGTTTTACTGGTTATAAATCGTGGAATATTTACTTTCTTAGTCATTCAGATTTAAACTGGTATGATATAGTAGATGAACTTAGATATCATAACCCATCATGGATAGGTGTAAATAGAGACGAATATAAAGATGAAGAAAAAAATCCTACTGGTGGTCATGCTGTTAGTGTTATTGGGTCACAAGATGGTTATCCTAGATATCTTTATGTAAAGGATAATTGGTATTCTATAAATGAATATCATTATGGTGAATACTGTCATAGAATTCCCTGGTGGACGGATGAATATGGCTGTCAACCATATAGTGTATGTATAATAGAACCATATGGGAACGCTGTCTGGTTTCTTGACTACTTTGTCGGTTATCCTGGACTTTACTCTGTTGAACTTGCCTGGGGTGCTATGACTGATGGCTATTCTGCTTGGAATATATACAGAGCAGAACATCCGACAGGACCTTTTACAACATATACTGGTGTAAAAGTAAATGATAATCCTATAGAACAACAGGGACCATGGTATCAGGAGTTTAGATACAATGATAGTTCAATGATTTACTCAGACCATTACTATTATATGATTGAGGATGCTCAATATGGTGATGTATATTGGTATCAATCTAAACCGGGATGGAATTATCCACCACCACCCTGGATACCGTTTGGATTACCACTTCCTCCGTCTAGACCACCAGCACCGTGGGCGCTTTTAGCAACTGATAGACCTATGGACGATGGATATGCAATAGAACTGAGGTGGGATAGATACTATTTTGACCAGTCAGGGCGATATGAGCCAATGGAACCGGAACCAATGGATGACTATGACCAGCAGATTATTTTGAGGGGAGAAGAACCCCATGGCGATTTCAAACTAATTGCTACTGTTCCAGATACGGTTGTATATTACCTTGATGATACTGTTCCCTGTAATGGTAAGACATATTACTATGTAGTCAGGACTGAGAAGTTTAATCCAGTTTATAGAGATTCTGAGGATTCAAACATTGCAGAAGGCGTAGCAATAGATAATTCACAGGGAGGGCTTTTAGCAAGTGGTAACAAGATGATTAATAATTCAATGAAAAATCCTAATGCTTCTAATATTAATGTATATAATACTTCTTTAACTGATAGTTCATCATTTAATATTCCTTCTTCTTCACCTGAAAAGATAATAAAAGATATTAGGATTTATCCTATGCCTGCAAGTGATTATCTTAAATATGATATAGAATTGAATGAGCCCCATAATGTAAAAATATCTTTGTATGATATAAGTGGTAGAAAACTTATAGATAAGGAATATTCATCTTATAATGGAGATATTAATGACAACATTGATATAAATACTCTTTCTGCCGGTATATATTTATTTAATGTCTATATAGATAATAAATGTGAATTAAGTAGGAAGGTGATTGTAGTAAAATAAATAATATATTAATTAATGAACTAATAAACCAGCAATTATCGCAAATACCGCACCACCTATTAATCCGTAGAGAAACCTCATCTTTCCAGATGTATTCTCGGAGAGTGAGAGATATAAATGTCTCTCTGATGTTGTGATGTTTATGAGTTCTGAGCGGTGGTGGGTCCTGCCTTTTTCATCAGTCCAGGTGAATGTGAAATTGTGAATGCCAACAGGTATGTCAGTAATTATAACTGGAAGGGTGCCAACCTCAATATCATCTACTTTCAGGTCTGTCAGCCCTTCGGTCTCTTTCGCCGGATACACCTCAATCGTTACTCCCTCACCTGAAACTAATGTGAGATTTGAGAGTATTAATATGATTGCAATTGTCTTTCTCATATTACAATTCACCATTTTGGTGGATGGAAGATAAATAGAACTGCTATTCCAAGAGAGCAACCGACAATGAAGCCGAAAGCACTTTTCGCAAACTTCGCTGAGATGCTCTCGTTTCTTGACATCTGAATAAGTATCTTTGATGGAGCAGTCCTGCCATCTATCTTTGTCCGAAATATCGTGTTTCCATACTTATCCAGCCCCTTCAGTTCGTATGTCTCATCCTCTCTGATATTTATTTTACATGGCGTCATTCCTGCTAACCTGTCGTTACAGAAGATTGCTATTCCATAGCCAGTGGATGCGATTTCAATTGAATATGTTGTGTCATCACCATCGCCTTCTGTTGCCAATATATTCAATGGCGTCATATATACCAATAAAACTGATATTGTGAATATAACCAGTGGTCTTAGCCTAAAGGACTGCATAGTAAAAGCCCCCCCATATTGTAAATTTCTTTCCGAATGACCTCTCATATTTAGAGTTATAATATATCTGATTGTGAAGCATTAACTCACCCTTAATTCCCCATAGTCGCTCATTGTTATATAATGGCAGTGTCTCAAAGTTCATAGAAATTGAGTATATCTCGCCCTTATCAAACCACCTGTCAATCATCATTCCAAGACCCGGCTGAAGGCGGTATTTACCTATAGGAAAACTTGTGAGTATCTTAAATGATGGAAATATTGATTCAAAACCACCGCCAAGCCATATAAGTGGCTCATTATTTATATTTATGAACCTCAGATAGCCCTGAATATTGAAGTTCACAAACGCAGATATTTTGTTTTCACCGTTATTGGTATATAACTGCTCGCCCATCCATCTCATATCGGTATTTGAATATAAGATGAGGTAGGTGAATAGTTTTATGTATAGTGCATATTGGGGACCTTCTACGAGAAGGCGGATACCGAGTGGTGTGGTCATGGCAGCACCTCCCTGTTCTTTTGAATGCCCCTTGAATATCGTGGCGCTTGATATTGTCTCCCAGTAGAAATGCGGCCTCACAATCAAGGGCAGTGGAACATTTATTTTTTCAGAAGGGTATTTGTATATTCTGATATTATCTTGCTTTGGACTATTATCTTTTTCATAGTAATTATAGTTTGTTTCAGAAACCGCATTTGAGATTAAAACAGTAGATAGTAATATGACTGATGTCCATCTCATTATATTTTTATTTTAATAATTCGGTATATAAGTAGCAATAAGATTAAAGAGAAAAATAGCGATAATATTGTTTTGTTGAATATCTTTATATTTCATTGAAAATATGGTATATATTTTGTAATATGTGAGATTGGCGGGGAGGTACCCAAGCGGCCAAAGGGGGCAGACTGTAAATCTGCTGGTGAATGCCTTCGGAGGTCCGAATCCTCCCCTCCCCATTCTTAATGAGGTAGATATGAAAGCGTATGTGCTTATTGAGGTGGAATCGGGCAAGGTTGAGGATGTCTATCATAAACTTATAAGTATAAAAGAGGTAGAACAGGTTGATGCGCTCCTTGGACCTTTTGACCTGATTGTCTTCCTTGAGGCAGAGCCATATAATATTGGAAGCATAGTCCTCAATTTTGTCCAGTCAATTGATGGCGTAAAGAAGACGACCACCTGCAATGTTATAAAGATAAGAGAAGGTTAGAAATAAAGCGGGAGTAGCTCAATTGGCAGAGCATCAGCCTTCCAAGTTGAGGGTTGCGGGTTCAACCCCCGTCTCCCGCTCTTTTTATGCCTTTTTTATCCAGATATAGAATATTCTGAGAGTTTATAGACAGTCCTCTGCTCCATAGAGTCAAATAGTGAAGGCCATCCGCTCACCTTCTCTTCCATTATGACACCTGTATATGGTTTGAACCATATTGTATCTGAGACAACTAAATCAAGGTCTCCACGAAGTGAGCAGTGCACCTTTATTGAATATGTGTATACTATCTTATAGCAATCGGTGAAAAAGCCGGCAGGAACATTTATATCCTCTATACTCACTACCTTTACCTTTGCTGTCATATCAACACTGTCGTCAATATCGTCATCATCAACATCATTCATCTTTGTATTCAGGAGAATTACATTTGATGGGTCAAGCCCTTTGGCGCTTGATATCGTCCATGACATACCTATATTGAATGGATATTTATACTGCATATAACCATTTTTGTATTCCTCTCTGTCTATAATCACCCCTCCACCCTCGCTCTCAAAGCCGTTGACAGTTATGAGACCGTTTCTATTATCGTAGAGATATGTTCTTAAGATATTTTTTCTGGTCAGAACAATATCACCAACCCTCGCCTCCAGCACACTGCATCTCTTTCCATCAACATCCCTCTCACCGACAATAATCAGGGTTGCGCTGTCTTTTGTCTCAAAGGTGCCGACCCTGTTGTCTACTGTATATGTCCAGTAAGAGCCAATCTTCAACGGAATATACTCGGCGTATATAGTAGAGAAATTAAATAGTTCAAGTAAGATAAAAATAGATGAGAAAATAACCAGAGTTTTTAGAGAAAGTAATCTTAAATGACTTTCAATGATGATGGATAATTTATTCATTTATATCACCTCGTTTTATTATCTTACATAAGTTAATGAATCTGTAATTTATTAAGATTGTAATTAAACCTTAACAGTTTATTCTTCATTTATAGATTATCATATTCTTAAATAGATGTGTGTAAATTCTCTTATCATCAATTGTTATGTCTATAATTATTATTTTATATCTGCAGTTTTTCTTTGATTTACAGTCAATTTTATGATTTATTCTACTATTATGAGTATGAGACCATTATCATCGTTAATCGTGGTTACTCTTATATTTTCATCAGCGTCCGCGAGCGTTCATATCGTTCCTGACCTGCCGAAACTTGTAGTAAAAGATGGCATCTCACTTCTGGTATCACCTGTTCACTTTTCAAAGGTTGACTGGCTGTATGTTGGCATTGGCACCTCACTCACACTCTCATCTATGTCAATGGACAGATGGGCGAGGGATGAGGTTGGCAGGGGAAGGTCAGAAAAAACGCCATTCATTATAAGGTCAGCGGATGTCATTTCATCACCCTATGTTCTCTTTGGACTTCCAATCGGTCTTTACCTTCTCGGTGAGGTCTCTGATAATGATAAACTTCGTCTTACTGGTATTGAGGGAACCGAAGCGCTTGTGCTATCTATAGGAAGCGCATATATACTCAAATTTATGACTGGCAGAGACCGACCGCTATATTCCGACTCACCGTTTCACTTCTGCGGACCACATACATTCTCGGACGAGCATCTCTCAATGCCGTCAATACATACCACCGCGTTCTCAGCACTTGTAACTGTGATAACAGAGAGAGCCAATTTTCCACCTCTCACTGACTTTCTGTTCCTGTCTGTTGGTGTTGTTGGAGCGAGCAGGGTCTGGCACAGTGAGCACTGGGTAAGCGATGCTGTTCTGGGCGGTCTTCTCGGATATGCGATAGGCAGGTTTGTTGTTAGAAGGCATAATGAGAATGAAGGCGGAAGCAGTAGATATGAAAGGTATATAGAGTTTTAGTTATTAAAAAAAATTATTGATTGACAATATAGAAATAATATTTTAACATTTTTAAAATTTCATGGAGGTGAAAGAAAGTGAAAAAGTTGATAGTAGTGATTGGACTTTTATTGGTGCTTACAAGCATGTCGTTTGCTTACAAAATTCTCTGTGCTTTTGCTGTTCCATCTAATTATCTCACATATTGGGTAAACCAGTTGAAAACACAGCCGGATATGACCACAGTTGACGCTTGGGATATGAACACACAAGGAATACCATCACTTGCAACACTGCAAACTTATGATGGTGTAATGACCAGTTCTGACAATGCATATTCAGACCCAACCACCTGGGGTGACCGTCTTGCTGACTATGTTGATAGTGGTAGCAAGAGAAGTGTAATTCTTGTAACATTCGCTTATGGTGGTATTCCGAACTGTGGTATTAAAGGCAAAATTGCTGTTACTCCTTATAGTCCATTGACTGTAGCTGATGGTCAATACTCAGGCAGTGGTGCTACACTCAATGTCGCTGCACCGGATATACCCGGTCATCCGATACTTTCAGGTGTGAGTAGTTTAACATGCACTTATTACAATACAAACAGACCTCTTACTGCATGCGGTGTATCTGTCTGCAAGTGGACTAATGGTCAGATGGGCATTGCATTCAGCAAGTCAAAGAGGGTAGTTGGCTTCACCGGTTATCCTGGAGGAACTGGAAGCTGGTGGACGGGTCAGTATCCATTGATGATAAGGAATGCATTTGTCTGGATGTTTGGGAACTGGACAAGCGTAGAGCCATCATCACTTGGCAACATCAAGGCACTTTACAATTAGAAGGACATCTTGAATCTTATGGGCACCCAATTACAGGGTGCCCTTTTATTTTAATTCTATAATATGTAATATTCTGCTTTTTACATTTCTGATTGTAGCGGTCTTAACTATCAGACAGATGCAATTACAGAATATAAATAAAATTATGCTTATTTTCCACCTGTGCGATAGGAGGGGTGAGATAGTCCTGACATATCCATAGGGACAATTTTCATATCTCACCTCCTTAAATCGCACTGCTACAATAGCAGGTCATATCAATAATCAGATGAACACCCCAGTTGGGTGCCTTTTTTATTTTTTATTAAATATTTTTAGGAAATTTTTGTCAGAATCAGGCAAATTTTAAACTGTGTGATATAATGAAATAACAGAGGAAAAGGAGATGATATAAGTGAAAAGGTTAGTTATCGCAATTACGGTTCTATTGGCATTGACAAGCATGTCGTTTGCCTACAAGATTATAATTGTAGCAGCAGATGATGACGAGGCAGGTACACAACTCATAAGTCAGTTAAAATCACAACCAAATATGAATACAGTAGATTGGTGGAATACAAATACCAAGGGTCTGCCATCGCTTGCACAAATTCAGGCGTATGATGGTGTTATGACATTCTCTGACTATGACTACCCTGACGCGACAGCATGGGGAAATCGTCTTGCTGACTATGTAGATAGTGGCAGTAAAAGATGCGTAGTCACTGCAGCGTTCTGTTATATGGGGGGTTATGAATTAGACCTTAAGGGTAAGTTTGCTGATACCCCGTATAATCCATTTAAAGCGGTAAATGATGCTTTCGGTGGGGATGGTTATACGCTCAATGTCGCTGCACCGGATATACCGGGTCACGCAATACTTGACCAGGTGAGTTCATTGTGGTGTTACCTTATTAATGCAGATATACCACTGACTTCTTGTGGTGTATCTGTCTGCAAGTGGACAAATAAAATGAACGCAATAGCATATAGCAAACAAAAGAGGGTTGTAGGATTTACTGGCTTTGTTGGCTATGGCGAGTATGGTTACTATACAGGTGATGCAGCAAGGATGATAAGGAATGCATTTGTATGGATGATTGAGAAGTGGTATGGGACAAGCGTAGAGACAACATCCATTGGTAATATCAAGGCACTTTACAAGTAGAAAGACATTGATAATCTTTTGGGCACCCTGAATCGGGTGCCCTTTTTTTTAATTCTATAATATGTAATATAAGGTGTTTTTTATTGTTTATTGTAAGGGTTTGATTAATCAAACCCCTACTTTTTTATGTTTTAGCAAGATAATTTCATAATTACCATAATTCATTATCTACATGCTTGAAATCCTCAAGCATTTCAATTTCCTCACTTGCCATTTCTTTATATCCCTTTTCCATTTCTTTTTTTACATCATCATCTGGTGTCATATCAATCTCACCTCAATTTCTATATCTGGTCATTTATCAGATATTAATTAAAATTATCTATTTTATAGCCCTCTCCGCTATCTCACCAAGAACATTTATTGCGTCTTCTCGGGGTTTCTTATATAGATTCCATTTCAGTTCCCAGACAGCATTGTCGTCTCCAATGACATACATATCGCCAATTCCGTTTTCAACTACCTTCCTGACCTTTATCAATCCAAAACCTGCATTCTCTTTCATCCTCCACCAAACACTACCATCATTTATGTATAGACCGTTGTCTGATGATGCCCATATAAACCCCCTGCTATCTTTCATCAGATTGTTCACACCTGCTGTAATTGGACAGCCAGGCATCGGTATCATCTTCTTATCAATGAGTGAATATTTATACATGCCCTTATCAGTCCCTATATAGAATACCTTATCGTTATCATTTAAAAGGCATCGGGCTTCCAGATTACCCGGAATGCTCAATATGCTATCGTAATACAAATTCCAGGTTCCCGTTTGCTCAACGTTTTCATTATAGAAGACCTCTGATTCATAAAATAGCAGAATTTCTGTATATGGCTTTTTCTGCGGTGGGAACCATTTTACTAAAACGATTGGCCAACCCCTGCTGTCATCTGTTATATCAATAACTTGAGCGGGATATTTCGTTATGTTCTGTGCAACCGAGTGGTCAGATGAAGAGCCACCTGAGTAGTCAATCGTCAGAAAAATTTCATTACTTGGTCTGTCTTTTGTTCCATAACCAATTATCAGTATATATTTTCCAAATACTGCATTCTTTATTATATGCACTTTTGATACTACATTCTCGGGTAGAAATTTCAATTTTGAGCTTTCAGTAGCCCCCCAGCCCCATATGCCATCTCCATCGGTTCCGAAATATACAACACCGCTTTCAAGTGGTGGTCTTGGAACAACACAGAGTATCGGCGCTTTTGATAGACCAACCTCATCTGTCCAGTAGTCAATGCCCTTTCTGTGAATGAAGGCAAGTCCCTTGTCCGTCGCTACCCATATATCTTTCTGAACGGGAAGGGGGTCAAGATAACCTGAGATGTCATTTACAGTGCATTCGCCGAATGGCAGTTCTATCCTTGACCAGTATTCCGCCCTTATGAGTGAAGTCATAAGAAATATTACCAGTATGGATATCGTATTTTTCAAATAAAGTCACCTCTCAATTTGTGCTTTTGGGATATTTAAATATAACAAAGATGTATTCTATCTTTAAACTAAATAAATATTCAGTGTGTCTTAATTGTAAGTATTGTTTGAAGGAGGGATTATATGGGAAGGATAAAGAGCATTGTGATGATAATTAGTATTGTTGCTACCCTTTCTATGGTTTTTGCAGTTGAGAATTCCACCGGTGAAAATAAGTCAAGGGACTGGGAGAAGATAGATATTTCTGGTAAGGTGGAGAATGTTTATATGGCACCATCACCAAAGAATCCTGAGGTTACTCACTTCTGTGTTCGCCTTACCACAACTGATGGTAAAACCTATGAGGTTCACTTTGGGAAGAAGGAACTTCCGATAGGTGTGGGTGATGAGATTAATGTTAGAGGAGGATATGCACCACAGTTTGGTGATATAGTAAAAGCGATGTATGTATGTGACACCACAACTGGCTTTGAATGGCATAGGGGCAAGAATAAGAAGATGGATTCAGGTGGTGAATCTGGTTCTGGTAGCGGTGGAAGTTCTGGAGGCGGATATAAGAGCGGAAGCAAGTAGTAACTGGGTGCTTGCTGAGAGGCAGGGGGGGCGCAAAAATCCCCCCCTGTCTTTTTTTATATATCATTTTTTATAACGAGATAGGGGAATAATCTTATTATCTAACATATCGCAAAAAATATTGCCTTGAAAATTATTTCAAGTGTTATATTGTGATATGAATCAGATTTTGTTATTATTTCATGAAGGGAGTGGTTTATATGAAAAAGTCAATTTTTCTACTGATTCCCGTCTCAATCTTCATACTACTATCATGCAGTTCCAATACTGATTATGAGCAAAGAATGGTCTATGATGTCTATTCCTATGCTTTTGACCTTGACTTATCGCCTGATGCAAATCAAATTGCTTATTTATCAGATTATTATACAGGAGTAACATGAGGTCGCCAGTATGATTCACTACACCTACTCCACATCGGGACAGGTGTGGACGAGGAGATAAGAGAAGAAGGGTATGATTATTATCTTGATAGCCCGAAATTTTCACCCGATGGAAATGCAATTGCTGTGTGTGGAAGGAGAAATAAAGGTAATGTTGAAGAAAATTATGGAATTTATCTATATGATTTACAGGCGAAGGATGGCTTTAAGGTTATTTATACCGGCTATGTTGGTTATCTTGATTGGACACCCGATAGTGAGTGGATAGTATTCCCAGAAAATGAAACATATTATAAAACAGATATATATAAGATTCGCAAAGATGGTTCTGAAAAGACACTATTATGGGATGGTTCAAAGTTTGGGTATAACTGCTGGATGAATAGTTTGAATTTAAGTTATGATGGTAAGTATATAGTCGTTGGGCTTGATAGTGATGAAAATGGATATTCAATTCTTCTTCTCAATTCTGATGGGACCGGCGAACCAAAGGCCCTTGTGAGTTCATCTCGTGGTGGTATGTATCCTCATTTTGATGCAATGCCATCAAAGGTTCTTTATTATACATATACAGGGGGAGAGAGCCATTATATTGAGCATATTAATATTGATGACTGCGATTATGAGAGAATAGTTGAGGGCTATGGTCCGACTACGACGCTTGGCTGCAAGTATATCTACTTTGAGAGGAATGGCGACATCTGGGAGATGAGAATTTACTAATTGGGAACAGCCTGCCCGGCCAGGGATTATAATCTGTCCAGAAAGTTTATTTATCTATTTACATATCTGAATAGATATATAATAATCTCTTAAATTTTATATATGGAGGTTTTTAATGAGAGCGATTATATTGTTAATAACATTAGCCCTGTTTCTTTTACCAGTTCTGATACTTGGTGAGTCAGTTGAATATACAGATATATATGGTAAGAAGTCGATGAGCGAGGAGGAAGCATCTACTGTGCTCCATAAGGAGAGTGTTTATAATGATAACGGAATGGTCATTGAAGAGCGTTATGTAGATGCGAATGGCAATCTTACAATACCTATAGGGTTTGATTGTGCGAAAATTGCTTACAGATATGATGAGGCGACAGGTAATATAATAGAAGAGTCATATTATGCTGTAGATGGAAAACCTATGTTTCCTTATGATAAGGCCTATGCGAGCATAGAATACAAGTATGATGTCAATGGTTATTGCATTGAGGAAGCGTATTGTGGCGAAGATGGTCTTCCAACAATTGCCTTTGATAAGGGTTATACTAAGGTAACATGGGTTTATGACAAGAATGGTTATGTAGCAGAAGAGACATACTATGGCACAAACGGCAAGCCATTCATTCCTATGAACATTGGATTTTCTAAGGTCAAGGAGAACTATGATTCCAATGGTTATCTTTTAAGTGAGCAATACTTTGATGAGAAGGGAAAACCAATGATACCTGTAAAGACAGGATATTCCATGGTTAAGTGGGAGTATGATGATAATGGTTATTATAAGAGTGAGCATTACTTTGACACAAAGGGAAAACCAATGGAGCCATCTTCATATGGATATGCAGGTATATGCTGGGTAAATGATGCACAGGGAAATGCAATAGAGGAGAGTTACTTTGGTAAGGATGGAAAGCCAAAAGGTCTTCCTGGTTATGGTTATGCAAAGATAACATGGAAGCGTGATGAAAATGGCTATACCACTGAAGAGGCATACTATGATGTGAATGGCAAGTTGATGGTTTTGTGTGGATATGGCTATGCAAAGGTAACATGGAAGTATGATGACAGAGGGAACACCATTGAGGAGGCATATTACAACGACCAGGGTCATTTATTTGTATCACCATCTTATAGTTATGCGAGGATGACGAAAGTATATGATGAAAAGGGGAACACTACAGAGATAAGATACTTTGATGCGAATGACAAACCTATGGCACCACCCAGGGATTGTTATCATAAGGTTGTTTATAAGTATGATGATAAGGGATACAAAATAGAAGAAGCATACTTTGGTTTGGCAGAAGAGCCGATAGATTATTCTGGTTATGGCTATCATAAAGTATTTTATGCGTATAATGATAAGGGGCAGGTAACCGTATATGCGTATTTTGGTTTAAATGGTGAGCCGATTATATTACCTGACTATGGTTACCACAAGGTTATGTATAAATATAATGACAAGGGATATATAGATGAAGAGGCATACTTTGGTGTAAATGATGAGCCGATATTACTTCCATCACCAACTTATGGTTATCATAAGATAGAATATAAACATAATGATAAGGGTAATGTATTGGAGCAGGCATATTTTGGCATAAAGGGTGAGCCAATAAGCGTTCCAAATCAAAACTACCACAGGATTGTCTATGATTATGACACCGCTGGAAAATATTTAGGTGTCAAGTATTATGATGCATCTGGGAATGAAGTGCAAATAAAGTAATTAAAAGATTGTTTTTTAATTAGGCAATATAATATAAAAGGTGTATATGTGATGCATAGATATCACAGGTATTTATTATCTATTCTTTTATGTTTTGTCTCTCTGGCTTTTTCAGATACTGGCTGGTATCCTCCTGACTTGGGGTCACCGGTCTATAGCGGGCAGTTAAATGAACTTGGTTGGACTTTAAGCAAAGATTATGCCCAGCATCCTACTATTAGGATGGTTGAAGAGAATGTGGACATATATCTCCATAAAAAAGAAGCGACGGTTTTCTGTGAGTTCCTCTTCAAGAATGATGGTGATGCAACAAATGTAGGGATGTTCTATCCATTAACTTCTTTTAAGAGTGCCATTGTTGCTGATTTTGAAGTATATAAAAAAGACAAAAATGGACAACTTATAACTATTCTATATAATGTCAAGAAACTTGAAGAGGACGGATTGGGTGTTGTTGCTCTGTGGGATATGAACTTCAATGCAAATGATGAGGAAAGGGTAGTGTGTAAATATTCTGCCTTTTATGGTTCATCTTATGAATACGAACATATTCCCCGTTGGCAGATGGAGAAACATGACATATGGGAAATCCCGGGTTTAATATCAGAGTTTGGTCAGGAATATAGTGGACTACATCCCAGGTTCTGTGCGTATATACTTTCTACAGGTGCTACTTGGATGGGAAGTATAGGTAAGGGACGAATTGCATTCCACACAACTGATGAGGTGTGCTGGGAAGACCTTATTGACTATGAAGGTGTCTTCTATGCCAATCGCTTCAAGGATTGGTATATAGACCCGAACAAAATGAATTTATTAGACAATAATAAAATTAAGTTTAAGATAGAGGGTGATGCTCTGATAATAGAATTTGAGAACCTTGAACCATACTTCGGTGATGAAGAAAAAGGATTGAAATGGTTGGAAGAGTTATTAATTACATTTTATTATGAAAATTTGTCTATTGATAATATATCTGCATCATCAAACCTTTCCTCAGATAAGAGTGGCTCATACAATGTGTTAAATTTAGGTAATCAGCTGACTGGCTTTTCTGTATGGGCGGAGGGAGCTAAAGGTGATGGTGTGGGTGAGTGGATAAAAGGGAGGTTATTACCAAGCGAACCGGTGGAACATTATAAACTTCCGATTACCATTAAGGGAATGCATCTATATGGTGGCTATCATTCTAATGAAAATGATTTCTCCACAGAACTATTTGATAAGAATGGTGCTCCATCTGGAGTAACAATAGATTTGTTTAAGAATACCAAAAAAGTATTCACAAAAAGTTTTGACCTTGAGAAGATAAGAGAGAACTCACCTGACTCACAGAACATCGGCAATGTCTATCTTGATTTTGGAATGCCCGTTGAATGCGATGAGTTCAAACTGATGATAGACAGGGTTCGTTCTGGTAGCAAATATCAGGATACATGCTTATCAGGGATTGTGCCAATTGTATATGACCCGCGAACTCACCATAAGGCATCTTCTGTCTTTATTGAGACCATAAATGACATCGCAAGATACCATCCCATAAAGATAGACGATGGAAGAAAAGATACCTGCTGGGCTGAGGGTTCACCGGGTAATGGCATAGGTGAATGGATTGAGTTCTCATGGGAGAAGCCGAGGGATATATCAGGTTTTACAATAATACCAGGTTTTGCGAAAGATGAGAATGTCTGGAATGCTAATTCAAGACCAAAGACAGTAGAGTTAGTTTTTTATAATGGTGATGGTGAGATATTAAGAGAGGAATTTAATATTGATGATTCTATGAAGACACAAAAGTTTTTCTTAAAAAATGGGACAATAAAAAATGTTAAAAAGGTAGTTTTGAACATAAAGGCTGTCTATACTGGCACAAAATATAATGATTTGTGCATCTCAGAGTTAAACTTCTTATAGCGTTTTAGAAAATATTGTTTTTATTTCGTAAAACCTATTCTTTTATTTGCTTTGTAAGTGTGGTATATTTCATTATATATCATAGATAAGATTATATATGGAGGTTGTTTTATATTATGTTTAGGTCTCGTTTTTTCTTAATTACCGTTTTAATTTTAGTTCTATCTATATCCTTCTGTGCCAAGATGAAGAAGGAAGCCCCTCCTTCACAGATGCCTTTGACTGAACAGAAGGAGGAATATCAGAAGGCTCCGTCAGGTGCTCCTACGCCGGCGCCCGAGAAGATGAATACTGTGTCAGACAAATCAGGCGGGCTAACACCACCTGCTACGATAGCACCTACTACCAAGACACCTGGTAGTGATGTGTATGTTCCCCCTGTTGAGAGGAAGATTATACTGACAGCGAGTATGAATGTAGAGGTCAAAAATGCATTTACGACAAAAGATGAGGCGGTAAAGTTGGTAAAGAGCAAAGGTGGGTGGATTGAGGGTCAGAACCTCGTCAGGAATGAATACACTGACGCAGCGTTATTCACACTGACATTCAAGGTTCCACCTGAAAAGTTTGAAGAAACAGTTGAGGAACTGGCGAAACTTGGCAAGGAGAAGTCAAGACAGATAACAAGCGAGGATGTGACATTAAAGCATGCTGACCTTGAGGCAAGAATATCAAATTTCCGCGCTTATGAGGCACGCCTTATTGAACTGGCGAAGATGGCTGGGAGCATAGATGACCTTCTTCAGGTTGAAAGCGAGATAGCAAGCGTGCGTGAGCAGATAGAGACGATGACTGCAGAGTTGAGGGGACTTACGGAACTGGAGACATACTCAACCATAAATCTCACTCTATCAGAACCGCAGCCGGGCAGGTCATGGGTCTTTCTGCGCGATGTTGGCAAGATGTTCTCAGGTGGTTTCGCCGCTCTTGTTAAGATAATCATCTACATTGCCATTGTGCTTATAATACTTATTCCTATTATTGTTATCGGGTTCCTTGTATTTCGACTTTTGGTTATTATTATAAAGTTAATTTTGAGGAAGAAGAAGGTTGAGGAGAAGAAGGCGTAGAGTAAAATCTAAAGATAAGATTATTTTAGATTGGGGGGCAGGAATGCCCCCTTTTGGTTTATGAAATATCATAGGATTAAAGATGGAGATTTAACAAGATAATTCTTTATCTTATCTACATCTTTATCCTGAACGGTGAGTATCTTATTAAGAAATACTGATATATAAATTCCGTTTATCTTTATTTCATTTGTTTGAGCGACCTTTGATTTTGCAATTTTTACATATTCTGGATCTATATCTATCCCTAAGTATTTTCTACCAGTTCTCCTTGCTGCAATAGCAGTAGTTCCTGTCCCTATGAAGGGGTCTAAAACAATATCATCAACATCGGTTGTCATTAAAATAATTCTTTCTAAAAGTGGCACAGGCAATTGACAGGGATGTTTATCCCTTCTTTTTTGGTGTCTTATTCTATGAATGTCATCCCATACATCTGATGCAAGAGGTCCAAAGAAATGACGAAGATTTTCTTTTCCACCATAATCTTTTATATAAGAACCACAATTTTTACAATAAGAATGAGGAACTCTTATATCAAAAAATTTGAAATTGCTTTTATTTTTTGTGTAAAATACAATTCCATAGTGAACAGGAAGGAGTGTCTTACCTCGGGGAGCTCCCATTGCTGTCCAAGATATCCAATGTCGGAAATAAGCATATTCATTAAGAATCGCACTTATGTATATTAACCATTTTGGTATATTATGTATCACTATTGAACCTGTTTCTTTTGTAACACGCACTAATTCTTTTATCCATTCATGGCACCATGATAGATATTCATCTTTTTCTAATTTATCATTCCAATGAGAATAACCTTTGTTTAGATTGAATGGAGGGTCAGCGAATGATAAGTCAAAAGTGTTATCAGGTAATTGTTTTAGAATTTTTATAGCATCACCTTCTATAATATTATTAACTATTATTTTAATATTATTCATAACCTAGTATATCTTTTATAAATCTTAAGAATCTTTTTATTTCTGAATAATCAAAAGTAAAAACATTATCAAAAGCATTGACCATTCTCATGAGGTCATTTCTTCTAACTAACCATCCTATGCCATCAATAAAACTAATGAATGTTGCATATTCATAATATCTTCTAATTTGCTCTGCTATCCCTAATTCTGTTCTTGCTTTATCTCCCATGCCACTTGATGTTGTTGAGACAAATGAGCATTCAATAATTATTTTTGGTCTTTGCAAATTTGGTATAATAAAGTCCATTAGTCTTCTTATATTAGGTAGTCTTCCTTTTACAAATTCTATGTTGTTTTCTCTTAGAATATTCTCAATAACTCTTTCAGGATTCATCTCTCTTCCTGCTACTATAGAACCTTTCATTTTATAACGAACTATTGTGTCTATCATTTCATGTAAATCAAATTTAAATTTTCCTAAAGATAATTTCTTAAATTCAAACAAAGGTAAGACCTTTCTTAATATTTTACATGTTGAACCTTCTGTAAGTAAATTTACGATACCTTCCGAAAAGCTTCTATTTTCCTTTATATATCTTATTATTTTCTCTTCATTCCATTCAATCTGTTCATTGTCAATGTTCCAACTTTCTTTGTTAATTAATTTTATTAATTCTTCATCATTAGAAATTCTTGTAAATGTAAGTAATCTTAAAAAACTTTCTCTTGATAAACCTATAAGTGCTAAAATAGCAGTTAATCCATCTTCTTTCTCACGAATGAAATCTACGATTAATTTTTTTGATAGATTTTTGGTTTTTAACTTATTTTGAAAATTGAGTAATAGTTGAGTAATTTGAGTTACTTGGCTTTCAATATCTTCTTCAGTAATTGGATTACGAAAGAAATAGGTATTTCTTTCTATAACAATATTCAACTTCTCTTCATCGGAGGGTAAAATTTCCATTTCAGAGATTATAATATATAATATATGATTTTTATTTAGATTATAAATAAAATTTGTTTATTTTGATTTTCAGCACTCGTGTTTGTAGTAGCAGTCGGACACATCGGGGTGGCAGAGGGTTGCCATGCATAACGGGCAGTGGATGAAGTGGCTCTTGGATAAGAGCGCCCCACAGCCCCGACAATATGCAATCACCTTATCATCGCAGTATTTGCAGGCGACCTCACTTAATGTGACACCCATCTCGTTAAGAACCGTGAATATCAGATTATATATGATATTCTCGCACTCACAAAACGCCCCGGGTCTTGCTTTCTCATCATAGAAGTCCCTTAATCCTATCTCAATCAGACATACCCTGCTCAGCATCTTCTCATCTATAATATAATGGTAGCACTTGGAATGAAAATAGCCCATCGTGATGAGTATTAGATGGTCTTTTACATCAAATCCCCCAATCCACCCTCTCAGGTTTGAAAGCATTATCGGTCCGGTCTGGTCTTTATTATCAATAATGTATGTCTTACCATTTACTTTTATTTTAAGAAGGATATTTTCCTTCTCCTCAAAGCCAGATTTTATCTCTTTCAGCAGTTTTATTAATGGTGCTTTAATATCAGATATTCGTCTTATTGAGACCATATTGGTTTATCTCTTTGCTATCTCTTCTTCTGTGAACCAGCAATTAGGGTCTTCTGCTACCAAACTACCCGTCTCATGGTAGATTCTGCACCTCGCACCACCGCAGACGTATTTATAGGCGCACCTTCCGCACTTTCCCTCAAGCAGGTCTCTGTCCCGGAGTATGGCAAATACATCTGACGAGCGCCATATCTCATCAAATGGCTTCTCGCGGACATTTCCCGCTTCTTTCTGAAGAACCATACAGGGATATACAGTGCCGTCAAACATTATGCAGGTGTATCTGATGCCGGCGCCACAGCAGGACCTGACAAACCTGGTCATAACCTCGTCTTCGGGGACGGTCTTTTCCACCTCAACCCAGAACTCGGGTGCACCGATAAGGCGATAGACGAGGTCATCATCAGCCCTCTGGAGCGCTATCACCTGACGGACCAAGTCCCTTCTCTCTTCCTTTGAGAGTTCATACTCTTTGTATTCAAGTCCCCTTCCCGAGGCAATGAAGTCAAAGACCTCACAGGCGACGCAGCCAAGTTTTTTTCCAATGTCAACAATCTCCGGCAGCTCACCAATATTGTGCTTATACATACATGGTCCAATTTGGAATGGTATGCCCGCGCCTGCAGCCCTCTTTATACCCTCTATGGTGTCATTGAATGTTCCCTCAACGCCCCGCCAATCATCGTGGGTCTTTGGGTTGGCACTATCAATGCTTACAGACATCGCTCTTAGACCAGCATCTTTCAGGTTCTTCGCCATCTCGTCTGTTATTAGCGTTGCGTTTGTTCCCATAAGCGGTCTCAGACCTGCCTGCGCGGCATGTTTTATCAGTTCGCATATGTCTTCTCGCATTGTTGGCTCGCCACCATCAAAGATGATGAGGCGGGCACCCGATGATGACACCTGGTCTATGACCTTCTTCGCTTCCTCAGTTGATAGTTCATCAGGATATGGCTCATCTATTGAGGCGCTGTAGCAATGCTTGCACTTGAGATTACATCTCCTTGTTATTGCGAAGCTCACTATTACAGGCGGTGCTATTTCGTTTTTATCTACCATCTCTCATCCTTACTTTAAAACAAAAGGTTACTCAGATATCTGGCTATTTTATAATAAACTACTATGTCTATAAATGATTTTTCTATATTTAGTGATGGGTATTTCAGTATTAATATATAGCTTCTGTTTACATCAAATATAGGAACAACCAACTCTTTTTGATTATCATAATTAAGGTCAATAAGAAAGACAGGTCCTGTAATGCCAACGCCTTCTGTAGTTATAAATGATAGGTCTTGTGCAATCTGAAACTGTGCGTCAGGTATATAGTTTGCTATCACTTTATAGAGTGTTGAGTCCTTTACTGACCTGATATTGACTTTAATGTAGCCACCCCAGACCCAGCCATTACCATATCTCTCGCTAATTTTGAACCACTGATGGGACTTTTCCTCACCCTCGGGTCTGGTTCTGAATCCACTTCCTGTCTCAAGGTAGATAATATCACCCCACTTAAAAGAGCCGATTATAGGGCTTCTGTCGTCTGGCTTTTCTCTTATATATAATATCTTCGCTAAAACAGTTGCCTTGAATGGCTCAATAGTCGGCTCTACATCAGGGACATTGAACTCAACAGGTATCTGTGATGAGTATGATATTGATACAATTAGAAATAATATTGATGTAAAGGTTCTCATTTTATTATTCCATAACTAATATTCTATAGCAGTGATACTATGTGTTTCAGAAATTTCTTGAATAGCCACCAGAGATGTCAAGACCCTTAAATTTGAACTCATAACTATCCATATCAAACTTCCCGAATGGAAGGACATATTCAAGTTGGACGAATATGTTGCCAAGATTGAAGAATGGTATACTGTAACCCGCGCCCATTGATACATATGGCTTATACCATGTCCATTGTCCAAAGGGGAAGTGATATGGGTTATCAATTTTATTTGGTGTATCCTCCATATTTAAATATCCAACTACAATGCCTGACGAAGCGAACAAATAAGGATATTTCTGAAACATGAATGGGAGTCGGAGCAAAATTCTACCGCCAATACAACCGAGAGATGCAGATGTATAGAATCGCTCCTGAGAGCCATCTCCAAGAAGGTTGAAAATTCTTGATGTGTTTGATGTCTCAAGAAAGAAGGTGGGTCCAAAAAGAATATGCCTGTTAAGGTTAAACAGCAGGTCAAAACCAAGATTTAACCCCATTCCATAGTCATTTATTCTTTCCTGAGAGTTGATGTTTTCAGCAGTAGAGTTGATGTAGGAGATGAAGGTGGGGGATGATATACCAAAGAAGGTTCCTCCTTTGAATCTGATTATCGCTGACCTTGATTGGACGGGAATCAGGATGATAAGAGTTAAAAGTGATATTATTAAAAAGGATGTCTTTTTTGGGAAACTAGTTTTCAAGAGTATCAAAATGCTCCTATCTCTGTATCTATTCTACATATCAATTTTTTCTGTTTAACAACTTTATTTATTATATCTATCGTATTCAATTGAACAAGCCAGAATTGAGCGGGTGATGGCAATAATAGATTGACTTTAATATTTAGTTTGCCTTCATCAATTCTGAGGATGTATGCGCTGACCTCAAAGTTCTTGAATGTCTTAATTGATTCCAGTGCTTTTGTAATATCGTCTACAATTTTTGTATCATCACCATTGATGTTAATAGTGAACCATAGTGGAAGTTTTTCATAGTCCTGACAAATAATCCTTATATGATTAAAGAGGAACATTCTTGCTGGCAATTGTTCTCTTCCCCCGCCCTGTGTATCTATTAATACTGAGAGATGGCTTATTTCCAGAATTAGCCCGATTTTGTCTTTAATCTGAATAAGGTCGCCCGGGCTAATATTGTTTATAAATGGAAGGAATAGACCTGAGATGATGTCTATAATCTTTAGTGAAAATAGTATTATAAGTAATGATGATATTGCTATCAGTGTCCAGTAAAAATAGGGTGAATGAGTTATAGGTATGCTGAATATGAAGTAGCTGGCAAGAATTATGATTACTATTATCTTTGTAACCTTGAATATGACATTGATGGTTGACTTTTTCACCTTTGCCTTTCTGTTGATGCCTCTTACTATTAGAAGTGTTATAAGTTTGTCCAATAACCAGATTATGATATATGCAAGGACTCCAATCACTGTGAATTTCAATACCAGGAGTATGATTTGATAGATAACCTCAGCACCAGCACTCAAGGGTTCATAAAGGATATTGAGCAGTTTTGAACTGAATGCCTTTGTCCCTGGAAAGATTCTGAAGAGAAATACAATTGCAAGGTAAATAAGCAATATATAGATTATATATGAAATTATCTTTACTAATATTATCAATCTATTTTTGCCTGTATCCAAACCTGACCTACCGATGATTCTTTTTATTGATTCGGGCATTTTTTGCGATTTACCCTTTTTTAGTGATTTAGTTATATAACTGAATAAAAACAATGAAGATATTAGTATTATTATAGTTATGAAGAAAGCCAGTATATTGTAAGTAATATTCATCTCAATCATTTTTAACAATCAAAGTAAGTTTTCAAATGCTTAACCTCTCTGATATGTTCATTATTTTATCAACAAGATGTGATGACATAAATGCCTTTTTAAGGTTTATATTACTTATATCTGAGATAGCCCTTGTAATTGTTGACTTTGATTTATGAATATATTCGATTAAACGATCTCTATTATCTATGACATAATAGTAAAAGGCAAGATATGAATCTACTTCAAATAACTCCTTCAAATTCAGCACAGATTTCTCTTTTAGTGATAGTGTTTTTGATATAAGGTCTTTTTCTTCTTCTTCAAAGTCCCCTGTTCCTGCGAAGGAGATTGCCTTAAGTATTCCTGATAGTATTATATAAAGTGAATTTCCTATTTCATCGGATATAGTCATCAGATTACCTGAAATCTCGGATGCTTCTCTGTATTGCCCTTTGTCAATTAACATGAGAGTTCTATAAAATAAAATCTCTATCTCCAACTCTTTTATTCCACCCTGCACAGCAATCTCCTCTGCCTTTTTCAGATATGTTTCAGCAAATTCATTCTTTCCAATCATTACTCCGAGCCGTCCTAATTGTGTATATACCCTTCCCTCTGTTAGTTTATCACCTATCTCCATACATTTTTCATGTGCTTTTTCAAGGTATTCCTCTGCTTCTTTATATAGACCAGTATCTGTAGCCAAAACCCCCATATTCAGATAAATAAGCCCTTCTCCTCTTGTGCTCTTTATATCCTCGGCAACTGAAAGTGCATCTTGAAAGTATTTCATCGCTGACTCTAAAAGCATTTTACCCATATCATTTAATCCAATGCATATAAGTGAGAGCATCTCGAATAATCGTGCTCCAACCATCCTTGAAATGTTGAGTAAATTTTCATGGTATTCCCTTGCTTTTTCTAACTCTCCCATCTGACCGTATATTTCTCCAATTCTGTTTATTATCTTCATCTGACTTAACAGGTCATCTATCTCCTCTGATATCGCAAGTGCCTTCTGACTATTCTCAAGGGCTTCCTTTAATTGACCACCTATATGGTATATAGCGGCTATGCTTGTTAAACTTGTTATCATAACTTCCTTCAGACCTATCTTTTTTGCAAGGTTAAATGATTTTGTGATGTATTCAAGCGCTCTGTCCATTTCAATCTTTATTGAATACGATTTCCCTATTAATAATAATGCTCTTGCACTCAACTCGTCATTTTTAATTTCAGTTGCAATTCTGAATGTCTTCTCTGCTTCTTCTCTCGCTGTGTCAATAACTCCAGTTTCTATAAGAAAAGATGAGTTAAAAAGGAATGCTTTTGCTTTGAGAAGGTCATCATCAAGTTTTATTGAAATATCATTCAGTTCTTTTGCTATACTACCTTCGTTGTCTCTATCACCAAGTATACTGTATAGCATTCCCATTCCCGATGAAATTTCATATCTTTTAAGAAGGTAATCTCGCTCGTTTATTAGTTTGTTTTCAAATGCTTTTGTCAAATTACTTTTGGCAAGTTCATATAGTTTAAGTCCGTCTCTGCATGATAGCGACCTTGCTGCCTTCTCGGCTGCCTTGAAGTAATATTCATATGCCTTTTTATATTGGTTTGCATTACTATAATGATATGCTATCAGTTCATATCGCCCTGATATATCTCCCCACATCTCTTCTTCTAAATATTTCGCCACCTCCCCGTGAAGTTCTATCCTGACAGCGTGGGGTATTGTTGAATACACAACCTCGTGAGTCATCAAATGCTTGAAAATATATTCAAAGTCAGGGTCACCCTGGTTAAGTAAGGTTATGTCCAGACGTTCCAGGTCCTTAAGAACTTGCTTGAGTTCTTCACCAATTGCAATATCCTGTAATGCATCAAGAACTTTTAATCTGAAAGTCCTCCCAATGACACTTGCAACTTTGAGAACTCCCTTCGTTTTTTCATTAAGGAAGTCAACTCTGCTCAGTATGATGTCATTTACTGTCTGTGGTATGTCAATCTCCTGTATATTTTCTTTTATTGTAACCTTACCCTTTTCATCCTTGATTATCACTTTCTTCTCAAATAGTAAGTTAACAATCTCTTCAGTATAGAATGGATTGCCATTGCTAATATCTAATATAAGATTCGTGAATGCACTTTGTATTTCACTCAGACCTGTCCTGTCTTTTATAAGTTTCTCAATGGAGTGGAAATCAAGTGGTGTAAGATTTATGTGGTTAGAATTCTTGTATGATTTTATGTCTGAGATATCAATCTCGGGTCTTAGCGCTAATATAATAAAAAGTCGGTCGTGTGTTATTCGTGGAGATATAAAATATAGCAGGTCTTTTGATGTTGGGTCTATCCATTGAAGGTCGTCAATGATTATTAGCATTGGCTCACTTCCTGCCATCCTTTTCAGAATATAAAGAACCATATCAAAAACTCGCTGTCTTTTCAGTTCGGAGTCAAGGGAAGCGGTCAGCGGTGTATCCTGCACATCAAAACCCATTGCCTGGCATAGAACCGGTGTCCACTCTGACTGTCCAAATCCCTTTAGAATAGCGTTCACTTTTTCTTCTGCGACATCTCTATCCTCAAAAGGTGTTAGACCGAATATATCGTTCAGTATGCTCCTCCAGGGATAGAATGGTATGTCTCTTCCAAAGCCAGTGCAATCACCCTTATATATTCTAAAACTGTTCTCAACAGCAATGCTCAGTGCCTCCTCAACGAGACGCGTCTTTCCAATGCCTGCCTCTCCTTCAATCGTGAGAATGGTTCCTTTACTTTCCTTTACTTCTTTAATGCATCGTTTTATCTCATTAACCTCAGTGTCTCTACCAATGATTGAACGCCTTTCAGACACTAAAAGCGGCACCCTTCTAACACCCTGAATGATTGAGACGGGAGTCGGCTTTTCTATACCTTTAAGTTTAAGATGTCCAATAGGATTTAACCAGAATCTCATTATAATTTTCTCTTTTAACTCTTCACTTGTTAGAACTGTGTTTGATGGGGTTGCTTCCATCAAGCGTGAAGCAATATTCACCGTCCCGCCTATGACTGTATATTCCCTTCTATCCTGTGAGCCAAGGTTTCCTGCGAACAGGTGTCCAGAATGCATACCAACCTTCATCCTCAGTTCCCTGTTCTCTAAAAGAAGCGCTTTCATAAGTTCAAGGGCGCATAGTGATGCCCTCATCTCATCGTCCTCATGAGCAGTTGGCACTCCAAAGACGACCATCAGGCGTTCACCTGTTTTGAACGGGTCGATCTTGTTTATCATTCCATCGTATTTCCTGACAATCCTGTGGGCTGTGTTGAAGAAGATGTTTTGAACCGCCAAATCCCTTTTTAATCCTCTGTAGTTGACAAACAGTATAACTGCTTTTCTGTGCTCGCCTATGAGAGGGAGGTCTTCTGGTAGTGAGATTAACTTCTCAAAGACACCTATGGGTAGATATGGTTTTAATCTGTCTATTTCTAATGAAGATGTGTCTATAACCTCTCTCTTTACTTTATAATCACCTGGGCTGAATCTGATATCGGAGAGAGAAAGAAACAATGTTCCCCGCTTAGGTTTTACATTAATCAAATCCTCCATATATTTATAAGCCCTTCTTGTCAGTGATATCTCACCTGGCTCAGTTGCATCCTCACATCTCGCAAGTTCCTCAACAATGCTTCCAGAGATGATTCTTTCTATTCTGATGTGCGAGCCAACCCTGAGGTCTGTGAATCTGCCGTTGTTAATTGCCATATTGACAGTTAAGGTTACCGGTCCAATCGGGGTTTCAATACTGCCAAGTTGCACAAGGCGTTCTCTTATAATGTAGGCGCAGGATATTGCCTGGAGACGGCTTTTCTTCCTTATATTACCACCTGTGCCTCGGAAAAGCACAAGCATTGCATCCCCGCTGAATTTGAGCAATATCCCACCAAAATCAGCAGCAACATCAAGGATAGTTGAGAAGAACTTATTCAATATAGTCAAAATATCCTCTGGTGCGAACCTGCCTGATTTTGATATCCTATCAGAGAGGTCAGAGAAGCCAGACAGGTCAACCAGAAGGAGTGAACCCTCAAGAATGTTCTTCCTTATATCGGGAGAAAGGGGGTCTTTTATCTTCTCTGAGATTATATCCTCTGGAATATAAGGCATTATCTTTTTTAATTCACTCTGACCTTTTATTTCCATAAATTCCTTTATATTACTTCCAGATATTATATTTTTCTATATAACTTTCTCTTGTAGTGCCCAATGAAATTCCTATTATCTCCTTTTTTACCTCACTTTTAATGTAATTTATGAACTTTGTTACACTATCTGGAAGAGAATTCCACTTAATCATATTTACATTATCAAGTTTGAAACCATCAAACTTAATATAATTAGGCACTACACGACTTATATACGGGTTATATGGCTCATAAATAGTAAATTTATCACCTTTTAGTTCATATTTATTGCATATATTATAGTTGTTAAGCCCTGATAAAACATCAAATTTGGTCACTACAAGATTATCAACGCCGTTAATTCCAATAGAGAACTTCAAAAGATTGAGGTCGAGCCAGCCGCATCTCCTTGGCCTGCCTGTTGTTGAACCATATTCATTGCCCCTGACTCTGATACTTTCTGCTATATCACCACTGAGCTCAGTAGGAAAGAATCCATTTCCCACCCTTGTTTGATATGCTTTAAATATTCCTATAATCTTGTTAATGCTTCTCGGGTCTATTCCCAAACTGGTAATTACACTCCCTATTGATGTATTTACTGAAGTGACAAAAGGATATGTGCCCCATTCAAGGTCTAATAATGTGCCGTGTGCACCTTCAATAAGGATATTTGCACTGTTCAGGTTTTCATTTATGATTCCAGTTGTCTCTTCAACAAAAGGCTCAAGCCATTTTATATGTCTGGTAATATCATTGGCTGTCTTTTTGATATCAATATTTTTTATTCCATGTATGTTGCATAATATTTTCAACTTATTTTCAACATCACCATTTAATACATCATATATTCTTATCCCTGTTCTCAATGCTTTATCTGCATAAGTTGGACCGATTCCACGCATTGTAGTGCCTATTGCTTCTGTTCCCAGTGCCTTCTCTATCTTTGCCTCGAATGCCTTCTGAACAGGTGTGATGATATGTATTCTTGGGGATACCTTGAGGTTTTTTGGATTTACCTCATACCCAAGCGACCTTAAAAACTCTATCTCCTCGTTGAATCTTTCAAGGTCAACTACCATCCCACCGCAGAGCAAGCACAACTTGCCCTTTCTCAGTATGCCACTTGGAATCAGGCGAAGGACTATCTTCTTATCATTAATTACAACTGTATGACCTGCGTTATTGCCACCAATATGCCTGATGATTATATCTGCATTTTCAGATAGTATGTCGCATATCTTGCCCTTACCCTCATCACCCCACTGAAGACCGATTACAGCAACCAATGGCATATTTCAATCTCCACTCAGGACATCCATAGCAGACCTTATTCCAGCCCCACTGTCAAATATATGACCACCTTCTTTCAGAACTATCTCAAGTGAAGCGATAACTGATAAAATATCGATCTTATCTACATAACCCATATGTCCTATTCTAAAGACCAGGTCCTTCAATCTACCCTGACCTCCAGCGATGTAAATGCCAAATTTATCATATATCTGTTTCTTTATCTGTGCTGGGGTAAAACCATCAGGACAGTTGACAACAGTTACATTTGGAGCAAGGTTTATTGGGAATAGTGTCAGGTTCATAGCGGTGATACCTGCTCTCATCGCTCTTGCAAGTTTATTATGCCTTTCCCATACATTCTCAAGCCCCTCTTCAAGTATAATCTTTATCGCCTCAACAAGACCATAGATAATTGTTATTGCTGGAGTCCACGGTGTCTGAAAGTCAATCATATTATCCTTGGATATGGCAAAATCAAAATAATATCTTGGCAGTGTCGCTTTCTTATTGGCAAGCCATGCCCTTTCACTGATTGCGGCAAAGCCAAGTCCTGGAGGACACATAAAGCCCTTCTGTGATGCTGAGAGCGCTACATCAACACCCCAGGTATCTGTCTCAAATCTTGATGTCGCAAGTCCACTCACAGTATCCACCAGAAACAGGGCATCTGTCTCCCTCACTATCTTTCCAATCTCCTCAATGTCGTTCTCTATCCCTGTTGATGTTTCTGTGTGGGTGACAAATACCCCGGTGATGTCCTTGCCTGTCTCTTCGCTTAATCTCTGTTCAATTAGTTTTGGATTTACCGCACTTCCCCACTCTACTTCTAATACCCTTACCGTCAGACCATATACCTGGCATATCCTTGCCCATCTCTCCCCAAAATGCCCGGTATTTACTACAAGAACTCTTTCTCCTGGCGAGAAGAAATTCTGAACCGCTGCTTCAAGCATACCTGTTCCCGATGATGTGAATATGAGCACATCATTGTCTGTCTTGTAAATCTGCTTTAGCCCATCTCTGACCTCTTCAAAAATCTTTGAGAAATATTCTGACTTATGATGTTTTATTACCCTGTTCATGGCAAGGATTACTCTCTCGGGTATCATAGTAGGTCCAGGTGTCATCAAACGGTGTTTGGGAAGGGATTCGTTAAAGAAACTATAATTGTTATTTTGGTCGTCAACTGCTGTCATATTAGGCACTTTCCTCCTCTCTCTTTTTAATAAATTGTGCTTTACCAATACCCATAACTTTATCTTTTGTTATGCCAACCTTATTATATTTCTTTGAGATGTCTGGAAGGTCATACATTAAAGGAATCATAATATTCTCAAGGATGCTTCTTAAACCCCTTGCTCCTGTTCCTTTTCTAAAAGCCATATTGGCGACTTCTTTTAGGGCATCTTCTTCAAATGACAGTTTTACACCTTCCAGTTCAAATATTTTCATATACTGCTTTGTAAGCGCATTTTTTGGCTCTGTTAATATTCTGACAAGGTCGTCTTCACTCAACTGGTCAAGACCTGTAACCACTGGAATACGTCCTACCAGTTCAGGTATAAGACCATACTTGATGAGGTCATGTGGCTCAACATCTGATAGTATCTCACCAATAGGAATCTCACCTCTTGCCTTGACATCAGCAGAGAAGCCAATGCCTGACTCCTGCGACCTGTTTCTTATTATATCTTCAAGACCAATAAATGCTCCACCGCATATAAATAGTATGTTGGTTGTATCAACCTGGATGAATTCCTGATGTGGATGTTTTCTGCCACCCTGCGGTGGGACATTGGCTATGGTCCCCTCAAGTATCTTCAGGAGTGCCTGCTGAACACCTTCTCCTGATACATCCCTTGTTATTGATGGGCTCTCTGACTTCCTTGATATCTTGTCAATCTCGTCAATATAGATTATTCCAATCTGTGCTCTCTCAACATCACCATCAGCAGAGATAATCAGTTTGAGTAAGATATTTTCTACATCTTCTCCCACATAGCCCGCCTCAGTGAGCGTTGTGGCATCAGCAATGGCAAATGGCACATCAAGATACTTTGCAAGTGAGCGTGCAAGGAGCGTCTTACCACAGCCGGTTGGACCAAGAAGCAGAATATTTGCTTTCTCAAGTTCTATTTCTTTATCATCTTTTACGGACTGAGAGTGTATTATTCTGTTGTAATGGTTATAGACAGCAACAGAGAGTATCACCTTTGCCCTTTCCTGACCTATGACATACTGGTCTAAAAATGACTTTATTCTGTGAGGGTGCGGGACTGACTTTACTAGGGGCTTTTTAACAAATACAGCATTTTCCTCATTCAAGAGGTGATAGGCGGTTGTTATACATTTACTGCATATATATGCATTGATGCCTGCTATAAGTTGCCTATCATTCCCCGCAATCTGTCCACACAGGGCATATCTTGGCTCCCTAGAACCAGAGAAGCTTATATTAGCCATAAACTATATTACTCCTGTTTTTTACTTTCCTGTTTCTTTCTTGTTATGATTACCTCATCTACTATACCATATTCCTTTGCTTCGTTTGATGTCATATAGAAATCCCTGTCAGTGTCTTTTTTAATCTTATCAATTGGCTGCCCTGTATGCTCGGCGAGTATCTCATTTATTCGCTCTCGCATTTTTAATATCTCCCTTGCGTGTATTTCAATGTCAGATGCAGTCCCGGCAAATCCACCAGATGGTTGGTGTATAAGAATCAGTGAATGGGGGAGAGAGTATCTCTTCCCGTTAAAACCTCCAGCAAGAAGAACCGCAGCTACTGATGCTGCCTGTCCTATACAGTATGTTGCTACATCTGTCTTTATGAACTGCATTGTGTCATATATTGCAAGTCCGCTTGAGACATAACCACCGGGTGAGTTTATATATAGAACTATGTCCTTCTCGGGGTCATCCTTCTCAAGATACAACATCTGGGCAATTGTAGTATTTGCCACCTGGTCATCTATTGGCGTTCCTATAAATATTATTCGCTCTTTTAGAAGGCGTGAGTATATATCATAAGACCTCTCACCTCTCGCTGTTTGTTCAATTACCCAGGGTATTAACTGGTCTCTCATAATCATCCTCCATTATACCAATCTATTTTTCGCTCTTGCTTTTCTTACTTTCTTTTCCCTTCATCTGTTTCTTACTATTTAATATCTCTTCTTCAAGTTTGGTAAGCGTCTTTCTATATAATATATTCTCAAAAGTGTTATATACAAACTCTTTTGTAATCTGGGTTTCACCGATATTCTGCGCCCTTTCAATCACCTCTTTTTTCAATTCCTCATCGCTTACTTTGATATTGAACCTTGTCAGGAGTTCCTCATAGGTAAATCGCCTTTTCAGTATTTCTTTTATTTGTTCATCGTTCAGTTTGTCATCGCCACCAGTTTTCTCTTTATACCACTCAATTATTGATTTTGGTATGTCAATCTTTATCTTCAGAAGAAGATTTGTGAATGCAGTCACCCTGTTTCTTGCAAGTTCTGTTTCATACTTTGCGTTATAAATGCTCTCTCTCACCTTCTCTCTCATATCATCTTTATTTGAGAAGTTTGCAAGTTTTGCTATTTCATCATTATCAGTTGGAACCCTTCTCTCTTCAATCTTGAGAATACAAACCTTGCCTTCCGCAATACCGTCCTTTTTTTCACCCGATGCATCTGGCATTGAATATTTGACTGATATGTTGCGCAGTTCACCAGCACTTGCACCAATCAGTTGTCCTCCAATGCTTCCAGAAATCTCATCCTTTGGTATAATAACTTCAAAGATGCCTCCTTCAAGGGGTGGTGGTGGCTCACCATCCCAGCGAAATGTCACAATATCGCTAACAATTGCAGGGGACTTCTTCTCCTTACGTATAGCAACATCCTCAGCAATCTTACTAATGACCTGTTCAATCTCTTCTTCATCTATCCTGGGTTCAAGGGGTGGGTCAAGATGGACACTTGCGAAATCTGGCAGTTCTACTTTTGGTCTGATATATGCCTTTGCTGTGAATGAAATTTCACCTTCAATATCTATCTTCTCTATATCGTAAATAACATCATCTATTACATTTAGTTTCTCTTCTTCTACAATCTCTTTAATCGCATCGGGTATAGAGGTATCTTTTATCTCATCCATAATCTCGTTCTTGAAACGGGCTTTTATTATCTCAAATGTTGCCTTACCCTTTCTGAAGCCCTTTACCTCAACCTTTCTGTTTACAATTTCTACAGACCTTTTGACCTCTGCTATTGCTTCCTCTCTTCCAAGGGTTACGTCAATTACTACCTTGCAGGGGTCTTCGTATCTGATATCATATTCCACAATCTCTCCAGTCAGAAAGTATTTTTATAATTATTGTGATTATAAATGCGAGAGGCGGGAGTTGAACCCGCATGGTTAGACCACTGGATCCTAAGTCCAGCGCGTATGCCAGTTCCGCCACTCTCGCTTACTTTCAATCAAAACTTTAACATAGCATACTGCATCTGTCAATAATGTGGGAATGCTCATATAATTAACAATAAGATAGTTCTTATTCTTCCCTTTATACCCACAATCAATTACTTGCTTCTAACCGGATAAAATTTTGTTAATATAAATAGAGATATTCTATAGGTTTATATTTAAGAGGTGGTATTAAATGGAAGTGGAAAAGTTAAGTGAAAGGTTTGAGGACTTTCTTATAGAACTCTCAAGAGAGCAGTATCTCGCATACTCAGGGCAGTCAGCCAGGATTGATTTAAATAGAGTATATAAAAAATATGAGGATTTAGCAGATGCTGGCATTTTCAAAAAGATGGCAGATATGAGGGAAAAATCCACGGGAGATGAGAAGAGAAAACTGTCATATCTTACGCATTTTGTAGCAATGTTCATTGAAGGAAGAAAGACGTCTCCTCTATCCGATGAGATTGATGAGAAGAAAGCATCAGCAAAGGTGGGTGTTGATGGTGAGGAGATGTCATATTATAGGGCAGGCGCCCTGCTGGATGTTGAGGTTGATAGGGAGAGGAGAAGAAAATTATATGAAGAGGTGAATAAGATTACCAATGAGATAAATCCCTTTATAAGAAAGTTTTGGAACAAATCACATAGTTTTGCTGTAGATATTGGTTATAAGAACTATATTGAAGTTTTCAGAGACCTTTGCGATGTTGATTTTGTCTCAGTATCTAAAGATATGAACTGGTTTGTCGCAGAGTCAGGTGATTTGTATCAAGAATTATTGAAGGAAATTGTAAAAGATGAGTTAGGTATGGTAGTAAATGAGGTAGAACCATGCGATTCAAGATATCTGTTAAATTTGAATTGTTTCAAAAATGTATTACCTGCAGACGGGCTTCTTAATGTAATCAAGGTCTGGACAGAAGAGTGGGGGTTTGATGCGACTGCGAAGGGAAATATCACCTATGATACTGAGATGAGGGAGAGGAAGTCCCCGAGGGCATTCTGCTCATCGGTTGTTGTCCCGAATGAGATATATCTTGTCATATTTCCAAGGGGCGGCTATTCTGATTATGCAAGTTTTCTGCACGAACTCGGTCATGCCGTCCACTTTGGTTATACAGATAGAGCCCAGCCGATGGAGTATCGCTATCTTGGTGATAACGCAATTACCGAGTCATTCGCCTTTCTGCTTGAACATCTCCTTATGAATCATCTCTGGGTGACCAGATATATTCAAACGAATGAATCAGGTAAATTTATAAAATATATCCTCTTGAAGACATTATATATGCTGGGAAGATATACCGCAAAGATTGACTATGAACTGATATTTCACAAAAATGGGGATGATAATAAATTGAAGGAGGTATATAAGGAACTGCTTGAGAGAAATACATTGCTAAAGCAAAATGAGAAGGCATACCTTTCTGATATTGACGCAGATATGTATGTATCAAACTATATAAGAGCATGGATTCTTGAAGCACTTATATCTACATATTTGACCAATGAGTTTGATGCTGACTGGTTCAGAAATCCAAAGGCGCGCGATTTTCTTTTAGACCTTTACTCTGTGGGGCAGAAGTTCAATGCTACTGAGATGGCGACGAGATTGGGTTATAATTGTCTTGATGTCAAAGTTCTGTGGAAGAGGCTGGAGGATATATATAATAGTTTATAACAGGTTTATAAATTAACAGTTTATGAAACAGAGAGTCACATTCTGCACAGCAGGGCATATTGACCATGGTAAGAGCGCCCTCGTTATAGCACTCACCGGTAAAGACCCTGACACAAGACCGGAGGAAAAGAGTCGTGGCATGACCATAGACCTTGGCTTTGCATATCTTCCGATTATGGGTGAAGAGGTGGCAATAATAATAGATGTGCCAGGGCATGAGGACTTCATCAGAACGATGGTTGCTGGAAGCTGGGGCGTTGACTACTTCATAATGGTCATTGCTGCTGATGAGGGAGTTATGCCACAGACGATAGAGCACGCGGATGTATTGAGATTTGCGGGTTTGAAGACGGGTGTGGTTGCGCTGTCAAGGGTTGACCTGGCAAGTGACCAGCAGCGGCTCTCAGCGATAGAAGAGGCAGAAATACTGATGAATGAGATGGGCTTTGAGGATGTGAAGATTGTAGAGACATCAGCGATAATAGGTGAGGGTATAGATGAATTGAAAGACGAGCTCAGGCAACTCGCATCAAAGGGGGGAAGAGAAAGAGATGTTGATGAGCCATTCTTTCTGCCAATAGACAGAATTTTTACAATAGCAGGGCATGGGACGATTGTTGCGGGAACGGTTGCGTCCGGTGTCTATAAATTGGGGAAACATTTAAGGTTATTGCCACAGAATGTTGATGTAAGGGTGAGGGCGCTTCAGATTCACTTTGATACTGTTCAAGAGGTTTTGCCAGGTCAGAGGGCTGGCTTTAATCTACCAAAGATAGATGTAGAGGAGTTGAAAAGGGGTGATTACCTCGTTGATGGAGATGTATTCAATCTGACAGATATGATTGTAATCTCATATAATCATTCAAAGAGAACGGATAAACCGCTGCTTAACAGGCAGAGGGTTCGCTTACTTACGACAACAAGGGAGATAATAGGACGATTGAGCATACTTGATAAAAACGTTGTCTATTCTGGAGATAACGGCATATGTCAGTTTATAGCAGAGGAGCCATTTTTGACGAGGTTCGGAGACCCTGTTGTCATCTGCAATTTCTCGTCAAAGAGGGTGATGGGTGGAGGAATGGTTCTGGACCCTCACTCACCGAAAGTCCACAGGAAAGGGGGCACAGTAGAAAGATGTAAACGGATTGAAGAAGAGGGCGAGATGGGGTTGGTAAGATTAATTCTATCGGAGGTTCCACCAAACTTCATTATCTGGAGGGAGAAGGACCTATCAAAGAGGGCTGGATTTTCTATTGAGAGGGTGAGAAGAATAATTGGCACGATTGAGGGAGACATATATAAAATTGGTGATGGGTTTCTGACAAAGGAAGCGTTGGATGATTTAGGTATGAGAGTGATAAAAGTGCTTGAGGACTTCCACCAAGAGAATCCGATGGGGGAGGGGATGGACATAGGAAGTTTATGCACGGCGCTTGAAATCAGTGTGGATGAGAGGTCAATACTCTCCGATATTTTAGCGATGGTTGATGGTATTGGTGTGGAGGAAGGGAAAGCGTATCTGGAGGCGATGAGGTTTAAGTTGAACAAGGCGCAGAGGTCTCTTGCTGACAGGTTATTGAAGGTTTTGATGCCAGAGGGGGACAGAGTGAAGGTTATCGGGGTGAGCGAGATTGAGAAGAATCTCGGTGCCTATGATGAGAAGAACCTTGAAGTTGTCCTGACATATCTTGAAAAGACGGGTGAGATAGTAAGGTTGTTTGGAAATCAGATAATAAACAAGGTGAGTTTGGGCAATGCAATATCACTTCTGAAGAAGGTTCTGGGTGAAAGGGGGCAGGTGAGGGCGAGCGAGTTCAAGGACATAGCGGGCATATCAAGGCGGGATGCAACATCGCTTCTTGACTACCTTAATGTGCTTGGTTACTCAAAGCGAATAAGCGGAACCCATTATCCACCGGATTATGAGGAAATTTGAGATAAAAATATTTTGAAAAAAATACTTGACAAATTAAATTTTATATGGAATTATTTGTTTAGATAGCATTTGGGGAGGTGAAAGTATGGGCAAATATACCTGATTTGGCACCTTCAGTTCAAAGGGGGTGCTTTTTGTATTTTAATGAACTGACTATATTAAAGGAGGGAGTAAAAATGAAAAGGGCAATTACAAGTAAGATTTTCTACCTGACTATCATTCTTCTATTCACATCAGTGGCGTTATCTGAGCCAGAGTGGATAACATTTCCAGGTGGGAGTGGCACTCCAGGCGAACCACCAATAATAACAGTAACTCATAATGATTTGGATTATACAGAATATACTGTTGATATTCCTGGGATGTGGAGAGAAGAATTTGAAGCACCTATTGGAATTACTTTTGATACAATTAATATTCCTGATTATGGTCATACTCTTGATGTTGGTTTACCAAGAATTCCTGTAATGAGAGACCTGTTTGCAGTTCCTCATGACTGTTCAGACATTGTTATTCAGACATCAGATGTTCAATCAGTAATTCTTGATAATTACTATATTTATCCATCACAGCAACCTTATTCTTATTCAGAAGAACCACCACCATTTGAATATGATGAGGAATTCTATAATTCAAATGTATGGTATCCTTTAGATGAGATAGCAACAGGTGATATGCCAGGTGAATTGAGGGAGCTTGAAGTAAGGGATATGAATATGAGTGCAATAAAATTCAATCCATATCAGAGACAGCTTGAGGTAAAGTATCATTTTAAGGTGACAATGACATATTACAACAGCGGAGGTTGGGTACCAGAGTCAAGACCATCGGGTGATTTCTACCAGATGTATCCATATTTGATTACAAACATTGAGGGAATATCAGGATTTGGTGATTTTGGCAAAGAAGGAGCAACAGGACAGTATATATATTTGATAATACATGATAGTAGGTTTGATAATGACCTGGAATTTAGGGAAGTTATGGAACAGTTTTATATTTTTTTGAGGGATTATAGAGGTTTTGATGTAGTTGTAAAATCAACGACAGATATAGGTGGAAATAGTGCACCATATATTTGGGATTTCTTGAAAAAATATTATTATGACCATAGAAATCTTGAATATGTATTGTTGGTAGGTGATACACCACAATATGAAGGTGACCCATTTGGTATTCAAATGCCAGAGTGGACGTTATACTTTGACTAT